>Ga0316209_1000083_pt1 | contig 195647 bp, 186 predicted proteins | sample 6monopyrite_MG_FD_204945 | JGI IMG/M metagenome (GOLD analysis project Ga0316209, IMG submission 204945) | Microbial mat bacterial communities from mineral coupon in-situ incubated in ocean water Damariscotta River, Maine, United States -... | ecosystem: Environmental > Aquatic > Marine >... | reverse complement strand
AAAAATCCGTTCCAATGCCTAAAATCCACCAAACTTCCAGTCGCACCAGCCTGCTCGGGCAATGGTGTATTTTTGTCGGCAGTGTAGCGGATTTTCTTAACGCCATTTTCATGAGGCCGATCCAGACCACTAACGTGCACGGGTTTTTAATACAATTGCCATTTTTGTGTGCACCTAAAATTAGCAATACGCTAAAAATCCACCCTTGGTAATATGGAGTTATAGATTTCGCCTTGGTTTTAGTTTCTCAGCAGACCCTAATTAGCCGAAAGCATTACCAAAATAATGTTACCACTATCAAGAAAAAGGCCATTAACAGCTCGTTAATGCCTTCATTGTGGAGAATGTCGGATTCGAACCCATGACCTCTACACTGCCAGTGTAGCGCTCCCCGCCCGAACATGCCGTTCGGTACGGGCGGGTAGCCAACTCGTCAAATTTGTAAAGTGGAGCTAATGGGATTCGAACCCATGACCTCTACACTGCCAGTGTAGCGCTCCCCGCCCGAACGTGCCGTTCGGTACGGGCGGGTAGCCAACTCGTCAAATTTGTAAAGTGGAGCTAATGGGATTCGAACCCATGACCTCTACACTGCCAGTGTAGCGCTCTAGCCAACTGAGCTATAGCCCCAATTTTTCCTTTCTGAATCTTCTACCAGCTGCACTTTTTAAATACTTCTCTCTTTCTCTGGCCTCTATACGATTGTCAAATTCTTCCAAATGCACAATTTTCCAAGGTCTCTTAGATTTTGTGGATTTAACATGACCAGAATTATGGTAAGCCAATCGTTTAATAGGCTCGCTCGTCATTCCAACATAAAACGATCCATTCACCGTACTCATAAGTATATAAACATGCATTTCTCCAACCCAAGGCGGCAAATATAGCCTCTTGAATTACTTAGTCAAAATACAAAAAAGATCTAAATTTCGATCGTCCTGCTCTCTCAGAAAATAATCATCTTGTGCGATCGCCTCTACCAACGCATCATTGCCCGTTTGTAGCTTGTTTCTATTTCTTCTGTTTAGGAATTCGTACGGTCGCTGGAGTATCCATCCTGGCAAACGATACTGTAAATCCAAGACGTCCCATTTCATTATCTTCTGCACCGACGCTCTATTTTTTTCATGATACTCCATCACTCGCTCATTCCCGGCTATTCCCCGCATGTCCACATGGCAAAAATATTTTCCAGCAATTTCAGCCAGCTCGTCACCTGTATATTCTCTCGTATGCCAGGGGTTTCGTGAAAGCGTCATTTTGATATTCGGTGTACTGATAATCGCTTTACCCCCGGGCCTGAGTAGTCTGGCAATCTCCTTTAGAAAAAGGTGATCGTCCTTGATGTGTTCAATCACCTGAAAATTAACCACCGTATCAAAACGCTCATCAGGCTGATCAATCGGTGGAAAAGTCGCTTGTCGAAAACTCTGATCAGGGAATTGCTCTGCCAATGTGTTTATTACTTCAGGGATTTTGTCCAACGCCAAATACGAATTTGCATTTTTAGCTATGATATCGACACCACGTCCTTCGCCACAGCCAAGCTCTAGCACATCGCCGACCACAAACGGAGCTGCTGCATGATACGCTTTCAGCAAACGCTGGTGCAGCGGATTGTCCGAGGGGATTTGATCAGAGGTGATCTCCGTGGTATAAATGCTCATGTAATAAATTTTGACAAAGAAAATCAATAAACTTCGAGCCAAGCACACAAGGCCTGAATTAGACGAAAAATTAACTTATTCCCTACCGTCTGGCTCGGCAGGGAGGCAAGCCTGCCTTCTGTAGGCAAGCTTGTGAGGAATAAAACCCACTAGTGGGATTAAATAATCGCACATTGATGTTACTTTGGGAAACCTAAGATTTTGAAAATATGGGGAAGAGCAAATTAGTTAGTGCGCTTACATGTCTATTTTTGATACTGCTTTCATTTCAGGCATTGGCGTTGAATTTGTCACGTATCGACCTGAGTCATACGTACGATCCTGATGCGCCTGTCAGGGCCACTTACCGAGTCACTCAAAATGGGCAAGTGATTACCGTTTTTCTTGTAATTCAGGCGGATAGCATCGCTCTTTGGAATAGAGAATTTCTTCTTCAAAACGGGTATGAGTCGGAGGGTCACCGGAACCTAAGCCCGAGTACAAAAGTGCTGGAAAGCACAGGCCAATTTTGGCGTGGACGTATTTCGTTCACTGCTTCCGATAGCGAGAATCTGCTTATTCTAAAATTGGGTGGAGAGTTCAATTTTTACTTTGATATACCTCTCAAAAATGGACGTGTCGTATTTCCTCATTTCTATCCTATCGTCCAGGGGAATCCAAACGTGACTTCTTTTCTGTCTTCAAATTTCTTGACATGGAATGTGAGCGACTCCATCCACGTGACCAGCTATACGGATAATTTTCCTGCGGCAGACGCTCCCATGGAAGAAATGAAAGCACTCGTGCCCACGGTCGAGGAGGACTCAACTTTCATCCAAGACAGCACTCAATTTCTGGATTACCATTTCTATACATTCCGGGTTGACTCCACTTCTTCCTCAAGTATCACGCTCCTCAAAACACCCCCGTACTATCCTACCTTCAGATTGGTGCAAGAGTTGATTGGCCCCATGAAATACATTACCACAGAAATCGAATACAAGACCTTATTACAATCCTCAAGACCAAAACGAACATTCGATGAATTCTGGATCAACACCTATGGCACAAAATTCCGAGCGAGGAATTCCATTAGAAAATATTTCAAAAGTGTAGAGTATGCCAACGAGTATTTTACCAATTTCAAGCAAGGTTGGAAAACGGATCGTGGGATGATTTTTATCATTTACGGGACGCCTTTAGAAATGTATCGTACCAATACCGCCGAAATTTGGGTATATGAAAATCAAGAGTTTGAGTTTTTGAAAGTTTCTTCGCTCTTTGCCCCCATCTTCGCACTCAGAAAAGACAAGAAGTACGAAAAAGAGTGGTATAAAGAAGTGGGCCGCTTGCGAAAAGGAGAATAATGTCAAAACAACCAGAAAATCTCATTTACGGAATCCGGGCAGTGATCGAAACGATTCGGTCGGGCAAGGATTTGGAAAAGGTGTTCGTTCAGAATAAATTCAAAGGCGAGTTACTGCCAGAGCTCAACGAGCTCATAAAGGAGCGTGACATTCCTGTGTCTCGGGTACCCAATGAAAAACTCAACCGCCTGACGAAAAAAAATCATCAGGGCGTGGTGGCCTACGTGTCCCCGGTGAAATACTTTCCGCTCGATCAGGTGGTTACTCAAGTGTTTGAGGAGGGGAAGCAGCCGCTGTTCGTTCTTCTCGACGGTGTGACAGATGTTCGCAATTTCGGCTCCATTTCCCGTACAGCCGAATGCATGGGAGCAGATGCGTTGATCATTCCAGCCAAAGGAAGCGCTCAGATCAATGCCGATGCAGTAAAAACGTCTGCCGGGGCGCTAAATTTTATCCCAGTTTGTCGTGAGCCTGATCTTGTACTTTCCATCGACTACTTGAAAGAATCGGGCATTCGAATTATTGGATGCACAGAAAAAGCCACGAAAAATTTCGATGAGCTGGATCTCGCAAGCCCGGCGTGCATCATCATGGGATCAGAAGATGTGGGCATTTCAAAAGAACTTTTATCTGCCTGCGATGAGATCGGAAAAATCCCGTTAAGTGGATCGATCGAATCGTTGAATGTAGGTTCGGCTTGCGCGATGGTGCTGTATGAGGTTTCGCACCAGAGAGGATGAAATAATTTATAAAAGCTCCTCCCCCTTCAGCTTTTTCACATCCTTTACAAACTCTCTGAATTTACCCGAATTGTCCTTCCGGCAAATGACAAGCACATCATTGAAGTCAGCTACCAGGTAGTCATTCATGTCCTCCAATATGGCCAATTTCCCGTCGGGAATTTGGACGAAATTATTTGCGCTTTCGTACAGGAGAACCTCGCCGTTCAGCACATTCCCGTTGGTATCCTTTTCTACCAAATCATGCACCGACCCCCAACTCCCCAAATCAGACCAGTCAAAATCTCCAAGCACCACATGCACATTATCCGCCTTCTCCATGATGGCGTAATCCACAGAAACACGCCGACACTGAGCATACGCAGAAGCAATGAATTTCTTCTCTTTTCTGGTATTCAGAGATTTCCTTCCTTCCTCGAAAATCTCTGCCAGTTCTGGCTCATATTTTTCAAATGCTTCAATGATGGCCTTTACAGACCACACGAAGATGCCGGCATTCCAAACAAAATCACCACTCTCAATAAACTTTTCAGCCAGCTCTAGCTCCGGTTTTTCAGTAAAAGTCTTCACCTTCTTTACCTCTTCATCGGACTCATGATATTGGATATATCCATAGCCCGTTTCCGGTCGATTTGGCTTGATACCAATGGTAACCAACTTTTCCTCATCGGCCTTGTCAACAGCCACCCGAACCGTATCCAAGAATTTCTCCTCCTGGAAAATCGCATGGTCTGCCGGGGATACGATCATGATTCCATCTGGATCAATTTTGCTGATGCGATACGCAGCATAAGCAATGCACGGGGCGGTATTCTTCTTCCTTGGCTCGAGAAGCAGCTGGCTCTTAGAAAATTTGGGAAATTGCTCCTTTAAGAGTTTCGCATAGTGCAGATTAGAAACAATCATTTGATTCTTACGATCCACAAGCGGCTCAAATCGCTCACTTGTCATTTGTAAGAGTGATTTCCCTGTTCCTAGAATATCGAGGAATTGCTTTGGCTTGGCCTGCCGGCTATACGGCCAGAATCTGGTGCCGGTACCACCCGCCATGACTACAAGGTGTAGATTTCTATCCATCAATTTTTACTGAGTTCTTGGTTATGCTTGCGCACAAATATAGATGAAACCAAAAAGCAATGCTGCATGTGTATAAAAACCCTAGGAAACATGTCGAATGAGTTTTTTTGATTAACTTTTCTATCGCTAACCGTCAAACCCGTTGAATGGAGACTACTGTGCAGTTGGGCCTAAAAGAAACGCTCAAAAAGGTTTTTGGATTCGATAACTTCCGCGGAGGCCAGAAGGATATTATTGATAATATCATGGATGGCAACAATACCTTCGTGATCATGCCGACGGGTGCTGGGAAGTCGCTGTGTTATCAGCTCCCGGCAATTACCAAAGAAGGAACCGCACTGGTCATTTCTCCACTCATTGCATTGATGAAAAATCAGGTGGATCAGATGAATGCGTTCGGCATAGATGCGAAATTTCTGAACTCCACCCTATCCAAAACGGAGAGCAACAGGGTAAAAAAAACTACGCTCGCTGGCGAGACCAAGCTGCTCTATGTCGCACCAGAATCTTTGACTAAAGAGGAGAATGTGGCATTTTTACAAAAAACCAACATCTCCTTTGCTGCCATTGACGAAGCGCATTGTATCTCCGAATGGGGACATGATTTCCGACCCGAGTACCGTAGAATTAAAGCCATTTTAGCTCAGTTGGGTACTATCCCTGTGATTGCACTGACGGCTACAGCCACACCAAAAGTGCAGTTGGATATTCAGAAAAATCTGGATATGGAAAATTCCAAACTTTTCCAATCTTCCTTCAACAGAGACAATCTCTATTATGAAGTGAAGCCCAAACAGCAAGCTAAAAAGCACTTGATAAAATTCATCAAAGACCACAAAGGTCAATCTGGTATCGTCTATTGTTTAAGTAGAAAGAAGGTCGAAGAAATAGCACATTTCCTTCAGGTGAATAGCATCAATGCAGCACCCTACCACGCCGGGATGGAATCCAAGGATCGGATAAAAAACCAAGATGGATTCCTAAATGAAGATATTGATGTGATCGTGGCAACAATCGCTTTTGGGATGGGGATTGATAAGCCTGATGTGAGGTTCGTGGTACACTACGACGTACCTAAGTCCATCGAAGGGTATTATCAAGAGACAGGAAGGGCTGGAAGAGATAGCATCAACAGCAATTGCTTGATGTTCTATTCGTACAACGACATTCTCAAACTTGAAAAGTTCAACAAAGACAAAGCCGTCTCCGAAAGGGAGAATTCCAGATTTCTATTGGATGAAATGGCCTCATACGCAGAATCATCAGTATGTAGACGCAAGCAATTGTTGCATTACTTCGGAGAGGAGTGGGAGGTAGAAAATTGTGACATGTGTGACAATTGCAGACATCCCAGAGAAAAATTCGATGGAGAAGCAATGGTAAAGTTGGTGGTACAAGTCGTGAGAGATACCAAAGAGCGATTCGATATTAATCATTTGGCTCAGGTGCTTGCAGGCAAGCACACCCAACATGTCAAAAGCTACAATCATGATCAGCTCGATGTATTTGGGAAAGGGAATGACCACACCGAAGCGCATTGGAAGTCGGCCATTCGTCAAACGCTGCTTGCAGAATTTATAGCCAAGGATATTGATATTCCAGGCGTATTCAAAGGAACTGAAAAAGGTAAGAAATTTTTCGATGATCCCTATCCGGTTGAGTTTACCAAAGATCATGAGTTTGAGACCGAAGGAGACGAGGAGGAGTTTGAGACGGAGACCATAAATACTCAGGCGTACGACAAGGTGCTTTTTGATATGTTGAAAGCACTGCGCAAGACTGTGGCAAGAAAGAAAGGACTTCCTCCGTATGTGATTTTCTCCGATCCTTCCATGGAGGAAATGGCCACACTCTACCCAATGACTAGCGAGGATCTGATTAAAATCGTTGGCGTTGGAGAGAGCAAGGCAAGGAAATTCGGGAGGGACTTTATCGGCTTGATTAAAAAATATGTAGAAGACAATGACATCAGTACCCTGTCGGATGTTCTGATAAAAACGGCGGGTAATAAATCCAAAAATAAAATATTTATCATCTCACAAATTGATCGAAAGATAGATTTTGAAGAAATTGCTGAAGGTAAGAGCATGACCTACGAGCAATTGATTGAGGAGGTTGAGCATATATGTTTCGCCGGAACCAAATTGAACATTGACTACTACATCAATCAGCTAATGGACGATGATAGACAAGATGACATCACTGATTATTTTATGTCCGCTGAGTCTGATGAATTGGATACTGCTCTGGATGAGTTGGATGAAGATTATTCAGAGGATGAGATTAGACTCATGCGAATCAAATTCATGTCAGAACATGCGCATTGATACCATCCAAAAACAACAGACAAGCCAACTCACCAATGAAATCAACATGAGAATCCTATTACTAAACAGAAAATGGTATGGACATGTTGATTCCAACCGGTCGTTGGGAAATTCACTAGACACATGAACGTACTTATTTTAGGCTCAGGGGGAAGGGAACATGCCCTTGCTTGGAAAATCAAACAAAGCCCATTATGTGAAACTATTTTTGTTGCCCCGGGGAATGGCGGGACCTCACAGGTCGCTACCAATCTGGCTGTGGACATAACGAGCCTGTTCGACATCAAAAGCATCCTGCTCGACAAGGCCATTGATCTACTCGTCATAGGGCCAGAAGATCCGTTGGTCAATGGATTGGTGGATGGTCTCCAAGAAGATGGTGACTTTGACAAACTAAAGATTATCGGCCCGAAAAAAGCAGGAGCTCAATTGGAAGGGAGTAAAGACTTCTCCAAGAAGTTTATGGAGAAATACAAAATTCCAACGGCAAGTGCGCAAGTTTTTAAAGAATCCAATTATTTAGAGGGACTCAAATATTTGGAAGACCATGAGCCTCCCTACGTACTCAAGGCCGATGGGCTAGCGGCTGGAAAGGGAGTCATTATCACCAGCGATCTCGATGAAGCCAAGGAAGCATTGGATGAATTGATAAATAAAAAGAAATTTGGAGCCTCCAGCGCCAACGTACTCATCGAGCAGTTTTTGACGGGTATAGAGGTGTCGTTTTTTATTCTCACAGATGGCAAATCGTATCGACTATTGCCAGAAGCAAAGGACTATAAGCGCATTGGAGAAGGGGACGAAGGCTTGAATACCGGAGGGATGGGTGCGGCCTCTCCCGTCATATTTGCCGACAGGCTTTTCAAAGAAAAAGTACAAGAACGGATAATAAAACCGACCATAGCGGGATTGAAAAAAGAGAAAATACCCTACGCGGGATTTTTATTTTTCGGATTAATAAACGTGTCTGGTGAACCTTATGTGATAGAATACAATGTGCGACTGGGTGATCCCGAAACCCAAACTATCCTTCCTAGAATAAAAACAGACTTCCTCGAATTGTTAGTAGCTACTGCGGACGGCACTTTGATAGATTCTGACATTGAATATGAGCGATACTCCACCGCCACGGTAGTTTGCACCAGTGAGGGATATCCCGAAGCATACGAAAAGGGTATCGTCATAGAAGAAGCCAAACCGCAGGGTGTGATCTCTTTTCATGCTGGCACAAAGCAAGGAGAGGACGGTAAGCTGGTGACAAATGGTGGACGTGTGCTTTGTGTAACAGGCCTGGGGAAAAATCTGGGCGAGGCGATCAGCAAAAGCAAAAAGGCCGCCGAACGTGTGAGGTTTGAAGGCAAATATTTTCGTTCGGATATCGGGTGGGATCTGACAGAACTAGGGCAATAAAGAATCTCAATAGTATATTTGAATAAAGAAATTTGTAGCGATGGCTTGTGTAGGATGTAGTACAGATGGGAAGACAGTGGGGTGCAATAACAATGGCGATTGTAGTACGGGAGGGTGCAACAAACTGAACGTCTTCGATTGGCTCTCCAATATGGAGCAATCCAAAGGCGAGCTTTTTGATATCATGGAAGTCCGATTCAAAAATGGTCGAAAGGATTTTTATCGCAACGATCAAAATCTGGAAGTAGTCACCGGCGACCCTGTTGTCGTGGATGTACCGAGCGGTCATCACATCGGGTATGTGTCGCTCCAAGGTGAACTTGTACGATTGCAGATGAAAAAAAAGAAGGTAGATCATAAGGATGTACGTGTCATCTATCGATCAGCCTCAAGTAAAGATCTGGAAAAATACGAGCGGATACGGAGCAAGGAGGAAAGTGCCATGTATCGCTCGCGCGAAATTCTTCAGGAGCTCAACCTTAAGATGAAATTGACGGATGTCGAATTTCAGGCAGACAACTTGAAAGCTACTTTTTATTACTCAGCAGAGGAACGTGTAGACTTTCGTGAATTGATCGTGAAGCTCGCGGGAGAGTTTCATATCCGTGTGGAAATGCGTCAGATTAGTTTGAGACAAGAGGCGGCACGAATTGGTGGGATTGGTTCTTGCGGGCGGGAGTTGTGTTGTTCGACTTGGATGACGGATTTCAAGACGGTAACTACCGGTGCGGCACGCTATCAAAACCTGTCTCTCAATCCATCCAAACTCTCTGGACAATGTGGTCGGTTGAAGTGTTGTTTGAATTATGAGCTAGATACGTATAAAGCGGCACTCAGCGATATTCCAAATGTCGAAAAACCGCTTCAGATAGAGAAGGGAGTGGCCTTTCTTCAGAAGACAGACATCTTCAAAAAGATGATGTGGTTCGGCTACAAAGACGACCATAATTGGCACGCGATTCCTGCTGCACGTGTGAAGGAAATTTTGGAATTGAATAAAAAAGGAAAGAAGCCCGCCACACTTTTTGAAGATGCCCTCTTTGAGGAGACACAGGAAAATTCCAAAATCAACGCTGATCTGGAAGCCATGGATCGGAAGTACAACCGAGCCAAAAAGAAGAAGAAAAACAAGAATAGAAATAAGAAACGCCAGCATCACAATCAAAAACCAGAACAGAAGAAATGAAATCAATAGTCACGCTTATCTTATCCATTATTCTTCTGAGCGCCTGTGACAGCACCAAAGTCTATGAGAATTTTGCAGATTTCGATGAAGGCTTCTGGCACCAGGATTCTGTTGTGTCCTTTTCGTTTACCATCGAAGATGCGTCTCAGCCGTACCATCTCAAGGCACAATTTCGCAATGCCCAAACCTACCCATATCACAACATGTACTACCGCTACACGCTGAAAGATGCGAATGACTCTGTCCTGAGTGAGGAGCAAAAGCAAATCTTTCTTTTTGACCCCAAAACTGGCGAGCCCCACGGAAGTGGATTGGGAGATCTTTTCGATAATTCGCAAATAGTGCTGGAAAACTATACCTTCTCAAACTCCGGCAACTACTCCGTGGATATGAAGCAGTTTATGCGGCTGGATACCTTGCCATCACTTCTGTCAGTAGGGTGGAGAGTGGAGCGGGTGCAGTAGAACTATCCCCCAAAAATCTAGTTCGTCATCTTCTGCATAAGATCCCTGCTCATGTTGATGAACCTGTACTCCTTGCCGATGAGTGTTCGCCAAGTGAGAAACGATATGACCGTAGAAGTGAGTAATAAAATTGAAATAAATAAAGCCAATTTTAGCTTCCCGACACTCACTTCTGGGCTTGTCCAAATCATATAGTTGGACACCAGAAGAATCAAAATACTGTTCAACGTCCAATCTCGACATATCCTCGAACGCATCCTTCCATATTCATACAAATCGCGAAGGTTGGTAGAGTTCATAAAAATCAACGCTTTGGTTTTCTGATATTCCTCCTTGCTATCAAAATGTTTTTTGGAAATCCGAATGTTCACGAGTTTATCAAACAAATAATCACTCACACGATCCGTGATAATACCGCTCACAAACAAAAATGGGAAAAGGAGCATAATCAGGGCAAAAAGTATCCCATCACTCATTCCCTGCAACAATTCGTATTCAACCGCAAACCACTCCATTCCAAAAACATCAATTGCCAACAGGACAATCCAAACCAATGAGCCAGCACCAGCTATTAGTAATTCTACAAGATATTGATAAGACTTCATTTATATTCTATTTGATTTCACTAGTAATCCTCCCCACAAACTTCTTCAGCTTTGCTTCTGAATGTTCAGGGTTCATCCAATATTCACGACTATACAATCTGATATTTGGCCACTTCTTTTCGGCCAAATGAAAAACCTGATAAGCATGTGATTGCTTGGCGGAGAGATTGTCATGAAACAGTTCGTCATCCGTCAGCACCAGACCTTTGTAGGCCTTTTTCTCAATGACTGTCAAGTCGGCAAAAGGAAGCGTTTTTTCTAATTTACTGTCAGGCAGCAATGCTGGAAGCTGATTCCTCAGGTACCACTCCTGACTGTGAGATTGTTCCATCTGTACCGTAGGTTTCCATTTCTTTTTGCTTACCTGAAAAGCATATTCAAGATAGTCCTTGAGCAGCTTGGGGCCTGGGTTTTTGGTATCCTCAGTTCGTAGTTGTGACGGATGAATGGAGCAAACCAAATACACTTCCTCTTTCGCTCGTGTGACCGCCACGTTGAGCCGGTTCTCGCCTCCCTCCTGACTGAGCGTCCCAAACTGCAACCGCAATTTTCCCTTTTTGTCTGGCGCATAGGCGGTTGAGAAAATGATTATGTCGCGTTCATCTCCCTGTACGTTTTCAATATTTTTCACGAACAGATTCTCAGGCAAAACGAACGATTTCTCAGCAGCATATTCCTCCAACACATCCAGCACATGCCCTTGCTGTTTGGCATTGAAGGTCACTACTCCAATGGATTTTTCCGGTGTGCTTTTCAGAATGTTTCTGACAATCTCTGCCACCCGTCTTGCCTCCACGTCATTGGTGTTGTCCTCCCATACACCTCCCACATTTTCAAAATGAATGGCTGGTTCGGATGAATTAATTATTTCAAAATGAGGAAGCATCTTTAATTTTCCTTTATAAAAATGTTCGTTAGAAAATTCGACAAGTTCGAGCGAGCGACTTCTGTAGTGACCTTGCAAAGCAATTTCGGGAACATATTTTTTTGCCAAATCCAGCAAAGAATCTACCTCTAACTCAGGCACATCCTCCTCACTTTCTTCGTCCCACCTCACCCGATACAGGTCATTTGGTTTTAGCTGTTTGTCATCTCCCGCAACTACGATCTGTTTGCCACGGTACATGGCAGGGAGGCCTCTTTCCGCAAAACATTGGGACGCTTCGTCAAAGATCACCAGATCAAAAATTTGTTCCATGGGAAAGATTGCCGAGGCGGATTCTGGCGATGTGAGCCAGCAGGGCAGTAGTTGAAATAGCTCTTCATGAAAATCAGATACCACTCGTCGGATCGGCCAGATTCGCCTTTTTTTCGTGACCTGATGATGAAGATCCCTGTAGGTCACTCGATTGTTCAGGCGATTGTACTCTACTTCACTGTACGTGCGCTCCCGTGATTTCAAAAGTAGAATCTCCTGGCTTACTTTTCGCTTCTCGCGAATGGCCTCCTGCAATTCCTGGGTCAAATGATCCAACCGCTGGGAAGATACCGCTCGCAAGACAGGGTACTTCGTCTCGATGTGATCAACCCACGCAAGGGCAAGACTGTTTTCAAAAATGGCCAAGCTACTCTTCTTTGATTCAAAATTCTCAAGAAGCTTATGGATCGTGTCGCGTTCTGCCATGGAATGACCGTCTCGGATCTTGTGAAATTCCACCAACGAATCAAAATCTCGAGCAAGTAACGTCTCTGCTTCACCCAGCTCCTGTTTGCCCATCATCAACGCCCGAAGTTGCCCCTCACCCATGTAATTCTTCCAAAGATGTGTTTGTTGCGGCACCTCGTCCAGCAGATCAGTGAGCTTCTTCACACGATCCACATAATCATGCAATTCGTATTCCGGGGCAGAGATGTATTCTGGTAGTGAGCGAATCTCATCCCTTATTTCAAAGGCCTTAGCCGCTTCTTTGCTTGCATAAAACCAAGCCTGTACGTCAATCTTTCGCATGTGGGACGGGAAGTCTATCATCCAATTGGCCTGCTGAATTTCGGATAGAAAATGCTCAAAATTCAACCGATTGTCGATCCGTTCCAGCAGGACGTCAAAGCCTTCCTGATTACTTTTTAGCTCATTGGCCACCAGCACCCGCATAATGAAAACCTTGTCCTCAGAGGTAAGCCTCCATTTGATCCAGCTGAAAAAATTCTTTCTGGCGTTTATTGCGCTCTCCAAAGCTTCTTGAAATCGGCCTAATTCATTGTAGGGGATTGACATTTCCGGACCCGACCTTTTGAAACATGACAGCACGCCAAGTTCCAGCCGATTTAAGTCGTCCATCGGATTCGTTGGTGGATTTGCAATGATCGTCCTGAAATAATGGAAAACTTTTTCGTCAGAAAGGTATTCGAGCAACTCATCGAATTTTTTTCGTTTAGTGAGAAAATATGTCACCGTTTCATAATCCACCTTTTGCTTGGTGAACTTGCGCCCACTCTCTTCAATTAGCTCTTGGAATTTGGGTAACTCTTTCAAAATTTCTTTCATACGGGCGAAATCCGAGGCGCCAAAACGAGCAAACGAATTACCAGTTGTCCAGAAATTGGAAGTGGTTTCGAATCGCTGGTAATAGTCAAGGTAGCGACCGAAACTTTGGGTGAATTCTCCGACTTTATCGTAAGTAAACGAGCGGTACTCTTGGTTCAAGGGGACAGACGTTCGGCTGGGGCTAGAGGTCAGGTACAGCTCTTTAACAGATTTGCCACACTCCTGATCGTCAAACAGGGCTTCTTTGAACTCATCCAATTCCTCTGTCACTTGATCGATTTTTCTGGAAGACTGCTGAAACTGTCGCTCCAGATAAATGGCGTCCAGACTATTATTTTTCAGGCGATAATCATCCAAAGCTTCGATCTGTTTTGCGACTTGCTCGAAGATCGACTTACGGTCATTTTTAAAATCATGAACCAAACCAATGAAGTCGTGAAGTTCCTTTGACTTTAGTCGTTCCCAGACCACATCCAGCGCCGCTCGTTTCTGACAAACCAGCAGCACATTTTTTCCTCGGGCTATGTAGTCACTGATCATGTTGCTGATGAGCTGCGATTTGCCCGAGCCGGGCGGCCCCTGAATGACCAGCGATTGCTCCCGCTTCACCTGCGCCAGTGCATGCTCCTGGAAGGCATCCATTCGGAAAGGCGTAAACGTGTTCTCCTCTCGCACGCGATCTGAATATCTGGTCTCGTCATTCTGTAGCGCTTCAGAAAAGAAATCTGCCATATCTGCATGGTTTCCCTTTTCTAATAAATGCAAATAATCTGGCACCAAGTACGAACCAGCTTGAGGGAAAATGCCAAGTACTGCCTCAGGGAACATTTTTAGTTTACCTGGCTTTTCCAGCTCGTCGAGTTGATTTTTTCTAAAGTCTTTGAAAGTCTTTAGCTCATCAGTGAAATTTTCAGAATTAAAATTCAGTTCCACTTGGCTGTTCTTCAGAAGCTGATACAACTGGGTTCTAAACTGGGTGGGCTCACGAGCATAATCGTCCACAACCTGCTCGATGAGTTCTTCATCGAGGGCAACCTGATTGTAATAAGAATAGGCTAGAAGAAACGTCTTGTTCAAGGTGGTATTGACAGACTTCCGTCGAATGAGGTACCACATGTTGTCTTCTTTTTGTAGCTCCACAGGAAAGAAAATCAGCGGGCACCTGACCATCGTTCCATCTGCAAATTTGCCATGGATGAAAGGCCAGCCAATATACAAATCCTTGGCTCCCCGCTCTTCAAATATGAATTTGTCAATTCGCTGGATTTTTTTCAATCGTCTGCTCAGCACATTCGAACTTGCATCTCGACTGTCCATCTCTGCACATAGAGGGATTTTCAGTTGATGCTGGAGTAAGTCTTCAACAATCTTGAAACTGGGTTTGTCCAGAGAAAAATTCAAATCATGAATATCCAGAAACTGATCAGAAATCAATCTAAGCAGCAGCAATGAACGATTGTTGCCTGAGAGATTGGTAAGCCGCCTCAAATAAGATTGTAGAATTTTTTGCATGGATTCAACCCCTTGATTCACTAATTAACAAGTCAACTAATAAACCAATTAACTAAGGACTAGAGAGAAAGATAGGGAGATAATTTTTGATAGAGACTGTCATCCATCACTTTAATTTTCTTCAAATCGTCCAGCGATTCATACGTCCCATGCACCGCTCGATAATTGATGATCGCCCGAGCGAGATTGTAATTTATGTAAGGGTGTTTTGCCAAAATTTTGATGGAATCCGTATTGATAGTGATCTGTCCGACGGTCGCTTCAAAGTCAGACTGGTCGAGCATCTTGTCAATAACCTCCGGCTTCAACCCCCAAACCTCCTTTAGTTGATCAGTCGAGTGAAATCCGCCCAGAAGATCTCTGTATTTGATAATCCGCTCCGACAGCACCGGTCCAATGCCGCTCACATTTTGTAGCTCCTCAGCTGTCGCAGTATTGAGTTCAAATCTAACCACCTCTCGTTTTGGCCAATTCGATTTGTGGCTTGTCGAATCCTTTTTCCAAGGTTTCTTTTTGTCGCTTATTGGAATATCCACAAACGCATGAATCCTGGCAAAGAGAGAGTCTGTCATGCCGTACATTTTTTTTAAATCAGCCGGTTTCTTGAACCCTCCCCCCTTCACTCGATATTTTGCAATTCGCTCAGCCAGATATTTGGGCAACCCACCTACTTGCATTTCCTCCACCGACGCTACGTTCGGATCAAACTTCCTTTGAGGACCAGATGCGAATTTTGGTTGTGAATATTTCTTTGCCTCTTTCTCAGAGATGGAGGCATTCATCTCCTTCCCCCACAGAGTCAACTGCTGATTCTCGGTACTGCTATGAGCAGCTTGGAATTGGTCATCGAAGTAGATTCGAGGAACTATTCCCACAAGAAATACCAGCATAATTAATACCAAAAAACCGTTGGCCTCCGTTTTGGAGAAGCCCAGAGAATCAATAATCAACTGCCTGACCTTTTGTATAAATCGCATACGGTTATAAACTTGGAATCTGATACATTTGCGGTTCGTTTATAAGCCAATGGACTATAACTTTAGAGCAGTAGGGGTCAGCTATCATAGCACGCCCATTGACCTTAGAGAAAAATTAACCTTTCAGGAAACAACATCCAAGGAATTTTTTAAAAAACTAAAGGAGGTACATGGTATAAGAGAAGCTATGGTGGTCTCTACTTGCAATCGAACAGAAATATATTATTCATCTGAGTATGGGGTGGATCAAGAAATCATTAAACTGATTTGCCTGGAGAAAAACCTTCAAATTGAGGAAGTACTTAAATACTTTCAATACTACGATCATGCAGAAGCAGTTTCGCATTTGTTCGAGGTTAGCTTGGGGTTAGACTCCAAAGTACTTGGAGACATGCAGATAATCAATCAGGTGAAACATGCCTATCAGTGGTCTGCGGACGAAAACATGGCCGGCCCTTTTCTACACAGGTTGATGCACACGGTCTTTTTTGCCAACAAGCGTATTTCCCAAGAAACTCCATTTCGGGATGGTTCGGGATCTGTCGCTGGAGCTGCCGTTGATTTGATTAATGGTCTTTCAGATGCAATAGCCAACCCCCTAATTTTACTAATTGGCACGGGAGAGATTGGCCAAAACGTACTCGAAAACCTGAAAGGAGAATTTACAGATATCACGTTGATCAATCGCACAAAAAAACGTGCACAAGATTTAGCCAGTAGTCAGAATTATCGTGTAGCCGATTACGAAGATCTGGAGGATGAAGTGAACAAAGCGGATGTCATAGTTGCCGCAATCTCAGCTGCTCAGATCGTCTCAAAAGAGCATCTGATTGCAGGCTTAACACAGAAGTTGTTTTTGGATTTGTCTGTGCCTCGAAGCATCAATGAAAATGTAGAAGATGTCAATGGGGTGATGCTTTACAACATCGATCAAATTGAAGAGAAAACTTCAGTGGTGCTTGAAAGGAGGAAGAAAGCTATCGGTGATGTAGAGAAAATTCTTACTAGCCATCTGGCTGATTTCAATAGTTGGTCAAGTGAAATGGAGGTCTCGCCCACGATCAAATTGCTAAAGGATAAACTAGAACAAATCCGACAAGAGGAGATCGCTAAATACTTGAAAAAGCTAAATGAAAAGGAAATACGGCTAGTGGAGACGGTCACCAAGAGTATGATCCAAAAGGTGATCAAATTACCTGTCTTGGAACTGAAGGCTGCTTGCAAACGTGGTGAAGCTGATAGCCTTGTAGAAGCGCTCAACGATATTTTCAACTTGGAGCATACTCCTTCAAGGAAGGATTAATTGAATGAAATTTGGCTTCATTCTCTTTTTTGCCTGCTGGCAACTGGCAGCCCAACCTTCATATCAAGTCTACACCTCTGGAGGCTTTAAAGGGCTTAAAAATCCCCAGGGGGAAGTAGTCATCCCGCCCGTTTATGATGAATTGGGCTGGAGCAACGGGGAAACCAAACACGAAAATCTCATCGGATACCTCCAGGATGGGAAGTGGGGATTGATAAGTAGTTCAAATAAAAAAATCACAGAGCCCCAATTTGACAAAGTAGAACCCTTCTCCTCCGGGCGATTTCGAGTGGGCATAAAGGGCAAATTCACTAATCGATTTTTCTATGGATTGATTAACGACAAAGGGAAGATCATTCTCAACCTTGACTACTTCGAGCTACTCAATAATCAAGAGGCCATTTTAGTGACCACTTACAAGAAAAATAAATTTCTTATGGGGTCACTCAAGCCTGACCTCTCCAGAGGAATGGACGTTAAGTACTTAGGGATAGAAGTTTTTGGTCAACTGCTGATTGGTAAAAATGAATTAAAAAATATTGATGTTGCTACTCTAACGGGGAAGCTTCTCAGTGAGGGCCTGGATCAAGTCCGAAAAGACGGTGATTTTCTCATTACCACGAAAGGTGGACGAGATGGACTCATTTCGAGTAAAGGGGAATTGATCCACCCACCGATTCACAAAAAAATAAAGTCTTTTGATCGGGTCACTACGTTTGCAAATTGGGAAATCAGATCTGGTGAAAGTCGCTCAAAGATCAGTGCCGACTCGGTTGATTTTGTTGGTAAAAATCTCTGGTTAGTGCATAGAAGCGGTACGTCACAATTCCATTCTGGAAATAAGGAGTCAATACCGGGTAGCTACCATTTGAAGCAACTACTCGATGGATTTGCCATCCTCGAATCCGTTACTACCAGCGAATGGATAGCCGTGGATTCTGACGAGGAATTGATTCTGAAGTCTAATGATTCTATCCATTTCAATGGAAAGTTTTTTTACGTCAAAGAGAATGACACATGGTCAATCCATAATCGTCTTGGAGTCCGATTGTCTGTCAAATATTTTGATAAAATATTTCCGCAAATGCGGCGCTATCAGCCAGTAAAAAAATTCAATTATTGGGCAGTACTAGACGGTATAGAAAAAAAACTTACCGACTTTCGATACGATTCTATCGCTCATATATACGGGTCAAAAGCGATCGTCCAGTATGTGAAAAAATGGGGGGTGATGCATCTTGGACAGGATTGGCTCATCCCACCCGAATACGATCAAATCGAATTTATCAACGGACACTATTTGGCCACCAAAGGAAGAAGCCATCACTTGCTGAATACGGACGGCCGACGGCTGTACAAAACCATAGACATAATCAGACAGAAGGACGACTATTTCATACTGACCTATGAAAATAAGTATGGCGCACTAAACGAATCTGGCAGGCCGATCGCGAACACGAGTTATGATGCAGTCACCAAATGGGAAACGTTCTACGAATTGAATAAAAATTATGTGGATTTGTTCACAAATACGGGCAAAAAAATACTCGACCAAGGTGATCAAATACAGGATGTCCTGGCCTTCACCGAGAGCCATTTTCTCATCAAAAAGAATAACAATTTCGGATTTGTAGGCACGCAGGGGAACTTGAGAATTGCCAACCGATACGATTCGGCAAGAGCTTTCTCTGAAGGCTTGGCAGCTGTGAAACTTCGAGGCATGTGGGGGTTCATTGACAAAGCCGAATCGCTGGTGATCCAACCGCATTATCAATGGGTATCCTCCTTCTCAAACGGATTGGCCATATTCAAATCCCACGGACACTATGGGCTTCTCGATCCTAGTGGTCGTCAGGTATTGGCGGCCAATTATTTGTCTATTTCAAAAACGAAGTATTCGAATTTTCTCCTCCAGTCAAAAAACCAAACCTATTCGCTTGCCAACGCAAACGGAATCATCTTTCTGGCGGGTAGATATGAAAAGCTAAAAGACTTGGGTAATTCTATGGTGATGGGAGTTTTGTCTGGGAAAAAGGGTCTCCTGAATTATCAAGGAAAAACGGTGATTAATTTTGAATTCGAGGAAATCGTACTCAATGGACCAAACGTATTACTGAAAAATTGGAATTAATTGATGCCCTCCTCTTGCCCACTTTTATCCAGACTAAAGACGAAGGACAGACGAAGCGTATCTCCAAGCGGATGGTTTTGTACACGTGGAATTAGATAAGAAAAATCTACGCCAAACACCTGATACCTGAAACCTACCCCAGCGGTATAATACTTTCTATTTCCCTTGTTTTTGTTCTCCGAAAAGTATCCGGATCTCACGGCGAACACATCCTTGTACCAATACTCCAGCCCAAAGGAATAGGTCAGCTCTTCAAGCTCTTCTTCAAATCCACGTGGGGCATCTCCGAAGGAACCAAACGTGCCACTCAAAAGGGATCGATTAGGATCTTTTCCAGCAATGATCTCTCCTGTGTCCGGGTCGTATTGAGGAGGAGTTGGCACCAATAATTTATTCACATCAATCAGCACCGTTAGACTATTGAAGGCATCCAGGTTGGTAGTAAAAGCCGTACCCAATCGCATATTTCCCGGAATAAAGTCTTCATTATCTTCCGTGCTATATGACACCTTCTGACCAATATTCGAAAGGCTCAATCCAAGGGCCATTTCAGAATTTTTTCCACTCAGCATGAAGGGCTTCTTGTAGTACACGCCCAGATCAACGGCGATACTAGTACCCGGCTGAGCACCAGAAGCATTGTTTAACTCCCCTGTCAAGTTTGACCAAATAAAACGCCCCGCAATTCCTACACTTAAACTTTCACTCAATTTTCTAGAATAGGCCGCATCAATCGCTACCTCTTTGGGATTCTCAACACCCAGGGACACATTGTTGACATCTGACAAGAACAGTTCTCCTAAATCAAAGTAGCGTAAAGAAGCCCCAAAGGCCTGTTGCTGATCAATTCGTTTGTAGAAAGTCAAATAATTGAGCGACATATCATCGACAATGTTTCCCAACCAGGGAGAGTACGAAAACGAGAAGCCCATGTCATCTTCTATGAACGCCAGCTTTGCTACGTTCCAGTGAATACTGTACGCATCCGGGCTAGACGCCACTCCAGCATCGCCCATTCCAGAGGCACGGCTATCCGGCGCAAAACTCACGAATGGCACAGCCACGGTAATTGGGTTGTTATCCCTGCCGAGCAAATCTTGTGCAAACCCGATGGCTGGGCCAATCAATAAAAATACAATCAATAATTTCTTCATCAAATCACTTAATTCAAAACGCGCCAAAGATAATTTAATTCCTTATAATCATTCGCCCCACCAATTCATTCGCTACTCCATCCACCAAGCTACTGATAATAATGCGGTAGAGATACAATCCATCCTCAATAATTCTCTCATCGAAATCCATCTGCACGGACACATATCTTTCACTAAAGTCAATCTGCTCACTGATGGCGTCTACCTGCCTACCATTCATGGCGTATAGAAGAACCTCCACCTTCAATGGTTGGCCTTCTCGATCGTGCTCAAATGTAAAGTTCGTAAATGTACTGGCTGGATTCGGGTAATTGTTAAAGTTATAGGTCTGAAGTATTGGTTGGTCTGAAACTACAAAATCAACTGCCTTCTCCACTGAATTATTGTACGTGTCCGCTCCTTTAATTACAGCTGTATATCGACCTGGGTTCAAATCCTGCAACGGGTACATTACTGTGCCTCTGGTGAAATCATCTGTTTCTGATGTATAAAAATCATTGAGTTCAATTATTTCACCATTCAGATTGAGTGTGATACCACGTTCAAATCCTGAATAGCTAATGTTTATACCGCTTTCATCGGAAAATTGCGCAATCAATAAGGCGCCTGATCCCACGACTGAGCCATTTTTGAACGAAGGCTGATTCAAATAAACCTGTAACTCCGGCGAAATGTTATCTTCAGTGGCTGTCTGATCCGTTCCTCCTAGAACCAGGTTTTTTGAAAGGCCGATGGCGTCCTTTCCACTTGCTTGGTCCCAAGCATACAAGCTAAGCTTACCGATCTGATTTTGATAACTAATATTTTTTGGAATCACGAATGATAGTGTAAACTGGCCGTTGCTGACAGAAGCTTGCCCACGGAATAACGCATTGTCCTGTTCTGAATATAAGAAGGGGCTACTCTGCTGCCCCTTGGTTATTTTCTCCGTTGGAATGTCAAACAGTACAGCGTCCAACTGGCCATTGAAGTCCGTGACAATTTGGCCATCGCTCTCAATTCGGCCAGTTAATTCCACTCGTTGCAAAGCGGATAGTGTATCCGGCTTGATCTCTTGAAATTGATCCAAAACAATATCGAAAGTAGGGATAGTTGGCCTCATCATAGGATCACCCAATAAGGCAAAATTTCTATTGACGGCACCCACAAGGCTGTTGTTTTTTGTTTGGCGAATGACATCACCCAATCGAAAATTTTTGTCCATCGTCAAATCCAAAACACTTTCGTGGTAGGCCTCATTAAGAATAAAATTAGTGCTTGCAAAAACAGGGCGTGTGGTCGTGAGTAAAGCAATGGCGCCACGATCGTTGAGTAATAATTGTTCAGCACCCGAAAAGACAAGAGGATCGTCATACCGACCAAACTCACATGTAGCGGTAACAAAGATCGGGAGCTTCTGAAAATTAGTCAATTGACCAATATCCGAAACAGTAAACACTTGCTCTTTCATCCACAACTGTTCATTTCCATGTCCAATAAAATTGACCAAAAAAGCACCACGTTCGATAGCATCCATGATCGCACGCGTGGTGGCTGGCGATCGTTCGCTGGAAGGATTTATTTCTTGCTCGTAAGCGTCGAGGTATATTTTTTTGATGTTGAATCCACTGCCTTCATCTATGATTGCAGACAAATCCTCTGCATGCCTTGCGTGGATATTTCTATCCCCATCATCAGCGACATATACAATTTCATTGCGCCACTTGCCCAGCGTGGTGTTGCTGGTACAATACCTGACAATTTTATCCACAACTTGCTCTGCTTCGGTGGCCGTTTTTACGGGCAGTCGCCCAATGCCAACCTCCATGGTGTGATCACCCGAAGACGTCTCTATCCACTCGCCCTCATCTTGCTCAAAAAAACCAAAGTAATCATCTGACGAATGGCTGAAAATCGGGTGCAGTGAATTTCTGGATTCATAAATAGGTACGTAGTTCGTGTTTTTGAAGCCTCTGTCTAGATAGTCGTAGGAGCCGTCACCAAAAAGCAATAAATACTTAAGTTGACCACCCGTTTCGTACACATGTTTTGCATAATCTCGAATGGCCGAAATGTCCTGCATACCGGACGAAAATTCGTTATAAACTTGAAACGTTGACACCACTTGCACAGAGAGGTTACCATTGCTCAAATGAAAATCGGCCAATCGCTGCGCTTGCTCAAGAAAGTCGGGATGGGCGACAATGATCCCGTCAAGAGCGGTGGTAGATTGTATGGATTGATTGGAAATCTTCCCGAAATCAACAGGTGTTGAAAAATCGGATCCGGCAAATGCAACAAACTCTTTTAGCGCTGCGGTAGCTACTGAAAACATAGCCTTTCCATTGCTGGTGGAATAATCCAAGCTGGAAACGGATGTTGGATTTGTGACTTCCCAGATTTGCAATTCGCTATCACTTGCAATTATTTCAAACGAAGAAATTTCATTGTCGAGACTTTCCCGTGATCTAAAAAAGAGCGGCTCATCAGCCAAGATCAACGCCCGGCTAAGCGAAACGCTGAACCAATCAAGATAGAGAATCGAAGTAGTCCCATTTGGTGAAAATGTGAAATCTACACTGATATTGTCATTGCTTCCTGCCAAATCGAATACATCTGACGATTCTCTTCCCTTGATAGAGTAGGTGCTGCCCGAACCAAACGGCACGGAGCTTATATCTATTGAGCCTACATCATCGCCATTAACCATCATTGCCAATGAACAATCGGCTTGGGATTGTGCCATGGCATGAAGCTCTGCTACTCCATAAGAGATCACGTTATCTACTTGAAAATTAAATGAGCGCGTTAGACCCGTGGCAGCTGACAAGGATTCGCCATACCACTTCCTACCAGAACTCAACAAATTTCTTTCATCCAATTCATGGATTATCACATCATCATAGGTGGTGATACTTTGTGCTTGCTCCGTCTCACTGGCTAGACCGGCAATCCGCAATCCCGCATCTCCACCAAAAGTGATGAAGTAATACGTGGTGTCCGCATAAAGATTCTTTTCATACTCAAGCCCAGAAACAGACCATTCAAGTTTATTTGACGAGCGTCCGTAGAAAAGAAAATAGTCATCAGTATCCAGCGATCCATCTTCCTCGCCACTGGCAAAAATGCTATTCTCCAATAAGTCAAAAGGTCGAGGCTCTGCATTGGATTGAGGAAGCATTCCACCTCCACCGTTTCCATAAATTTTAACCGTTCTGGGGTCAAGAGAATTAACCGTCAAACCCAACGAACTTAAAAAGTCTCGATCCAACTTATAAATCCCTGTCTCCGTCACACCGACCTTGTACCAGTCTCCAGACGCAAGCACACTTTGCCCTTTGGCCAGAAAAATGGCCAGCGCAAAAAGAATCGCCAAAAGCAATCGGCTGCACATCACTCGATGAACGATCATCATGTGAGCAAAATTATGAATTGCTACTCAATAAACGACTTTCTAAGCAAATTCCCTACGACAGATACTGCAATATATAGTGGGATGACAAACGGGATGAATGATAGTTGAAAAATGGCCAATCCAATGACTTCCAAAATAATTAGGGTATGTCGAAATTCATTCCCCTTCCAAGCCATGGATTTAAATTTCAATGCGATCATGGGGATGTTGGAGACAAGGAGGAAGCAAGAGAGAGCAGTTACGACAAGTAGTGTCTCAACAGTCATGAAATCTGGTCGCGAAAAGGCAATGGCCGTGATCATGAGGGCATTCGCTGGTGTGGGCAGCCCTTTAAATTCATCCGACTGATCGGTGGCTAGATTGAATTTGGCCAAGCGAAGGGCTGAGAAAGGAATAATTAATAATGCCGAAAAAGCAAGTGGATCAGTTCCTGAGAAACAAGCAAATGGGTCAGAAAGCAAATTGTCCAAAAGATACATTAGCGCAAAAGCGGGCAAAACTCCAAACGAAACTAAGTCAGCTAAGGAGTCTAGTTGCTTTCCAATTTCTGATTGCACTTTCAAAAGTCTGGCCATCAACCCATCCAGAAAATCAAAAACAGCTGCTGCTAGAACAAAATAGACCGCCGTTTCCCCACGCTGAAAAAAAGAAACCCAAGCTATCCCCACCGCCCCAGTCAGTACATTCAGACACGTAATAAAATTCGGAAGATGTTTTTTCATGCCAGAACGAAGGGGTTGAATTGTTTTTCGTGACCGATGGTCGTCACGGGCCCATGTCCGGGATAGACGGTCACGTCATCTGGCAAGGTATAGACTTTCCTTTTGATGTTTCGGAGCAAATCTTCGTGATTGCCTCCTGGCAAATCCGTGCGGCCAATGCTTTCTCTGAAAAGCACATCTCCTCCTATCAATGTTTTTGAAGCCGCATGATAGAACACCATGTGTCCTGGCGAGTGTCCGGGTACTTCGATCACGTCAAAAGTCATTTCACCAAAAGTCATCTCACCTTCCTCAAACCAGTAATCCACTTCTGCTTCCTTGTATCTGGCAAATCCATAGTTCGGTGCGTAGGAAGGAATGGCTTTTAAAATTTCCTTTTCATTCATCGGTACCCATAGGTCTACTTTGTAGTGCGCCTTCAAAGCATCATTCCCCAGCACGTGATCTATGTGGCAATGGGTATTGAGAATGGCCACAATTTTCATCTCCTCAGAAGAAACATAATCTGTCAATTCCTTAATCTCATGACCCTCATAACAGCCCGGGTCAACAATTATGGCATTGCCTGAATCATCAGAAATAATGGATGTATTTTCAGAAAATGGATTAAAAACGAATGTTTTGATTTGCATGAAGCAAATTTGTACAAAAATAATTTCATTGGAGAAAATAGACTTCCTCATCGTCGGCCAGGGTCTGGCTGGATCCATACTAGCATTCGAACTCATCAAGAGAGGTCACACGATTGCAGTGATCGATCCGGTAATTGAAAATACGTCTTCCAATAAAGCTGCTGGACTCTACAATCCGATTACGGGCCGAAACTTAGTGAAGACATGGCTGGCAGATGAACTTTTTGCGAATCTTGGCAAGTACTACCGGCAGCTAGAAAGTGAGCTAGACACCACATTTCACAAAAGTCTTCCAATCTACCGACCCTTTCATTCTACTGAAGAGCTGAACGATTGGATGGGAAAAGAGAAGGATGAAATCTATCGAGAATATGTCTCGGGAGTCGAGTCTTCATCAATTGGTCTGTCTGGGCTTCAGGATTATGCTGGTGGCCTTTTGATTAAAAACTCGGGGTACGTGAATCTTCCGGGCATGTTAGAGGCTTTTCGGAGCTACTTCCTTTCTCTTGGCGTTTTCCATAGGGAAAATCTCAGCCCGGCTGAACTTGAATTTGGGCATGAGGTCATTTATAAAAATATCGAAGCAAAGAAAATCATCTTTTGTGAGGGGCCTAGAGCCTTGGACAATCATTGGTGGAGTGCCCTTCCTTTCAACCTTATCAGGGGAGAAGTCATTAACATAAAATGCAATCTTCCAGCTGATAAGATATATAATCGTGGAGTTTTCATGTTGCCAAAAGATGGATGTTTCAGAGTTGGATCCACCTATGATCATGACAATCTAACGTACAAACCACAACAAAGTGGAATCACAGAGTTGGAGAGAAGACTGAAAAAGCTGTACACTGATACATATGAAATCTCATCGGTTTCGGCAGGGGTTAGACCAACCACAAATGACCGTAGACCCTACATCGGATGGCATCCGGAAAATAAAGCTGTAGGTATCTTTAATGGTTTTGGAACAAAAGGTGTTTCTTTAGTACCGTATTTTTCTAAATTGTTTGTTGATTCGATTGAAGGTAAAGCGAAAGTCCACGTAGAAGCAGATGTCAGCAGGGTTTTTTAAGCACAAATTTGTTTGGTTATCCGTATTCATGCTCGCAAGCATGATGTCCGCTCATGGGCAACATTTCAATACCAAATTCGGGCAAAATAGAATTCAATATGATGCGTTCGGTTGGGCCTTCATAAGCACCAATAGCTTCGATGTGTATTACACCGTAGGAGGGGAAGAGTATGCGCAGGATGCTGTAGATTTTCTAGAAACTGCCTATCCGGAGCTTACAGATAAGATTGGCTATGCTCCATACACCAAACCCAAAATCCTCATTTACAATTCGATTCATGACCTCCAACAAAGTAACATTGGAATTGGAGGCGATGTATATACGATTGGTGGAAAGACAACTTTTGTAAAACTACAGGCTGAAGTTGCCTACCCGGGACAAGCACATCAGTTTCAGTCAGATTTGCTCTATGAATTCTCCAAGATTCTAATCTCAGACATGATGTACGGTGGTAGTCTGGGCGAGATTTTTCAAAACGCCTACCTTCTCACGCTTCCAGAGTGGTTTATTGATGGAGCTGCCCGCTATATCGCCTATGGTTGGGATGAAGAAACGGACGACTACATCCGTGACTATCTTGGAAGAAAACGTATCAAAAAAAGGCTGAAAGTAAGTGATGCAGAATCTGGCCTTGTTGGGCAATCCATTTGGAATTACATCGCCAGCACCTATGGTGAAAGTAATCTTTCCAATATCCTGAACCTCACTCGAATTATCCGTAAGGAAGAGAATAGCATCGGACAATCCTTGGGTGTTTCGTACAAGGACTTTCTCGCCAACTGGCAAAATTTTTATATTCTCCAAAAAGAAGAAGTACTTCAGGCGTACCAATCTCCAAACCAGTTGGACATGATTGCTCATAGAAAGACACGTGAGCTTATTCAAACGACTGTTCGTATGAATCCACTTGGTGATAAGGTGGCATATGCACGAATAAAAAATGGTCAGTATTATATATATGTGAAAGATTTAGAGACGGGGAAAGAAGAAAAAGTGGCATGGGGAGGCTATCGAATCAATGGCCAGAAGGTGGACGATTACATGCCCCTACTTGACTGGCAAGACGCTCAAACGCTCGGAGCAATCGTCTTTCGCCGAGGTGATTTATACTTGGATACATACAATCTGGAAACGAACGAAAAACGACAAAAACCACTTAATCGTTTTCGGCAAATAGAGTCGTTCTCTTTTAATGACAATGGCAAGCTCGCCGTAATTAGTGGAGATGTTGATGGACAGAATGATCTCTACCTGATCAGCATGCGGCGGAATGCCCTCAGAAGAATTACCAGAGACGTATATGATGATTTAGATCCTGTTTTTATTCCTGGTAGCGCTGCAATTGTGTTTAGCTCCAATCGAACCAATGACTCGCTGAAGGTGAAGAATGTCTCTATCAATGATGTTACAGACAATTTCAACCTTTTTCTCTATGATCTGGATACCACCACAACGAGCTATAGGCGTTTGACAAACACGTATAGTAAAGACAGAAAGCCAGTTCCTAAGAATCAATATTTCATTTATTATCTGAGTGATCAAAAAGGCATTACAAATCTCTATCGTTTCAATATGCTCGACACTACTTTTAGTCAGGTGTCGTCTTTCGACAAGGGAATAAAAGATTATGATCTGACTTTTGGGGAGAATGATGCCATTTCGTTCATGATGTTAGACAAGGGATTTCACAAGGTCTACCATAACCAGTCCTTGAATCTGGATGGGAATAACTTTACTCAACCAACTCCAAGACAAAAGGTAAAACAGGCAAAGTTCTTATTCACTCGTAGAACAACCGCCGAATCTGATTTCACTCTTAACCTTGAGAGCGACTCCACAGAAGTGTTTAATCCAATGGAGCCGGATGAATTTAATTTCGAAGAAGACCAAGATACGTTTGTTCCAACCACAAACGACCTACCACCGGGCTATATCAACACAGATAATTTCGTCTTTAGTGATGAAATTCGGGACGAATATCAGCCGGATTCATTTTTTGCCACCTACCAAAAACTCCAAAGGGACATTGATCGCACAGGCCCATTCCAGTACGACCCTTTGTTCAGCTTTGGAAATGTCACGATCTCATTTGCTCAGGATCCCCTGAAAGGGTTCGGTTATGTGATGCAAACGGAAATAACGGATGTAATGGAAAATCATCGGCTTACTGCTGGAGGATTTATTCTTCAAAATTTTAGTCAGGCAGATGTTTTTGCTGAGTATCAGTTTTTGCCATACTGGGCAGACATGCATCTTAGGGTAGATAAGAAAGTCTTGTTGAAAGAATCATTTGATAATACGATCACTCAAAAATACATACTTACAAATGTGGAAGCAGGGTTTTCTGTTCCCTTAACCCATAGCTTCAGAGGTACAATAGCACCGTTTTATGCCCAGACGGTTTTTAGAAACATGCAGTCAAACGCTGTGCTGGATGTTGATCCGACTCAACCACAGGATGTCCTGAAAAGCTATGGCGGAGTTCGTATGGCACTGGTTTATGACAACACCGTTGAAAGAGGCTTCAACATTTTTCAAGGAAGCAGAGCATTGGTAGAATATAAGACCTATCAGCCACTGTCGCCAGAAGCGCTCTATTTCAATAAACTAAAAGTTGACTTACGACATTATCAAAAAATTCACAGAGAAATCACACTAGCAGGTCGTCTCTTTTATGGACGAAACTGGGGCGCAAACGAACCAAAATTTGTTTTGGGAGGAGTGGACAATTGGATACTAAATAGAACGGACAATTTTGGTGAAGAGGATCCAATTACACCTGTGGATACTAATGATGACCCCATCAATAGAGAAAATTCAAACCTGATGTTTCTGGAATACGCTACGAATCTTCGCGGCTATGACTACAACGAAATGTTCGGTACAAATGTGCTGGTATTTAACGCCGAACTCAGAATTCCAGTTTTCAGATACCTCATCAATCGACCAATCAAGTCCAATTTCATTAGAAATTTCCAGTTCACTTATTTCTATGACATTGGCTCTGCTTGGTCGGGCGTACCTCCATTTTCAAGAAAAAATGCCTTCGTCATTGATGAAATCGAGACAGGAGGGCCGTTCAGTGCCAAATTGAAAGATTTCAGAAATCCTTGGTTAGCCGGATATGGAGGTGGCGTTCGAATGTCTATAGCAGGTTATTATCTCAAAGTTGATCGCGCACGCCCAATTCGAGATTTTGCTGTAGGCAGCCCCCGCTGGCACATCTCCATTGGCGTGGACTTCTAATGCATAATTGCGCCATTGTGGCGTAATTATTTTTCTTTTTCTCGTTTTCCTGCCACATAGTCCGAATTATTCACTTGGTACGAATATTTCTGAACGTGTCGTCAAACAATGGAATTTTTTCAAACACTTAAAATTTTATAATTATGACACTTTTAAAGTACAACCCAAATAGGTATCGACCTACATCTTTTGGCAGCCTGTTGGACAATTTTTTTGACGACCGATTTCAGGGAGGCGCTCAGCAAGCAGATTTCACCCCGACAGTAGACATTTCCGAAACAGACAAAGCCTTCGAAGTACAATTGGCAATCCCGGGGGTAAAAAAGGACGATGTGAACATCTCCGTTGAAAACGATCAGCTCACAATCAGTGGTGAGCGACACGCCGAAAGTGAAAACACCGAGAGAAATTTTCACTCCAGAGAAAGCTTCTATGGGACATTCAGCAGAACATTCACATTGCCTGAGATTGTAAACGCTGAAAAAATAGAAGCAAAACAAGAAGACGGTATTCTAAAACTCATCCTCCCAAAGGATGAGAAAAAAACAGCAAAAAAACTGATTAAGGTAGGTTAATAGTAGGGTTTAGTTGTTTAAAAGCTGTGTCTGTAGGTTTAAGAGATCTTGATCTGCGACACAGTTTTTTTGTTAATTGATGTTAAGCAAACCCAATCAAAGAAAAAAAGCAGATAAAATAGCCAACCAAAAGCAGCCTAACTTAGTTAAATCATCCACACCAAAACGATTACAAGATGAATCGAAAAAGTTTAATAGCCGTTTTTCTGTCGTCAACAATTGGCGGACTGGTCGCTATTGCCTTGTTTACTGTTACACAGCCAGGTAATTCTCCTCAAGCCAGACCTTTGGATAATTCGATCTCGTTGACAAATTATGTTTTTGATTCCACCGACTTTGTCGTTCCTGAAGGGTTAAATTTTGTCTTTGCCGCCAAGTCTGCCACACCATCTGTAGTGCACATTCGCACCACATATTTTGGTAATGCAAGTGAACATAATCCGTTCAATGACTTTTTTAGAGAGTATTTTGGAGATCAAGAAGGACAGTATGGAAATCGATCAAGAGGTGCGGGATCAGGGGTAGTCATGTCTACGAATGGCTACATAGTGACCAATAATCATGTGGTCCAGGGGGCTGAGGAAATCGAAGTGGTTTTGAATGATAATCGGTCTTATTCTGCAGAAGTGATAGGAACAGACCCCACGACTGATTTGGCCGTGATCAAAATTGACGAAAAAAATCTGCGTGCGATTCAGTTTGGAAATTCTGACAAAATTGATATAGGTGAATGGGTGCTGGCCATTGGAAATCCTTTTGAATTTCGCTCAACTGTGACCGCAGGAATTGTAAGCGCAAAAGGGAGGAATATTAATATTCTCGCTCGTCGAGATCGATTGCAAATCGAATCTTTTATTCAAACAGATGCTGCTGTAAACCCAGGCAACAGCGGAGGAGCATTGGTGAACCTGAAAGGAGCATTAATTGGAATCAATACAGCCATCGCCTCTCCCACTGGCTCCTTTGCTGGTTATTCTTTTGCCATTCCTGTTTCTCTTGTTCAAAAAGTAGCTGCCGATCTCATCGAATTTGGTGCCATCCAGCGTGGATTGCTGGGCATCACCATTCGAGACATGAATGCACAACTTGCTGATGAATTGGATTTGGACATTGTTCAAGGCGTCTACATTCAGGAAATCATGGCCAATCAAGCAGCCGATGAAGCGGGCATGAACATCGGAGATGTTGTGGTGGGGATCGGAGACAGGAAGATAGCCTCCGTTGCTGAACTTCAAGAGCAAGTCGCCTTGAATCGGCCAGGGGATCGCATCAAAGTGAAATACATCCGCAACGGGAAAGTGAGTGAGCTATTTGCCACTCTGAAGAATACAGAAGGTACCACCAACATTGTCGAGATGAGCAATACTTTCCGTCGAGAGGGTGCCACTTTTGAAGAATTGCCTGCTGCCTTGCGCAGAGAGCTTCGGTTAGAGGGTGGGGTTAGGGTAACTAAGGTGGAAGGCGGGAAATGGAAATCTGCCGGAATAAAAAAAGGATTTATTATTACGCGTGTAGACAAGACTGATGTAAGCTCTCTTGAGCAGTTTATCAATTTAGTAAACAACATAGAAGGTGATGGTCTGCTGATTGAGGGGTATTATCCTAACGGAGAAAAAGCTTATTACGGAATAGGTTGGTAGGTAAGCAAATGTGATTCCAGGGCTTCATGAGTATGGAGCCCTTTTTTTATTCCCAACGTCCAAAAATGAGATTCCCTGGAGCATTTCTATTGGCTGAATTAAAGAAGTCATTGAGTCCACTCACCATTTCCTGAGCAGAAATTAATGAATCATTATTCTGATCAAGCTGATTAAAACTCTTCTCCAGGTGTCCCTGAGGAATCTTATAGATACTCCACATATTCGCATATTCATCAAGCGAAATATGGTTGTCTTGATTGAGGTCGAATAGCGAAAACAAATGGAAAGTCGTCCTGAAAACATAACTGTACAAAGTGCCACTTTCTCTAGGATTCAAAATTTCTCTTTCAAAAAATTTCATCCAATCATAAAGTGAAATACTCAGTTCGGGCTGACGTGTGTCAATCAAAAATTGTACGAAAAGGCGGTTGGCTTTAACCAGAATCAACTGACCTGCGCGCGACTGCCGATCTATGGAGAGCTGCTCTATGATTGCTTCACTCACCTGAACAAAATCATCCAATTGCAAGCTACCGTTCTTGTTGACATCAAGAACATTGAAAAAATGATTTATCTTCTTTTGTTGTACTTCTGTGAGCATACGGTGGCTTACGATCATCTAATATACACGCTTCATTTCAAAATATTGTTTTTCGATTTGAGCTTTCATTAGCTTTGCGCTCGTTTCACATTAATCCATAAAAAATGTCTCACAATATCACCGAAATTCTCTCAACATTAGGTGTTGAACCAATCAATTCTGGTGCCTCTACGGGCCAAAATTGGTTAGCCACCTCCGGATCAAAATTAAGCTCCCATTCACCTGTCAACGGAAAACTGATTGCCGATGTAAATATGGCATCTGCTGCCGATTATGAAAAAGTAATTATACAGGCACAGGAGGCTTTCAAAGTCTGGAGAACAACCCCTGCTCCTCAACGAGGTGAAATCGTGCGACAATTCGGAGAAGAGCTCAGGAAGTACAAGCAGGAACTCGGCACGTTGGTCTCCTACGAAATGGGAAAATCGTTACAGGAAGGCCTTGGCGAAGTTCAGGAAATGATTGACATCTGTGATTTCGCCGTTGGATTGTCACGACAATTGTATGGACTGACCATGCACTCTGAGCGTCCATCTCACCGGATGTACGAGCAATGGCATCCATTTGGAATTGTGGGAATAATTTCTGCTTTCAACTTCCCCGTGGCGGTCTGGGCATGGAATACGGCTCTGGCTTGGGTTTGTGGAGATGTCTGCGTGTGGAAGCCTTCCGAGAAAGCCCCTATCTCTGGTGTGGCCTGCCAAAAAATAATGGCCCGGGTCTTAGAAAAAAACAACTTGCCAGAAGGAATTTGTGGATTAGTGATAGGAGATGCAGAAATCGGCAAGCAAATGGCCAATGACACGCGCGTGCCTTTAATCTCCGCAACAGGATCTACCAGAATGGGCAAGTCCGTTGGCGAAGCAGTCGGAAGACGTCTCGGCAAAACAATCTTAGAACTTGGAGGCAACAATGCAATTATAATATCCGAGCATGCCGACCTTGATTTGGTAATCCCTGGAGCCGTATTCGGAGCTGTTGGCACAGCTGGTCAGCGATGCACAAGCACCCGACGATTGATTATTCACGAAAGCATTTTTGAGGCCGTCAAAGAGAAATTGGCTGGCGCATATGGTCAATTGCGAATTGGTGATCCTTTGGATGAAAACAATCATGTGGGCCCACTTATCGACAAAGACGCTGTGACCATGTATGAAAATGCCATCGAAAAAGTGCATGCAGAAGGTGGCAAAACACTAATCGAAGGAGAGGTGCTGTCAGGCACAGGGTACGAATCAGGCTGCTACGTGAAGCCGGCGATCTACGAGGTAGAAAATGACTATGAGATCGTTTGTAGTGAAACTTTCGCCCCGATCTTGTACCTAATCAAATACGCATCCATCGAAGAGGCAATTGAGAAACAAAATGCCGTACCTCAAGGGTTGTCTTCAGCGATTATGACAACCAATCTTCGGGAGTCTGAATTATTCCTTTCCGTAGCAGGCTCTGATTGTGGAATTGCCAATGTAAATATTGGAACATCAGGTGCCGAAATCGGCGGAGCTTTTGGGGGAGAAAAAGAAACAGGCGGTGGGCGAGAATCGGGATCAGATGCATGGAAAGCCTACATGCGCCGACAGACCAACACGATCAATTACTCCAAGGAATTGCCGCTGGCTCAGGGGATTAAATTTGACCTGAGCTAATTGGCCTCTTTAAAAGAGAAAATTCACGCCTATGCCCTGTCCCTATGTGAGGAGCGAATCGTATTGGCTGAAAATGAATTGAAAGAACTGTCTAAATCTGCCGCAGAGGACACCAAGAGTAGTGCAGGAGATAAATACGAGACCGGGCGAGACATGATCAACCTGGAAAAGGAGAAGGTGGCGGAAAATTTGGCCGTCTCTTCCAAGATGAAGAGCCTCCTTTCCCAGATTGATCCAGCGATTCATTTGTCCAAAGTGAGGACCGGCAGCTTGGTCAGAACCGAAGAAGAAATGTTCTTCATTTCCACGAGCTTGGGCAAAATTACGATTGACGGAGAGGTGATCTTCGCCATTTCACCGATTTCGCCAATCGCTCAGGTCATGTTAGATTTGGTGATTGGAGACAGTTTTACTTTCAATGAGAAGAAAAAATCTATCCTCGATTTGTCTTAACCCGAACATCTGATTTTATATGACAACCCTTAGCCGAAAGCTATCGTATCTGAGCATTATGAGAAACTTACTTATACTTTCTTTCATTGGTTTTGGAATGGCCTGCAATTCGCCAAAACCAAAAGAGTATGATCCGCAGATACTCGTTGATCGAGCGATATCGGCACATGGTGCCAACTTATCAGGGAAAAAGATTTCATTCGATTTTCGGGATCGGAGATACACCCTGAAAAGGGACAAAGATGGCTACTCGTATATGAGAGCTTGGCAAGACGACTCCTTAGGATTTATTCAGGACATTTTAGTAAACAGCCAAGACTTTGTGAGATTTCAAGATGGTGATAGTGTCACATTAGATGAAGAGTGGACAGGTAAATATGCGAATTCTGTAAATTCTGTTTTTTACTTTTTTCAAATTCCGTATGTATTAAATGATCGAGGAGCCATCAAAAAATTTGTCGGGGAATTTGACATAAAGGGCGAATCCTATCTTGGGGTGCAGGTCACTTTCAGTGAGGAAGGTGGTGGCGAAGATTTTGAAGATGTGTTTGTCTATTGGATTCACAAAGAATTTAGTACAGTGGATTTTTTCGCCTATTCATACATCACAGATGGTGGAGGGGTTCGATTTAGAGAAGCAATCAATCGGCGAAAAGCCGGTGGACTTCTGATTCAGGATTATATCAACTACAAATCAGAAAAAAACACCCCTCTGAATGCCCTCCCTGATCTCTTGAATCAAGGGAAATTGGAAGAGTTATCGCGGATAGAGAACACCAAAGTGAAAGTGTTCTAGTCAACTTTCTTGAGGGTGAACTTAAATGAAGCACCCTCTCCGGCACTAGTTTCCGCCCAAATCTTACCTCCATTTCTTTCAACGAATTCCTTGCATAGCACCAAACCTAGCCCCATTCCGGTTTCGCTTTTAGTGGTGGATTTGTCAAACAATGAGGATTTTTTCTCTTCAGGAATTCCCATCCCCGTATCAGAGACAGTCAACTCTACCATTTCACCTGTTGCAGAAGAATCAAATGAGATAACTCCCGATGCTGGAGTGAATTTGATCGCATTAGAAAGAAGATTTCTTATCACCGAAAACAACATTTTGTAGTCCGCCATTACCTCCATATCCAAAGGTATTTTATTTTCTATATTCAGCTTTTTCACTTCAACGGCTCCTTGAAAAAGGTCAATGGCTTCCTGTACAACCGATGAAAGAGTTAATTTTTCTGCTTGATGACTCAACCCGCCAGATGCTGAGATCGACCACTCCAACAGATTTTGAAGAAGCTCAAAGAGTTTGTTCGTAGAACTATTCATTGTAGTAATAAACAACTCCACCTGATCTGGAGGCATGGACTTATAATCCTCTACGAGAAGATTAGAAAGCCCTTTCATCGCACTGAGAGGATTTTTTATATCATGAGCCACCACAGAAAGCAGGCGATCCTTTGCACTATTGGCCGCTTGCAATTGCTCACTGATTTTCAATCGTTGACGATAAAAATACCAGCTAACCACCAGAAGGATAATTACAAGAACTGAAACGGCGAGCAAAAAACCATTTACAATTCGAGCTTGTCTCAACTCCAAATCATTGACTCCCTGCACCGCATTCAAACGGAGAATTTCACTCTCCTTTTTTTCTGTTTCATGGGTGACCTTCAAATCAGCAATCCTTTCAGAAATGGCCTGGCTTCTTACAGAATCTTCCATTGTCTGCCGTAGCTCAGCCAACTCAATTGCCGAAGAATAGTCCTTGGCAGCCGCCGCAATCAAAGACTTCATTGTATAGACGCTTGACAGTTGACTTTTGAGGTCATTCGCAACCGCAACATCCAGTGCTTCATTGGCATACTTCTCAGCATGAATCAACTCACCTTTTCTGAAATCTAATCTCGCAAGTGTCAGCAAACTCGAGATTTCCGGACCATGATCACTAAACTCACGTGCTAACTTCAGGGTTTTCTGAGCAAACAATGTGGCTTCATCATATTTCCCTTGCTCCATAAGAATCTCCGTTGTAGTCACATGGCTGTAGATGATCTGAATCGTATCCTTATTTTTCACTAACACACTCAACGCCTCCTGATTGTAATCAAAAGCTTCATCGAAATTTCCAAGTGCTCTGTGCACTATTGCCAACAGATTTGCAGAATATCCAATACCTGCAGTATCATTCAGTTTCACATAGATTTCACGAGCTTCATTGATCTTGATGAGCGACTCACCATACTCATGCAAAGTGTAATACAATCCGCTAACATTGGTCAATATATCGGCCCTCCAATTGAGCTTAGGTGCGGCTTCAGAGAAATCCAAAGCCTTTAGAGAGTAGTCCAATGATTCATCTAAGGCCCCCTGCATTCGGGTAATGTTTCCAAGCCCATTATAAGAACTCGATATCCTAAGACTGTCCCCTTCCTCCTTACTCCAATTCAGGCTCTCCATAAAATAGTAACGCGACGAATCCAATCGACCTAACATGCCCATGCAAATCGCCATGTCCGTAGAAGATTCGATTTTGTTTTTTGTAGAGGCCTCCTCCAAGAGTGCATAGCCTTGTCTGGCATAAACCAATTTGTCATTGGGATTTTGGAATTGATTCGTAAGTGCCTGGAGCGTCTGCACTTTTTCGTTCACGTCTGTGACTAGATCCAACTGACTCTTGAGGCTATCAATTTTTGGAGACTGGCCATGAACCTCAAGAAAAAAAACGCTGGCAATTAGCGCAGAAATGAATTTAAAGAATGACATACGGCAAGAGAATTTTTTCAAGATAACCAAATTGAACTAATCCGGGCTAAAATTATTGGCGGCAGAGAACTCTACACAGACCACTCCATTCCGAAAGAATGACTTAGTTTTGCCGTCCATCTAACCATCATCTATGGCTTGGTTTAAGCGACAAGATAAGGGCATACTTACGAAGACAGCCGACAAGAAGGAAGCCCCCGACGGGCTTTGGTACAAAACCCCTAAAGGCAACATCGTGCATATGCGAGAGCTTCGCAACAATGCCTATGTGAGTCCTGAGGATGATCATCATGTTCGAATTGGCTCTGTTGAATATTTCGAGATTTTGTTTGACAACAACAAATTCAAGGAACTTGATGCAGACATGACCTCTGGTGACCCTCTGGAGTTTGTGGATACCAAAAAATATCCAGACAGAATCAAAGCCACACAAAAGAAAACGGGGCTGACAGATGCTTGTCGTTCAGGCGTTGGCAAGTTGAACGGAATCGATATCGTCATTGCCTGCATGGATTTTTCATTTATTGGAGGCTCAATGGGTTCGGTCGTCGGAGAGAAAATCGCACGAGCCATTGATCATGCGCTGAAGAAAAACATTCCATTTTTGATGATTTCAAAATCAGGTGGCGCCCGAATGATGGAAGCCGGAATTTCTTTGATGCAACTTGGTAAAACCACTGCGAAACTGGCACTACTCTCTGAAGCTAAAATTCCGTACATCTCGCTCCTCACAGATCCTACCACCGGAGGCGTGACCGCTTCTTATGCCATGTTGGGTGATTTCAACATTGCTGAGCCAGGCGCATTAATTGGCTTTGCTGGCCCTCGTGTGATCCGTGAGACCATTGGCAAGGATTTGCCAAAAGGCTTTCAAAGTGCCGAATTTGTTTTGGATCATGGTTTCCTTGATTTCATTGTTGATAGACGTCAACTAAAAACCAAACTAACAACCCTATTGAAGATGCTTAAATAGCGCATTCTATACCTATATTTGTCCTCAAATTGTTGATGAATAAACAGATTATTTCCATATGGATTCTTTAGTCATTATTGCTGTCCTCGCCTTTACTGCGATTATCCTTCTTCTTGTTTTTGTTTTGCTCTTCGCACAATCGAAATTGGTGCAATCAGGCCCGGTGAACCTTGTCATTAACGGAGACAAAGAAAATGCGCTAACCATCGCCGCTGGATCCACTTTGCTATCGACACTTTCCTCACAGAAAATTTTTCTACCCTCTGCGTGCGGTGGTGGTGGTACATGTGCCATGTGCAAATGCACAGTGAATGAAGGTGGTGGAGATGTACTCCCAACAGAGGTAGGTCATTTGAGCCGATCAGAACAGAAAGAGCATGTGCGACTGGCGTGTCAGGTAAAAGTGAAGAACGACATGGAAATCCACATTCCAGATGAGATTTTCGGGATCAAGAAGTGGGAAGCGACTGTCGTGAGCAATTATAACGTGGCGTCCTTTATTAAGGAATTCGTCGTAGAGATTCCTGAGGATATGGATTACAAAGCCGGAGGATACATCCAAGTTGAGGTACCACAAATTGAAGTCGACTTCAAAGATATAGACATCACGGCGCATCCCAAGGAGCATGATGATCCAAAAAAGTTCCAAATGGAGTGGGACAAATTCAAGTTGTGGGATTTGAAAATGAAAAACACTGAACCCATTGAGCGCGCTTATTCGATGGCCTCCTACCCGGCAGAAGGTCGAAGAATTATGCTCAATGTGCGGATCGCCACCCCCCCATTTGATCGATCGATCAATGGATGGATGAAAGTGAATCCTGGGATATGTTCCTCCTATGTCTTTGGCTTGAAACCAGGTGATAAGGTCACTATTTCCGGACCGTACGGAGAATTTTTCATCAATGACACAGACGCTGAGATGTTGTACGTAGGAGGAGGGGCTGGTATGGCGCCCATGCGTTCACATCTGTACCATCTGTTCAAGACATTACAGTCAGGACGAAAAGTATCCTACTGGTATGGTGGACGATCCAAACGTGAGCTATTTTATCTAGAGCATTTCTGGGATCTTGAAAAGAGCTTCCCGAATTTCAAATTTCACACGGTGCTTTCTGAGCCTGCGGAAGAAGACAACTGGAAAGTGAAGAATGACATGGATGACGCTGACGGAGATGGCTTCACGGGTTTTGTTCACCAAGTGGTGATAGATCAGTATCTGAGCAAGCACGAGTCTCCCGAAGAAATCGAATTGTATTTCTGTGGCCCTCCATTGATGAATCAAGCCGTTCAAAAAATGGGAGAGGATTTTGGCATCCCGGATGAAAACATTCGTTTTGATGATTTTGGTGGGTAAAGAACCACGGTCATCTAAATATCTTGAAGGAACTCAAATTTGAGTTCCTTTTTTGTGTCTATATGATTTGGTGTGATTACAAATGGAGGTTGTCGAAAAACGAAGATGGTGTGTTAGACCGCACGCCGAAAATTTGTATAACTGAATTCAGTCCAATCCTAAATCAATGGCCCCACCCTTTAGGGCGAGGATTATGGATTCTTAGTTGTAAATCAGGGCTTTAGCCCTTTTCAAAAACAGAAATTGGGCTGAAGCCCTCATTTATTTCTGATTCTATATCCCGCCCTAAAGGACGGAATTATTGCTAAAAAAAATTGAATGAAAAATGAATTACCCACAGTATTCCACATAGACCCCTTTTTTTGTGCAATTTTGATTCACACTTTATAGCCATGGATCTTAAACTATTCTTCAATCCGATTTCTTTCGAAACTTCATCTTACCCTGAGACTTCTTTTTGCTCCTCCATCTATGTGAATTCCGAGCTTATGCCAGAGCATGAGGACATGGATATTGCGCTTATTGGATTACATGAGGTTAGAGGCGGTAATGGAAATCCGGGCTATGCCCAGGCCGCAGACGAAGTGCGAAAACAATTGTACGGCCTGAAGAAAGGGATGGGCCTTTTCAAAATTGTGGATTTAGGAAACTTCCGTAATGGACCCGAACTAGACGATACAATTTTACGATTGAAAGAAGTTACAAGCTATTTGATGGAGAAAGGTATCCTACCAATCCTCATCGGAGGAACGCACGACTTGGACTGGGGTCAATACCTGGGGTACGAATCTTCAGAGAAATTAGTCACCGTACTCGGGGTGGACAATACCTTCGATTTTCAGGATTCAGATCAAGCCTCCAACTCCCACTTGGCCAGAATATTCAAACATGATCCCAACTTCCTTTTCAACTATTACCACCTTGGACATCAGAGCTATCTGATTCATCACAAGCAAGCAGACTTGATGGAGAAAATGTCATTCGAGGCGATTCGGCTTGGAGTCGTCAAGGAAAACATCAAAGACCTGGAGCCAATCGTTAGGGATGCCGACATGTTGTCTTTTGACATATCGGCACTACAGGCTCACTATGCGGCGGGTGCCACAGATGCCAAGGTGTATGGCCTCACTGGAGAAGAAGCGTGTCAGCTTTGCTGGTATGCAGGCCTCAATGACAAACTCAGTTCCGTTGGGTTTTATGAGTACGACGTGGAGAAAGATTCTGAAGATAGGAAAACAGCTTTCGTCATGGCCACCATGATTTGGTACTTCATCGAAGGATTCTATGGCAGAAAGGGCGGACACAGTTTTATGTCCAACGACTATATCACCTACGAAGTAACGCTCGGAGGAGAACCTGATTCTATCAAATTTTTCAAAAGTCAGCTTACCGAAAAATGGTGGATGGAAGTCCCGAACCCAGAAGGAGACGGCATCTTCAACAGAAACCGAATGATTGCCTGCAACTACTCCGATTATGAAATTGCGCTCAAAGGAGAAGTACCTGATCGATGGGTGAATTTTTACAAACGTGTTTGAAATTGGTTAACTAGTTGATTAGTGAAATAGTTAACTAGTAGAGGCGAAATCAAATTACGAGCATTTCTTTTGGTTTGGAAATCGCTAGTCAATTCCGGTTTAGTTCTAAGGCCATTTCCAGTTGCCTACCGTCATTGCCTATTGCCAACTGAATCACGCCCAATCAGCGTTCTCCACGGGAAAATAATTGAATTCCAACCCAAGGGCATCTTCATAGTCTTCCCTGTCTCTCGCATGTCGTCATCGTAATCTTCATAAAACCAGTTGATTTCTACCTCACTACCCGCCACCTTGAGTCCTGCGATTTGTTTCAAAATGTCATACAAACATTTAGAAGAGCTTGTGTTGAAATACTCAAATGAGAATTGACTTTCACTTTTGGGCATTTGCCCAAGAAATCATCATAGATAGAATCCATGATCGGTTGGAAAAAATTAAGTGATGATTCTGGAGATGAACGGCCTTTGAATTCTATTATCCCCGCCAATGGATTTAGCTGCACGAAAGGAGTTACTCGGGTGTGTTCAATTAATAGGGCCGTCATGGTTCAAGTGGTTGGTTGAAAATCTCACGGGAATTAATAGCTGATAGTCAGGTAGTATGAGGATTTAGTCGGGTTGTGTGTCTGCGGTGACAAACCGAAATGTTTTGACAAAAAAAGTAAGGTTTCATCGAGTTCCCAAAAAACCATTAGAAATCTATCTTGATTGAATGGTCGGGTATTTTCTTTCCCATTCCCAAATTCGATCCACCAAACGATTGTGATGATTTTCGTTGATCAACTTGAATCGATGTTTCGCTTTTTTGTTTTCCGCATTAAGCCAGAAAAAATTCTCAACTCCCCGACTCGAAGGAATGATCAAACCACCTGAATAAATCGGCTCTCCTTCGTATTCGTTAATCGATATTTTCATTCTTCTTAGGTCAGTAAGTGCGTAAAAAACCGAATGATCCATTTCCGAGATAGTTAATCCGTCTTCAGAAAATTGCATCTTTCCAATTGACTTAATCCCGCCCTTGAAAACTTAATGAAAACGCCTAAAATCATCAAAGTCACAATAAAAAACAGAAGTGAATACATCAATATAAAAATTATTTTTCCTTGAATTGACTCTCGGAATAATCCGAAAATGACCAAGATAACAAGCAATGACACAACTGAAATCAAACCGATCCTCCTAATAATTTTGGTGGTTTTATTTTCCTCTGTAGTCAAGAGCTCAACATTCACGTCCATGCTTTAGATATAAGAATCAACCATTAGAAAATAATGAGAACAAGATTTAGTTACCGAGAAGGCATCACTATCCACAAAATGATATACACGAGCACACCCACGCCTCCGAACAAAACCAGAAGTAAGTAGATCGCTCGAATGAGGACTTTATCCAAACCGAAATAGTCTGCTACCCCGCCGCATACGCCGGCAATTATTTTGTCTGATGATCTTCTAAGTGTCTTGCTCATTCTTGAATCGTTTTGGTTGTCAAAGATATTACGCAAATCAATATTGTATTGTTTACAGTAAGTAATTTAGCACTTCAAATATCAGACAATGACCAAACTTTCCGATCGGATAACTAACCTGCCAGAATCTGCTACCCTAGCTATGGCTGGCTTGGCAAGGGAAATGACTCAAAAAGGCATTGAAGTTATTAGCCTCAGCTTGGGCGAGCCAGATTTCAAAACACCCAAACACATTCAGCAAGGAGCAATTGAAGCGATCCAATCAGAAAAATACTTTTCCTACCCTCCGGTAAATGGCTATTTGGACTTGCGTCAGGAGATTGCAAAAAAATTCAAAGAAGAGAATGGGCTTGATTATTCGGCAGATCAGATAGTGGTATCCAATGGGGCCAAACAATCCATTGCCAACGTATTTATGGCCTTGCTAAATCCGGGAGACGAGGTAATCGTGTACACACCCTACTGGGTGAGCTACACAGCCATGATCGAGCTAGCTGGCGGCACACCGAAGTTTATCAAAGGAGGAATCGAAGATGACTTTAAAGCCACAGCTTCTCAACTGAAAGAAGCCATTTCTGATAAAACCCGTGTGGTGATTTTCTCTTCACCCTGCAATCCCACGGGATCAGTATTCAAAGAAGAGGAGCTTCAGGCCATGGCCAATGTGCTGGCAGATTATCCAGCTATCGTGGTGATTTCGGATGAAATTTATGAATTGATAAATTTCTCAGGAGGTCACAAAAGTATTGGCACACTTGCAGGAATGCAAGACCGTACCGTCACCGTTAATGGTATGTCCAAAGGATTTGCGATGACAGGCTGGCGAGTAGGGTATATTGGCGCACCTCTTTGGATTGCAAAGGCAGCTAACAAAATGCAAGGGCAATATACTTCTGGCAACAGCTCGATTGCTCAGCGCGCCGCATATACCGCGCTCATTTCATCAAAAGAACCTTCACATGAAATGGAAAAAGCGTATTTGAATAGACGCAAACTAGTTCATGGTCTGCTATCCGAAATCCCCAACTGGGAGGTGAACATGCCAGAGGGAGCGTTTTATTTCTTTCCGGATGTAAGTGCTTATTTAGGAAAAACGTACCAGGGAGGCACAATCAATACAGTAAATGATTTGTGTATGTTCTTGTTGGAAGATGCTCGAGTTTCACTCGTGACAGGTGAAGCTTTTGGCGATGGAAAATGTTTGAGAGTATCGTATGCAGCCTCAGAAGAAAACCTTCGAGAGGCAGTTCGGCGAATAAAACTATCTTTAGAAAAATTGAGCTAATGGCAACCCAATCAATTGACCAACTTTTTGACACCTTCAAAGACAAGAAGGTACTTGTACTCGGTGATGTGATGCTCGACACCTATGTGTATGGGGCCGTCCGACGGATTTCTCCTGAAGCACCCGTCCCGGTTATCAACGTGGATCGACAAGAAAAGCGCCTTGGTGGTGCAGCGAACGTAGCGCTCAACATTCAGGCGCTTGGCGCAACGCCCATTCTCTGCTCTGTGGTAGGCGATGATGACGATGGAGTGGCCTTCGGGCAATTGTTGAAAAAGCGCGGCATCACCGACAAGGGAATTATCAGAAGCCAAAAGCGAATCACCACCGTAAAACATAGAGTACTCTCTGGTTCGCAGCACTTAATCAGAATAGATCTGGAGCAGGACGATCCCTTAAACACCATTGATAAGAAAGCGCTTCTTCGTCATGTGTCCACGCTCATCGATGCGTGCGACATGGTAATCTTTGAAGATTATGACAAAGGCTGCCTGGATGAAGAGATCATTCAATCAGCAATTGACAAAGCTAATGCTGCTGGCAAACTCACCGCTGTAGATCCGAAGAAACGGAACTTTCTAGCCTACAAAAATTGCACGCTTTTCAAACCCAATTTGAAGGAAATGCGAGAGGGCTTGAAATTGGAAGTGGATCCCTTGGACGAAAAATCCTTGAAGCTAGGCGTAGACACCCTAAACAAAACCATTCGTGCCGAAAAGGCGCTGATCACACTTTCAGAACACGGCATGTATTATCAGGAGAAAGAAAGTAGCGGAAAGCTCACTGCTCACTTACGTACCATTTCTGATGTGTCCGGCGCTGGGGATACCGTCATCAGCATTGCTGCTTTGGCAATGGACGCTGGTATGCCTTTGTCGTTTGTGGCCGAGCTGGCCAACCTTGGCGGGGGTATCGTCTGCGAGTCTCCTGGTGTCGTGCCGATTAATCTTGAGCAGTTGAAAGAAGAGGCTGGGGGGATGGGGTGATATAGTTTAATTTCTAATCTAGAGGTTAAGTAGGGTCTGCTGAGAAACTAAAACCAAGGCGAAATCTATAACTCCATATTACCAAGGGTAGATTTTTAGCGTATTGCTAATTTTAGGTGCACACAAAAATGGCAATTGTACTAAAAACCCGTGCACATTAGTGGTATGGATCGGCCTCATGAAAATGGCGTTAAGAAAATCCGCTACACTGCCGACAAAAATACACCATTGCCCGAGCAGGCTGGTGCGGCTGGAAGTTTGGTGGATTTTAGGCAGTGGAACGGATTTTTAGACTTTTTCATGCAGCCTTGATTTCCCTGCCTACCGCAGGCAGGTTTGCCTACTTTCTGTATCAAGACAGAAAGTAGGCGCCTGCCCGGCTTTAGGGCAAAACGAACCAATAAAGTGTGTAATCAGCGTTTTTCAGCAGACCCTAATTAGAGCCCTCATTGAAATATAGTTTTCCACATTCTCCGGATCAAAGCATTAGTCAGGATTTCTCCGCCCTGCATCGGTTCGAAAAGACGGAAAGGTCTCTTAGGCACTCAGTTCCTTCACACTTTCAATAAAACACTTCACCTTCTCAGGATCAGTATCGGGATACACGCCATGCCCCAGATTGGCAATGTGTGGATGATCACCGAAAGCGTCCAACATGGTCCGTGTTTCTTTTTTGATATCAGCAAAAGACCCATACAAAGCGCAAGGGTCAAGATTGCCTTGAAGTGTCTTGTTCGGAAGGATACTCCTCACTTTGGTTGCGTCCATGTTCCAGTCCAAACCAATCGTCTGACAATCCAGATCAGCCATATCTTCCAATGCAAACCAAGCACCTTTGGCGAAAACCGTGACAGGCACAGTATCAATCGCCGTACAAATTCGCTTGATGTATTTGAGTGAAAATTCTCTATAATAATCTGGTGCAAGGATTCCTGCCCACGAATCAAAAATCTGAATCAGGTCAGTCCCAGCCTCCACTTGTCTCTTCAAGTAGGCAATGGTGCTTTCGGTGATCATGTCCAACAACCGATGGGCAAGTTCCGGATTTTGAAAAAGCATTCGTTTGGGTTCTGAAAACGTCTTGCTCCCTCCCCCTTCTACCATGTAAGCGAAGAGCGTCCAGGGTGCACCAGAGAATCCAATTAAGGGGACTCGATCATTCAGTGCTTTCTTGGTGATTTTGATTGCATCATATACATAGCTGATATCGTCAGGATCAGCTATGCGAATTCCGTCCATATCTGATGCTGATCGAATGGTCTTTTCGAAACGAGGGCCCACCTTTTCAATTAACTCATACGGAAGACCCATGGCGTCCGGTACAACAAGGATATCAGAAAATATAATCGCCGCATCTACACCCAACAGGTCCACTGGCTGAATGGTGACTTCAGCTGCCAATTCCGGTGTTTCCACCAATTCTTTGAATCCAGAAAGCCGCTCACGTACAGCTCGGTATTCCGGTAATATTCGCCCTGCTTGACGCATGAGCCAGATAGGCGTTCTTTCCGTTTTTTCGCCACGAGCAGCGCGTAGAAGTAGATCGTTTTTTAGAGACATGGCCGCAAAGATGCGAACGTTTTAATTGCCGTCATTGCGATTCCAATGAAATTGAAAGAAGCAATCTCATTTTTTGAAAAATATTCGAACTAATCAGCAAGATTGCCTCAGCGCGCTTCCTTAGTAGGGCGACTGTATTTTGCCGTAACTTTGTCAAAAAATTAATCCATGCCAGTACAATTCAAGAGTTTCGAAGAGTGGGAAAAGGAATGCGAATCAAAGAATGTACCTCTTTGGCGGCCGGTGATGGAGTTCGAGAAAATTCAAAAAGGGCGAACCGAAGAAGAAATCTGGGAGGGTTTGCAAGCCGCCTATACGGTTATGAAAGAGGCCGTTCATACAGGGCTGACGGAGGACATGAATTCACAATCCGGCATGATTCAAGGCGGGGCAAAAAAAGTAGCGAACAATAAAACGGCCGTCCTTACCCCCGAATTCCAAAAATTAGTTGCGCGCGCACTGGCCGCCAAAGAAGTCAATTCTTGTATGGGCAGAATCGTAGCAGCACCAACGGCTGGTGCCTCTGGCATTTTGCCCGGGGTGTTGGTCACTGTGCAGGAAATCCATAAGCTTGAAGATCAAAAGATTTTCGAAGCGTTGTTGATTGGCGCGGGAGTAGCGCTCATTCTGGAGCAACGCGCCTCTTTGGCTGGCTCTGTTGGGGGATGCCAGGCAGAGACAGGATCGGCGGCAGCCATGGGAGCAGCAGGCATTTCGTATTGTCTTGGTGGCTCGATAGAACAAACATTCAATTCTGTGGCGATCACTATTCAGTGTATGCTTGGATTAGTGTGTGATCCAGTGGCTGGCTTGGTGGAAATACCGTGTGTGGTTCGCAATGCCAGTGCAGCCGCCATTGCAAATTCATCTGCGCAGATTGCCCTCTCAGATGTGAGTTCTGTGATTCCCGTAGATGAGTGCGTGGATGCTCTGGGGGAAGTTGGACAGAGCATGGAGGAGCGCTACAAAGAAACAGCAATGGGTGGATTGGCCGCCACCAAGACTGGACAGGCCATTTCCAAGAGAGTCCTGATACAAGATATCGAGGTGTTAGACGATGACGGCTCGGATTGATTCCCACCCATACTTGACCACCGCAGAAAGAACAAATCCCCAAAAAAGTGAACTTACCCACATCCATAAAATAATTTCCTTCTTCTTACCCCCCAATACATTTACAAGAATCGCCCCTCCCAAAGGCATCAACAGCAAAGGCGTCAGAATAGCAATTCCCTTCACTCCGTACTTTCTCCAAACTCGTACAAATCGCCTTTTGTTTTTTGTGAATTTCTTTCGATCTGCCCGTTGAAAACGTGCCAATAATCCCCTGAGTCGATCTCCGAAATAGGTAAAGGCATACACGGTGGTCATCATGCCCAATGAAGTGAGCAAAGATGTGACTACCAGCGGCAAGCCGTAAGTAACTCCTAGTGTAGGACCCAAAATGAATTTGAATCCACTAAGTGCATAGACAGAAAAGTATTTTAAAAATTCTTCCAATTTCAATGAATATTCTACGAAGATATAGCAGACAATTGGTCAATTTTGCAATAACCAAAGAGCAAGTATATTTACGCTCTTTTTAACCACCAGAAATGTTAAACATCGTACTGTTCGGCCCTCCAGGTGCCGGCAAGGGAACACAGAGTGCGCACTTGATAGACAGCCATCAGCTGATACATTTGTCCACTGGTGATTTGTTCAGAAAACATATTGGAGAGAATACCGAGCTGGGTGCATTAGCCAAAAGCTACATGGATCAGGGGAATCTTGTGCCCGATGAGGTGGTCATTGGTATGGTGGAGGACAAGATTTCTCATCATTTGGATGCCAAAGGATTTGTGTTTGATGGATTCCCTCGAACCGTGGCTCAGGCGGAGGCACTTGACATAATGTTGGAAAGTCATAAATTGGCTATTTCCGGGATGGTGGCTCTGGCCGTACCCGAGGAAGAGTTGAAGCAAAGAATCAGGGAACGTGGCAAGACCTCTGGCAGGGTGGATGATCAGAACGATGAGAAAATTTCCAACCGGATTCGTGTGTACAATGAAGAGACGGCACCTGTCGCGCATTATTATCGAGATGCTAACAAATACAATGAAGTGAATGGTGTTGGCTCAATCGAGGAAATTTACCGATCCATCGAAGAGGCCATCGGGCAATTTTAACTGACCCATTCATGGAATCTAATTTTATAGATTACGTCAAATTTTACGGTTTCTCCGGAAATGGTGGAGCAGGGTCTTCTCATTTTCGTAGAGAAAAATACGTACCAAAAGGAGGCCCAGACGGAGGCGATGGAGGCCGTGGAGGGCATGTCATTCTCCGAGGCAATTCGCAATTATGGACATTGATCCATCTGAAATACCGTAAACACATCAAAGCTGACCATGGAAGTCGAGGAGAAGGTAATCGGAAATCTGGCGCAGATGGGAAAAATATAGTCCTTGACGTACCCATCGGGACGGTGGCGCGTGACGAAGAAACAGGCAACAAACTCCTTGAGATCCTGAAGGATGGCGAAGAGCAAATTTTGTTATCAGGGGGCATGGGTGGTCAGGGAAATTTTCATTTCAAGAGTGCCACAAATCAGGCACCTCACTATGCCCAACCAGGAATCGAGGGAATAGAAAAAACCATCATTCTGGAATTGAAAATATTAGCAGACGTGGGACTTGTGGGCTTTCCAAATGCAGGAAAATCCACGTTGCTTTCCTCCGTGTCGGCAGCAAAACCCGAGATTGCCGATTACCCCTTTACGACCCTCACACCGAATTTGGGGGTGGTAGAATACCGGGATTACAAATCCTTTGTGATGGCAGACATCCCAGGAATCATCGAAGGAGCCGCCGAGGGAAAGGGCCTGGGTCTGAGATTTTTGAGACACATTGAGCGCAATCCCATTCTACTATTTCTGATTCCGGCGGATGCCGATGATATTAAAAAAGAATACGGCATTCTTATCAATGAACTCAAAACCTACAGCCCCGAATTGTTGGATAAAAAACGCTTGCTCGCCATTTCTAAATCAGACCTGTTGGATGACGAGCTGATGACCGAAATCGCAAAAGAGCTTCCCAAGATCGAACACATTTTTATTTCCAGCATCACTGGTCTGGGCGTCCCAAAATTGAAAGATAAAATCTGGGAAATACTCAATTAGAAACACATATCCGTCCTGAATGTTGCCCACTGCTTATTGGCTTCTGCCAATATGACACTAAAAATCCTTTGGCAGAATAATTGACCTACGGCGACCGACGTAAATCAATTATCTCAGGGTAAGCCCGCAAGGTATGAATTGCGACGAAAAATTAACGTATTCGATGCAAGCATCGGGGAATAAAACCCACTAGTGGGATTGAAAGACAGAGATGAAGAAAAACAAAGACCAAAAGGAAGACATCAAAGAAGAGGAGATAAAGGAAGTTGCGGCAGAAAATCAAGGGCAGGAGACTGAAGAACAACCCGAGGAGCAAGAAGAAGAGCTGTCTGATTTGGAAAAAGCTGAGTTGGCCACCGAGGAAGCCAAGGACAAGTACCTCCGCTTGTATTCAGAATTTGAAAATTTCAGAAGGCGAACAGCCAAGGAGAGAACCCAATTATTTGCGACAGCTGGTAGAGACCTGATCGAAGACTTGTTGCCCGTGCTAGACGATTTGGATCGAGCCAATCAATCCGCTGAAGACGAGAAAGCCACAGTAGATTCTGTAAAAGAAGGCATGGATTTGATCAGCCAAAAACTGAAAAAGACATTGGAAAATAAGGGGTTGAAAAAAATGGAGATCAAAAGGAGCGACAAATTCGATGATGAATTTCATGAAGCAATCACACAAATACCAGCCGGCAAGAAACTAGAAGGAAAAATTGTGGATGTGGTAGAGCCTGGGTATTTCCTAAACGAAACCGTTGTTCGATTTGCTAAAGTGGTCACTGGAGCTAAAAAATAATTATGGCAAAGCGAGATTATTACGAAATACTGGGCGTGGACAAGGGAGCGGGTGCTGACGAAATCAAAAAGGCCTACAGAAAGACAGCTATCAAATTCCATCCAGACAAAAACCCAGACGATCCAACAGCCGAAGACAATTTCAAAGAAGCCGCTGAGGCCTATGAAGTCCTGAGTGATTCTCAAAAACGTCAGCGCTATGATCAATTCGGCCACCAAGGAGCAAGAGGCAGTGGGGGATTCGGTGGTGGCGGAATGAATATGGAGGACATCTTTTCTCAATTTGGAGATGTCTTCGGAGGTAGTGGAGGCGGTAGCCCATTTGATAGCTTTTTTGGCGGAGGTGGGGGAAGAGGTCGTGGAACACGACGTGGAACCAACCTTCGTATCAAACTAAAACTTACCCTAAAGGAAATCGCCGAGGGTGTAGAGAAAAAAATAAAGGTCAACCGACTGATGGTGGATCCTGACACGACATTTAAAACCTGCTCTGCCTGCAATGGAGCTGGTCAAGTCAAGCGCGTGATGAACACCATGCTCGGCCAGATGATGTCAACATCCACGTGCCCGACGTGTGGCGGTGCGGGACAAACAGTAGATTCTCGCGGAGCTGGCACGGACAGCACGGGTCTGCGCAAGCAAGAAGAGGTCATTTCGATTAAAATACCCGGAGGTGTCGCTGATGGCATGCAGCTATCCATGTCCGGAAAAGGAAACGAAGTGGGCGGTGGGATTCCTGGAGATTTATTGATCGTGATCGAAGAAGCTGAAGACGATATCCTACAGCGAGACGGAAACAACGTGATTTATGACCTTCACATCAGTTTTGTAGATGCGGCACTTGGCACCTCAGTAGAAGTGCCGACTATTTCTGGTAAGGCAAAAATAAAAATAGAACCAGGGACACAAGGTGGGAGAGTTCTTCGATTGAGAGGCAAAGGCATCAAATCCATTGACAGCTATGGCACGGGGGATCAGCTTATTTATGTGAATATATGGACACCCAAACATCTAACAAAGGAGGAAAAAACAGCACTTGAATCGTTTCGGGATTCTGAAAATTTCAAACCCGATCCATCAAAAGGCGAGAAGTCCTTTTTCGAGAAAATGAAGGAATTTTTCTAAAACCCATAATTAACGTAACATAGCGGCGGTATTCACGTAGAGTAAAGCCATATGTTGCGAATCGTACTAGTAGCTGGCCTATGCCAGCTTTTTTCTGTTGGCTCGTCTGCACAGCTAAAAAAATTCTACACACTCAAAGAAACGTGGAGCTTCGATACCGTTGATTTTACTCTCAAAGCAGCATCTGGCAATTCCTATATCAAAAATCTAAGTCAATTTAATTACCCCATGGTTATTTATGGGAATCCTGATTTGGATAGAGTCAACCCCTCATTCAAAACAAAATTTGTTGGAAAAACCTGTTATGCCAACCTCGAGTTGAGTCAGTACAATTCTCGAAGTTTTGGTGATGGATTCTCCTTCGTGGTTTCTAAAAAAGACAAAAAGTCAGACAACAATTATTGGAAAATTCTAATTGATAATGAGAAGGTATATCGGCTGAACATGAACTATGGATTCGGCAATACCGAGATTGATTTAGCTGATGTGAAACTCGACGATCTTCGTCTGAGTAGCGGTAGTGCAAATGTGAAAATTGGATACAAAGACGATCAGACCAACCTCATCATGATGGACACTTTTTTTATAAAGGTTGATTTTGGCTCAATAGAAACCATGAACCTGGGAAATGCACGAGCAAAAAATGTCATTGCTGATGTTGGCTTTGGCACAGCCCTCTTAGACTTCAGCACCGTGCTGACGGATGATTTTCGATGCAATGCAAAAGTAGGTGCCGGCTCACTTGATGTGGTCATTCCCCATAAAGATGCGCCAGTCATTATTTATTTGAAGGACTCTCCTTTTTGTGGCATTCGCATGGACGATGACTTTGAAGAGGTGGAAGACAATGTGTATGTAAATCACAGCTATTCTGCCAAAGCCAAAAACCTCATGGTTTTCGATATTGATGTTGCCTTGGGCAATGTTTCCTTTACCTATTCGGAATAGGCTTGCGTGCAATGTCGTTAGTTAAGCCACGAACGTCATTGCGAGGAACAGCCTGCTCGGTTCTTTCGGGGAAGCAATCTCATAGATTGAATACTACAAGTGTTAAAACGAAACAGACTGCCGCACTTCGTTCGCAGTGACGAAGAGCTTTTAACTAAACGACATTGGGCTTGCGTGTGTAACGGTCAAGGATCATTCTTCAATTTCAATTCCCTATCTCAACAGATTTCTAGAAAGTTTACAAGCCTTATCTTTGGGACTCCTAAAAAAGGTGAGATGAATAAACTCTTAGTTATCCTCTTTATTGGCTTGATCGCCTGTTCGCAACCCAGTAAGACTTTCGAGGAGATTGATGTGCAGGGGCATAGAGGAGCGAGAGGTCTCTGGCCAGAAAATTCGATCCCGGGATTTGTCAATGTATTGGAACTTGGCGTGAATACGCTTGAAATGGATTTGGCCATCACAGCTGATTCTCAGATCGTGGTGAGTCATGAGCCATACTTCTCACCAGAAATTTGTTTAGACTATAAGGGCAAAGAAATTCCTGAAAAATTTCAGCTCAATAACAACATTTATTCTATGAGCTATAAACAAATTCGATCCTTTGATTGCGGGTCAAAGCCTCATCCACGATTCCCCGATCAGGAGAAAATTTCAACATATAAACCCCTTTTTTCAGATGTGATCGACACCATCGAGTCACTTATTTCGGCAAAAGGCCTTGACAGTATTCGATACAATATTGAAATAAAAAGTGCCCCTGAGGGTGACGATATATTCCATCCTACTCCCGCAGTATTCTCCGATATCGTTTACCAATTTTTGGACAAAAAGCTTGACTGGAATCGAGTAACCATCCAGTCCTTCGATTTTCGAGTATTGCAATATTTCAATGAAACCTATCCAGATGTTCAGTTGGCACTTTTGATTGAAAATGAATTGCCCTGGAAAACCAATATTGACTCTTTAGGATTTACTCCTGAGATATACAGTTGCGATTACATGCTCCTTTCCAAAGAGACAATTAAAGAATTGCAAACCGTAGGCCTGGCCGTGATCCCATGGACAGTCAATGAACGGGATGACATGGATCAGCTATTAAAATGGGGAGTTGATGGGATAATCACGGACTACCCCGATCGAACGAAATAATCAAAATTCAGACTTAAGAATGAGCAAAAAATACGATGTGTACGGCATAGGAAATGCCATTGTGGATTATGAAATAGAGGCTTCTGACGATTTTCTACAAAAGAACGCAGTAGAAAAGGGAATGATGACCCTAGTGGAAGAAGAGCGCCAAAAAGAATTGCTTGTAGCTGCAAGTGAGAAAGTTAGAAAGAGACAGAGCGGTGGTTCGGCTGCTAATTCAATGATCGCCTTGGCCCAATTCGGAGGCAAAGGATTCTATAGCTGTAAGGTCGCAAACGATGAAGACGGCTCGTTGTACAAACAAGAGATGGACGATCTGGGCGTAGATACATGTCTTGGTGATTTACCAGATGGTACGACTGGAAAATGTTTGGTGATGGTCACACCTGATGCCGAGCGAACCATGAACACCTATTTAGGAATCACTTCTGATTTGTCGATAAACGAGATTGATGAGGAAGCTCTTTCGCAGGCTGAGTTCATTTATATCGAAGGCTATCTCGTCTCCTCCCCAACAGGGATTGAGGCCATAAAACGGATCAAAGAATTGGCACGAAAGTACAGCGTAAAAATCGCCTATACGTTTTCTGATCCTGCCATGGTGAGGTTTTTCAACGACCAAAGCCATGAGGCCGTGTCAGGTGAAATTGACTTGTTGTTCGCCAATGAGGAAGAAGCGATGGCCTTTACAGGAAAAAACAGCGATGAGGATTCGTTCGAAGCGCTCAAAAAGTACGCCAAGCATTTCGTCATCACCAGAAGTGAAAAGGGTGCTTGGATTTTTGATGGAGAAAAGAAAATTGAAATCTCTGGGCACCCGGTCAAAGCTATAGATACGACAGGGGCTGGTGATATGTTTGCCGGGGCTTTTTTGTATGGCATGACCAATGGATTGAGTCATCAGGAAGCGGGTGATTTAGCGAGTCGTGCAAGTGCGAAAGTGGTTTCACAGTTTGGACCTAGATTGGAAAATGAGGTTGCTTCTGAATTGCTTAATGAGTAAATTACATAATGCACTTGTTCAACAGAATCACAATTGGCCCACAAATTTGTCACGGCAAACCGTGCGTTCGTGGTATGAGGTGGCCAGTCGAAGTGATAATGGATATGATGAGTTCTGGTATGACAGCCAAAGAAATTTTGTCAGATCATCCTGAGCTGGAGCCAGAGGACATTACAGCTTGCTTGAATTATGCAAAAGAGTCCGTCTCAGGCAGAGCGATAGCAACTTCTTAAATGAAGTTCCTTTGCGATGTTCATATTTCTTACAAATTGGTTAGAGTTCTGAATGTAGTCATGTAAATGAATTGCCTGACAAGTGGAACACAACAGATAAAGAGATTGCCAAAATTGCGGATTCATATGTTTGGAAATAAAATCTTATTAGTAGTTGCAAGTGTCACTTTTAGCGGCTGTCTTCTTGCGCAAAATCTCAATGATCAAGTCATGGAAATAGCCAATTCCTACGAAGGAGGTGGATACAAATGGTCAAGTTCGGGCGCACCAAAATCGCTCTATTTCAAAGACACTAAAATACTGGCAAAGAGTGCTGAAGGCACTTTCTGTAGCGGCTATACTTTTACGGTGGCGTATGACGTGATGACCAACAATCAACTTTTGGAAGACTTGGCTTTGCCAACTGTCAAGTGGCTGCAACGCAGCTGGTATGGTAGCACGGAGGAGTCGGCTGAAAGTCAATGCCTTTTTGCATTGACTAAATTAGATATTGGCCGTAAGATCGCTCACAAAGATGCCAAAGCGGGTGATTTTGTCCAGTTCTGGCGCAACAACAAATCTGGCCATTCGGTTATTTTCCTTGATTGGATCAAAAATGATATTGGGAAAATCACAGGTCTGAAATACCGAAGCACCCAGAAGAAAACCAATGGCATAGGTGACAGAATAGAAACTGTGGGTAATGGCGAACGAGACATTACTATTGATCGATTGTATATTGTCAGGATTAAAGGATAGTTATTAGTTGATTGGTTAACTAGTGGATGGTGTTGTTTATTTGCACTCATGATCAGATTCGTGTCCTTCTTATTCATACTATCATTTCTAAGTTTTTGCCAACAAACGACCTCTCAAAATCAAGTTGAAACCCAGCCATGTACCCAGCCCGTTGACTCGCCCTCAAAGACATTTCAAGGGCATAAAAAAATGGTACTCGTCCCTTCGGGAAAATTTTTGATGGGAGATTCGTCTGGCACCTCATTTGAACAGCCCGTTCATCAAGTAGAAATCAATGGATTCTATATGGACGAGACACCCGTGACCTACACAGACTTCCAAACATACGTGGATGATGGCGGATCTGTTACTCGATATTGGGACTACTCATCCTACAACATTCCTGACCAACCAATTAGTGGCATCAGTTGGTATCATGCCGTGAACTATTGTAATTGGCGAAGCATCAAAGAAGGCTTTGAACCCATCTATTCTAAAACTGGACAAGTTGATAAATGGGGTCTGGAGGCCTGGACAATTGATCATGAAGCAAATGGATATCGCCTGCCAACAGAGTCCGAATGGGAATATGCCGCTCGTGGAGGACTGGAGCAAATGGCTTTCCCATGGGGAAATGATTTTAACGATAGCTGGGCAAACTACGACACAGACAAAGGACGAACAAAAGGTGATTGGTGGCGACTTGCGACTGTAGAAAGTCAGAAGAAAAATGCCTACGGTCTGTACGGTATGGCTGGGAATGTTTGGGAATGGTGCAGCGATTGGTACGACAAAGATTTCTATGGAGGCAGTGAAAACTGCAACCCTATCAGCTCAAAGGCTGGTGCCTCTCGAGTGGTTCGTGGTGGTGGTTGGGGAAGTCCATCACCGGAATATTTGAAAGTATTCAAGCGCAGCTATGCCGCACCAAGTAACTACAATTATTCCATAGGCTTTCGTTGCGTTCGATCCGCTTTTGGTCAACCAGACTCGGAGATTGATTTGACAAATTTTGAATTCTATAAATATCCGAATGCTCCAGAAACCTCCGTAGAGATTTCCACTATTGATTTCTTTGGCGAAGATTTTACCAATCGTCTTGGAGAATATCTGACGGACAATTTCCCCCAGTCTCTCTATTTTCTTCAAGAGGTAGATGGCCAGAAAAAAATAACCCCAACGGAATTGGCCCAGCTAATTGTTGAGGAGAGTGAAAAGGCGAAAATAAATCCCCTGTTTGTGACGTCAATTATGATTTCGGAAAGTGGCTTTGCTACCGTCTCCTTCCCACGTTGGTGGAATAATCCCATGGCGTACCATTGGCAGAATAAATTGATGCCCAAAGCATTGCCTTCTTACACAGCAGATAAATCACAAAATCGCAAATACAAAGACCTGCGAGCAGCAATTCAAAATTATTCTCGGATCAGGCGTAGCATCTATTTTGAACGAGCCAAGAACGATTTGTACTCATTTCATAAATTGTATGTGGGTTATGAAGCCGAGGAGTGGATGTACACGATAGGCAAAGTATTCCGTGAGGTCGTGAATGTCGAGATTTCTCCTCGTAAACCGGCGAAGGATGTGGGAAGGTTTATTTACTCTGATTGGAAGGTGGGAGATTGAGTGAATTAGAGGTTGAGAAATTAAGGGATTAAGTATTTGAGTCGGTTTCCTTCCTACTTGCACGCAAGTGCTAAATCCCTCAGCCACTCAATTATTTTTCCTTCTGCTTCTTCAGATATAGGATGTAGCCGTTAATGATTTTAAGCAGCTCGTCGTACAAAGGCCTAACTTTCTTCAGAATTTCAGTAGAAATGTACCCCTCGTCCAAAGCACAAATCAAGTGTTCAAGACATTCGGTAAGTGACCCTCTCGCTTGACGACAATATTGAATGTTTTCTTGGAAATGAAATCGTCCGTGACCCTCAGCTATGTTAGCCGCAATAGATCGCGAAGCTCTAATCAGCTGATCAACCAATCTGAATTTCTCCTCTTTCGGAAAGGTCTTGACTAGTTTGGACATCTCAATCCTAAAAGCTCTCGCCTTCTTCCAAGCCTCCAAATCTTCAAGTTGATACATACCACAGTGTTCTTTACTCAATCACCTAATCACCTAATTTCTTAATCACTCAATCACTCAATCACTCAATCACTCAATCACTCAATCACTCAATCACTTAATCACTTAATCACTTAATCACTTAATCACTTAATTACAGTTTTCCAAAACAACAGCATACCCCTGCCCCACACCAATGCACATCGTACAAAGTGCATATTTCTTTCCTGTCTTTTCTAACTCCAATGCCGCAGAATGGGTAATTCTAGCTCCGGTCATGCCAAGCGGATGACCAATCGAAATTGCTCCCCCATTTGGATTTACTCGCTCGTCATCATCGGCCAGACCAAGCGCCCGAGTGCAGGCCAGAGACTGTGCCGCAAACGCTTCATTGAGTTCGATAACATCCATTTGATCAAGAGTCAGGCCTGCTTTTGCCAATGCCTTCTTCGAGGCTTCTACCGGGCCAATGCCCATGATTCTAGGTTCGACACCTACCACACCTGAAGAAACGATCCTCGCTTTTGGTGAGAGATTGTGCCTTTTGATCGCATCGTCAGAAGCAACCAATACGGCAGCTGCACCATCATTTAATCCAGAAGAATTGCCAGCGGTCACCGAGCCTTCCTTTTTGAAGGCTGCCCGTAAACCAGCTAGAACTTCCAAGGATGAATGTGGCTTCACAAACTCATCTTTTTCAAAAAGAATAGAATCTGCCTTTCGTTTTGGGATTTCTACTCTCACGATTTCTTCCGCATGCCTTCCGTTTCTTTGTGCCTCAGCAGCTTTCATTTGAGATCGATAGGCAAACGCATCCTGATCTTTCCGACTGATCCCATGAATTTCCACGAGATTCTCCGCCGTTTGCCCCATGGCGTCTGTGCCATAGAGATCTTCCATCCGTGGATTGATGAACCGCCAACCAAAGCTCGAATCATACATTTTGGCATCTGTCCCAAAACCTTTTGTTGACTTTGAAATGACCCATGGTGAACGAGTCATATTTTCTACGCCTCCAGAAATGAATAAATCGCCATCCCCTGTTTTGATCGCCCGATTGGCATGGATGATCGCGGACATACCAGATGCGCACAGTCTGTTCACCGTTTCGCCGGGTACAGTTTGCGGAAGTCCCGCAAGTAGCAAGGCCATTCGAGCGACATTCCGATTGTCCTCTCCTGCTTGATTTGCACAGCCCATGATCACTTCATCGATCAAAGCAGGGTCGAAAGAGGCATTTCTGTTCATCAATTCTTTAATCACCATTGCCGCCAAGTCATCTGTTCTTACGGCCGATAATGTCCCGCCAAAATTCCCGATAGGTGTACGAATGCCATCAATTATATAGGATTCCTTCATTTTATTTGGGTTCAAAACACAAAGCAACTAGTTTCTTGCCTTCTAACTAATATTCGAATCAATTAATTTTTCAATCATGCGCTATGCTTATGTCGGGAATAAAATTATTTTTCAATTCCTTTGTTCGTATGCATTTTTAAAACACTTTTACCGCCGTTACACTTATGAACACGAACAACACATATTTTGGCTTTTATTTTTTTTATGCTTGGAGCATGAAGGAGGCCTGATATGTTTATATTAAATATAAAGAAATCGAAGGCCTCCAAATGGAGGTCTTTTTTTTTGCTATGATTTTACCAAAAATAGCCATTCAAGGGGTCAAAGGAAGCTTCCATCAGGTAGCTGCTGAGAATTATTTTTCAGGCGCGATTGAGATCGTCCCGGCACGCTCCTTTCAAGGGTTGATTGAAATGGCAGAAGATTCGCTACAATCTGATTCCGCTGTAATGGCTATTGAAAATTCGATTGCAGGAAGCATCATGCCCAATTACCTCATACTGCTAGAATCTGACTTGCATGTGGTCGGCGAGGTGTACTTGCGGATTGGTCAAAACTTAATGGTCAGCCCTGGCGTGAAAATCGAGGAGTTGAAAGAAGTGCATTCGCATCACATGGCAATTCAACAAAGCAGAAAATTTTTCAAAAGCTATCCACACATCCATTTAGTGGAAACTGAGGACACGGCTTTAAGCGCAAAGCATGTCTCTGATAACAAGTTGACAGAAGTGGGAGCAATCGCCAGCCTGTCGGCCTCACAACTTTATGATTTAGAAATCATTCATCCGCATATTGAAACAGTAAAAAACAACTTCACGAGATTTTTGATTTTGTCTCGTGATGGAAATGGAGAAGTCCGAAATGGTTTCAATAAAGCAAGTATTCATTTTAAAGTAGCGCACGGGCCTGGGTGCCTTGTCAAAGCGCTGAAAGTTTTGGACGAGCTAGGTATCAGTATGTCTAAGATTCAATCTTTTCCGGTAGTGGAAAAGGAGTGGCAATACTACTTTCATTGTGATATTGAATTCGACACAAAAGAGCAATTTGATGAAGCAATAACTTCCATGAAAATGGTGACTGAAATGCTGAAGGTGTTGGGAGTTTATAAGAAAGGAGAAACGATCATATGATAACTACAGCAGCAAGATTGGGCAATGTGGAGGAATATTATTTCTCAAAAAAGCTTCGTGAGATCGCTGAGATGAATGCGAAAGGCATGAAAATTCTCAATTTGGGAGTCGGTAGCCCCGATGGTAAACCGGATGATTCAGTGGTGGAAAAACTTTCGGAAGAATCTCAAAAGAACTCCTCGCATGGCTACCAGAGTTACAAGGGCATTCCTCAATTAAGAGAAGCATTTGCAGATTGGTATGCCAGATTTTTTAAAGTGATACTGAATCCAGAAACTGAAATCCTTCCTCTGATTGGTTCGAAGGAAGGCATATTTCATATTTCAATGACCTACTTAGAGGAGGGTGACGAAGTGCTGGTGCCAAATCCTGGCTATCCCACTTATGCATCAGCTTCCAAACTTGCAGGAGCAACTATTCGATCCTACGACCTGACAGAAGACACTAACTGGCTTCCTGATTTGAAGGTGTTGGAAGCTCAGGATTTATCAAAAGTGAAATTAATGTGGGTCAACTACCCAAACATGCCCTCTGGAAAGAATGCTTCCAGAGAGTTATTCCAAGAGTTGACCGCTTTCGCTAAACGAAATGAGCTCGTCATTTGCAACGACAACCCCTACGGTTTCATACTCAATGATGAACCGATAAGTTTGCTGGAGGACGGCCTGAATGATCACGTAATAGAGCTGAACTCCCTGAGCAAATCTCACAACATGGCCGGATGGCGAATGGGAATGGTCGCTGCTTCAAAGCTGCACATCGACAACACCCTTCGTTTCAAAAGCAATGTAGACTCTGGTATGTTCCTCCCGATTCAGCATGCGGCAATTGAGGCGTTGAAACTGGGTCAGAATTGGTACGATGGAGTGAATGAAAACTATAGAGAGCGAAGAACACTTGCGTGGGAAATCATGGATTTGCTAGGATGTGATTACGACCAGAATCAAGTTGGAATGTTCGTTTGGGCGAAGGTCTCGGATACGATTGAAAATGTTGAAGTTTGGATTGATGAGGTTCTCGCAGAAGCCAAGGTTTTTATTACGCCCGGTTTCATTTTTGGCTCAAATGGTGAGCGCTATATCCGAATCTCCTTGTGCTCCAATCAGGAAGTTTTCAAAGAAGCGATTTCCAGAATTCAAAACTTTAAGACATCATGATCGTCACGATCATAGGCGTTGGGTTAATGGGTGGCTGCATGGCGATGGACATCCGAAAAGCTGAGCTATCATCTAAAATAATCGGTGTTGATCACAATGAATCCAATCTTCGAGAAGCACTTGAATTGGGCATCATTGATGAATCCGTTGATTTAGAACTAGCTGTAGAGCAAAGTGACTTGATCATCCTCGCCATTCCTGTGGATGCTGCAAGAAAATTGCTATTGGATATTCTAAATGTAATTCCTCCCAAGGCGACCATTATAGACTTAGGTTCATCCAAGCAGGGAATTTGCGAAGCATCCAAATCACATAAAAATCGCTCACAGTATGTCGCATGCCACCCCATCGCGGGTACCGAATTCTCCGGCCCTTCTGCCGCACATCTTGGATTATTCGAGCACAAAGTCATGATCATTTGCAATCAAAATCAGAGTAAAAAATCCTCACTGGTAAAAGCCAATGAAATTTTTAAGGCACTAAACATGACCATCATTCACATGGATGCCGAGGAGCATGATCGGCACATTGCATACGTTTCACATTTGTCTCATATCACCTCTTTCACATTAGGCTTGACAGTACTGGACATAGAAAAAGATGAGAAAAATATTTTCAATATGGCTGGTAGTGGGTTCGAATCAACCGTTCGCTTAGCAAAGAGTTCTCCCGAAATGTGGGGACCCATTTTTCGACAAAATTCAGATAATCTCCTCTTGGCGATTGATGCATATATGGGAAAATTAGCCGAATTCAGGCAAGTGATTTTTGAGCAAAAAGAAGGAAGCGCAGAAAAATTGATGAAGGAGGGAAATGAAATAAAACGAATACTTGAGGGAACTGGCATGCCGACCGACCGTGGTGAGGCCAAATAAGAAACGGTGAAACGAATAGTCAGAGTGACCTGATAATTCAATTGTAAATAATAGAACAACAAAATGGTAGAGCAATTAACAGAAAAAATGGTGGCAGTTCAGGAATGGTTTCCTGGCATGGGATTGGAACGGCCAATAATCATTAGCGGGCCTTGTAGTGCCGAGTCCGAGGAACAGATGATGGAGACATGCACCCAACTGGCAGCCACAGGCAAAGTGGATGTACTGAGGGCAGGAATATGGAAGCCCCGAACTCGTCCCGGAAGTTTCGAGGGAATTGGATCAGAGGGTCTGCAATGGTTGACCAAAGCCAAGGAGGCAACCGGGCTGAAGACGGCCGTAGAGGTGGCCAATGTGAAGCACGTTTATGAAGCGCTCAAAAATGGTGTGGACATCCTGTGGATTGGCGCACGCACGACCGTAAATCCCTTTTCTGTGCAGGAAATTGCCGATGCGTTGAAAGGCGTGGATATCCCTGTGATGATCAAGAATCCAATCAATGCGGATATTGAATTGTGGATTGGCGCAATTGAGCGGATCCATGGTGCGGGCATCAACCGAATTGGTGCCATCCATCGAGGATTTGCCAAGCATGGCGAAAAGAAATTTAGAAATGCTCCACAGTGGCAAATTCCCATCGAATTGAAAAGACGAATTCCGGATATTCCATTGATTTGTGACCCAAGTCATATCTGCGGCAATCGTGAAAATTTGTTCAGCATTTCGCAAGAGGCGATGGATCTGAATTATGACGGTCTTATGATCGAATCACACCGCGATCCCAACAATGCATGGAGTGATGCCAAGCAACAGGTAGTTCCCGAGCGAGTAGCCGAGATGATTGAAAATTTGGAAGTACGAACTGAGAAAGCCGAAAATGGTGAAAGCCTCCTTGAAGGCTACCGTGGACAGATTGATCAATATGATGACGAAATTTTGGCGCTCTTCGCTCAGCGAATGAAAGTGGCCGACAACATCGGATTGTACAAGAAAGAACACGGCGTGACCATCCTCCAAGGCAAGCGATGGGACGAGATCTTAAACCATGCCATTGACAAAGGAGAGAAAGCTGGTTTGAGTGCTGAGTTTGTAGAGCGCTATCTCAAGGCCGTTCATCAGGAATCCATCAATCATCAGAATGAGGTGATGAATAGTTGAGTTAGTTTAGTTATCAGTTTAAAAATGTTTCATTAGATGATAAAAAGAGAATCTGTAGTTGAGTTTTTTGAAAAAGTAAAGAATGAAGGAGATTTAGATGTTTCAAATGAATTGTTATGGGGATTTTTTTTCTTGGATTCTAGTATAGAAAAGTTAAAAAAAGTGGGATCAAAACTGTCTGAAGTCGGGTTCGTTTTTGTGGACATATTTCAAGCTGAGAATGAAGATCCAAATTTGGGAAAGGAGTTCTATTTGCATGTAGAGAAAATTGAGACTCATCACGTAGAAAGTCTTGTAAAGGTCAATGAGGTTTTATACGCTATTGCAAATGAATACATCACAGAATATGATGGCTTTGATGCTGGAGCAATTAGGTAAGCTCCAGTTAGAGCAATGCCATTGACACCATCAACCACCTTGTGATGCCGGAATCTCTTTTATAATGGTTTTTGTGTCTCATCAAGACCTCACAAAAAAAACCGTAGCTTTATCTTTCAACATTTCCTGAAATGAAGAAGCGAGATTTTATCAAAAAACTTGGAGCTGCATCCATCATTGGCGGCTCTTCATTGGCGGCATGTGGCAAGGTAGATACTGAGCCTGCGGACATCCCCAACATCAATTTCAACAAAACCTATCGGTGGAAGATGACCACCACCTGGCCGCCCAACTTTCCAGTGGTGGGAGAAGGTTGCAAGCTGATGGCGGATTGGGTTCGGGAGATGTCAGGCGGTCGGATGGACATTACTGTTTATGGAGGTGGCGAGTTGATTCCTGCATTGGAAGGCTTTGATGCGGTGAGCAATGGAGCAGTAGAAATGAACCATGGTGCCTCCTATTATTGGGCAGGAAAGATTCCTTCTTCACAGTTTTTTGCAGCGGTTCCTTTTGGAATGAACGCCCGACAAATGGCCGCCTGGCTAATCTCAGGAGGTGGGCAAAAATTGTGGGAGGAGGTGTATGCACCCTTTGATTTACAGCCTTTGCTGGCGGGCAATACAGGTGTACAAATGGGTGGCTGGTTCAACAAGGAGATAAATTCCATCTCAGATTTGCAGGGCTTGAAAATGCGAATTCCCGGACTCGGTGGCAAAGTATTGGCAAAAGCCGGAGGCACGCCTGTGCTGGTGTCAGGAGGTGAAATTTACACCAACCTGGAACGTGGCGTGATTGACGCTACCGAATGGATTGGGCCGTTTCACGATTATTTGATGGGCTTTCACAATGTGGCAAAATACTACTACTATCCAGGCTGGCATGAGCCAGGGCCTGTTTTAGAATTAATCATGAACAAGTCCAAGTTTGAGGCACTTCCCAAAGATTTGCAAGAAATCATTCGCACAGCGAGCCAGCGACTGAATAGCTGGATGATGGCCGAATTTGATATGAAGAACGGCGAGTATTTGACCAAACTTATTGAAGAAGAGGACGTGGATGTCCGTCGGTTTCCTGATGCGGTGCTTGATGGTTTGAGAGGATTTACTGATGAAGCAGTCAACGAACTTATCCAGAAGGATGCGTCGAGCCGAAGGGTGTATGAATCCTTTTCAAAATTCAAAAAACAAGTGAGCGTCTGGACGGATATCAGCGAAAAAGTCTTCTATGAAACAATGTAAAAAATCAGTTTAGTAGCGAATCATCCCGATTAACCTATTTTTGCGTGGATTAACTCAAAATTCATGTCCCTACAAAATTCAGCCAATGATATTCTTGACCAACTCAAAGACGTCATTGGACAAGTAAAGCCTGCACATTTTTCTACCCCGGTTGGTGTATTGAGTAATTCCACAGTGGGTCAGCACATGCGTCATACCATTGAATTTTTTATGTGTTTGATGGATGCCTCCACCAATGATGTGATTTGCTATGACGACCGAAAACATGATGCAATCATTGAAACAGATTCCAAATTTGCTCTAAGTATTATCGGCTCCATCCAGGAGTTTTTGGGGAAAGAAATGGCAGACCGCCCGTTGATCAATGAAGAAAATTATGCGCTGGAGAGTGGCCAAAAAATCCAAATGGATAGTAGCTATTTTAGAGAGCTGGCCTACTGCATTGAGCATGCGATTCATCACATGGCTCTGATTAAAGTAGCCATTCTTCAGCAGTTCGATTATGTCAATTTGCCCCCACATTTTGGTGTAGCGAGTTCCACAGTTAGATATCAGCAGGACCGAGAAAACTGATGTCCTTTTTCAGGCGTTTAATCACAAAAATTTTCCAGTGGGAATATTGGCCGATGTGGGTTTTCTATTTTCCCACCAATTTTTATTTCATTTGGTTAGCCATAAAGGAACGGTCGTTTTTTTTCTTTTCTTCTTCAAATCCAACCATTGATTTCGGTGGAATGATAGGCGAGAAAAAATCCGAAATATTCAATCTCATCCCTCAAGAATATTACCCCAAAACAATTTTGATCGATGACCATTCTGCGGACGATCTCAAGCAAGTTGGACTATCAGTTGGTTATCCGTTGGTTGCCAAACCAGATATTGGGGAGCGAGGAAATGGCGTAGAGGTAATAAGAACCGAAGAAGATTTATTGAAATATCGATCGGACATGCCAGTTCCTTTCCTTGCACAGGAGTTCGCAAATTATCCTGTAGAATTGGGCGTATTTTATGTCCGCAAACCTTCCGAAGCGATGGGGAAAGTCACCTCCATTGTCCAGAAAAAATTATTGTCAGTCACCGGCGATGGCGAATCGACAGTCCGGGAGCTAATGAAATCTCAAATCCGCGCATCGTTGCAGGTAGATTTTGAGCATGAGCGTTTGACGCATTTGCTAGACAAAGTCCCAATAGTGGGAGAAGAAATCGTCGTTGAGGAAATTGGAAATCATTGTCGAGGCACCAAGTTTCTGGATGCAACTTGTCAAGCGGATGCGCATCTAAATGAAGCCTTTGATCGCTTGGCCAAACAAATCGACGGCTTTTATTATGGTCGCTTCGATTTGAAATGTCGATCATTTGACGACTTACGAGAATTGAGGCATTTCAAAATAGTAGAACTAAATGGATGTGGGGCCGAACCAGCACATATTTATCAACCAGGCTTCTCCTTGATGAAAGCCTATCGTGTGGTTTGGGGGCATTTCAAATGGATGGCGGAAGTGAGTCGTGAAAACAAAAAATTGGGTACTCCATATTTGACAACTCGCCAAGGTCTGAAAAAATTAGCAGACCTTCGAGCGTACAATAAGCAACTCAGGAGCGCATGATAGTTCAGGTTTTTTTAGTTGCATTCGCGATCAGCTACCTAGGCTCTATCCCCCCAGGGGTTGCCAACGTATCTGTTGTTCAGATGGCGATACAAAAGCACAAACGAGCCGCAATTTTTTTTTCTTTGTCGGCGGCCTTGGTAGAATTCTTTTATGCAGGACTTACCGTCAAATTTCAAATTTTTCTAAAGGAGTCCACCCGGCTTGAAGATTATTTTCAGCTTATCACCATCATTGTACTGATCGCTGTGGGTATCATGAGTCTTCGCTCAAAGGCACGCTCAGCGGATGTGCATGGAGAAGAAATCGCCAAAGGCCGAACGGGCTTCAAGCGAGGAATTGTACTCGGATTTCTCAATCCAATGACCATTCCCTTTTGGTTGATGGTGACGGCCTACATTCAAAGCCATGGGATCATTTCTCTGGAGGGATCATTCTACTGGTTTTATCTGATCGGTATTTCTAGTGGAACATTTGCACTCCTAATGACCGTACTCTGGCTGGGCAATAAGTTTACTCGGATTTCTGACAATCAACTATTGGTTCACAAAGTGCCAGGAATACTGCTAATCGGATTGGGGATTTATACCCTGGTGACGTGGCTGATCTGACACGAATATTTAATTCAGCCAATCAAAAAATTACTTCACAAATTTTTCAATTTCCTCCAAAGTGATTTTGCCCTCATAAAAAGAGCGCCCAAATATCACCCCATAGATGCCCATATCCTGAAGTGCTTTGATGTCATCAATGTTTCGAATGCCCCCGCTTGCGTAAATGCATATGCCGGAAAATTCCCTGAGGATGTCTTTATAGAAGCCAAATGCGGGCCCTTCAAGCGATCCATGTTTAGAAATTTCAGTGGCCTTTAGATATTTCAATCCCCGATTGTAGAAATAACCGACATGCTCCAATAAATCTGTCTTCACCGATTCTTTCCATCCACGAACCCGCACAACCCCCTCCCTCACGTCTGCACTGAGCATGACTTTCTCACGGCCATACGACATTATCCATGAGGCAACAAGCTCAGGTTTTATGGCGGCAGCACTGCCCGTGGTGATGCTTACTGCTCCATTTTCAAAAGACTTGCTAATGTCTCCATCTGTATGAATTCCACCAGCAAAGTTGACCTCCAAATTGGTGTATCCCTTGATCATTGAAAGAGTTTCGTAATTCACCGGATTACCCTTTCTGGCACCTTCTAGATCCACCAAGTGTATCTGGTGGATACCATGATCTTCGAATCGCTTGACAATTTCAAGCGGACTGACATCATAGACCTTCTTGGATGAGCCGTCATCCTGAGATAGTCGCGCGGTTCGACCTTTCACTACCGATATAGAAGGAAGTAATTGCATGAAACAAATATACGCTTTCCACAAGTCTAAATTTAGCCAACCTGAACCATACGAAATCCTTCACCATGAATGGTGAGAATCTTGATATCCAGTTCATCTTTCAGGTGCTTACGTAGCTTCGCAATGTAAACATCCATGCTGCGGGCGTTGAAGTAGCTATCGTCCTTCCAGATTTTCTTCAGAGCCACACTTCTGTCCAGTGTTTGATTCAAATTCTGAAAAAATAGTTTAAGCAATTCGTTCTCTTTGGTCGTGAGTTTGATATCCCCAGAAGGTTTTTCAAGTCTGTTTTCCGTATAGTAATATTTCAGATTCCCCAAAGTAAACTCTGTTGGAAATGCCTCCTCCGATGGGCTAGACCGCTTCAATACCGCTTGAATGCGCAAAAGCAATTCCTCCATGCTGAAGGGTTTGGTGATGTAATCGTCCCCACCAACTTTGAACCCTTTAATGACATCATCTTGCATAGACTTGGCGGTCAAGAATATGATTGGCGTATCCTTATCCTTTGCGCGAATTTCTGTCGCCAACGTAAATCCATCCTTCTTTGGCATCATCAAATCAAGGATGCACAGATCAAATTTATCACGGGCGAATTTTTTACCTCCCTCATCACCATCTGGGCAAAGTACTGTTTCAAATCCTTTAAGGGTCAAATACTCACTTAGAATTTGGCCAAGATTTGGGTCGTCTTCTGTGATTAATATTTTTGTGTCTTGCATAATCAGCTAATTGGTAATGTGATGGTGAACTTACTTCCCTTGTCCGGTGTACTCTCCACTTCCGCTGAACCCCCATGTGCCTCCACCATGTTTTTCACGTAGGAAAGCCCCAATCCAAACCCCTTTACATCATGTCTGTTTCCCGTTGGGAGTCGGTAGAATTTTTCAAAGACATGCTTTTGTGTTTCTTTGGACATGCCCATCCCGTGATCCTGCACAGAAATCCTGATAGAGTCTTGGTGATTCTCCGTCCTAACAATAATATTTGGTGCCTCTGCGGAATACTTATTCGCATTGTCCAGTAGATTCATGATGCAGTTGGTGATGTGAGTTTCATCTCCCTTGAGGGAATGATGTCGTGCGCTGAAAACCGAAGTAATTCGTCCCCCTTTGTTCTCCACCTGAATTTTCATATTTTCTATAAGTGAACTGGTCAACTCATGAACATCCAGCTCCTCAATGGTCAGATCGAAATCTTGTTTTTCTATTGCTGCTATTTGTAAAACCCGCTCCACTTGTGCACCCAATCGGTGATTCTCGTCCTGAATCATTTTAATATATCGTTCGCGCATATTGGGTGATTTGCGGACATCCTTATCTTGTAATGCTTCGGTTGCCAAGGAGACCGTGGCAATTGGCGTTTTGAATTCATGGGTCATATTGTTGATGAAATCATTTTTCATCAAGGACAATTTTTTCTGCTGAAGGATCACTCGAATGGAGTAGCCAAAACACAAAACGATAATTAATACAAGTACACCTGAACTGACCATGGTGAGCCAAATTTGCTCTAGCAGATATTGAGACTTGCCTGGAAAATCCAACACCAAAAAAGCTCTGTTTCCCAAAAGGTCATTGGGAAACAGGCTGGCCCGTAGTTCACTTTTCTCAAGAGGTTCTTTTTTCTCCGGATTGTCTAGCACCACAAATCGGTGCAATTTTGGTGCAATCACACCATAATCATAATCAAGATGAACCCCTTTGTCACGAAGCTCAAGATCCAAAAGTGAGTCGAGCTGCTCTGGATTGACTCTGTTCGAAAGTTTTCGCTCTGGAAGCATGAGATCATCAAGTACATTGGTGGTAAGCTCATATCTTCTCGAAACCCAATGAAGCTTTTCTTCCAGCAATTCAATTTCAGATTGCTTCTCCTCCAATTCATTCTCCAAATCCTCATTCACGCCAAAAGCCATGTTTTGATCTTGTGTAGCAAAACCACCCTGCTGAGGGAATTGAGAAAAGGAATAATTAAATACCACTTGAAATCCATTGCCCATCTGAACGGTATCAAACACAACAATCTGCCCGTCTGGTTGATTGGTCTCGAAAGTTAAACCATGAGGAATTTGGGAGTCAAACGCCTGAACATTCAACTGGCCATTGCGCAAACTATCTTGCAGTTCAGCCCTTCTCATCATTCTGGATTTATCGAGGACGGGCTTTCGCTGATGAACCCGAGGTTGCTGATTTGCTAAATACTTGTATTTATTGAATGCCTCTACCGTTTCCTGCTTTTCCAGCTTGACCGCCACATTGTTCATTGCCTCCAATACGTCCTTGGTGAAACGTTCTTCATTTGCCTTGATCACCGTATCTATCCAATAGAGCTGGAACCCAATCATGCCAATGAGCGAAAAGCCCATGAGTGCGATGATCCATTTTAGCGACGATTTCTTCATTTATGAAAACCTATTGAGACTCAAATTTACGTGGGAAAACCCCCTCAGATGTCCAATTAACCAAATTTAACAAGCCTTAACACGGCGTTAACGGCTCTTAACATTTGCCTCTCGTACATTCGGAAAAAATAAAATAAGACTATGAACAAATTAATCAAAACCCTAATGATCACCCTGCTCGTGGCAGGTACGGCCTGTACGAGTCAGGCCCAAGATGAGGACAGTAAAATCAAAGTGAAGATTACGAAGGAGGTCGATGGAAAGAAAATGACCTTCGAGAAAGAGTATGCCAACGGTGAAGAAATGAGGTCAGATGAAGAGTACCGTGAATTCGCCGGTGATGCGGATGATTTTGCGTTCCATTTTGACATGGATGGCATGCACGAAAAAATGATTGAGCTACATGAAGATGGCGGAGCAAGAGCGTTTTCCTTCAGCTTTGATGATGACGATTTTCCTAAAAAACACATGAAGAGACTCCAACTTCATGGGGGTGGGCAAAACGCTTTTTGGTTTGGAGACGATGATGCGGTGATAGATATGAGAGGAATAGGTTTCGAAGATTACGAGGAAGAATTGGAAGAGAAGATGGAGGAACTGGAGGAAAAACTCAAAGGACTGGACAAGAGCCTGAGAGAAGACATCATGGAGTCCCTTGAAGAAATTCAGGAAATGAATTCTGGGATTTTCCCTCGAAGAATTAAGCGAGGAGGTATCAGTATTCAGGACACTGGGGATGATTTTGGTAAACGAGGAAAAGTAGAAGAGAAGAACAAGCTAGATGCGGATGATATGAATTTCATGATCATGAACAAGCGGCTGACCTTGCGGTTTGGGGTGAAAGAAGCTGGTGAGTTGAGTGTGAAAATTTCTAAAGAAGATGGTAAGGAAATTTACAATCGCTACTTCGAAAAGTTTGGCGGGATGTTTTCAGATCACATTGACTTCTCCGAATATTCCGAGGGCAACTATTTGCTCGAGATAGCCAAAGACAAGAAACGTTTGACCAAAAAGATTGTCATTGATTAGGTGATGCTTACTGTTTAGAGCCGGGTCCTTGGTGAGGGGCTCGGTTTTTTTGGGTCTATATGATTTGGTGTGGATTACAAATGGAGGTTGTCGAAAAACGAAGATCGTGATAGACCGCATCCAGAAAATTTGTACAACTGAAATCAGCCCAATCCTAAATCAATTGCCCCACCCTTTAGGGCGGGGAGTATGGATTCTTGGTTGTAAATCAGGGCTTTAGCCCTTTTCAAAAACAGAAATTGGGCTGAAGCCTTCATATGTTTCTGATGCTATATCTCAGCCCTAAAGGACGGAATTATTGCTCAATAAAAATTGAGTGAAAACTAAATTACCCACAGTATTCTACATAGACCTGTTTTTTTGTTTAGTACCGAAATCATGCCTAAAATCCACCAAACTTCCAGTCGCACCAGCCTGCTCGGGCAATGGTGTATTTTTGTCGGCAGTGTAGCGGATTTTCTTAACGCCATTTTCATGAGGCCGATCCATACCACTAATGTGCACGGGTTTTTAGTACAATTGCCATTTTTATGTGCACCTAAAATTAGCAATACGCCTCAAAATCCACCCTTGGTAATATGGAGTTATAGATTTCGCCTTAGTTTCTCAGCAGACCCTAAATATCCTAAACAGGAACACCTCCCAATGTTGGAGGAGAAGCCCTCCGAGGTTTTAAAGCCTCGGAGGGCTTTAAAGCTAAATGATTTCCTCCACCATCAGCAAATCAATTGTCCGTCGATCAATATCGGTTTTTACAACCTTCACGAAAACCTTATCCCCTAAGGTAAATCTTCGTTTGTTATTTCGGCCTACGATCACCAATTGCTTGGAATCAAAATCATAAAAATCGTCATCCAGATCAGTAATTCTTACCAGCCCTTCGCATTTGGTTTCCACGATCTCAACAAACAGCCCCCACTCAGTGACACCAGAGATGACGCCTTCAAAGTCTTCACCAAGTCTGCTTTGCATAAACTCCACTTGCTTGAACTTGATGGACGCTCGTTCTGCGGTTGCTGCTCGTTTTTCTCGCTCGGAGGAATGCAAGCATAGCTTTTCTATGCTTTCTGCATGCTCTGATTTCGCGCCATCCAAATAACGTTGGAGCAATCGATGCACCATCACATCAGGATATCTTCTGATCGGTGAAGTGAAGTGTGTGTAATGCTCAAAGGCCAATCCAAAGTGTCCGACGGGTTCGGTAGTGTACTTGGCTTTTGCCATAGATCGGATGGCTAACTGCTCAATAATCCCTTGTTCGGGCTTTCCTTGAACATCGTCCAGAAGCTTGTTGAGACCATCGGACACATTTCCTGTTAAGGAGACCTTGTGGCCGAATTTATTCGCAAATCCCGCTAAGGTTGTTAGCTTCTCAGCATCAGGATCATCGTGCGCTCGGTAAACAAATGTCTTGTGCTTGTCTTCACTCTTGCCCGTCTGCATACTGTAGATGAAGGTGGCTACCTCTCGGTTGGCCAGCAGCATAAACTCCTCGATCATCTTGTGCGCATCTTTCCGCTCTTTAGTGATCAGCTCAATGGGCTTGCCCTTCTCATCCAATTTGAATCGCACTTCTGTGGTTTCGAAATTAACCGCCCCTTGTGCAAATCGCTTTTCTTTGAGCTTGTATGCCAATTGATTCAAGGTGCGCACCTCATCGCCAAAGTCTCCTTCGGCTCCTTCGATGAGCTCTTGGGCATTTTCATAGGCAAATCGTTTGTCCGATTCGATGATCGTACGCCCAAACCATTTCTTGGTCACACCCGCATTCGCATCCATTTCAAATACTGCCGAAAAAGTCATCTTCTCCTCATTTGGTCTGAGCGAACAAAGGCCATTTGACAAAACCTCCGGTAACATCGGAATCGTTCGATCCACCAGATAAACGGACGTTGCACGCTCGATGGCCTCCTTATCTAAAAGACTATCTGTTTTCACATAGTGTGAAACATCTGCAATGTGTATCCCAATTTCCCATTTGTCTTTTCCTATGGACTTAATGGAAAGGGCATCATCAAAATCTTTGGCATCTACAGGATCAATAGTGAAAGTGGTGATGTCTCGAAAATCTCTTCTGGATTTGATTTCTTCCTTAGTGAAGGTGGTTGGAATTTTTTCTGCTGCACTCTCAATACTTTTCGGAAACTGAAAGGGCAAATCAAACTCCGCCATGATGGAATGAATCTCAGCTTCATTATCACCAGCGGGCCCTAGTACATGTGTCACTTCACCTAACGGGCTCTTATTTCGTCGATCGTGCCAGCGATCAATTTTGACCATCACTTTATCGTTGTGAGCTGCTTTTCCAATTTTTTCCGGAAAGACCATCACATCGACGTGAATGTTTCGATTGTCCGGTACCACAAAGGCGAACTTTGGTGAAATCTCAATCCGGCCAACAAACTCTTTCCTGGCTCGATTAATGATTTTGGTGACTGTACCTTCAGCTCTATGACCTTCAGAAGATTCTCGCGTGACTTGAACCGTGACCTCATCACCATCAACGGCGTGTTTAAGGTCATCGGTCTTTACCCAAATGTCATCTGCTCTGTCAGCCACTACGACAAAGGCAAACCTTGGATTCACGTGATCCACGCGTCCCACGATTTCATCAATCTCGACATCCAAAATGAATTTGTTGCTACTCAGCTTTCTTATAAAGCCTGCGGCTTCCATTGAGAATAGTGCATTTTTTGCCTCCGTTTTCGCTCGCTGATCTCTAAGTCGGAGTGTCTTGATCACACGCATATAGCTCAATGGGGTACCAGGGCTTTTGATGAATAGTTGCCGTACTTGTTCGGTTACTTTCTTTGGGGACGAGTGCCCATGTCTGTCCTTGCCTGCCCCGACTGTTCGGGGACTGTTCTGAGATCTTTTTTGTGAGAAATTTTTCCCACCAGTTTTTGTGTTTTTCTGTTTTCGTTTTTTACTCATTCGTATTTGTAATATCGTCAGGGGACAGGAGGGGGAGGTCGTTGAGCCGGAGATACAGCTGCGCTGTGGCTATTACGTCTCCCTGACAGTAAGTTTCAATTTTTTTTAATCCTGCTTCTTCGTTGTAGTATGTTGTATTCACTTTAGATCCGTCCATATCATCTTTGCTGGACGGTATTTCTAATAAATCTGATAATAGCTTGAGAGATGTAAAATTCTTTCTGTCTCCAAATTTCCAAAGTTCCATCGTGTCAACGTGGTGAACCTCCCAAGGTTTCTTGCCACTCAAATCCATTGACCATGGAATCGGAATTCGGTTGACTACCATTCTGCGACACAGATAGGGGAAATCAAATTCCTTCGCATTATGCCCGCAAAGTTTAAGATTATCTTGGTCAAATTTGTTAATAATGGTAATAAATTCTTCAAGCAGTTTTTTTTCATCATCTACTGCAATGGACTTGACACGAAACGTAAGCTTATTATTTTCCTCCGAAAACAGGCCCATTCCAATGGTGATGATCTTACCGAATTCGGCATAAATCGCCGAGCGATCGAAGTACAGTTCATCGCTACTCTTTTCTTCTTGATTTCTTAGAAAAGAGGCTTTTCTGTCCCAATGCGCCTGCATTGTCTCTGGTTGATCGCCATGATTTGGGTAAGCCGAAATAGTTTCAATGTCGAGAATGAGTAAATTTCTTAATAACGGATGCATAATTTATTGGTGTAAAACACCTTGGGCGTTAAATTCGGCTATAAAGGTGAGGTTTTTTTCGAGAATAGAATCGCGAACGAAGATGAACTTTTTGTTCATCGTTCTAGAAAAAATAAAACACATGGACAATTTCTAGTCTTGATGATGAGAAATGTGAAAGACAATTAGGCGGTCATCTTGTAATTCTGCGAAGGCTCTATACTTTTTTGAAATTCTAAAATACCAGATGTTTTTTTCTTTTGGTTGCCGCTTTCTAAAGTCCACTAGCAATTCGTCTTCATTTTGAAAACTACTCTTCGCCCATTGTTGGCGACTATCTTTAATGGTTACTGTGGTCATTTTATAAAGTTAGCTATTTTTCGTCTTTATTGAGAGTACTCTTCCTAATGGTGTAAAACGCCTTTGATCTCAAGTTCTCCTATCAAGGTGAGATTTTTTTCGGTAATTGCATCTGGAGCGAAGATGAACTTTTTGTCAAAAATCTGTCCGTCGATAAAGTAGCTGACCCAATATTCATTGGTCAAATGAAACACTGACGGGTCAATTGGCTCGATCAATGCATGCATTCCAGCATCAAGATACGGAATGGAATGTCGGAGCAAAGAGGTCTTTTGTTCCTCCTTATTCTTATAGCCATAGCCTTTGCTGGTGACTAGAATTGTATCAATCTTTTGGTTTGATCTATTGAGTAAATAGACCTGCCAACTCTCGTCTTCATTTTTTACGATTGCTATCGTAACGTCCTTGACTGGAATGAATTCTATATCTTTTTTCATGATGGTTTTTACTACAACTTGTCCCGATATTTTTGGAGAGAAACAGAGTTAACGGAGTATCCTTTCTCTCTGTTCTCAGCGCACTCTCCCGAAGTATCGGGACAAGTTGCGGTTAAGTTTTATTTTTTTGGTGAGTCCGTTAATTCCATTTCAAAGATTTCAGACAAATGGGTCTTCAGCTTATTTTCAACTTCAGTCATATCCATTTCTCTTCCAAGCTCTTTTTGTAGAGATGTAACTGCTTTATCATCAATTCCGCAAGGGACAATGTGGCTAAAATAGCTCAAGTCGCTATTCACGTTAAAAGCGAATCCATGCATCGTCACCCATCGACTGGATTTCACACCAAGGGCACAGATTTTTCTGGCCTTCTCTGGATTATCTTCATCTATCCAAACACCCGTAAGGCCATCAACCCGTCCCGCCTTAATTCCATATTCTGCAAGCGTTCGGATCACTGCCTCCTCAAGAAAGCGTAGGAATTTATGGATGTCTGTAAAGAAGTGATCTAAATCAAAGATCGGGTAACCTACAATCTGGCCTGGTCCATGGTATGTAATGTCTCCCCCTCTATTAATTTTGTAAAACTGAGCCTTGTTCTTTTCTAATTGTGCCGGATTCAGGAGCAAGTTGCTCTCATCACCCGATCTCCCCAATGTGTACACGTGAGGGTGAGAGCAGAATATCAAATGATTGTAGGTTGGTTCTTGCTCATCCGTGGATTTCTTGCGGTTGGCCACTTTAGTATTGACCGATTCCCAAAATAATTTTTCTTGGTATTCCCACCCTTCTTTGTAGTCAACTTCACCGAGGTGGACGAATTGAACGCTCTTATTTTTAATCATCGTTTCCGACATACGTTTCCAACAAGACTACCTCACCTTCTGGTTCAATGTCCATTGAAAGCCCTGCAGGCAACAGACACGTTTCACCAAAATTCAAGGACCACTGATCTGAATCGAAATTAATTTTTGCCCGTCCCGAGACATTCATTACGATTTTGAATCCAGATTTGGCGACTACTGTTTTTTTCTCTTCTAATGTCAATTTATTGGTTACGAAAAAAGGACTTTTCACCAGCTCAACTGAATCAGTCTCAACCTTTCCATTGTCTTGGCTTAATTTCATAACAGAAAGAGATTTGTCAATATGAAGCTCCCGCTTGTTGCCTTGGTCATCGACTCGGTCAAAATCATAAATCCGAAAAGTGGTGTCTGAAGATTGCTGTATTTCTGCCAACAAAATCCCTTTGCCAATCGTGTGTACCGTACCTGGCGGAATGTAGAAAACGTCACCCGCTTTCACGGGTATTCTATTCAACAATTTCTCAAAAGTTCCCTCATCAATAGAATCACGTACTTTGGTTAGATGTGTGGGTTGATTAAAGCCACAAAGAAGTGTAGCCCCGGCTTCCGCCTGCATGATGTACCACATTTCTGATTTGCCCTGGCCACCGCTTTGCTCATCATTGGGGTGTACTTGGATCGAAAGATCTTCATTGGCATCAATAAACTTGATCAACAATGGAAAGGATTCATAATGGCCACCTAGCATTTGCTCTCCAAATCGGGCAATAAGTTCATCAAATGACTGACCGACCAAATCACCGTTTGAGACGACAGATACAGCCCCTGGTACAGCGGATATTTCCCATGATTCTCCGCATTGGTTTCCTGCCGCTTTATTCAATATATTTGAAATGCGTTTTCCTCCCCAGATTTTGTTTTTGAGAATTGGGGTAAATTTTAGTGGATAGAGCGCTTGGCTGTCGGGCATAATGGACAACAAAAATAAAGGAAAATATGGCGAAGATGCGGCTGTTCGGCATCTGAAAAAGTTGGGATTCGAAATCCTGGAACGGAACTATCGGCATAGACGAGGAGAGATCGACATCATTGCCCTGAAGGCAAATGAATTTCTCGTGTTTGTGGAAGTGAAATTGAGAACCAATCTACAATATGGAGATCCAGAAGAATTCGTTACAAATGCCCAGGAACGAATGATTATCCAAACCGCCGAAGAATACATTTTCGGGATTAATTGGCACAAAGACATCCGATTTGATATTATCACCGTGAACCCCAAAGGGGAAGTGGAGCATTTTGTAGATGCGTTTTATTAGAAAAGTGAACCCCAGAGTGCTCAGAGCACACTGAGAGAACAAATGAAAGTTGATGATAGTTTTAGGGATTTGGCACTCCCTTTGATCCTTCCGTTTCGTGTAGTTGAAAAAGAAAATTGTACTTGGATCAGAAACCTACGGGTTCCGAAAGGCAAGAGGGTAAATAATTTTGCTACTAGTTGGGAGCGACAAGTATTATCAATTGATAATACTTTGATCAAATAATGTGGATAAGTTGTGAATAAATATTTACACCTACCCCCCCCCTTATTTCATTTATTTATATTATGCTTGCCGTGTTAAGAACTACTCACACTTTAATGGCGTTTACAAAATACTTCCATCGCTTAAAGCGGATGCATTCGCTTATCAAGCGAAAGGCTACAGGCACTCCCGAACAATTTGCTAATAAAATGAACATGAGCCGCAGCGCACTAATGCGAGCTCTAAATGAAATGAAGGAGCTGGACGCTCCTATTTGCTATGACAAAATCAGAGAGACCTACTACTACTGCGAGCAAGTAGAGTTGTCTGTTGGCTTTGCCACACTAGGTGAAACCGAAATGTACAAACGCCGAGGCGGAAGTTTTTTTCAAGAAATATCCCCAGTCCCACAATATGAGACTGGCATGATGCAGGTTTGTCCCACTAAAATGTTTAACTTTTAAAAACTAATATCATGAAAGAATTAAGTTTAGAAAAAAATGAGTGAAGTGAGCGGGGGAGTGTCTGTCTCTGAATACTGTAGTACCCTTCAAATGATACTCCAGAACAATATTTTAGACGACAATGCCATTCTTGGAGCGAGATGGGGCTGGGCGACATATTGTAGTCATCTTTAGTCATAAAACATGAATTGTTAAAGTGAGGGTAAAAACCTCGCTTTAGCAATCACGAAATTTAAAAATTCTAATGATTAAAAAAGCAAGTTATTCATTTCTTTTTTTCATATCAACAGCAACATTGTTTGGACAGCAAATTATGATAGAAGGGAAAGTATTCTCCAGCTACGATTCTTCGACAATATCAAATGCGCATATCTATTTTACTAACCTGAGTCATATTGGTACTGTTACTAACGATAATGGATGGTTTCGTTTGAATTTTCCTGATTCGTTGAGAGATTTCGAGATCACGATTAGCCATGTTAGGTATAAATCAGATAGAAGAATTGATAAAGAAAACACAATATTCTATATGAAGCCGGGTGAGGTTATTTTGAACCCTCTCGAAATAGTGAACAATGATTCCTCATGGTCGATTTTAAGAAAATCTTACGACCACTTTACAACCAATTACCCTCAGAAGCCACATTTGTTAGAGGCTTACTATCGTGAAGTACACACCGAAGATTCCTCTCTCTCTTTTTTGCTGGAGTCGGTTATAAATATACAAGACTTTGGTCGAAGAGGGAATCAAAAAAAACAGAGAATTCAAGTGCTTCAATTTAGAAAAACTGATGACTCTAGAAATCTTGACATCCGAATGGTATTCTTTAAAGCTATAATGGCGAGAACACTCGGTGGCTTGAATAATTTCCATAAGACCTACGAGAAAAATCCTCTTTTAAACATTCACAATCCTGATCATTTTTTTTCAAGCAAAAAAATGGAATCTGTGCCTTTGGAACTTAAAGAAATTATATATGCAGAAGATACTCTAGCAGTTATAGAAAGTTTATTGGTGGAATCATTGAGGAGCAGAATAATTACGATGACCATTAATCTGGAAGATTACGCAATTGTTGAAATAATAGAAAGATCAACAATTCTTAAGGCAGATGAAATTTTCAAAACGCATGTTATTTTTCAGGAAATAGGGAATGTCTATTACCCTTTGTTTATCGATTATGAATACCCCAACTTATTAAGTGAAAGTGAATTCAAAACGAGTCATCAGAGTGTTTATATTTCTGAAGTGATATCTGATAAAAAGAAATTCAGACGAATTAGGAAGAAATTTTCTGAAAGTACTACGCAGGACATCTATAAAAAGGAATATGTCCAAAACACTTCGTTTTGGGATGTCTATAATAGACCGATCCACAGACTACTTCAGAAGCAACTAGAAAATTACGAAGAGTAGTGATTCAAAAACAACTTAACTCCCTAGGCCTCCCAATACTTTTAATTGTATTTTTTGTCTCCTTATTCCTAATACGTTTAATCACTTTTCGGGATATTTATCTGGAAGTGTCGGAATTTCCAGCGGAGTTCAACCTTAGGAATTTTTTCCTTTTCAATTATTTCATTCATGCTTTCCCAGTAGCGGTTGGCATTTTTCTTCTTGTACTAGTGTACAAGTTTATTTACTATTCTATTTCTGACATTCAGGTTTCTTTTAATGAAACCATGAAGGCTGTTCTGTTGGTAAAAATTGTACTCCTAATTGACCCAATTATTAAAATGGTCTATTTTTTGGCAAACCTTGATCTTCTTACGAACGAACGTTTTTTAAATTTTGAACGTATTTACTCAATCAATATTTTTCTAGACAATCCCACCAGTATTTTGGACAAATACCTGTCTTATTTTGATTTTTTCTTTTTTCTATCAGTGGTTATTCTTGCTTCTTTATTTGTCCCAATAACTAAGCTAAGTTTTTCAACCAACCTCAAATTGGTGTTGTTAACTGATCTCGTTATCGGAATCTTGTCTGTATATATTTCCAGTTCTATCTGGTCAAGTTTTTCATGATTTTGAAGCCCTGATGACTAAAAGACTCAAACTTCACCGGTATCTAATGTTGATAATTCTTACTGGATTACTTGCATACGTTTTTCAAAACCTCATCCTCACAGAGGATGTACTCATCGACCACCTCGCAAGTCAACTAAGCATAGACCGCATCCAACAGCTTCTCGATTCAGAGACCAATGGGCGTGGATCAATTATGTAGCTCTGCCTATCATCTATCTGATCAAGTTTGGATTAGTGTCGCTCTGGATACTTTGCGGTACGGTGCTGTTTGGCTACAAGGTGTCGTTCAAGGCTATTTTTCATGTGGTGCTGGTGGCGGAGTTTGTCTGGCTGGTGCCATCCTTTCTGTCCATTATTTGGTTTGGGTTTATTGATACGGATTATTCGCTTGTGGATATTCAGTATTTTCAGCCGCTTTCGTTGCTCAATTTCTTTGATGGGCCCAGCCTCGATCCGTGGGTGGTTTTTCCGCTCAGAGCATTCAATGTTTTTGAGGTCATTTATGCGCTGGTGCTTACGCTCGGTATGCGCAAGGTCATCAAACAGGACTGGATGGATTCGGTACGGTTTACGATTCCTGTGTATGGGTTTGGGTTTATTACCTGGATCGTGTTTATCACTTTTCTTACCCTTAATCTGGCATGAAGCAACCCTTAACCGCAGAGCACGGAGAAATGAAAGCGAAAACCCCCTCTTTTATCTCTGTTTCTCTGTGGTGAAAAATTTACACGAATGAAGAAAATACTGATTTATGTTTACCTCATTTTACTCATAGGCTTCATTGGTTGGCTGGGCTACAAAGGGGTTTCCAAGCTACTGGCCAAAGAAGAAGTTGAGGAATCTCAGAATTCATTGTCTGCCATTTTCAAGAAACTTGGCGTGCAGGAAGCTGCTACCGATCAATCCACCATACTTGTATATTTCAATAGCGAGTGTGAGCATTGCCAGTATGAGATTCAGGAAATTCAGACTCATCTCCACAAATTTGCTAATGTGCAGTTAGCCTTCGTTTCGCACGAACCACCAGCACAGGCACGGGCATTCCTTGCTCAGCATGATTTGCAGGATTATTACCTCTCGTCCAGCAGAGATCAGGTGCTAAGGGCATTCATGGGAGGAGTACCACAGCTTTTGATTTATCGTGACGGGGAACTTGTTCGGCATTTTAGAGGGGAAGTGAAGATGGAAACGATTCTTGAGACTTTGGAGATTAGTGATTAGTTGAATATCGCCTAATCTAAACATTTGATCAAAATTATTCAGCGTAAATCTGCGAGATCAGCGGGAGAAAAAACATGAGTAACGACCTTAAAACCCTCCGAAAACATCACGTCCTGCAGCATGGCCATTCCGACTGTGGAGTGGCTTGTCTGGCCTCCATCATAAAGCATCATGGTGGAGAGAAATCCTTGGATGAGATACGAAGAGTCAGTGGCACAACCAAAACAGGCACGTCTATTCTCGGACTATTTCAAGGAGCTACCTCGTTAGGTTTCGATGCACAAGGCATGGAAGCGGGTGGTATTGATAACCTGAACGAACTGGGAAATCCGGCAATTCTCCATGTGATCTTAGAAAACAAATTGGAACATTATGTAGTATTCCATGGTTTTGAAAAGGAGCAATTAATTATTGGTGATCCAGCCAAAGGCGTAGAGTTGTGGAATCGTGAAAAATTGGAAGAGGTCTGGCATTCGAAGACCTTACTCAAACTGTCTCCCAACGGAGCATTTAAGAAAAGCAAGTCCACCTCAGGTAAATACGCCAACCTAATCAACTGGGTAAGGGAGGATATCAATATCTTGATGAGTTCGCTTTTTCTGGGCATTCTCATTGCCACCTTCTCGTTGGCTACTGCCGTATTCTCTCAAAAACTAATCGACGTGATCTTGCCCACCAAAGAACTGGTCAAGCTGTCCGTTGGGTTAGGGCTTTTTGGTTTTGTGATGCTCATGAGGATTGGGCTGAGCTTTGTCCGCTCTACTTTCTTGATTACGCAGAGCAGGGATTTCAACAACCGCATGATCTCCTCGTTCTTCAAGTCACTGCTGAATTTGCCCAAGTCATTTTTTGATTCGAAGAAGACAGGTGAAATGATTGCCCGAATGAACGACACTCGTCGAATCCAATCCACCGTTAGCGGTTTGGTCGGGAATCTGTTGATTGAGTTTCTTGTCATCATCACATCGCTCATTGGCGTATTTGCCTATTCTTGGCAAATAGGACTTGTGGTATTGGGTTTCGTTCCTTTTTATCTGCTCATTATCTGGAAGCTGAACCGCCCAATTATCAATTCCCAAAAGGAAGTCATGAGTGCTTATGCGCTGAATGAGAGCAACTACATTGACGTGATTTCGGGCATTTCGGAAGTGAAGAGTACGGGTAGCATCGGCTTGTTTCACAAGACCACCACACTACTCTACAGATATTTTCAAGAACGCATTTTCTCGCTTGGCAAAATCCAGATTAGGTTTGGACTACTTACAGAAATGGTCGGGATATTTTTGCTTCTTTCGGTGATTTCGTTTGCTTCCGTTCTCGTTTTACAAGATCAACTTCTACTCGGATCCATGATGGCAATCCTTACACTGTCTGGTTCTATTGGCCCATCGCTTGCAAGGATAGCCGTTTTCAATATTCAGATGCAGGAAGCAAAGGTTGCCTTTAACAGAATGGAGGAGTTCACAGGTCTAGATGCCGAGGATAAACAAGGTGATACGCTCGATAATTTTGATTCTCTGGAACTGCGTGAGATGAGTTTTACTTATCCGGGGATCATTGAGCTTGCTGAATGACGTCAGCCTAGTTGCTAAAAAGGGTAGCATCACTTCATTGCTTGGAGAAAGTGGCTCAGGCAAAAGTACTATCCTGCAATTGATCCAACGATTTTACGAACCTGTTTCTGGTGAAATACGAATCGGGGATACTGCTGTCGGATCACTGGAAATGGATTCACTCAGAAATTCACTGACGGTGGTTTCACAGGAAGCAAAAATTTTCAATAGTTACCTGCTCTTCAACATTGCACTGACAGAAGACCCTAAAGAACTTGCGGGTATCCAAAGTTGGTGTGAGGAGGGGGCTTTGCCTCTTACTTCGAACGGTTTCCTCAGGGGTATATGACCCTGCTCGGCGAGGAAGGTTCGAATATCTCAGGAGGTCAAAGACAACTGGTCGTCTTGGCCAGAGCACTCTACAGCAAACCACAGGTCTTACTGATTGATGAGGGTACATCTGCTATGGATCGAGAAACGGAAAAGTTCGTGATGACTGTTTTACAAAAATTGAAGACTGATATTACCATCCTAATGGTCACCCATAAACTGCAAACGGCTCTTGAATCAGACACTGTTTATCTACTTGGACAGGGTAGCATCATTGATTCGGGTAAGCCCCAAGACTTACTCAAAAAGGAAAATTTTCTGAGTCGGAATTATCGGGAGTTGGTGAAGATGATGTGATACCTTATATGAAGTTTTTTTCAAGAAATATCCCCAGTCCCACAATATGAGACTGGCATGATGCAGGTTTGTCCCTCAAAAATGTTCAACTTTTAAAAACTAGTATCATGAAAGAATTAAGTTTAGAACAAATGAGTTTGGTAAGAGGAGCAAATGATCCTCCAGCTCATTACTGTCTCGTCGCAGTTCCAGGAACAGTACTTGGTGCAGCTATTGGTGGAATCTTTGGCGGATTATTGGCAAGAGTTGGTGTCAATTTAATAGTAGATTGTTGGAACTCATAAATTTATAATCATGAAAGAATTATCACAAAATGAAATGTCTATAATTTCTGGTGGAAATAACAGACAATGTTTGATTGCCGGAGGACTAGGCATGCTTGGAGTAGGTGTTGGTACAGCCGCTGGAGGATTCCTAGGCGGGGCTGCTGCCCTTATAGGATTCATGGCACTTGCAACCGAATTGGGCTGCTTCGATGATCTTTAATTATTAATTTTGCAGGGATGTACTGAGCATCCCTGCAACTAAAATCCAAGTTCTATGAAATCATATATCAAAACCAAGTCTTTTAGAATCGGAGGCATTTCCACTTTGATTGTTTTCATTTTTTATCTCTTATCGCTTCTAATTCCTTACATAAGTGATTTATCTATAGTATTTGGGCGTTCAATCTTAATTTTCATTGTGATTACGGCGATAGGAATAGCCAGAGAAATCAAGTTGGCAGAAGACGTCAAAGAAAATTAGGGGTCAATAAGAATGTCAGAAGTAAATAATCCTTAGAGTAGGAAACTGCTTAACCAATGCAATTAGCAGATCAAAGCAACCGAAACCTCTTCTTACTTCTGATCCTGATAGTCAGTCTCACGCTATTTATCTCACAGAACTACATCTTGACAAATGAGGTAATCAGTGAGGCTCTTCAATTACAGCTTTCGCTAGACCGCATCCAACAACTCCTTGATTTCCGGGATCAATGGGCGTGGGTCAATTATGTAGCATTGCCCATTATCTATCTAATCAAGTTTGGGTTAGTGTCGCTGTGGATACTCTATGGCACGGTGCTGTTTGGCTACAAGGTGTCGTTCAAGGCTATTTTCCATGTAGTGCTGGTTGCAGAGTTTGTCTGGTTGGTATAATAGCTCCGTGTCCTCTGTGGTAGAAAGCAATTTACTCCAAGTCGAAAAGCCAAAAGGGGCTGAAAGGCGAAGGGATTCATTGCGTATTATTTGATAGCTGGAAGAGGCAAGTGTTATCAATTGATAATACTTTGCCTGAAAAGTGTGGATAAGTTGTAAGTAAATATTTACACATACCCCCCCCCACTCATTTTTTTATTTCATTTATATTATGCTTGCTGGCCCACACCGATGATTTGCACAGCAATTCTGTCCATTTTTCATGCCTTCTCACACTCCCTAAATATTCTAAGAGTAAACCTCCAAGGGTTCTGAACCCTCGGAGGGTTTTAGTATTCCACATCCATCCTCCACCACTGAATACTACTCGCAAGGGTAAAACAAACGAAGATGGATTCTACCGATGTGATGAGTTGGTGAGCAAAGCCAATTACAACCTAAATTCAAGTCACGAATGCAACTTCCTGGTCAAACAAAAATAGTCTCCAATGAAATAGTGGATAACCAACACCAAAAAGGCTGGCAGCAATGCCAGCCCTTTTTCATACCCTCTCACACTCCCTAAATATCCTCACGTCACATCCTTTACACACCTCTTGATCTAAGCGGGGAAATATTTCATCTACTGCTTCTTCCTTATTCTCAAAGAAATTCTCTGTACCCATCTCCTCAGAAAATCCTGTCTTTTGAAGAAACTCTCTGGCACGAAGCTTCAGTCCACTGATATAAATTTGCTTCCCGCTCGCTCGCCACTTCTTCACTTCATTTTCTAGAAATTCAGCACCAGATGTATCAATCAGATTGATGTTATTTGCGATGATCAAAAGATTTTTTTCTTTCCTACTAAAAAGTTCGTGCATCTCATCTGCCACTGACTCCACCGCTCCAAAGAAGAGTGACCCCTCCACTCGATAGATCATTAACTGCGGGCAAGAATTCACATGGCTGTGTTTCGCCAGATTCCTAAACATCCGTTTCCTCGTCTGATCATCAGGAGCAATTTCAACAAAACGAGGCTTGGATGTCTGATTCAGATAAAAAACCAGGGAGAAAATAATCCCGAGGTAAATCGCATATTCCAGCTCAAGGGTGAGCGTAGCAATCAAAGTAATGAGGAGCACAGAAGACTCTCGCTTGCTCGTCTTCAGAATTTTTTTGATATGATGGAAATCAATCAGATTGTAAGCGACCAACAAGATGATCCCACCCATCGCCGGGATCGGCAGATAGGCTGCAAGAGGTGCCGCAAATAGGACAATCACCATCAAAAGTCCTGCGGCAAAAATCGCCGACATAGGCGTAACTGCACCAGAAGAATAATTGACACCCGTTCGAGTGAATGATCCGGATCCGGCGTAGCAAGAAAAGAAGCTACCGACAATATTTGAAAGTCCCTGTCCAACGAATTCTTGATTGCCATCAATCCGCTGGCCTGACTTTACGGCAACTGATCGACTAATGGCCACAGCTTCAATAAGTCCGAGCAAAGCAATGGCAAAGGCATTTGGAAACAGACCCTTCATTTGCTGCAGATCTATGTTCGGGACCGAAAACTGAGGCAACCCTTTTGGTAATTCTCCGACGGTAGCAATTCCATGCTCTGACCCCATAAAATAAGCCACGACACTTCCAATAATCATCGCCAGAAACATATTGGGGAGCCTTTTATGAATCCGTTTTATTAAAAGTGCAGAAATCAACGTCACCAATCCAACAATCAACACATACATGTTTGTGTCTCCGATTCCGTCACCAAGCCGCCAGATGGTCTGGCCAAATGATGCCCCGCGGAACACTTCTATTCCTAAAATATGTCTGAGTTGGCCCACTCCAATGAGCAGTGCAGCACCTGCAGTAAAACCGATCACCACAGAGTGCGAAACGAAATTGACCAAGGCACCAAGCCGAGCCAGACCAAGTGCTAATTGAATCAATCCGGCTATTAGTGTAACCACAATGGCAATCTGGACAAACTCAGGTGTACCCGGAATCGCGTAAGGGCTGACAGCAGAAAAAACAACAATGGAAATGGCCGTAGTTGGGCCACTGATAAGGTGCCTGCTCGATCCAAACAATGCTGCTACGATCGGCAAAATCATAGCCGCATACAGCCCGTGGATGGGTGGCAACCCTGCAATCAAAGCAAATGCCACGCCTTGTGGAAGCACCACAATGGCACCAGTAAAACCAGCTAAAAGATCAGAACGTAAGGTTCTGGCATTCAGCTCCCCGATCCAGCTTAGAAAGGGAAAATAATTTTTCATGCATTTAGGGTCTTGCCACAGTGAAACAACTTGTCCCGACTTTTCGGGAGAGCAAACAGAGATTTTGAAAACACTTTCTCTGTGTTCTCAACGAACTCCGAGGTTATGTCTTTTCGTTTGATTTATCGCTTAGATAAAATTTATCTATCGTCGGTTTATTTACACGAGCAAACCACAACGGCCTTCTTAGATTATCCGGCCCTGGTGCTGGTCGGGTCATCTCCATCCACTTTCTATAAACTTCTTGAGATTTTGCCGTGTCCACAAATATATCTCCATATCGATCCTCAGGACTTACGTTTTCCAATCTAACTTTCTGATGCCAGCAATGCATGCCGCTAATTGGATCAGGATGCACAGGAAAAGTAATATTCTGATGAACGCCACCATCACTCCAGAAGATTCTGGAAGTATCATTGTCCGTACTTTTGAATGGTCGGATACCTTGGAGGACACTCATCTTCCACCCTGTTCCTTCCTTGTCAATCGAAACCGTATTGGTCGCCCAGCGATTTCCTTCCTGATCCTGAGGCCTTCGCCATCTGCCCAAGTGATGCGAGCAAGCAACCACTCCCGGCTTCATCCCTTCCGTTACCCACACTCGATCCACAAAGTAGCCGATCTCGGTGTTTACTTTGATCATGTCTCCATCGGTCAAATCAAATTTCGCTGCGTCTTCCGGATGCATCCAAATTGGATTCCTGTTGGCGATTTCAGTGAGCCACTTGGCATTCCCTGATCGGCTGTGGATCAACACAGGTAGCCTGAAAGTTGGTACTAAAGGATAGTCACCTTTGTCCCGATCCATCTCCTCCTCGTGAACATGGCTCTTTATATATTTAGGAATATCGTACTCCGGCCACTTCCAATCTACCATGGTTTTGGAGTAAAATTCTTGTCTTCTCGAAGGTGTAGGGAAACCAACCACCGCCTTGCCATCCACTTCAATTCCAACATTTTTCCCATCCTTGCTGATGACTCTCGTTTTCTTGTCCGTATTTGACCCTTTGAGATCATCGGTGGAAACTTCGTTCAGATTCTTCTCGTAGGAAGATTTTTCCACTTCGAACGCCCCATACTTGCGCATATATTCCAGTGGTTTCATCCCTTCTTTCTCAGCGGCCTCAGGCAGCCCCTTTACGTTTTCAAAAATGTACTGGTAATATTCATCGACGTTAATTTTTTCACCCTTTCTATAGGGCGATTCAAAATGCTTTCGTACACCCAAACTTCCGTCTGGATCGATTCGCCAGGAAAGCTCAATCCAGAATTCGTCTTCCTCCCACACTTCGCCAGGATTCACATCATATGTAAACTCAAAAGGTGTCCCCTCTCTGCGCGCATATTCTCGCAATACCGGCTGGCGAAAAGCGATCCACATGCCGCTGTGCGTTTCGTAACTATTGATGTCATGTCGCTCGGAGGCGTGTCCCATCGGTAGCACATAATCCGCAAAGTAGGAGGTCTCATTCCACGTAGGTGTGAGTGCGATGTGCATGTCGATCATGCGCTTGTCACTCAATGCCTCGATCCAAGAAAATCCGTCAGGGTAGGTCCAGACTGGGTTGAATACTCTGGTAAAGTACACGGCAAGCTTACCTCTTTTTTCTTTCAGGAAGTGCGGAAGTAGCTGACTCATCTCGTGGAATGCCAACGGGAATTCCACGGGATAGTGGAGTTCATTCCAGAACTTATGTGCTGGCGGAACATCAAAAAATTGGGGATGAAATTTGTTCCATGCACTTGGTGAAGTACCCCCAACCGTGCCCACTGCACCAGTCAGCACGCTCAAAAACTGAAGCGTTCTAGCCACAGCCCAGCCACCCAAATTTCCACTCCCCGCACTTCGCCAATTATGACAAGCAAAGCGTGTTCCTGCCATACCTATTTCTCTTGCTACTTCTATGATGGTTTCAGCTTTTACGCCAGTTTCGGCTTCTGCGAATTCAGGCGTGTATTCTTTATATTCTTCTATCGTCTGCTCAATGAAATTCTCAAAGGTGACATCAAGACTGGGATGCTTCGCTTCCAGGTATTCTTCCCAATTGACCCAATTCTCCATGTACTCGCGATTGTACAAGCCTTCTTCCAGAATCACTTTGGCCATAGCCAAAAGAGCGGCAGCCTCTGTGCCGGGGTAGGTCGGCATCCAATAGTTCGACATGCTGGCTGTGTTGGAAAGTCTAGGATCCATCACGGCGAGTTTTGCTCCTTTCATCATGCCTTCCATAATTCGCTGGGCATGCGGATTGAAATAATGGCCAGATTCTAAATGTGCGCTAATCAGCAGAATGAATTTTGAATTGGCGTGATCAGGCGATGGGCGATCATACCCTTGCCAAAGATTGTAACCAAATCTCGCACCAGAAGAACAGATATTTGTATGACTGTTGTGGCCATCTACGCCCCAGCCCTTGAGTACTCTATCCATATATCCCTCATGTCCCGGACGCCCCACATGATAAACAATTTCATCATTCCGTTCCTCATGAAGCGCTTTTCTGATTTTTCCAGCTATATCATCAAGCACCTCATCCCAACTTGCTCGTTCCCATTCACCAGATCCTCGTTCTCCTTTTCGCTTCATCGGATACATGATTCGATCGGTATCATTTATCTGATTGATCGTTGCAGGGCCTTTTGCACAATTCCTTCCTCGGCTGCCAGGGTGGTAAGGATTGCCCTCAAACTTCCGAACATTACCCGTTGTTCGATCTACGTAAGCCAACAGGCCACAGGCGGATTCACAATTAAAACAAGTAGTAGGGACGATGCTATAATTCTTCTTCTCTTTTCTCGCCCAACCCTTGGCTTCATATTCGTTCCAATCATTCCACTGCTCTGGCGGAGGGTATTTGGTGAGGTCGCCTGGTTCGGTCAATCGATCAATTGAAGCTTCCTCTTCGTCATGAAGGCCCGGGATAATTTTTAGACTTTCGGCTATTTTTTCAATTACGGATGGATTGTGTTTGTAGGACATTTCTTTTTCTTAATCAGGTATGTACTTGTTCATGTACCATGAAATTTCTCCATGGGAGTCCTTTGGACAAATCACAAAAAGCAAATTACAAACTGACCTTTCGAAAATTGGCAATTGGCATTTGTTTGCTATTTGGCTTTTGTTATTTGTCATTTCCTGCTTGACTGGTTTATGTAAGAGAAATTCGTTGTGGTGCTTCGATCCAAATCTTCTCCGTTAGGTAAATTCCCACAAGGGTGAGACCGGCTGCTGCCACTCCCAGGCTGTTCATCCCAACTAAGAGTAGTCCGATCGGAAGCAGATTGGTCATAGCCAATACACCCATCCAAAACAGATTGGCATAGCGGCCTTTTAAAATCATTTTCACGACCAGTTTGGCGTCCTCGGTTGGATGTGTGATCGTTAGCTCTACCAACATGGTGAGCATGTTCAAAATCAGTGATCCAATCAATACATTTGCGGCTAAGTCGGTCCACTCAGTTCCAACTGAAATAAACAAAGCTGCCACGAGAATAGCCGACGATCCGGCCATCACACCATGCACCAGCATATGCAGCGCCATGGATGGACTTTGCCAGAAATCCCGCCCTTTTGCCTGAGCAAATAAGAAGGCCGTATAGACTGCTACCAATACGCCAAATACAAATCCACCCCACAAGCCAATGGTCTCCAGCAGAGAAACATTGAAATAAATTCCGGCCAACCAAGCCGTGACCATGCCTCCGAAAATGGTAATCGAATAGCCGCCCTTTACTAGCCAGCTCTCCCAATGCGGTCTCAGCAGCACATACAAAAATCGCTTTGGCTGATCCAAGTCCATCACCAGAAAGAGACCTGTGAGCGATAGAAATACCAGAGAAATAATTCCTCCAGTTATCGCAAACTTCTGACTGAGGTCAAATCCCAGCGCTTGGCCCAAGAACATCATCAGAAAGATACCTGCGGAAACTGCTTTGGTCATCACATAGGCTGATACTTCCCAGCCCCAAAGGATTCCTTTATCCGGAGTATCATATACTCGCCTCGCTTTGGCAGATTGCATGATAACCTCTACTTGTTTTGGCGAAGAACTAGCACCACCATAGGTTGCTTCTTTGCTAGATGGAGCATGCCCTTTTAAATCTTGAATCATAGAAATGAGATCGCTACCCTCTGCGAGTCGTTCTGCATACTTTGCAAAATGCCCAACGCCAGTGGCTTGTGATCCCCAGATATAAGCATTCGCTCGCTCGGTAGCTGTAGGATTCAGTGAAGCCTCATCACCATCAATGTAGTAAATATTTGGCTTGGTTCCTTTCTCTGGCTTTCTGGTTTTCACTTGCTGTTTAGCGATCAATTTAGAAATCTCCGTTTCCGGGTTTTCCATATCTCCCGAAATGATGGCCTGTTCCGGACAGATATTTACACAGGCAGGCTCCAATCCAATATCTGTCCGATGTACGCAGTAGTTGCACTTTGCAGCGGTATTCGTTTCCGGATCAATGTACAACGCATCATAGGGACACGCCTGCATACACGACTTGCAGCCGATACATCTTTCATTATTGAAATCTACAATTCCGTCCTTGCGAGAAAAAAGTGCCTCGGTAGGGCAAATACTGACGCAGGGTGCGTCTGTACAATGATTACATCGGGTGACCGAAAAGACTCTTCGAGTATTTGGGAAAGTCCCTTTTTCCGTTTGCTTCACCCATGTTCTGTTCACACCAACGGGTACGTCATGCTCAGATTTACAAGCCACAGTACAGGCATGGCATCCAATACATTTTCGATTATCTATAACAAAACCAAATTTCATAAGTACTTCAAATCAGATTTGTGTAGAAATATATGAACATTTATTGGTAAATTCATGTATTGACCATTGATTCTTCAGCAAACCTCGTGACTAGGGTTTGGAAAAGTGTCGGTCTCGTCTTCATTTGGTCGATCAACCAGGCAATTAAAATCCTTTTCTATCAGTAAGTTCAACCTATTTCCACTTGGTAAATCCAGGCTTTTTTCAAGCCCAACTTCTTCTGTCTGAATCCACCTGAAAGCATCTGGCTCTGGAATTGAAATGGTCAATGAATTGTCTTCTAAGCGGGCATCATACCTATCGGAAATTCTAAGCTTGTATACCAGTTTTTCGCCTCCCGGGAAATCAACAGAGTCTTTCACCTGAGCAGTTTGTTCGAGTGTTTTTACTTCACTCTGCATCAATCGCATGCGTATAGAATTTCCTCTTGTTCTAAGTTTCACCGTCGGTTTTTGTTTGTCTGAAAAGATACGACATTTTAAGCTGAGAATTTTCTTGCGGCCAGAATATTCTCTGTCTAGCGAAGCTAAAAATTTAACTCCATTGGAATTGTGACTTATGTTACACTAGAAATTGGATGAAGGGCGTGAAAGCATGACGTCACTCCGAAACGAAACGCAGTGGAGTTCGAGGTGACGCCCATTTCAAAACAAGGAATAAACCTCCCCTTTCAGAAAATGATTTTTTCCACGAGGGAGGGTAAGGAAAGCATCCGCTTTTGATAGATTCACCAAATCACCTGAGCCGTGTCCCGGAAATGGAGTGGCCAGGATTCGGTTTTCATTGTGGGAGATTGCCACAGGAACGTGATAAACGAGATCCGGCTTAAAGTGGATGTCCTCAGTGAGCTCTGCCATTTTACCAGACGATTCAATTCCCGAGGCAAAATTTAGCCATCGTTTGAAATACAACCTGTAGCACACCAATGTAGAAACCGGATTGCCTGGAAAGCCAAATACAGTGACCTTTTCGTTGCTACCAAACCACATCGGCTTACCTGGCTTTTGAGCTATGCGATGAAAATGCTTCCTTACACCAATTTCTTCCAGCACTTCAGGGAGGTAATCTCGCTTTCCTTTAGACACGCCTCCACTCATAAGTATCACATCGAATTTTTCGCTGATTTCGGATAGCCCAGATTTGATCTCGTCATACTTATCATCGAAATGGAATTTTTCCACCTGGAGTCGCTCGTTTTTCAATTCTGAAAGCAGAGAGTAAATATTCGACTTCCGTACCTGATGATCAAGCGGGATTTCTTGAGGTTCGACCAATTCATCTCCGGTAGAAACTAATGCTACTCTTGGTAATCTCTTCACCTCAAAACGGGTCTTACCAACTGACGCCAATATGCCAATATCTCCCGCATTGATTTGCTTCCCTGATTGGACCAACACATCCCCTTTGTGTGCATCTGTTCCCTTTTTGTGCACGTTTTGATCTGGCGTGATTTCGTCTATCGTGAGTGTCGCCATCCCTTCCTCAATACTCACGTCTTCATACCTGACCACTGAATCTGTGCCCAATGGCAAGGATGCGCCCGTCATTATTTCAAAACAAGTATTCTCATCCCGCAGTGTCCGCTGAGGTGCGCCAGCTAGCTGCTCGCCAATAACTTTGAAAGACTTTCTTTTGGCCTGATTGCTTGAGATGGCTATTCCATCCATAGCCGAACGATGGTACGGAGGGAAATCACGATCTGCAACAATGTCCTCATCGAGTACACGACCATGAGCGTCCTCAAGCGATACCTCTTCAGACGAAAAGGGGATAGCACATTGCTCAATGTTTTTCAATGCTTCTTCTACAGTGACCATGTTGTAAAAATAGGGTAGGATTTGAGGATGTACTAGCTTTGCCCTGCTGTTAAAAAAATCACTGAAAAATATGGCTTTACAAGAAGAATTTGAGGAACAGGGAAATTGGCTTTTCAAAAACAGAAGCTTACTTCCATTAATTATTCTCGTCGTTACGCTGGGCTACTACTTATATTCGAAAAAGGTCGGGACAATTTTTTTAGCCGATTTCAATGCAGATGACTTCAACTATCAAATGGGCTGTTTACTTGTGGGTTTCTTCGGACTTTTGATCCGGATCTATACGGTCGGATACACGCCAGAAAAAACCTCAGGGAGGAATGAAAAAGGAGGCCAGTTGGCAGAGACGCTCAACTCTACGGGCATCTATTCTTTGGTCAGGCATCCACTGTATGTTGGGAACTACTTTATGTGGCTGGGGCCTGCTCTGCTTACTGGAAATTTTTGGTTCATTGTTTCTTTTACCCTTTTGTATTGGTTGTACTATGAAAAAATAATGTTTGCCGAAGAGCAATTCCTTCGAGGAAAGTTTGGAGATATGTATTTGAATTGGGCAAAAACTCTTCCGCCATTTGTTCCCCATTTCAAGAACTTTAAAAAACCCGAGCTATCCTTTAGCTGGCGAAAAGTGCTGAAAAAAGAAAAAAATGGGTTCGCCGCAATGTTTTTGATTTTCGCTCTTTTCGATATTTCGGGGAAATTTATTCAAGGCCAAGATGATTACAATTTTGTATTTATCTATGGAACAGTCCTTGGCATTGTCCTTTATGCGATATTGAAATTTCTAACTAAAAGAACCTCCATGTTAGATGAAAAAGGACGATGAGATTGTCGGGGTTTCGATGATAGAATAAACGTTAGTATTGTTTTTGACCGCCCCGAACGTTAGGTCAATAATCTTCAAAATTTGCAATGAAGTGGGTTTTCGTTTTCGCCTGTCTAGTTTCTGAGATCGCTCACTCTCAATCCATCGAAGGGGTTGTGAGAGATGGAGAGACTGGCGAGGTTATTCCATTCGCAAATGTTTATTTGGCCGGTACCCTCAAGGGTACATCGACGGACATTGAAGGGGCTTTCTCCATTTGGGATTTGAAATCGGGCACATACGATTTGGCAATCTCCCACGTGGGTTTTCGGGATACCGTACTTCTCGTAACCGTCCAACGTGAGGAAACATTGTTTTTGCGACTACAGCTAAATCCCGAGACCAATCTACTGCCGGAAATATTTGTCAATGCTGACACAGCGGGCTGGAAGAATAACTTCTACGCCTTCAAGAATCTGTTTTTGGGTACTACCGAAAATTCCTCTCATGTCATAATCAAAAACCCAGTAGTGCTTTCACTCTACTTTGATCCGAAGGACAACATACTTTTTGCACATGCCAAAAATGAGTTGATAATTGAAAACCATGCCCTCGGATATAGGATATTCTACAAGCTCAAGAAGTTCGAAGCGAACATGAACTCTGGCCTCCTAATGTCTTTTGGCATACCAAGATTTGAGCAAATGGCCTCTACCAAGAAGGCTCAAATAAGGAAATGGGAAAAAGCGAGGCTACTATCTTATAGCGGGTCTTTTGCTCATTTTCTAACCGCTCTGAAAGATGACAGGCTAACGAAGGAAGGCTTTTTTGTTCAAGAGATTTTAAGAATTAAAAATAAAGATAGACCCGCTCAGAAAACGATTGATCAAAAAATGGCTTTCTTCAGAAAGAGGCTAAAAACCCAAATGCAAAATGGGAAAATAAATCTCGGAGAGAAGTCTTCGGGGGAGTTTGACAGTTTACAATATTGGACAAGATGGAATAATTCCTCGGAGTATGTTGATAGCCTGGGGTCTGTTTTCATGAAAAGAGAGCAGCTTCTTGAGCATTCAGACACGTTGAATTTTCAGGGAATCCTAAAAGTAGTTTACCTGAAAGAAAAAGAAGAATTGAACTACAGAAGAGGAATGGTTCGAGACCACCGGCAGACATCACTAGTGCATTTTTTGGGTGAAGAAATGATCCTCTATGAAAACGGGAATTACGACAGTAACCTGATTCTGCTAGAGCAATACCTGGCTTGGCATTCCAAACTAGCCGAGATGCTGCCTTTGGATTATGAACCTAATGAAAATTGAATTTCTATTGCAGAATTCGAGTAGATTAGTCCCATGAATCTCACACGCGCAGCTTCAGGACTTGTGTTGGCTATCGCCATCATCTTCATCCTAATTACCGGACAAGATTTACTTATTCCATTCGTTTTCGCCATTCTCATTTGGTTTTTGGTCAGGAAGGTCAAGTCTGTTCTTGATCGAGCCAAATTTTTTAGAGAATATTTTCCCAATTGGCTAAAGACCCTTGTTACTTCTTTTGTCATGATCGTGATTGTTGGGTCGGTCGGTACGGTCTTAACTGCCAGCATCAATTCGTTGGCAAAGTCCTATCAGCGGTATGAGGCCAACGTGACGGACATGATGTCCAAAATCAACAAATTGTTCAACATTGATTTAGCCAGTCTTTTATCTGATTTCATGGTGGACTTTGATTTTGGCAGTATCCTGGAATCCATTTTTTCCTCCCTCACCGGAATCTTCGGGAACGCCTTTATGATACTCATTTATGTACTGTTTGTTTTTTTAGAGGAAGCCTCATTTCAGACAAAGTTGAGAGCTGTTTTTAAAAGTGACGAACAGCACAATCGCGCAAGTGAAATTCTCAATAAAATAGAAGGTTCCATCACCCACTACATTGGTCTGAAGACCCTTACAAGTGTCATCACGGGATTGCTCAGCTATGCTGTACTCTTGATTGTGGGGGTGGACTCTCCTGTTTTTTGGGCGTTTCTTATTTTTCTTCTCAACTACATCCCGATCATTGGCTCTATGGTGGGTACGCTGTTCCCAGCCATTTTTTCTCTTTTACAGTTTGGTGAATTTCAGCCATTCCTTATGGTACTGATTTTCGTTGGTGCCATTCAAGTGCTGATTGGAAATGTACTAGAGCCAAAACTGATGGGCAACTCGCTCAACATAAGCGCGCTGGTCACGATTCTTTCACTGTCTTTTTGGGGAGCGGTATGGGGGATTATTGGTATGTTCCTCAGTGTGCCAATCACGGTTATTCTGGTGATCGTCTGGGCACAATTCCCAAGCACTCGACCGATTGCGATCATGCTGTCGGATAAGGGACAGGTGTGATAATTAGCGCAACTATATTGGCTCTTGCTTTGGGCACCATAATTGGCACAATTCAAGCAATAAGAGCAATAATAAAGGCAAGAAAAAAAAACAGGCAGGCATTTAAGCAGTTTCAGGATTTCGAAAAAAACCATCCTCCTCACTAGTTTTCTTATACCGAGATGAAGCTATCTTACAATTCAACTTCCCGTTTAGTTTAGGAGCAATCGTGTTTTTCATGAAAGCATCGAAACATATTGAAGAAGATTTGAAAGCAGAATAGAATCAAGCCACTACGCTAGCCCATTGCTCGCCACTGCCTGTTTTTTCAAATCCCAACTGATATAAAAAGCCCGAAGAAGTAGAAGTAGCGTAAGGGGAACAAGCGCAGCATTGATATGCCCAGGCAAGACGGCCCAGATAGCCAGCAACAGCGCATACCCTATCCACACGATCTTGAAATAGGTAGCCAAATGAACTTTCCATTTTTTAATTCTCATCATAAAAACCACCGGAAGATGAAATGGAATTGCCCACAGCAAATCAAGATTCCATGTAGAAAGATGAATCGTGGCTGACCAAAGAAAGACCAGCCAACATCCAATGAACCCTGCAAAGCCAAAAAGTAGCCCATCAATCCATCGGGTTCGTCGGCCTCTTTTCATGTTCAGGTGTGTGAGAAATCCGACAACAAAAAAGAGCATAACGAAAAACGTCATAGGAGTAAACATGCCCTCATTTTCTTGCTGCTCCCCTGGCGAGTGAATTATCACCGTCTTCTTGACCAGGGGTTTTTCGATTCCGTTCGTTCGTATGTTGGCTCCAGCGAAGGCATCAAACACATAATCAGGAAGAAACATATAGTCGGCTGCTGGTGCTTCTTTGTCGATCTGCGTGCCCAATCCAATGTCGATTCCGAGAGTACCCCAAGGCTGATAGTCCAGATAGTCGTGCATTAGATCTCTAATCGTTTTACCTTGATTGGCTTTGGAATGATCAAAAACCACACGATCAGGAAAGACGATTTCTACGACATCCGCAATTTTCGTTGCACAATTATCATAGACGTAATTGTAGAAATAGTCTCGATTTTCCGGTCGATAATTTTTTTGTAAAAATTTGAAAAAATCTCGCTTCTCAGCTAAGGAAAGATTCAGGTATTGCTCGCGCACCTCCCTATCTTGATTCACATAAAAGTCCCGGAACGGCTCGTAGTATGACATCCCCAATTGGTAAACCATCTCTCCTCTGGCGAAATTGTAATAGAAATTTTGTTGGGTAAAATCAAACACTCCATAGTTATATACCCAATCAATGTCGTTGGCCGGATCGACTACTCTGAATGCAGAATGACCAAATGCAGAATAGAGCTCCCCTTGATGTGGCCCCATGGTCATGACCACAATTTCACTTTCATCAGAAAGCTCCTTTTTTTGTGCAAAAGCGGAAATGACAAAAATTAAGAAGACGGTTTGAAAAAAGAATTTCAGGTGCATAGAATTAGTAATTTTGATCCATGTATATAAGTCTGGCCGATACCACACAGCTTGCCTCAAAACTAACCTCAAAAAAGCTAGCAAATATGCTCGCTATATGGTGGAGCTATGTGATGTCCAAAATCACGAACGAACCAGCCATAAAAGGACTGCCAATCAGCGTGTCCATTGAGCCTACTACCGCATGCAATCTCAGATGTCCAGAATGTCCCAGCGGCCTGAGATCATTTTCAAGACCTACCGGAAAACTAAAGCAGGAGCTATATCAAGAGGTAATTGATGAAGTATCTGAAGAACTTTTCTACCTGATTTTCTACTTTCAGGGAGAACCCTACCTTCATCCTCAATTTCTAAAAATGGTCAGCTATGCCAGTGCAAAAGGTATCTACACGGCCACCTCCACCAATGCCCACTTTCTTGATGATGAAAATGCTCGACGAACGGTGGAATCAGGGCTGGATCGAATGATTATTTCCATTGATGGAAGCACGCAAGAGACGTATGAGGCCTATCGTAAAGAAGGTAGCCTGGAGAAGGTGTTAGAAGGAACTAAACGCATGATTGAATGGAGGAGAAAATTGAATAGCAAGACTCCTGCGATCTTATGGCAGTTTTTGGTCGTTGCGCCAAATGAGCATCAGATTCCTGAAATAAAAAAACTCGCCAAGGAATACGGCGTAGACAAAGTGGCCTTCAAAACGGCTCAGATTTACGACTATGAAAATGGAAACGAACTAATCCCAACCAACGATAAATTTTCTCGCTACTCAAACAATGGGGACGGTACGTTTCGAATCAAGAGCAAGCTCATTGACCATTGTTGGAAGATGTGGCACTCGTGTGTGATCACCTGGGATGGTCAGGTGGTGCCGTGCTGCTTTGACAAAGATGCCGACTATCCGATGGGCAGTCTTGGTGGTTCGTCCTTTCTACAAATTTGGAATTCATCCGCATATCAGGAATTTAGAGCAAATTTGATGAAATCCCGATCCAGTATTGACATGTGTCGCAACTGTACAGAAGGCACCAAAGTTTGGGGTTGACTCACACTTATTGTTCTAGCCCACAGTGATCGTAATCTGGATCGATTTCAATAAACACGCCTTCCCTTGCTTCCAAAAACCACTCATTCAACCGCTTGTTTTTCTTCGAACTTAGAGCTGCCGTGGAAATTTTCTGATAATCGTCATTCAAATTCGCCAAATGTGGTCGTGTCTTGTCCTTGTAAAAAAGCATCCTGTAAGCATACGATCCGTCCTGTTGCTGAAAACGCATGGGCTTGGACAAATCACCAATTTTCATCGTATCAATGGCAAAGAATATCCCCGGGTCGAGTGCCTCTACAGACACACTTAAACTACCGGTCTGCTGATCAGAGAAATAACCGCCATTGGAAGACGTAAACTGATCGTCAGAGTGCTCTTTGGCAATCGTCTGGAAAGAGGCAGAATCGATAAGAATTTTATTCCTGAGGCTGTCCATAAAATTCTCCGTCTTGGAGTAATCTTCATTAGAGGGTTTTGGAATAATGATAATGTGCCTCGTCCTAAAAGAATTTCCCTTTCTATCCAACAGCTCAATAAGGTGAAATCCAAAAGTCGACTCAATCGGTTGAGACAATTCCCCTACTTCCAAGGTCATGGCACTAGCTTCATATGCCGGGGCAAGCTCGCCACGCTTATAGTAGCCCAAATCTCCTCCGTTTGCAGCGGACCCATCTTCCGAGTATCGTCTGGCCATGCTTTCAAAGGAAGCCCCCGAAACGATTTTTTCCCGAATGCTCAGCATCTGCTGTCTCACTTTTTCTTTCTGAGATTTTCCTGCCTCAGGTTCTAGAACCACCTGAGCAACTCTTACTTCCGTAGAGAAATAAGGAAGAGAGTCTTTGGGTATTTTTTTGAAAAATCTACGCACCTCAGCAGGAGAGACTTTCATGTCTGATGTCAACTGGCTCTGCATTCGCTGCACCAGCATTTGCTCTTTAATGACGTCAAAAAGTTCCTCTCTGATTTGCCCAACCGTTTTTCCGTACGCCTTTTCAATGTCCTCTTCAGAGCCTACGCTCTGAATGATTCTCGCCATCCGTTGTTCAAGATTACTAAACACCTCCACATCCAATACCTCCACAGAATCTATCTCCGCTCTCGCTACCAACATTTTATTGACTACCAAACTCTCCAAAAGTTGGCATTTTGCAGCTTCACTTCTGGGCTTTCCCTGTGATAAATAATCGAGGTAGGATCGTTCCAAGTCTGACTTCAATATAATGTAGTCATCGATTTTTGCAATGATTTTATCCACCACTACTCCGTCTTGAGTGGGCTGTGCCTGTACAAACACGCCGAAGAAGAATAAAATCACCCACAGAGTGGATTTAATTCCCATGTAGTTGCATCGCATAAAGACAATTCTAGCCAAGCTCATACCCCTTGGGTTTGCTCCGATGTTATTGATAAATTTCAAACGCGTTGCTTTGAGCTGCATCTTCATATACTTTGTTTTCTAGCTCTCTTTTCAGAGAGATTTTTCTCTTATTAATAATAATATTGGTAATGTCCTCTGTCACAAATTCCAGCGGCGAAATTTCATCCACTACCTTATATTCCAAGATTCGCAGATAATATGCAAAGTTGTCATTTGAATTTTCAAGAAACGAACGAGTTCGCAAAATTCTCGCTTTATCAATAATTTGATCCAACGGAGTTCCCAGTATAACCTCGTCAAAATCCACCCAGACTGAATCCTCAACAAAAAATCTATCCGCAAACTGCGTACAGTATGCTCGGATCTCATCAGAATTGGTAGCCGAATAATTAATGAAGTCTGACCTGAGTGTTTTCAGTCTGGGCGCATCCTCTGGGACTTGGGCAAATATGCATCGTACAATATTCTGCTTCAGAATAAAATCTGCAGAATGCTCTCCGTAATATTTTTCAATTTCCGATTCGCCTACCGATTGGTTCAAATTCTCTTTGATATACCTTTTTTCATATGCACTCCTAGTGAGGGCATATCTGTAATCCAGCACTTTTCGTTGAATTTCTGCTTCGTTTATATCCACCTCGTTCTGTGAACGAGCGATCATCAGTTGTTTTTTGATCCAGTCATCAATGAACTTCTCCGCAAATTTTATACTGTCCTCTTCTGCCAAGTTTGCCGGTACCAGACCACTCATGTCAGACGGGTACAAATTAGTCTCATAGACTCGTGCGATAGGGGTCTCCTCCACCTCTTCCTTTGCGTGAAAGAACTCACAACTTGCCAATAAAATCAAAAGTACAAGGCTAATTTGACGGGACATTTCGTCACAGTTTTTTTATCAGGGTGCAAATATTGTAATTCTTTTCGGTTGTGAATTCAATCTTGTCCATGATTCTTCTTACGAGCATCAGGCCAAGGCCTCCTTTTCGACGTGTGCTAACAATTTCATCCATTGAGGGTTCTTTGTATTTAGTGAAATCAAACGCCAGCCCTTTGTCTTTTATAGTGAAAACGATTTTTTTTGTATCCACTTTTATGGCCATCTCCAGATGATGGGACGGATCGCACTTATTTGCATGTATGATCAGGTTGGCACAAACTTCATCCACGGCCAACACAATTTTATGCGCCTCTACCTCCCCCATGTGGCTTTCTGAAAGCACACCTCCTACGAACTCCCTGATCTTCGGGAGATTGTCCTTTTTGCACGATATGGTAAGTTTTTTAATCAACCCAATTTTGCTAATGCCTCTTCTTCTGTGGTCGTGATTTGGATTAATTGCGGAAGACCTAGAAGTTCAAAAACCTGTAGCACGCTTTCGCTCAACCCAAAAAGAACCAAATCGATTCCTGATCGGATATCTTCAAGATGTGATACGAAAACGCCGAGTCCGGCAGAGGATATATACTCTAGGCCAGACAAGTCAACCATGATTTTTTTCTCTGTTTCAAAAGCTGCCTTGATTGCATTGTCCAATTGAATCGAAGAGCTGGCATCCACTTCGCCTACTACGACAATTCTACACGTATCATTCTCTTTTGTTGTCTTTATGTCTACCATGTCTAATTAAATTTTACTACTATCAATGTATAATCATCATCCAGCTTCACACCATCTAGAAACTCATTAAGTTCCGCGATGATTCCATCCCGTATTTGGGTAGGTGTACCAGTCGAGTGCTTTTTCAGTGATTTCTTGAGACGCTCAAAATCAAACTGCTGATTTGTTTGGTTTTTTGCTTCTGGTATTCCGTCCGTATAGAGCAGAAGCACATCTCCTTTGCTGTAGGGTACAGTCATACTTTCTACGTATTTACTGTAGTCTTGGTTTCTCAAAATCCCCAAACCCATGCCCCCGCCTTCCAAAGACTGCACTTCTCCAGTCGCCCCGGAATAAAGATAAGTTGGCACATGACCGGCCCGCGAAAATTCGATTTCAGAGGTTAGTGTATTGATCCAAAAATAACTTGCCGTAATAAATGATTTCTTCTCCAAACAGGCACTGAGTGCCTTGTTTGCTGTTTTAAAAAACTCTACTGGCCTTACGTCGGGTAGCGCCAGGCTATGAAAAATTCCCTTCATTTGAGCCATGTGAAAGGCCGCCGATGTACCCTTTCCTGACACATCAGCGATTATCAATCCGTACTTGTCTGACTCCAATTCCAGCAGGTCGTAATAATCGCCCCCAACTTCCTCGGCTGCTTCGGCAAATGCACAAATACCAAAATGATCATTGTGCGTGAGGTGCTCAGGTAACAAACTTTTTTGTACCTCTTGAGCAATCTTGAGTTGCACTTTGTAGCGCTCGTTCTTGAGAGCATCTGAAAGAAGAGTGAAGTTCTCGATTGAAATACTTGCCTGATTCACGAAGGTCACTACAATGTCCACCAAGTCGCGATTGAAGCCATCATTCACCTCCTGCAGCAGCACTAAGCTCCCTAGTTGCTCACCTTTCACCATAACGGGTAGCGCCATTATTGATTTCATGTTTTGGATTTTCACATGACCAATAACTTTATTCGAAGGGATCATCGCCGTTGTTTCAAATCTGATTATGTCTCTAATCAAACCTGACTCAATCTGTTCTTTTATATCTGAAATCTGAGAATGTTTGATCTCTCGTAAATAAAAGACACCATCTGGATGCTCCTTGGTGCGAATCTCCAGCCACGCCGCATCTGCGAATACAGCACTCATGGAGCTCTCCAGCAAAATGTCATAGGTCTGTTCTTCCGTCTGCCCGCTGGGTATCGCTTGACTTAGTTTCTGAAAATCAACAGCCTCCTGAAGCTTACGCTCAAATACGGACGAGGTGGGCAAATTAAAGAGGGTGACCAAAACCGAAATGGCGGTATATAACAGGCAGAAAATGAAAAGTGCAACGACCAGTACATTGTCATACAAATCGAAAATGAGCAAACCTGTTTGCTTGAATGCCAGAAGAGTCGAAATAAAATGATAGAGGTATATCCCTGAAAGGAGAATAAATAAAATACTTTTTAGCTTTTGTTTGAAATTCAAATAAGCGATCCATTTCAGATTCAATGAGAGTACCAGCGAAAAGCCCGTGACAAAAATCAAGGCGTACACGTAGAGTTCGCTCTTAAATTCATTCCCCAAAAGATCAAACACTAATGAAAAAACTAGCGCATACTCAAAGAAATTCCATAGCTGTAGTAAGGTCTTGGATTTTTGATAGAGAATCAATCGCTTCCATACGACCACCGTGCTGATCAGAAATACGACAATGAGCCCTATCAAGAGGTGATAAAGCAGATTGACCATTGCTGGATTTTGCCCCAGCGAAGTGGAAGCAAATACATAGTCAAAAAATCGAATGGCAAGTGCACCGACCGTGGTTACCAATCCCGTCATAAAAATTTTCCAAAGCAGGTCAATGAAATTGACACTATCTGCCTTGATGATTTTTACTCTGTAGTAGGAAAAAGTGCAAACAATGAACAGAGCAAAGAAAATCCTCGGCACAATTGGCGCAAGGTTCACCTTCATTTCGTACTTCTCAATAAACAGAAAATAGATGTCGAATACGGTGAAAAGTAGCCACGAGAGCAGTGCTCCAAAAAAACTGATTCTGGCGATAAACTTCTTCGACATGCGACAAATATAGGGGGCTTTGTTAAGTGGTGAATGCCCGCTGGTTAAATTAGGAAATTTTAACGGCTATCTCCGACTATAGTTTGGGGCTTCTCGTGTGATGTGAATATCATGCGGATGACTCTCGGCCATTCCTGCATTGGATATTTTGACAAACTTCGCTTTTTGCAAATCCTCAATTGTCTGGACGCCACAATACCCCATGCCTGCCTGGAGACCTCCCGTCAGTTGATAAAGCACCTCGCTCACGTAACCTTTGAAAGGAACACGACCCACAATTCCTTCCGGCACTAATTTTTTAATGTCCTCCTCGGCATCTTGAAAGTACCTGTCTTTTGACCCCTCCTCCATTGCTTCGAGGGATCCCATTCCACGATAACTCTTGAATTTTCTTCCTTCGTATAAAATCACTTCGCCGGGTGCTTCGTCTGTCCCTGCCAGTAGCGATCCGATCATTACAGTGCTTGCTCCTCCGGCGATTGCTTTCACCATGTCACCAGAAAATCGAATCCCTCCATCAGCGACAATGGGTACGCCAGACTTCTTGATAGCGTTTGCCGCTTCATACACGGCGGATAACTGCGGCATACCCACTCCAGCTATAACACGGGTCGTACAAATACTTCCCGGACCAACACCTACTTTGATAGCATCCGCTCCAGCATCCACCAACGCTTTTGCTGCTTGGGCGGTGGCAATATTTCCCACGATCATGTCAAGGTCAGGGAATTGTTTCTTCACCAGCTTAGCTGCATCTATCACGCCTTTGGAATGCCCATGTGCCGTGTCAATACTGATCACATCCACGCCGGCTTTTTTCAGTGCTTCGATTCTGTCGATCATGTCGGGAGTTACACCCACGGCCGCACCCGCACGCAATCTCCCAAATTCATCTTTACACGCATTTGGTCTGTCCCTGTTTTTCAGAATATCCCGATACGTTATCAGACCTGTCAGTTTACCGTTTTTATCAACAATTGGGAGCTTCTCAATCTTATGCTCTTGCAAAATTCCCTCGGCCTCAGCCAGCCCCACCTCTGAGTGGGCGAGCACGAGTCCTTCGCTTGTCATCAGTTCAGTGACAGGTTTTTGAAGATTCTTTTCGAATCTCAAATCCCGGTTTGTAACAATTCCAATCAGTTTATTGTCTCCGTCCACCACAGGAATCCCTCCAATCTTATTTTCTTTCATAATCGCCTGTGCATCACCCGCCGTGGCGCTTCCCCGCAGAGTGATTGGGTCGAGGATCATTCCGCTTTGGGATCGTTTCACTTTTCGAACTTCGATCGACTGCTGTTCGATGCTCATGTTTTTATGAATCATTCCAATGCCTCCATCCAGAGCCATAGCGATAGCCAGGCTGGACTCTGTCACCGTATCCATTGCAGCAGAAATCAGCGGAATATTGAGCTGAATATTGCGAGTTAGCCGGGTGGAGGTGCTGGTATCTCGTGGTAGAACTTCCGAATAATCGGGAAGAAGAAGCACGTCATCGTAGGTGAGTGCTTCGAAAAGAATCTTAGAGTTGATGTCGTTCATGGCAAACAATAAAGGGTATTATTTGCAGCGCAAATTTAGGCCTTGTAATTCATTATACCGTGGCTTCCTTAAGAATTAATTATACTCGCAGCATGGAATGGTGGAATGTATTCGTAGAGCAACTATTGGCAACAACCTGGCTAGAAGGAACAGCCGCCGTTCTTGGTATCGCTTCGGTGTTTTTTAGTTGGAAAGAAAACATCTGGGTGTACCCTACTGGAATTATCAGTGTCCTAATCTATGTGTACATCACCTGGCAGTATGGATTATTTGCTGATGCGGGTGTTAATTTCTACTACTTCCTGATGAGCGTGTACGGTTGGTATCATTGGACGCATACAGATGATTCATCTCCTCAGATTCCAATAACTAAAAATTCAAAATCAGAAAATTTGCTGAGCTTAGGTATTTTTCTGACGGCCTATGTGGCACTTGTTTTTATTTTGGCAAATTTCACACCCAGCAATGTTCCGTATTGGGATTCGCTGACTACTTCAGCAGCCATAACAGCCATGTGGCTAATGGCCAGAAAGAAAATTGAACACTGGATTTTTTGGATAGTTTGTAATCTCACATCCATTCCTCTCTACCTTTATAAAGGGCTTCCGTTTACGAGTTTTCAGTTTCTGATCTTCACTATTTTGGCGACTGCTGGGTGGGTTTCGTGGAAGAAAAAACTAATTAACCCCAAGGCATCCTCGTCATTTCTCAAACAATAGATTCTCAAGTTGAGGAAATTCAAAAAGAAGTATTGCGAATTGATGAATAAGTAGGGTCTGCTGAAAAACTCTGATCACGTACTTTATTCATTTTATTTGCCCTCAAGCCGGGCGGGCTCATACTTTCTGTCTTGATACAGAAAGTATGCAAACCTGCCTGCGGTAGGCAGGGAAATCAAGGCTGCATGAAAAAGTCTAAAAATCCGTTCCAATGCCTAAAATCCACCAAACTTCCAGCCGCACCAGCCTGCTCGGGCAATGGTGTATTTTTGTCGGCATTGTAGCGGATTTTCTTAACGCCATTTTCATGAGGCCGATCCATACCACTAATGTGCACGGGTTTTTAATACAATTGCCATTTTTGTGTGCACCTAAAATTAGCAATACGCTAAAAATCTACCCTTGGTAATATGGAGTTATAGATTTCGCCTTGGTTTTAGTTTCTCAGCAGACCCTAAGTAAGGGTCTATATGATTTGGTGTGGAGGTTGTCGAAAAACGAAGATCATGATAGACCGCATCCCGAAAATTTGTACAACTGAAATCAGCCCAATCCTAAATCAATTGCCCCACCCTTTAGGGCGGGGGATTATGGATTCTTGGTTGTAAATCAGGGCTTTAGCCCTTTTCAAAAACAGAAATTGGGCTGAAGCCTTCATATGTTTCTGATGCTATATCTCAGCCCTAAAGGACGGAATTATTGCTCAATAAAAATTGAGTGAAAACTAAATTACCCACAGTATTCCACATAGACCCAAAGAAGAGCAACATTGCCAAGATGGGAAGAAACAAAAACAGATAAATTTACTGATTATTTTACCTCCTCCTATTCGCCAACAAGGGTGGTGGTTCCCCCGTGAAAGGATTGAAACGACTGATCGTTCTAGCCTCCATACCCGAAACCCTCAAAACCGATCGGTCGCCGTACCGATCACGTATGTAATCCATGGCGTTGTAGAGATTGAGCTGCTCCAGCTTATCGTCGAACATATCAATCTGATGGAGGCCGTTCACCAGATGACTGAGTCGCACACCGATGAGCCGAACGAGCAAGCGTTTGTTGTAGAGCTTGTCGAACAGTTCCATCGCTTTAGGTAGCAGCACATGGTCAGCTCCCGTGTAGGGAATTCGTTTTTGCATGGTGTAGGTATTGAAATCGGAGTAGCGAATTTTCACCGTGATGCATGCCGTCAATTTCTCCCCTCGACGAAGCTGAAAAGCGAGATTTTCTGTCATGGCCGTGAGAATGCCCTTGAGCTTCTTCACATCAATCGTGTCTCGATCAAAGGTGCGCTCGGTGGAGATGGATTTTCGTTCGGAGTATTGTACCACAGGCGAGTGATCAATGCCATTGGCTTTGCGCCAAATTGTGATGCCATTTTGCCCAAATGCCCGCTCCATCAAATCCACAGACATCTCCTGAAGGGTTTGGATTTTCCGCACGCCAAGGCTGATCAATTTGTGGTGCGTCTTTTCTCCCACCATTGGAATTTTCCGAACAGAGAGAGGCGCCAGAAAAGGTTTTTCCTGACCATGAGCTATTTGAATTTGATTGTTTGGTTTGGCCTCTCCGGTGGCAATCTTTGAGACCGTCTTGCTGGAGGACAAGCCAAATGAAATGGGGAGTCCAGAGTCTCGCATGACTTTCTGCCTCAGCTCACTGGCGATTTGTAAGCAGCCAAAAAAACGATCTGTTCCGGTGAGGTCAGCATAAAATTCATCAATGGAGGATTTTTCCAAAACGGGCACTTGCTCCTGTATAATTTCCGTAACCACTTTGGAATGTTTGGTGTAATCAGCGGAGTTGCCACGGATCACCAATGCTTCCGGACAGAGAGACCGAGCCAGCTTCATGGGCATGGCTGAATGGATGCCAAACTTCCGCGCTTCGTAGCTGCAAGCCGCCACGACTCCTCGATCACTCGTACCTCCAATGAGCACAGGCTTGCCGTTCAGCTCACTATTGTTGAGACGTTCTACAGACACGAAGAAGGTGTCTAAGTCCATATGTAGAATTGCATTCATTTTTAGTTGACTAGTGAACTGGTTAACTAGTTGATTAGTTGATTAGTGGTTATACGATTTCCTTAACGTCACTTCGACACGCAGCAAAGCGGAGTGAGAAGTTTTTTAAAGACTGTGGTAGTAGTATGGAGATTTCTCCCTCCTGCGTCGGTTCGAAATGCCGTTTTGGTTTTATTCCATATCTTTACAGAATTCAAAATTGCGATAATTATCGCAATAAATAAATATTCAACGATGAAAATCGCAACAACAAAACAAAGAATTCTTCAATTCATTGATTATCAGGGGATATCGAAACAATATTTTTTCGGAGAGACAGGATTGAAACGCGGCTTATTGGACGCTGATAAATTGGATTCATCTATTTCAGATATTTATTTGGCGAAAATACTCGCTACCTACCCAAGGCTCAGCCCCGAGTGGTTACTCACAGGAGAAGGCCAGATGATCTTGAGTGATCCTGTAGCCAAGCTACGAGCAAGTATCCCGCTGATCCCCATCAATGCGCTGGCAGGTTGGGGAGAGGGTGACACGCAGATCATGCCGTACGATACGCAGCAGTACAGTGTGCCAGAGTTCAACGAGCTTAATGTGGATTTTATGATTTCTGTGAAAGGCGACTCGATGTACCCGAGCTATACCACAGGCGACATGGTGGCGTGTAGGAAGCTGCCATTGGACACGTTCTTTCAGTGGAACAAAGTGTATGTGCTGGATACCGTGCAGGGAGCCATGATCAAACGCGTACAGAAATCAGACCAGGAAACGGCCATCACCTGTGTGAGTGAAAATGTGGCTTATGAGCCGTTTGATTTGCCACTGGTAGATATTCATGCCCTGGCGATTGTGGTGGGGTTTGTGAGGGTGGAGTGATTATATGTTGAAGACTTGGAGAAATTTTAAATATTTACATTGTTACATTCGCATACCCGCTTAAGCGGTTTTTAATCCTTTCTTTTACTACGTACTTTTGTCTTCAGATTCTCAAACCATGGACAAATACTCCTACATCGCCAATGCCCATCCCGATTACATCGATGAGCTCTACAAGAATTACCAAAACGATCCCGACAGCATAGATATTTCCTGGAAGAAATTCTTTGAAGGATTTGATTTTGCGCAAGCCAACTACAACGGCATGTCCTCGTCCGCAGCTACCAGTGGAGCACCTAAAGAAATCCTGGTCAGAAATCTCATCTATGAATATCGCTCGTATGCACACCTTAAGGCCAATACGAATCCGGTACGTACTCGTAGAGCACATGTGGTGAATTTTAAGTTGGAGAGCTTTGGCCTTTCAGAAAGTGATCTTGATGAGAAATTTGAAGTTGGACATGAGGTCGGACTTGGGAAAGCTACACTCAGGGCAATTGTTGAGAAGTTGGAAAAGGTTTACCTAGGCCATATTGGCTATGCCTATAGTCACATTCGTGAGCCGGAAATTCTTGTCTGGCTCAAGAACAAGGCAGAGAACGAAGGAGCAAATATCAGCCCTTCTCGCGATGAGAAAATGGCCATCCTCGACAAAGTGAATGAGGCCTCTGTTTTTGAGAATTTTCTTCATACGAAATTTCTGGGCCAGAAGAGGTTCTCACTAGAAGGTGGAGAAAACACAATCCCTGCGCTAGACAAAATCATTAATCGGTCGGCGGAATTAGGGGCTGAAGAGGTCATGATCGGCATGGCCCACAGAGGTCGCCTCAATGTGCTGGCCAATATTATGGGCAAAACCTATGATGAAATTTTCAGTGAGTTTGAGGGGAACATGGAGCTTGATCTTACCCTGGGTGATGGAGATGTAAAATATCACCTTGGTTATTCCAGTTTTCTAGACACACCATCTGGAAAAAAAATGTACGTCAAGCTAGCACCCAACCCTTCACACCTCGAGGCAGTTGACCCGGTGGTGCTGGGCTACACACGTGCGCAAATTGACGATGAGTACAGAGGCGACATGTCGAAGGCCATACCAATTCTCATTCATGGAGATGCCGCTGTGGCTGGTCAGGGCATTGTCTATGAGTGCATCCAAATGTCGTTGCTCGAAGGATTCAAAACTGGCGGAACGATTCATCTGGTTATCAACAACCAAGTGGGATTTACCACGGATTTTGCAGATGCGCGCTCCAGCATTTATTGTACAGATTTATCCAAAATTGTGGATGCGCCTGTGCTTCATGTGAATGGTGATGACCCGGAAGCGGTGGTGTTCTGTGCGAATCTTGCTATCGAATACCGACAAAAATTTCAGAAAGATATTTTCATTGATTTGTTGTGCTATCGCCGACATGGCCACAACGAAAGCGATGAGCCAAAATTCACGCAACCAAAATTGTACAACACCATTTCTAAGCATCCCAATCCCAGAAAATTGTATGTAGATGAGTTGGTCAAGCGAGGTGACCTGAATGATGCCGCCGTTAAGAAATTGGACAAGGAATTCAAGCAGCAATTGCAAGGAAGATTGAATGAAATTAAGCAAAAGCCCCTAGCCTACAAGCCTCAGAAGATCGAGGAAGAATGGGGGCATTTACGTCACTCCAAACCTGAAGATTTTGACCAATCACCAGAGACAGGAATTTCTCAGGCCACCCTCAAAAAGGTCGCAACAGCATTGACCACCATCCCTGAAGCATTCAAACCGCTCAAGCAGATTGACAAACTTCTGAAGGATCGGAAAGCCAATTTCTTCGAAACAGAATCATTGAGTTGGGCGGATGCCGAATTGTTGGCGTATGGATCGCTTCTAACCGAAGGTCGCCTCGTTCGGATGTCTGGGCAAGATGTGAAACGTGGAACATTCTCACATCGGCATGCGCACTTTTTTGATTCTAAAACCAACGCACCCTATTGTGGGCTCGACAACATTCAGGACGATCAGGAGCCTTTTAGAATTTACAATTCACTCCTATCGGAATATGGCGTGCTGGGTTTTGAGTACGGCTATGCCATGGCTACCCCGAATGCGCTGATGATCTGGGAAGCCCAGTTTGGCGACTTTGCCAATGGCGCACAGGTGATGATTGACCAATTCATTTTCAGTGCTGAGACGAAATGGCAGAGGATGAATGGACTCGTGATGCTATTGCCACATGGCTATGAAGGTCAGGGGCCCGAGCACTCAAGTGCGCGGATAGAGCGATTCTTACAAATGTGTGCGGACGAAAATGTGGTGATTATGAACATCACCCGATCGTCGAACCTATTCCACATGTTCAGGCGACAACTTGCGTGGGACTTTAGAAAACCCAGTGTGGTGTTTACCCCCAAGTCGCTATTGCGTCACACCAATGTGCATGCGCCTATTGAGGAATTCACAAGCGGGCGGTTTGAAGAAGTATATGGTGACGACTATGCGACCCCAAAAGAGGTGAAACGTGTGTTGCTTTGTTCAGGCAAGATTTACTTTGATCTTCTCGAAGAGCAACAAAAATCCAAGCGTAAGGATGTGGCAATTATTCGTCTTGAGCAGTTATCCCCTTACCCTAAGAAGCAGTTGAAAGCGGAGTTGAAGAAATATGCTAAGCCAGAAATTATTTGGGTTCAGGAAGAGCCTGAAAACATGGGCGCCTGGGGATATCTGCTCCGAGTCTCAGAACTAAATATGGGCGTCATCGCCAGAAAAGTGAGTGCCTCACCTGCAACAGGCTTTGCCAAAGTTCACAAAACTGAACAGGTTGAGCTTGTTACAAAAGCATTTAGCCTTAGCGAGAAATCACAAAATTCAAAAACCAAGAAATCATGAGTATCGAAATGAAAGTGCCCACTGTTGGCGAATCGATCACTGAAGTTACAGTGGCCTCTTGGTCCAAGAGTAACGGAGATTTTGTGGAAATGGATGACATCATCTGCGAACTCGAATCTGACAAAGCCACGTTCGAGGTAGCCGCCGAAGTATCGGGACAGCTGGCTATAAAAGCACAAGAAGGCGATACTGTCGAAATCGGAGGTGTGCTGTGTGAAATTGATGAAAATGCGAGCGGAGCGGCCAAACCCATGGAACAAAAAGAAGAAACAATTATGTCTGAGAGCAAGCCAACTGGCGAAATACTGGAAATGAAAGTGCCTGCCGTAGGCGAATCCATCACCGAAGTGACACTTTCCGTTTGGCAAAAAACGGATGGCGACTTTGTGGAGTTAGATGAAAATATTGCGGAGATTGAATCTGATAAAGCCACTTTCGACCTGCCGGCAGAGGGACAGGGAATTCTACGGATTGTGGCACAAGAAGGTGACACACTAGAAATCGGTGCGCTGATTTGCAAGATTGAGATCATGGATGGCGAACCAGTCCAAGCGGATTCGATTCCTGCAAAATCAGCAGGTTCTGCTCAACTCGAAACTCGAAACTCGAAACTCGAAACCGAATCAACCTACGCCACAGGACACGCATCTCCTGCTGCTGCTAAAATTCTCGATGAAAAAGGAATCACTACTTCGGACATAAAAGGAACTGGACGAGATGGACGAATCACAAAAGAAGATGCCATGGCTGCTCAGAAATCAGCTCCAAAACCGGCAGAAAACAAGCCCGCTGCACCTACTTTCGAAGCTCCGATAATTCGTGGAGGAGTGAGTCGGGAGCAACGACGAGAGAAAATGAGCTCGCTCAGAAAAACAGTTTCGAGACGCTTGGTTTCCGTTAAAAACGAAACAGCCATGCTCACTACCTTCAATGAGGTGAACATGAAGCCTATCATGGACTTGCGAAAAAAATTCAAGGAAGAGTTCAAGGAAAAGCACGGCGTAGGACTTGGATTTATGTCCTTCTTCACAAAAGCCGTTTGCACGGCCTTACAAGAATGGCCAGCTGTCAATGGTATGATCGATAAGAATGAATTGGTATACAACGACTACTGCGATATTTCAATAGCCGTATCCGCCCCAAAGGGCTTAGTTGTTCCAGTTATTCGAAATGCCGAATCTCTGAACTTTGTCCAGATAGAAAAAGAAGTGGTTCGATTGGCAACTAAAGCTCGTGACAACAAATTGAGTATTGACGAAATGCAAGGAGGTACGTTCACATTGACCAACGGAGGTGTATTCGGTTCGATGATGAGTACACCGATTATCAATGCACCGCAATCAGCGATTTTAGGCATGCACAACATTGTTGAACGTCCCATGGCCGTAGATGGTGAAGTGAAAATTCTACCCATGATGTACTTGGCACTTTCCTACGATCACCGAATTATTGACGGACGAGAAAGCGTGAGTTTCTTGGTAAGGGTGAAGCAGCTTTTGGAGGATCCGACAAGGTTGATGTTTGGAGTTTAGAGAGTAGTTGGTAGTTGGATATTGGAGAAATGCATAATTACAAAAAATTAGGTGTTTGGAGCATAGAAATTGGTTTGATGATAAAAAGAATTTCGAACAAGGATTAACGAATACGGAATTAAGAAGTGATTTATGAAAAAATTTGATCCTGAAGATAGGCTTGTTGATTTTTCTGTATTAATTATTTCGATTGTTGGAGCAATGCCAAATTCGAAAGCAGCGAATCACTTGAGTGGTCAAATCGTGAGATCGGGTACTTCAGTTGCATTGAATTATGGAGAAGCCCAAAGTGGAGAATCTAGAAAAGACTTCATCCATAAGATGAAGATTGTCTTGAAGGAATTGAGAGAAACTTACGTATGTTTAAAAATCATTCATAAATCAAAACAATTCAAAGTCGAAGAGCCAATCATCAAGGCAAAAGAAGAAGCGAATGAGTTGATTTCTATCTTTGTTAAAAGCGTTGAAACAGCACAAAGAAATTTGAAAAATGAATAAGCTGACGCAATACACTTCAAACCTCGTTAATGGTTATTCCTTGTTCTTAAATCAAAGACAATTATGAATTATCAAGTTGTAGTAATCGGTTCCGGCCCTGGAGGATATGTAGCAGCCATCAGATGTGCACAGCTAGGCATGAAAACAGCCATCATCGAAAAGTACGATACGCTCGGAGGCACATGTCTGAATGTTGGGTGCATCCCGTCCAAAGCGCTGTTGGATTCGACCCATCATTTTCATAGTGCCCAACATACCTTCAAGGAACACGGCATTGACATTCCAAAACCGAAAGCCAATCTCAAACAAATGATCGCTCGTAAGGCGGATGTTGTGGGGCAGAATGTCGAAGGCATTGCCTACCTGATGAAGAAAAACAAGATTGACGTTTTTCATGGAATGGGTAGCTTCGTTGACAAAAACACCATCCAAATTGATGGAAAAAAGAAGGAGACTATCACTTCCGAAAAGGTCATCATCGCAACAGGCTCCAAACCTGCAAACCTTCCCTTTATCACCCTTGACAAAGAACGAGTAATCACAAGCACTGAAGCACTCGAACTCCAGGAAATCCCCAAACATTTGATCGTGATTGGTGGTGGAGTGATCGGTGTGGAGCTCGGTTCTGTTTATGCTCGACTAGGCGCGAAAGTTTCTGTGGTGGAATTCTTAGATAGCCTGATTCCAACCATGGATAGCACCATGGGCAAGGAACTCAAGAAATCTCTAACGGGAATTGGGTTTGAGCATTACCTCGGACACAAAGTCACAGCCGTAGAGCGAAAAGGCAAAACAGTAACCGTAACTGCCGAAAATAAGAAGGGCGAAACGGTGGACTTGAAAGGCGATTATTGTTTGGTTTCGATAGGCCGAAAACCCTACACTGACAAACTCGGTCTCGACAAAGCAGGTGTAAAACTTGACGACCGTGGACGAGTAGAAGTAGATGGGCATCTGCGAACCAACGTTGAAAATATCTACGCAATTGGGGATGTGGTGAAAGGAGCGATGCTTGCCCACAAAGCGGAAGAAGAAGGTGTACTAGTGGCTGAATCCATAGCAGGTCAAAAACCACACATCAACTACAACCTGATCCCAGGCGTGGTATATACCTGGCCAGAAGTGGCGGCTGTGGGTGAGACGGAGGAACAGCTCAAAGCCCAAGGACGAGCCTACAAGACGGGCAAGTTCCCCTACAAAGCCCTTGGTCGTGCACGTGCCAGCATGGACACGGATGGGCTAGTGAAAATCCTAGCCGACAAGCAAACTGATGAAATTTTGGGTGTGCATATCATTGGTGCACGAGCCGCCGATATGATTGCTGCGGCAGTAACAGCCATGGAGTATCGAGCTTCTGCTGAGGATGTCTCACGTATGAGCCACGCCCACCCCACGTACATGGAGGCGTTTAAGGAGGCGTGTTTGGATGCGACTGAGGGCAGGGCGATACATAGTTAGAAGTGAAATTTTTATCTACTCTTAAGCGTTAATAGATGGCCATGAAAGAATTCCAAAGCTTAATATTAAAAAGAAAACTGTCGAAACAGGAACTAAGGCTTTTGTCATTGATGATCATGGTAAGGTAGTGATATTTATTCCTTCGTATGATGTTACTGCATATGGTGACACACTTGATGAAGCAAAATATATGCTTTCAGAAATCGTTTTTGAAGACTATTTTAAGGAATTGTTGGAGCTAAATGAATCTCAAATTTTTGAGGAATTGAGGAAAAGTGGTTGGGAACGTAATGAGCTTTTTCACAAAAAATTTAATCGTACCGCCTCCTATGTGAATCCTTTGGGTGTGCTGAAAGATTTCGACCTTCCATCTGACACTCCTATCAAGGAAGAGTACATTGTTGCTTGATTCGTGCATCGGCCTGTCAAAACAAAAGTCTGGGTTAAATTTCTGAAATCGCAAGGGTGTTCGGAAGTACGGATTTCTTCGAGTCACCATCATTGGAAGTGTCCAAACTGTTTTAGAACCATCACTTTCTGGGAGCAAAAAAGGAAATCCCTTTTCTCCACATTCGAACGGATTTAGGGACGATGGGAATTGGTGTCAAAGAATTTGAAAATTGGATGAAGAAAAACTAGAAATTCACGAGCTGCTGACATGATTGCGGAGGGAGTGATAGCCATGGAATACCGAGCATCTGCCGAGGTTGTATCACGTAGGAGCCAAGTGTAGTAGTGAGAAGGATAATGAGGGTATCACCTACTTATTACAACGCTGTTGTACAGTATGTTCAAGGTACCAAAACTCTTTTCAATCAGAAATCCTTACTTTTAAGTAAATAACGTATCATGGACGTACAACTAGAAAGATCAGAAATTATTAAACGGTTAAAAAAAGTTGACGATGAATCCTTGATAACCGCCTTCAAAGACTTGTTAGACAATGCCTTAGATTCAGACGAGTTGCTAGAAGCATCCATTGACCGAGGATGTGCTCAGTCTGAAAAAAATGAAGTCAGACCGCACAAGGAAGTTATGGCTGAATTAAAGGAGCACTTAAGCTACTCAAAATCTAGATTTTACCCTCGCTAAACCATTATAATAACGATTTCTTACTTTCTCAGCAGACCCTAAGTACGGCTCAATTCATTTTGGCTAGCGGAGAAAAAACAGCATGGATAGTTGAGGCTGGTCACAACACCGCCAATCGGCAAGACTTTGGAGAGCATGACAATGAAGAAGGAGGAGGTTTTGGACTAGGTGCTGGCTATCGCCGATACTTTAAAGAAGGCATGAAGGGCTTCTATGTTGAGGCCAATTTGGAGACTTGGTTTTTGGAAATTTATTGGAGACAATTTCAACCATACATTGATCTAATTTGCATTACAGGCCCTTGTGGTTTTTTTGCAAATGGGAATTCTAAAATCACCGTCCTCCAACCTACCCTCGGAGTAGGCTATCAGTTTCGGTCTAAGTCGGAGAAATGGGCAGCCACTATCGGGGCAACTTTTGGCCAAGAGTGGAATGTAAAAACCAAAGGTGAAGAAGTTGGCCAAGGCGGGATTAGCTTGTTGACTTTTTCTGTGACGAGGAGGCTGTAATAAAGTTTGCGTCATTGCGAGGCACGAAGCAATCTTGGATCATGTGATAAGATTGCTTTGATCTTCATGTCCATTTGGTAATCACTAAAACATAATAATTAGTGATTACAATCTTAAATTATTATAATAATTTGTGATTACGATCGCAAATTATTATATATTTGATGTGTGATTACCAGAATTCTACTCCAAAATATCCAAGACAGATTCCACAAAGGAAAGGCACTATTGCTTTTTGGTGCACGTCAGGTAGGAAAAACCACCCTGATAGAAGATTTGATAGATCGAGTAGATGAACCTGTTTTGCATATCAACGGTGATGAGCCGGACGTTCGAAGACTTCTGACTGATAAAACCTCTAGCGAGCTGAGGAATTACATTGGCAAGAACACAATTCTGATTATTGACGAAGCACAGCGCATTCCTGACATTGGGCTGACATTAAAATTGATGGTGGATCAAATTAAGTCGGTGCAAGTCATCGCCACAGGATCGTCTTCTTTTGAAATGGCCAATCAGATGAACGAACCACTTACTGGCAGGAAGTACGAATTCAAAATGTATCCACTTTCGTTTCGGGAGTTGGTGGATCATCACGGTTTGTTGGAGGAGAAACGGCAGTTGGAACAACGCTTGATTTACGGATCATATCCAGAGGTCATCACACATCCGACCGAAAGCGGAGAGTTACTAAACTTGATTGCCGACAGCTATTTATTCAAAGACATTTTGATGTTGGACAGCATCAAGCGTCCGCTATTGTTGGAGAAAATTCTGAAGGCCTTGGCATTACAGGTGGGAAGCGAGGTATCGTTCAATGAAATTGGTCAACTGGTAGGAGCCGACAAAGGCACGGTAGAGAAATACGTCCAGTTATTCGAGCAGACATTCGTTATTTTTCAGTTGCCCTCATTTAGTAGGAATGTCAGAAACGAACTCAAGAAAAGCAGGAAGTATTATTTCTATGATTGTGGAATAAGAAATGCGATTATTGGCAACTTCAGCTCGATTGCAAATCGGACGGATATTGGTGCGCTGTGGGAGAATTATCTGATAGCTGAGCGTATGAAAAAGATGAGCTACAATGATCAGCGAGCTAAAACGTTCTTTTGGCGAACAACCCAACAGCAAGAAGTGGATTTGGTAGAGGAGGATGCAAGTGGCTTACGCGCGTTTGAATTCAAATGGAATAGTCAGAGAAAAATAAAATTCCCAAAAACGTTTACCCGAGCATACCCCAATGCAGAGGTGCGGGGAGTTACTTCGAAAAATTATGAGGAGTTGTTGATGTAGCAACGCAATATAGAAATCCTCCAAGGGTTTTGAACCCTTGGAGGATTATCTTCGCGCCGTGCAAAAACAATCATTTCAAGCGTGGGCCTTGCTCATCCTTCTCGCCTGTCTCTGGGGGAGTTCTTTTATCTTGATCAAACGTGGTTTAGTCGGCTTAACTCCCTGGGAGCTGGGAGCTTTACGGATGGTGGCCGCATCTGTCTTTTTACTTCCTGTTGCTTTGCGAAGATTGAATCGGGTCGAGAAAGATCAGTGGAGGGTTCTCGCCTCAGTTGGCTTACTGGGTAGCCTTATTCCAGGCTTTCTTTTTGCCTTCGCTCAAATGAAAATTGATAGTGCCATTGCAGGAGTTGTGAATGCGCTCACACCCATTTTCACAATTTTGATCGGCATGCTTTTCTACAAGAAGAAGCACCCTATTAGGATTTTCATTGGCATTTTGATTGGCTTTGTTGGTATTACAGTTCTGGCAATGGCTGGAGGCTCAGGAGGTTTTTCTGTAAACGGATATGTCTTTTTTGTAGTGCTTGCTACTGTTTGCTACGGCACGAATGTAAACCTTATCAAACACCATTTGCATAATTTGCAAGCCCTTACGGTCACAGCGATTTCCCTGATGATTGCCGGGCCGGTTGCCTTGGTCTATCTGATTGGGTTTACAGACTTTTTCACGAAGGTAGTTTCCTCACCCGAGGTACAATTAGCAGCAGGCTACACGGCGCTTTTGGGAATTTTGTCCACAGCCATTGCATTGAGCTTGTTCAATAAAATTCTGCAGCTTACGGACACAGTCTTTGCTTCATCGGTGACATATCTTATTCCAATCGTGGCGATTATCTGGGGATTGATCGATCAAGAGGTGTTGTTACCCATGCACTATGCAGGGATTGGAACGATTATTTTTGGGGTTTGGATTACGAATCGGGTGAGGGTGTGAAACCAGCGGTAATTCCATTTTATCGTATATTTATATTATGAAAAATGAGGACAAGATTGTTGAACTCCTTTCTGAGCAAATAAAAAAGCAAGATTCACAGGAGGTATTGCTAGCCAAACAAGGGGAACTGTTAACCAAGGTAGTCGACAAACAGGATTTGCAAGAAGAGCTATTGAAGAAGGTGGTTTCGGGTCTAACTGACCTCACCAATATTTTTGAAACAAAATTTAATCAAGTTAATAATCACGAAACCCGAATCACTCGATTAGAGGATCGAATAGTTTCGTAATCTCCGGAATCGATTAATTGTTCTTAGATATTTTTGTCATTCGATTAGCACATGCATCCGAAAATCAAACGCATCGAACTCTTGAAGGAGGGCATGTATAAATTCAGGATCACGCTGATAAAAGCTCAAGAAATTGTCGTGGCGCTCTTGGAGTCCTCCATTTGGAAAAAGTGTATCCTTCACTGCTGCCATTTGACGCATCGCATTTTTTTGTTTTCTTCTCTCTGCACGAACTAGTTTCTTTTCGGCAATGTCCAGTCGGTTCTTGGCCTGAGCAGCTAATGCATCTAGGTGCGGGGCAAGCGTTGGGTCAATGATTTTGGCCTTTTCACCGAGGGCTTGGTAAACAGATGAAATGGCCCTGGACTCATCTGAGAAAGAAAGATCATCAGTTGCGTGTTTCTTAACCCACTTGTTTTCCAGCTCATGCGAAGAACTGAAAAGATCGGCTATGCTAAATTCTGTTTTTTCCCACTTCCGCTGCTGATTTTCAGCAATCACCAAACCAAAATTTCTGGGCATCAACAAAGGGAACGAAGTTTCGAAATAATCAAATATTGGTTTCAACTGTAGCCAGTACACCAACTCAGATGGGCCTCCGATGTAAGCCAAATTTGGCAGAATTGTTTCCTGATAGAGAGGACGAAGCACAACGTTCGGACTGAAACGCTCCGGGTGTTCGCTAATAAGTGAGCGGATTTCCTTTTCTGAAAATTGGAGGCTTGTGTCCACAACCCTGAATCCATCACCTGTTTTTTCCAATCTCTCCCGAACCCCCTCGTGCATATAGAAAAAATTAATTTCTCGTGGATTCACGGGTGTTTTGTAGCCGAGGGTTTCAAGTTTTTTGGTTTGCTCAGAAACCAACGAATTCGGCGAATGCTCAAACAAATCATTTTCAATGACTTCCGTAAATTGTTTTTTCAGTGCTGGGTGATCCGCATCCACTACCACCAAACCCTCGCCACCAAAAAGGGCATTTACATACTGTCGGCAGGCGTCTGCCAGCGAGTTGTTTTCTAAATAGGCTTTTTCAAATACCGAAACATCACCGGGCAGTTGACCTAGCAATTCTTTCAGTTCGGAAGGATCAAACTTCCCAACGGCACCTGTTTGTTCTGTATCCCACTGATACTTTTTTCCATGCAAATGAAAGTGATTGATTTCATCGAAATCATGATCCTCTGAGGCCATCCAATAGACAGGCACAAAATCGAAATCAGGGTATTTTTCTTTTAGTGACTTTGCAGCGTTGATAGCCGAGACCAGCTTGTAAATGAAATACAAAGGTCCGGTGAAGATGTTCATCTGATGACCCGTGGTAACGGTGAAGGTCTTTTCTGAAAGCAGTGATTCAATGTTTTCTGAAACAGCGGACGAGGGTGCTAAATTTCGGTATTTTTCTTTCAGAACAGTAACCAGCATTTGCCGATGGCTGATTGGAAAAGAACGACGAGCAATTTGATCTGAGAAATTCTCAATAGTCGCAGGTGCTTGATAAAAGGATTTGAGCTTTTCGTTCCCTTCGATGTAATCAATAAAGAAAGAAGAGAAACAGTCCGTTTCGTCTAGGTTGATTTTTTGTGTTTGCATGCTAATTTGGTGATTAGTTGGCTGGTTGATTTGTCTAGACAATTGAAGAATAAATCGTCACTATGATGGGTAGTTGTTTAACATGTTCGGGGTGATCCACATATTCACTCATCTCCAATTTTATTTATAAATCCAATTCACTAGTTAACTATTCAACCAATTAACTAATCACTACCTCCCCAATTAAATCAAAAGCTGTAGCATCCACAATCTCAATTTCGGCAAAATCCCCCACACGCAAGTAGGTATCCTTAGCAGAAATAATGACCTCATTGTCGACTTCCGGTGAATCATACTCGGTACGACCAATAAACTCTCCTCCCTCCATTCGATCTATCAATACCTTGAATTTCTTGCCCATCTTTTGTTCATTGATTTCTGCAGAAATGTTTTCCTGCAGTTCCATTACGGCTGCCGCACGATCTTGTTTAACATCTTCCGGCACATCATCGTTCATTGAGAAGGCGTGCGTGTTGTCTTCGTGCGAATAAGCGAAAATTCCTAATCGTTCAAATCGTGATCGCTCCACAAAATCCATCATCTCTTCGAATTCCTTCTCCCCTTCTCCCGGATGTCCGGCAATGAGCGTAGTTCGAATGGCAATATCCGGCACCTTCTGTCGGATCGTGTCCAGCAATTGTTCGGTTTTTTCACGAGTCGTTCCTCTTCGCATTAGTTTCAGCATTTCTGTGGAACCGTGCTGAAGGGGGATATCGAGATAGTTGCAGATGTTGGATCGCTTGGCCATCACATCCAGCACATCCATAGGGAAGCCGGTTGGGAAGGCATAATGTAGCCGTAACCATTCCAACCCCTCTACATCGGCCAGCCGATCCATCAACTCAGCAAGTTTTCGTTCTTTGTAAATGTCAAGGCCGTAATACGTGCTGTCTTGTGCAATGAGCAAAATTTCCTTCGTTCCATTTCTGACCAAAGAAGTGGCCTCTTTCACTAAATCTTCCATGTTGCGTGAAACATGCTTGCCACGCATCAATGGGATGGCACAAAAAGAGCAGGGGCGATCACAGCCCTCAGCAATTTTTAAGTAGCCGTAGTGATTGGCGGTTGTTATAATCCGCTCACCGAGCAGTTCCTTCTTATAGTCTGCATTGAATTTTTTCAGGAGCATCGGAAGCTCCATCGTGCCAAACCAAGCATCTACTCCGGGGATTTCACTTTGCAGATCATCCCGATAGCGTTGCGAAAGACAACCAGTCACATATACCTTCTCCACCAATCCCTCCTTTTTCGCATCAGCATATCTGAGAATTGTATCAATTGATTCCTGCTTGGCGTTATCGATGAAGCCGCAGGTGTTGATGATGACAATGTTTGAGTCGTCTTTTTCAGACTCATGGCGCACATCAATGGCATTGCCTTTGAGTTGTGTAAGCATCACCTCTGAGTCCACGATATTTTTGGAGCATCCGAGTGTGACGATATTGACCTTGTCTTTTTTTAGTGTTTTTGTTTTCAATAGCCTATGTGATAATCTGCAAAAGTAATTAGATGTGAGCCAAACCCTTTGTCTATTTTTGAGCTGTGAAAAATTGGATGGTGTTTCTTTCTATTGCAATGTGTCTCATTTCCTGTGTGGATGAAAATAACTGCGGGATAAATGAGGAAAGCGATGAGTTATTTCTTCAATTTTATGATATAGGAACAAAAAAGATCAGGGAAGTGGTTTTTGATTCGGTAGGCGTGGCTTTCGCCAATGAGGAAGTGTTTTATTTGGATTCGATTTCCAACACACTCTTGTATGTGCCCGTAGATGTCAACGCTGCATCCACAAACTTTACTTTCTTCACCGATTCTGTAGCTTATGATTTTGAGCTGAGCTACCGAGTAAATGTTCGCATAGAAAATGAGGCATGTGAGCCGGTATTTCGAATACTCGGACTTTCTGCCTCTTCGGTTGCATTTGATTCGCTATCGATTAAAGTACTTGAGCTAAATAAACTTGTATCGCCCCATGTGGAAATTTATTTTTAGGGCGACCCTTTTATTAACGGCAACTTTGGCGCAAGCCCAGGTGATTCCTGATCTTGTGATTGAGGAAGAGAAGCCAACTTTTGCTTTTCGATCTGTTCAAATCAATTACAATGCGCTTCGGCTGATACAAAATTCTGTGAGTGACTCCAAAGCTTCTCGGGAGTTCCAAGTGGAAGTGGGATTTCATGAACGACTTTTTCTTACGGCAGACGCGGGTTTCGCCAAAACCAATAGGGGAGATACGTATTCCTACCAAAGCGACGGAACATATTGGCGAACGGGGCTGGATATAAATATGGCGAAAAACCCCGACAAGGGAAATTTGATAGGGGTGGGTCTCAGGTATGCAAAGGCGGTTTATAAGGATGAGATAGCGTATACCAGAAGCTTTCTAGATCAGAATGATCAAACGATCACTCAAGATGTCGCATTGGAAAACGCAGATTTATCTTCTGAGTGGATAGAGTTCGTATTCAAGATGAAGGTGAAAATCTGGAAACGATTTTATACAGGCTACACCATGCGCTATCAATTTTTCCTCCAATTGGATGGGGCAGAAAGCGAGCTTCAGCCGTTGGATATTCCGGGATACGGAAAGACCTCCCGACCCAATTCTTTTGGGTTCGATTACTACATTGGATGGCGAATTGATCTTTAGGATTTTTTTGTTCGAAGATTGCCCTTCTTACTCAATCTTTGATACATCCAAAGCGCAAAGACAATAATCCCAATAGAAATAAATTGTGAGTGGGACAGTACATCTTCAATCAAAAAACCACGGCGCAAGTCTCCTCTGAATATTTCGATCACTCCTCGCCCAACAGCATAGAGCATCAGATACATCATAAATAATTGACCTTCGAATCTTTTGTGCCGCTTAAAAAGGATCAGAAAGACCAGGAGGCTCATCAAGAAAAACGATTCATAAAGCTGGGTCGGATGCAGTGCTGTGTGAAGCGGCTCAGCTTGAGACAGTTCATCAGAGAACGTCACTCCCCAGGGAGCATCCGTAGGCGTGCCATAGCAGCAACCTGCGAAAAAACAACCCAGTCTTCCCGAAGCATGAAGAATCAAAGTGGCAATCGCCAACCGATCCATCATTGCCCATAAAGGCCATTTTTCTTTTCGAAAATACCAAATGGCCACTGGCACTGCAAACAGCAATGAACCATAAAAAACGAAACCAGTTCGGAAATTCTCCAGCATGTTTGACGGAGGATGGAAATAATAGCTCGGTTTCTCGAAATAGAAGAAAAGCTTACCGCCAACAAAGGCAGCAAAAATGACCATGATGGCAACCGTCTGAATTTTGTCTGGATCAATACCCAGCTCCTTCTTGGCGGTTCTGGCCATGTACAGGTAGGCCATCAAAGCACCCAACATTATCATGAACCCGTAGGTATGAACTGTGAAATCGCCGATTGTAAAAAGCTCTGGATGCATGGGTATTGAGAAATTCGTTCATGCAAATGTGGGCAATTTCCTTAATTTCGCGTCACCATGATCCACTATAAAACCACTACCGAAATAGAATTGATGCGAGAGAGTGCGCTGCTCGTCTCAAAAACGCTAGGTATGCTGGCCGAACATGTGATACCCGGAGCAAACCCCTTGGATTTGGACAAGAAGGCGGATGAGTTTATTCGAGATCATGGCGGAGTACCTGGGTTTTTAGGGCTTTATGATTATCCTAAGTCCATTATCACGTCCGTGAATGAACAGGTTGTACATGGCATACCAACCGATCGACGATTAGAAGAAGGTGATATTGTAGGAATTGACATAGGTGTGTTGAAAAATGAATTCTACGGAGATCACGCCTATACTTTCGCTGTGGGCGAAATATCCGAACCAGTTAAAGATTTGCTGCGCGTGACCAAAGAGAGTCTATATCTGGGCATTGAGCAGATTAGATCGGGGAATCGAATCGGAGATGTGAGCTTCGCTGTGCAGCATCATGCCGAAAACCACGGCTATGGCGTGGTTCGAGAATTGGTGGGTCACGGACTTGGGAGAAAAATGCACGAATCGCCAGAAGTACCCAACTTTGGCAAACGCGGAAGAGGAAGCAAAATAAAAGACGGGCTTGTGATCGCCATTGAGCCAATGATAAATATGGGTACGAGACGGGTGATCCAACTCGATGATGGGTGGACAATCGTGACTGCCGACAAACAACCGTCCGCACATTTTGAGCACGATGTGGCTGTGGTGAATGGTAAACCAGAAATCCTGTCTACTTTCAAGTACGTGGAAGAAGCGTTGGAAAAAATGAATGCCGTGGTGATCTGATTTTTTGTCCATTTCACTATCGACTGTTCGTCTTTTTATAATAAGAAACATGGCCTACGATCTACATCTCGAAGAACGAATCACCAGAATTCTCAAGGAAAAAAACGTCTCATTTGATGCCAGAAAAATGATGGGTGGACTTAGCTACATGGTGGATGACAAAATGTGTGTAGGAATTGTGAAGGATCATTTGATGGCACGAGTGGGGCCTGAGATTTACGAATCAGTACTCTCCAGACCGGGGTGCAAGCCGATGGACTTTACCGGGCGACCAATGAAAGGGTTTGTTTTTGTGGGGTCTGAGGGAATAGACCTTGAAGATGACTTGGACGACTGGATTCAATTGAGCCTGGACTTTAACCCCCAGGCAAAGTCCAGCAAAAAGAAATAATCTCTTCTTTCTCAAAAAATGATCGGTACTTTTGCGCTCTCACGAAATAAGCAATGTCTCGATTCCGAAAAGTGATAATGAAGCTGCTCATTTGGCGTCTAAAGTACATCAGTGACAATAGTTTTCTTATCATCATTGCAAGTGTCGTTGGGCTGATTGCAGGATTGGCTGCTGTTGTTCTCAAAAGTACGGTGCATGGGATTAGTCATTGGCTAAATCTTGGACTCAATAAATATGAAGTCAACTATTTGTATTTGGGGCTTCCGATTCTTGGAATTCTATTGACGGTCGTCCTGGCGAAGTACATTTTTCGGGAAACTCTCGGTCATGGGATTCCTGATATTCTCTATTCCATATCCAAAAACTCAAGTATAATCCGGAAGACAAAAATGTATTCCAGAATGCTCACCAGTGCACTCACCGTAGGGTTTGGAGGATCTGTAGGCTTGGAGGCACCAATAGTAGTCACCGGCTCGGCCATTGGCTCGAACCTAAGCCAACTTGTGCATCTGGATTACAAGAAAAGAACCTTGCTTATTGGTTGTGGAGCCGCAGGAGCAATCGCTTCCATCTTTAATTCCCCTGTTGCAGGGATGATTTTTGCCATGGAGGTTATTCTTACAGAAGTCACCATTGCCCAATTCATTCCCATTTTAATTGCCTCTGTGGGTGGCCAGTTGGTGTCCATGATGCTATTGGGAGAAGATATCCTTTTCTCTTTCACCTTGACGGATCAATTCAAAACGTCCGACACGCTACCGTTTGCTGCGCTTGGGATTGTGTGTGGATTGGCTTCTTTGTACTTTGTCAAAATGATGAAGGGCGTTGAAGGGGTACTGGACAAAATTCAACAGCAATTCGGAAGGGCACTTGTGGGCGGATTGGCGTTGGCTTTGATTATTATGGCATTGCCACCTCTTTATGGGGAAGGATATGAAGCAATCAAGTCCGTTTTGTCTGGACAAGAGACCGCTATGTTTGAGAGTAGTTTTTTCCATTCTCTTTCGGAAAATTCCTATGCCATCATCGGATTTGTGGCACTCATTATTATTGCCAAGCCAATCGCCACAGCCTTGACCATCGGGTCGGGAGGAAGCGGTGGAATATTTGCTCCGTCTCTTTTCATGGGCGGTATGACCGGTTTTTTGTTTGCCCAAGTAGGCAACACACTCAACCCTGGCTGGGAATTGAGCGAAAGTAATTTCACGCTCGTGGGTATGTGCGGCGTGATGAGCGGGGTGCAGTATGCACCACTTACGGCCATCTTTTTAATTGCTGAAATCACAAGTGGGTACGAACTATTTGTTCCGCTGATGGTGGTGTCTGCCCTTTCTTATAGCACCGTTTCTTATTTTGAAAAACATTCAATTTATACCAAAGGCCTGATTGAGAAAGGAGACCTCATTCGAAATGACAAAGACAAGCAAGTCCTCAGCCTGATCAACCTTCAGAAAATCATAGAAAAAGACCTCTTGACAATCTCACCAGATGCCAAGCTGGATGATCTGGTGATGTTGGTTAAAAAAAGCAAGCGAAATATATTTCCCGTGGTGAATGAGGAAGGTGAACTGGAGGGGATCGTAACCCTTGACCAAATCCGCGACATCATGTTTGATGACGAATTGCGCAAAAAAGTGGAAATACGCGCACTAATGCAAGCGCCTCCCGCCTCGGTGAGCCTACAAGAAAAAATGCAATCTGTGATGAATAAGTTTGAGATGACTCAGGCGTGGAATTTACCTGTAATTGAGGAGGGGAAATACCATGGCTTCATCAGTAAGTCCAGGATTTTCAACGCCTATCGCACAAAGTTGAAGCGTCAATCAAAGCAGTAGTTGAAATGTCAATAAACTGACAGTCAGTTGGTTACACAAACGCAGGTTTCGAGTTGTCCACAAATTTATCATTTAAACAAAATCACTTAAACACCTTGTTATCAACTGGTTATGGGAGGCAAAACATCCAGTGTGGATAAATAGGCCATTTTGTTAATAACTTTTGCCGAGAAAAAAACCAACCGATCTTCTTTGATCCGCAGTAGACAAGAGGAAGAACTAGCTAAAAGCTATTAACTTGGTGATTCATTGCTTTTTATGAAACGGGGAAATTGTTTGTGGATACGAAACGTCTGGGTATAAGACTTATCAAATGATTTAATCGCTTCGTAGAATAGTGCAATTTTGAATAAAGTTCGGAAGAAGAATTGATTCGTAAACAAATCAGGTATGAGAAGATTAATGGTTACTGGGATGTTCGCTTTGATGGCGATGATTGCACTGAGTCAGGAAGTGAAAGTGATGAAATTCCCTGAAGTACAGAAGAAAATATTGTCGGCAGATGCTCCTTTGACCATTTTCAATTTTTGGGCCACTTGGTGTGCTCCGTGTGTTAGGGAGATGCCCCTCTTTGAGAGTTATGCAGATGATCCAAATGTAAAAGTGTACTTCATAAGTCTGGACTTTGGTGATCGACTTGAAAAAGTGAAAAATTTTGTCACTAAGAAAGGACTAAAATCGGAGGTGATTCTGCTCAACGAAAGCGACTATGATGCGTATATTGGTAAGGTGAGCAAAGAATGGACGGGGGCAATTCCCGCAACCTTGTTTGTGGATGAATGGGGCAAGACGTATTTTCACGAGAGTGAGTTTACTAAAAAGGAGCTCGATGCTGCTATTAAAAAATATCTAAATTAGAAATATGAAAAAGACATTTGTAATACTATTTGCAGCGTTGGTGGTAGCCGCTGGCTTATTCATGAATGCGCGCCTTACAATGGGTGATGGGTATGGAATTGGAGACACGGTCGCTGATTTCAAACTCAAGAATGTAGACGGGAAAATGGTCTCTATGGCAGACTTCAAGGACGCGAAAGGGGTAATTGTAATTTTCACGTGCAATACATGCCCATTTGCTAAGATTTATGAGCAACGAATTTTAGAACTTGACAAGAAGTACGCGTCAAAAGGGTTTCCGGTGATTGCCATCAATCCAAACGATGTGGATCGAATGCCTGGAGATTCCATGGACGAGATGATCAAACGATCCAACAAAAAGGGCTACACGTTTCCTTACTTGAGAGATGATACTCAGGAAATTGCACAGGCTTTCGGTGCAACAAAAACGCCTCATACCTATCTGCTAAACAAGGTAGGTGGAAAATTCAAAGTGGAGTATATCGGAGCTATAGATGATAACCCCAATGATTCTGGCAATGTGGACAAAACCTATGTGGAAGATGCCATAGATGCGCTTCTTAGTGGGGAAAGCCCTAGTGTAAAAGAAAAGCGAGCAATTGGTTGCACGATTAAGTGGCGTGATGCGTAGAAAAAACCAAATATGTTAAGAGCCATCTGGATATTCTAGATGGCTCTTTTAGTTTAATTTGACATGCTGTTGTACAACAGTAGTTGATAGAATTTGGCTTACCATTTTTGCTTTAGCTTACCTCTCTAAATTTAAAGGAAAATAGAAATGTCAACATCATTCAAATGAAAAGTCCAGTCAATACGTTTTTTGACAAAGTTTATGTCCTGAGCCTTCCAAAGGATACGGCAAAACGGAAAACTATTAACAAAGCACTTGACCGACTCAATATTGATTTTGAGTTTTTCGATGGATTTGACGGCACTTCGAGTGAGTATGATCGTGAATGGCAAATGTATCAGTCTAGACTTTTGGTCACGAAGGCTGAATTAGACATGGCGAGAAAATTGATCCAGAGCAGAGGCGCCTGGGGGTGTTTATATTCCTATTCTGCTTTACTTGAAAAAGCACTGACTGATCAATTAGAAACCTTTTTGGTTTTGGAGGATGATTGTCTCTTTTCGAGAGGATTTCACGACAAATTTGAGAAGTTTATAATAGGACTCCCTGAAAAATGGAAATTAGTGTTGCTGGGTGCATCTCAGCACAGATGGAATCCAGAAGAGGAGATTTACGCTGATTATTATCACCCTACTTCAATGAATACAACTGGTGCATTTGCCGTGGGATACCATCATAGCATACTTCGAGAAATCTTGTCAGAAGCTCAAACAAAAGCAAGTGCATATGACCAACTCGCATTGGGAAATATGTACGATCGCTACCGCAACAAATGCTTTGTGGCATATCCCAATTTAGTTATTGCAGATGTGAGAGAGAGTAACATTCGAGACAACAGAGACCTTAGAGAACACTCAATCAAAATGAAATGGCCGATTGATCAGTTTGAATTATGAGTATAAATTTACCCAATCCTCTTTTCAGCATTATTGTTCCAGTTTACAATGCTTCAGAGTACCTGAACAGAATCATGGATGCTTTGCTTGCTCAGAAATTCCAGGAAATGGAGGTGATATTCGTGGATGACAAAAGCACCGACAACTCACTTGTGTTGTTGCGGGAATTTGAAATTAAGAATGACTTTGTCAAAGTACATGGACTAGCTAAGAATGAGGGAATTGGTTATGCCCGTAATTTTGGAATCAATAAAGCAACTGGAAAGTACTTGTTCTTTCATGATGCAGATGATTGGTTAGAAGCTAATGGCCTTATCAAACTGAAAAAACACATCAAGGAAAAAGAGTACCCTGATTTAATTCTATTTCCTCATTCAGTATATGACAACAAACTAAATCTCATAAAATCCAATAAGAGAAAAATGGACAATTTGCCGACGGGTCTGAATGGTTTAATCGCCTACCAAGCCGTCTGTAGCGGATCCATCAGCTCCTCTCTTTGGAATAAGGCCTTCAAAAAAAGTACATGGGAGCGTGAAGGGTTAAGTTTCGATAACAGATTATACATCGAAGACTTTCCTTTAATCCCATATGCTTGCCTCAAAATGGAAACGATTTCGTATCTGAATTCACCGCTATACTGCTATTTTTTGAACGATGACGGAATAACCAAAAAAATTTCGGATAGATTAATCTCAGCAAGTTACCAAGGTCTAATGAGTTTGGGATTGAGGTTGATGGAGGAAGAAAATTATCTCTCCCTGAAAGAAGGTTTTATCAGGTTTGCTTTCAAGACCTTTAGGCACAACTTTTTCTACTCAGACAGAAATTCAAGATTCACAGATGAACAAGTAATAGAGTATGCCGAACTGTTTCAGGTCTTTTGTAAGGAGCATTCGATTCGCTTCAATCATATTTTAAACAATGATAAAGCACTGCAATTAGTTAGAGGGTTTCTACTCGAAAGAAAAATCAGAAGGATTACTGCGGCGGATCATTTGACCATTTCCCTATCTGGGATAGAGGAATTTTTGGATCATTATGCAGTAATCGTAGACCAATTTCAGAAATCATCTTCGACATCTGGCGATGCAAACTTGAGGCAGAAGGAGTGGGTTCAGAAGGTAAAAAAACTGAAAGAACAAAACAAAAGGAAGAGGCAGGAAATCAAACAGTTGAAAAAAAACATCAGGAGTATTACCGTCCTCGACGTTATAAAAAGGAATATTTCTTTGATGCTCAAGGGAAGCAAATCTAATTGAACCCGGATCTTTAAAAGGGTTTGCTCTTAGATCCAAAATACTCCCGATACCTCGGTTTTCGATAGAGAAACTGGAGATACATGGCGGGGAAAAGAAACAAGTCAAATCCGATCAACCACCTCTCTCATTGAAGTTTCGACATTTGTTCTAATCTCAAATTTCACAGCGATTTGGCCTGCTCCCAATATTCATCCATTTCAGCTAAAGTCATTTCTCCAAGGTTCTTTCCATCTCGCTTAGATTCCACCTCTAAATATTGAAACCGTTTGATGAATTTCTTATTGGTTCGCTCCAATGCCTCCTCCGGATTGATGTCCACAAACCGAGAATAGTTGATTAATGAAAAAAGCAAGTCACCAAACTCACCCGCCTTTTTCTCTTCATTCTTTTCGGTCACAAATTCCTCCATTTCTTCTTTGACCTTTTCCCACACATCGGCTTCCTTCTCCCAGTCAAAGCCAACACCCCGGGCTTTCTCTTGAATTCGCATGGCCTTTACCAGAGCAGGAAGAGATTTTGGTACACCACCCAAAACCGACTGCACACCCCTTTCCGTTAGTTTTATTTTTTCCCAGTTCTCCTTCACGGCTTTTTCGTCATTCGCTTCCACATCACTGTAAATATGCGGATGTCTCCGAATGAGTTTTTCACAAACACCATCCAGCACATCCCCAATGTGAAAGGCGTCTTTTTCAGAACCGATTCTGGAATAGAAGACCATATGCAGCATCAGATCACCCAGCTCCTTTTTGATTTCACTCAGATCATTTTCAATAATCGCATCGGATAATTCGTAGGTCTCCTCTATTGTCAAATGTCTAAGCGATTCCAGCGTTTGCTTTTTATCCCACGGACAATTTTCCCTTAATTCATCCATAATAGTGAGCAGTCTATCAAAGGCAGCAAGCTTTTCTTTTCGATTAGGGTCGGGAGCAATTTTTGGTCGATGGTCTGGAATCATAAATGTCGTTGTGCTGTTAATGATACATACAAATATTCGCTATTTTTGAACCAAATAACAGGCATGACTACTGTACTACTCGGAATTGGACTAATGGGCTTATTTTTCATACTCATGTCCGTGCGATTAATTTTCCTAAAGAAGGGAGAATTCAAAGGCACCTGTGCTTCACAAAGCCCTTATCTAAATAAAGAAGGCGCCACGTGCGGATACTGTGGCAAAGAAGTAAAATCTGGTGATGCCTGTGCCAATCCGGACTCAGAAGTTGATCGAGTGCTGGAAAAATTCAACTAACCACACAACCCAATACTGAAATGTTTAATAAAAGTGTAGAGCAAGCGCTCAATGATCAGATCAAGATGGAGGCAGAATCATCTCAATTCTATTTGGCTATGGCCTCATGGGCTGAAACTGAGGGATTAAATGGTGTTGCGGCATTTCTTTATCAACACTCCGACGAAGAACGTATGCACATGTTGAAGCTTGTCAAGTTTGTAAACGAACGAGGCGGACACGCCATTGTTCCATCATTGAGTCAACCTCCAGTTAAGTTTGATTCTATCCAAAATATTTTTCAGAATCTTCTGGACCATGAACTTGCTGTGACTACATCCATCAACAAGGTGGTTCACATTTGCCTGCAGGAAAAGGACTACACCACTCATAACTTCATGCAATGGTACGTTTCTGAGCAAATCGAAGAGGAAGGGCTGGCCAGAAGTATGATGGATAAATTGGGGATGATTGGCAATGACAAAGGAGGGCTCTATTTATTTGATCGAGATCTGGAAAATCAAGCCGCCACTCCCATAGCCTAAAATTAGGGGTTGTCAGTTAGCTAGGAGACTCTATATTTGCGAGCTTTTTTCAAGAAACACACACACTTTGACACTTATCAAATCTATCTCTGGAATTAGGGGCACTATTGGAGGCAAAGCCGGAGAAACTCTTTCACCACTTGACGTGGTAAAATTTACCACTGGATACGGAGGCTGGATTTTACAAAATCACAAAACGGCCAAAGTAGTCATTGGACGAGATGCGCGCCCATCAGGAGAAATGTATGCCAAATTCGTCGCGCAAACATTGAATACGCTGGGAATAGAAGTTGTTGACCTTGGTTTATCAACTACCCCAACGGTGGAAATGGCAGTCATTGCTGAAGAAGCACAAGGCGGTATCATTCTTACGGCCAGCCACAATCCATCAGGTTGGAATGCACTGAAACTTCTGAATGATAAAGGGGAATTTATTTCCGCTGAGGAAGGCGAAATTGTTCTCGATCTGGCCGAGACAAGCGAGGTTGAATTCAGAGAACCAAAGAAATTTGCTACCACAGTCGAGAAATCGACCTACATCGACTGGCATATTGAACAAGTGCTGGCGCATGATCTGGTGGATTTGGATGCAATAAAAGCGAGAGGTTTCAAGGTGGTCGTTGATGCCGTAAACAGCACAGGCGGAATAGCCGTGCCCAAATTGCTAGAAAGGCTGGGCGTGGAGTATCATCCCATGTTTTGCGAACCCAACGGCATATTTCCTCACAACCCCGAACCTGTGCCCGAAAACCTCAGGCAGATTTGCGGTGAGCTGGAAACGGGCAGCTACGATCTGGGAATCGTCGTTGACCCGGATGTTGATCGATTGGCTTTTATCTGTGAAAATGGTGAACCTTTCGGGGAGGAATATACGCTCGTCGCGGTGGCAGATTATGTGCTTTCGCAAAAGAAAGGAAACACCGTCTCTAACCTTTCCTCAACACGTGCGCTTCGTGATGTAACCGAAAAACACGGAGGTGAGTATTTTGCTTCGTCTGTTGGAGAAGTAAATGTCGTTTCGCAAATGAGAGCCGTAGATGCGGTCATTGGTGGTGAAGGGAATGGGGGAGTGATTGTTCCAGATCTTCATTACGGAAGAGATGCGCTTATTGGAATTGCCTTGTTTCTAAGTCATCTGGCGAAATCCGACAGCTCAGCGACCAGACTAAGAGCATCTTATCCAAGCTATTTCATTTCAAAAAACAAAATTGAACTGACAGAAGACCTAAATCTAAATGGTATATTAGAAAGCATCAAAAAGAAATATGCCAGTAACCCGATCAACTCAATTGATGGAGTGAAGATTGAATTTGACAAAGAATGGGTGCATCTTCGCAAGTCTAATACTGAACCAATTATTCGTATTTATGCAGAATCAGATAGCCTTTCTACCGCTGACCATTTGGCGCAAAAGCTAATTATGGACATCAAGGAGGTGATCTCTGGTTAAACCAAATACCGCATGCAAGTTTATCTAGACAATGCCGCCACCACGGCCATTGATCCTGCTGTTTTAGAGGCAATGATGCCCTATTTCAAAGATCACTTCGGCAATCCATCCTCCATCCATTCGCATGGACGAACCGTAAGATCTGCCATAGAGCAATCCAGAAAAAAAGTAGCCGATCTGCTAAACGTAAGCCCTGCGGAGATTTTCTTCACTGGTACAGGCACAGAAGCGGACAACATGGCTCTACGCTCTTCTGTAGAAACCCTCAGCATCGAGCGGATCATCACGACCAAAATCGAGCACCATGCTATCACCCATACGTGCGAATTGCTTGAGAAAAAGGGTGTGGAGATTGTCAATCTAACATTGGATGAAAGAGGCAATATCGATTACAACGAGTTGGAAGAACTCCTTCAAATTAAGAAACCCACTTTGGTGAGCCTGATGCACGCCAACAACGAATTGGGAAATCTTTTAGACCTGCAAAAAACGGGCGACCTGTGTAAGGAATATGGAGCATTGCTTCACTCAGATACCGTTCAGACGATGGCACATTATGTTCATGACTTTCAAAAAACGTATGTGAACTTTGCCGTGGCATCAGCGCACAAATTTCATGGTCCCAAGGGAGTTGGATTTATGTACATCAACCCTGAAAAAAAAATCCAACCACTTATTCATGGAGGAGGACAGGAGCGCAACATGCGTTCAGGCACGGAGAATGTGTATGGAATTGTTGGACTCGCCAAAGCAATGGAATTGGCGTATGCCGATATGCATACCCACCAAGGGCATATCCAGGGATTAAAGGATCGGATGATCGAAAAACTAAAGAATTCCATCTCCGGAGTTGAGTTCAACGGAAATGCAGAAGACCCAGAAAAGTGTCTTTATACGGTTCTTAATGTCAGCCTTCCTCCAACCGAGGACAATGAAATGCTCCTCTTCAATCTGGACATCAATGGCGTTTCTTGTTCGGGCGGAAGTGCCTGTATTAGTGGTGCCAATGTGGGATCACATGTTCTCACTGCCCTCAATGTTGATCCAAATCGCGGGGCGATTCGTTTCTCGTTCAGCAAATTCAATACAGAAGCGGAGATAGACTATGCCGTGGAAAAATTGGCGGAGTTGTTTTAGTTGGTTGGGTTATTAGAATCAACTATATAATAGTTCCATCTGCGGAATTCGGAAAGAATATTTTCACCTTCCTGCTTGTCAATTAGTCTACCTATCCCTTCTACTTTTTTACCATGTCTAAGAACTATGGAAACATCTGAAACATTAAAAATGGACACGACTCTGGCAGATAAAGTATTTGAGAAATCAACTAGCTCCACTGACTTGACTTTTGGCCGTCTTACAATTTTGTCTTGATGGAACAATCCTATTTTTTTCCTGTAAGTGATAGAGCTCTGATCAATAATGACCGACTCAGATCCAGCGATCATCCAAAATAGGGTGAAAAGCTGGAAATAAACCAACAAGAAAAAGAACAAATTAAAAAGCGCAAACAAATAACCGTTAATTTGTCCTGAAAGTAACCATTGAATAGTGTAGTACGAACTAAATACAAATCCAATTAAAACTATTGAATTGAACAAAGAGGCACCCAATGGCTTGCTTTCTGGGCCAAGTTCAATTTGACTTGAGCTTGATGAATGAATAATGTTACAGGCCATTTTTCACCATTTTTCTTAAACACTCGACCCAAGTCTCCTCCTCATTGAGACTTGGCACCAGTGTCCACTTCTCACCACCAGCTTCTAAGAATTCATCACGGAACTGCTGCCCCACCTCCACGGTGGTTTCCAGACAATCCGAAACAAACGCGGGAGAAAACGCCAACACTTTTTTGATCCCTTTGGCCGGCAATGTTTTCAGAACTTCATCGGTGTAGGGTCGAATCCAAGGCGTCTTGCCCAGTCGAGATTGGAAGGTGATGGAATATTGATCCTCGCGCAATTCTAAAAGCGTAGCTAGCAATCGGCTGTTTTCAAAACACTGTGCCCGATAGCAATATTGATTCTTAGCGTTGTACACATCACAGCAACTTCCAAACTGGCAATGGTCGCCAATTGCTCCTTTCTCAATCTGGCGTTCAGGCAATCCATGATAACTGAAAACAAAATGATCGTATTCATCCTCATTCATTAGTTTCCTTGCACGATCCACGATGGTTTGGAGGAACAGTTCTTCTTCAAAAAATTTTGATGTAAAGGTGACATCCGGGATTATTTGCCAATCCTTTATCAGGGCCATCACTTTGTCCTGAACTGAGCCGGTACTCGCAGAGGCATACTGTGGAAAGAGAGGAATCACATGAATACTCTCGCAATTTTTCAATTCGTCCAGTGCGCTGGCTAATGACGGACTTTGATAGCGCATCCCCAAAATGACTTTGTAGTTGTCTCCGAGTTTGGCTTGCAATTTTTCAGTAATGGAGACACTATAATACTTTAGTGGCGAACCTCTTTCATCAAAAAGCTTGTCGTATTCTTTGGCAGATTTGGGCCCTCGGAACGGAACAATGATCAGATTGATTAGCAACCAGCGTTTCCAAAATGGAATATCAATGACACGTTTGTCCATTAGAAATTCACGCAAATATTTCCTCACGTCTTTTACAGAGGTGGTATCCGGAGTACCAAGATTTACAAGTAGAATGCCTTTCATATCAAAACAAAATTAAGCAACCTGAGTTTGCCAAATTATGGCAGCATAAACGGTGAATCGAACGAACCTTGCCATGGCGAATAGTAGGAATTTATTGAACGGGTAGCGCAATGAGCCAACCAACATACAAATTCCCGAAAAGGGAATGGGTGTGACGGCCGCTACGATGACAAGAAATCCGCCGTATTTGTAAAAGTGCTTTTCGAACTTTCCGAAGATGCGCTTTTTGACCAACCGATAAATACGTGTGGTATTCAGGTACGCACCAAACCAGTACCCAAACACCCCGGCCACATATGAGATGACCATTAAGAGTGAGACATTATTCATGAAAACACTCAGGTCTCCGTGTCGTTGTGACCAGATCATAAAGAACTCCGGAGGAATGATCCCAAACACGAATTCCGAAACGAGAAAAAGACTAAACACAAGGGTGGGCCGCTCGTAGAGTGGGCCCATGATTTCTTTAAGATCAAACCCAAAGTACTTTGAAGCTAAAATGTATCCTCCAATAATGACCAACAGAAAAAGAAATCCCTTGCCAAGTTGGCGTAGAAAAAAGTCCGCTCGTTCTTTATTTTTGGTCATCCCCCTTCTTTGCTTTTCCTTGTTTTGATTGGCTCACAATCCAATGTGGCTCAGTCAATTCGGAATATTGTCCGTAGAATTGTGTCAGCATAATCTTGACCGCATAGTTCAGCCGATTCATCGCGTCTTGATAATAATCGGTTCGGTTCATCGGGTGATAGATGAAAAATTTGATGATCGGAAATGTGCATGTTCTGAAATGTCCTAGCACGTCTGTCACCATACCTTTTTCCTCCGTAATCTCCACCTCGGCCTTTTCACAGCAACTCGCCAATCCCTCCAAAAGGCTCAAATAAATTTGCTGCACCTCATTGGTCTCTGCTAGGCCTTCCGTACTTTCATTACAAAAAGCCTTCAATACGCGCAGAGGAGAGATACTCATCTGCGCTTCAGTGAAAACATCTGGTTGCCACAATATTTCTCTAAAAGTGAACAACGAGGGTAATAACTCCGTGTCAAAATCCTTGTCCTGTTGTAGCAGTTTGAGTGTTTCACTTTTAATGTTGCTCACTTTATGAATTCCTGCTTCGAGCGAAAACTCCCATCCGCGTTCGGAAGCATCCAGCAGGTCAATAAAGTTCCATATTTCTCGAAGATCGATTTTCATAAGCTTCTGTAAAAAACGAAGATAGGATTTTGTTGGTTCATTTTTAGATCAAAAACCCCATCCGTTGTAAATAACACCTATTTTTATCCTATGAAAAAATCATGGATTTTGAATAGTGATGTCAATTCTGACCTGAGAGACCAACTTGCGGTTGAACTCAACATCTCTCCTGCCCTTTCTTCTATTTTGATCCAACGAGGGGTGACCTCTTTTGAGGAGGCCAAAACTTTTTTTAGGCCTTCTCTGAATCAGCTCCATGATCCGTTTCTAATGAAGAATATGGACACAGCAGTCAATCGTCTGTGCGAGGCGGTTTTCAACAACGAAAAAATCCTCGTGTATGGAGATTACGATGTGGATGGCACCACTTCTGTAGCATTGGTGTATAGTTTCTTGAAAGAATTTACTGAGCGAATAGAGTTTTATATTCCTGACAGATATACCGAAGGATACGGGATTTCTGAAAAGGGTGTAAGATGGGCGGCAGAAAATGATTTCTCTCTTATGATCGCTTTGGACTGTGGTATTCGAGCGGTAGACAAGGTGGAGTTGGCCAATTCATTGGAGCTTGACGTTATCATTTGTGACCATCATCTCGCGGGTGAGGAGATCCCGGAGGCCCTAGCTGTTTTGGATCAAAAACAACCGGGCTGCAATTATCCATTCAAGGAACTTAGTGGCTGTGGAGTCGGGTTCAAATTGCTTCATGGATTCTGCCATCAGAACACGATTCCTTTGGAGCGACTTTACAACTATCTCGATTTGGTCGCTGTGAGCATTGGGTCTGATATTGTGCCAATCGTTGGAGAAAATCGTGTCCTTGCCTACTATGGTCTGAAGAAGCTAAACCGAGACCCTTCGCTTGGTTTGAAAAGCCTGAAAGACGTAAGCCGAATGAAAAAAGACCTGTCTATCTCTGATGTGGTTTTCTATCTAGGCCCAAGAATCAATGCGACGGGCAGACTCACGCATGCCAAAGAATCTGTAAATCTCCTCATTAGCAAATCGGAGGAGGATCTGACCAAATTGGCCAACGTCTTGAATGAGCGAAATACGGAACGAAAGGATTTTGATAGATCCATTACTGCGGAAGCTTTGCAGATGATTGAAGATCACTACCCAAAGAGCAAAAGCACCGTACTTTTCAAGACGGACTGGCACAAAGGGGTCGTTGGCATTGTGGCGTCAAGATGCATCGAACAATACTATCGCCCCACAATTATTCTTACCGAGTCTGCCGGAAAAGCCACAGGGTCAGCTCGCTCCGTAAAGGGGTTCGATGTGCATGAAGCCATCACCAAATGCAGCCATTTATTGGAGCAATTCGGAGGCCACACCCATGCGGCTGGCATGAGCCTTCCCCTCGAAAATGTAGATGAATTCAGAGACTGCTTTGAGAAGGTCGTTTCGGAATCGATTACCTCAGATCAACTTATTCCCAAACTCCAAATTGATCAAAGTGTAAATCTCGATTTTATCAACTTCAAAACAATAAATATCATTAACCAGATGGCACCATTTGGGCCTCAAAATCTACAGCCTGTTTTTTGGAGTGAAAATGTATTCGTCAAAAAAACACCACGACTCATCAAGGAGGTTCATTTGAAATTAATGGTTTATCAAGAAGGTCACGACCAGGGATTTGATGCGATCGCTTTTGGTTTGGGCGAGTGGGCAGAGCGGCTTGAGCCCAACAAACCTTTTCAAATTGCCTATCATGTAGAAGAAAATGAGTTTCAGGGTAATAAAACACTACAACTCAACGTGAAGGATATTAAACTTGCAGATGAAATGTCTTCTATAAACACATGAAGCTACGAGCAGAGTCCTTAATAAAGAAGTATGGTCGGCGAACTGTTGTCAATAATATCTCTGTGGAAGTGAATCAGGGAGAGATTGTCGGATTGCTCGGCCCAAATGGGGCAGGTAAGACGACCACTTTCTATATGATCGTTGGTCTGATCAAACCCAATGAGGGTGAAATTTTTCTTGACGATGAAAATATCACGCCTTTGGCGATGTATAAAAGAGCCCAGCGAGGTATCGGGTATCTGGCGCAAGAAGCATCGGTATTCAGACAACTGTCTGTTGAAGATAATATCCTGGCAGTATTGGAAATGACCAAACTCTCAAAGGCGGAACAAAAAGAAAAGGCAGAGTCACTGCTAGAGGAATTTAGTTTGACACACGTTCGTAAAAACCTGGGTACGGTACTTTCCGGAGGTGAGCGACGAAGGACAGAGATTGCTCGTGCGTTGGCCGTTAGCCCAAATTTTGTCCTACTCGATGAACCTTTTGCGGGGGTTGACCCCATTGCGGTAGAGGAGATCCAGGGGATCGTTGCTACGCTCAAAAAGAAAAACATAGGCATCCTCATCACCGATCACAATGTGAACGAAACCCTCTCCATTACTGATCGGGCGTATATAATGTCCAATGGTAATTTACTCAAGGAGGGTACAGCGGAGGATCTTGCAAACGACGAACAGGTCCGACGGGTCTACCTTGGCAAACATTTCAAACTGAAAAGAAAAATCTAAATCATGGCACTCTTCAACTCGATACTCTCGTGGGTTATGAAGAAGCGGATTCATCAAATAGAGCTATTTATAAAATATCCGCATGAGGTACAGCATGAGTGGTTGGATACCCTGGTAGACAAGGCAAGAAATACAGATTATGGCAAAAAATATGGCTTTTCTTCGGCAAAAAATTATGAGCAGTTCAAACAGAATGTGCCTGTAGTTTCTTACGAACAGCTCTTCCCACAAATCGAACGATTGATCAAAGGGGAACAAAATGTGCTGTGGCCTTCGGAAATAAGATGGTTTGCTAAGTCATCGGGCACCACCAACGCACGGAGTAAATTCATTCCTGTATCGCAAGAAGCACTAGACGATTGCCACTACAAAGGGGGAAAAGACATGCTTTCCGTTTATTTCAATAACAACCCTGAAGCGCAGATGTTCAACGGAAAAGGGTTGGTCATTGGAGGCACGCACCAGCCAAACCCAGAAGACCCGCGTTCAAAAACTTTTTATGGAGATGTCTCTGCGGTACTTCTTCAGAATCTGCCATGGTGGGCAGAAATTGCCAGAACACCGAGTTTGGATATTGCACTAATGGATGAGTGGGAGTCCAAAATTGACAAGATGGTGGAGGCCACCTCCAATCAAGACGTCACCAATCTTTCGGGCGTACCCACCTGGCTCGTTGTGCTTCTTGAGAAAATCCTTGAGTACAAAGGTGCCTCCAATATTCTGGAGGTTTGGCCGAATTTGGAAGTGTTCTTTCATGGAGCCGTTTCGTTTACACCCTATCGTGATCTCTTCAAAAAATTCATCCCATCGGATTCAATGAAGTATCTGGAGACGTACAATGCCTCCGAGGGGTTTTTCGGAATACAAGACACGGAGACACATGGAGAAATGCTGCTAATGCTGGATTATGGAATTTTTTATGAGTTTAGCCCGGCAGAGCAAAGCGAAGATGAGCATCCCGAAACAATTTCGTTGGATCAGGTGGAAACAGGAAAGAACTATGCCATGATCATCACAACCAATGCGGGTCTCTGGCGGTACAAAATCGGAGATACAATTAAATTCACTTCCATCTCACCTCATCGAATAAAAATCACAGGACGTACCAAACATTTTATCAATGCCTTCGGCGAAGAGCTGGTCATTGAAAATGCCGAAACGGCTATTGCAGAAGCGTGCAAAAAAACGCACGCTACGATTGATAATTTCACTGCGGCACCACGATATCTTGGGAGTGATGATGGAGGCGGACACGAATGGGTAATTGAATTTTTGCATCACCCAGATGATCTGGATCGCTTCAAACAAATTCTTGACGAAAAATTACGGGAAATCAATTCAGATTATGATGCCAAAAGGCATCAGGACATTGCACTTCAACCGCCGATTATTCACAGTGCTGCACAAGGCACGTTTTATCATTGGATGAAAAAAAGAGCCAAACTGGGAGGTCAGAATAAAGTGCCAAGGCTCGCCAATGATCGAGAATACATGGACGATCTTTTGGCTTTCATTGAGTCCTAGTATGGTATTTGCGTACGACCGCAAATATTCGTTATTTTTATAGCCTAAATCCCATCTTATGAAATCGATTTCTCTAGCTATCATTCTTTCTCTTCTGTCTTTTTGTGCGCAGGCTCAGTTTGAAAATAAAAAAGTCGAGAAATTTTACAACAAACTTTCGAAAGCCTATTACGATTATGATTACGTCACAATCTTGGACAATGAAGAAGAGATCAAGACTACCTTCCTGAGTAAGGAAGATACCGTCGCAGCAAGTGTGCTGGCCTTCCTGGGTGAGGCGTATGAATATGAATATGGTGACATAGACAAGGCACTTGATTTATACCTTAGAGAGTATAAGATAAGGAGGGTACACACGCCTGAATACGCTGGGAATGTGCTATTCAACGTGGCGAGTTTGTCTTACGAATTGGGAAGAACTAGGGAAGCGGAAGTTTTGTATTTGGAACTCGCAGCTGGGGATTTGGAGAAGTATGGTAAGAATGATCCTACCTATTGGGATTCTGAAATATCCCTTCTGGACTTTTATTCTTTCTCCAGTCAACCCTCAAAAGGATTGGAAAACGTCAAGCGGTTAAGAAAAGTATTCCCTAAAAATTCTGTAGAAAATGCAATACGCTTGAAATCAGAAGGAGATTTCCGTGAGATGATTGGTGAGAATAGCAAATCGGAACGTGTCCTAAACCAAGCGATTGACATCCTTTCAGACCTTGATATGTACGCCTCGGATGAGAACATCGCTACGCTGAGTAGTCTTGCTACGTTGTATGAACGTACTGGAAAATTGCCCCAGGCAGAAGAACTATATCTGGACGCACAGAGCATATTGGATCGAATGGGAGGAGATAATTTTGACGTTCAGGGAGGAATAAGTAATAACATGGCATGGTTGTACTATAAACTCGGAAACTACGAAAAAGCCGAAGAATTGTACACTCAGTTGTTGGCTGATGATCTCGAGTATTTTGGAGAGGAAAGTGCTAATTATGGTCAAACGGCACTGAATTTCGGATTAAATCAAATGTACGCGAGCAAGTACGGCGAGGCAAAAAAATACCTAAAACTGGCTAAAGAAGTCTTTGATGTTGCCACCGAACCAAATGACCCGGTGAACGCCTATGTGCTTAATAACCTGATAGTGCTTAACCTACGGATTGGTGAGGCGGATCAGGCAATGGAAATAGGCAAACAGGCATTGGCAAAATATCAGGAGGTATTTGATGATGATTATATGGAAACAGCCTGGCCGTATTTCAATTTAGGAAATGTCTATATGTCTGTTGGGGAATTGGATAAAGCCGCAGAATACCATCAAAAAGCGCTTGGTATTCGATTGAAACGAGGAGGTAAGAAACACCCAGTCTATGCTCGCAGCACCCAACAAATGGCCATTTTGGAATGGAAGAAAGGGAACATGGAAAAGGCACTGGAGTACTTCGATGAGACCTTTGAAAATTACTTTAATCAAATTAACACCTATTTTCCCATCCTGAGCGAAGAGGAAAAATCAAAATTCTATTATAACAAGCTCAAGCCTACAGTGGAGCAATTCAATTCTTTCGTGATAAAGGCGGCTTCAGATGATCGATCTCTTCAGGGTAAGATGTATGATTATCAGCTTACGCTAAAAGGAATTATTCTTTCGGCAAATAAAAAGGTAAAACAAGCGATCCTCTCAAGTGGAGATTCTGTTTTGGTTGGCAAATACGAGGCATGGTTGGGTCAGAAAGAGCAGCTCGCTCAGCTTTTTAGCGATGGGAATATGGACGAAAGCGCAAGAAATCAAAAAATTGATTCGCTCACCTTGTCATCGGACAACCTCGAAAAAGAACTAAGTAAAATATCTGCTGGTTTTTCCAAAACGATCGAAGGAAAGAAGCCAACCTGGCAAGACATCAAGGGCAAGCTCAAACCAGGAGAGGCGGCTGTTGAGGTCGTGAGGTTCAGAGATTTTGCAACCGACTCTGCGGGGATCTTTACCGATGAAGTTTACTATGCGGCCTTGATTGTTCGCCATGATACTGAGGACTATCCTGAGATGGTGTTGCTAAGAAATGGGAAGCAAATGGAGACCAAATTTTTGTCTAACTACAGAAATGCCATCAAGTACAAAATCAACGAAAGTAGATCTTATACACTTTACTGGCGTCCGATTGCAAATCGCCTAAAAGACGTGAATCAAATTTATTTTTCCCCAGATGGAGTTTACAATCAGATCAGTATCAATACACTCCTAAATCCGCAAACAAAGCAATTCACTTTGGATGAACTAAATATCCATTTGGTTTCTAATACCAAAGATTTGCTTTCGGTTTCAGCTCCATCTAACAATAAAGGAGCTTCCATTTTCTTTGGCTATCCAAACTACAATCTTGGAGCCGTGGAGACGGAAGAATCTCGAGAGGCAGGAACAGCTTCCGAAGCGGCAGGTATTGCCAAAGCGGCAAGCGAAAATCGGGGACGAGGCACAGCGCGAGGTGGGCGTGGTGGGCGTGGTGGAGGCAAAGAAGAACTTGATCTCACCCAAGTTTCGATACCAAGGGGCTTGAGAGGAAACATGCTTCGTTATATGCGTTCCAATAGTTTACTTGCCTTGCTTCCCGGGACCAAGGTGGAGGTAGAACTCATTGATTCGTTGCATGGTGCTTTGAATGCCGAGAAGAAATTATATCTCAGTAACGAGGCACTCGAAGAAGCCATTAAGGAAATCAAGAATCCAAAGACACTGCACATTGCAACGCATGGATTCTTTTTGGAAGATACTGGGGAGCAGGTAGGATCAGGAGACGGGTATGTTGAAAACCCGCTGCTGAGATCAGGCCTTATATTGGCAGGCGCCAATAGTTTCATCAGAACAGGAGAAATTGGTAGTGATTTGGAACTGGTTGATGATGGAATTCTCACTGCTTACGAAGCGATGAGTCTGCCCCTAGATGATACGGAGCTTGTGGTATTGTCGGCGTGCGAGACGGGTCTTGGAGAAGTGAAGAACGGCGAAGGTGTGTTTGGCTTGCAGCGAGCTTTTCAGGTGGCGGGTGCCAAGGCAATTATCATGTCGATGTGGACGGTGGATGATGCCGCCACACAAGAACTTATGACCAACTTCTATGAGGAGTGGCTTACATCTGGAGACAAGCACGCCGCTTTTATCAAAGCACAAAAAACCCTCAAGGACAAGTGGAAGAAACCTTATTACTGGGGTGCTTTTGTTATCGTAGGTAACTGACTCACCACACTAGTAATCAGGGAACAAAGACCCAGTCGTTGGTAAATTCTGTCTCGCCAGATGCTTAAGATAAAGCTGAGCACAGGCGTGTGCATCGCTCAGCGCATCGTGATGATTGAGCTGGATTTTGTGTTTTTTGCTTAAATAGCCCAGACCTCTTCTGAAAATCTTCAAGGTACATCGCTCTTCAAACTGAGGTTGAATTTCATCGTAATATGCCAATGTGTTGCGAAGGCAATTGGCGTCAAATTGGATGCTATGAGCCACCACAATCTGATCTTCGATTAGGTGTTTCATGTCTTCATGCCAGACCACATCGAAAGTAGGAGCGTCTTCTGTGTCCTCAGGCCTGATCCCATGCACTTCAATATTTTTATAGAAATACGTGTTGTTGGGAGGCCTGACCAAGCGATCAACTTTATGCGTGACCAGACCATTTTCTACCCGTACCAACCCCACCTGGCAAATGCTGTTTGGATTCCAAACAGCTGTTTCAAAATCAATAGCGGTAAATGATTCGATGGGCATGCCACACGTTGAGTGCCTCAAATCTAACAAGTTTCGGAATTAGATAGCGACATCAGTTGGACGAACTGGAGACAAAGACTTTTCTATTATTAATTTTCTGAATAGGTCGGTTGTCATTATGTATGATTGCGTGGATGGCTTCAATTTGATTTTCTGTAGCCACAACAGGATCAGTCATGATGATCCAGGTTATGCCCTCAGTACAAGGAGGTGTGGTCAGTGATCCTGTATAATGATAAAACGAGTTTAGGTGTTGGGGGAAAGTTTCCATGATGTCTGCCTTTTCAAAAGATTTGATTTCTTCGTTCACATGCGTAGGTAGGGATTTCATGAAATGCGCCAGAAACGGATTTTTTTGAGCACCTTGTTCTATGAGGACGGCAACTACGATATATTGTCCATTTGCTCCCTTATGGACGAAGTGAATTTCCATGGGAAACTCTTTTCCATCCACGTGATGCTCAGATGGTGTATGAAAATGGAACTGGAGTAAATTATAAAACTCCCCATTGAAAGTAAGCGCTTTAGGCTCAACGATTTTTTCGATGAGCGTATGACCGTTATTAATCAAATCAACAAAGAAAGGGTGGTAGTGAAATTCAATGGTGGCCTTTGACACCCGACATGATTGAGAAAGAATGTCAATTGGCGATTGAATGAAACCATTGCACGAACCATACTCAGAATCCATTTCTGCCCAATGATTCGGGCCATATTCACCACCATACGACCAAGTGTGATGTGATTGATTCTGATCATAAAGAGACTGATCTGTTTGGCCGATGGAGGAGTGAGTCAGCAGCAAGAGGGTACACAGAGGGAGAAACTTCATATCAATTTTGTTCCAAAGACAAACTTGACGAAAATCAATATTCAATTTAATGACATTTCACATCCAAAAAAATGATTTTTGTTATGAAAAATGGTGTCGAATGGTTAGGTCAGCGATCCTGCACAATGATAGAACTTGTTAGGGTGTTTTAGGAAAGGTTTCTGTGGATCAGCCTTTTTAAACGAGCTAATTTTTTTACTGACTAAGTTGGTAGATATTTTCATAATGGAGAGAAGCGAGAATCACCTGCTGCTAGTAATTTTGGTTCTACTGTTAATTTAATGGAAATACGGTTTTACATTTAGGGTTGCTAAAACACTAAGTATCCCAATTCCCTACTCAGGCAATTGACATGTACTTTTTTCATTTTCTTTTTTGCTCAAAAAGAAAACGAAACAAAAGAAAAGGAGTCCACGAAAAAGGCCATTCTCCCCGCTAAACGCACATCCCACCCTGCGAATCCAGCTAGCACTCTTGCCCCAAATGTCCCACACCTTCGTGGACAATCCACCCGCCGTTTCGCACTACACCAAATCCATACTTCCAACTACCCATTAACTTCGTGATAGAACCGTAATTTTAAACGGCTTCAACAACGATTGGCTTGAATGAATTGAGTAGATTTAATGGATTAACAACAGATAGAACCTATGCAGAATGAATGTGTGTATTGTAAGGAGAACTCGGAAGGTGTTCCACTTATATCTTTTGAATTCAAGGGCCAATCGTTGAATATATGCTCCCAACATTTACCGATGTTGATACATAACCCGGCCATGCTAATAGGAAAATTACAGGGAGCGGAAGATTTGGATCCTTCAGATCATAAGGATTGATCAATCAAATGTAGATGCACTAAACGTTTCCATAATTGGCTATGTTAAAGAAGTTCTTACTTTTTATCCTGCTCATAGTTGTTGCGCTTGTAGCCTATATCTTATACATGCTAAGCAGCACAGGGTTTTTTCGAGAAATTGAAAACAAGCCCTTCGGGTCAGTTCATCAAGAAATCCCACTTAAAGGTGCCGAGGATATGACCATAGACTATAAAGCCGGCTTACTGGTGATCTCTGCCTTCGACAGGCGAGCGGAGGGGCATGGAAAAAATCCTACTGGAGGCATTCACCTTATAGACTTGAATCAAAAACCCTTTCAACCGCTCAAATTGTTGGATGGGCTTGGAAAAGGGTTTCACCCACACGGGATTAGTCTATTCAAAACAGATTCGTCCAGTTATCGATTGCTTGTTGTCAATCACCAAAATCAAGAGCAGAGATTGGAGTTGTTTGATTTGAAAAATGGAATTCTCACCCATGTGACCTCCTATTCAAATGAAAAAATCACTAGCCCAAATGATGTGGTATTGATCGATGCTGATCGGTTCTACTTTACCAACGACCATGGATACACCTCCAAGCGTGGAATTTTCTTCGAAAACTACCTGGGACTCAAGGCCTCAGGAGTCGTGTATTTCGATGGTAAGAATTTCTCGGATGTGGCCGGGGATATTGCTTACGCAAATGGCATCAATATCACACCAAATTTAAAGACGCTTTATGTCGCATCCCCTCGTCAGTTTGAAATAATCGAATATGCGGTCAAAGAAGATGGCTCGCTTGATCAAAAAAATATCATACCCACCGCAACTGGCGTTGACAATCTTGAATGGGACGATCAGGGAAATCTTTGGTCTGGTGCTCATCCTAATTTGATAGGCTTTCAACAATACGCTGCATCAAAAAAGGAAAAGTCTCCCTCAGAGGTGGTAAAATTGAGTTTCCCGGAGACGGTCGTTGAGTCACTTTATGTGAATGACGGTTCTGAAGTTTCCTCGTCTTGTGTGGCCGTCCCCTATGAGGATTATCTATTTGTTGGGACAGTGATGGATGATAAGATTTTGGTATTGAAGCAAGAGTGATTCAAGGGTTTCGTCATTCTGACCTTAGGTTGTGGGTCGAATCGAGTGCTTAAAATATCCTTCTTTAATTCGAGGTTACTTCGGTCATACTTCGCTGGCAAAGGCAGTCTGGAATGAAGTGTCAAATCAAGACGAACTTCGGACTAATTGGTTCCATTAACGTGGGGTCTGGCGCAAAGTGCTTATTGAAAAATCCATCCAGATCATCCTTGGTTTTCTTTGATAATATTGGCAAAATATCCTCCATCACTTCTCCACTCACCATGTAGGGAGGCATATCTGGAGAAATCGTATCATTCACACAATACGCATAAATCTGATATTCGGTACAGTCATCCATTTCTTTGCCCGTGATCATACAGGTTTCGATACTCTCAAGCGGGGACAAATGCATTCTACTTATGTGCTCTGCCGGATTTAGTCGTTCGGCAAAAAACCGCACAATGGACGCCACCGATTCTTTAGACATCTCGTTTTTTATTTGCTCAGCGCAATTCATACAAAGTGCATAATCATACACCGTATCTTTCACTTGATATTCAATATGGTTTTTGAAGGCTTTCTCGATCAAGTAAGGCTGGCCATTTATCAAATCACTCCGACATTCAAGACATTGGGTGAATGGCGTACCCGTCTCGAAGGAATGAAAAATTTCCGGAATCGATTTTGGTTCAAACGGATTAACTTCTCCCATTATTTCCTTTTTCCCCAATAAAGTGTGAAAAAGATTGAAGGAAAAACAGAGCGATTATCTTGGGTTGGTACCAACACAACTTCTCTTGTAAAAGCCTCTACCATTATTCCAGCTTCAATGCCTGCTACATTATTTTTGTAGGAGCCAAATTCGAAAGAAACACTTCCTTTCGCATTGATGCCAAGAATGCTCTCAGACTGTGCTAATCCTTGAAAAAGCTTGCCGGGCCCGGCAATGGCAAATTCATTCCGATGTATATCCGGATCAAATCGAACATAATCGCCATTCGTATCTTGAATATAATAGGGAGCACGGAGGCCGATGGTTGGGCCGCCCATAAAGCCGGCATTGATCTGGACACCCTGCTGAGTGTCTTTTCTGAAAAGAATTATATCCCGACCATATTGTAACCGGATCGCATACAAGTAATTGGTCTTTCCAAAATTAAACGTTGCTCCAGTGAGAGACTGATAGCGATATTCCTTTGGGTGACGAACGTTGATCAGTTCAAAACCAAAGGAGCGATACACGTCCTTGCTTCTGATTCTGGACCAACGAAACACCAGCCCTCCGATTCGTCCGGCATTGGTGTTTTTGTTGATCCCCCAGATAAATTCTTTGTTGTATTCGTAATCCTCATCCAACTGCCCCCATGAAATAAAGGGGATGAGAACAAGGAGTAAGAGAAATATTCTTTTCATTAAGAAATGCATACAATCAATAAACAAATATAGATGTGATTCCCTTATGGATTGCCTCCCTCAGGTTCTTCTGTTGAAGGTTCTTCGGCATTTGCCGTAGAGGTGTCGTTGCGTGTGGTTGGTTTTTCATCACGACCATTCGCCCAAATGTCCTTTTCCCTTTTGTCAAATTTTGGCTTTTTGGCCACTTTTCTGGTACCCACAGGGCTCTCTTTGCCAGGGTTCAGGCGAACCCAAAATATGTTCCACTTTCTGAGTCCTTTTTTGAGAGCCTTACTGGAAATGTTTTTAGCTGTCAGGTAATTGACACTCGGGTGCATGTTTTTGTGATGCGGCTTCTTGAATTTCACATCTCCAGAATATTTAGCCACCCAGCCATCATGCGGTCTCGTTTGTTGTTGATATCTTTCGTTTACATCAAATCGATGCTTGAAGGACGAGTATCTCGGCGTTCCGGGAAAGTAGGCACCTTTCCATGAAACTGGCCGAGAGTACCTCGGGCTTCCGCCATAAGGTATTCCTTTCCAATTGACAGGTTTTGAATAGCGTGGTGTCCCTGCAAATGGAGTGCCCTTCCAATTGACAGGTTTTGAGTAGCGTGGTGTCCCCGCAAATGGAGTGCCCTTCCAATTGACAGGTTTTGAGTAGCGTGGTGTCCCCGCAAATGGAGTGCCTTTCCAGTTGACAGGTTTTGAGTAGCGAGGTGTCCCTCCAAATGGAGTACCTTTCCAGTTGACAGGTTTTGAATAGCGTGGTGTCCCTGCAAATGGAGTACCTTTCCAGTTGACAGGTTTTGAGTAGCGAGGTGTCCCTGCAAATGGAGTACCTTTCCAGTTGACAGGTTTTGAGTAGCGAGGTGTCCCTCCAAATGGAGTACTTTTCCAGTTGACGGGTTTTGAATAACGTGGAATTCCCGCAACATTAGCACCCTTCCAGGATACGGGTTGAGAGTACCGGGGAGCACCCCCAAGTTTTGATCCTTGATAAGAAACCGGACGAGAGTATCTCGGTGCAGCACCAGATGCCTTTCCTTTAAATGGGCTAGCTTCCGAATATCTCGGTACGAATTTTCTGCTTTTTTGATTTCCTGCCAAAACAGCAGTAGACCTAGGAGATGGGGTTTTAATATTTCGGAAAAAACTGCCTATCGAACCTTGTGAATATTTCGGGGTAACCGACTTTCTTCCTGGGAACGCTGTACCTTGAGAATATTTTGGAGTGCCGCTTGCCGAACCTGGTCCTGGTGGATTCGCACTTTTTCCCTTTTTCTTCTTTTTGAATAGTCGAAACCCTTTTTCCTTCTTTACTTTCGAAGATTGCAACTTCGCTTTTGAATCCGTTATTAACTGAGCTTCCGCAGGAGCGAAAACCAACAAAAGGAGAAGGAAGGACGATATGGTTACGATTAACCGCAGAGCAGACTTTTGTCAAAGTTTGGGAATTATATCCACTTTCTCAAATATCAGTAAGAAAGTAGTGCATCCACCTTCTCTACTAAACGCTCTTTCGGCAGAAAATTGTTTTCCAAAATCGGAGCAAAAGGTACCGGCGTATCCAGGCTTGCTACCCGCATAACAGGCGCATCTAGATCACCAAAGCAGTGCTCTGCTAGCCATGCGGCTATCTCCCCACCGATTCCTCCTGTCATACAATCTTCATGGAGGATGAGGGCCTTGTTCGTTTTCTGTATAGACGAACGAACGGTTTCTTTGTCCCAGGGAAGTAGTGTTCTAAGATCAATTATCTCTATTGACGCCTCATGATGCTGAGCAAGCTCTAAGGCCCAATGTACACCCATACCGTACGTGACAATGGTCAAATCGCTCCCCTCTTTTGCGATGGCTGCTTTCCCAACTTCCGTAGTATAGTAGCCATCTGGCACATCTCCGGATAGGGAGCGGTACAAAAATTTGTGCTCAAAATATAGAAATGGATTTGGGTCTTCAATGGCGGCTGCCAACAAGCCTTTGGCATCTGCGGGGTTTGAAGGGTACACAATTTTCAACCCCGGGGTATGGAAAAACCAAGCTTCATTGGATTGGGAATGAAATGGCCCAGCACTCATACCCGCACCGGTTGGCATTCTTATTACGACATCCGCTTTCTGCGCCCAGCGATAGTTCAGCTTTGCGAGGTTGTTAATGATTTGGTTGAAACCACAGGTCACAAAATCAGCGAACTGCATCTCCACCAAGGCCTTCATTCCAGCAATGCTGAGGCCTAGACCAGCTCCTACAATAGCCGATTCGCAAAGAGGTGTGTTTCGGATGCGGTCTTTTCCGAATTCCTCCATGAAACCTTCTGTGATTTTGAAAACCCCTCCGTAATCGGCGACATCCTGCCCCATTAGGATCAGCTCTGGATATTTCTTCAAACTCTCGTGAAGACCATCTGAAATTGCATCTACAAATCGTTTTTCTGTCCTTTTCTTTTTGGGAGCAATCACTTTCTGCGCATAAGGAAAATAGATGTCAGCAAGCTCTGTTTCTGGTTCGAGGGATAGAGCGTCCTCAGCGTACGCTGCGTTTACTGCGTCGCTGATTTCTTTTTGAATACCCTTTTTGATCGTTGTGATTTCGTCAACAGTCAAGATTTTCTTTTTGAGCAAAAAGCTTTCGTAATTCGTAATCGGATCTTTCTTCGCCCATTGTTCCATGAGTTCCTTTGGAACGTACTTGGTGCCAGAAGCTTCCTCATGTCCTCGCATTCGGAAAGTACGCGCCTCGAAAATTATTGGGCGAGGGTTCTTTCTCACGTCCTTTACCAATGGCTCCAGTTCATTCAATACTTCTAAGATGGAATTTCCTTCTACACTGTGAGCTTCCATACCGTACGCAGGCCCTTTTACGGTGAAGGAATCAAAATTGAATTGCTCACTACTTGGCGTGGATAGACCATACCCATTATTCTCGATTACAAAAATGACTGGCAGATTCCAGACGGAGGCGACATTCAACGCTTCATGAAAATCGCCTTCACTCGAACCTCCGTCCCCCGTAAATACCAAAGAGACTTTTTTTTCTTTTTTCAGCAAATGTGAAAGCGCAATGCCGTCTGCAATCCCAAGCTGAGGGCCCAGATGGGAGATCATCCCAACAATGTTGTACTCCTGTGTCCCGAAATGAAAACTGCGATCACGCCCTTTTGTGAAGCCGTTGGCCTTTCCCTGAAACTGCGAAAAGAGACGCTGCATGGGTACACCTCTGGAAGTGAAAACACCAAGATTTCTGTGCATCGGTAGGATGTACTCGTCTTTTTCTAGACAAAGCCCGGCTCCCACGGAGATGGCTTCCTGACCAATACCAGAAAACCATTTGCTAATCCTTCCTTGACGTAGTAGGATCAGCATTTTCTCTTCTATTAATCGAGGCGTTATGAGCTCTCGATGGATTTCGAGCAGTTGCTCCTTGGTTCGTTTTTTAGGATCGAATTTCATGATTTATTCATGCGAAACTGCGAAGACGCAGAATGGGATTTGATTGCTAATGCGAAGTAAGCTTATTTTGAAATCTTAACCTTGAAATACCTAGATTTGGATGTGAGGTTAACCGCTGAGTACACGGAGATCACAGAGGTATCTGCTTCGGTTCGACCAAATGCTGAGAAATAAAACGAATAGTTAAAACTAGTGGAGAACCCTCTGTTATCTCTGCGTTCTCTGAGGTAGAAAGGATGAAACCAAATATAAGAGTAGGCTATGGATATGATGTGCATCGGATGGAAGAGGATGCGGAGTTCTGGTTGGGGGGAATAAAAATCCCTCACACCAAAGGAGCTGTCGGACACTCAGATGCGGATGTGCTGATTCACGTAATTTGTGATGCACTGCTTGGAGCAGCGAATCTCCGGGACATTGGCTTTCATTTTTCCGATCAAGATCCAGCCTTCAAGGGGATCGACAGTAAGATTTTGTTACAACAAGTAATGACTCTCATTAGAGACAAGGGCTTTGATGTTGGCAATATCGACGCAACTATTTGCTTGCAAACACCAAAAATAAATCCCCACATTCCTGAAATGATGAAAGTGTTGGCAGGAGTAATGAAAGTGTCCGAAGAGGACCTTTCAATCAAGGCAACCACCACCGAGAAGTTAGGATTTGTAGGAACAGGGGAAGGGGTGAGTGCGCATGCTGTAGTTTTGATCTATCGTGTTAAAGATTATCCATACTGAAGACGGTTCCCAAAGTCTATACGACGATGAGCTGAACGAAACCTACCATTCGACTAAGGGCGCGAGAGGCGAGTCAGAATACGTTTTTCTGGAAATGGGCGTGAGGTCAGTACCCTATAGACGACTGAAGGACTGCAAATTTCATCCGTTGAAAATCCTTGAAGTTGGTTTTGGTACTGGGCTGAATGCCATGCTCACATGGGATTGGGCTGAGCGAAACAATACGCCTATTCACTTTGTGACATTAGAACCGTCACCCGTGGCTGAGGAAATTTGGAATGAAATGGACCTGGCCTCTGATACACGATTTGTGCAGCTGCACAAAGCAGGGTGGAATGAACTATTTCAATTAAGCACAAACTTTGGGATTGAAAAGTTGGAAAGAAGGCTGGAAGAGGAGGCAGGAAAAAACCAATATGATGTGATCTACTTTGATGCCTTTGCTCCAAGCAAGCAGCCTGAAATTTGGTCGAGAGAGAATCTTCAAAGATGCTACGACTCCCTAAAACCAGGAGGTATTCTAACCACGTATTGTGCACAGGGACAGTTCAAACGTAACCTTGCATCGGTCGGATTTCAGGTTGACGTGTTGCCTGGAGCTTTGGGCAAGAAAGAGATGGTTAGAGGGAGGAAATGATTTTAGCTTGAGGACTCTTTCGATTCTAAACTCTTCATTTGTCCGTTAATAATCTCACTTACCTTCTCAGCCTCATCAAACACAATCAAGTGTCCTTTGCCCACGGTAATTGAGCCGGGCAACTTTCTATTTGTCAAGACTGGATCATTCGCACCATGAATGCGAAGGACGTTTTGGGGAACGACCTCATTGTCCCATTTCATGATCGCACCGATTGCCCACTTCAGGAATTTTGGATCCGAGTCATTCATGATTTCTTTGATCAACGCCCGACTTTTATTTCGTCTGAGCCGGAAGTAGCGATTCATCAGCCAAGTGGGCGGCTTAAACAATCTGGAAGGAAGAAGCTGAGTGAGTCGTAGAAATCTAACGATTGAAAAGTAGGCAGGTAGTTCGCTTTTGGTAGAGGCGGACGAAAGGAGGATGGTCAATTCTGGTTTCAGTTTCTGGGTCAACTCCGAAGCAAGCATCCCTCCAAAGGAAAGACCCAGCAACACAAAGGGCTCGGAAGTGTCAACCTGATCGCCCATTCGAAGGGCAAAGGATTGTAGGGATTCATTCTTTTCAGGCTCAAGCCATTTGATCGGAATAAATTCCCCATCGACGGCAAGCTTTTGAAAGGCTCGTTCGTCTGCACCAAGTCCGCTGAGGGCGTATATTTTCATAAAGCAACATGTTATCCCGCTGATCTTGCAAACCAACGCAGATTTCATTTATCTGTGAACGCAGGCGTAATCTGTGGGAAAAACTTTTCTAATCCTCAAAAACGGCATCACAGTCAAACTTCCTCCCGAGCCCACTCACCGCCGACGTACAGAAGAACCCAACAATTTTTTGATCTGAGTCATCAGAGAAAATATTAGAATTGGAGTTGGCCAAAGGGGTCGAAAATAATTCACCAAATCCACCAGGTCTGTTTGTTTGGAGCTGTACCTGAAACAAAAAGAAATAGGCTTCATAGGTGATAGAATTTATTTCGACATACGCGGAATCCAATTCTTCCCGGGGTAGCGTGCTGAGACCATTTTCACAAAGAGGATCCTTATACGGGGGGAGAAAATTGTTGTCTTCGTCCTGATCAAAGGGGTTCATTGCGTCCCGGATGGGTTGGATAAATGTCAGGCCATCGGCATTGCCATCCTCTGAAAATCCAGCGTCATAGGCGATGAAAATCTCATGTGGCTTGGAAAGGAATTCTCCGTTTTTCCAGGTCTTGATCCAATATACATCGCCCTCACCTGCAAAATCCCTCGCCCAGAATTCGCCAAAATAGGCATCATCAAAAAAGGCATTTTCAGGTTCAAGTCTCCACGTGATGCTGTCGACTTTCGGCACGCGATTCATCGAAGAGACAGAGTTAAAATGGTCCCCATTCAGTTCAATATCCAAAACGTAGGTTTGGCCTACCGACCCAAATGAATCAGATGGATTAATGGGGTTCCAAACATACTTCCCCGGTTCTTCCTCAAGAAACGGAAGGGGGCTTGATAGGTCGTCAGCGTCATACACATTCACGGTTGCTCCTGATATTCCTTGCGGTGTATTTTGATCAAAATAGGCGTTGGCACGTGTGATAGAAATGGTCTGTGGTTCCGCCTTTCGATAAAGCCAAGCGTCCACCACAATCGGGTCATCAGCCTCAGGTAAGCCTGGATCGATAACATCTTCACATCCTGAAAACAGGACGGCTACCACGAAGGGTAAGAACAATTTTTTCATTAGAAATGGAAGTTATACGTGAACGATGGGACAATGGAACCAAGGATAGACACTTGACGCCCTTCGGTCACAGGCAGTTCACCTGGCTGATACCTTTCGTCTTGCTGAGCGAAGTATATCGAAAATGGATTCTTTCGATTGTACAAATTGTAGAAGGTGATCACCCATGAATCTTGATTTTTTCTCACCTTCCCCTTCTTGCTGACTTTGCGCCCTTGTCGCGTGATGGAGAAATCCAGCCGGTGGTAGTCCGGAATGCGCAGGTTATTTCGACTGTCGTTTGCGTTTTCCGGAATGGTCATCCCTTGTACTTCATATCGGTGTGTCGGAAATGTGGTAGGTGTTCCGGTCAGGTAGCTGAAATTGGCAGAAAGGGACGTACGGGCATTCAGCTCGTAAAATGCCGCAACCTTCAAGTTATGTGTCTGATCGTATCTTGCCGGGTACCATTTTCCTTCGCGAGTTTCTTGATTCTCCTGAAAATTGACCCCATCTATTTTCAGCTCTGTTTTAGCCAGCGTATAACTCACCCATCCTGTGACCCGACCTTCGTTTTTCTTGGCATAAAGTTCAAATCCGTAGGCTCGACCAATGCCGCTGAGAAGATCTCCCTCGATTTCCTCATTGATGAATAGCTCCGCCCCGTCTATGTAGTCACTTTGATTTTGGGTTTCACGATAGTAAATTTCTGCTGAAGTTTCGAAATCATTGTCCTTGAAATTTTTGAATAAACCGACCGCCACCTGATCTCCGATTTGGGGTTGAAGGTTGTTTGTACTTGGAGTCCAGATATCCAGCGGATTTGAAGCCGTCGTGTTGGAGATCAAATGAATGTACTGAACCGTCCGATTATAGCTGGCCTTTACGGAGGCACTGGTTGTAAGAGAATATTTCATTGATACCCGTGGTTCCAGATTCAAATAGTTTTGAATGGACACTCCTTTTTTTGCTGTAGAAACCCTGTCTACGGACGGTCTGAAACCAGCAAGCGTATCACCGAATTCGAAGTAATTTCCCGGGCCCAGAAAGTCATATCCCGAGAAGCGAAGGCCATAGAGTACTGTTGTTTTGTCCCCAATTTTTTGCTCGTTTCCAACATGAAGCGCGTATTCTAGCGCATGTTTATTTGGGAGGTCAAATTTGGTTACCTCTCCCAGACTCACGCCTTTGGCATTAGCAGGTTCGAATTGATATTTGATCACCTCTCCGCCAAAGGTCAGTTCACTTTCAGGATTAATGAAATAGGTGAATTCAGACTTGAAATTGAGGGTGGTGATGTTCGATGACCATTCGAATCTGTCAAGGTTATCATCTCCAAAAGCTAATTCATAATCGTAATCGCTAACGAAGAATGTAAGGTTGGAAAACAGCCGTTGATTGTAAAGGTGATTCCATCGGAGTGCGAGCGTTTTACTACCCCAGTTGATCCCTTGACTTTCATCAAAATTGAAAACGTCTCGACCAAAGTACCCGGATAAATAGAGCCGATCCTGGTCAGAAAAATTGTAGTTAGCCTTAGCCGTAAGATCATAGAAATAAAGCGCTGCACCTCCATCCAGGGCATCAGTGAAGGGCTTGGCCAGTACGTCGATATACGATCTTCTACCAGCAAGGATAAAAGAAGATCGCTCTTTTTTCAGTGGCCCTTCAATGGCTAAACGGCTAAATATAGAACCTATGCCACCATTCGCTTCCATTTTTTTTGAGTTCCCTTCTTTCATTCTGATATCCAGAATGGATGCGATTCGACCACCAAATTTTGGGGGAATTCCTCCCTTATAAAGTTTGACATCCTTGACCGCATCAGGATTGAAAACCGAGAAAAACCCGAGCATGTGCGAGGTGTTGTACACAGGAGCTTCATCCAAAATCACAAGGTTTTGACCAACGCTCCCTCCACGCACATTGAAACCAGACGATCCTTCACCAACAGAACTAACACCCGGAAGCATCTGAAGACTTTTGATCACGTCCACTTCTCCCAGAAAGGATGGAATTTTTCGAATCGTTTCGATGCTCATCTCAGCCGTACTCATTTCCACTCCTGAGACATTCACATCTTCTGGTTCTGCCGTGACAACCACCGCCTCCAGCACGACTTGATCAGAAACTAATTCTACATCCATCCGCTGATCAGTACGTAAGGAGATTGTCTTTATCTGTGTGGTGTATCCAATGTAGCGATATTCAATTGTGTACTCTCCCGGAGGTATGGTGATGGAATAAAACCCATAAACATTGGTCGCATTTCCACCGCTGATTTCACGTATAAAAACGGTTGCACCGATGAGTGATTCGCCATCATTTGCGTCAGCGATGTAGCCATTAATGGTATAATTCTCCTGGCCTGAAAGAAAGGATACAACAAAAAGAAGGAAAGTGAATAAGTAATTTTTCAAGAAAAGTGTGTTAGAGAATTACAGCAAAGACGGACAAAACGAAAAAGGGTTACTTCCTCATGGAAATAAAATGGTATTAAGCGGAATATCCCAAGGGTCAGTTTCCAGTTGATCCACTAAAGGTGATAGGGAAAGACCAACTGTCTGTCCCCTAAACCCATGGAGTAATTTGTCATAATAGCCACCACCGTATCCAATTCGGTTTCCTTGTTTGTCACCTATCAGCAGCGGTACAATGACAAGGTCTGTTGCTTGAAAATTGGCTGGTTCTGCATCGAGAGGTTCGGGGATTCCCCATGAGTTCGTCTTGACTTGAGTTGTTTTCTCAAACCAGAAATGGCTCATTGTCTTGGTTTTGATATCTGTTTTAGAAACCATGATTTTTCTTCCTTCGTTCCACCATTCCTTAAAAAGAGAAGTTACATCGGGTTCGCTATTTTTTGTGATGGGCAGAAACGTGTGGATGATTTTGAAATTATTTTCTCGTATCAAACGATGAATGTTTTCACAAAGAATAGAATTTCTTTTTCTGTATTCAGAAATGGGGAGTAAGCGACGTTGGTCTAGGGCAACTTTTCGAAGTAAGGCCTTATTCATAGTGATACCTCATAGAATGAATAATTATAGAGATTTCATTTACTTCGTAAACAATTCGATGTTCCAGATTTATTCGCCTCGACCAAAGCCCAGATAAATCATGTTTTAAAGGCTCAGGTTTCCCGATACTGGAAAATGGAGTGATTGAAATACTTTCTATTAGAGCAGATATCTTTTTTTGAACCTGAGTGTTTCCAGATTTTCTCCAGTAGACCAAATCTTTTTTGGCTCTATTGGTGTAATCTATTTCCAAAGATCTTCGGTTTTAATTCTATTGAGCTTACCATCTTTGGCCTCTTGCCTACTCGCCATCAAATGCTTTTTGTTTACCTCCGAGGACAGCAAGTATTCGGTTTCATCCATCGTAAGATTCCGGTACTCTTCCATGCTGATGAGGACCACTTCTCTTTCTTTCGATTTAATAGCAATTGCTTTCCCTGAAACCGTCTGATCCAAGTAGTATCGGAGCTTCTCTCTAAAATTGCGGAAATTTGTGATTTCTTGAATCATAATTAATTTGTGTACACATAAAAGTACACAAAATTAAGGTGTCAAATGTATTTGGACGGAAATTGAATAATGTTCTTAGAGATTGTTTGCAATTATGGATTTGAGGAAGGCACTACCAAAAGCGTAATTAATAGTCGTTATGTCTTTGATTAAATCGAATCAATCTAAACTCGCTTATATCCTGCTCTGATACGTGTAGAGGTCATAGTATCTCCCCTTCGAAGCGATCAAGTCATCGTGGTTGCCTCGCTCGGCAATCTTACCATCTTCGATCACCAATATTTCATCCGCCTGCCGTATGGTGCTGAGCCTGTGGGCAATTACGAAAGTGGTCCTGTTCTTCATCAGAATGTCCAAACTTTTCTGGATATACATCTCACTCTCCGTGTCCAGATTGGAGGTGGCTTCATCCAAGATGATAATTTTCGGGTCTGCGAGCAATGCTCGGGCAATGGAGATTCGTTGCTTTTGACCACCTGACAATTTCACACCTCGCTCCCCAATCACGGTATCAAGCCCATCGTCAAAACGATCAGTAAATTCATTCACATAAGCACCGTTTACTGCTTCTACCAGCTCAGAGTCAGAAGCATCGGGTCTTGGGAAAAGAATGTTTTCTCGAATCGTGCCTTCGAAAAGGAAGTCATCTTGGAGCACTACACCGAGATTTTTTCGATAGCTGGTCAGGTTGACTTTTGAGATATCGTTCCCGTCAATGGTGATCATACCTGAAGATGGTGTGAGGAAAGTAGCCGAAAGTCCGGCGATGGTAGATTTTCCTGATCCCGAACTTCCGACAAGGGCAATTACCGAACCTTGCGGAGCTTCAAAATTGATGTTATGAAGGACTTCCTTGCCTTCTTCATAGCTGAAAGACACGTCATCAAATGTGATGTCTCCATGAAGTGATTCCAACTCAACTGGTCGTTGCTCCACCATATCTTCTGGCGCCATTTGCATGATTTCTTCTGTCCGATCGAGTCCCGCAAAGGCCTCTGTAAGCTGGCTTCCGATGTTGCTCATCTGCACGATGGGGGCGATTAGGAAAGCCAGTACACTGATAAATGAGATCAATTCGCCAGGCAGCAAAGCGCCTTCCATGATGAAGTATCCACCCATTCCCAGCACACCGGCTGTGGCCAGACCAATTAGAAATATGCCAGAGCTTGTGACGAGTGCGGTTGCGGTCAAACTAGATTTTACATTCTCGAACAAACGCCTTGCGCCGGCTTCAAATGTTCGGTTTTCGGATGCTTCCGCATTGAAGCCTTTTATTACTCGAACGCCGTTTAACGTTTCAGTCAATCGGCCAGTTACCTCTGCATTAAGCTTCCCCCTCTCTCTAAAAATCGGTCGGATTCGCCCAAATGCCTTAAGCGCTACAACAGCAAATAGGCTGATTGGGACGAGCGTGAACAGGGTCATCATCGGGTTTAAGTAGATCAAATAGGTCAGGGCAAGAACCGCTGTAAATGTGCCTCCAACAAGTTGAACCAGTCCGGTTCCTACCAAGTTTCTCACACCCTCCACGTCGGTCATAATTCTGGAGACCAATGCACCAGACTTTGTGTTATCGAAATAACTGATGGGTAGAGATAGAACCTTTTTTTGCACTTTGACACGTAGCTCCGAGATTAAGAATTGCGCTTCTACACTCAGGAGTTTGGTCAGGATGAATGAAGTGGCAGCCTGAATGGCCAATGCTATTACAATTACGACCAGGAAAATTTTGAGCAAGTACATGTCACCACCGGGTACGATATCATCAATTAGATAACTCAATGATATGGGCAATACCAGCCCGGCGGGTCGGCTGATAATTATCAGAAGCAGCCCGAGGAACAGCTTTTTGCGTCTTGGCCAGATGATTTTTCTAAAGGCCCAACCGAAGGTGACGTTCTTTTTTTCTTTACTCATGCTGAGTTAGTGAATAGTTAATTAGTTCTAAACGGTGGATAGAAATGCGATAAAGAGGATCAATCATCCTTATCAGTCAATTCGAACAGCTCTGGCACAAACTGTACCGAAGGGAATGAGCGTGTCAAATCGGCAGATCAGTACTTTTCTTCCAGCTCAATCTTAAGCTCTTTTGCAAGGTTGCTAAGCTCTGCGAAATCGGTTTCCAACTTCTTGTTTTTGGAGATCATATAATTTTCTCCATCGGCCACAAAATAGGCAGTATAATATTCGGTGTAAACCGTGGTGGTTTGTACTCTGGAATTGACGACCTGGCTTTCCCTGTTTAGGGAAATGAAAATTTTCTCGGGACTGGAGTAGGTACTGGTCTCATCAAGTTGCAGTTCTCTGGCTTCAGTATCAACTTTAAATATTTTCTTTTTAGAAGTAAGCCAAATAATAGAACCGCCAATCAGAAGAAAGATAATCGGCGAAGGCCCGCTCGTGGCGAAGAACATAGCGATCCCGCCAAGAATGGAAATCCATCCGAATGTATTGAGTATGGAATTGCTGTTGGTGGCGATGTGTAATTTGTAGATCATCCTATTGTCAAGTAAGAATTAATGCGTTTTATTCCTTGGTCCAAATCCTCGTATTTAGATTGAGCTCTTGAATAAGAATCCTGATCACTTCAAAATAGCTATGAATTTCTTGGACATCTTCAAAGCGTACACCGGAGCGAAAGATGGCGGGTTCGAACATATTCTTCTGAATGGAGATGGCACAGAACACTCGGCTACCAACGAACGAAAAACTCATGTTGTGTTTGTATTGTTTCTTAATGTTGACCATGGCTTCCATAATCGTGGGTGTGAGAATATACCGGGGCTCGATCTGTTCTGATCCGTACACCACAAATTCCTTTTCAAATTCCTGATTTTCCAGTTTGATCAACTTCCCCTTGCTGCTCATTTTTTGAAATCGCTGACCAAACTTCCCGAAGAGTTTTTCTGCGGTATCTGGCAGCACGAAGGTTTCGCCTTTTATCTCTTTGTTGAAATCCGCATGAAAGAACAGCCCCTTAAAAATGGTATGCCACTCCGTGCGCGTGTTCCCTTTGCTGTCGGTGGAGGTAGTCTTGTACTCGCTATGTAATTCCGAAAATTCGAAATCTGTTTTATCAATCGTGCCTTTTACATAATCATCGCCATTGTATCGGTCTGGTCTATGCGTGAATATTTTTGATCGCATGTAATCAGCCTTTGGAATACATGTTTCGCTGGAATAACTCCATGAGTCGTCAATCAAGCGAATAACCTCGGCAACCACCTGACCTTTGTAGGTCAACCGATAGGCTTCCATCTTTTTGTAAACCCGTATGGCCAGCACAATTAACCCAACAATCAAGGCGCCAATGGCAAGAGGGGGGGAATCCATGAACAGGCCTAATGCGGCTACAGCTAGCGTAATACCCCCATGGATCAGACCGGTCTTCACAATTGTCTTGCGCTGGATTTCTAAATCCTCAAGTCTGCTCTTGAGATTCTGCTCGTACACTCCCCGAAGCTCTTCTATTGATTTCATCTTTTAGGAGAGAATTAAAACAACTTAGATACATCCACATTCTGACGTTCCATTTCGTGTACCACGAAGACTTCCTTTCGCTTGAGACTCATCATTCCTGCCATGATGTTTTTCGGAAACGACTCAATGGCATTGTTGTAATCTGTGATGGTGGCGTTGAAGGCACGGCGAGAGGCAGAGATTTGTGATTCCACTTCGTTGAGCGTGCGTTGAAGATTGAGAAAATTCTCACTTGCTTTCAGATCAGGATAGTTTTCTACAGCCACCATGATGCCACCAATGGTTTGAGAAATTTCATTGTCCAGCGCCACTTTTTCATCGGTGGACATTTGGCCATCTGTTACTTTGGCGCGCAGTTGGGTCACTTTTTCGAGTAAGTCTTTTTCGTGGCTGGCATATTGTTTCACCGTAGAAACCAGGTTGGGAATCAGATCGTAACGCTTTTTAAGCTGTACATCCATTCCGCCAAAGGCATTGTCAACTTCATTTTTTTTGTGAATGAGACCATTGTACATAAGGACGATAATCAAAATCAGAACACCGCCGGCAATTAGTGGGATCAGCATAATATTTATGATTTGTTTTGATGGGGAATTTAGCTGAATTGATAAAGAATTCAAGAAAGAGGTACTATAAAATTGTACATTATTTTAAATTAAATTACATATTTTGTAATTTCGAATCGGATGAGAGTCGTCACCCACAGGGCTATTGTTAACTACTATTCTAAAAACAAGAGAAGTAGAGCAGCTTTAGAATTGTGGTATGAGAAAATAAGTAAGAAGGAAATCAATAACCTGGCAGAACTGAAATTTTTGTTTCCTACGGCGGATTATGTTGGAAATGACAGGATTGTTTTTGATATCAAGAGGAATGATTATCGCCTGATTTGCATAGTCAAATTTTCTTCTCAGAAAGTGTATGTTCGGTTTATTGACCCTCATTCGGAATATGATAAAATTGATGTAAAGCATTGTTAATTATGAAGAAAATAGATCCCAAAAAGAAATATGAAGAAGCGAGTATTAGGATGGAGGGGCTGTTAAGAAAGACAGAAGGAATCGATACGATGGATGATGCCGATATGATTCTATTGGATCATTATTCAACTATTGTTGCTGATTATGAGGAGCAAAAATTTCCGATTGAGAAGCCTTCTTTGGCAGATGTTGTTAAACTGAGAATGTACGAAATGGGTCTCAAGCAAACCGATCTAGCCCAATTGCTGGATATTCCCACGAGCCGAATAAGCGAGTATTTAAGGGGTAAGCGGGACATTACATTAGGTGTGGCGCGGAAGCTCCATAAGAATCTGAATATAGACGGAGATATTATTTTGCAATAGTCATCTGGCACAATTCACACATCGTGTACTTTCTGGCATTAGCAGGATTCTGCCAACAGGAATAGGTTGTTCACATTTTGTACAAATGCCAAATTCCTTAGTTCCAACCTTTTCCAGTGCGCTCCTTAGATTGGTCAATTTGGCTTCCGCCTGACGAAGAGCCGCCTCTGTGATGCTCTTGTTGTTGATGGCGTCCATCCGAGATATCCGGCCGATGGCATTCTCTGGAGAGATGGGCTTGGATTGCTCTTTGTACTCCAAAATGATCGCCTCCGTTTTTACTATTTCTTCTTCAATCTTCGATTTGATTTCCAATGTATTCATATTAGCAAGATTTCCTCAATCCGTTTTTTCCTAAATAGAAGAGCTTGTTTGTATTTCAGGTAACTTCTGACGATCTTTCGGAATTAATATTTTCAAACCTAACCTTTTAAGAAATGAAAAGAGTATTTTATTTATTACTAATTGGAATCATGTCTCTTCCCCTTTCTCTAGCTGCTCAGGAAGAACAAGAAAAATTAGAGAAGCCTGATAATATCGAAGACGAAACTTTTGACACTTTTAAAAACTCCGCTTTTAAGATTTATAATTTAAGTCTGGATTTCAAGGCAAAAGTTGATGCAGAAGAGCCTTTCTCCAAAGAAGACCTTGACCAATTGGAGGGCTTGAATGATGAATTAGCCACACTTCAAGAGCAGGGGCCTGATTTGCTTCCAGCAGCTAAAAAACTGAGACCCATGAAGAACATCAAATTGGGATTACAAAGTGCGAAAACGTCCATCAAGGCGGTGAAATACGCAATTGAGAACATTACCTATGTATTGGAAAATGCGATGAAATCTGAATAAGAACCCATTTTTCTAATCACTTTGAGGCAGCATGGAGTTTCCGTTCTGCCTTTTTTTTGGTTTCGACGAAATTAGAAACGTTGTGATAAAAAGCATTTCGACTGTTCAGACACTCATGTACTTTTTGAAAATATGGCGGTCAGCCACGAACGTTCCGAACGGGACGAAGGATGCGACAAATGACAGCATCGCCAATCGAAACGACCACTTGATTTCTAATGTAACAATGGCCAGCCAAATGCAATAAATGATAAACAGGCCACCATGAGCCGCTCCAACAAATTGTGTAGGTTCTGAGACACCCCAAACATATTTCAGGGGCATGCAGATTCCGAGCAAAAGGATCAGGCTTATTCCTTCAAGAAATCCCCAGACTCGGAGTTTTCCCAAGTTTGTTTCAGGTATCATTTAAGTTGTTCCTTTAGTTTTTTCAAGCTCTCTTCAAAGCTGGTTGGCTCATAACCCAGAATGTCACGTGCCTTGTCTAGAACGAATCCGGTTTTTGGAGGTCGTGCGGCAGGTTGAGTGAACCGGGATCCGTCAGTGGCCGAAATCAGCGAAGCATCCAAGCCGAAAACCTCCGCCGTTTTCAATGCGATTTCATAAGGAGTCATCAGGTCTTTCCCACTGATATTGAAAATCCCGGTGGCTCTCTTTTTGGTCATTAGCCAGCAGCCTTTGGCTAAGTCTTCGGCTAGGGTGGGCATGCGCCATTGGTCGGTAATTAGGTTGATGGGCTTGTCAGCTTCAAGGGATTTCTTAATCCAGAGTACAATGTTTGAATGGTTGGGGTCTGAACTTTGATCATAGACCAATATCGTGCGAGCGACGGCCCAGTTGAGGGAGCTTTCTGCCAGTGCCTGCTCAGAGGCCAATTTGCTGCGTCCATATTCGCTGAGCGGGCTTGGCGCATCATCTTCAGCATACGGTCCATTCTTTCCATCAAAGATGAAGTCTGTGGAAACGTGTGTTAGAAATGTTCCGTGATTTTCACATGCTCGAATCAGTGACTCTACAACTGTCACATTTTGAAGCTCACATTCTTCTGGGTTTTCTTCGCAAAGATCTACATGGGTCATGGCAGCTGTGTGGATGACGGCATCAGGCCGTTCTTGTTCGAAGAGTCCATAAAGGGCGCCTTCCTCTGTCAAGTCCACTCGGTGATACGTATAATTCCCTTCAGGAATCCGACAAATTCCACGTCCTGTTGCATGAAGCTCCACTTCCGGTTCTTTAGAAAGGAGGTTGATTAATTTTTGCCCCAACAACCCATTGGCACCCGTGATGAGTACTCTCATTTTTTTTCTGGATACGTGTACCCGTACAGTTTTGTGATTTGTTTCTTTTTCATTTCAAGGACTTCCACCTGCATGTAAATCCTCTCCACTGGCTCATTTCTAGGCTTGATCTCTACGGCTGCTATTTTGTCAATCACATCTAAGCCCTCAACTACCCGTCCGAACACAGTATACTCTCCATCCAGATGAGGCGTACCTCCCACTGTGCTGTAGGCCTTTAGCTTGTCTGGGTCAATTTCCTTGGAAAGGTTCTCACCCGACAACTCTTCGCACAAAGGCTTTGATTGGGCGATCAATGTATTCATTTCATCAATCTTTTTTTCCTTCTGAAGTGCAATCAATTGCTGACGCAGTGAATCAAGTTTGCCTGCCATCATTAGCTCACCAAAGACCCGATTAAATTTATCCTGGTCTGTAGTCAGCTCAGCCTCTGGGTACACTTTCCCTTGAACAATGTAGAATTGACAACTCGATGATTTTTTTTCCGGATTCACATTGTCTGGTTGGCGTGCCGCCGCGAGCTCTCCTTTTTTATGAAATAGTCCTTCAACGATTTCAGCAGGAATGGCATCATCGTTACTGCCTTTTTTTTCATTTGGCTTTCTGAAAATATCTCCACCCTGTATCATAAAATTTTCCATGACTCGGTGAAAAAAAGTGCTATCGTACCTTCCTGCTTTTGCTAATTCTATAAAGTTTGCTTTGTGTAGCGGTGTTTCTTCGTATAGCAAAACCGTCATGTCACCAAAGGACGTTTTGAGTTTGAAGAGGTAATCCTTCTTGCTGTTTTGGGCTTGAATTGAAAAAGCTAAACTAGAGAATATTAGTGCACCTAAAATTGATTTCATGATCTGTTATTTGGGGTTTTTCAGTTGCTTTTCTCAGCTGGATACTCGTACCCATATTTTTTTGTAATCTCTGTTTTAGACATTTTCTTCATTTCCATGAAGATGAAGATGTCATCTAATGGGCGATCACCGGGGGCTTTTTGCACGGATGCAATTTTATCAATCACTTCCAAACCCTCTACCACCCGACCAAACACCGTGTATTCGCCATCAAGGGGAGGGTATCCACCCAAAGAACTGTAGGCGTCTAATTTTTCAGTAGAGATTTCCTTGGCCAGATCCATTCCTAATTCTTGTTCAACCAATTCCCTGCTTGCCATAATCAAATCACCGATTGCATGTCCTTTTCCTTCGCGCTGGAGCTGGGCAAACTGCTGTTTCAGGGAATCATATTTTTCCATTCGGAGAAGTACCCGAATCCCTTCATTGAGTTTTTGTTGATCCAAGGTCAATTCCTCTTCACTCCACACACGACCTTGGACAATATAGAATTGGCAACTGGAGGATTTTTTTGCAGGATTCACATTGTCTGGTTGGCGAGCTGCTGCAAGTGCTCCTTTTTCATGAAAAAACGTGTCCACTATTTCGGCATCAATCCGATCATCCGCCAATTCCTGAGTTGGCTTGTTCAAGTGCATGTCGCCACCTTGGATCATGAAGCTTTCGATTACCCGGTGAAAGATGGTGCTATCGTATTTGCCAGATTCGGCCAGTTCGAGAAAGTTCGCTTTGTGCAGGGGCGTTTCTTCATAGAGCAGCACCGTCATTTCACCAAAGTTGGTTTTGATCGTGACAAGTTTGTCACTGTTGGAGTCGTCGCAAGCTGAAAAGGCCGCCACAATAAATAAAAGAAGTACGATTTTTTTCATTTAAGTCAGAATTTTGGAGTCTTGATTTTAAAGAAGGCGGCAAAGATAATTAGTCCAATTGTTTTTTGATTTCCTTTAAGATGGCCTCTCCGCCACTAGTCAATACTTCTTGTGCCACTCGTTGGCCCAATTCGTCAGGATCATCGCCTGTTCCGGTTTTGGAAATGAATTGTTTCCCATCCAGGCTGAGAATGCCTCCCTGGAGATAGAGCGTGTCAGCGCCCAGGTCAGCATGGGCAAACACGGGAATGGAACAACCCCCTTCCAGTTTTTTTAAAAAAGCTCTTTCACAAGTCACGACCCGCTCTGCCGCAAGGTCATTTAATGCAGCTCGAATTAGCTTTCGCTTGGCGAGTCTTAGCGATTTGTGGGCTTCAATGGCGACACTTCCTTGCCCTGCGGCAGGAGTCAGCAAATCCAGTGAGAATTCATGTTTGATCAAGTGACCCAAATCCATTCGTTCGACTCCAGCCCTTGCCAGCAGCAGGGCATCACATGCCCCAGCCTTCAATTTTTCGATTCGAGTTTGAAGATTCCCACGAACCGGCACACAGTTAAAAAGTGGGAAATGCTTTGCCAGTTGTGCGACCCTTCGGGTACTTGACGAACCGATGACAAGCGAAGTATCTAACGAAATTTCCTTATCGCTCACCAATACATCTGTCACATGCGCTCTAGGCCCAAAAGCGATAAGTTGAAAACCCTCGGGTAAGGTTGCTGACAAATCCTTTGCACTATGCACGGCAATATCCACCAATCCATCGGCAAGCTGATCCTCCAGCTCCTGAGTAAAGACCCCCTTGCTACCGATCTTGGAAATAGAGGTGTCGAGCTTTTTATCTCCGATGGTTTCGATTAGCACCAACTCACTTGCCAGGTCAGCTTTTTCAAGTTGATCCTTGACCCAATTGGCTTGCCAAAGGGCGAGTTTACTTTTGCGAGTGGCGATGCGAATTGGTGTCATTTTCTAAATAGTTCACTAAAAACCGTCGAAAGATGAAAGTGCTTCATTTTCGCGTTGGCGTTACGATCGAGATGAATAACTGCCTCATTTAGCTCATTATACATTTTTTGTTTTTTCGGTGCGGACAATTTTTTGCCGAAGTTGGCAATGAACTTTGCTTCATCACCAGAGCGAGTGGTGAGTTTTGCTTCGTCAGCGATGATGGTTTCTCGCAGGATATTTAGTGCAAATTGCAAAGAGGATCTTTGCGCCAGTTTTCCACTCTTCCCAAAATCCTCTGCACGATTGGTCAGATCAGCGAATTTGTTATTGAAACAGTCAAGCATCCATTGGCGAAATTCGATATATGCCAAATCATCGGCATCCTGACTCAGTTGAATCGCCTCGCCAATGCTGCCATAAGCCATCCGTGCGAAGGTCGCTGCTTGCGTAGCGTCGTGTCCATTTTTCTCCAAATGGGCAGCCACCTCCTCATCAGAAAATGGAGGTATCGAGAATAGCAAGGATCGGGAGGTGATGGTGGCCATGAGTGATTCGTAGGCATGCGTGACAAGGAAGAACAAGGTGTTTGCTGGCGGTTCTTCGAGCACCTTCAAAATGGCGTTGGCAGCAGAGGGGTGAAAATACTCAGGCATCCAGACCAAAATGATCTTGGCGCCACCTTCTACAGATTTCATACTTACCGATTTGATTAGCCGTTTGCTATCGTCTTTGCTAATGTTCAATGCCTTATTTTCATACCCGGCTTTCAGAACGAAATCACCGAGCAACCCGAAAGGAGTTTCCTGAATAAAGTCACGGAAAGATTGCATAAATCCACCAATTTTTTTGTCGTACTCTTCCTTCTTGATCGTGATCCGTGGAAAGAAATAATGAACATCCGGGTGAATGCCTTTGTGCGCCCGTACACAACTTGGACATGATCCACAGGAGTCTTCCGAGGTTTTGTTGGTGCAAAGAAGGTAGGAAGCATACGCCAATGCCAAACTCAAACCCGCTCCTCCCCCCACACTAGAGAAGAGCTGTGCATGGGCAATTTTGTTTCGCTCGCTTGCTTGAATGAGCGCTTTTTTTGTTGTTGACTGGCCGGGAACGTCTTGGAATTGCATGCCTTTTGTTCGCTATTTGTTTGCTTCCCAGATGCGCTGCTGAGATGTGGATTCAAAGATATGTGACAGAACTTCCTTGTCATCTTTCGTGAGCGACTTATTTCTTCGTTGCATCACAAGCTGCGCCGTTTCGAATGCCTTCTTGGGTTGATAGGTGGTGAAACCATTGGCACCTCCCCAGGCAAAAGAAGGAATCAAGGTTCGCGGAAACCCGGCTCCAAAAATATTGACAGACACGCCCACTATCGTACCGGTGTTAAACATCGTATTGATGCCGCACTTCGAATGGTCGCCCATGATCAGACCGCAAAACTGTAAACCTGTGTCCTTGAATCGCTCGGATTCAAAGTCCCACATCTTCACATTGGCGTAATTATTTTTCAAGTTTGAGTTGTTGGTGTCTGCACCGAGGTTGCACCATTCTCCGATAACCGAATTGCCAATGAAGCCGTCATGACCCTTGCTGGAGTGGGCATAAAAAACGGAGTTGGATACTTCTCCTCCTACTTTACAAAATGGCCCAACGGTGGAGTCTCCTTTGATCTTAGCTCCCATGTTCACGTGCGCTTCTTCACCCAATGCAAACGATCCTCTGATCAGGGCACCTTCATGGACTCGGCTATTTTTCCCCAGATAGATGGCCCCTTCTTCAGCGTTGAGGATAGCAGCTTTGGTTTCCACACCTTCCTCAAGAAAAATTCTATCACCGTAGGTTTTTGTGTGCGGGTCGGAGATCGAATGACTCGTTCGTCCCTCGGTGAGTAGATCATAGTCCGTTTCTATTTCTTGTTTGTTTAGACTAAAAATGTCCCATGGGTACTGTACCGTGCTGATGGGATTGAGATAGTCAACGGGTTGGGCATTTTCAGTTTCGCCGAAATGAGCGATGAGCGTGATGTCTGAAAACAATGCCTGACCTTCCTTCAGGGAAAGCACGGCTTGCGCCATTTCCTGAGTCGGCAGTATGCTGCCATTGATGTGGAGCGAATGTCCCAATAACCCGTCGGGGAAGCTTGGAGAAAGGTAGCTCTGAGTCGCATACGAAACAGTATCTCCATTTAATAGTCGCATCCATTTCTCTGAAATAGTGAGGATGCCAACCCTCAAATCAGCAACGGGTCTCGTATAAGATAGCGGCAACATTTTTTGCCATGCGCCTGGCGCTTCGAAAAAGTGGATATGCATTTGGTAAAAATAGAAAAGTCTCCGAGTATTTCTCCGAAGACTTTGTTGAAGGTTTTTAGGAAGACACGACGCAGATCAGCTATCTAAAGACGTACACTACCATCAGGAGGAAATGCAGCACAGTGCCAGCCATGACAAACAGATGCCAGATAAAATGCGAAAACTTCATACGAGTATCAATTATGTAAAACAAAATGCCAATGGTATAGGCAAACCCACCAGACGCCAGAAGCCAAAAGGCCGGATCTGGTAAGGCCGCTTTTACCACATTGATTTTGAAGACGATGATCCAGCCCATGAAAGCATAAAGCACGGTGGATAAAATTCTGAATCGATCTATGAAGAAAACTTTGAACAAAATTCCAGACAGAGCCATCCCCCACTGAATGCCGAAAAAGACCCATCCTGTCGCTCCGCCTATGGAAATAAGCAAAATGGGTGTATAGGTGCCTGCGATTAAAAGATAAATCCCACAGTGATCCAGTAGATTAAAAACTCTTTTTGCTGTGGCGTGGGTCAAGCCGTGATATAGGGTAGAGAATGTGTAAAGAGAAACCAGACTTAGCCCATAGAAAAGGGCACTAAAAAGACTCCAATCTTTTTCGCTTTTCGCACCAAAAATCAAAAGCACAACAAACCCACCGATTGCGGAAATAGCCGTGATTCCATGGGAAATTGAGTTGGCGATTTCTTCACTGGTTGATTGCTTTTTTTCTTTGATCATGGCTGCCTATTAACAAAACTAATCTAGTGGATAGGCTTTTGATAAAAAAAAGTCTTCGAGGAAATCCCCGAAGACTTGTTTATTGAAGATTTGTGAGAGTCCTGTCTGGCAGGCACAAACCTTGGCTTTTCGCTTATTTCTTTTTGTACTTTTTGTTGAATTTCTCCACTCGACCAGCCGTATCCACAAACATTTTCTTACCTGTGTAGAATGGGTGCGATGCTGAGCTAACTTCAATTTTGATCAGTGGGTACTCGTTTCCGTCCTCCCATTTGATGGTTTCATCAGAAGTCATAGTAGACCTGGTGATGAATTTGAAGTCACTAGATGTGTCTAAAAAAACAACTTCTTTATAATTTGGGTGTATTCCTGCCTTCATATCTTTATTAGCGTTTTCCTAAAAGGGACGCAAAGATAGATATAATTTTATGTAAATCAAGTGGTTCACTCTAGATTTGGAATTGTGAAAAGAACACTACTCCTGTTTTTTATTGCGAGTGTGCAATTTGGGTTTGGTCAAAGTGCTGATTACCCATTGAATCATCCGGCATATTCTATTTCCGATTATTGGGCAGCTAAAGGAAGCACAAACATTTTCACGAAGTTCAAACCGTATTCACGAAGGAAGACCATCGAGCTGTTAAAGGGGCAAGAACTGACCCAAAAGGTTCAGAAATTTAATGGGAACTATCTTTTTCAGGACTCGCGCGAATGGTCTGGCGATAGCACCCGGAGTAAGAAGTCGATGGGTCGGTTTCTTGAGTATCCGGCAGATTTTTATGCGGCAAAAACCAAAGGCTTTGATCTACACGTAAACCCGGTCGTACATCTTCGGGTGGGTCAGGATTCTCGTTCGAGTGCCACACTTTACGAAAACAATCGAGGTTTGGAACTGCGAGCGAGAATTGATGATAGGATTGCCATTTACACCATGCTGTCAGAGAATCAGACCCAATTCCCTGCTTATGTAAATGACGTTCGTGATAGTGTGGGTTCCATTCCCCAAGAAGGATTTTGGAAACTCTTTGGCGGAAGTGGGTCAGATATGTTTCGCGCAGAAGGATATGTAGATGTCGGCGTGACGGCCCATGTCTCCGTTCAAATGGGCTATGGGCGTCATTTTATTGGTGATGGCCAGCGGTCATTGATGTTGTCTGACTTTGGGAATCGCTATCCCTACATCAAAATCGAAACGGAAGTTTGGCGGATCAAATACACCAACCTGTTTGCACAACTCGTAGGTGAAGCAGACTACTTTCCCGGGGGGACGTTGGGAAGCACCGAATTCCCTCAGAAGTTCATGACCATGCACCATTTGGACATCAACGTTACTGACAATCTGAATATCGGTTTGTTCGAGTCGGTGATCTTTGGTGAGCCTGATTCGTTGGGAGGAGGAGTAAAATTTCAATACCTCAATCCAATCATTTTTTATCGTGCATTGGAGCAGCAAGATGGCAGCCCGGACAATGTGCTGATTGGCATGGATTTCAACTGGCATTTGTGGAATCGAGTGACACTCTATGGACAATTGGTCATTGACGAAATGGTTATCAAGGAAGTATTCAATAATCAAGGCTGGTGGGGAAATAAGCAAGGGGTTCAATTGGGCGCAAAATATTTTGATGCCTTTGGAGTGAGCAACTTGATGTTGCAAGGCGAATTCAATGGTGTGCGACCCTACATGTATGCGCATGAAGATGGATTTACAAATTATTCGAATTACAACCTTCCGCTGGCGCATCCTCTTGGCGCCAACTTCAAGGAGGTTATTGGCAAGGTAGATTTTCAACCGTTGGACAAATGGCGATTTCAAGCCGTTGGCGTGTTTGCCAAATTTGGCGATGATCTGAATGGCCGCAATTATGGCCGGGACATTCTAAGATCATATAATGATCGGGATTTGAATAATAACGGACTAGCCGATGATGACTATGGAAATGATTTCCTGCAAGGCGAACAGGGATCACTAGTCATGGCGAATTTTCGCGCCACGTATCAGTGGAAACCCAATGTCTTTGTCGATGGCGATTTCATTCTCCGAAAGGAAACGGGACAAAGCGCCTCACAATCTACTATTTTTGGCCTGTCGTTTCGATGGAACTTCCCCGAGCGATTCTATTTGTTTTAAATGAAGACCTACTTTAGAATTCTTAGCTACGCAAAGCCATTTGGTTGGTATGCCCCGCAGTACGGCTTGTATACAATTTTGTCTGTGATTTTTGGGGTATTCACCCTTGCTTTGGTGATCCCAGTATTATCTATTCTTTTTAGCCAGGTGGAGGTAACAAACGCCCGCTTGCCAGCATTCGAATACTCGTTGGATTATCTGAAGGAGTTGTTTAACTATTATCTTGAAAAGGAAGTCGCAAAAAACGGAGAAATGAGTGCGCTCATTTTCGTCTGTATTTTCCTTATGCTCTCTGTTCTTCTTTCCAATTTTTTCCGATACATCTCTTCACTTATTCTGGCAAAATTCCGGGTAAATGTCATCACCAATTTAAGAGGTGATTTTTATGAAAAAGTGGCCAAGTTGGATTTGGGCTATTTCACTGATAAAAAACGTGGCGACCTCATGGCTCGTGGGACTGTAGATGTCCAACAAGTGGAAGTGTCGGTGGTGAATACGCTCAAGGTTTTGATCAGAGATCCACTGATGATAGTCGCCCTATTCATAGCTCTTTTCACCATGTCTCCCAGCCTCACGCTATACTCATTGCTGGTCCTTCCAATCGCAGGGGGCATTATTTCTTATTTGGCAGGAAGGCTGAAAAAGCGTGCTCGAAAATCCCAGGAGACTGTTGGAAAAATCAATAGTGAACTCGATGAGACCCTAACAGGCATGCGAGTAATCAAAGCTTTTGTGGCGGAAAAACACATGAAATCCAAGTTTATGAGCGAAGTTGTTCGCTATGGGCGGCACATTTTCAAGCTTGCTGCGAAACAAAATTTGGCTCAACCGGTTTCTGAGGTGTTGGGTATTGGTGCAGCTTGTATAATTATTTATATGGGTGGAGGCATGGTTTTTTCCGGAGAAATTCAATCTTCCGTATTTATCGGCTTCCTGCTTCTTTTTTCCCAAGTCCTGCCACCGGCCAAAGCTTTTGCGGGTGCTTTTAGCAACGTGCAACGGGGGATTGCCTCTGGCGAGCGCGTCTTTGAAATTATCGATTCCGAATACAAAATAAAGGAGGTTGAGCGTGCGATAGAGATTGACACCCTGGACGAAGGATTGAAATTTGACAATGTCTCTTTTGCTTACGAAGAAAAGACCGTGCTGAAAGACGTCAGCTTTGACCTCTCCAAAGGAAAAATCGTCGCACTCGTCGGGCCATCTGGTGGAGGCAAGTCGACAGTTTCCGATTTGATTCCGAGATTCTACGATCCGAATGTCGGGACGATCACTTTGGATGGAAAAGATTTGAAGAACTATAAGATTTCCTCACTGCGGCGGATGATTGGCGTAGTGACTCAAGAGTCCATTCTTTTCAACGATTCCATAAAGAATAACATCACCTTTGGACAGCAGTCCACTGATGAGGAGGTGAAGGCGGCTGCCAAGAATGCCAATGCGCACGAATTCATTGAGGCGTTGGAAAATGGGTACGAAACCACCATCGGTGAAAGAGGGTCGAAACTCTCAGGTGGCCAACGTCAGCGATTGAGTATTGCTCGGGCATTATTGAAGAATCCTCCTATTCTTATTTTGGATGAAGCCACTTCGGCACTCGATTCCGAATCCGAAAAGCTTGTGCAAGAAGCCATCTACAAATTGATGCAAAATCGAACGACTCTGGTGATAGCGCACAGGCTCAGCACGATACAAAATGCCGATGAGATTTTGGTTTTGAAAGAAGGCGAGATCATTCAACGAGGAAATCACGAATCCCTTTTGCAAGAAGGGGGTTTGTATAAAAAGCTCACCGACATGCAATCCTTTTGAATTTCTAGCGGCAGCCTATAATGATTTTTCTATAAATTGCCCATACCCGTCAATGGAAATGAAAAAATTCAAACTCTTCTTTTACCCCATCTACCTGATTTTTGCTTTGGGGATGATCTATTTGTCATTTGACAGTCTGCTCAATATGGAGCAAACATTGGCATGGTTTTATGAGAAATTTTCGTTAGAGAATCAGCCCTACTGGATCATGGTTTTGTTTCTCTTTCTGGCAGTTTTGATGATCGTGGAGATGATCGCTGAGAATATTCAGATAAACAGGATCAAAGAAGAGATCCCAGACCTTGAGGACGAAATCATTCGGCTAAAAGCCAAACTCTATGATCAATCCGAAGGAGAGGATGATGACGATGATAAGGGGGACGAAGATGAAGATGATGAAGACTAGCCTATGAAAGAATTAATCTCACAAGAATTAAAAGAAGCCAAGCTGACGCTGGATAATTTTCTCTCAGACGAAGCGAACCTTCAAAGAATTGACGAAGCGGCCAACCTCATGTCCACAGCCATTTCAAATGGTCACAAAATCATATCCTGTGGCAATGGCGGCTCTCATTGTGACGCCATGCATTTTGCCGAAGAGCTGACGGGTCGCTACCGCGAAAACAGAAAAGCACTCCCAGCCATTGCGATCAGTGATCCGTCTCATATCTCCTGTGTATCCAATGACTTTGGATATGAGTACGTTTTTTCTCGTTACATCGAGGGATTGGGTAATCAAGGGGATGTGTTGCTTGGCCTGAGTACAAGTGGGAATTCAAAAAACATTATTCGAGCCCTCGAAGCGGCCAAGAAAAAGGGCATGAAAACGGTCGCCTTGACAGGGAAAGATGGAGGACAGCTCGGGACAATGGCAGACGTTGAAATCCGGGTGCCTCATTTCGGTTATGCCGATCGGATTCAGGAAATCCACATAAAGGTGATACACATTTTTATGTTACTGATTGAGAAAAAAGTCTGCTAGTCAACAACCTTGTTTTCGTACTAATTCGTTACATTTAAATAAAGATGAGAAAATGGTGAAGTCTGAAGAAATAATGAAAGTGCAGTCGGCTTTAGGGAATCCTAAATTCAAGTATAGAACTATTCGTGGTATTGCTCAGGAAACTAAAATTTTTTCAGAAAAAGTTCAGGAGATTGTTGATTTTGAAATTCCAAATATTGTACGGTCAAGATATCACAATCAGTTTGGAGAACAGCTTTATACAAACCGGGATCGCTTGAAGGACAGGTCAATTTTTTCCAAGGTAAATGCTGCGGTAAACAATAGAGCAGATTAATAATGGAGGAGTTCTTTAGCAATCCATGTACGCTTGGGTTTATTGGAGGATTGGTTTTAAGTTTTTATAATTTCATCGAACCTGCGAGACTGCCTGACAATGAAAAGCCTAGTTTCAATTTGATCTATTGGGTCACTTTTCTTTTTTGGCCCGCCTTAGGATTACTTTTTGTCCATGTTTACATTCTAAGTAATGTTGAGGTTAGTGGGCTGATAGCCCTTCAGGTTGGGTTAACATCTCCTCTAATTCTAAAAGGGCTAATCTCCTCAGCTTCTGGAATCAGTACGGAAATAAAAACCCCCGCAGAGGCATAATCTAATCTACACATATGGTAGCCAAAACCTTCGGAAGTGCAGTTTATGGAGTCGATGCATACACGGTGACAGTTGAAGTTAACGTTGGGCAGGGCACTAAATTCTTTATGGTGGGGCTTCCCGATAGTGCCGTAAAAGAGAGCCAGCAGCGCGTAGAATCAGCAATTAAGTTTTTTGATTACAGAATGCCTCGTCAGAAGGTGGTTGTCAATCTGGCCCCAGCTGACATCAAGAAAGAAGGCTCTGCTTACGACCTGCCTATCGCGTTGGGAATTCTTCAAGCCTCAGAACAGATGATGGCGGATGATATTGAAAGCTACGTGATCATGGGCGAGCTTTCTCTTGACGGGAAACTTCGTCCCATCAAAGGGGCCTTGCCTATTGCGATTGAGGCTCGAAAAAAAAGGTTCAAGGGATTTATCCTTCCTAAAGAAAATGCCACAGAGGCGGCCATCGTGGACAATCTGGACGTGATTGGTGTTGAGAATATCAAAGAGGCGATTTTGCATTTGCAGGGGGATGAACTCATTAAGCCCACGATTCAGGATACGCGCGAGATTTTTGAAGACGAACAAAATCAATACGAAGCGGATTTTGCTGATGTACAAGGTCAGGAGAACATCAAACGTGCGATGGAAATCGCTGCGGCAGGTGGCCACAATGTGATCATGATAGGTCCTCCAGGTGCTGGCAAGACCATGCTGGCCAAGCGATTACCTTCTATTCTTCCTCCCCTCTCTTTGTACGAAGCTTTGGAAACGACTAAGATTCATTCGGTGGCCGGACGCTTAGGTGCTGAAGGGAAATTAATTTCCAGACGACCCTTTCGTTCGCCACACCACACTATTTCGGACGTGGCACTCGTCGGAGGTGGAGGTATTCCGCAACCCGGGGAAATCTCCCTCGCTAATAATGGAGTGTTATTTTTGGATGAGCTACCAGAATTCAAACGGACGGCTTTGGAAGTGATGCGACAGCCCCTTGAAGAGCGGAGCGTGACCATCTCACGGGCCAGCATGTCGCTGGACTATCCGGCAAATTTTATGCTGATTGCCAGTATGAATCCATGCCCGTGCGGCTATTACAATCACCCAGACAAAGAATGTGTGTGTGCACCCGGCGTGGTGCAGCGCTATTTAACTAAGATTAGTGGCCCGTTATTGGATCGGATTGATTTGCATATCGAAGTAACTCCCGTATCGTTTGACCAAATGACGGAGCAACGAAAAACGGAAGCCAGTGCCGATATCCGCCAACGAGTGATCAGTGCCAGAAAAATTCAAGAGGAGCGATTCAAAGATCAGGAGGGTGTCTTCAACAACGCCATGATGAGTTCTCCAATGGTGAAGCAAGTGAGCCAAATCAATGAAGCTGGAAAGACTCTTCTCAAAACAGCGATGGAACGACTGGGCTTATCCGCCCGTGCGTATGATCGAATCCTGCGCGTATCCAGAACCATCGCCGACCTGGCAGGAAAAGAGAACATTCAAATAGAGCATCTGGCAGAGGCCATTCAGTATCGCAGTTTGGATCGAGAGGGATGGGCAGGGTAGTACTGATATTTTGCTGGTTACTTCTGCCTTCTCTAAAAATTGTAGGCCAGGATTGCGAGGATCTTAAATGGACGTTTTCTTTCCTCCAAGAAAATCATTTGAATCCTATTGAACTCGAAAGCAAGCTTCTAGATTCAACAATTTACGAGTTCTTCAACATGTACGATCCTGCTGGGTATTATTTGGATCGAAATGCCAGAAATCAAATTGTGGCTAAGCAAGAATTGCTACTGGAAGATATTAAGAGTGGGGAATGCGATTTTCTAAATTATCTGGTTGAAGTAATAAGTCAGCGAGAAGATCAGCTTTCAAATCTTCTTACCGAGGATGCTTTTTGGAATTTTGACTATTCCGAGACGCGAAGATTCAACAAAACCACTTTGGGTTTTGAATATCAAATGGATATAACAGAACAATGGCGATGTTTTGTTCAAATGGAGACTCTTTTGAGATATCATGAAATAGGTAAACAGGGGCTCAATAAAGACCAATATTTGGAAAAATTTGATTCGCTCAAAACTGAGATAAGAGCTGTTTGGGATTGTCGGATAAAGAAAACAGAACGTAGAGAAATAAGAAAGCACCTTTATCAATCGGTGCTTTCTGGATTCGACCAATACACAGAATATTTTGACAAAAAAGATGTCACAGAGTTGATGTCAGCCCTGTCATCCGATCTGTATGGATTGGGATTTTTTGTGACCAAGGATTTTAAGAGTGATGTGATCGTGAGTGAAGTGATTAGTGGAAGCTCTGCTGATGTTAAGGGACTAGAAATTGGAGATCAAATAATTTCCTTTTTCAAAGGAACTCAAGAGATTGATTTGTTTTGTTATGACTCTGATGAAATCAATAATTTCCTAATTGGACAGGGAGATTCTTATTTCACTGTGAATTTCAGATCTAATGATCTGTTGGACACAGTCATTTTGTACAAGGAAAGGCTCGATACTGAAGTGAAATCAGTCCAGTCTTTTTTACTTAAAGGCAATAAACGAATTGGCTACATAAGTGTACCGTCATTTTATTATAGGCAAGAAAACGGAGGTAATTCCGTCTCTGATGATGTTGCTCGGGCTATTTTCAAGCTGAGAAGAAACAAAATTGATGGTTTAATTCTTGGCCTTCAGGGAAATGGTGGTGGCTCTATTGAAGAGGCTCTTGGTTTAGCCAGCCTTTTCATTGACGAAGGCAGCATGCTCCAACTTGTTTCTCGAGAATCGGGAATTAGTAGAATCAAAGACCCGATTCGGGGGATGTCTTACTACGGGCCTCTCATGATTCTCGTTGACGGAATGAGCGCGTCAGCTTCAGAATTGTTAGCGATGGTTTTGATGGAACAGAAAAGAGCTTTGATTGTTGGCGACACTACTTATGGCAAGAACACAACTCAAACGGTTGTTCCAATTGGGAAGAATATCACGGAAGAACCCGAGAAACTTTTGAAGTTTACAGGTGCCGTATGGTATAATTTGAGGGGTTACAATTTCCATGGTATTGGGATTACTCCGGACATTGGTGTCCCATCATTTGGGCTTAATGAGAAAAGAAAAAAATCATTTGATAAAATCAAGTCAATACTGGGGGATCGGCAGAACTATTTTGAAATCCCAGCCTGGAGTCTTCAAACAAAGAGTAGGGAAAGATTTAGTAATTCTATAGAGCTTAACGAAAGACGCAAGGCAATCCGAACTCTTTCAACAATGATGGGATCTCGTGGGACTTTTAGTCTATCGTATCAAAATTTTGACACAATATTTGAAAGTATTAAAGTACTTGATGAAGAGATTAAACAGAGAAAGTTTGAAATTGAATTAATGGATTCTTCTGAATCCAACGGGAGAATTATTTCTTGGCTAAAGCGAGATTTACTTCTGGTAGAAGGGTATAATATATTTGAAGATTGGTTGACCTATTTAAAAAGATGAAACATTTGATAGCCCTTTTTTGTCTGATGCCATTTGTGGCTCTTTCGCAAATCACTGATCCGTTGGAGTACATGGAAAAAATCAGCAAGGATCAGGATGGAATTTCGAAAGATATGTGGGCGTATACCCGAGCCGCTTCTAAAGGAAGAAATGCCCGAAAGCTGGATAAGAAACGCCAAGAACTGATTCGCACGTATTTCCTTGCCAAGAACCGAGTGACTCAAATGCCGGCGTTCAAGAAGGATCCTTCTTACAAGGCGGCCATGGCTCAATTTTACAATCTGAGCCAAACCATTCTTAAGAGAGAATATGGGAAAATAATGGATTTGGAAGCAATTGCTGAAGACTCCTACGACCTGATGGAGGCCTACCTAAGAACGAAAGAATTGGCAGATTTAAAATTGGATTCGGCTTTTGTAAACCTCAAAACTGCTCAGAAGGACTTTGCTGATAAGCACAACATTAAATTAATAGAAGGAACAAGTAGAATTGGAAATAAGCTACGGAGGGCAAATGAGGTAAATGGCTACACGAACGATTGCTATTTGGTGTTTTTTAAAACGCAGCATCAGGAGGGATACATGCTAAAAGCTATGGAAAGCAACAAGGTGGGAGAGATCGAACAGTCGAGGTTGAAACTGGCGGAATATGCGAATCAGGGCAAAGTAAGACTTAAGGAAATCGGTGCTTTTGAAAGTGATTTTTCATTGGCTAAAGCCGTGGATAATATGCTCAATTTTTATCTCTCTGAGTCAAATAGGATTGAAAAGTTGATGGACTTTTATTTTTTGAAGGAGGATATGGAAAGAAGTAATAGTTACATCCAGTCTAAGAAACAGTCGCAACTAACTAATGAGGACATTGATAAACACAACAGCTTGATCAATAAATACAACGCTTCTGTGAATAATTTCAATAATGAAACCCAAGTGATGAATGATCTTCGCGGAAAAAATATCGAAAAGTACCAAAAAGTCAACGACACCTTTGATAAAATGTATATGCCATAAGGCACTAGGGCTGATCTCAGTCGGACGAACGATTCCGGACTAGTCGCGTCTTCTGAACCAACAGCCAGTTCTGTGTGAAATGAATTTACGCTTCTTTAGAAAACGCCTTAATCCTTTCAAAATCCAGATGATCTCCTTCGTCCTTTGCGTAGTACGCTTCTTGGATTATTCCATCTTTATCAATTAGAAAATCTGCCGGCATGGTGATAAGGCTGCCCTTGAAAATTAGCGGAACGTATCCTTTAAACATGCCCTTCATGAGCGTACCAAATCGAAAAATCATTCCCTTCATCATCCCAGCGAATGATCGCTCAATGCCATACATTTTGTAAAACACATTCTTCTCATCTGCCAAGATCGGGAAGGGCGCATGATGGCCTTCTGTGTGTTTGGCCAGATTATCAAGTGGTGAATCAAAGATGGCCACAATAGTGAAATCTTCACCAAACTCGTCAAATCGTTTCACTAGTTCATTCACCCGTAGATTACAAAAAGGGCAACTCGCGAAGCGAAAAAAAGAGAGCAGGTAGGGTTTGCCTTCCAGAGAGGAAGTATCGAACGTTGTTCTGTCAATTCCGGGAAGTTGGATGGGAGGTGATTTGGAGCCTGGGGTTAGTCGCATGTTTAGTGTAGGAAGTTGTAAGGTAACCGTTCGACTTGGATGAAGAGTTGCGAGAAGCAACCATCTCATGGTCATAGGTAGGGTTGGCGACAAATTTTTGTTCCTTCAAGACCAAATCATTCCTCATGGGTATTATGACCCTATTTGTTCTGACAACATCGTTTCGTTTATTTCGTTTATGTTTGTCCGACGATTACAAAACAAATAGCCATGAATACTATTTCACCGTCCAAAAACGAGCAAGCAATTGCTAACGAATCTTTCAATCAATTGTTGGATTCGATTGATCAATTGAAAACGGAAACTCCAGAAATAGAAATTGAAGAGACGGGTGAAAAAATAACGATTCCGTTGAATGCCCTAAGATTACTGGCAGATATCTTGGGAAAAATGAAGGAGGGAAAAGCATTTAGTCTGATGCCAATAGCTACAGAAATGACCACACAAGCCGCGGCTGAATTTCTAAATTGTTCGAGACCTCATGTCGTAAAACTTTTAGAGACAGATCAAATTCCTTTTACAAAGGTGGGGCGTCATCGCCGTATAAAATTTTTAGATTTAGAGGAATTCAAATCAGGAATGAAGGCTACAGCAAAGTCCAAATTGATTGAGATGATGCAAGAATCTGAGAAAATGGGGCTTTATGATTCATAGTGTTCGCTTCATTGCGGTTTTGGACACCAACGTCCTTCATCCAGTGGTTGTTCGGGATATTCTTTTTTGGCTTGCGTATTACGATCTGTATCGACCCGCATGGAGCAAACACATATTTGAAGAATGGGAGAAGCTAATCAGGAAAAAAAATCCATCCTTCGATGATTTCGAAGTTGCCAAAAGATTGAAAAAAGCTGACGAAGTATTTCCTTTTGCACGAGTAGAAAATTATGAAAATCTAATTGATGGCTTGGCGCTAAAAGATCCGAATGATAGACATGTCTTGGCTGCTGCTATTAAAATCAATGCCAATGTAATTGTCACACAAAACTTGAAAGATTTCCCAACCGATTATTTGGCTAAGTTCAATCTTGACTCAAAAGATCCTGATGATTTTATTTGTGATATCATAGATTTGGATATTGAAAATGCTGTTGACGCTTTCAAGGACATGGTGTTTCATAAACGGAATCCAGACCTTGACGAATTTCAGGTTTTGGATCAATTACGAAATGCAGGATTGAATGAATCAGCGAATTTTCTTCATTCTCAGATTTAAGAGGAAATCGAATGGAGAATGGACTCCACCAACCAGAACAAAACTCTCATAGCTAGTTCACCCATGATTTCGAGTACCCACCAAAACATTCTTACTTCAAATTTCCGATCACTTTCTTTAGCGTATTTTTCACCCTTTTTTCTTCCTCTGGCTGCTGCTTTCCTAACTTTTGATTCCCATTTGGGATATGACGGTGGATATACTTGGATTAAATCAGGATTACGCCGGGAGCCCAATAGCTCATCATATTTTTTTCTCCGAAAAGGGTCTTTGAGTACTGTATAAGCCTCATTTAGTTCTATAAATTTTTCATGTGCGCTTTCCGATATACTTACATCGGGATGAGTTTCAAGTGCTAACTGACGATAAGCCTTTCGAATAGTTTTGGTATCCGCTTGTTCTGGGACATCCAGAATGACATAGTAATCCTTAAAATTCATCAATGCGCCTCCAGCCAATTCTCTCCAACGCCCATGCCGATCTCCATAGGAACATCAAGGGGTAGTGCCGTTTTCATAAATTCCTCCACTTTGGTTTTCACCAAATCCTCCTCACTTCTATGAAGGTCAAAGACTAATTCATCATGCACTTGCATCAGCATTTTAGATTGTAGGTTTTCGGCTTTCATCCAATCTTGCACATTGATCATCGCTACTTTGATGATATCAGCAGCACTTCCCTGAATCGGTGCATTTACGGCATTTCGCTCATCGAATCCACGCATGGTGAAGTTTCGGGAATTGATGTTCCGAAGGTACCTGCGTCTACCAAGCATGGTCTCGACATAGCCCAGCTCTCGAGCTTTTTCTACTGCTTCATCCATGTATTTTTTCACATTTGGAAATTCCGTGAAGTAAGACTCAATAATTTCTGCTGCTTCTCCTCTCGGGATGTTGAGATTCTGCGAAAGCCCGAATGCCGAGATGCCGTAGATAATCCCAAAATTGACTTCCTTGGCTTTTCGGCGCATGCCGTCCTCTACGTTTTCTAGATCCACCCCGAAGACTTTTGCAGCGGTCGTGGCATGAATATCACGCCCATCCTTGAAGGCCTGCATCATACTTTCATCTTTAGAAAATGCGGCCATAATTCGCAACTCGATCTGAGAGTAATCCGCAGACATAATGAGGTAGTCTTCCGACTTGGGAATAAACGCTTTTCGAATCTCACGACCCTTGGCTGTTCGAATCGGGATGTTCTGAAGGTTGGGATTGTTGGAGCTTAATCGGCCAGTAATCGCAATGGTCTGACGATAGTCTGTGTGGACGCGATTGTCGGTAGGACTGATCAATTTCGGCAAAGCATCCACGTAGGTGGATTTTAACTTTTGGTACTCTCTAAACTCCAATATTTTCGCAGCGATCTCATGTTCGTCAGCTAGTTTGGATAGTATTTCTTCACCCGTGGCGTACTGCCCGGTCTTGGTTTTCTTTGGATTGTCGATCAGCTTCATTTGGTCGAAGAGGATTTCTCCGAGCTGTTTGGGCGAGGCAATATTGAATTCTACACCTGCCAAATTGAAAATGTCAGCTTGTGCTTTTCGGCTTTCCTCATCAAGTTCCACGGACATTTTTGCTAGTGCTTCTGTGTCGATCTTCACACCTTCATATTCCATATCGGCAAGGACGAAAGAGAGAGGTTCTTCTACGTCATGGAGCAATTTGTCCAGTTTGTTTTCTCCTATCCATTTTTGCAGTGTCTCCTTAAGTTGAAGCGTAATATCCGCATCCTCGCAGGCGTAATCCTTCACTTTGTCGATCGGAATCTGATCGATGGTTTTTTGATTCTTACCCTTTGGCCCAACAACGCTTTCAAACGAAATCGTCTTGTAGCTGAGGTACTTGTCGGCCATCATATCCATGCTATTGGCGGTCTCCGAGTCCAACAGGAAATGAGCTAGCATGGTGTCGAAGAGCGGCCCAACCACATGCACATCGTAGTTGCGAAGAATCTGAATGTCGTACTTCAAATTCTGTCCAATCTTTCTGATTTTAGGATTCTCCAAAACTGGTTTGAATTCGTGCGCAATGGCTTTGTCCAGGGTGTCGTCTCCAGTCATTGGCACATAGTACGCTTCGCCAGCAGTGATGCAAAATGACATCCCGACCAGCTTCGCTTCTCGCGTTTCCAGACTGGTGGTCTCGGTATCAAAACAGAATTCCTGAGCCGTAGAAAGTTCTCGGATTAGCTTCTTTCGTTGTTCGGGTCGGTCAACCAAAGTATAGCTATGCTTCTCCGTTTCGATTGACTTCTTGGCTGCTTCCAAATCCACAACTTCTCCACCTGTATCAAACAAACCCAACTGCGCAGTATCTGCCTTTTTGGTTCCGCCACTTTTTATAGCGTTTTCCTCATGAAACATTCGTCGGGCGATGGTCTTGAATTCCAGCTCTTGGAAGATTGGCATAAGGAGGTCCTTATCTGGCTCGGAATATTCGTAGGACGCTAAGTCAAATTCGATGGGCGAATCAATTTTAATGGTCGCCAACTCTTTGGACTTGATGCCCATTTCGCCATTGACCTCAAATTTGGTTTTGACAGCTCCTTTTAGCTTATCAGTATTGGCAACAATATTTTCTACGGTATCGTATTCCTTCAACAAAGTGGAGGCCGTTTTTTCACCAATACCCTTCACACCAGGGATGTTATCTACCGCATCCCCTTTGAGGCCAAGCACATCTCGCACCTGATCCACACGCTGAATATCAAACCTTTCTAACACTTCAGGTATGCCCATTACTTCAGCGCTATTGCCCATTCGGGCTGGTTTGTAAAGAAAAATTTTCTCCTCTACCAACTGCGCAAAATCCTTGTCAGGCGTCATCATGTACACGCTAAAATCTTCGCGAGCGGCTTTCTTCGCAATAGTACCGATCAGGTCATCCGCTTCGTATCCATCTAGTTCCAAAATGGGAATGTGCATGCCTTCTAGAATTTTCTTGCAATAAGGAATGGCCACAGCTATTTCCTCGGGTTGAGATTGTCGGTTGGCTTTGTATTCGGCGTAATCTACGTGGCGAAAAGTAGGGGCAGCAGTATCAAATGCCACGGCGATGTGGCTAGGTTTTTCCTTGGTAAGAATTTCCAAAAGGGAATTGGTAAAACCCATGATTGAGCCGGTGTTAATGCCATTCGTGGTGAGCCGAGGAATCTTGCTCATAGCGAAGTGCGCACGATAAATAAGAGCCATTGCATCGAGCAGAAAGAGGGTGTTTTTGGACATGTGGTAAATTTAGTTGACTAGTTAATTAGTTGACTAGTTAATTAGTGGAATAGTTGATTGGGATGTGGAATGAGGCACTTGGGAACTGAGTTAGCTTCTTCCAATTATGTATAAGTAGTCTCCATGATGATTTTCATAAGAGGCTTGTACTTCTTCAATTTTTCCCGAGTCCATGTCCTTTTGCAATTCAGTTAATCCCTGCTCCACTTCTCGTTTATTCGCTAATGAGGAAAACGAGGAAATTCCATTTCTCACTTTATCATCAAAGTATACTCTTGGATTCTCCTTTCCACAATAGAGAAATTGGTCCTGCATATCTGGCTTGACAAAGTAGTTTTCCGTTTTTGTAATAATACAACCCGAATGGGTAAGAGCCACTTCAACTTGTTCATATGATGGCATCTGACTCATGGAGTCTTTCAACATTTCTGGAAAGTAGTGGTTTAACCAATAGCCCTTCATTTGTTTTGGTGTGGAAGTAAAAATCACCAATGGCCCCTTTGGTTTTAACAGGCGATTTAGTTCAGTGAAAGCAAGCTCCAGATCTGGCCAATGATGAATGGTCAAACAAGCGATGATTCCATCAATGCTATTTTCTTCTAATCCTGTCTTTTCAGAAGAGCCGATTCGCCACTCAATTTGTTGGTTTTTCAATTTGGCTTTTGCCAACATTTCATTCGAAGGATCAATGCCGATAAATTGAAATCCTTGGTGTTGTAGAGCGTCTGTGTAATTCCCTGTCCCACACCCAATATCGAGATAGACGCCACTTTCATTTGGGTTCAAATGATGTAGCAATCGGCTGGTCAGGTAGGCATCTGCCTTTCTGGTTTGGTTGTAGTGAACCCCTATTTTGTCATATTTCGCCCCCATTTGCAGGATAGAAAACTGGCTACTCCTTATACAACTTCACCCCAGCGTCATAATACTTGTCCCCCATGATCCAGAAGGGGCGTTCGGGATCATTGCCGATCAGGCGCCCGGTAAGAACGTAGGCACTCCAGTATTTGTGGACATAGTCCATATCGAGCGTCTCCACATGGTCGCCAGCCTGGTGATAATATTTCATAATCTCCTCATCGAAAGCGGTGAACCCCATACTAAAATCAGGTGCTGGTACGCCTTTGCTGGCAAAATTTACATTGTCCGATCGGTCGAATAATCCCTGCTCGGGTGCAGGGTCAGCGATTGCTTCGAGTCCATACGCTGTAACCGCCGCAACCGTGTTGTCTTTGGCGGTTGTGCGCTCCAAGCCAATCACGGTGATCTTGGACGTATCGTTGTAGCCTCCATTGTCGATATTGTTGCAGAAAACCATCTGGTTAATTTCCAATGGCGAATGATCTACAAACCACGAGCTTCCCAGCAGTCCTTTTTCCTCGGCTGTAAATAGCACAAATAAAGCAGATCGTTTGGTTGGATATTTGGCCAAATTCTTGGCCGCTTCCATGACGGCAACTGTACCGATGGCATTGTCGCGTGCGCCATTATAAATGGAATCACCTTCAGCATTTGGCTGTCCAATTCCTATATGATCATAATGCGCGCAGTACACGATGTACTCATCTTTGAGTTTTGGGTCTGTCCCTTCCACATAGCCGACCACATTTGGGGCAGTGAATTTTTCGGTTTTGGCTCCTTGGACTTTCACCTCAGAGGTCTTAGTTCCTTCAAAAGAAGTAGTGGCTTTTTCTCCATCATTGTAGAGCCAGATTACTGGAAATTCTGTTTCTTCTTCTTGGTCAGAACCCAATGAAAGGCGGTCTCTGTTCAGAAATCCGACAAGTCTTGGCCAGGGTAATTGGGGCGAATTATAAAGCTCGATTAAGCCCGCTGCGCCTGCTTCTTTGGCGGCTTTTTGTTTTTCAGGGCTTAAGCCAAACCAAGCGCGTACACTTTCATCTTTGCCGTCACCACAGCTTGCGACGATCCATTTGCCTTTTACGTCATTCTTGGCGATTTCTTCAGGGGTGGCATTTTTGAGTTTGATGATGTCTCCTTCCCAATTCAAGTCAGCCCCCGACATCAACAGAAAATCGGACCCCAAAGCAAATGACGTTGCACCAGCGAGAATTGAACCACTCGTAGGTTTCTTCTGGTTCTTGAATTTCACAGGTTGGAGATAATCTGGATATTCTTCGTAGGCTTTGACACCATAGAGGGCAAATTGTGTAGTGATATATTTTGCCGCAATTCTTTGCCCCTCAGAAGGGGTATCGCGCCCCTTGAGTTCGTCGCTGGCAAGAAAAGAAAGATGCGATTTTGCCACCGCTCTATTTACTGTTTGGTCGGTAAGCTCCTTGTCGGATTGACCGAATGAGGCAAGAACGAAAAGAGTAAGGATTGTAGAAAGTAATGTCTTCATGTGCGGAATTTTGTAAGTTGGCAAGATAACAATGTCTTCCTGCTCCAACATTCCTTCTTTCCCTCAATGTTTATAAAAATTCCAGAAAATCGTGGATAATTTAACTATTCTCAAAATCTAAATAATCGGTACTTGGGGCGGTGATGTTGTCTTCATGGATGATAATAGAAATTTGCCCACGGTGGAAATTCGCATAATGAATCACCTGGGTGATTACCTGTCGAACGGATTTGGAGTGAGATGCACCTGAGGTGTTGATAAATTCCACGATTTCTTTGAAATCATCGTCCTGATGTCCATTGACAAATTCAAACAATTTTTGATTCGATTCTCTATTCTTTTTTTCAATCTCCTCCCATGGCCAGCTTGCCCATTCGTTGATGTTTACCGGGGTGGGCCTATTGTTTAGACGATCGCACCAAATGACTTGAGCGAGGGTGAGGTGAGAAAAAACCGGATTTATACGATCATTTTTCAGGTCATGTTCATCAATGAAGTCAAGCAATTTTTCGTTCGCCCATTGGTTGAAAAGGAATTGCTCCTTGAAGAATTCTTTCATACTGCTGAGTTTGGATGACTGACAAGGTACTTATTCTGGAAACGAATAGCAATTTCCTTGCTGCTAAGGATCAGGTTGGTCGCCTGGCATCTTGAGTAAGTAGCAGCGACTCCCCGTTCAAATCCGTCGTGAGCATATCGGACATGCAATCAAAAAATGGCCGCATTTGTTGAAAGGCGTCTGACACGATCTTGGCGAAATCTTGGCGAAATACCTCTTTATCTGTGAAATCATGTCGCACGATGAATTGCTTGTATCTCAGTAGGTCAACATCTGGGTGTTGCTTGTCAAATCCTCGCGGAGCAGTCTTGAGTTGTCGCCCGTTTAGTTCTCCAAAAAAGTCACGAAACCTTTTTGAATCGATCACCTGACGAAGTGGTTCGGCATCTTGAGCAATTTGATTTCTGAGGTGCAATAAATCTTTGGCGTTCGGCCCGAAGAAGCCTCCCATCACAAATGAGCCCTTAGGACCTACTTGGAAATAGTAGCCGCCTCTTCGTTCAGCAGTTGCTCGTTTAAAGAATCCTGCCCAGTTGGTTTTGTACGGGGTTTTGTCTTTGCCAAACCGAACGTCTCGGTAAATTCGATAAATGGTTCTCTTTCCTCTGTCTTCAATGAGGTCGTGTTTGGTCATTTCGGCAGTCACCTGATTAGCAAATTCCAACATCTCGGTTTGAGATTGCTCGTACATGGCCTTATTGGATTGGAACCACTCACGGTTGTTGTTTTGGTCTAGTTTTTTGAGGAAGGAGAAAGTGGATTGCATGGTTCAAAGCTACGAATGGTTCTTAAGCTCCTCTTAGTATTATTCCTTAAGTTTAAATCTTCTTAACCGACCAACTCATGAAAAACACCTACGCCCTCAGTCTCGCATTCCTATTCTTTCTTTCGTGCGGAACGACCAGCGAAAAAAACGAGTCTTCTTCCAGCAAGCCAATATCTGCCGAGAATCTTGATGAAGCAATTGCTCAAATTTCTGACGAGAAACAATACAACAATGATTCGGATCGACTCAATGATCTTTTTGAAGTTTATGGGGATTGGCAAAATATCTCCTCTCCAATTACGGCCACCTTCATGGGGAATAGTGATTACAATGATGTTTGGGACGATGTGTCTCCAGCAGGCTATCAAAGAAATGTAAAGGCACTCGGGCGTTTTAATGAGTTGCGTGATGATTTCAATCCAGAGTTTCTAAGCAGTGAGGAACGAAATAACCTGGGGATTTTAAGTACCTATTTGGAGAATACCTACACACTCAACAGCACGTACCCTGAGCATTACCTCCAAATTGATCAGGTAGGGGGAACACATACATTTCTCCCCTCCATTTTTCGATTAATGCCAAAAAACAACAAAGGTGATCTGGAGAATATGAAAGCTCGATTGGAAAAAATCCCGACCGTATTTGAGCAATTAGAAGAAACACTCACCGAAGCTATTGAAAAGGACATCATGATGCCCAAAACCACACAAATGGCTGTCGCTGACCAATTGAGAAGTCTGATGAGTGAAGACCCGGAAAAAAGTGCTTTCTACTCGGCATTTGCAGACCTGCCCGAAGGGATAGGACTTAATGCAGAGGATTTCCAAACGGACGTCAAAGCTGTAATTTCTGATCAGGTGAATCCCGCCATTCAGAAATTTCTCACTTTCTATGAAAATGAGTACTTCCCGAAAACGCGCGAAACATTTGGTATGAGCGAACTGCCCAATGGTGAGGCTTGGTACAATGAACGCATCCGTTTTCATACCACAACGGACATGACTGCCAAGGAAATTCATGAATTGGGTAAATCTGAAGTGGCGCGCATTCATGCCGAGATGAAAAAGGTAAAAGAGGAAGCCAATTTCGACGGAGACCTGGAAGCATTCAATGAGTTCTTGCGAACGGACCCCAGATTCTATTTTGACACGGCAGAGGAATTGCTCAAAGAATATCGAGACATCTGCAAACGCGTGGATGCGGAGCTGCCAAAACTGTTTCGTCTGATGCCTCGGCTGCCCTATGGTGTGATCGCCGTACCTTCCTACTCGGAGCAAAGTACAACCACGGCCTATTATAATCCCGGATCTATCGAAAATGGTACGCCAGGCTATTTCTACGCCAACACGTACAATCTGAAAACGAGACCGAAGTGGGAAATGGAAGCCTTGAGCATTCACGAAGCTGTTCCTGGTCATCATTTTCAAATTGCACTGGCACAAGAAATGGAAAACACGCCGGACTTCCGAAAGAGTATCTTTTTTACGGCTTTTGTAGAGGGCTGGGGGCTTTACACAGAGAGCTTAGGTGCGGAGCTAGGCATGTACAAAGATCCGTATTCCAAATATGGTCAATTGACCTATGAAATGTGGAGGGCAGTTCGCTTGGTGGTGGACACGGGGATTCATGCTTTTGGCTGGACGCGTCAAGAATCCATAGATTATTTCAAATCGTACTCAAGCAAGCAGGAACGTGACATTACAGTGGAGATTGATCGATACATCGCCTGGCCGGGACAAGCTCTGGCGTACAAGATCGGGGAACTCAAAATCAAGGAACTAAAACAACGAGCCAAGGATGCGCTGGGCGAAGACTTTGACATTCGTGACTTCCATGATGAGGTGCTGAAAAACGGCACCATTCCTTTAGATGTACTTGAAGCCAATATTGATAAATGGATTAGGGAGAAAGGGGCGGAAGCTGAGGAGTGATTATTCTTGATTAGTCAACTACTCAGGGTTGATTTTGAGGCATATCGATCGTTTTTGTTGATGTCAACAAAATGATCTTGGGTCTATGTGATTTGGTGTGGATTACAAATGGAGGTTGTCCAAAAACGAAGATCGTGATAGACCGCATCCCGAAAATTTGTACAACTGAAATCAGCCCAATCCTAAATCAATTGCCCCACCCTTTAGGGCGGGGGATTAGGGATTCTTGGTTGTAAATCAGGGCTTTAGCCCTTTTCAAAAACAGAAATTGGGCTGAAGCCTTCATGTGTTTCTGATGCTATATCTCAGCCCTAAAGGAGGGAAATATTGCTCAAAAAAAATTGAATGAAAACTAAATTACCCACAGTATTCCACATAGACCCATGATCTTGTATAAATGCTCGTTTCAAATTGATAAGTTATTGAATGTATTTCCTGTAACCTATTTGTCGCAAAGGTGTGTTAGGGTAATGACTGCTTTCACAGAATAGTTAAATTTGCTGAATGCGTTTTAGCCTAACTTTATTCCTCCTCACCTGTGTTATTTTAGTCCATTCCCAAACTAAAAATTATAATACTGAGCAGGAAATTTGGTATGGGGGCGTCATCCAGTTGAAGAATGGGAATACACTCACCGGAATGGTTAATTATAATTTCGTAATTGACCAGGTTAAGTACAAGAATAATGATAGGCCTGAACAGAATTTCAGTCCCGTAAGTGTGGCTCATTTCCTTTTATATGATGACGGTCGCAAAAAGAAATTTCACTCTCTCCCGACTGATCTAAACTTCAAGGGTAAGAGACTAAATGGGAAAGAAACATATTCGTTCTTTCAAGAAGTACATAGAAATGGCAAATACATGGTGCTAACAAAGCACCTGGTTGAGATGCAAAATGGCGGGTTTGGTACTTTAGTTCAAGGCGTCCCTGGGCCCTCCATTAACTTGGCAAAAGAGAAGGTGACGGAATTCGTTTACATAGCAGATAGGAATCAAAGAATAACTTCGATTTTAGGTTCTACTGTTATTTTAATGGAAATACGGTTTTACATTTAGGGTTGCTAAAACACTAAGTATCCAAATTCCCTACTGACGCAATTGATATTTACTTTTTTCATTTTCTTTTTTGCTCAAAAAGAAAA
>Ga0316209_1000081_pt1 | contig 196629 bp, 149 predicted proteins | sample 6monopyrite_MG_FD_204945 | JGI IMG/M metagenome (GOLD analysis project Ga0316209, IMG submission 204945) | Microbial mat bacterial communities from mineral coupon in-situ incubated in ocean water Damariscotta River, Maine, United States -... | ecosystem: Environmental > Aquatic > Marine >... | reverse complement strand
ATTGTCGGGTTCCTCAGCTTTCTGGGGCTGGCGACGCTGTTCTTACTTTAGGAACCTCTGATTAATTCTCAATGCTTGATACGGCGTCGAGATTGCCGCGCTTCCCCCTGGGACACTTCCTTTGGGGTACTCGTAATGACAGATAAAGTAATTAAACAGAGATTTCTTCGGAAAAATCTATGCGCATATCGGACATCCATTTAGCTCTGCCACCACATTTTCTTTGCGAACATCGAATGACGCATGAATAACGGCTGCAACACTGTGTTCAAATTTACTTACTCGCGCGAGGGATCGCCGCTCTCTTGAATAGGATGCATTAACTAATCCAGTTTGATATTCAGGATGAAATTTCAAGCGATGTTATTTCAAAAGCCACCATCGCCATGTAGTGTAGATGCCCCCCCTTTAATGAGGCAGGTTTGAAATCTCTTAGTAGTTGTTATAAGGTAAAAAACACTTGGAGCATCAAAACACTATGAATCACAGCGGGTCTATTCATAACCATTTAGGTTGTCCAGTCAGTGACAGATCTATTCGCCATTACCAGTTTTTCAATCGCTACATCAGTGTCATTTCAATATGGCTCGCATGGGTCTAGTGTCTAACATTTAATTTAAATATTTTTGTTATCCTGGAGTAAGGATGACATTTGGCAATGATTGCCGTGATAAAAACAGGAAGCGTTATGGTCTGCCAATGCGGTTCGTTCCGCAACGCAAACATGTCAAATATACCCACCAGGGAAAGAATACCTGGAGCGGTATCAACGGGAGTTTATCGGGATGAGTGATCATCAAGGTCTATACATTGCGCTGTTAAGCATTCACGGCTTGATCAGAGGTGAGGATCTTGAGCTGGGACGAGATGCCGACACGGGTGGTCAAACCCTTTATGTGGTGGAGCTGGCCCACGCACTGGCGCGCCGAGCTGACGTTGAGCGGGTCGATCTGATTACCCGTCAGGTAGAGGATAAATCGATTGCAAATGACTACGCTCAGCCTGAGGAAGCACTTGGCAACGGAGCGCGGATTGTACGCATTGAGGCAGGCCCAGGTGGCTACCTGCCCAAGGAGCAGCTATGGGATCATCTGGATGGCATGGTGGATAATATTTCGGACTACTTACGCCACCAATCCCGCCTACCCGACCTGCTACACAGCCACTATGCCGATGCCGGTTATGTCGGCGCCGGCCTTGCTCACCAACTGGGTGTGCCGTTGATCCATACCGCTCACTCCCTCGGGAGGGTCAAGCGGCGACGCCTACTGGCCAGCGGTCTCAGCAACGAGGAGGTAGAGCAACGCTACAGCATCTCCCGTCGCATTGAGGCGGAGGAGCAGGCCCTGGCTGCCGCCGAGCGAGTAATCACCAGCACCCACCAGGAGATCGAAGAGCAGTACGAGCTCTATGATCACTACCAGCCTGAGCAGATGCGAGTAGTGCCGCCTGGCACCGATGTAAAACGTTTTACCCCTCCACTGGGAGATGAGTTTGACAGCGAGCCCTTTGCCGATATCGCTCATTTTCTCAAACAGCCAGACAAGCCAATGATTCTTGCGCTATCACGTCCAGATCGGCGCAAGAACATCACTGCTTTGATAGAGGCCTACGGTCAGTCTAAACAGCTGCAGCAGCAGGCCAATCTAGTGATTGTGGCGGGCAACCGGGATGACATCGACGAATTGGACGAAGGGGCTCAGGAAGTGTTTCATGAACTGCTGGTGGCAATCGACCGATATGATCTCTACGGCCGAGTGGCCCTGCCCAAGCACCATCGCAGGAATCAGGTATCGCTATTCTATCGCCTCGCAGCAGCCTCAGGCGGCATATTTGTCAACCCGGCCTTGACCGAGCCTTTTGGACTCACCTTGATCGAAGCTGCCGCCTCCGGTGTACCTATCGTGGCGACCGAAGATGGCGGTCCACAGGATATCATCGCCAATTGTGAAAATGGTATCTTGATAGATCCCCTCGAGCCAGATGCTATTGCAGCCGCCCTCGAACGACTACTGTCGGACAAACACTACTGGAATCAGTGCGCAGCACAAGGGCTTAAAGGGGTTCATGAGCACTATTCCTGGGATGCCCATGCCGCCCGTTATGTGGAGTTGATAAAGCCAATCATCGCGCGCACTGAGCTGCTGGAGCGCAAGCCTTTGCATCGTCGCGCCGAGCTCTATCGTAATCGGGCTATTATCAGTGATCTGGATCAGAATCTTTTAGGGGATACCACCTCGCTGGAGCAGTTGGTAAAGCTGCTAAAACAGCACCGGAAGAGCACCAAGTTCGCTATTGCCACCGGACGCCGCCTGGACTCAGCCCTGAAAGTGCTGCGCAAATACCGCATTCCAGAGCCCGATATCTTGATCACCAGCAGTGGTACTGAGATCTACTATGCACCCAAACTAAATGATGACTACCGCTGGGCTCGCCATATCGATTACCACTGGGCACCACGTCAGGTAAAGGAAGTGATCGCCGATCTACCGGGGATCAAACTGCAGCCCCGCAGTGAACAGAGTCGCTATAAAATCAGCTACTACATCGACCCCGATGTGGCGCCTCCGTTGGAGGAGATCAACAGCCTGTTACATCAAAGTGAACTCTCTGTGAATATCAATCTGGCGTTTGGTCAGTTTTTTGATGTGACACCGATTCGTGCCTCAAAGGGGATGGCATTGCGCTACGTGGCAGAACGTTGGCAGATCCCTCTGGAACAGATATTTGTCGCCGGTGGCTCTGGGGCCGATGAGGATATGATGCGAGGTAACACTCTCGCTGCAGTCGTCGCTAATCGCCACCATGAGGAGCTGTCACAGCTGGAGGACATGGAGAAAATCTACTTCGCTCAGGCTCCATTTGCAGCTGGTATTATTGAGGCGCTGGAGCATTATCAATTTTTTGAATTAAGCCATTCAGCAGAGGTAAAGCAAAGTGGATGAGCCGCAATCTTTACTGCTATGCACCGACATGGATAGAACCGTGATCCCCAACGGCGTTCAGTCCGAATCTGCCGAGGCAAGGACTCAGCTGGCCCATCTCTGCGATGACCCGCGGGTGACCCTGGTATATGTGACCGGTCGCCATCGCCAATTAGTGGAAAAAGCGATACAAATCTATAAATTGCCGACACCGAACTATGTCATCACCGATGTGGGCACCAGAATCTACCAGATTGATAAGGGTGAGTGGTTGCCATTCACCGCCTGGGAGGATGAAATTCAGCAGGAATGGGGGGAGTGGAATCACCTTCAGCTGCGTGAGCTGTTGCGCGATTTAAACGACTTACAGCTGCAGGAGACCAGCAAACAGAATACTCACAAGCTTAGCTACTATATCTCCCTTTATGTGCCGAGGGAGTCGCTGTTTGCGACGGTTCAGCAGCGACTGACTGAACGAGGCGTCGCAGCGAGCTTGACCTATAGTGTTGATGAGCCCAGAGGGGTTGGCTTGTTGGATATTCTGCCGAAAAGTGCCACCAAACTACACGCCATCGAGTTTTTACGGGAACACCTTCGACTACGCTTGTCGAATGTAGTATTTGCTGGCGACAGTGGCAACGATCTTCCGGTAATGGCGAGCAACATACCCTCGGTGCTGGTGGCCAACGCCGCAGATGAGATTAAGCAGAGCGCGCTGCAACAGGCCCAGGTGCAGGGTAATCAGCAGGCACTCTATCTTGCTCAGAGCGGTTGGCGCGGCATGAATGGCAACTACTCGGCGGGCCTGCTGGAGGGTGTATGTCACTTTAGGCCGGAATTCCAGACGCTGATTGAGGAGATAAAATGAGTGCGCAACCTTCATTGATTGTGTTTGGTGAAGTGCTATTTGATCATTTCCCGGATGGGCAGTCTCGCCTCGGAGGCGCACCGTTTAATGTCGCCGCCCACCTGCAGGCACTGGGGCTGAACCCCCTGCTACTGTCACGGGTGGGGGATGATCCTCAGGCACAAACCATTCGCAGGCGCATGGGCCAGCTAGGCCTTAGCACGGCGGGATTGCAGCAGGATTCCGCCCATCCCACCGGGATGGTAGAGGTGAGCTTTGTTGAGGGCGAACCCTGCTACGAGATCGTTCACCCAGCGGCCTATGACTTCATCACCCCTGATCAGTTCCCCGCTATATTAGAGCAAGGATCAGAGCCAAAGCCAGAACAAGGCTTGCTCTACCATGGCTCGCTGGCGCAGCGATCCGCAGGCTCGCGTGAGGCCTTGCAGCAGCTTAAATCCTCGTTCAAAGGGCGAATATTCTTTGATGTCAATCTGCGCGCCCCCTGGTGGAACAGTGAAGCCGTGCTATCCGAGATACAAACGGCCCATTGGCTCAAGCTCAACCACCATGAACTGAAAGCACTTGGCTTAGGAGGCGACGATCTCCAGGCGGCAGCTAAATCAGCCATAGCGCGCTTTGATCTACAAGGGATAATCATCACCTGTGGAGAGCAAGGTGCGCTCACCGTCAGCGCTGCCGGTGAACAGGCAGAAGTGGTGCCAGAACCGGTGGACGACGTGGTAGACACGGTGGGGGCTGGTGACGCTTTCACCTCAGTCATGGTTGCGGGGCTGGTAAATAACTGGCCTCTTCAAGAGACTATGCAGCGGGCACAGCGGCTCGCCAGCAGGATCGTTGGGATTCGCGGCGCCTTGCCGGAATCGAATCAGCTCTATCAATCTGTAAGGTAGTTATACGATGTATGAACAGGTATCCCACTCATTGCTCAACGATATCCTCGACGAGCTGAAGCCAGAGATCCGCAAGCAGGACCTGCGCCACTTCTACACCCGCCTGGGTGCTAATTTCTATGCCATTCACTCCCTGTTTGAGCGTCTCTATGGGCATCGCACAGACTTTAAACAACAAACGATCCGTCTGGTGGAGGCCATGGCGCGCCAATACATCGCTCGTGAGGATGAGCTGAAACAGAAGGATATTGAGCGCGAGCGGGATCACAACTGGTTCCTCAGTCAGCAGTGGGTGGGCATGGCACTTTATAGCAATGGCTTTGCCGACAATCTGCAGGGAATACAGCAGCACCTGGGCTACTTCCAGGAGCTGGGGGTAAACCTGGTCCATATCATGCCGATCATGCAGTGCCCAGAGGGCAACAGCGATGGCGGCTATGCGGTGAGCAACTTCCGCCAGGTGGATGAGCGTGCTGGCAACCTGCAGGACCTGAGCATACTCTCCGACGAAATGCGCCAGCGAGATCTGCTACTGGTGCTGGATGTGGTGGTCAACCACACCTCCAACGAGCATGAATGGGCCAAGCGCGCCCGTGCCGGTGAGACAAAATATCAGGACTACTACTACACCTTTGAGAGTCGCAATGTACCCGACATGTTCGAACAAAGCATGCCGGAGATCTTCCCCGAAACTTCACCCGGCAACTTCACCTGGGATGAGGAGATGGGACGCTGGGTCATGACGGTGTTTAACGACTACCAATGGGATCTCAACTACACCAACCCGGCAGTGTTTATTGAAATGCTGGATATCCTTCTGTTTTGGGCCAATCAGGGAGCGGATATTCTACGCCTTGATGCGGTGGCATTTCTATGGAAGAAGATGGGTAGCACCTGCCAGAACGAACGGGAGGCACATCTCATCCTGCAGTTGATGAAGGATTGCTGTCAGGTGACCGCCCCAGGTGTACTGTTTATTGCCGAGGCGATTGTCGCACCAGTAGAGATGATCAAATACTTTGGCGAGGATGCTGTAATTGCCAAGGAGTGTGAGATCGCCTATAACGCCACCTTCATGGCCTTGTTGTGGGATGCGGTGGCCACCAAAAACGCACGCTTGCTAAATCAAGGCATCAAGAGCCTGCCGGTGAAACTGGAGCGGGCCACCTGGCTCAACTATGTGCGCTGTCACGATGACATCGGCCTGGGCTTTGATGACCGCGACATCCAGCTAGCCGGTTACCAGCCACAGCAGCACCGCAAATTCCTGATCGATTACTACACAGGAGCCTTTGACGACTCCCATGCCCGCGGCCTGCCATTTGGTCATAATGAAAAGACCGGAGATGCGCGCATCTCCGGCTCACTCGCCTCCCTCGCAGGATTGCAATATGCCATGGAGACAGGTGATGCCCAGGCACAGCAGGATGCGGTGAATACCATCCTGCTGCTACACAGCATGATTCTCTCCTTTGGCGGCATTCCCCTGCTCTATTACGGGGATGAGATCGGCACCATCAACGACCGCTCCTATCTGGATGACAGCCACAAGGCACACGACAGCCGCTGGGTGCATCGCCCCACTATTAACTGGGAAAGAGCGGATCAACGCAACCACCCCGGTAGTGTCGAGTACGAAATATTCTCAGCGTTAAAGAAGATGATCGCAATCCGCAAAGAGATCGATGTATTTGCCGACTTCAACAACCGAGAATTGATCGACAGTGGCAATCCTCATTTGTTTGTCTTCCGCCGCTACAGCTTGACCAATGAGCGGAACAACATCCTGGTGGTGGCCAACTTCGATGGTAAACCCCAACGTATGGAGCTAGACGAGGCAATGCCAGGCAGCCATTGGGATCAAAGTAGATTGATAGACCTATACAGTGGGCGTTCACCAGAGTGTTATAAAAACAGCCTGGTGGTACCACCGCTCAAGTTTTACTGGTTGAGAGACAGTGGTTAACCCTGCCCTCATTTAAACAACATGACTCTAAAGTAAATGCGTATATGGGACGTCCACCCGGGTTATTTGAACAGACAAAGCCTCTTAGGCGAACACCGCGAGTTGCACGGTCTGGTCAATATCATTACCCATGGGAAAAAGGGCTACTCCCGGCATCCGGAAACCCTCCGCTGGCAAGGCTTCGGCTGGGCACTCAAACAACGCCATGCATTGTTAGCAGCCGAGATGGCGCTGCGAGGCTACCAGGATAAAACGCCCGTACTAACCCGCTCAGGTAAAGACCAGTGGCCAACAATATTTATTGACCCACCCCATCAACAATTCCAGCTATTGCAAGAGAAGTATCAGGATAAAGAACCCGGTCGCATCCCCTTGCCACAAAATGCCCAACAGTTGTGGAGCCAACACAAATATTCGATTCTGGCACGTGACCCCAATCTTTATAAAAAGATAGGCCAGGAAGTAGCCCGCATCAACCCCAACTCAGATTTAAACCCTCTGGCTTTAGCCTTAACCCAGGCCTTGCGTAAGGCGCCACCCCATAGCAGGCTGTTCAATGCACTTCAACATATGTGGGGCTACGTTTCGAACATGCCAGAGGCCAAATTAGTTGATATTAACCATTGGACAAGCAAAAAATTATTACATGAAATTCAACGTCGCGCTATGGAAAACAACCAGCAATATTTACTGCACTCCACCGCTCTCAGCGAACTCGTTCTGTTTACAAAACAATAGCTACATGGCAATTTTCTTCTACGCCGTTTTCTCTCAGTCGAACTAATATAGTTATATAAAAAGATCGCGTAATTACACATCTTGAGGTGGAGAAATAACATGAAAAATATTATTCTTACCTGCCTTTTTCACCTTATACATTAAGTCATCTGCCATCTTCACCATTTCACGTATGCTCGCTAGCGGCTCAAGATAAGTCACCACACCAATGCTAAATGTAACTGGCCAGTGCTTCTCTTCCATCGCGCCCAAGAGACTAACATGTAGTTTTTCTATTACTTTCTTTGAAGTAGCACCCTTCATTGCGGGAAAGAAAATAGCAAACTCGTCACCGCCCAATCGCGCTGCCATATCAGACTCTCGCAAATTTGAGCTAAGTACTTCACCAACGCATTGCAACAACTCATCTCCCACTAAATGGCCGTGAGTATCATTAACGTATTTGAAATTATCAAGATCGAGATAGGCAATGGTAAAGACTTCAGGGTAACGCCTAACTCTCGCGCACTCCCTCTCCAGTTGTTCAAGGAAAAAACGGCGGTTAACTAATCCGGTAAGCGAATCAGTGAAAGCCAGGTTTTCCAGTGCTTTTACCTTATCTCTGACCGACAGCAGTAACTCCATCACCAGCAGGAAGAAAGCTAATCTAACGATAGTATTCCAGACCAGCGTTAAAGCATGGGAATACTCACGCCCCATCGCTAATTCAGCAAGCAACCAAATAGCTGCTGAAAAAAACGATACTAGCAAACCATGACGATGGCCCCCGTACCAAACTGCCAACATAATTGGCCCGGTATAAAACAGCGAAAAAGAAAGCTCAGAACCACTAAAATAATCAATGATTCCCAGAATAAACGTTGAAAAAAGAAGCACCGACAACCGAATACGATTATTTACTTCGCCAAGATAGTTGTCGATGCCCCTTAGCATTACATAGTCTACTTCAGTTACATTTCATCAAGAGTATGATTGCTATTCCCCGTAAATAATCAGGCTTGAAATTAATCCTATAGAGCCGACAATTGACACCAGCAATAACGCTATTGTCTGTAGTTTTTTCTTACTCATCTGCTTGCCTCCTCATAGTATCGAGCTAACTCATCTTCATAAAAGACCTATGGACTATGAGTAACTTTTCAAGTGAAAGATCCAACATTTTTTTGTCCGTTGCCAACTTGAAAACCAAACACCAGACACTATATTTCTCAATACAGGGATTGCGACTAATGAGCACATTACCTGACTACCATTGTAAATTTTCATATTACTTATAAGGAGGATATTTCATGACGACTATCGACTTAACACCGCTATATCGCAACACCATTGGCTTTGATCGCCTGGCCTCTCTTCTGGACAGCGCGCTTAGAACGGAACCAGCCAGCACCAGCTACCCACCCTATGACATCGAGGCGCTGGATGAAAATCGCTACGCCATTTCGCTGGCTGTAGCAGGTTTCAAGCAGAACGAACTGGACATTGAGGTCGAACGCGGCGAGCTAACCGTTAAAGGGAAAAAAACGGAAGATAAAAGCAAACGAAGTCACCTCTATCAGGGCATCGCTACCCGCGCTTTTGAACGGAAATTCAACCTCGCGGATCATGTCGAAATTACCGGCGCTAAACTTGACAACGGATTGCTCACCATTGAATTAAAACATGAGTTACCAGAAGCGATGAAGCCAAAACGAATTGAGATCAATAGCGAAGAATCAAATGTAATTGAACACAGATCCAGGGCTAAGGAACAGGCCGCTTAATCAAATCCTGGAGGGGTGGAATCAACCACCCCTCCTCGCTTCTTAAATATAGAGGCAAGGAACTCAAACCAGCGACACGCCCCCAGCCGTTAACTTAAACACGAAGAGAAACAGGATAAAAATGGAACTATTCTCATAAACTCCGCGACGACCAGCAGGCGCAGTATCCACTCGCTAACGTGGTACAATTACGCCGCAACAGGCCCACTATTTGTTGGTAATTTCAGGGATTTTATTCCGCTTAGCCACTCCCCACTGTGGGAAAATGATCAGCGATAAATCACTTCCCATTCATATTTCTTTCAGTTATATCTATAATTGTAAAGCATATAAATCAATAACTAACCTCCATACGACGAAGGAGGAATAAGGCGGATGTGTGACAAGTAGATTGAACGTTGATATAACGGCTCGCTGGCGACTAAAAGGCATGTTTATAGGCCTGTTGCTGACGGTGCTTTGGTTACCGCTAATATCTCACAGCCAAACCAGCGCAACGAGTGATTATATTGCGACACTCAAGTCAGAAAGAGAAGCCACCACCAAAACGCTGGATACATTAAATAGCCGTATCGACACCCTTGAAAAAATTGACGCACCCGACACCAGCCAAAAATTTGAGCTGACCTATCTCTATCAGACGCGAGATTTTCTGCAAAAAAGCCTCCGCAGCATTGGGCAAACACAGGACTATTACCAGGCTTATCAGGGCGTTCCTTTACAGCTGAAACGCATTGAACAGGAACTTGCCACCGCATTGCCCACGGAATTCAGGGTCGATGAGAAAAAATCACTGGCCTCACTGGAACAAAACCTGGAAAACTCTCGCACTGAACTACAAACTGCTCGCAACGTACGTAATGAAATTGAGACAGAGGCCACCCAACGCAGCGAGCGTTTACAACATATTTCTACCGAGTCGAGCCGCGCACGTAAACGCCAGGAAGAGTTAAATCAATTACTGGCGGCCCCTTCCACTACAAGCGATAAAGAAGGTGTAGCAAGACAAGCAGCAGCACAGGCAGAACTGGATTATCTACGCCTACTGCTGCAGGAACTGGAACAGGAGCAACGTAGCTATGAGACCCGGCGTGAATTATTACGCGCACGCCGCCAGCAGGCCGAACGCCAGACATTGATTGCAGAACAACGATTTAATGCCCTGGAGCAACGTGTCAACCAGCTACGCACCTCGGTCGCAACCCAGGTGATGCAAGCCGCGGGCAGTGCTATCCTTGCTGCCACCAGCGCCCACCCACTGGTGCGGGCAGTAGTCGATGAGAACCAGCAACTAGCTGCAGAACTAACACAAATCTCTGTACTCAATACAATTGTCAGTGATGAAAGGAAAAAACTGGAAGAGACCCGTTCTATCATTCACCGCCAGTATGAGGGCATTAAAGAGAAGATTGCGCAAATCGGTTTAACGGATGCCATTGGTTTAAAGCTGCGTAGTGACCTTAATCAACTACCCGATAGCAGTGTCTACGCGGCGACACTCAAACAACGTCGCATTGATGTTAACCGAGTACAGCTACGGCGTATTGAGATCGAAGATCGTCTACTCGCCCTGGTCGATGTAAAAGGAGAGGCGCAGCGCCAGATCAATACGGCGGCGGGCCCGTTAACTGATGCTGAAAATCGAGCACTACAAAATGCACTTCAATATGCATTGAGCGAACAGAGAGACAACTACCTTAACGAGCTAATCAAAGCGTACGACATCCATTTTGAAAAACAGCTATATCCCATTATGGAAAGTGAACGTGAGCTACTTGCCTTAATCAATGAGTACCGAGAATTTATTGATAGCCGTATCTTATGGATTCAGAGTACATCGCCGCTGGCATTTAATGACATCACACGATTGGGCGCTGCCATCCCCTGGTTAATGAGTCCCAGCTCCATCCTGCGAACCGGCAATGCATTAAACAACGATCTACTGGATAACCCATGGTCTGTTGGCGCCTCCTTACTTGCCTTTGCGCTACTGATTGGCTTCTATCGCCGACTAAAGGAAAAGCTCTCTGAACTTGGCCGTTACGTGACCAAACTGAGCAAAGCAAAATTTACCGACACGCTACTGGCAGCTGTTGTTACCTCGCTTATGGTCCTGCCATGGCCAATGCTAATCTACTTGCTTGCATGGCGAACTGAGTTATCCAGCGCCGATAACCACTATGCGACAGCACTCGCCTCCGGTCTCTACATCATTGCCTATCTACTTTTCCTGGGGCTGTTGCTGAGACGAATTTGCCAGCCCAACGGCCTGGGTGAGTCACACTTTCGCTGGAAAACAGAACACCAGAAGCTGATCAGACGACACCTGACATGGTTTCTCCCTGCGGCACTCCCCCTGGCATTTATCGTCGCCATGACAATGGACCAACCGACCCAGGCTCATCACGACTCACTGGGGCGCTTTGCCTTCATTACGCTGATGATATTAAGTAGCCTGTTTGCCTACACATTATTCAAACCAACCAATGGCTTATTTAAAGATGATATCGAAAAAAACCCTGGTGGCTGGCTAGATCGCTTGTCCGGCATCTGGTTTCCACTGATACTCATCGCGCCAATCGCCCTGGCAATTGCGGCAGCGACAGGCTACTTCTACACCGCCATCCAGCTTTGCCTCTATGTGATTAGTAGCATCGGCCTGATTTTTGCGATCAAGATTGCCCGTGAATTTTTTATTCGCTGGTTAAACATCGTGCAACGGAAATTAGCGCTCGAGCAGCACTTTAAAAAACTGGAAGCCCAGGCAGAGGCGACGGGTAAAAACGAAAAACCAAGTACCACTGAACCCACACCCAATGAAGCCACTGAGCTTGATGTTCAGAGCTTAAGCACACAAACCATGCGTTTGATGAATAGCGCCTATTGGCTTGCGATTATCGTTGGCACCGTGCTGATCTGGGCAGATGTACTACCCGCCTTAAAACTGCTAAACGAAATTGTGTTGTGGAACAGTGAAACCGCTATCGATGGCGGGAGTTCAATACAGATTCCCACGACACTGGCCAATGTACTACTTGCGATCACCGTATTTCTGATGACCTTATTTATCAGTCGTAACATTCCAGGACTGCTTGAAATTGCCATTCTACAGCACCTGCCTTTTACCCCCAGCGGCCGATATGCCATCACCACGATTACCCGCTATATCCTGATCATTATCGGTCTATCCATGACCTTCAGCGCCATCGGCATTGGCTGGTCAAAAGTACAATGGCTAGCGGCTGCTATTACAGTAGGCCTGGGCTTTGGCCTGCAAGAGATATTCGCTAACTTTGTTTCCGGGTTGATCATTCTCTTCGAACGCCAGATCCGCGTTGGCGATACTGTCACCGTCGGCAATATCAGCGGCACGGTTTCACGCATTCAAATGCGCGCAACCACCATTACGGACTGGGATAGAAAAGAATTGATTATTCCTAACAAAGAATTCGTCACTGGCCAGGTTATCAACTGGTCCTTGTCTGACACGATCCTGCGTATTCTCATACCCGTTGGCATCGCCTATGGATCAGATACCAAACTCGCCTACAAAGAGTTGCTAGCAGCCGCACTATCACACCAAAATGTACTGGATGATCCTGAACCTAGCGTACGATTTGTCACCTTTGGTGAAAGTTCACTGGACTTTGAACTCAGAGTGTATATCCCTCACCCCGACTTATTCCTTGCAACAAAGCACGAATTACATATGGATATCGACCAGCGCTTTCGTGACGCTAAGATCGAGATCGCATTTCCTCAGCGGGATATTCACATTAGAGGTGGGCTCAATGCTTATGACCCTCTAATGCAAGTGAAACATAAAACTGATGATTAATATTCTGTACGGCTATCACTGGTATCGATCCTGAGAAAGAGTAAACGGCACCAGTGGCAACCATCACCGCTCGATCGTGTAGAGTAGATCCGCACCCTGATGCTCACCGCTTTCACCTTTAAGCTGCCATCGGTCAGAGATTTTATAGCGCAGGCTAAAGGTATTGACGGATTCAATTATTCCGACGCCATAGCTGATATAGAGTCTGGGGGATAAATAGCGTCCCATCACCAATGATGCCTGATCACCGCCATCACTGCTTTCGATGCGCATCTCATCCAGCCCAAATCGATCCCCCAATATACGCGCAAGGCGCTCACCGCCACTCAAGCCCAACGCCAGTGTCGCCTTGGCCATCATGGCACCCTCCTCGCCGGAGGCGTTTTCGATAGGACGCCCCAGTAGCAGGTAGGAGAGCGCATCGGTCTCGCCCATCGCAGGAATGGAAAAGAGTTCAATCTGCGGCTGACTGAGGCTGCCCCTCACTTTGAGTCCAGCGGTGACGTTATCGACACGACGCACAGAGCGCAGGTCGAGGCCAGGATTGGCGATGGGGCCACCGGTATAGAACAGTCGTCCCTGCTCCACATCGAGGCGTTGGCCGTAGGCACGATAGCGTCCCTCTGGAATATTGAGTTCCCCGGTAGCGGTGGTCAGCTGGCCGGGTTCATCTTCAAGTAATAGACTGCCGTCGAAGCGCCCTTCAAATCCGAAACCGTAAAAATTAACGCGCTCGCCCAGCGTCAGTCGCACCCGCGTGGAGATAAGCCATTTTTCGTCTGTCTGTTCTTCACTAACGATCACTGTATCACTCGAAACACGCGCGGCGGTAGTGATGTCTTTTGGCTGTAGCCTGGCATACGGAATATGAATCCCACCTTTAATTTCAATGGTGCGTTGCTGTAGTTTCACCTGCAGATCGGGCGAGACCAGTACTCTGGCTTCTGGAATGCGCGAGACCTCGAACTCATTACCTTTAATCGTGATCGCTGTTGGCCAGCCGGCAACGCTGTCCAGAGTGGTTTGGCCCTGAATAGCGAGGTCGCCGTCACCGGAGCGGGCGTCGAGGCGAAATGTGAGTGTGTCAACACCCTTGCTCTGGCTCTTTAGACTGAGTTGATCGATGGTAAGCCCCAGCCTGGGAATGCGCAGGGAGCCATTGAGCAGATCGCCCTCGCCACTGATCTTTGGTTGAGAGAGTGTACCGACGGCGATGAGATTGATGGCGACTTCGCCGCGAAGATCCTGTACCTCAGGCACCATGGCCTGGATCAAGCCCAGGTCGTGGATGCTCAACTGGGCATCGGCCTGTAATAACTGCTGCTGACGCTCCAGCGTCAGCAGGTTTACCCCTGGCAATGCAAAGCGGCCACTGAATTGATCACCATTGGTTAAGGCTATCCTGGCACTGCTTTCTAGCCCCTCTTCATTGAGTGTGATCTCTACCTTTCCATCTCGATATCCCCAGCGGTCGCGCTCACCTTCCAGCAAGGGATAGCTGACTGTCCCTGGCGGCAACTGGATATGGACCTGACCCAGGAGCTGCTCAGGCGGTTGAAATTGCACTTCAGCCGTCGCGTTTGCGACACCTTCCAGTTTCATTTCAGGTGGCAACCAGTGACTCGCCAACATGAGCGGGAGTTTGTCGATATCAAGGTTTGCTTGCCATCGCCCCGCCTCGTTCTGAAGTGTGGCACAGAGACTCGCTTCCTCATTATTGTGCCAACACAATGTGTCGGCTTCCAGGGTCTTTGCACTGACATTGATCCCAGTCGGTGCCCTGAGCTGCCAGTTAGCAAATTGGCGGCTCTGGATATCGGCCCGAGTGAGCTGTCCACGCCAGCCCTCGAGATTCGCTGCGCCTTTGAGCTCGATGAGGAGAGTCGCGGCATCGGAGACGGCTTTCAACGCCAGCTGATGTGCGTCGGCATCGATATTAAGTGACGACAGGAGATAGCCCTTCAAGTTTAGTGATTGCGCCGCCAGCCTGATATCGACCTGCTGCCAACGGAAAAGGTCCAGTGCAACAACCCCTTCGATGTGACCAATCTCATAATCTGGCAGGCTCAACGTAGTGCCTTTTACAGAGGCATTAATTTGAGGGCTAACTTGAGGGCCAGAGAGTTGCCCCTTTGCCTGGAGCTGGCCCTGAGCCAGGGGGTAGAGTTCAGCCAGGTCGGTCGCTGCGATCGACCAGTCCAGCTTGAGTGTTTCACCGATGTGGCCCCTGGCGCTGACCTGCGATGTGCCTGAGTGAAAGTCAAAATGATGAATGTCGAAACCGGCATCATTCCAGTTAATACGACTGTTGAGTGACACCGGATAACCTCGCAATGTACCGCTCAGTGTGGTGACATCTGTCTCGATAAGTAACTGGTCATTTTCAATGCGACCGTTGCTGGTCAGTATGGCATCAATCTGGCCGGGCCATTGCGGCCAGATTGATGCGGGATCAATCGCGGCTGCATTGACCTCTGCCTGCCAGATTAGTTGAGGTGACCAACTGAGCCGACCTGTAGCGACCGCTTCTCCATTCAGGGCGCTCACGCGCAATGAGTGAACAGTCAGTTCATCAAGGCTGCCATCGGCACTGGCATACCATGTAGAGGGTGGCGCCTCAGGCCAGGGGCGGTCAGTCGCCAGCCCGAGTTGATAGTGATTGATCGTGCCGCTTATCCAGCCACTGCCAAGCGCGCTATCGAACCACGCATCTTGCGTGAGTGGCCAACGCAGATTTTGCCAATCAAATGTCAGGTTGATATCACCACCCTCAGCACCGGGTAGCCACTGGCCACGCGCACGAAGGCGAGTGTCATTGACTGGGGTGTGTAGCCTCAGGCGATCGATCTGAATAGTGTTGTCGCGCAACCGTTGCAATGCGAAACCGGCATCGAAGGAGCCGAGTTCGGGAGTGTTGCCATTCGCCGCGCCAGTGAGAGTGGCGGTGGTGAGGTTGCCACTGCCCGCCAGTGTGAGCTGACCGCTGACAGCAGGCAGATCGAGTTGCAGCTTTGAGGTGTCGAATGCTGCCACGTCGACTTTGCCCTGCCAGTTGAGCTGGTCGAGCAAATCATTGAATTCAGCCTCAAGTGTCAGTTGCAACGGTCCGCTTAATTGCTGTTTCAGGAGAGTCTTTTTGATATCACCCTCGAGCAGACCTCGACCGTCAATCACTACTTTGGAGGGGAGTTCAGCTTGCCAGTGCATCGCCAGTGCGTGACGATAGTGCTGAGTTGATTTGAGTGTTCCGTTGATATTGAGGTTGAAGGTGTCACCCTTAATGCTCAGCGCTTCGATTTCAATCTGGCTGAACAGTGTTGTGGCGTTAAGCTTGATCTGCTGAAGCGCAAAGGTCTGATCCTGCTGGCTAACACTCAATCCATTGACGGATACATCGTTAAGCGCGACACGCCAGGGGAGATGAAGCTGCGGCAGGGTCAGCGGCTGATCGCTCTGCGCGGATGGCGGCAATGCAATGGTGAGCGCTTGCACATGGAGCTGATCAATGTGGACACTGGCGGCCAGTAGTGCAGCGGGGCGCCACTCCAGAGCAATCTGGTCGGCCTTGATGAGTGCATCGTCCTGTCGATATTCGACGCCTGTCACCGTGATCGGACCGATCAACCGCCCCTCAAGTTTGGTCAGCGTCAATTCACCAGGCAAGTAGGCGCTGCTCTGCTGATAGGCCCAGTTCAGGCCGCCCTGTGTCATCGTCAGCCATGCCAGGGCGATAGCGGGTGCCAGCAGCAACATGACTGTGAACCTGAGCAGTAGACGCTTCATAAGTCCGGTCCGATGTTGATGTGGAATCGCCAGGGGCGCCCATCGCGGCTGACGGCGGTAGCGAAATCGATGCGCACTGGCCCCACTGGTGACTGCCAGCGCAGACCGAGACCCGCACCGCGTTCAAGTTTGTCGGCGATTTTGTCGATGGCATTGCCGCCATCATAGAACACCGCAGCACCCCATTTGGGGTTAAATCTATGCTCGAACTCAATGCTGCCGATCATCAGATGTTTGCCACCGATCACCTCACCACTATTATTCACTGGGCCGAGTGAATCGTAAGCGTAACCGCGAACGCTCTGGGCACCACCGGCAAAGAAGCGTACCGAGGAAGGGAGCTGGTGAAACGCCTCTGTCCAGGTGCTGCCGAGTCTGCCGCGGACAATCACACGGTTATGGCGACCGAGCGGATTGATCGCCTTGATTCCGCCCTGGAGCTGAAAGAAATTAGTGTCGGAGATCAACCTTTCGTCGGCACCGCGCAGGCCGATATCAAAGCGCAGACCATCAAGGCTATAGATAAAGTTACGCCCCCAGGTACGGCTCCAGTTGATACTGGGGATGAGCAGTGTGGAGCGGCCGCTCTCTTCGGCAATGACAAACTCCTCCTGTTGATAGCTCAGAGAAAGGGACTCTCGCCAACGGCCTCGGCCGCGGTTGAGCGTGGCACTGATGGTGCGCACGGTGCTGTCATGAGTGTCGGTCTTTTCATTGACTACGCCAGCGTTGTAGATCATCTGGTCAGTGCGGGGATTGAGTACCGGTACTCGGTAATGGGCACTCAGGCTATATCCTATTTCTGAGATTTTAATTTCGCTACCGACACGATGGCCGCGACGGTTCAGGAGAGGCATTTCCCAGTCGAATTTGGTGCGGGCGCCGGTGTCGGTGCCATAGCCTAGCCCAAAGCTGTAGCGGTGGCGACGATGTGCTGTGAGCATCACGCTGACAGGTATTTCAGCACTGTCGAGTAGCGGCTGCCCCGGTGACACTTCAACGGTGTGAAAATAATCACTGTCGTTAAGCGCCTGTTGCAGGTTGATGAGGTGATCTAGCGTGTATGGAGAGCCGCTTTCAAAGGGGATATAACGTCGCAGAAGTTCCGGCTCAAGCACATCCTGGTTGAATAGTACTTCGCCAAAATGGTAACGCGGCCCACTGTCATAATGGAGGTGAATACGCGCCTCATAGGTATCGAGGTCAATCTCGATACGATGTTCAATAAAGCGCGCGTTGAAATAGCCCCGCTCTGCAGCGAGCCTGGCCAGGTTTGCCTTTATCTCTTCATAACGCAGGTGGTCGAACACTTCTCCCTGATTAAATGGCAGGCTTGCACTCAGTGAGTGGAATGCAGGATCCTCATTCATGCTACCGCTGAGCACAAAATTAAACTCACCCACCGGCAGTGGCGGACCGGGATCAATAGTATAGATTGCCTGCCAGGAACCGGCGGCTGGTTGCGTTAACTGCGAACTAATCAAGGGTCGATAGTAGCCGAAAGGTTGCAATGCCTGAGATATCTCCTGCGGTGCTTTTTTATGAAGACGGCGCAGACGACCTTCGCTTACCAGCGCATGGTCTTTTTGCTGCTCGATACTGAGGAACAGACGAACATTGTCTTCCAGTCGTTTGTCGATGCCGCGGACTTCAACATTGACGCTGACCTGAGCAAAGAGTGTTGTGGAATACAGGCATACCAATAGCGCTAGCAGTATTCGCTGAGTTTTATGCATCCAGCCAGGCCTTAAACTTAGAATTTCACATGTTGTATGCTGACTGCTCCTGGCGTTTCTAATGAGTAAAGAGGTCAGTCGCGCCACCCGATAATTTCTGATTAGCACCTGGTATATCGAGACAGCCGAAAAAATATTAAGAATAACAAAAAGCGTAATAAATAACGTATGTACTCGGTTTGATTAACCATAAAAAACGGTTTTTATCATTATAGTGAGTTGTTGATTCGGGATAAAGTATACACTACCCAATTGCAGTAAATTAGGGATTCTAAAATGGAAGCGCTGTCGGTCAATGCTATTGTCTGGGTGGGCATTCTTCTTTGTATTAGTCAATCAGCGATGTTTTCCGGTCTGAACCTGGCATTGCTGGGTATCAGTCGTCTGCGCCTGGAAGTGGATGCCTCCATGGGTAACGTCGCCGCTGTAAAGATCCTCGCGCTGCGGCAAGATTCCAATTTTCTACTTACCACTATTCTATGGGGAAATGTCTCCATCAATGTGCTATTAACCCTTTTGTCCGGCTCTGTACTGACTGGATTAGCTGCTTTTTTCTTCTCGACATTTATCATCACATTTGCCGGTGAAATTATTCCACAGGCGTATTTCTCGCGGCATGCGATGCGCATGGGATCAATGCTGGCGCCATTACTGCGTTTTTATCAGTTTATTCTTTACCCGGTGGCAAAACCTTCGGCACTGATGCTTGACTGGTGGCTGGGCGAGGAGAGTATTCGGTATTTCAGAGAGAGTGATTTACATACACTGATACATAAACATATCGAAGCTGAAGAGTCAGATGTGAGTCGCCTTGAAGGTATCGGCGCGATGAATTTCCTGGCGCTAGACGATATCACCGTCACTCAGGAAGGTGAGCATGTAGATCCTGACAGCATCATCCAGCTACCTATGAAAGACGGCGTGCCACAGTTTCCGGCATTTGAACGTGACGCAGAAGATCCTTTTCTGCTAGCGATCAACAGGTCTGGCAAAAAGTGGGTAATCATTGTCGATGAGCAACAGCAGCCCAGCATGGTATTAAATGCCAATGGCTTCCTGCGAGGGGCATTGTTCGGAACAGAAGTGATTAACCCTTATGTTTATTGCCATAGCCCTATCATCGTCAAAGATGCGAGCACTTTGCTTGGCAAGGTGCTCTCTCGATTGAGGGTGGATCCGAAATCTGCAGGCGACGATGTCATCGATAACGATCTTATTCTCATCTGGTCGAAAGAGAAGCGAGTGATTTCAGGGGCTGATATTCTAGGTCGTCTGCTGCGTGGTATTTCTGTGCGCGATATCAAACAGTCGCTCAATAGATAGTATAAAGGTACGCGGGTCTAGTTATCGATACGTTATTGATTTTCATGAGGCGAGGCATCACGAACCAACCACTTCTCCGTGTGGCACGATACTGATACCAATAGTCATGGCCTCGTTGAATGGTTTTCCCAGCTACAAAGCAGGCTGGCCCGCACCAACGGTAGCGTGTCATTACATGACAGGCGGTTCTTCAAATGCTCGGTACCGTAGCGCACTGTCCTAAATCATCTCTCAGCATTTCCCCAGGCAGAAACCCTTATGATAGCCTGTGTATAAAGATGATAAGCCTATATACTTTGAGTCGATAGTTCGTTTGTCGGCGATGAGAATTCCGAGAAAGCGTTTTTTATGCAGTTGTGTGGATCGAAATAAAAAACAGATGAGGGAAAGCGTTATGGTTTTTGTCAAAAAAATTGTTCTGGACGTACTCAAGCCCCATCAACCTAATGCGCTGGAGTTTTCTCAGGCGATTGCTGCAGTGGGAGTCGATTATCGTGTGCACTTAACTGTCCTTGAGGTGGATGAAAATACCGAATCGCTTCAAATAGAGGTGACAGGCGATGCGGTGGATTTTGAGGCGATTCAATCTATCATCACCAGCATGGGAGGTTCGCTTCACAGCATCGATGAAGTGGAGGTGCATAGTGCAGCTGATGCTGGTTAACATGTAATGAGTCTGTTGCGTCAGGCAAGGTTTCTGTTGCGCATTACTCGGACTCACGACATTGTGCGTCGCTACTTCGTGGTGAATGGGTTTGATGGTGCGCTGACTATGCTGGGCCTCATCATAGGGTTTCTGCTGAGTACCTCTGCCGATTTAGCGGTCATTATTAACGCCTGTATGGGGGCCGCGATTGCGCTGGGGATGAGTGGTGTGAGTAGCGCCTACGTCAGTGAAGCCGCAGAAAGAAAACGTGCCCTGGAAAAACTTGAAGAGGCGATGGTTAGTGATCTCCAGCAGAGCCGGCATGGCGAGGCGGCGCGTCTGGTGCCGTGGATGGTTGCAGTGGTTAATGGTTCTTCCCCCCTGATCATTTCTCTACTGATTCTGATGCCGCTGTGGCTAGCGCACGCGGGTGTCACTCTGCCTTTACCACCGCTCTACGCGGCCATCATTATCGCGCTGCTGCTGATCTTTTTACTGGGTGTTTTTCTGGGCCGGATCGCGGGAATCTCGTGGCTGCGTAGTGGGATTCAGACCCTGTTGATCGCGCTGGCGACCGCAGCACTCATCTATCTGTTTGCCGGAGATTAATATGTCACCGCCTGTTTGGCACAGTATGGAGACCGATGAAGCGCTGCAACGTCTCGACTCTGCGGAAAGCGGACTGACAACAGCGAGCGCGCAAAAACGGCTGAGCGAGCACGGGCCGAATGCGACTCCTGAAAAAGGCCGCCGTTCATTGCTGCTGATGCTACTGGGGCAGTTTTCCGATTTCATGATCGTGGTGCTACTTCTGGCAGCGCTGATTTCCGGTTTTATCGGTGAACCGCTGGACACCGTTGCGATTCTCGTCATCGTGCTACTCAATGCCATCATCGGTACGGTACAGGAGTACAGAGCGGAACGCGCCGTGGCGGCCTTGCGGGAGATGGCCGCGCCAGAGGCAAAGGTGCTGCGCGATGGCAAGACGGTCACCCTGGCGGCGGCGGAACTGGTGCCGGGCGATATAGTCCTGCTGGAAGCAGGCAACATTGTGCCTGCCGACCTGCGCCTGCTAGAAGTGGAAGAGATGGAGGTCGATGAGTCGGCGCTGACCGGAGAATCCCATGCCGTTGCAAAACAATCAGCACGGTTAAGCGAAACCGACTTGCCCATCGGTGATCGCCAGAACCTTGCCTTTAAGAGCAGCCTGATCACCCGTGGGCGGAGCAAGGGCGTCGTGGTGGCGACTGGCCTGGCGACGGAGATTGGGCGCATTGCCGCACTGCTGAGTGGCGAGGCTGGGGTAAAGACACCACTGCAGGTGCGACTGACCCGTTTTAGTCGTTACCTTGCGCTTGCCGTGCTGGCCATTTGCGCCGTGGTGTTTACCGCCGGATTATTACAGGGCCAGCCGGTATTACTGATGTTCCTGACTGCTGTGAGCCTTGCAGTGGCGGCGATTCCGGAGGCATTGCCGGCCGTGGTGACGATCTCGCTTGCCCTCGGTGCACGCAAACTCATCCGGCATAACGCGCTGGTGCGTAATCTACCCGCAGTGGAGACGCTCGGTTCTGTGACCTATATCTGTGCCGACAAGACCGGCACCTTGACTCAGAATTGCATGTCAGTTGAGCTGTTCTTTGTCGCCGGTGAACGACACAAGGCATTGTCCGATGCACAGGCCGAGTTGGGGGCCGCACTGGCGCTGAACAACGATGTGGAGGACAGAGATGGCCAGCCGGCCGGCGAGCCAACCGAGTTGGCACTGTTTGAAGCGGCACGCAAGGCTGGCTTTGATAAGAGTGCACTGGCACAGGAAAATCCGCGCCTTGCTGTCATCCCATTTGATAGTGAGCGCAAGCAGATGACGACGCTGCATCAGGCGCGCGAAGGTGTGGTCGCGTATATAAAGGGCGCGCCGGAACGGGTGTTGGCACAATGCAGTGCGACGCTGGGCCATGAGGTGTTTGCGCCCGAGGCAATACTCGCCGCGGCAACGGAACTCGCCAATGAAGGTTACCGGGTGATGGCGCTGGCAACACGCGACTTGGATGTGCTACCGGAACCCTTGGATGCCGCAACGATTGAGCAGGGCTTGACGTTTCTGGGGCTGGTAGCACTGATTGATCCGCCGCGCCCTGAAGTACCGCAGGCAGTCGCGGATTGTCTGACAGCAGGGATCACGCCTGTGATGATCACCGGCGACCACCCGGGCACCGCCATGGCGATCGCCCTGCGCCTCGGTATCACCGATGACAATCAGGCAATGTTGAGTGGTGATGAACTGGCGAAACTCTCCGATGAAAAGTTTGGCCGCATTGTTAAATCAGTCCGGGTATATGCACGCGTAAGCCCGGAACAGAAATTACGTATCGTCAAGGCCCTGCAAGCCAAGGGTGAGTTTGTAGCGATGACGGGAGATGGGGTGAATGATGCGCCGGCATTGAAACGGGCCGGTATTGGTGTGGCCATGGGGCAGAAAGGCACCGACGTCGCGCGCGAAGCATCAGACATGGTGTTGCTGGACGATGACTTTGCCACCATCGTCCATGCGGTTCGGGCCGGACGCCGCATCTTCGATAACATTCGCAAGTTCATTAAGGATACGATGAGTTCCAATTCCGGCGAGATCTGGACGCTGTTTCTCGCGCCGTTTCTTGGCCTGCCGATTCCCTTGTTGCCCATTCATATCCTGTGGATCAATCTGGTCACCGATGGTCTGCCTGGTCTGGCATTTACCGCCGAACCCGCTGATCCGGGCATTATGCAGCGTGCACCACGTCCGCCGGAGGAAAATATCTTCGCCCACGGTATGTGGCAACACATCATCTGGGTGGGCCTGTTTGTGGGTGGCATCTCCATTGCCGCCATGGCCTGGGCAATTTCCCGCGAGGTTGATTATTGGCAGACCGTGGTGTTTACCGTGCTGACCGTCTCGCAGCTGTTTCACTCGCTGGCGGTGCGTAGTGAAACCACCTCACTGTTTCGCCTCGGCCTGTTGACTAACCTGCCGATGCTCGGCGCAGTGATACTGATGCTGTTATTGCAGATGGCGGTAATCTATACGCCGGCACTGAATACCATCTTCCATACCCAGCCGCTGCCAATGTTCGATCTTGTCGTCTGCCTGATGTTGTCTTCACTGGTGTTGGTCGCAGTCGAGTTCGAGAAATGGCTGGCGCGTCGTGGCATTATTTATAAAAAATGCTAACTTCATCCGACTGAGTAGTGGTGAACATCTATCTACTTCCTGGGAAATTAATTCGACATCATAGCCAGGGTTATCGCGGCGCTACAATCAGAAAGGCTACTAGTTCTTAAGCGGAAGTGGTTTGGGTTTTTCACATTTAATACCAGGGTTGTGCATCAGCGTCGTTGGCTGGTTCACAAGGATAAAAAAGACCGGAGCATTGCACTCCGGTGAAAATGCTGGACAGTGAGGGTAGCACTCAATGTCCCTTTGCCGAGCTGGCATCTGTCCAGTGTCAGTTCGTCAAGCAGCTCACCTTGACGTAAAAAATACCGGGGTTTATGGCCCCAGCATAATATGGTTCAAAAATTGTTTTCTCGGGCCAAAGATTAGCCTGAGAAACGATTTACTTATTCACGATTCTAATTTCCACCCGACGGTTTTCAGCTCGCCCATCTGTGGTCTCATTGCTAGCGACTGGCCGAGTTTCGCCAAAACCACGTGATGTGATGTGGTCCTGCGCTATTCCACCAACCTCTTTCAAAAATTTAGCAACCTTCTCAGCACGAGCTTCGGACAGCATCTGATTGGTGCTGTCGTCGCCTGTCGAATCAGTATGACCATTCACCTCAATGCGTGAATTAGGAAAAATCTTGATGGCCTTAATGATTTTGTTCATCAACGGAAAGTTATCTGCCTGAATTTCACTTTGGCCGGATGGAAACTGAAAACCATGGGCAGCGATCAGTACGTTTTGTCCCTGACGAAAGATGTTAGCTTCATTCGTACCAAACATCGCCTGCACAGTCTCAAATTTTTCTTGTTCGAGTCGATCTTTTTGTATCAGAGCCCGTCGGTCTTTTTCTGATAACGCCAATTGCGTTTCATACTGGCTGCGTAGCTTTGCGATTTCACTCTGATTGGTTGACATCAGTGTAGAGACTTTTTCATCTGCCGCTTTGAGATTCGCCTGTAGTTGCTTTTCTGTTTTGACTGCTTGCTGGAGCTGGTTGTTTGCCACATTGCGCTCATCGATCAACTTGGCTACAGAGTTTTTCAAACCCAGCACGACATTGTCGCTGGGCTCATTAAAAGGCAGTTGTCCGCCTAGCGGCTGATTAACAGTGCTAAGTTGCTCCTGGTGCCAAAGCACTACGTCTTCGCGGGTGTAGTCGCGGCGGTCAAAATCTTTAATGGTCTCAGAGATTGCCCCACTTTGTTCGGCCAGCCACTTCGCCTTTTGAGCATGAATTTCTGCCTTATCGGTTTGAGTTCGGTCGGCATCCAGAATCGATACAGCGAGTCCTATCTGTTCTTCAGCCAGAGCAAGGGTTTGTGGTGCATATTCTTTTGCATCTTGTTTCTTGGCACTGGCAATGGCAGATTTGGCCAGATCAACAGTACCTTGTTTCAAGGCGCTCAACTCCAGTTTTGAGTAACCAGCAACAAGTTTTGGCCGGCGTTGTTTAGCTTGCTCGATATTGCCATTTTCTACTAGCGCTGAGGTCTTCTTAAGGTCTTCGTCGAGCGCAGCAATTTTATCGCCCTGCATAGTTTTGGCACCGGCGGCATAAGCGCGCTCACGAGCCTGTAATGCATCAGCAAGAATTTCGCGGCTGCTCTGGGCATCACGATTGAGCTTGTCGACGGTTTTCAAACCTTCAGACGCCGCGGTGTTTGCGGTTTCGGCATTATTACTACGTGCCGCTGTAATAGCACGATCTAGAGAATTGCTGGCCTTGCTGTAGCTTTGCGGGGCAAGCAGCTCTGCATTTTCGCTTCTGGCTTGTTGAAGTGAGGACTCCAATTTATCCACTTGCTGGAACTGGCTCAAGATTTGTTCGTGTGTCAGTTTTGATTGAGTCGCGCAGCCAGCGAGGGCTATCACTGCCACCGCCAGACCCATGCGAAACAGGCCGGTTTTATTTTTCATGATCACTCTCCTTGTTAGAATTTGGGTATAAATTGTGTAGATAAAAACTGTCGGAATCTAGATCATCGCTTAACCTTACATACATCATACTCTCCAAAATCGTTTGATACTTTAATTTAAAGAGTTATTTCATGATTGCGATTCAACCACGCACAACAATGCCGGGGTTCCAGCCCCCGGCAACAGGTAATGTTTAGTTAAATTTGATGGCCTTACCACTAAAGCGGATCACTTTTTCTGACAGCTTACTGCGATCAAACGTTGGGTCAATCAGGGTAGTACTCAATGTCCCTTTGCCGAGCTGATATCTGTCCAAAGTCAGTTCGTCAAGCACCTCACCAGTGGCGTCGATATCGTCTTTCAACATCGAACCGATGGCTGAGGCTGATGAGCGGTTTGCGATATTATCTTTAATGACGTATCGCTTGACCTCAATTATGCCATCTGCATTATGACCTTCAGCAGTTGATAGAAGTTGTCTGAATGCCTGTAGTTCAGCTGCTTCTTCGCTACCAGCATCCAGTACATAGACCTCCGTGGTGATTTTTTTAATCAAGGTATAAGGCTTAAGCACCTGATTAATAAAAACCTGAACCGGCTGTTCAACCGGTTCCGCGGCCAGTCCAACTACTGGTGGCATAGCTAATGCGATGGCTATGGCTATACCACATAAGTTTATTTTGATGAATCGATGCATGACTAACACTCCTTAAAAGCTATAAACCAGATTGACGCCGGTCAAGGTGTCGGTTTTTTCGCCTTTAACACCGCTTACATCAGTGTTGTGACGTATGGTGTAACTGATTTTGGCTGACATGCTACCGGTAATGGAGAGGCCTAATCCTGTGATAGATTCAATGTAGTTATTATCCTCACCAATCTCGACTCGAACTGTTTCTGAGAAGCGAGCAGTGTCTGAAATTCGCCCGGTATATTTACCCCCAAGAAAGTAGATGAGTTCATTTTCATCCAGTGCGACAGTTGTTGGATCTACAATGTAATCCGTTTGACGCGCACCCAGACCAATCTCGCCATCCAGATAATGCTTTTTTGTAGCGATGAATTGGCGGCCATAGCCAACCACTTCAGTCGTTCTGCTGTCAATAAAGGCGAACTCATCCTGGTCGTAACGTAGTATGGCGAACAGATAATCACGATCGGTCAAAAAATAACGTGGTTTATACCCAAGCACATAACGTTCAGCCGTTTTCTGGTTATCATCTTCTGCATAGTAGGCGTCTGCAAAAATATTGTGACGAATGTTATTTTTGGCAGTGTCCATATCTAGTTTGGCATTGACTGTGGTGTTATCGGTGTTACCTCCAGAAACCGATAGACCGAGCTCAGCATCGCCTACCCAGTCAGCATAGCTAAAGCCGCTGGCAGCCATAGCAGCAGTCATACTCATTGCTAATAATGTTTTTTTCATTTTCATTTCTTGCTCCATTAAAAAACCATATTTCACTTTGCTTTCAGTATTGATAGTAGCGATATGTGGCGGATTAGTTGATTTACGGTTTATATATGTTGCATAAACGAAGTGGCGCTTCATTTACGATGTGATGTGTTAGAGACTACGAACAGAAGAAAAAGTTACATCTTAATCGACAATTTTTTTCACTCACTTTGCGAATATCTAAACACCTTCGTCGTAGTTTTTTTATAGGAGGGGCACGCTGTGTGCGCGTCATCCTCTAATCCGTTATATACATCTTTGAATTGTTCAATGGCACGATAAAGCCGTGCTTTGGCAGCACTCAGTGATAACTGAAGGTGCTGTGCGATCTCCTCCAGTGAGCAGCCTATATAGAACCTCAGACGTAACACTTGCTGGGCCTTGTCTGAGAGTGAAAGCAGGGCCTGGTTAATCTGTGCCTGTTCTGCATGCGACTCATGTGGCGCAACGACCGCCTCTTCTGCCTGTTGATGGATTTCGATTAACTGCTCGATATGATCACGCGTGACATACTTTGCACGACGGACGGCGAAGGTATTGCAATAGTTCACAATAATGGTGTTGAGCCAGGTTCTGAACTTCGCTCTCCCCTGAAACTGATGCAGGTTGGCATAAACACGCATAATCACATCTTGCGTGGCATCTTCTGCATCGTGGTGATTTCCCAGGCGGAAAAGGCAGCCGCGAAATATCCAGCGACGATGTCGACCAATTAAGGTAGCGACCGCGTTATCAGCATTTGACCCCTTGTCGACGGCCTGTTGAATCAGTGCATCGTCCGACCATGTGGTCATGTCATTGCCAGTACTCTGCTGGCTTAATTGTGGTTTTGTGCAAGTTGCTGGCATCGTGCCCTCCTTAAGGATTGTCCTGAGATCAATCTTGGATGGGCACTTTAAGAGGTCTCTGTTGACAAATAAAACTAAAAATATTTGTCGATTATTAAAAAATTATTTATCATAGGAAATGGACCTTGAATTACTCAGAACATTTTTAGAGGTGAACCGGACGCGCCATTTTGGTGAGGCCGCTGGGCATCTGCATCTGACGCAGGCGGCGGTGAGCGCCCGTATTAAACAACTGGAATCGATATTGGGGGTAAAGCTGTTTGATCGCGTAAGGCGTGATATCCAGCTCACTCCGGAGGGACACCGCCTGCTGCGCTATGCCGATCTGCTGCTTTCGGGCTGGCGTAAAGCGCGTCAGGACGTCTCGGCTGGCGGTGCTGCCGAGCAGTTGGCGATAGGTGGCAGTGTGCGGTTGTGGGACGTGGCGCTGCAGGAGTGGTTTGTGAGCGTGCGGCGAGCGATGCCTGAGGTCGCGATGATTGCGGAGTGCCATACCCCGGATTTGCTGACACGGCGGCTGCTGGACGGTTTGCTGGACGTGGCTTTTATGCTTGAACCCGCACAGCTTGAAGTGTTGCATGTGCGCAAAGTGGCGCTGGTACAGTTGGTGCTGGTGTCGAGTGAAGCGGACATTGATAGCGAGGCGGCGCTGAATGGTGAGTACTTGATGGTCGATTGGGGCCTGGCGCACGCAGTGGAACATCGTCGCCTGTTCCCGGATGCGCCGGAGCCGCATATCCGAGTGGGACAGGCAGTAATTGCGCTGACTCATTTGTTGAGTATCGGCGGAAGCGCCTATCTTCCTGCCAGGATGGTAGCTGATGAGATTACCGCCGGGCGATTGCATATCGTGCAGGATGCGCCGACGATCGACCGCATTGCCTGTGCTGTTTATCCCGTACGCAGTGCTAAAGCAGCATTGATTAAAGAGGCCTTGAGCCTGTTTGAATATAAAGTCGATCTCGACGAACTGAGAGAGAATGGCTAGCCGCACTGAATTAGTGTTCATCAGTAGTAAGGGTGTTTGCGATATCGTTGCGTGTGAGGGTAATCGAAGCAAATGCCTGGGCGCTCAATTAGCCGGTGAGAGTTCATGATGCTGCTCTCTGTTCGCTGCTAGATGTTATGGGTAATTTCTCGATGAGTAGTTTTCCTACGCGGTGGTTTTCGACACTCAGGATAGTAAAGCGATAGCCATATTCAATGATTTCATCATTGACCATCGGCAACTCACCTAATGTGGCGACACACAGACCAGAAAGGGTGTTGGCATCGAGTTGATCGGGCACGACCAGGCCAATACTGCGCTCGGCATCGGATAATGAAACCAGCCCATCGGCCTCCCAGCAATCTTGGGCTATCGCGGTGATGGTGTAAGTGCGTGTGCTTAAATCGGTTTCATCCTCGATATCGCCGACAATCTCTTCAAGCAGGTCTTCAAGGGTGACCAGTCCGATCAGTTCGCCATATTCATCTACCACCAGTGCCATGTGCGCACGGGTGGCGCGCATGTCACTAAACAGGCGGGCGATTTTCTGGGATTCGGGGACGATTAAAGGCTCGCGGCAGTAACAACGTAAATTAGACCAGGGGGCTTTATCATCACGGAGCATGGCGGCATACAGATCTTTGGCGAGAATAATGCCAAGGACTGCATTGTCATTTACAGTGTCGATCAGTGGAAAACGCGAGTGGCCACTGTCACGAATAATAATCAGGTTATGTTCGGCGTCATGATTGATGTCCAGCAGCTTAAGTGAGGTACGGGGGAGCATCACGCGCCCGACATGACGCTGGTCGAATTCAAACATATTACGCAACATTTCGACTTTATCTGCATCTGTTTCACCGCGTTCATCAGAGGTGGCGACGAGGCCTTTAAGCGCATCGCCACTGTAAATATCTGCATGTGTGGCTTCAGTCACCTTGAACAGTGAAAGAATTACGCGGGTGGATGCGTTAAGCAGCCAGTTGAGCGGCAATGCTATTAGATAGGCTGCATGTAACGGATAGGCGGCCCATAATGCAACCGGTTCCGCTTTACGAATGGCCAGCGTTTTGGGGACCTGCCCTCCCACGACGATATGCAGCGATGAGAAAATCAAAAAACCAACGATGAATGCGCTCGTGTGTAAAATCGGTTCGGGTACACCCAGTCGAAAAAAGAGGGGTTCCAGCACTGCGGCGACAGCCGGTTCAGCGACCCAGCCCAATCCGAGAGAGGCCATGGTAATGCCGAGCTGGCAAGTGGCCAGATAAGCCTCGAGATTTTTTTGAATACGTAAAGTCAGCGTTGCGGCTGGGTTACCATCAGTGGCCATCGTCTCGATACGAAAGCCACGTGCCTTCACCAGTGCAAATTCTGCGGCAACAAAAAAACCATTAATCGTCAGTAATATAATTATCACGACAAGATTAAGTGATATGTTGTCCATGTGTTATTTTGTACTCCGCCTACCCTGCTATTAACAGACAGACCAGAGAGTCTGTGAATAAGTCACATGTAACTTATTCTTTTCTTTCGATGTCATTATCATGAGCAAGCGCTGGGCGATGTACAGTGAATATGGATTAAAAACCGTGATTAGGAGCAGCCTATGATAATAAAAACGCGACTGTTTATGGCGGCCCAACAACAGGTGGGTGGTGAAGAGCTGGTGGATGTCTGGCGCAAAGAGCCCAACGCGATGATCTGGGTTGATCTGAGTGGCAATGACAAAGATGAAGAAAAAGAGTGGTTAAAGGCAACCTTCGCTCTTCACACGTTGGCGATACAGGACGCACAACGTGATCGTCATCCACCCAAGATAGAAGCCTTTAGCAATTATACCTTCATATTGTTACGTGGACTGTCAGCGGATTCCACTGATATCGATTTCAAAACTATTCAGCTTGCACTCTTTGTCGGTGAGCGCTTCATGGTCACGCGCCATAATGGGCCATCAACGAGTGTCCAGCGGCTTGAGAGGCTGTTATCTGAAGAGCCCCTCGCAAAGTTTAGTGAGGTCTCCAAGCTGGCGTTGCACTTGTGCCGCCTGATGGCGCAACGCTACCTGGGCATTCTACTGGCATTAGAACCCCGTCTTGAAGAGCTGGAGGAACTCATGTTGGATAACCCGGATGACACGATGCTTGCAGAGCTGATTCGCTACAAAAGTGATCTTAAACGTCTGCAACGATTCGCGACCTATCACGAACAGCTGTTCGCTGAAATGAAAGATAAAAAATTCCCGGGCTTTAGTGATGTTGACCGCAGTCATGAAATTAATGATGTGTGGGAGCAGCATGAACGCACCGAAAGTCTGGCCAGGCTTTATTATGAAACGGCGTCTGATTTAATCGAGGGTTATATTTCGGTGGCTTCCCATCGGCTTAATCAAATCATGAAAGTACTGACGATTGTCATGGCCGTGTTTGTTCCACTGAGTTTTTTAGCGGGAATTTATGGTATGAATTTTGAGAATATGCCGGAGCTGCATTCACCGTCAGGCTATTTTATTTTACTAGGAGTGATGGCGACCATTGCCACGATATTACTATTGGGCTTCAGGAAGATGAAATGGTTGTGATATTAAGGTGGTGTGTTTGCCTCTTTTTAGTATGGAATGGCGCTGTTCAGGCAGAAGAGAATGCATCGAAACTGCCTGACCCTGTGGCACTGGAGGTCAATTGGTGGGGATATTTCGAGCCCACAGAGGAAATTGATAATGCTGAGCTGCTTTCCAGAATAGAAAAAACGCGTGATCGCCTGGCGCAATCGAGCAAAGGGCTGGCGGCTGACCAGTTAAACATCCTGATGCCAATGGTCAACAAGATAAACGATGGCCTGCAGCAATATGCAAGTCTACGCGATAGCACGACCAGTGAACGACCACCCTTGTCGCCAGCATTAGATAAGTACACGGTGAGCGCTGCGTTAGAGCGCTTTGTGCTGTGGCGAAAACTTAAGCGTGAGCTTGATCTTGAGGATGGCGATTTAGTTTGGCAAAAAGCACAGCTGTCACTGGAGCGAAAACGGCAGTCTCAATTACGCAATGATTACTTACAGTTGGCAGTGACAGATGCACAGCGCTTGTCTCAGGGCTTAACCCTGATGGCAAGCCGAATAAGCATTGAATTATCTGCATTACAGACAAAGCGTCGTGACACTAAGTTGAAAAATGCCAGCTTACAGGTGGCGCATTTAGGTGATGAACTTGCGATTATTCATCAGCGCATGGTGCCCTCTAAAGAGGGTGATGAGTGGTTAAAACAGCAGACCAGTGTAAAAAGTAAAACGAATACGCTGCGTAAGCAGACGGGCGCCTCTGTGGGCGACCAGTCACCAGATACGCCGCTGGGCTCAGCGAATATTAAATATCTATTACTTCAGGTAGCCGCCACAGATATCCAGGTGAGTATTCTGGAGCTTGCTGAACTGCGATACGGCGCAATGGTGGCGCTTGAGCAGTTGATTGTCACGCAGCGAGAAAATGATGCTGAGCTGTTGGCTAACACACTGAAAAAATTTGTTGAGCACAAGCAACTGACGCGTGAGCAACAACAGTCATGGCGCTCGTTGACTGAACAGACGCGTAAATTCATCTCGGCACAAAACATCAATAACGACCAGTCCGACGCAGCCCTTAATAAGGCCTATAAACGCTTACTTAAACAGCTTGATGAAAATGAGCGCTGGTTAAGAGACTTCGAACTAGAGCAAGATGTGGGTGGGTTTCTAGTCACGTTAGCGCAAGAAAAATTGAAAGATAATGTGGGATGGTTTGAGCAGTGGTGGCTTGTCACAAAAAGCAGCGTTGAAAAAAGCTGGAGTCAGGTCAGTGTCATTATCAATGCAACCCTGTTTGAAATAAATGAGGTCCCGGTGACCACACTTGGCCTGGTGAGTGTTCTGTTTATTGTGTCGATTGCCCTGCTGATATCGAAAATATTACGACACGGACTGGATAAATTAGGGCGGCGCAAAGCGGGAGCCAATTCAAGCGCATTTTATACGCTAGGACGCGTAGTGCACTACATTATTATGATCGTAGGTATCATCGCCGGCCTTTCTTCTATCGGTATCGATTTTACCAAGTTTGCACTGTTTGCGAGTGCGCTGGGTGTTGGTATCGGTTTTGGCTTGCAAGCTATTATCGGTAATTTTGTCGCTGGATTAATTATCCTTTTTGAGCGCAGTCTTAAGGTGGGGGACTTTGTTGAATTGCCATCAGGGCTTGTCGGTGAAGTGAGAGAGATCAACATGCGCAGCACATTGATCACCACTAACGACAATGTCGATATCCTTGTACCGAATTCAGACCTGGTCAATAACCAGGTCACTAACTGGACGTTACGTGATACGCAACGTCGCATAAGAGTGCCTTTCGGTGTGGCATATGGCACAGAAAAAGAACTGGTTAAGCAGGCTACGCTAGAAGCGGCTGATGAAGTGAAGTGGACTTTGCGCAATAGTAAGCACAGGCATCCCCAGGTCTGGTTTGTAGAGTTTGGTGATAGCAGTCTTAATTTTGAACTGGTTGTGTGGTTAACGCCAGAGGCGGTTAAACGTCCGTCGGCTGTGCAAGCTGCATACTTGTGGGAGATTGATACTAAGCTCAGGGAATATAATATTGAAATCCCTTTTCCTCAACGCGACCTGCATCTACGCAGCTTATTTGGTCAGAAAGATGAAGCTGGATTAGCGCTGATAAATAATCGAATGCAGCAGGAGTTATAAGCTATGTCAGCGCAGTTGGTGATTGTTATCAGTTGTAAGGAGATGTGATCCAGGCCTTTTATTTGTAACTTTTTCTGACAAGCGAACCTCTATGTTTAAGCTTTCCCATATTTATATCTATATTAATTTTCACTTGTAGGTATGATGCAAGTATGGATTTTTATGGTTTTTAGTAATTATAAATTCAATTTCAAATAAGGAAGAAATTATGAAGTTCAGCCGTTTGATAATCACTGGCATTTCGCTTGCCGTACTGTTTACGGTTAGTGGTTGTGCTTCAACCGAGCTTAAGCAGGAGAATTCTGATCTTAAGCAACAGGTTCAAGCAGAAGAGCAAGCGCTTAAAGATTATGCAGATAAACTACGCGCGGCCTCTAAAATGTCTGAAGAAGAACGCGCTCGTCACCAGGCAGAAATGACCAACATGCAGCGTGACTTGAATAAAGTGCTAAATGAAAAACAGGGGGTCGTTAAAAAACTAGAAGACCTCACGATTATTGAAATGCAACAGAGCGTGCTTTTTGCATCAGGCCAGGCGGAGTTAAGCCAGAATGGTCAGTCTATTGTTAAGAATATTTCTACTGAGTTCAATAAATACAACGGCTATCATATGAGAGTTGAAGGTCATACAGATAGCATGCCTATTCACGCAAAACTAAAGCAACGCTATTCTTCCAATTGGGAGTTGTCCGCTGCGCGCGCGGCAAGTGTTGTCAAATACATGACATTTGGACTTGGCGTGTCAGATAAAAGTCTGTCGATTGCAGGATACGCAGATAATAGACCCGTCGCTAATAATGAAACTGAAGAAGGGCGTGCGCAGAATCGTCGTATACGTGTTGTTGTGTTCAAAAATGCTAATTAACAGGTACGCGCCATCGCTTTCTAGTATCTGGCATTAGATTTTTAACATCAACAAATTGGTCGCTCGGGGAAGAGCTATCTATGACACTAAGCGTTAGCAATTCCTCCATTTAATTATGAATGGAAGTCAGGGGCATTATTATTCAACGTGTGTGTGCACACGATTTAGTGCTGATACTGAGATCTGGAAGCCAAGCCGGCAGGCACATTTTGATGCTGCCATTACTCGACGATATAATTGTGTGGCAGTTATCGTGAATTGTGTTCGTTTACGGTGGCAGTATGGTTTTTTCTCGATCATGCGATGCGCAAGTTTAACCTTACCTGAAATAGCCCTTGGTGACATACTGACTAATCATACGCTCGGTATTGAAAAAAAAGCCATTGATGGCAATCGTATTCCTCATAATTTCTATATAGGCTTCACGATTGAGGCTAATCCCCATGGAGAAATAGGCGATCGAGATGTTGTTTTTCATATCTGTTCCACCGCTGGTAATCAGCTTTGAGTTAACAGGCGCTGCTTATTCATAGGGCCATTTCCAGTCACGTATCTCAGGGATGTCTTGTCCGTATCGAGTGATGTATTGCTTGTGTTCGATTAGCCTGTCGCGCAGCAACTGTTTCAAATAGGCTGCCTTGTAACCTAGTGTGGGCACCCGGTCAATCACATCGCCCACCAGATGGAATCGGTCCATATCATTCAGCACTGCCATATCGAATGGCGTGGTGGTGGTGCCCTCCTCTTTATAACCGCGCACATGTAGATTTTTGTGATTGCTGCGACGATAGCAAAGACGGTGGATAAGATAGGGATAGCCATGAAAGGCGAAGATAACCGGCTTGTCGGTGGTGAACAGGGTGTCGAACGCTTTGTCGCTTAGACCGTGGGGGTGTTCTTCCCGGGGTTGCAGTGTCATCAGGTTGACCACATTGACGACCCTGACTTTCAGTTCCGGCAGATGCTGGCGTAGCAGATCCACCGCCGCCAGCGTTTCCAGCGTCGGCACATCACCGGCACAGGCCATCACCACGTCAGGTTCGCTATCCTGGTCGCTGCTGGCCCATTCCCAGATGCCAATCCCGGCACTGCAATGTTTGATGGCCGCATCCATATCCAGCCACTGCGGCTGCGGCTGTTTGCCGGCGATAATCACGTTGATAAAATCACGGCTGCGCAAGCACTTATCGGTAATGTACAAAAGTGTATTGGCATCCGGAGCCAGGTAGACGCGAATGATGTCAGCCTTTTTATTGACCACCAGATCGATGAAGCCGGGGTCCTGATGCGAAAACCCGTTGTGGTCCTGACGCCAGACGTGTGAAGTCAGCAAATAATTTAGCGAGGCAACCGGCCGCCGCCAGGGAATCTCTTTACTCACCTTGGTCCACTTGGCATGTTGATTAAACATCGAATCCACAATATGGATAAAGGCCTCGTAACACGAAAACAGACCATGACGGCCGGTCAGCAGATAACCTTCCAGCCAGCCCTGACAGGTATGTTCAGACAGAATTTCCATCACCCGACCATCAGGCGACAGATGGTCATCCTCCGGCAGGGTCTCCGCCATCCAGGCACGATCGGTGACGTCGAAAAGCGCACCGAGGCGATTGGAGGCGGTTTCGTCCGGCCCCATGACGCGGAAGTTTTTGTTCTCTATGTTGCGTTTCATCACATCACGCAGAAAATGACCCATCACCCGGGTGGATTCGCCCAGGCTGTGACCGGGGCTGACAACGTCGACTGCATAGTCGCGGAAGTCGGGCATCTTTAGATCGCGTAGCAGCTGGCCACCATTGGCATGCGGATTTGAACCCATGCGACGCTGTCCCTGTGGCGCCAGCTCACAAAATTCTTGATTGAGAAAACCCGAATCGTCAAACAACTCTTCAGGGCGATAGCTTTTAAGCCAGTTTTCCAGCAGCGTCAGGTGATCCGGGTTATCGACCATGTCGGAGAACGGCACCTGATGCGAACGCCAGTAACCTTCGCTTATTTTGCCGTCGACCTCCTTTGGCCCGGTCCAGCCTTTCGGGCTACGCAGGATGATCATCGGCCACTGCGGCCGTTGCCGCTTACCATTAACACGCGCCTCATGCTGGATAGTTTTGATATCAGCGACAATGGCATCAAAGGTAGCCGCCATCTTCTGATGCATCTCGGCTGGGTCGGAACCCTCGACAAAATAAGGTTTGTAACCGTAACCAACAAACAGGCTGTTCAACTCATCATGGCCAATGCGCGCAAGCAAGGTAGGGTTCGCAATCTTGTAACCATTCAGGTGTAAGATCGGCAACACCGCTCCATCACGGGCAGGATTTAGAAACTTGTTCGAATGCCAAGAGGTGGCCATCGGCCCGGTTTCCGCCTCGCCATCACCAACCACACAACAGACCAGCAGATCGGGATTATCGAAGGCCGCACCATAGGCATGCGATAGCGCATAACCCAGCTCGCCGCCCTCATGAATAGACCCCGGTGTTTCAGCCGTGACATGACTGCCGACGCCGCCAGGAAAAGAGAACTGCTTGAATAGCCGCCGCATGCCATCGGCGTCGGTGGAGATGTTGGAATAGAACTCGCTGTAGCTGCCCTCCAGCCAGGTATTGGCTATCAGACCGGGACCACCATGGCCCGGACCGGCGACATAGATCATATTCAGGTCATGATCTTTGATGATGCGGTTGCAGTGGGCGTAGATAAAATTCAGCCCAGGGGTGGTGCCCCAATGCCCTAGCAGTCGGGGTTTAACGTGCTCCTTTTTCAACGGCTCTTTGAGCAAGGGATTATCGAGCAGATAGATCTGGCCCACCGAAAGATAATTGGCGGCACGCCAGTATGCGTCAATCTTGCGTAGCTCTTCTGCGTCAAGGGGTTCGTGAGTGGTAGTTGTGTCAGTCATGAAGGTTTCTCCTTGCTGAAATATGCGCCGTTTTGGAGCGGATGTATTGTCATTAAGCGAATTTAGTCAGGCTTAATCCAACATAGAGGCCATAGCCAGCCAGTAATATTCCACCTTCAAGTCGGCTTATGCGACGCCCTGTATAGAGGAAAAGCAACACCAGAAGCGCCGTTGCCAACATGACCCATTGGTCGAATTGCAGAATTCTTGCGTGGACGGGCAGCGGTTGAAGCAAAGCAGATACACCTAGAATGCCCAATAAGTTAAAGATATTGCTCCCCAGCACGTTGCCAATAGCTACATCAGTGTGCCGACGTAGTGTCGCAATCACCGAAATAGAAAGCTCTGGCAGGGAGGTACCCACTGCTACTAAGGTCAAACCGATTACTGCCTCGGAAACCCCAAAGTGCTGCGCAATAGCGACGGCCCCGATGAGCAGCACCTGTGACCCGGAAATTAACAGCAGCAAACCAATGAGCACTGCCGCCACAATCCACCCGACTGTCTTCGGCAAAGCGGTGAGTTCTTCGGCTTCGGCTTTGTGAAGTTCTGCAGACGGCGCAGCGTGGTAGCGCTCACTCCAATAGGCCCACACCAGGTACGACACTAAGGCGATTAACAAAATCGCGGCATCCACACGCCCCAGTGTGCTTCCACCCAGCCAAACCAACATTAGAAACAACAGGCTTGCCGCGACTACTGTGGCAGCGTCCCGGCGCAGTGCCAATGGTTTGACCGCCAACGGCGTGATCAGGGCGCAGATGCCGAGAATCAGCAAAATATTGCCGATATTACTGCCCACCACGTTGCCAATGGCGATGTCCGGTTGCCCGTTGAGTGCCGCATCAATAGAGACCACCAACTCCGGTGCCGAGGTACCGAACCCTACGATGACAAGACCGCTTAACAATGGCGATACACCGAGACGCTGGGAGGCCGCCAGCGAGCCTCTAATCAACGCTTCACCGCCAACGGTAAGCAAGACCACACCGAGGATCAAAAATAGAAAATTCATGACGCTTTACTGTCTGCGAGCATAGGGTTTGATGAGCCTGTAGTTAAGTCGCCCCCGAGGACGGCTGAACCATAAGGAGAAGGAATTATCGAGCAGATAGATCTGGCCCACCGAAAGATAATTGGCGGCACGCCAGTAGGCGTCAATCTTGCGCAGTTGCTCGGTGTTTAGAGTCTCGCCGGTAATTGCCCCAGTCGCGATCATGCTGCTTCCTCCTGGCTGAACCAAGGTACTTTCAGTATTTAAATGTATGATGATCTTTTAAGTGAGGTCTGTAAATGACCAATGCTGAGTTTGTCTGCCTGCTCCTGTCTTCACTGGCTTGGTAGCAGCCAAGCTTGAAAAGCACTGATGCGGTGTAACATTATCTATCAAAGCAACTGAATATATGATCAGCATGCGATGGTGACGCCTTTGTATCGGCGTTATAAATTTCCAAACAAGCGTGCAATTTCTGGCATGATTATGTTTGAATCAGGAATTGGCCATATACTCAATATACACGCAAGTTTACCTGTAAAGGGGACGCTATGACGCTTAAGCACACCAAAGAAAAAGACGCGATTATTAGTCGCATAGTTGACATGCTGGGAAAGCGCCTACCCGAAGGGGAAGTGAGGCGTGCGACTCGCTTTGCTGAGCAATATTATGCACGTGCAGCCCCTGATGATTTAGTAAACCTCTCTATCGATGATCTGTACGGCGCTTTGCTTAGTCATTGGCATCTGGCGGGCCGCAGAAAATCAGACAAACCGCTGCTCCACATCTACAACCCTGTCTTTGAAGAGCAGGGTTGGCAATCCACTCACACCGTGATTGAAGTGGTTACCGACGATATGCCGTTTCTGGTCGATTCCCTGAGTATGGGGTTGATTCACCAGGGCATCAGTATTCATTTTGCCCTGCATCCAATTATCTCGGTACGCCGTGATGCCAGTGGCAATCTGGTGGAGGTGTTGAGTGCCAGTGACGAAGATAAGCGTGTTGTCAATGAGGCTTTTCTGCGTTTTGAAATCGACAGGCAAAATGACCCACAGACACTGGCTACCCTGCACAAAAATATTCTGCATATCTTAATGGACGTGCGGCTGGTGGTTGATGACTGGCAAGCGATGCGGACCAGGTTGAAGGAGGTCATAGAACTGCTGCTGGCCCAGAACTTGCCGCTTGACCAGAAGGAAAAAGAAGAAAGTATTGCCTTTTTGCGCTGGGTTGAGCAAAACCATTTTACCTTTATCGGTTTTCGCGCCTATGACCTGATTGAAGAGGCCGGACAGGATGTGTTGCGTTTGAGTGCTGATTCGGGGCTGGGTATCTTTCGTAACACCCACGTAGATCATCTCTCTCAGAGCTTTACCCAGCTCCCTGCAGTAGTACGCAGTGAGGCACGTGTGCCAAGCTTACTGGTCATTACAAAATCGACTGCACAGTCGCCGGTCCATCGCCCGGTACACATGGATTATCTGGGGATCAAACGATTTAATGATGCCGGAGAAGTGAGCGGCGAGTGGCGCTTTCTGGGTCTGTACAGCTCGACTGCCTACAGCTTGCCACCCAATGACATTCCGATCCTGCGGCGCAAGGCAGCGTGGGTGCTGGCGCAGTTGAAGCTTCCCTTCGATAGTCATGCTGGGAAAGCGATGCAACATATACTGGCGACATTTCCGCGTGATGAAATGTTTCAGGCCAGTAATGAAGAATTGCTGGAGATTACGACTGGCATACTCCATGTACAGGATCGTCACAGTTTGCGTCTGTTTCTTCGGCAAGATCCGTTTGGTCGTTTTATCAGCGCTTTTGTCTTTGTGCCCCGTGATCGCTACAACACGGAATTACGCCTGCGGATGCAGGCGATACTGATGCAGGCGTTTGATGGGCAGGGCGCAGAATTTAATGTGCAGTTTACTGAGTCCGTGTTAGCACGTGTCCATTTTATCATCCGCATCCAGGCAGACCATCTTCCCGAATTTGATACGAGTGAGATCGAAGCGCGCATCACGGCTGCGATGTTATCCTGGGAAGACGAACTGGAAGTGGCATTACAAGAACATCATGGTGAAGGGCTGGGTATTCAGTTGACGCGTAAATACGGTAGCTCCTTCCCGCCGGCTTATCGTGATGACTTTACCTCGCGTACTGCAGTGCTGGACATCAAACACCTGGAAAGTCTCACTGAGACAATACAGTTAGACACCCTGCTTTATCGTCCCATTGAGGAAAGCGATAACCTGCTGCACTTCAAGGTCTATGGCCGAAATCGCCCCATGCCCTTATCCGACGTGTTGCCGATACTTGAACGCATGGGACTGCGTGTGCTCGGTGCGAGACCCTATGAAATTTCAATGTTGGATGGGGCGCGTTGCTGGATCCTTGATTTTGATATGACTGCCGGTCAGGGCATCGAAATTGAAATCCTGCAGGTGAAGAATATTTTTCAGGATGCATTCGCGCGCGTCTGTAGCGGCGAGATTGAAAACGATGGTTTCAATCGCCTGGTACTGGCGGCTGCGTTGAACTGGCGCATGGTGATGGTGTTACGAGGTATCTGCAAATACCTACTGCAAACGCGCGCGCCTTTCAGTCAGGCCTATATGGAATCGGCACTGGCCAAAAACTCACATATCGCCATATTGTTAACACAGCTGTTTATGGTGCGCTTCGATCCCAAACGTAAGACAGATGCGATGGAAGTCATGGAAAAACTGATTGCCAGGATAGAGGAAGCACTGGATGCAGTGAGTAATCTTGATGAAGACCGTATTCTACGTCGATATCTGACGATCATACAGGCCATGTTGCGTACCAATTATTTTCAGCACGATGAAAATAAAGCATTCAAGGGCTACTTTTCATTCAAACTGGACTCATCAAAAGTACCCGATTTGCCACTGCCACGCCCAATGTTTGAGGTGTTCGTCTACGCACCATGGGTAGAGGGCGTGCACTTACGCGGTGGCAAGGTAGCGCGTGGTGGTTTGCGCTGGTCAGACAGACGGGAGGATTTCCGCACCGAAGTCCTTGGACTGATGAAGGCGCAAATGGTCAAGAATTCTGTGATTGTACCAGTGGGTGCCAAAGGGGGCTTCGTGGTCAAGTGCACGCCAGGTAGTGGTCAGTGTGACACGCTGAAGGATGAGGTGATCCGCTGTTATCGTACCTTTGTCTGTGGCTTGCTTGATTTGACAGATAATCTGATCGACGGCGAGGTGATATTACCGCCAGAGGTGGTTCGCTATGATGATGACGACCCTTACCTGGTGGTCGCAGCTGACAAAGGCACGGCCACTTTCTCCGACATTGCCAACGATATTGCCGCCGATTATAACTTCTGGCTGGGAGATGGTTTCGCCTCTGGGGGCTCATCAGGCTACGACCATAAAAAAATGGGAATTACTGCCCGTGGTGGATGGGAATCAGTTAAACGACATTTTCACGAACTGGGCATTGATTGTCAGCAACAGGATTTTAATGTCGTCGGTATCGGCGACATGGCAGGCGATGTGTTTGGCAACGGCATGCTGCTATCACGCCACATCAAGCTGGTGGCCGCGTTTAATCACCAGCATATCTTTATCGACCCTCAGCCCGATCCCGAGGTTTCCTATCGGGAACGCGAGCGTCTGTTCAGACTGCCACACTCGGCATGGAGTGATTATGACAAACAACTTATTTCCACAGGTGGCGCTGTCTATCCACGCAATGCCAAATCAATCACACTGAGCCACGAAGCGCGTCAGGTGCTGGGTATTGAGTGCGAGGTCATGACTCCCGTTGAGTTGATACAGGGTTTGCTGCGAGCCCCTGTCGATCTGTTGTGGAACGGTGGCATCGGGACCTACGTCAAGGCCAGCCGAGAAATTCACGCCGACGTGGGTGATCGTGTTAATGATGCGCTACGTGTCGATGCCTGTGAGCTGCGTTGCCGGGTGGTGGGGGAAGGTGGAAACCTCGGTTTTACCCAGTTGGCACGTGTTGAATTCGCGCGTAAGGATGGCCTGATCAATACTGATTTTATCGATAATTCCGGCGGAGTTGATTGTTCTGATCATGAGGTCAATATCAAGATCCTGCTAAACCAGATGGTGCGTGCGGGTGACATGACCTTAAAACAGCGTAATCAACTGCTCCTCGAGATGACCAACGATGTTACCGCGCTGGTGCTGCATCACAATTATCTGCAAACTCAGGCGCTTAGTATTGCAGCGATGCAGGCACCATTGTTACCCAGCGAACATATGCGCTTGATCCGGGAGCTCGAGCGTGATGGGCGCTTGAAACGCAAGCTGGAATTTCTTCCTGATGATACTGCATTGAATGAGCGCGAGCAGCTTGGCGAAGGGCTAAGCCGGCCTGAGATTGCGGTGCTGTTGTCCCACAGTAAAATCAAACTGTTCGAAGAATTATGCGATTCCAGTATTAAAGAAGATGATTTTCTGGCATCAGAGTTGATCGAGTATTTTCCCGGGGCGATGCATGACGGCTTTACCACACTGATGCAGGCACACCCTCTGCGACGTGAAATCATTGCCACTCAGATCAGTAATAGCATGGTAAATCGCATGGGCAGTACGTTTGTGTTGCGCATGAAAGACGAAACCGGTCACGATGCCAAAGACATCGCCAGTGCCTTTACCGCTGTTCGGGAGATATTTGGCGCACGTGAATTATGGGATGCTATTGAGGCGCTGGATACAGGTATTTCTGTTCAGACACAAAATGCAATGCTCATCGAGATCAGGCGCTTGTTAGATCGGGCGACAGTATGGCTGCTGCGCAACCGCCGCTCACCGATTGATATTGCCGAGAATATTGCACAATTCACCGATAATGTGGTCGCCGCTATTATTCAGATCCCTCGGCTGTTACAGAATGAGACACGAACACGTTACAAGAAAACAGCTCGCCAATATGTTCATGCAGGTGTGCCCGCCGAACTGGCACAACGGGTGGCTATTCTTGATACTGTTTATCCAGCATTAGATTTGGTGGAGATCCAGATTGATCTGGGCATCAGTATTAAAGAGGTTACCGACACCTATTTCAAGATCGGTTTTGCGCTGGAACTGTTCTGGTTACATGACCGGATCCAGGAATTACCTCGAACTGATTATTGGCAGCGTAAAGCTCGCATGGCCTTGCGCTATGATATGTATGTTGAATTACGCGCGTTAACTAAAGATCTCTTACAGCAGGGTACCAGGTCGCGCAGCACTAAAGTAAGGGTAACGCATTGGCTTGAAGAGAATGCTGTAGCGGTCAATCACTGGCGAAACTTACTGGCAGATATTCAGGCAAGCGGTGTGCATGACATCTCGATGTTATCTGTGGCGATGCGTGAGATTCGCAGTTTTGTCAGGTATGGTGTAAAAGAGCCAGAAGGGAAGTAACACAAGGAAGCTCTGGTTAATTGTCAGGTGACCGAAAGATGTGCCCAGTGGTGCGAGCAGCGGAATGAACGACGAAGGAAGCTCTAACTCGATGTAGGAACATCGTCATTGGATGGCCTTGTCTTCTAACGGTATGAATTAGTCGCTATTGTATTTATCGATAACCGCTACCGTTTGACGAGCAATCTCTAGTTCTTCATTGGTCGGAATCACTAACACTTTTACTGCGCTGTTATTGCCACTGATATCAGTCTTCCCTTGCGAGTTTTTTTGCTGTTTGAGTAAGACACCAAATATGGATAATTTTTCACAAATTAATTGCCGTATCAGCGGATCATTTTCACCAATGCCGCCGGTAAAGACCAGTGCATCCAGTCTGCCAAGGATGGTGCAGTAGGCACCGATATATTTACATATTCGGTAACAGTACATTTCAATGGCAAGACCTGCCTGCTCATCACCTTTGTTCGCCAGCTGGTGGACTTCTCGCATGTCACTGACGCCACACAGCCCCTTCATCCCACTGTCATGGTTCAACAGGGTTTCGATTTCATCAAGCGTCATGCCCAGATTTCTGGAAAGGTAGAAAATCACAGAGGGATCCAGGTCACCGCAGCGTGTTCCCATGATAAGCCCTTCCAGTGGCGTCATGCCCATCGAGGTGTCGATGCAAATGCCGTCACGAATCGCAGCAGCACTGGCACCGTTGCCCAGATGTAGCGTGATAAGCCGCAACGATTTCAGCGGTTGTTGCAGATAGCTGGCCGCCTGACTGGCGACATATTGATGCGAGGTGCCGTGAAAACCGTAGCGACGCACATGGTGATCCCGATACAGCTCATCCGGCAGCGCATAGCGATCGGCATGTGGTGGCAGCGTGCGAAAAAAAGCGCTATCGAACACGGCGACCTGTGGCACTTGTGGGTAGCGTTGACGCGTTGCCTCGATGCCAGCCAGATTTGCCAGGTTGTGTAACGGCGCGAGCGGTATCATATCGCGTATATTTTCAATGACATCGTCGTTGATGAGCGTTGGCGCCTGGAAAGTATCGCCACCATGAACGACGCGGTGGCCGATGGCGTATAGTGATTGCATCAAATCGATAGCGTTGTCACTGTTATGTAAAAAAGCAATGATCTGTTGCAGGGCCGCGATGTGATCGACAACAGGCACATGTTCTTTGTGCTCTCTCATCTCACTGGCAGCAGTGTAATTGCGGTAAATAATACTGCTGTCAGTTTCGCCTATGCGTTCCAGTGCGCCCGATACCAGCAGGGTCTCTTCTTTCATATCATAGAGGCGGAACTTGATGGAAGAGCTGCCGGAATTGAGGATGAATACATGCTTAGTGTTAGCCTGCATATTTCACCCGATAAAGTTTTACGCAACAGGCAAAAAGCGAGGACTCTTCTTTTTTCATACTGTCTGACGTCCTGATTTGATGTATTTGCGTAGTAATAATTTTTCTATTTCTACCAGAACCAGTACCGAAGAAGCCACCATGATGATACGTAGCCAGGCATCCGCACTGATGGCAGTCGTCGCAAACAATGTCTGCATCGGCCCCAGGTAGGTGAATCCCAGTTGGAACAGTATCAGCAGGGCGATGGCATACAGCACATAACGGTTTTCTGTCAGCCCTTTATAAGTTAATGAAGGGGCCAGCAGATAGCGTACGCTGAACAGATAGAATATTTCAAACATCACCAGTGTATTGACGGCCACGGTACGTGCTAGCTCAATCGAGGCACCATGTTCGCGTTCCCACAGGAACAGGCCGAAGGTGCCGGTGACGATAATCAGCGAGACGAAGATGATACGCCAGATCAGAAAGCCGGAGAGGATAGGTTCTGTTGGGTTTCTGGGTGGGCGTTGCATGACATTGCGTTCAGCTGGCTCGAACGCTAGTGTCAGCGCCAGGGTCACTGCGGTGATCATATTGACCCACAGAATCTGGGCAGGGGTGATCGGTAGCATGCGACCCATCACAATAGCCGCAATAATCGTGAGTGCCTCGCCTCCATTGGTGGGCAGTATAAACAGGATGGATTTTTTCAGGTTGTCGTAGACAGTACGCCCCTCCTCTACGGCGTGGGCAATAGAGGCGAAGTTATCATCCGTCAGCACCATCTCTGCCGACTCTTTAGCCACTTCAGTCCCTTTAAGCCCCATGGCGACGCCGACGTCGGCGCGCTTCAGTGCCGGTGCATCGTTGACGCCATCGCCGGTCATCGAGACAACTTCTCCAGCCGCCTGGAGTGCGCTCACCAGTTGTAGTTTTTGCTCGGGTGATACTCTGGCAAAAATATCACATCGCTGTACGGTATCCTGCAACTGCCGGTCGTCATAACTGTCCAGTTCGGTGCCACTGACCACGGTGATGCCATCGCCAATGCCCATCTGAGCACCGATAGCGCTGGCGGTGATGGCGTGATCACCGGTGATCATCTTGACGCGGATACCCGCCGACTGACAAGTATGCACTGCGGCTGTCGCTTCCTCACGCGGCGGGTCGATGATGCCCACGATGCCTAACAGGGTCAGTCCATTTTCAACATCACTGAAGCTTATAGACTGTTGTGAGGATGTGGCCGGCTTAAAGGCAATAGCCAGCAACCGTTGGCCGCTACCAGCCATGGCTGCCATACTGGCTTCCCAATAGATCTGGTCCAGGGGCACATCTTCACCCCGCATGCGCTGCTGGTGGCACATTTCCAGTACGCGTTCCGGTGCACCTTTAAGATAGATAAATCCATGGCCGGCGTGGTCATGATGTAGCGTGGCCATGAAGCGGTGCTGCGATTCGAAGGGGATAGCGTCGGTGCGTGGAAACTGAGTCTGATAATAATGATGTTCCAGACCCGCTTTTAATGCCAGTGTCACCAGCGCGCCTTCGGTTGGGTCGCCCTGCATCTGCCACTGTCCGTTGACTTCTGATAGCGATGCATCGTTGCATAGCAGTGCCGCCTGAGTGACTTCTCGTAATAGCGGAAAGGCCTCTGGCAAGAGATCGTCGCCGTTCAGGGTGAAAGTGCCGTGAGGGTCATAACCGACACCACTCACCTTGCAGATGCCAGCACCAGTGGCGATCGTCTGCACGGTCATTTCATTGCGGGTAAGGGTGCCCGTCTTGTCCGAACAGATGACCGTCACCGAGCCTAAGGTTTCCACTGCCGGCAGGCTTCTGATAATGGCGTGCTTCCTCGCCATGCGCTGCACACCGATGGCGAGGGTGATGGTCATGATGGCAGGCAGCCCTTCTGGAATACCGGCTACTGCGAGACCGACGGCAGCGAGAAACATTTCGCCGCTGGAGTAATCCTGAAATAGTACGCCATAGGCAAAGGTGATCGCAGCGATAATGCCGATGGTGATGGTGAGCCACTTAGCAAATATCGCCATCTGTCGTAGCAGCGGAGTGGTTAGCGTTTCAACCTGACTCAACATACTGCTAATGCGACCAATTTCGGTGTCATCCCCTGTCGCGACCACTACCCCTTGCGCCTGCCCGTATGTGACCAGCGTGCCGGAGTATGCGAGCCCCTTGCGGTCGCCGATGCTGGCGTCTAATGATACTGATTCAGTGTTTTTCTCTGCTGGCACCGATTCACCAGTGAGCATCGCCTCCTCAATACGCAGTTCACGGCTCTTGAACAGGCGCAGGTCTGCCGGAACCTTGTCTCCAGACTGGATGAGCACGACATCACCCGGGACCAGCTGGTCTGCTGTCATGCTGATAAACTTACCGTCGCGTTTTACCATCGCCTGTTGGGAGAGCATGTTACGTATGGCATCCAGTGCCTTTTCTGCCTTGCCTTCCTGAATGAAGCCGATAATGGCATTCACCACCACCACGCCGATGATGACGCCACTATCCACCCAGTGCCCTAACAGGGCTGTAATGCCGCTCGCCCCTAATAGTACATAGATGAGAACGTTGTGAAACTGCGCCAGAAAACGCGCTAGCGGCCCCTTTTTTACCGCCGGTTTAAGTCGATTAGGGCCATGTTTTTGTAGGCGCTGTAGCGCATCCTGCTGTGACAGCCCATTCACCGATGAAGAGAGCCTGGAGAACGCGGAATCTATCTCAAGTGCATACCAGGGCGATGGATTAGTGCTAGGTTTGTCAGCCATGTTGAATGTTCCCGAATATAATTCCATCTATACACATGCCCTCCTTCATCTATTTTGAAGGGCTCTATGCAAAAGGTGTGTGAGCAGGAAGTTATAGCCCCAGTACCCATTCTGACTTTGATCCAAAGCAGTCCTAACTCAGGCAGCAAAATCCACTCCCATCAACCTGCAGCAACTAATTTTGGTTTCAGTTTTTAAGTCTTTATCAATCTAAAACCAATCCTTGCGCTTAAAGTAGATGATCATGCCCGCTACAATAGTAATCATTATCCCCCATGTCATAGGATATCCATAATACCAGTGTAATTCAGGCATTGCCCAGGGGCTATCGGGGTGACTGAAGTTCATACCATATAGGCCGACCACAAAGGTCAATGGGATAAAAATCGTTGCAATCATGGTGAGTACACGCATGATTTCATTGAGCCGGTGGCTTACTGAAGAGATGTAAATCTCAATCATACTGCCAGCCATTTCACGGTAGTTTTCGATAATCTCCAGGATCTGAATAGTGTGATCATAGCAATCCCGAAAATAGACCAGTGTGCCTTGTCTAATCAGCGCATTATCATCACGCAATAAGTTGTTAAGTACTTCTCGCTGCGGCCAGAGATTTCGCCTCAATAGCAACAGTTCACGCCGTATGCGATGAATCTCGGCAAGCGTCGTTTGCCTGGGAGATGACTTTAATAACTCATCTTCAATAGCTTCGATATCTTCACCAAATCTTTCTAGTATCGGATAGCCCTGGTCGACTACCAGATCCAGTATGCAGTAGAGAAGATAGTCCGACTTTTGGTTACGAATACGGCTATTATTTTTTCGCACACGAGTGCGGAGGGGATCAAAGGGGTCATGGCTGCCAGCATGGAAGCTGATGATATAATTCTTTCCAAGGAAGATGGAAACCTGTTCAATGACTGTTGTTTCATTATTTTTAGCGGGCATAGACATGATGACGAATAGTAATTCATCATACTCTTCTATCTTGGGACGCTGTCCTTTGTTGAGCACGTCCTCAAGCGCAAGAGGATGAAGCTCAAACATATTGCCAATACGATTAATGGTGTCCGCCTGGACCAGGCCCTGTAGATGAATCCAGGTCACGCTTTCTTTATCCAGATAGGACTGGCATTCTTCGATTGAGACTAGCTCTTTTTCTAAGAAGTTGCTGTCGCTGTAGTCGATCAGCCGGATGGTGAGTTTCTCGTCGCTGGCATCTTCATGTCCGACAAGGGTGCCGGGAGATGTACCGGGCGGATGATAGGTCTTGTCGAAATAGTCCATTGGTCTTTTTTCACCTATGATTTTACTATCGTTATCTTATCAATCAGTTTGAACTCAAATAATGGAATTTTCCAGGGAATTTGAACTTATCTCTAAACGGCTCATGCTGGCAACAGCGTCGCTTGAATAAATTTATGAGATAGTTTGTCAGCTTGTATTGGATCAGAACAATTGCTTATAGACTTTATATAGCGCTGATTAGATTAGTAGTATGGTTTGCGGCGTCAAAATAATAGCCACGACCGCGGGCTTTTATTTTGTCAGCAGTAACAGGTGCGATTGCAACCCTATTATTAATGGGACTCAGGAAAATGAAATGGTGTCTGTGTGATTTTTTGTTCTTTGATTGACGTTAGGCAAACAGAAATTTTGTTACTGGATTAATGACCCTTTTTGAGTACAGCCTTAAGGAAAAGGCTTTATTGAACGGTTGTTATGGCGCTCGAATCAAACTGAAGTTCAGAAAAATTCGAGCGCCTTTATACCTCCTGGGTTAGTGATCCAGATCAAATCGATCGAGGGTCATTACCTTAGTCCATGCACCAACAAAGTCGTGGACAAACCTCTCTTTTGCATCGTTGGCTGCATAGGCTTCTGCAACAGCCCGCAGTTCGGAGCTCGATCCAAAAATCAGATCAACCGGAGTAGCGGTCCATTTGAGCTTGCCAGTCTTGCGATCAAGCCCCTCATAAATGCCCTCTGATTTAGATGATTTCTTCCAGGTCGTAGACATGTCGAGCAAGTTCACGAAGAAATCATTATTCAAAGATCCGGGGCGATCAGTGAATACACCATGTTTCGAACCATCACTGTTTGTACCCAGAGAACGCATGCCTCCCACAAGTACCGTCATCTCCGGTGTTGTCAGGGTTAACAGGTCTGCTTTTTCCACCAGCATTTCTGTTGGTGTTCCGTAGCTAGGGCTATAGAAGTTACGAAAGGCATCCGCTGTTGGTTCCAGTACCGCAAATGACTCTACATCAGTCATCTTCTCTGTGGCATCCATACGCCCAGGCTTGAATGGGACTGTTACTTTGAAACCGCTTTCCTTCGCCGCCTTCTCAATCGCAGCCGCACCACCCAGCACAATCACATCAGCCAGCGAGACTTTTTTGCCGCCGCGGAGTGATTTGTTGAATGATTGCTGCACACTCGCCAGTTTATTCAACACGTTTGATAGCTCGGCAGGGTTATTGGCCGCCCAGTCTTTCTGTGGTGCCAGCTGAATACGTGCACCATTGGCACCGCCGCGCATATCCGAACCACGGAAAGTTGAAGCAGAAGCCCACGCCGTTTTAACTAGTTCAGAAGTACTCAAGCCAGAGTCAAGGATTTTAGCTTTCAGCTTTGCAACATCCTTATCGTTAATCAGCTTGTGGTCTACAGCAGGAATCGGATCTTGCCAGATAAACACTTCACTGGGGACTTCGGCACCCACATAGCGTGCACGAGGACCCAGGTCACGATGCGTTAGCTTAAACCAGGCACGTGCGAAAGCCTGATCAAACTCTTTCGGGCTGTTCAGAAAACGCTCGGAAATCTTACGGAAGCCCGGGTCTTTTTTCAGCGCGATGTCCGTCGTAAACATGATCGGCGCATGGCGTTTACCCTCGATGTGGGCATCCGGCACCATATTGACTGCTGATTTATCCGTTGGAATCCACTGATGAGCACCGGCTGGGCTCTGGGTTTGTTTCCATTCGAATCTCATCAGGTTGTCCAGGAAGAGAATCGACCAGGCAGTCGGGGTGGAGGTCCACGCGCCTTCCAGGCCACTGGTCATGGTGTCTTCGGCATTACCTTTGCCACATTTATTCTTCCAGCCGAAACCTTGCTCCTCGATAGCGGCAGCAGCAGGTTCTGGACCAACACATTCACCGGGCTTGGCACCATGGGCTTTACCCAGGGTATGTCCACCGGCAACCAGCGCCACAATCTCTTCGTCGTTCATCGCCATACGACCAAACGAGTCACGCATATCTGCAGCAGCATCGAGCGGATCATGATTTGCATTCGGGCCTTCAGGGTTGACATAAATCAAACCCATTTGAACAGCGGCCAGTGGTTTTTCCAGTTGGCCATCTTTATAGCGTTCAGCATTTGCAAGCCATTTGGTTTCTGAACCCCAGTACACTTCATCTGCTTCCCAGTCGTCTGCACGGCCACCGGCAAAACCCAGCGTTTCAAAGCCCATCGATTCCAGCGAAACATTCCCCGTCAGAATAATCAGATCACCCCAGGAGACACTGCGGCCATACTTTTGTTTGATCGGCCACAGCAGTCGGACTGCCTTATCCAGATTGGCATTATCCGGCCAGCTGTTTTGTGGCTCGAGACGGATCTGACCGCCATCGGAACCACCACGGCCGTCATAGATACGGTAAGTACCAGCACTATGCCACGCCGCTCTGATCATCAGGCCACCATAGTGCCCCCAGTCAGCCGGCCACCAGTCCTGAGATGTCGTCAAGGTTCGCTCAATATCTGCTTTCAGCGCTTTCATATCAACCTTGGCGAAAGCCTTGGCATAATCGAAATCATCACCGTAGGGGCTTGATGAAGCATCGTGCGCGCGCAGCTGATCAAGGTCCAGCTTTTCAGGCCACCAGTCTTGACTGGACATCGGCTTATTCTCAGCAAAGGTAGCACCCGATGCCATTGCTAGTGATATCGCTATCGCGGTAAATAAGGGTTTGGTTTGTTTACGCATATAGACTCCTCTTTCCTTAAGGTTATTAAAACAGCTTAGTGGTAAAGTTAGATCGTTTATTCGAGTTCAGTAGTAAATATAGATCGACTATGTCAATCTGTATATTGAATTAAACAGATGATTATGTTCTAAAATACTGAACGTGATCATCCTCAATACTCAGGTATCTTAATGATCTCCATAAAACAACTTGCCTATGCACTTGCTGCAGAGAAAACGTTGCATTTCAAAAAGGCGGCTGAATTATGCAACATCAGTCAGTCTGCACTGAGCACGGCCCTGAGTGAACTGGAAAAACAACTGGGATTGCAAATTTTTGAGCGCGACAATAAAAAAGTGCTCATTACCCCAAGCGGGAAAAAAGTACTGGAACTGGCGCGCAGTATTATATTGACAATGGAGGATATGCAGCACCTTGCAGACACCCAGAAACAGCCACTGTGTTTCCCGATCAGTGTCGGCATAATACCCACCATAGCCCCTTTTTTGCTGCCCAAAATACTGCCCGCACTGAATCAACAGTACCCGCAAGCCCAGCTGAACATCGTCGAGGAGCAATCCCATGTGCTGGTAGATATGGTGAGGTCAGGTGAGATTGATACGGCCATATTGGCGCTACCCTACCCCTGTGACGGCTTGATATGTATGGATTTTGGCGAAGAAGATTTTTACTGGGTAGCATTGAAAGAAGAGAAGTTCGCGCAGCAGAAGGAAATAACCAGTGACGAGCTTAGCCACTGTAAGCTGATGCTACTTAAAGATGGCCATTGCCTGAAAGATCATATCCTTGATGCCTGCAAGCTTTCTGAGCAGAGCGTCAACCATCGTTTCGGCGCCACCAGCCTGAACACTCTGGTACAGATGGTTTTAGGCAAATTGGGAACCACTCTTATCCCTGAAATGGCGCTGGATCAACTTATCTCTCAGAACAGCGCACTTTCCGCAGTGCATTTAAATGAACCCAGTCCCCATCGACGCATCACCTTTGTTATCCGCCCTAATTACACCCGCATGTCCAGCATCGAAGCTTTAGTTGAAATATGTAAAGCAGCATTGAAAAAATGAATGTTGCGGAGAAAAAGGGGAAAGAAAATAAAAAGAAGACACTACCCTTTTTCAATCACTCCTGGCCTGCCGGGCGGCCTGTGTGCAAGCAACCTGCCGATTCGTCACGCTAACTTTTCACAATACTTTCGAATCCGCACTGCAACAACTTATCGACATTCCGGCGCAATATATTCAATTCTTCCCGGCCGTCTCCTTGAATCAACCAGACTGAACAGTGTTCAACTGACTCGAGCTTTCTTCTCCATTGCGCCTTCGTATTCAACAACTCATTCGTTTCTCTATTGCTTGCATCATTCCCGCCACAACGCGATCCCCAAAGGCTGCTTGTCGACCTGGAGGAATCGAATTTTATTGTGCACAAGGTCGATCACACTGATACCATCCCAACCTTCGGTAAAGCTATTCCCCCCAGTGAGATACGCTGTCTTATCGTCGTCACTCAGCACAATTTGTTCGTGCTCTGCATGTAACGGAAGATGTGTTTCCCGCCCGTCACGAAGGTTAATACGACTAAGTACGGCGGCACCGCTAACCTCGCCAGCGGGACCTGTACCCACAACGAACAGCGTCGACGCATCGTTGCTCAATGCAACGCCGTGCTGATGTGTTTGCGCGGACAACGGAATTTGTGTTTGCTCTCCCGTCTTCGGATTCAACTGAAGTAGCGTGCGACCTTGTATCGGCAACAAGAGTTCTCCCTTTGCGTTAATCGCGGCATAGTGTGGTTTAGCAAAGCCCCCATTGCCGAGCGGCGCCACGTCAAACACCCGTACTGAATGCTCGTTCAAATTATAAGCGGTCACTGAATACGAGTCGTGGTCAATACTATAAACCTCGTCGCCCTCGTTGCTGAATAACACCTGAAAGGGTCGAATGCCTATCGGCACACTGGCCGTGACAGTTTTCGATTGCGTCGAAATAATTTCCAACTGACCCGCGCGATGGCCGCGATTGATGCCCACGGCCACCGTTTTCCCATCTGGAGAGACGGCGATGCCCATACCGCCTTGCCGATACTCGCCCCATTGCCTTCCGCTCAATGGCGTTTGGTACGGAATCAGCGCGGTACGCAGACGCAAACGAATGTCGACAACCGCAACGCCTTCAGCGGTGGCAACATAGGCCTGTCCATCCCGGCTAATGGCCACACCGTATGGGGCGCGGCCTACTTTTACCCGCGCGATGACACCTTTTTGAGGGTCCACATAAGCGAGGTGATGGGCCTTGAACTGACTGACAAGTAACAGGCCAGACTCGCCCGCCGCGGACGTTGTAGATTCACCGCTGGCATGCACACTACCCATACAACTCAGGGCGATAACGAGCAATAACTTCGGGAGCCAGCCCTGACGGGCAGACTCCATCTGTTTTGGCTGACGCTCGCGCATTACTGCGCGCCGATCTGTTGCAGACCGAACATGGCGCAGGCTTCATCCAAATGTCCGCCCGGTGCGCCACCCACGCCAATGCCGCCAACGCGTTGGCCATTAATCATAATCGGCAGGCCGCCACCCAGAATCACCATTCTGGAGTCCATGTCACGCAAACCGTTAAGCGCGGGGTTCTCTGCGATGGCGTTAGCCAGCGGCGCGGTTGCTTGTCCCATGCTGGCGGATGTGAACGCCTTGCCTAAGCTACTGCCAATGGTATGAGGCCCCGCTGCTGGATTGCGCACCTGAGTAATCAGTACCCCGCTACGGTCAACCACAGCGACACTCACAGCATAGCCGTCCCGACGACATTGTCGTAACGCAGACATTGCAGCTTTCTTGGCCATTTCCAGTGTCAGCTGAGGCATTGCAGCGGTAAGTTTATCGTCTGCCTGAACAGAATGAGCGAAGCCAAACACACATAAAAAAGCCGTAACGGCTAAAGTCCGGACACTTTTTTTAACACCAAATCCATGAGTTGCTTTCATTTTGTTTTTCCCTTAATTGTGATCGAGTATTCGATGGAGAAAGCTTAGTCGCCCTGATATGATTTGTGAAATGAATAGTAATGATTCGAGTATTCACGAAATCAATAGTCACTCGGCACTGCGTCGGCTTGATCTCAATTTATTGTTGATTTTTGATGTGCTGATGCAAGAGCAAAATGTATCCCGCGCGGCAGCGCGTGTATTTCTAAGCCAGTCAGCCATGAGTAATGCACTCAAGCGTTTACGCGAGATGCTTGATGATCCCATTCTGGTGCGCGGCGCCAATGGGATGCAACCGACGCCGCGCGCGCTTGCTTTGGAAGCGCCAGTGCGCTCTATCCTGCAACAAGTGATACGTACCATTCAGCCTGCACAACCCTTCGAGCCGGACACTTCGCGGGCGCGATTCGTCATCGGCATGAGCGACTACAGTGAGAACATCGTGCTACCAGCGTTAGCTGCGTGTTTATGCCAGTCAGCGCCAAATGTTGAGCTTGTTGCGCACATGCTAACAGCGGAGGACCCCGAGCCTTTATTAGCAACCGGCCAGCTCAGTTTCACTATTGACGTAGAGGCGTACAGCAAGGTTTCCAGTCGATTGCGCTCTGAGCCCTGGATCAGTGATCAGCTTGTTTGCCTGGTCAGCCAGAACCACCCTCTGGCGGCCCGCCAGTATTTAACTCTCAAACAATTCGAGGAATCCCGTCATGTTTATCCCTCGCCCCTCGGCTTGCGTAGCAATATTGTGGAAGCCTGGCTTGCTGAACAGGGATTACAAAGATCCATCGCAGTCACGACGCGAAGTTATTGGGCGGCCGCACAAATTGTCAGTGAAAGTGATTATCTACTGAGTGTTCCGTTGCGCGTTGCGATAAAGCTAACGAACCATCTGCCGCTCTGCCTCCTTGAACCACCTAAAGGATTCCCAGGCTTTCAGTTAAATCTCACCTGGCACCCGCTATATGAAAGCGACCCTGAGACTCAGTGGATATTGGATCAAGTGCGTCATTTGCCACTAAGGTAAGCGCTAAATTATCGACGTTCTTTTACCGTTGGTATGATTTATCTGCGTGCGAGTGATAGGCACGACAGCACCCTCTTCAAAAAACATGAGGCTTTGGCTTTGGCTATGGCTATGGCTATGGTCACACTGTACGATATAGACGAGGATACCCGACAAGAAAAATTCTGGTTTTCGCGGCGATGGAGGAACCATTGCTGCCAATAGACTCATAGTAAAGGTTCGCCCCTTTACCTGAATAATAGCGAGCGCGCTGGTGGGGGCAAATCACACTATGTGTATGAGTCGCTGATCCCACCAGCCTACCGCCGATGCCGTTGACGGGTTCAGATTCAGGATCTGATAGCCCTTAGGAGCCGGAGTTTATACTTTGAGGCCTGGACAATCCAAAGACTTACTTGTTTCAATTGCAGTTCATTGCGAAAGAATTACGGACGCCAAGGGGATACCTCAGAAGCCAACTCACACTTTGTTCCACTTATGTCCCGTTCTGTGCATTTTCATGTTTTCTGTATCACCCCACTCGCGTACTCGGTCAGGCAGGGACACGCGTTGCCGCTTAGTTGTTCCCATCCGTCATCGGGCCGAAGCGTTAACACCGCAGTAGTGCTCTTTTACGAATCTAAACTAACACTAATTCCGCTTTGCTACAACTAGAACTAATTTGTGTTTAATAAATTTTTTGTATTGGTTCAGGCACGAATAAATACTCGGATTGTATCGTGAGTGCGAGGCCTTGACGGTTGGAGATTGTTAACAGGGCCGACGCCCAAAATGCAAGTAAGCCTTCTACTAGATATTGCCAGTCACCTTCCTGGGACAGTTGTCTATGCAGTTCTAAAAGACTTTCGATAGATGATACAACTGTTACGGATTCTTTTTGAATAATAGCGAGTAATCCTGTGCACATAGCGTTTATCCACGGGCGATAAAAGTGATTACTATTTTGTGATTTATTTTTATCGATAATGCGCTGAACAGTGTTAACGTCTACGTTTTTTGTTTCCCATTGACTTAATAATTCGAATAAGTCACCGAGTGCGCTGTACTCCTCGGTTTCTGGTTGGCACCAGTCGGAGCGAGACAATGAGCTTAAAGTCTTTAGCTCGGCCTTATTACCAAATAATAAAGTTAAAAACAGGGGGAACTCAAATTTATGTGCAGTACGTTGCGCTGTTTTATTTTCTTTTGAACGACTGGATATAATTGTTAACGCTTTTTGACAACAAGCCAAGAGTAGTTGATGCGTTTTTCCTTTGTCGCCTGATCTCCACGAAAGCAGGCCTAAATTAAATAACGCTTCGTACTGATCAATTGCACTCGAATGTGTGTCAAGCACGTTTTGGTAAAAACTACGTAGGCTTTCTGCGCCATCGTCGGAAATGTGATTCAAAGTAGCTGCGTCCATTTATTCATCTTCAACTGGGATACTTTTGAAATTATATCCACCTTCGCCTGTAGCAGGCGTTGTTTTGTCAATGGGGGTGAAATCGGGCGGCGGGCCAGCCTCAATCACTAAGCCCTCTAAAATAGGTTGCCCGGTTTCTCTGGCCCTCATGAGTGCTAACATCATTTGTTTTGCCATAGCTTGTTGCTCGGCATTTCCTCGAACCATCATTTCACGAATGGTAGCATATACCCACTCGGCCGACATTTGCTCTCCTTTCTTCGGACTCCCTAACCCTGCCCCAGGCCCTTTTGCTTCGCCAATGATGTATTTGGGTATTTCGTGTGATGTATTGTGTTGCACCCATACTTGATCAAAGCCGGTTCCCTTGCCGAACGGCATAGCTAATCTGAAATCGCTGAAATTTTCCAGTATGTGACGCGATAGCGCGATCTCACCAATGACTTCAGTGATATTTTGTTTAATTCCTGCAGAGCTGACTAACGCGCCAATTTCGGAAGCGATGTCTTTCATCGCGTCACTGGTGGCAATGTCTCGCATGGTCGAGTAATAAATTTCGCGTTTTGTCAGTGTCGAAAGATGCTCGATGATGTTGTCGCGATCCGGTCTTGCGGCGAGCTGTTCTTCGGTAAGCCCAATGCGATCAAGCGCGGCCTTATATTGCTCGGGTGTGAGTTTTATTTTATTGATCATTTCTTCGCTTGAGCGTTTTTTACCGCTAATGCCCAGCTCGGCTTCAACGGCCATTTCTCGAAAGGCTCGCGCGAGATCATCGTATTTTCCTTTACTTTGCAAATCGGGGCTCTTAATTTTACTGAAACCTCGCGCAAAAACTTCTTCGAGTAATGCTTTCCTCGCGCTGGTATCTGTCGGGTCAATGCCGCTGGCTTTGGCGAGATGTTCAAACCAGGCTTGCATATTTTTGAGTGAACCGCGCTCACCGGCAGACCAGCCTGGTGTGACCGATTCCACAAGGTCAGCAAAGCCCTTAATTTTGGGATTGCTGCTGTTGGTCATGTCTTCCCAGCGTAATGCCGCCTCATCAAGATGAACCCGCCAGGTGTCCTTACCGGCGAGGCAGCCATCTGGCCCTTCAAGACGTTTGACTTGCTCATTTATGCTGGCGCTTCTATCTGCCGTATCACCGAGTATCTTCGCCGAAGCGTTGATGTCATCGGCGATGTCTGCCGGATCACGATCTGGATCAGTAAGGTATTTTAATATTTTCTCGATATTTTCCCGATTAGCTGGTGTATCAGGGAGCGTGCGTAGTGTGTCAACAAAGATGTGAAACTGTTCCAGGTGAACGAGCCAACGCTTTTGCGTGGTTGCAGTTCTCAACATGGTGTCGAGGAGTTGATGCGTCTGTTTACCGAATAAGGTTAATTCGCTGTCTGTCAAAAACCGTTGATATTGAATGATAGCTTCAACGAAATCATTTCGACTACTCTTATCCTTGGTGGTGAGAATGTCGGCGAGTGCGCGACGACCTTCTGGGCTAATGTTTTTCGCGATATCCACCAAGGGTTCCAGCATCCGTTTGGTACCATTAGGTACGCTGGTGACTAGGTCGGCAAATGTCTTAAAGGTTTCGTTGCTTGGCGTAAAGCTTTTGAGTTGCTCTAACCCGGATAGCGTTCGGATAAACTCACTATTGGGCAAATCGCGCATTCTTTCCTGGAATTCTTGTCGCTGAGTTCCTTCGAAACTATTGAGCACCTCAGTTAATTGTTTAGCAACAAGGGGGGAGTCGTCGCCTGGTCGGAACTTGGACAGCAACCCGGCTAGCATTTCCGGTGTTCCCACGGCGCTTGAGAGCTGTTTCAATTCCGGCAGTGAAAGCGCTTGTGAAATGCGATTTAAATGATCAACCGTGTTTAATAAATCGTCACCAGAGTGACGCAGTGTTTGCGTAAATTGACTGTAAAGTTCGGGTTCACTTAATGTTGCTCTAATTGAACTTAGCTCTGAGATAACTTTAACTGCATTTTCATTGCTTTGGTTTAGACAAGCTTGCCGCACGGCATCTTGTTGATCTGCCGGTAAGTCTTTAAGGGCATTTTTTAAGTTTTGGCTAAACGCGCTCGGTTCGTCCAAACTTGCGGCAATATTGATGACGCGACGAGTAAACTCGGATGAGTTGCCACTAGAGTCCAAAATTTGCCGCACAGAATCGATGGGCAGTTTGTCGGCTTTACTTTGGTATCGGCGTTGGTTTTCCGTGCTGGTGTCTTTGCTTAGTAAATCACTCAACCGCTGTCGCGCGGCCTCTTCGCTTTCTATTTCGACGTCTTTGGTTTTTTTCGATTCTGTAACGTTGAAATCATTGTCGTCACCTTTACCAAACAAGCGCGCTGGTTGATCCAGCCATTGTGGTCGCGCAAGCAAACCTGCTTCAATTTGTAAGCGTTGCATTGGGCCAATGGAAGCTACCTCTGCTTGTCGCCGTTGAAGATTACTTATGGTTGCTTGTGCCATTTCGAGTTGGCTTCGAAGCTGTGCTTGTTCTGCTGGGTCGTTGCTGCGACGGAGTTGTTCTGCCAGGCCGTCGATCATACGGTCGTGTGCATCAAGCTCAATGTCGATTTTATTTCGGTAGAGCGCCATTTGCTGTTCTAGTGGTAAATCATCCCAGCGTTGTAAATGACTTTCACTGAGTGCGCCGAGGCGTTCTGCCCATTTTGGATCTTTGCTTTGTAATGCATGAATGCCTTCTTCGCGCAGTACACGGGGATTGGCACCTTCGCGTATGACAATAACCGGTTCGCCGTGCATGATAAGTGTGACGGCGTTACCGCTTGCGGAACGAGTAAACGCTTCAAAGTCACCGGGACGCATAACCAGTATGGGTACATTGGCCAACTGTGCGCGTTGATCGTCGGGAATCGCTGAAAGCATTTCGCGGCGCATATTTTCTGCTTCTCTTGCGCCTGGGCGAATAGGTGTGCCGTGTTGAACGGCTTCATCAAGTGCCTGGCGAAATGTGTCTAGATCAAGATCAGGGTTTTCACGCAGCGCAGCCTGCTCCAGTCGCACGCGATCATCGGGTGAGAGTGAACCGTCCATTTGGCGTAAGTGCAAGTCGACGAGTGCTGCGTCGGGTAATACAGATAATGTGCCGCGCAAATGTTCGGGGACGTTGCTCATTTGGCGTTGTTGACGGTCTTGTCTCGCAGTTTGTTTAGCGAAGGCATGTTCGGCTTTAACTTTGATCACTGCGAAATTCAACATGGCGTCAAATTGATCGCGTGTCAGTTCTGGATTGCGTTGTTGTGCCTGGCGAAATATTTCATCTTGCAAGTGGGCAGGGCCAACACTTTCTTGATCAAGCAGTTGTTTAATGTGTTTGATCGATTCATCCGGCAAGTCAGCAAAGATTCTTTGGCCCGCTAGCGGTAGTGCATCCATGACGTCGCTGTAACGTTTTTGCGTCTGCATCTGTTTGATTGCTTGCGCCTGATGAGAGGTGGCAGTGGCATCGGCCAGGCTGCGTAAAAAGGCAAACTCGCTGAGGTCCGGGTTTTCCAGTCTGGCCTGACGGAACAGTGCATCCGCCGTACCGGAATCAAACTCACCGCGCGCAATCATTTCACTGGCACGACGTAGATCGGCTTCGGCTAGATGCTCCAGCCCTTCGATGCGAACATCATCCATCACCATGCGTAAATCGGGATCCATCCCTGCACCGAGTTGCTGGCGAATGCGCGCCTGTTGCGCCGGATCGGGCACGTCTGCCTCATCGGCAGGACGCAGACTGGCGATCGCCGCGTCCATTTCACGCATCAGTGCGCGGCCATCAAGATCGGGCACGCTCTCGCTGAGGTCACGCAGAAAGGCGGCGCGATCGGCGGGACTACCAACATCACCGCCATCGATCATCCGCACCATGTTGCGCAAGGTGTCGAGGTCATAACTGGAGGCCTGTTCGCGCAGATTTTGTGGCAGGTGGCCGAGCAGCTCGCGCCCCGCATCAATCTCGGCGCGGACTTTGTCCGGGCCATCGTCATAGTTCATCGCACCGGCCGAGATTGCGGCAAGACGCAGCGCACGTTGATCTGACGGGCTCATCGGTTCACCGCTACGCGCGGCGTCTAACAATCCACGATAACGTGCCTTGTTCAGACTCGTCGCCCCTGCACGCATTGCGCCGGAGACCATATCGCGTAGACCCGCCTGACCAATACGTTTGAGCGCATCACCAAACTTGCCTTCAAACTTTCCGGTCGCATAATCGGTGATGACGCCAACGGTCTCACCGGCAGCCGAACCGAGTAGCTCAGAGACACTTTCTCTAAAGATTTCACTGCCGTTGGGGCCAAGGGCGCGACCAAGTTTTTGCATGCGACTGAAGTCGGTCGGATCGATATCACCGGGGCTCATTGAAGTGTTGAGCTTGCTGGTAAGCCCTTCAGAGATACCCGCCGTGACGGCCGCCACCGCCGCCCCCTTCACTGCGCCACTCAGCACCCGTTCCAGGCCACGATCGAGCCCGTCCTGCCACACCTCATCCTGTAACGCGACCTGTGCGCCACTACTAATCGCGCTGACAAACGCTTCGCGCACCACGGCTGAACCAATTGCACCGAGGCTGTCTTTTAATGCCGCGCCAATCCCCGCCAGTGCCCCCGACTTGCCAAGGCCGCCACCCAACGCACCGCCAAAACCGGCGGTGGCGGCTTCAATGGCAGTGGTTGCCACATCCGTGGCGGCCTCTTCCCAGCCATAGCGTTCGCCGCGCATACCCGCCTTGACTGCAATGGTGGCGGCACCGGCAATCACCGCAGTAATAATCCCTGCGGCAACGACATTGACACCGGGAATCAACATCAGTACGACCGAGGCCACCAGCGCCAGCACGGTAATGCCGGTGGTGAGCATCTTCTCCTGGCGATCGATTTCATTGCGAAAGGATTCAGCCGCAAGGCTGACACTTTGGGTGTAGTGCTGGAGCAGTTGCCTGTCACCTGAAAAGCTGCCATCTGCACTAAAAGCCAGCGCCTGAACAACAGGATCAATCGAGCCGTCCGGACTGAAGATCGCAGCAGGATTGCGTTTATAAGCGGCCAGCGCATCGGGGTTGCCCTGCCGCTCCGCTTCAGCACGTGCGGCATCGAGAATGGTCTGTGCCAGCCGAGCTTGTCGACCGTCCAGATTCTGCTGTTCCGGCGTACCACGCATACTGCCGCGCGCAAGGAAACCAGCGCCACGCACCCGCTCCTGATTGTAGTGCAACCCGGCATATTGCACATGGTCGAGATCTGTTTCGCGATTACCGCGGGAGAGACGCTCTAATTCAAAGGCCAGATCACCCGATGTTTCCGGTGCGCGCGTCGCAAACCAGGCCAGTGGACTGAGGCCCATCAACGCATAGTCGCTGGCATCCCAACTGCGGCGTTGGATCCCCAGCATCTCCTCCATGTTCTCGCCTTCATTTTCCAAGGCCCACTGCGCATTAGCGGCATCGATCTCGGCACGCGAACGGTCACCGTAGGAGCGACGCAATAAAGCCTCATGAGTACCGGCACCTTCGGTAGCGAGTTGCACACCCGCCACCAGACTCGCCCGGCCTCCCGTAATCATCTCCTGGCCATAGCGCGCATGGCTTGGGCGATTACCAAAATAATCATCTTCCCGCCTAAAGAGATCACCGACCTGATTGGCCATCCAGCGTTCTGCGGCGGCGGGGTCATTCGCCGTCTCTTCCGGCGCACCCAGACGGCGCGCCATCGTCTGCATGCGTGCTCTATGTTCACCGCGCTCTTTATCTAACAGGCGCTGGTAACGCGAGCGTTCCCGAGGATTTCGCGCTTCACGCACCTGACGTTCCAGCGTCGCGAGCTGTGGATTTTCAAAGGCATCACTGAGGCGAGTTTGCGAGGTTTCCGAAAGGTCATCAAAAAGACCGAGGGTGCTATCGCCCTCTGCACGGCGGAATTCAAATACGCCACGCGAGGTGCGTGCTTCATTACTTTCAGGGCCATGTTTGACCAGGTCTCTGATGTATTGACTGGCATCATCAGACATTTCAACCCGTTCGATACGTGCACTGCCCCACCCCTGTACAACGGATAGATGTGTCGATGTTGCATAGCGCGTCATCGCGGCCTGTGCGTCCTCAGGAGAAAACGCACTCGCCGCACGACGTTGTGGGTCCGTTAACGAAGCAAATTCACTCTGCACCCGCTGGGTGCTGCGGTCGACCGCCTCCCGCGGGACATAAGCCGATTCAATCGCCAACTCCTGTTGCAACACCCCGCGCATATTCGCCATCACTTCAACGCGCGCTTCATCCGAACGGCGCTGTGCAGACTGAGCACTGAAGATCCAGCCCCATTCCCCCTGACCTCTGGCTTTGTCGAGCGATTCACGGGTACGTGCCGCGACGGCACGTTCGCGATTACGATCCAGATATGCGCTCGCAATCGCACCCTGGTGTTCGTTTAATCCGTCAGTCAGATTATTGCGGGTTATTTCAATCAGCCGCGGGTTAAGTGCAGCAACGGCATCACGCTCGGCAGCGCTCAGTCCCTGCAGCGTGGATTCACGTGCGGCACGATTGTAATCAAACCAGCCAGTGGAGTAATTCGCAATCGACAGCCGCGTAAGGCCACGCACCCGCGCACTGGTACTAAATAGATTCAGTGCGTGCCATTTTTCCGGGCTGCCCAGTTCGGAGCGAATTCGCGGGCGCAGCAGACTGGGACTGGAGTAACCACCTTCTGGAGCGTTAAACACCTCTTCCAGTCCAAGCACCCCGGGCCACATCAGGTTACCCAGTTTTTCAATGACGACATCTTCATCGCCATCGTTACAATAGAGATAGACACCAGCGGCAATCGGGCTCAACAGTGCCAACCCACCGGCAGTCGCCAGCGACTGGCCCGGCATCGCATTGTCGATCGCTGAGGCGCGACGATCGAGGTCCGCGCGGCTGTCCATCATCGGCTTGGTGAGTGAGCCTTTATCACCCACCTTTTCCATCTCTTTGACAAAATTTTCCAGCGTCTGATACTGCCCTTGCGCAGCAGCGTTGATGGCACCGTTTAAAAAACCGACCGCGATCGCATCGACCTGTCGTAGCCCTTCGTCGCCCAGTTTCTCTTTTGACTCGATAATCCCTTCGGCCATTCTTGTCGCGTATTCCTGCGCGGCCGCGATCCCCTGGATGGCGCCCGCGCTCATTTCGCCGGTCATCTGCGAAGAGAACATCGACATATCGAAGCTGGTGCGTGTCACCACATCCTGCATGCTGTTGGCACTGTCACGCCCCGCTTTACTAATGGACTTCATCTGGTCTCGTTTGACCTTATCCATTTTTTCAAGCGTCATGGACGCCTGCTGCTGCGCCGCTTTTTCATGCTGCTGTTGCAACTTAAACGCGCTATCACGTGCGGCGATCAGTTTGGGGAGTATATTGCGGGAATCGAGAAACTGCTCTGCCGGCAGCAAGGCATCGAGGCGGCGCACCAGATCGCGGTAGGCCTCCGCCATCTGTGCGGCGGAATTGTTTAACGCGGTTTCCGCCGAACTCGCCTGGGAGCGCAGTCCCTCTGCGGCCTTGTTGCCGCTCTTGCGAATGTTTTTGGTAAGCGTGTCGCGCATATCACGGTTGGCGTACTCTTTCGCCATATTGCCCTTGTTGTTGATAATGCGACGCGCGCTGCGAACCGCCGCCTCGGTCTCTGTGAGCTGCTGGTCAGCTTCGTTACTACTTTGATCAACCGACTGACTCTCGTCCTGTGCGTGATGTTGTGATACCGGTGTGGTTAACGACAGCACTAACGTTGTAAATTGCGCCTTGTTGGCATCCGAAGAGAGGCGTGTGGCATGTTCACCTGCATTAGTGACAAGCCTTGCCTGCTCCTGCTGAGCCATCCCCGTCAGCACCGGTGAGGCACGTGACAGGAGATAGGTTTTAACATTGCTATGAAAGTCGGAGATCCTTTCCGACTGCATATCCATAAAGTTAGTTAACCTCGCCTCGGCTTCAGGCATGACCTTATACGACGGACTCGATTCCTGATTACCACTCCCTGCCGCACCGCCGCCCCCAGCACCCCCTTCAGCGCCCCCACCACCAGACTGTTCAGTGCTTTGGCTGCTGCCCCCTGCTGCGGCTTGAGGAGTGGGTGGAGGGGGTAACTGAGCGGCCACGCCGCTCGCAGGGATCGCATTAATGTAACCGGCCGCCTGCGGAACCTTCTCATTAAAGCGACCTTCCGCAATCTCGGCGGCCTGTCGGATCTCCTCTGATCCTTCCATGAGGTCGGCGGTAATATCCAGCATAATGCGGTCACGGCTGGCCTGCAGTTCTTCGCCTGTTTTAATATTCTCTGCGGTGATGTGCTCCTGTTCATCCGCCGATGAACGATCAATGTCGCGCATCGATTGATCCACCGCATCATTAATCTGTTTCACCGCCGCCGCCGTCACCCCCTGCACTTCGACCGCCATCTCTTCAATCGAAATGCGCGTGTTCATGGCGAGATTGCCGATATTAAAGAGCATGCGGCGTTGTGCATCGCGCGCCGCCTGTGCAGTGCGCTGTACACCCTGCCTCACCAGTGCATGGTGATATTCAGGTGGTGAACCGGTACGTTTGAGAATTTCATCTCTTCGTACCAGCGCAGCCTGCGGTGGTGAGGGTACATAGGGGGTACGAATCGGTGTTAATTTCGGCATGATTGCGACCATCTCATCGCGACCCTTTTTGGCATACCCGCCCGATCTACGTTGCTGGCCCTGAGCTACCGCATCGCCGCCCTCTCCTGTCCCACCTTCACCTGCCCCTTCATTTCCACTGGTCTCCTGCTCTTCCTGTGTTTCTGTTTCCTCTTCGCCACCCTCTTCCGTCTGTTCGCCATCGGCTTCGCCTTCACCCGCTTCACTCTCCGCCTCTGTCTCTTCTTCACCGCTGGCGCTTTCGCTATCTTCCTCAGTTTCTGTTTCTGTCTCGCTTTCGTTGGCACCTTCAGTTTCAGAGGCTGCTTCACTTTCACCTGCGGTGGTATCAATAGTTGTGGTATCGCTGGCTTCAGAGGGTAACGATGAAGTCGGTGTTTCCGAATTGGCGCTGCCATCCAGCGACATGCCTTGCATCTCCTGGCTCAGGCTGTCATTGGTTTCAGCGGTTTGTTGGCTGGCCAGTGAAAGATTGGGGCTCGCCTGCTCACGTTGTGGCTCACCGCCAAGATAGGCGGGGATGCTGGTGTGATCTGCCGCTTCCTGCTCGCTAGAACGATGAGCAGACGACGACTCAGTGGAGGCGTCATTGCTTCGTCTGCGCAGTTCGCTGGCGTGATCAGTCATCGTTAATGACTACCTGCGTAGGCCTTCGGTTGATCCATCAGATAAGGGGCGAGATAACGAAATATTTTCGGTAACCAGCGCCAGTTGCCATTGACCCACACCAGACCATCGTAACGAACGACGCCACCATCAGGAGTGGTCAGTGTCCAGCCCATCCAGATATGTTGCGGATTCATCCAGCCTGCAATGTCGCGATAACCGCCAGGAAATTTCTCACTCAGCATGTTCTGCCAGCGGAACAGCCCCGCCGGGGAGGCAAACACATCAATCTCGGTGTTATGTTCGATCGAAACACGCAACCGTTTTTTGTAGATCGCCTCTACTGCTTTGCTGACCACCGGCAACAGATTTTCATCAAACAGTGCCGCCAGATCATCGCTCGTCGGTTTCATCTGCGCCACAGTTTCGCGCTTCGGCAGGAGTCGAATCAGTTGCGGCGCTGCTTCCGTCATGATGCGCAGGTTTGTCAGCATCTCAACCCGCGCCTGGTTTATCTGTTCCAGCCTGCCATGGACTTCTTTAGCCTGATCAGAAATGGCAGGCTCTACGTCTTGCTGCAACCGCGCGGCATCATCGATCAGGTCCAGTCGCTCAGTCTCTTTGGTGGCCCATAGCGCCAGCAACCGCTCTCTGGCGCTCTCCGATGAAAACAGTGACGCAACCATATCATCGGCCATCAGTGGCACATGCGTCGCAATGGCACCGCGCATCACCGGTGGTAAAGTGGCGACATCGAGCACTCGCATGTTGACCACCGGATTGAAGGTGTAGATCACAAACGGTTTATGCCCCTGCCACGACCAGCTGCTGAACTCAGGTTCATTTTCTAACAACGGGGTTTGCGCAGCTTGCTGTTGTTGCCAGCCGAGCTGGTTGAGCGCGGCCGCAACTTTTTCAAACGGTACATCAGGTCTTACCAGTAATGTTTGTCCCAGCTGGATGTCGTCCATCATCAGTTTCCTTCGCTGTCCAGCGCCTTAAGTTGATTCAATATGGCGGGCATGTCACGGCCAAGCTTGCGGTATTCGGCCTGAATACCGGCTAGCAGGTGTCGACTGGAAATGGTGCCGTCATCTGCTTCTGCGGCAGCAGTCACAACAACATTGCGTAACTGCCCGCCAGAAAAATCACAATAACTCGCCAGCAGGCGATAGACCTTTTCACCTGGACCGCGATCACCCAGATGGCTACTCCAGAGTTTCAGTCGTTCGTCAAAGCTCGGCATCGGAAAATCGACGATCAGGTCAAGCCTGCGGGTAAACGCACCATCGATGCGTTCACGATTATTCGAGGTCAGAATCACAATACCCGGGTGATTTTCGATTCGGGTCAGTAAAAAGTGGGTCAACATATTGGCAAAACGTTCACCGGTCTCTTTGCCTTCCGAACGTTTTCCAAACAACGAATCGGCTTCATCAAACAGCAGAATCACATCACTAGCGGCGGCCATGTCGAGCAGCGCTGAAAGATTTTTTTCTGATTCGCCAATATACTTATTCATCACCGCAGATAAGTCGACGCGATACAACGGCGCGCCAATGCGTGTCGCCAGATAACTAGCCGCCAGGGTTTTGCCGGTGCCACTCTCACCAACAAACAGTGCACGGATACCTGACGTGGCCGTCTGTTGTAATGTTGCGCCCAGCCCTTGCCACAGTGATTCACGCTGCGATGCACGACTGATGATGCGTTCCATTTCTTCATTCACCAGCGGCGTCAGCACAATGGCATCGTTATCTACTTCGCGCTCAACGGGTTGCGCCAGCAGACGTAGACGCTCCGCGCCCAGCTGGCGACGCGCCAGCGTGATGTGATGCATGGTGACGGCCTGCTGCTCACGTTGCGCCAGCAGCTTTGCATTGGCGGCAATGGTCGCAATGCTGGGGCCACTTAGCATCGCATTGGCCGCGCATTGTGCTGCAAGTGCTGGATTGTTGAGTGCCGCCTGCCAGATAGTACGACGTTGCGGCTCTGCCGGGAGTGGCATTATCAGTTCAATCAGATCACGGCTTTCAACCGCACCGTCTGTTCCCAGTAAAATCAACACCGGTACTTTTTCCTGTAATCCTTCAGGCCGCCAGATTTCACCGGGACCAAGCTTCGGCTGTAACACTGGCAGCCAACCGGCATAGCGGCAAGCCAGAGCAAATCCGGGACTGCTTTTCCATACCTCTATCGGCACAGCCAGGGCCCGATAGCCCAGTTGTTTGGCCAGTTCAGATGCCAGCAGTTGCCGACCACTATTGGGCTGGCCGCGAAGGATCAGGCTGCGAGCGCTGCCAGCCGCAAGTAAATCCGCCATCCCAGGTAATTGATCACGCACTGTCGTTGGCAACAGTTGTGGATTGCCATCAGGGATCAGGCTGCACTGTGGCCATACCGGCGCTTTCTCCAGTAATACAGACCAGAATTCGGCAGGCAGTAACAGACGACGTAAGGGCTGAGGTCCATCGCCATCGATGCGAATAATTTGTGCATGTACCAGCGCTGAGTCAACAATATTGAGCGCGGTGGTGTCGTCATCCGCAAACAGTGCATCCATCAGCGCGCTGCACAGGTGAACGGTTGGGCGGGCCTGCGTCGCTGGCGCCTGCAACTCACGAACGACCAGACCGATTAAGTGACTTCGCTCGACTTCACCCAGTAAGGTCAACAAAAACGTCTCCGCCAGACTAAGATCATAGTCGTTAATTAAACGTGCCAGCGTGCCTTCCTGTGGCGGCCACTGGCGACGCAGCTGTCGCTGAAGCGATTTCCAGTCGGGTGCTGATTTATCGTCCAGTAAGGTGCGCGCTTCTTCCAGCAACAAACCCGGCAGACTGCTATCGCACGGCAGCGCCTGAAGCCAAAAGTGATGTAGACCAAGACGTAATAGTGCGGCGACAGATTGCCAGCGGAAAGTATGAGTGGGCCTGAGTTTGGCGTGATGCATCAAAAACCTCAAATGTCATAATGAAAGCTAACAACTTTACCTAACCACGGTAACCAGCCTGGATTAATATCCAGACCGGCAAGGCGCACAGGCAGTTGAACATTATTAATTGTCGTGTGGATATCCACGTGGCTCGGGCTAAACTCGATGGCAGCATCCAGGCACAGAAGTTCACTGTTCCACACCTCGGTTTTTGCATACCAGCGCTGTGCTAGCGCATTTAGCTCGCTTGCGGCGGGCAGTGGCGCGAGTTGTTCGAGTTCCTGTCGAGTGTCGAAGCCGAGTTGCAGGCAGAGGAAATCGACCACGGAGTCATCCTGGTCTAGCTGTAAAGTCTCGCCCAGTCGATATAACCAGCCCCAGCCATCAGGCAATGCTCGCCAGTGTTCCGCCATTATCGCCTGGCACTCCGGCCGGTTAAGAAAGTTTAAGCAATAAAATAGTCCACCCTGCTGAGTGTGGATGACGGTCTGTTCCGTTTCAGGTGACGATGATGTGGTTTTAGCGGCGCGATCTTCAGCGGCGGCACTTTCACCAACATCATTATGTAATGTTGGTTCGATATCGATTGCTTGAGTAACGACATCCTGATCACTGTTAACAACCTCAGCTGATATTGTGGTGGGCGTTGAGGCTGGTGTTTGTTCGCCTGTTTTCTGCTGCGCCTGTTCGCCTAAATTTTGTCGTGCTGATGATGCCGGTGTTGACAGGACATTCCGTTTGTCATGCATGCGTTTATTCGCAACAGGCGCCGAGTCGACTGAGTGACTTTCACTCTCTATGAGCGCTGTTTGTTCATCGCCTGACCTAGCGGCATGCGAACTTTTTTCCGCATCTGTTTTCAGCCGTGCTCGTTCAATTAATGGTTGAGAGTCATCGTGCGCTGCTGGTATCGAAAACGCTCGTTGTCGCCTATCCAGGTAACGAACCAATGCTGATGGCGCGTGGTGTAGCACCAACGGCGCAGCTTCCAGTGCGATAATCAGCAGCGCCAGACAATAGTGCGGGCTTTCATGTTCGAGCTGCTTAAACAGCGATTGCCAGCGTGCAAACAGCGCTTGTAACAGGCGAGTCGGAATTTCTGGAACGGTGCTTATTTCGTCCACTGGAATCTCATCGCTCAAATTTGTCAGGCGAATACCCAGCTTCCAGCTAAATTCAGTTAATAGTTGTTCTGTATCAGCATCACTCATCCGCAGCCAGACATCCTCTAACATTTTTAGCTGATGAAGTTGACTGCTGATGGCGGGCAGCTCAGTGAGCTGTTCTGACAACAGGTGACGCAACGCGGCAGAGGGCGCTAGTGGGAACAGGGTTGACCAGCGCTGCCAGTACCAGCAATGTGCAGCTCGCCCATGGGCAAGATCCGATAACAGATACGCCAGTAGTTCAGTAAAGTTGTTGAACCGGATGACATCGCGGTGCGCACCAGGTGATTTTGCTTTGTCCAGTTTGTCGCGTGTGAGCTGGGTTAATTCACGCGACAGGCGCTGCGCGGGCGCTTTGACACTTAACTGCCGAATAAACACCCAGCTTTCGCCATGTGCGCGAGGCCAGCTGGTGAGCGCTATCTCCTGTTGCAGGCGCTGTTGCTGAACGGCTGGCCCGCGAATCCGCAATTGACCAATCGCGATGTCATCTGGGCGCAGCGCCTGCTCCATCACCCGACTAGCTCAACAGCTTTCGGCTGCGTTTATTGGCGAGCACCTGAAAACCTGTTTTAATCTGGATCGAGGCGTTCGCCAACTGCACAATCTTCACCTGCGTTCCCTGTGGCGTGTGATCTTCTACTGCCAGCATCGCGATCACTTGCTGCTGATTGTCGAGCAGCTGCAGTTGAGCACCCGGCGCGGGTATACGGTTGAGTTTAACGTGCAGTCGTTCACCCAGCTTTGAGATTCGTGGCGGCACATAGACACTACCACGCACAATCTCCTGCGGATCACCCAGCGAGGCGTGAATCAGGGTGGCGCGAATCATATTGCGCATCGCGCTACGACTGTTCGCCGAGGCACCGCTGTCTAACTGCCGAAACCACCAGGCAATCAACTCCGCAACAGTACGCGTCACATTAAAGTCGTCACGCTCGGCACGATCAAGCGCAGGCCACCACGAAACATCCTCGACACGAATGCGATCATCTTCGGCCAGTTGACCCCATTGTAGACGCAGTGATGGCGGCAGTTGATTTAGATTTTCAAGCAGGCAGTACTGACACTGTTCCAGTTTTTCGCGCAGCGCCTGTGCATCTTTGCGCAGGTGACCCGCCGAACTGGAACTGAGATCTTCCAGCGATAAAATGCGGGTGGCTTCGGTTTGCGTTTTGATGCTACTGGCCGTATAGGTCGGCAGGCTGACTTTGGCCCACTGTTGCATCACCACGCGATTTTGATAATGCAAGGTCTTCAAACGACTCTGCAGTACCGAGGTGTTACCGGGTATCGGTGTCTTCGCAGGCCGCGCCTGAAAACGAAAACGACGCATCTGTTCCAGATAGGGATAATGTGTAAACGGCGGCAACTTCGGCAGCAGATCTTTCAACGCCGTCCAGTCGCTCATGGGAATTTCAGTGACGGCATCAAAGAAACTGCTCAGCTCCTCTGCCACGTCCACATCTTCACTCCAGTCACAACCCGGCACAATGTCACGGCTGCTACCGTAACGCAGTTCGAGTGGATCGGCCAATGGCGCAGAGACGGGTGCCTGTCGTACGCGTACATAATATAGGCCGCGCACGGCGGTAGTTAAAATACGAGTGCGTTCCAGATTTTTTTTATACACATCCAGCCAGTCTTCATCTAACAGGCGTTGTGAAACACCATAATCGCCTAACTGTTCGATACGCAAACTATCGCGCGCCTCCAGAGTCTCACGCGCCGCCTGAATCAATGCACTCAGTTTTTTTATTTCAGCCTGTTTGTTAATATGATCACGCAGCTTACGTTGCAGTTTTCGCTCGATGCTATTGTAACGAGCTTCGACAATGGCAATCTGACGCGTGAGTATCTGGCCCGCCTCAAACAGTGCGGCATAACGCGACTGTGTCAGGTTGAGTTGATCCGTTTCTTCATCGCCAGTTGTGGGCGGCAGGTTTTCAACCTCCTGTGGCGTTTTTAGTTTACCAGCCTTTCTTAATTTTGCTTTCAGTGCCGCAGCATCGGTTTTATCAAACAGGCTATCCAGGGTGACGATGAGTTCTGCCATCGCGTGATAGGCCTTGGAATATTCATTCACTTCAGGATTGATGTGGTCCAGTACACCAAAACGATATTCTTTGGCTTCAAAAGCCGGACGCGTCAACGCCTTCTTCGGCAGATTGGCGAGCAGGTTCATTCGAGACTGGTTGATATTCAGCTCAAACGCCGATGCGGTGGCTGGCCGATTGCGGATCATGCTACTGACCTTACTCGAAGTCGCACTGGAGGTATCCAGTAGTGAACGACTAAACGTGCCAGCGTTCACCAGCGCGCTGAGATTAACCGGTTCCATCAGCGCAAAATGAAAGCCAGTATTGCTGGCTGCGGTGCTACTGGCCTCTGCCACTGGCTCGGGTTTTTTGGCCCATTCTGGTTTAAGATTAGCAAAAGGTAACCAGCGAGCAACCTGCAGACCACTGCCATCACCCGCCACCCCGCCCGCTAATGAGGCCAGTGCCACCGTTTGTGAATCCAGCTGTTGACGTTGCAGGAGCAGATAATCGCGACTCTTTTCCAGCCGTGAACGCATCGCGCGAATCTGGTTTTCAATCATTTCCAGTTCCACCAGACCAATCGCATAGCGAATCACCACACCGTCCTGATCGGGGGTGGGGATTGGCGGAGGAACACGAACACCGTCGCTGTCCACTAACCAGCTCATGTAAAAATCGGGGCGAGGCGGCGTGTTTTTATTATATGGATAAGGGATGCCTGGATTGGCAGGATCCTGTAGTTCATCTTCTGCACGAGCAACGAGCGCGTTAAACACCATCTCTGGCAGTGGTGGCAACGGTTCGGGTTTGGGCAGATCCAGCATACGGATCTGCTCGGCATCAAGCACGGTGCTTTCGCCATGGTAATACAACACATCAAATTGTGTACGCCATTTGAACCAGGCCTTATACGCGCGCATAAAAAATCGATAAATGTCTGATTCCAGTTGCGCATCCGTGGGCGGAATATCGAGTAGATCGGTTCGGTAGTCGGGTTCATTGACCGCTAACAGTAAACGAATCTTATCGCCGGCAGGCTGGCGCAGATCGATCACCCGACGCGGCAGATGGCGCTGAATCAACTCATTCACCGCTTCTTCAGGTGCTGGCACTATATCGATACCAAGATGATTGGGTAACCACAGCAGCGACGGTGTGATGGATGCGGGATTTTGCAACCACTCTAATGGCAATTGTCCTGCCGCAGGCAGATAACTGAGGTTAAGATTTGCATTAAGAAAATCCTCAAGCGGGGTGGTACTGTTAAGCGGGTCTTGCGCCGCTAACATCACCCGGCGCAGAGTCGCGTTAACCTGATTGAGCAGAACATGGTAACCACTATTGGCTAACGCAGGGTAACGACCAGCCGCTTGCGATACCCAGTGAATGGCAAAGCCACTGCCTTCAGAGCGAATCGCAATCAGCGCGAGCGGCACTGCATTTTTGAGTTGCTGCATGAACTGACCGTCGACGCGGTCTGCGGCGACCCAGTTTTCAATTTCACCCTGTGTTGCGGTGGTGACGGCGCCAGGATCAATCGCAAGTCGATGTAATTTTAGACTGCCGACCACGACAAGTTGTGAATCGCGACTGGGATCGAACTCGGCGCGCTGACACGGTTCAACGTCGCGTGCATCCACCGAGCGCGTGGCGCGATGCAGGGTAAGATAATAGACGCCGCTGGCGTTATTGATGCCGGACTGGGTCTGGTAATTTTCGATCAGCGTCTGCCACTCCATCTGCAACGGATAGTAAAGCCCCAACGCGAGGCCATCACTGTCGACTGCAATACCGGGATTAACGCTAAAGCCGCTGCTGATTAAACCATGCGGGTTGAGATTTAACTCCAGCCCACGCACCACACCGGGATAACTGCCTTGCAGCAGTGGCGCGAGACGCGCATCGGCATAATCCTGATTGCGATCAAATTCTTCTTCGCTCAGGAAGCGTCCAGGAAACATGTGCACCCGCTCCAGACGATGTGAGCTGGCGGCGGGGTTATGCAGTTGAATCAGTGTCATAATCTGCTCCTATCTCCTATGGACCCGATTAAGCATCCAGCAAAGGCCAGCGGTTTAACAATCTGTCAGACAAACGGAATTCAACACCGACATCGGCCACGCGTTGTCCCATACCGAGTTTAGTGTCGCTCGCTTTTAACGCCGTTAAAAAACCGGCGAGACTTTCACTGCGAGCCAACGGTAAGAGTGTTTGCCAGATCAGCGAATCATAGCGGCTGTCGATAGCGAGCAATAGATTGAGACAGGCCATCACGGTAGCCGCATCGCTGCGAAATTCCACATTTAAGTCTTCGAGTGCATCACTGCCTTCCTCGTCCTGCGGGTTGCGTTCATTGGCAAGCTGCTTAAAACTGATACGGCGAAAAAAGATATCCTCTTCGCTCTCCAGTAAGTTTCCACTATCCGCTGGACTCGTGGCGGGCGGGATTGAAGGGGGAAGCGAGGTGCCCTGTGCCAACACAATCGCGCTGATTTGTGTCTCTGCTGCGCGCGTTGGGCGGCGTTGATAAAAAAGGTCCTCTTCTTTGACGCGATCCCAGATCGCGGTCCATGCACCCGTGTCGAGATCCAGCTGGGTGGGATAAAGTCGCAGGCGCAAAAGATCGAGTTGTGGCAAGCGCCGCGAGGATGGGTCGTAAGCGGTTTCCAGCTGCCGTGCAAACTGGCCATATTCCTGATTGCTCAGTGGTGCGAGGATCACGATATCCATCGGTTCCTTGCTACTTAAATCAATCGGTGGCAGGCCGAGCGCCTCTTCTTTGATCAACGCAACATCGGACTGTCGCACCGGCGCAATGGAGACCTGAAAGTTTTCAGGAAAAAATCCCTGACGGCCATTCACAGGATCGACCGCCTCCATCGGCAGGGTGCCAACGGGTGGCAGTAGACTAAAGTAGTCACTGACCGCAAAGTCGCCGGTTAATCCACCGCCGCGCCGCGCCGCCAGCACATCGGCAAGTAATTTTTCATACTGACGCAAAAGATCCGCCTGCAGATCGTTTTGGTCAGGGTCATTGCGAACAGGGTGGCGCAGGAGTTCTGCATCCAGCCACTGCGGCAGATCTTCTTTGATTGCCAGTACACCCAGTGCAACGGCATCTTCGGGTAACACCCCATGCACCTGATCGTCACCCAGGTATTCCCGCATGAGATTCGCACGCACATGCAGTGGGTGTTGCTGTGCAAGCGCGGTCGGCAGCGGCACGAGTCCCATCTGCACAGACTCGGTGACGAGCGCATATTCAAATCCCCGTTTGTCGCCCAGATCCTTAGGGAACACTTCGGCGATATCGGTACCGACATCGACGTAACGTAGCACCACCGCATACAGTCCGCGATTGAAACGCTGGTAGAGACCACTGTTGAGTTGTGCAATTAATGCCTTGTCATGCAGGCTCACACTGAGCGTGCGCCCCAGCTCAAGCACGCGTCCTGCACTCGTCAATCCCTTGCCTTTTTCTAATGTGAGCGTGCCGCTTAGTGAGTCGAGAGTAAGCTCCAGGCCGGATAACACACCGCTACCCAGTACACGACCCACCTCACGCAGGCGTTGATCGAGGTAGAGCTGATCACGGGTTAAATCTTCCGCGGTGAGAAGCTGCCCATCAAAATAGTGGGTTCGCGTCAGGCGTGGATCGATATCGGCAATCTTCTCCAGTGCTTCGCTAGCACTGACGGGATTACCCAGGGGAAGAAACATAACTGCGTTCATAGTTGACCTCCGTAATCAGGGCTGGCGAGCAAGCCAGGCTAACTGACTGGCATTCACGACAAAAGGACGTACCAGATTGTTGATTGAGATGCGCCGTGGATTGACCACGATCGCGTTAATATCGGTGACTTCTAAACTGATGTGCGCCAGCAATATGCGCGCACCTTCTTCGAGCTCTTCCGCCAGCATGTCGGTATCGATACCGCTACTGTCGAGCGCATGTAACAGCCGTGCATGCAGGGATAACAGGTCTGCTTCTGCAGGCGTCGCCGCATTGTCGATCTCATCCTGCTCTGCAGTTGAAAGCCCCGTGGTAGTGCTGGCAACTGCGGGGTGCTGTGCCCACGGTAGATAGCGGTCATCGTCCGCAGTGGGCAGTGAGGGGATCAATTCGAGCTGCACACTGTCGGCGATGCGGCTGGGTTGAACGGCATCGGTGCTGAGATTAAGTTTACGTGCTAGCACCGGTTGTGCTGCGACTTCACAATCTTTCTGGCGCACACACACCTTTAACCACAGCAGATCATCGGCATCGCTATACCCTTCACGCAGATGGCTCTCAGTCTGTGCATCCAGCCACTCGCGTAGATTGATGCAATAGGGTTCGTGAATCAGTACTTCGCGACCCAGGCCATCAATCCCCATGCCGGGACTTACCAGTAACTTGACGCCGATCGGATCGGTGGCATTGCTATGGTCTTCAGGATCTTTGCTCACCGCCATGCCTGCCACCGTACCGTAACCGTGCAACCAATATTGGTGACGACTCAACCGACGGCGATGATAGCGTTGCTCATCGCGTGTCGCCTCCAGCCCCAGCATCATGCCCGCTTCGTAGGAGACCCGGCGCAGCGGTTCGTCAAAACTCGCGTCCTCTTGTAGCGTGGATAAATCATCAGTCGTTGCGCTCATGCAGTGCCTCCAGGTTTAGCTCTGACTCATTTCTGCGTTAATGTCGCGGGGTGAAAATGCCGCTGGGTTTTTAATCACCCCTTCTTTACCGAGCCAGGTTTCATTCAATGCCACCCGGCGAAAATCCGGCGTGGTTTCAATAAACGTATCCACCGCCAGCAGCGGTGCGATGCCAAGCACAAACGGATGTTCTGTTTCCAGAATGCGCCACACCAGATGGGCCGGCATCTGTTCTTCGAGTGTCTGTTCTACCTGCTCTCGTCGTTGTATTCCGCGCCCATGCAATAGGATGCTGATCTGATGGGCGTAATCTTCAAAAAACTTCTGTACGATTTCCGCTTCCTCTTTATTCGCCAGTTCAGGCGAAAATAGCGCAAGGAAAGTGCGTGCATCTTTTTCAGAGAGAATCAGGCTTTCGCCGACCAGGCTGTTACCGCTCATGCCGGTCCCCAGCGTAAGCGGGTGATCGCCATCGTCCATGCTGACGCCCAAAATAGTTGCCATGGTACGGCGCAGACGAAAGTTCTCGACCACCACCACCTCACCACGCTGCACCCCGCCGTCGGTCGCCACATCCAGCGCGAGATTGAGTCCCGCCAGCGTGCCTTTGTACTGCTGGATTAAACCTGTCTCCTGGATCAGTCGACGTTGTCTTTTCTGTGGCCAGTGAGGTGGGAGTTGCGCGCCGACGAGTTCACCCAGCCAGGCGAGGTTTTCCTTCGGCGTTGCCTGCGGATGGCTGAGCTGATCGGCCGCGGCGACGCGCGCTTCGATCGGTGTCAGGATACTTTCGAATGCGGCGAGCAGTCGTTCGCGCGTATCTGCACCGTTGGCGGGGCCGCTACTATTGTCCGCATCAAAACTCAGCTCCTGACGATACAGTTCTGGCAGGTAGGCGTCCTGATAAGAGAAGCGAGGGTAGTAAGCGCGCACGGCATGTAAATGCGGCGATTGATGCACATTACCCGTCATGTGCAGTTGAATCTGCAGATAGCGGCCGTTCAGACGACGCACTGGGCCGTCCGGGCGCTGTAATAAGATCTCAAACAGGCCGCTCTCTCCGCTTTTTTGCACAGCGAGTGATTCGGCATAGGCCAGCTCCGAGGGCAGCGGATTCCACACCGGTGCTGGCTGGTCGATCAGTGGCGCGCTGCCGCGCTGCCCCGGCGTGTTATAGACACGGACGGATAGCTCAAGCTGACAACCGGGCGGAATAGCCGCATCCAGATAGATGCGATGCCACAGTGCATCGGGCTGACCTGCGTCGAAAATATGGTGTAACAGGGTGCTGGCGTGACGATAGAACTGCTGGCGACGCAGCCTATGCAGTTCACGCGGGCGCAGACCCAGGTCGGGATAGTCGGGATCAAGCTCCGCCTGATAACGCAGTTGCCTATCGGCGCTGGAGACAAAACGTGGCATCGCGTTGGAGAGCATTGGGTAGCGTTCACGTATCAGCCGCGCCGCCCCAGATTCCTCCTCAGCATCCCACAGCAATTCTAGCGTCGCGCAATCACGTTGTACAAAATCGCTATCCCCTGCTTGGCGTGGCGCAATGGCAGCGAGCCGACCGGGCGCGGCGACACTTAGATCAATCACAAATGGAATCTCATCATCCAGCGGGTAAATGGTAAACGGGCTTTCATCATTGAGTGACAGCGAGCGTTGTAAAATCAGCTGCTGATCGGCCTCGTCGTGGCAGAGAATATAGAGCGCTTGCTCATCGCCACAGATCGCCAGTGCTTGCAGACCGGTCGGTAATGGTTGCGGCATTTGCCACAGAAATGCCAGCGCATGTGGGTTAACGGTCACCGGTTCGAACCGTTGTGGCTGCGTTTTATAGGGCAGTGGTAGTGGCTCACCCTCGCACACCATTAGGTGGTTGGCGCTCACTACCCAGCAGCGGTTGGCATTATCAACCCATGCGCGACGCGGTGCGACCGGCAGACTGCACGCGGTTTGCCAGCGCTTGCCAAGATGAAACAGCAGCAGGCCGTGCGCATCTGTGCCATTACTAAAAGGTGCCGCGAGTCGACTCTCACCACCCAGAGTTAAATCAGTAAAACTCCCAACCTCCGCCTGCACCAGTTGTAACTCGCCATCCTGCAACGGCAAAAATCCACGACCGCTATTAAACTCAACCTGACTCGCATCACCGCTCAGGCGCCCAATCTGATTAAAGCTGTCCAGCGCTAGCGGCGTGCTGGCGAGCCACTCGGGCATCGCGCTGGCAGCGGTCGATTGCGGCAGTCGCACTGTCTGGTTTTGCGCCAGACTCAGGCACTGTTGTTCGCGATTCCAGCGCAAGCGGCTTGAACCGTGTTCAAACTCCGCTTCATCACGTAACAAAATAAAAGGTGTGTTGTTGATGTCCATGTCAGTTCGTTATATCAGCTCTTTATTTCAGCACACATCAGGAATCACAGGGACGGCCACGCCACCACTGCTTGCGGGACTTTGCCCCTCCAGATAGCCGATACCACTCGGTAACACCGGCTTACCTTTGCCACTCTCTACTCGCACCCCCATCAGCTCAGGGAGCTGGTATTGACTCAGGGTAATTTCTTCAGTCGACTTCAACACGCGCCAGCCTTTACTGGTCCGTTTGAACAGACTGACGGCATTGATCGCCAGCACCCCTTCGACACGCGATATCTCCGTCGACAACTCATTCACTCGTACTGCTGTGCCCATCGGCCAGCCTTCAGCGCGCGCGCCCCCTGGCGCAAGCGGCCACAAATACTCGACTAAGGCCTGCTGCACATCACGCAGTGTTTGCTGTTCGGTTTCTGGGTCGCGCACCTGTAGCAGTACACTGATTGCGACCGGGACAAATTCCGGGCTGAGCACATACAGTTCCGTGCCCAGCACAATCCGTTGCAGCAAATAAGTAAAGACATCTTTGAGTAAGCCCTGGCTCGGTTTTGGAGTATGTCCCAACTCAGGCTGTGCGGGTGGCAGTACAAACACGCTGACGACACCCGGCACATCGTCACGCGCCGCCTTAATCGTCGCGCCGGGTAAAAAGCCCTCCATCACCTCTGCACGCGCCACCGGGTTGACCGGGTTGGCTTCGGTGATAAATTTAAAATCCTGCCGCGTCACGGCGCGATTGCGATGAGTTAAAAATTGCGGGATACGACGCTCGGCCTGCTCGACCGTCTCGGCATCAAGTCCGCCACTGAGTGGCCAGTCGTGACGCACTTTAAAGCGCGGGTTACCATCTTTTATCTCTTTAATACTGTCCGCCGTGAGGTTGCCCTCGATACCGCCGCCAAAACGGTAAGCGACAATTCTGATCCGATGCCCTTCTGCTGGCCGACGACCGCTGCTCACCCCGTCACCGAAATAGACATAACCCGAATCTGCGTTGAGACGAAAGATCCTGGCGGAAGGGCTTTGCCCAGCCAGATAATCGACCGCCTGCCAGTCGGCCCAGCTGCCGTTTTCTTCCACCTGCAGTTGCAGTGTTGTCGCGTCGATCTGTTGATCAGGGAGTACAATCACCTGGTCAGGTTGGCCCGTGCCCATCCCCACCATCGTGTCCTGCCGTAAACCCTGCGCAACGACATCAACCGCATTCAGTCCGAGATAGCCCAACTGTAACAACGGTTCCTCCGGACAGCGCAAACGAATCCAGAAAGCCACGCGTGCCGCTTCCACCTGATCAATCAGGTCAGGCGGCAGATCTCTGTAACCGGTAAACATCGGATCATCATTGGTAAACGCGGTAAATAGCTGATCATTGCGCGGCAACCGCAACCTCACCACTCCGGTTTGATGCCCACCCTTTGAACTATCGCTGAGAATATCCAGCGGCAAGTAGATCGGTTCACCCGCTTCACCCGTCGAGACCAGCTCCCAGATTAAGGTACGAGGATTGAGTTCATTGATCGCATCACCTTCCAGTTCATCGGCGGGCGCGATGCCGATATTCAAGGTGATGCCGGCGAGATTTTTGCGTAGTTTATCGACTTCATCATCGAGTTGCCGCGGCACAATGCAGGCGAGGTAAAAAGCAGCGTCTAAACTATTTTTCAGCGTAAGCGTCTCTTCTCCCAGACTAAAGTTTCGTGGTTGAAAAGGTGAAGGGATTTCATCCTTACGCAAGCCAAACTGTTCCTGTAGATCCTGCAATGTTAAACCCATTGCTGCCAGCGCGGTGGCATCCAGTTTTTCTTTGATCGCCACTTGCAGGCTTAGATTGGTGGGTTGCAGTTCACCTAATGTTGTCAGCGTCTGTTTACCTGCTGCCAGCTGAGCGCCATCACGCAGGATGTCATTAAGCTGCACGCTATTGCGTCCGGCATCCACACAGACCACCCCCCGTGCGGGTCGAGCGGGACGCACTGGGATCTGTAACAGATTTAGAAATACCCGGCGTTGCCGTTCAGGAATCAGATTGGCACGGTACAGTATCGTTTCCGTCAACCACGCAAACAGATCAATAAAACTGTGCGCCGGATCACCCGGTGCAATATGCGTTAACTCCGGCAGGTGTGTCGCGAGGCGCGCCTGTGCTTCTTTGACTAAATCATCAAAGCGCCGGTCATCCAGATTGGGTACAGGTAATGGCATAGATCTAAACCCCTCTGCAATAAGCGATCATGGCAGCTGACCCAGATTCAGGGTCACACTGAACTCCGCTGGCGTTTGTGTGTGGCGTAACTGGTAAAAAATGGTGATGTGCACTTCTGCGACATTAGTGAGGCTAGGCTCAACGGTCACCTCCTCTACCAGCACCCTTGGCTCCCACTGCGCCAGGGATTTACGCACCACGCCAGCAATTAAATTACGGGTGGTTTCATTATTCGGTTGATGCACAAAATTGAGCAGGCCCGCGCCGAAGTCTGGCCGCATCAGTCTTTCACCTGGCCGAGTTAATAAAATATTAAGCATTACTTCACGAATGCTCTGGTCATCAGCGGACCAGTTGAGTCGACCCTCGGTGACCTCACCTAACGGCCAGCTTGATATTGATGGAATCGGTGTCAGCACGTACTAGCTTCCTTTCTTTATTTTGGGGAAGGGAAGACAGATCTTCACCCACGGCAACCAGAAAAAGATAATGTTCAATAGTGAAATCATGATCATCAACAGAATCATCGCCACCAGCGTGATCACTGGCAGACTAAACGAACAGATCCATTGAATCCCTAAACCCGGCCCCGGCTCACTATCAGGAATCACATCCGCACTGGCCCCTTTTTTTAGTTTCAAATTATTAATCAGGTTAAAGGTGTCAGCGGGCGTGATAAAACTCGCCCCCTTCGCCATACCGCGTTTTAAATCTGACAGCGATGGCATCTGTATCAGCGATGGACGACTGGCTTCAGGATCAAACGGCGCTGCGACGCGAAACAGAAGACTGCGATTGGCACTTTCTACCCATTGAATCTGCTCTTTACCCTGGTCATTTAACGAGCGCACAAACGGAATAATTTGATAGGCATCATCGCTCTCCTGAGTGAACTTTGGCAGCGGAATTTCCCGCACTTGACCGAGCGCCTGATCTCGTAAGCGCTGCCCCAGCAGTTGGCGAATCTCCTCGGCGTCGGCTTCGCTGATGAAGAGTGTCCAGTTGATATATTGTTTGCCTGAGCTGGCAGGCAGTGCACCAAAACTCGACAGATTATCAATCCCATCGACTTTATCAATGGCCGCCTCCTGCTCAATAATCCAGCGTACTAACGGGTTTTCTTTGGCGTTTGCGAAACAGGCGCGTAGATATGACCACACTGATGATTTGCGATACGCAGTGAATAGCTTACGACTGGAGTCTCGATAACCCGTTTTTTTAAGTTGGGCAGAAAAAGCACTCTCGTCATAGAACCATAACTGGTCCATTTTCTTCGCTAACGCACTGTTGCTTTCAATCGCATCCTCACCGAGGTGATAACGGTTGACCAGCAGGCGCAATAACTCAAAAAAAGCCTGACCTGGTTTACCAGCGCTCACCGTGCGTGCAATATTGTCATCCCAGACTCTTTTGAATGGCTTGCGGTAACCAAATGGCCAGGAGAGTGATTTCGCATCGGCGTCCACCACTGCTTGTTGCGACGACTCATCAAATGCCGCCCCTGTATCACGGTGATAATAAAAACCGCCCAGCGGCACGTAACCAAAAAGCAGGGTGTGACGTTTTCCCTTTTCATCGTGAGCAGTGTGCGTGTGCAGCGGGAAAACCTCCTCACCACTATAGGTCGCTTGGGCCGTCCGCTTTTGTAACACACCATTCGCACACAGGCGACGATGGATATCGGGGTCACGTAACTCATCCGGTGCGGCTTGCCAGCCTAGCGCCTCGCCATCTTCGAGTTGCCATGCATACTCCTGCTCTCCATTGATACGACGAATCACAAAACCCGCCGAGGTGATGCGCTGCGGGTCCAGCGCCGGCTTCCCTAACTGGTCACACACCACCTCACAACTGACCAGATGAAAAGCGCGGTGCAATGGTAAGCGTAATACCGGTTTGTTATCGTGCTGACTATGCTTGTCTTCCTCCATCCAGCTGGAAAACTGCGGCAAGGTAAACTGCTGTTGCTGTATGTCCTGCTGAAAACGATTAATAAACTCCGCATCAAGATAGCGATGCAAGGCAGCATCAGAACCGCTGTGATAAAACGGCTCTTTAATGGTAACGGCGTGTAATGACTGGTTTATATTCATCGCATCGGCCTACCAGATATTACCCGCGCCAGGTGTATAGGTTGTCCCCACCACCGAGGTCGCAATCACGGTATCGGCCTGTACCACGCCGCTGAATTTTGACATGGCCGCATCCACTTGTACCATCGCAGCAGAAACATTCACCGTTGAACTGTTAATATTGACTGGCCCACTGCTGTCGATATTAATTTCCGCCGGAGTGAGTTTAATACTTTGCGCACCGCGCTCAATGGTGATCTCGCCGCCACTGCCTTCATCAATATTGATGCGATACCCAGCGCGGGTGCGCATCTCCACTTTAGGGCCGTCGTTATCATCAAATTCCACCACCGTGCCTGCAGGGGTGCGCACCACATAATGGTCTTCGTGTGGATCGGCATCTTCAGGTACGCTGCTTTGCCCGGCCCAGACACTGCCAAGCACCAGCGGTAACTCGGGCGTGACAAACGCGAGCACCACCATTTCATCGAGGCGGGGAATAAAACTAACACCGTAACCTTGCCCCGCCGAGGGTGCGACGACACTGGCCCAGAGCTCCATCGGTGTTGCTTGCAGGCGAACTTTTATCCGCCCGCGACTATCGGGATCGACATTATCGACGACCTGCGCCAACTGTAGACTTTGTAACTGTCCTAGCGAATGATGGTTCATACTTGCCAGTCCGCCCTGTTCACTTTTAAATGTGTTTCAAAACCTGAATTATTATCAAACTGGTGCACGCAGTGAACGATTTGATACTTACCGAGTAAGCGTGGCGAGACGCCCGCTAAATCAATTTCGCGGCCACTTTTCAGACTCGCTTCGCCCTGACAAACGATATCCCCCTGAATAAAACGTTTCGCCTGACGACGAAAATGCGCTTTAGCATACGCCTGCGCCTCCGCACTGGAACGGGCGAACGGCTGCGGCATCACTTCATCCCCAGGCCAGCTCAGCTCATTCAAGGTGATGCGTGCCGTGGTGGCATCCGGTGCCGGCGTCATCGACGCTGAGGTATGAGTCACCTCAACGGCATCCGCCATGTTGTAACCCTGTACTGTTGAGTTTAACCATTGGTGATTCAGATCCACCAGCAATCTGACCCTTAAGGCACTATCCTGCGCGTCGAGTTCGATCGCGTCGCTATCCGCCTGCTCAGGTTTAGCACGCAATTGATCTCCCTCCAGGCGCAAGGCGACATCAAAGCGACTCAATAGTCGCTGTAAAAACGCGAGGTCACTCTCATTCAACTGATGCCAGGTTGAGACTAAATTAGAGACGTCAACATCGGCGCTCAGCCCCGCATCGCTGACGATTGCACGCACCACATCATCGGGGCTTTGATCTTCAAAGGTCCGGCTGTGTCGCGAACGCGCCAGCCGATGCAATTTATCCTGCAGTAGCAGTGCTAAAAATGGTGCGCCCTCGCCGTAACGCTCTTCAATCGCGGTGATTTCACCGATAAAAACAGTCACAGGATTCTCTTCACCCATTAATAATTCGCATTCGCTGCCGAGCCCGATGTCATTAAAGACAAAATCTGGCTCCTCTTCACCCTCAGGTCGCCCCCAGTTTGTGAGATGCAACTCAGCATGCGCGCAACCATGCAGTGGCAGATTGACAACCATCGCTGTCAACGCCTCCTGCATATCGTCGCGCTCTTCACCGTCCACTTTTAAATGGGGTCGGCTACTGACAAATGCTGCTTCGGTCATAATCTAAAACAATGCCTCAATTTTTAATCGATCTTCAGGCGAACTGGATTAATCAATCGCCAGGCGATCTTGTCGCTGTTTAATTAATGCCAGCGTCTGTGCCAGTGCTGACTCCGCGTCGGCCATTGGAAGCTGCTGCGATGCCGGTTCCGCCTCGGCGAATTCAGTCACGCTGTTTTCAACTTCTGCAATCACTTCGTTAATCAGTACCGGCATATGCGCCTCTCCTGTTATATCTGAATAACCTTTGATTAATTGTCATTGCGAGAAGCGGAGCGACGAAGCAATCTCATCACTCAATGATGCTTCTAGCGTCGAGATTGCCGCGCTTTACCCCAAGGGCACTTCCTTTGGGCGCGCTCGCAATGACGTACAACGTGATTAATCAAAATTTCTCTAATCAAAACCAACACTCCCCTTCGCGCTAAATTTTATCTTTCCGCTGCCTGCCTGATTCGTCGACAACTGGCTTTTTGCTTTCAGTGGTGACAGCGACGAAACACTGCCCTCACTGCGCAGTAGTAGACTGCCATTGGCAATGCTACCGGCGGTTAATCCTGCACTGGCGGAACCCGTACCAAATGCACCTTCTATTCCAGTACCCAAACTGCCCGAGGCACCAAACTTAAAGGCCGGTGGTGTAAAGCTCGCACTCGCGCCTGCACTCACACCCGACTGGAGTGACGCACTGATACCGGCTGAGGCTGACAGTGAAGATGAGACACCCGCGGTTGCTGAAAACCCACCGCCGATGCCGGCATTTACTTTCACCGAGGCACTCGCGGATACTTTCGGAACAGCCAACATCGAGGCCGAAGGCAGACGCGGATTCTCCACCCCGTTATACATCGAGGTATCACGCCAGTTGCCGGCCTTGTCGTCACTGCCACCGGGTACCGGCGAACTGCCCTGGCTCGACTCGCTTCCCCCACCCTTGTTACTGGTGTTGTTTCCGGTAGCCGTGAGCGTAGGTGTTTCGCGTGTCGCCTTGGCAACTGTTCTATTACGAAACTGATAACGGTCTTCGCTAAGTTTTAGTGATACGGTCGCACGCAGCGGATGGCCTTCAGGCGAGAAAAAATCCAGCGTCTCTTCAAAACTTTCAATTAAACCAAGAAATTCAAATGCGCCCCATTGAAACAGGCAACGACTCGGTGCCTTAAGCTTGTTACCAGAAGGGACAGGTTTAATAAACTTGTCGCCAATGCGTTTGGTGATCAGACGCACGTCCGTACCCGCTTCAAAGGTGTTACGTGTACGTCCTTCCTTTTTCGCCCGTTTCGCATACTCTTTGGCGGCTTTATCATCAATGTAAGTCGTGTCGAATATCAGCTCCACGGTTAAACTGGATGAGCTTTTATCGACAAACTGTGACGAGCGACTATTACCGCCGCGCTGGTTTTCTTTTAGCGTATTGGACAAGCTGACTTTTAGTGTTGAAGGGTTAAACTGTACATCAACCGCATTAGGCAGATCAGGGTTGTCATTGTTGCCAGTGACAGGAATCAGTTTAGCTCGTTCAGGATTAATCATGTTTCACCTCATCATCCCTTTGCTGGCCGTTCTAACTCAAGCCCCTCATGCACCAGATGCAACTCTTCAATCGCCACCTGATTCGCAGTGGATGACAGATCCGGGCCTTTAAATTTGGTCGGCAATACCCCGTAGAGCTTCCACACCATGATCGGATTCTCGGTGCTTGATTGAACCCCATGTTTGCCCTTGGTCACTGAGGTTTTTGGATTACCGAGCACGGTGATTTCACCACTTAAGCGATAGGCGTAATTTGATTCACGTGTCGTAATATCAAACCACGACCACAGATCGTTCATTGTCGTTACGCCACGCTTTAAAATGATAGGTGCAAATTTTGTCGCACCGCTGCGCTGGATCTCTCCCCAGTTGCGGCCCCCTTCGGTAATGACTTTCGGTTCCATGGTCAACTCAAAACCGGTGACTTCACTAAAATAACCACCGCATAGCAATTGGCTACGGTCACCACTGAACAGACTGACTTTAAATCGAAACGGGACAAACTCAGACATTTGCCACCTCCGCCTGCCATTCCCCATTTTGGTTGGCAAAAGTGAGGTAGAGCCGGTCAATCGGAAAGGCGGGTGCGATCATAATTTCAAACAACATCGCGCCCGGTTGCGGCTGAGATTCGGTAATGACATAGGCATCATCCGGTAACGCGCCGCGCAAAGCACCCTGGTTGTGCAGGCGACGAAAAAAATCATGCAACATTAAGCGCGGACGTGGATCACGGTAGTCGATATTAAACACCAGCGCTTCGCCGAGCGTCTGTAGCTGGCGACGTAAAAAACCGAGAAAGCGCATCACTTCGGCGGAACGATAACCGTCGTAACGACGCATATCGTTTGTCTCCTGGTAGTCTGCGGGAGGTAAAGCGGGCACCACCAGTCGCTCATCATCCAGACTCACTTTGCCTGAGCGCATCTGCACCATACCGATACCCGGTTTTTCGCGCAGATGTAATGTTTGTGCGAGCGACGTTGCTGGGTAAGGCACGGCGTCTGTGACCATGCTGCGCGCTGCCATCGAATGCCACGGCCCTTTTTCCCACGCCACTGCGGCTTGCTGCCCCGCGACGAGTCCGACCGGGCTGCGCAACGAAAAACGGGGGCCGCGCAGGTAAGGATAAAGGAACTGAATGTGGCGTAGTGTATGACCACTGCCACCATCTCGAAGACTTTCCACCGTCAAGATTGCCGCAGGGTCAATCACCGGGCTGCCCTGCTCACCGGAATAACTCAGCGGCAGACTGAACAGACATTGCAGATCCGGCCGGTAACGCACGATGAAACGTAATATACCTTGCAGTAGCTCTGCAGCCGGCCGCGGCGACGGCATCGCCGGCAGTTCTGTCGAATGGCGACGTTCCCGGTGATCATCATCCAGATCCTGACTACAGGGCATAAAACGCGGATCAGGATTTTCCAGACGAACACGCGGAATATCACTCATGCGCGGCGGAATTTGCAGACGCTCCAGATCCGGCATCGCCACTACCGCTACAGTGGGAATGACCAGTACCGTCGCCAGTCCCCGCAGGGTTTCGGTATCGTGGATTACCGTATTATCCGCGGGCAGGAATGCCGCCTGACGACCTGCTTCTGGAATCTGCACCAACCACAGCTTTTCACCACCGTTAGTAAAAAAGTCATCTACCGACTGCGCCAGCCACGCCTGTGCCCCAGCAAGCAGAGAGACATACGCTGTTTCAACGACAGCTGCATCTGGAAAGATATCGTGAAACTCAGCGCTTGAATGCAACGGCACGGGCAGGTGGTACAGTTGATCCAATGTGCCGTTAAGCAGCGCATCGACGGCAACACCAAAACCCACTGAACGCATCTCATCCAACGCGCTCGACAGTGCAAGCAGGCGATCCAGCCGAACCCGACCGGGGCAATGCCCCAACATGGCGACTTCGAGCGCAGCCTCACGCCGACGTAATGGACGCGGCGTTAAGGCGATGCGTGATCCTGCAAGCAGTTCCATCTATGGGGACTCTTAGCTCTGCTCGATATGTTCAACCGACAACACCAGCTCTTCCATCGCGACATCACTGCCCCCCTTGGCGGTGAGTGTTGGACCGGTCCATTTAATCGGCATCGCGTTAATCAATTTCCATGTGACAACGGCCGATGGATCAGTGGCATTTTCCCGCTTGAGTTTCACTTCAACATTACGCTTAGCGGTCACATCACCCTCACGGATCTGGTCCAACCAGTTGTAAATATTTTCAGCGCCGATCACGCCACGCTTAAATGTGACGTCGCCCGCCTTACTTATCGCCGGGATTTTAGTCACATAATTTGCCGGTGCATTACCATTACGATATTCCGCAATGGTAATTTCTGCGTTCAGTCCCGATACCTCGGAAAAACCACCCTGTACTTCGCCTTCACTGCCATCACCGAGATTGACCAGGTAGTTAAAAACGCTATAGGGTGTTTCACGTAATTCAGCCATGTTTAATTCCTCCTGAAAAGATCACTAACAACGTTTAACTATCTGCGGTTTTCTGGCCAATGCGGAAAATCACAAACTCCGCCGGTTTCAATGCAGCCACACCGACCTCACACACCAGACGGCCATTATCTAAATCATTCTGCGTCATGGTGCTGCGGTCGCAGCGCACAAAATAGGCAGTTTTTGCCGAGCCCAGCAGACGTCCGTTAAACCATTCGTTATACAGGAAGTCTTCCACCGTGGTTTTGACATTGGCCCACAACCGTTCGCCATTGGGCTCAAACACAATCCACTGTGTGGATTTTTCAATCGATCTTTCCAGATATAAAAAGTAACGCCGCACATTGACGTACTTCCATTCCGGGTCACTCGCCAACGTGCGGCCACCCCAGACACGATGGCCGCGACCAGGGAATGAGCGCAGGCAATTGATGCCATTAGGATTTAATAGCTCCTGTTGAAAGCGATTAATATCCTGTGCAAAACGCAGCGCGCCAATCACCGGTTCGTTGGCGGGTGGTTTATGCACCCCGCGTTGCACATCGGTATTGGCGTAAACACCCGCAATGAATCCCGCCGGTGGCGCGGTGATGGTGTCGTTGATGCCGCGCGGATCACTAATCACTACCCATGGGTAGTACAGGGCCAGGCGGGAATCGTCAAAGTTAGAGCGGAATTCACGCACTTCGGATAACGACATCCCCTCGCGTGCATCCACGATGCCGACACGGTAGCGCATCTTACGGCAATGTTTTTGCACCTCTGCCACAATTGCCTGGTGATTGGTGGCATCGGCCGCCGCTGCGGGTGTCATCACAATCGAAACGTCTTCAATGTCTTCCAGTGCAGCAAGACCGGTACTGCCATTGACTTCGTCAGTGACACCGCCGTAATGAATGGCCGCGGGTACATTGCCATCACTGCCGCCAGTCAGGGTGATTAAATAACGCGGGCCTTCGACTGAAATGCCGACGGGATTGAGTGCTGCACTATCAAACATATCGTACAACGCTTCGACAATCTGTTCGCCAGTTAAACTGTCGGCTAATGTACAACTGACAGGACTCGTCAGTTGATCGCTCCGCTTATCCGGCGTCGCGGCCATCACATTTTCGAGACTGTTATCTGCATCCGGGGCAGATGAAATATTGCCGTATGTATAGACCACCGCGCCGTTGCTACCTCCGGCGCGTACAGCGATGTCAAAGTTCCGTTGAATCATCATCGCGCGCACACTGCTCGGTGCCGCGGCAAGTGCGGCGAGTGAGAATGTGGTCGGTGATACGATCCCGGCATTGAGACCGCTACCGTCCAGCGTGAACTCGGTGCCGGCGGCATTCAGGGTGCCGCGCAGGGTGGTTAATGTCCCCCAGTCAACAGCGGTATAGGCACTCAGGTCAGTCACACTCGTAAGACTCAACTCTGCCGATGTGCCATCGGCCAACGCGCCACTGGTGGGGCGCTTGGCGGTGACCTGTGTGTACTTGATGGTGGTATCGACATCCGCCACCAGACCGGCTGTCATCAGCATGCCATCATCGCCATCCGTGGCACCATCAAGCCGCAGCTGAGTACCGGTCAGTGCAACAGCATCATCGGTGGTGATTTCACAGAGATTATCGACGATGACAAAGTGATCCCCTTCACGCCGCACCACCGCACTAATATCGATGGGGAAGCGGCTATCGGGTGCGCGTAATTCGATGTCGGCAGTACGTACCGCATTGCTCAGCCCAGTCGCCTCGAGAAACACGACTTCGCCTTCGGCGGGTACAGAGGTCTCCACCGACTTCAATAAATTTTCGCTGTCGCGCCAGTCAAGTTCAAGCGTGTAGTCACCCACCGTACCGGGAAAGCGGCTATCAAACGTGACTCTATCATTGGTGTCAGCGCGGCTGGAAAAACCATCGGTGGGGCTGGCGTAGTTGGCCACGCGCGAAACAAACAGCTGCTTGCCACCACCATCGAAAAAGGCTTTAGCGGCGATCGCTGTATGATTCAACACACTGGTACTGGCCAGCGTGAGATTTTTAATATCACCAAAGGTACGGGTAAATTCCGCAAAACTGGTCACCACTTCAGGTTTCCCTCGAAGCGGTCCGAAACGTGTTGGGCCGACGATTGCAGCGACACTGGTTCCGACGCCTTCAATTGATTTGGCGCGAAAACTCACTTCCTCCACAAACACACCCGGTGCTAAATATTCAGGCATAGTCTTCTCCTTTCAGTTTTTCTCAACTTGGTTGCACAGCTAAATGATCCTTATTCAGCGAACGGATCAGTTTGATCTCACCGGGTACGACTGTTAAACCGATGGGGTTAGAATAAGTATTGTCGCTATCGAGCTCTCCAAGATTCATAGGCAGCAGGTCAGCAGGGTCAAGCGGATTGTCCGCGTCTGCCGTGCTGAGTGCCACAATGCTAAGTTCAGCATTATAAAGATCAACCCCTTCTGGTAACGGGGGCAGGCGATTCATGGACAAACTAAAATCGCCCTTTGCATCTGCCTGGGCACGAAATGTCAATGTGCCGCTGAGCCCAGTGGTGACCTCGAGTGTTAGCAATGCCCAGGGTACCGGGTCGCCATTCGTCGAAAATCTCAGCGTGCCAGTGAGACCGCCACTGACTCCAAAACGGGTGCCAAATGGCGTCGGAAAAAGCTCCACTACCTGCCGTCCAAGATTACCGGCGGTCAGGCTGAAGGTGCGTGGGTTGTAGCGCCCATTAAGCTCCTGCACGCTACCGGCTAAGGGATAAGTAGCGCTTGCAGGGAACGCCAGATCAGCTTCGCTTGCCACACCCTCAACCATTGGCTCAGTGCTTCGCCGCCATAGCGCGGTTTTTCCAGCGGAATGTAAAAGCTGCAGGTCCGAAGGGCGCGCTGTAAGCGAAAGCGCTACGGCATAGGGCAGGCGCATCATCTCGGCCTGGCTCTCAGCACTGCTGCCGTCCAGCCAGTAGATCACATCACTCGCGTGGAGAATATTGGTTTCGAGTACTTTTAATGTGCTCACACCGTGCCTCCGGGAAACACCCGTGTCACTACTGCAGGTCCTTCAGTATGTTGAGGATTCAGACGCAAGCGAATGGTACGCGCAACGTACGGTACTGTGCTGGTATAGGGCGATTCAAACACATCCCAGATGCGCATTAAATCTTCCGTAGACATCTCATCCGGTGTGATGTTTAAAATTTCTGTTTGCCCCCATTCATCATCAATATCCAGCACATGGGAAACATCAAGCTGACTGGCGTTAGCGAGTTCAACCATTGCCCAGCTCATTAAATCCGCTTCGATGGTGGCACTTTTCGCATTCGCAATCAGCAAAAAATGAAGATTGACTGGCAGCTCTGGTTGACGCCCATTTTCACTGGCGCCCTGTTGAGAGAAAAAACGTGCACGGCCATGCGGATCAATCGTCATACGATGCAAATAGATACCAAGCAAATTTCCTTTGAGCTTACTGGCAATATCCGCGCTACCCAGTAGCTTTGCTTGCGCATTGGTTGGTTCGTCACTGAGGTCTGTTGGCAAGCGGCGTTTAAAAAACTCCTCCAGTGCCAACAATACTCCTTGAACTCCCTTATACGAGGCCACACTATCTCCTATACTGGCTTCTTCTTATATGGAAACCGAGTACAGCGCAATTTTCAATGTATTTTACTAATGAAATAAATTCTTTGCTGACACGCTGAAAAAAATAAATCCCAACAACACACTAAAACATTAATACACTAAACTACTCGGTTATTTATTATTCTAAAGCTCTGTTTTCTCTCTCTTGTGCATTAAATCTAAACTATGAAAAATTTCTTTGCAAGCGGTTTCACGTCTCGACCACTTCAGTAAAGATGCCATTATTATCCACGTATTTTTCACCTATGCACACATTGAAGAGTGCAACGTCAACAGTTAAAAACATGCTCACCTAATTCAGTTACTTTTTCAAAACTGGCAAGATTGATAATTGATAAAACCAGACAGCTTTAATTATCACAAAGCCTACGCGATCACTATGACATTATGTAATGACACTTTTATGAATGATGAGTATTGACAGCAAGCTCGTTACGTCCTGGCATTTAATCGCACAATACTTACCACTGTTAGTCCACAGTCTGAAAAGTTAAACAGCATAAAATACAAAGGAATACAGGCAACACATTAATGCTTGTTACGACCGCCCTTGCTTGATCGCATCAACAATGGAGCAGACCAGCCGCCTGATGATGCAACCCCCTATAAGTAACAACTTGATCTCTTTGATTTTTTCTTAAACGGTAATGGTTCGATATTAGATTAACCTTACCTTAAAACAACCAACAAATTAATCCAGGTCGAATAATAAGGCCCGCGCTTCAGATGAAGGGCAGGCCTTATTACGTTTTTGGGTCGACAGTTCTTTAATCTCACCTCACTGCCTTGCCCACGGTTTAACTACCGTGGATTTATGGTCGTTCGTGACACAAGGTACAACTCACCTTTGTGCCTTTGGCAAGCCAGATACTGTCATTACCGTCATGATCATCATCTGTCTGATAAGTACGATCGACTTTGGTACGTGACAATCGTGTTCCTTCCAGATTTATACCATGACAACTTTGACAGCTGGCGGGATTGTCTTCATAAAGATCGCCGTGATCTTCTCCCCATCTAGGGTCATTGACGTTGTGCATACCGTGTGGCCCGGCCAATGTGAGCGGCAGGCTGCCCGGCGTATGGCAACTGCTGCACTCAGTGATGGTGCCGGCATGCCCCTGGATTTGCATCGCAGCGATGTTGTCATTGGCATTCGCATCTGCATTGGGCCAGATGGCGTGAGGGCTGCCATGACATGATGTGCAGTCCATGCCGCCGTGGCCTGTGCTAAAACGGTATAAGCCGGTATCAGGTTCGGCAAAGCGTTTGTTGTCGGCCAATATCGGTGTGGCAGCCTTATCGTCAGGGTCGTATGCCAGACGAGTCACGATGCTGTTACCCTGGTGATTCAGTACGTCGCCCACGTGGCACGACTGGCACTTGGGCATGTCTAACCACGGCATGCGAATGTTGCCGTTTTTCAATGGATACTGCCCACCGACGGCTAACAACCCGCCATGGCAATTCTGACAGTTCAAGCCAGCACTCGCCATCGCACCACGGAAGCATTGAGTCTGTTTGCCGGGATGACAGCTGAAGCAACTGTCCGTGCCTGCATCACTGATAATGGCTGGAATGTTGCCAGTAGGAATGTTACCAGCCAACGTTTCTCCATGACGCTTATGAATGGCGTGTGAAAGAAAGGGCACGTTGGTCTGAATACCTTGCGGTCCTGCTCCAGCAAGATCCAGCGCGGGTGAATAGTGACACTGGGCACATAAAACCGGCTGATTATTCATCAGGCTTGTGCGGTGCTTGGCGTCGTGCAACAGGAGAATATTCTCTCTGTATTGTATTGCTGGCGTGCTCTCGTTACTCCACAGTACATCGCCATAACGAGCCGCAGTCAGGTCATCAGCGGCCTCGCCACCGGAATGATGGCAGTCCGCACAGGCCATCTCTTCTGACACAGGTACGACTGAGTCAACACTTGCCAATACCTCGCCACTGCTTTTATCAATGGCTTCAATACGGAACAGTGGAAAGAAATTTTCCTGACCGAAATCATCCCTGGGTGTGATCGGAATACCATCTGCAACATAGCGCTGGCTCTCGATATCATAGTGAGTAAAGACCTGTGACCCGCTGATCTCGCTTGGCATTCTGTTGCCAGTTAGCCCGACATCCGGCTCCGGTGAAACGCCAAACAAGTCCTGAACATAATCCCAGAAATTAGTTTTACCGATGCTGGTGGAGTTGATCGAACCACTGGGATCGGCAATGGCCGTGTAGCGCACTTCGACATTATCGGGATTCATCAAGACTGGTTTTCCCGCTTTATTCACTACCTGTGCATGCAGATTATTAAAGGGGGGTAAAATAGAAAACACAGAGAAATCATCATCCATACAGTGCATACCAAGGTCATTGACGGCAAATATCTGGTGCTCGCCGCTGGCACCAGAATTGCCATTGTTACCGCAACCAGCTGGCGGAGGGTCTATTGCCATTTCATCTTCATCATCAGCAGATCTAACGCGCACAACACATGGTACGGTAGCGGGGTTTTTTAATTTGAATTTCCACTTACCCTTTTCTCTGACTTTAACTTGACCAATCAGCGTCCCGCTGATGGCATCATAGATAGAAACTTCATTACCCGAAGCTCCTTTCCCTTTGATTTTTAATTTGGCATCTTCTTTTTCCCATTCAATTTCGGTGATGTTCAAGTTTCGATGATGTCGCTTATCATCATCGTCGTCATCGCTTGCAGTCGCCGGGCAAGCTGCAGCAAGCAGTATCGATGCAGTTAAAAGCATCCCAGGTATCATGCTGGGGATTCTTCTAGTTTTCATGGTCACTCCTCCATAAGCTGTGATTATTCACTGCAAATAGAGCATGCCAACCTTAACTGAAGCTTAAAAATGCAAAACCCGAGTCAGAAGAATTTAAGAGACTTAAGCGGACTACCATCTGTATCCAATAGCAGCCCCCTCCTTTTGATTGTTTAATTGCTTTGATTTTCTTTGGTTTTCCCTTTTGCTTCAGCCATAACGCCCAGACTCAGGGACTTGCTTCTGCTGAGCTGGTAAAACCAATAGATTGTACTAACCAATTGATTTCCGAAGGCGTATAGTGCCGCTCGTTACATTTCAGAGACCACCTATCTCCCGAGCCATACTCTGCTTCATAAACTGCGTGATCTAAAAACTCCATTAAAGAAAATATATTTTCGGAATAGAAATTCGTTTCTGCTCTTGCGTTTATGAATTCTTTTACAGCGCAAAATAGCGGGAATAATCCATTCAATGTATTGGATATCAATTTATCTTTTAATTATAGTGCTTTCAATACACCTCTCAGAATCTGACAATTCATTTCACCTGTTTCCATGAGAGAAAAACCACCCTCTCTTCTTTAACCATCACCAGTGCACTCTTCTCGCGTACTCGACTGACCGATTCAATATCGCTCCCTTTAACCAGTTCAAGTATTCGCGGTAACCCTGCTCGACATAGAAACAGACATGCCGCCCCGATGTATCACATTCGTCGGTATTCCAGGCACACCCTCTACTTGATTGGCATGCCTCTCTCCTCTCTTCCTTGTCAAATGAACGTAGTTGAGGTTGACAACCTGCTTGAGCTTATAGTCATTTCATTGCCCATAAAAATCAGGACTCTTTATTTTGAAAAATCAATTTTTGTTAGCAACTTCTTGCGTCTGGATTGGCTCTTTAAATGTTAACGTGCGATAAGGGTAAGGTATTTCTATACCAGCATCGTCAAGTGCTTTTTTGATGGCGGTAATCACTTCACCACGAGATGAGCGCAGATCAACAGGTTTGGCATCTGTCCACCAGGTGACTTCAATATCTATACTGCTTGAGCCAAACGAAAATGGCCAAATTTGAATAGGCCGACTGCTAATGATGCTAGTACATGTCGTCAACGCTTCAGATATTACCTGCAACGCATTGTTAACATCCTCGTCATAGGCGATGCCCACTTCCAATCTTACCCGCCGAGAGTTTTGATTGGTGAGTACGTCTACAGGATTTTTAAATAAAAAAGAATTTGGAACCACCACGAGTTCGCCAGTATCTTTTCTAATGCTCGTCATACGAATTAATATTTCTTCTACCCGCCCCACAATACCTTCACATTCAATATAATCACCTTTTTCGAAAGGGAAACGCCATAGTAGTAATATTCCAGCAAAAAAGTTTTCGAAAATATCTTTAAATGCCAGGCCGACAGCAATTGAAACCAGGCCTAATCCACCCAGGGCTTTGGCTGGTGTTAACCCAGGGAAAAGAATCATAGCGGAAAATAATAGGCCCAGCGACCAAATACCTAGCGTTATGAAGCGCAATATTAAATCTTTTATCGAACCCCGCATTTTGTTGCGCTTAAGGGCTCTTCGACCAATAAATGCACTGCTTATTGATACAATCCAGGTGATAAATAGAACAACGATAGCCCCAACAATGTAGGGCGTATGCCCTATAAAGTTACTCCAAATATCGATAAAACTGTCAAGGACGGATATCGCAACACCTTGAATATCTGCTGGCAACTCCTTGATCGAAACTATATCACCTGGCTTTAATTCGCTTACGTCGTTACTCAACTGTTCACCTCCAAAGTCTCGACCCTTGATTCAGACTTGCTAACCAGACTTACAAGCTTCCAACCAGACTCGGGGGACAAATCAGATTCTACTTCTGACATTCTCAAGTTATCCTTATGGTCAACTGCAAATAATAAAATTGCATCTGGGTGTTCTTGACGATAGTGTTCTAACGTAAATTCACTTGTGAGTAGTGTTGTGTGAACTTCTGCTCCAGTGATTAACCGTTCTGAGAGAAATTCGTACGTGATATCTTTTCCAAATAATAAACTGCCACTTACTTTATCAGAGATTTTCTTTTTCTCTAATTGTGCTATTTCTGCCGTAGATTGCAAAGCAAAAACACCGTTCATACCAAATTCATGCTCATATCTAACGCACGCAAGTCTATTGAGTGCCGGCCTAGATGAGAGAGCCAACAAATAGCCGAGCCCTATTAGATCCATGTGACGATCTGCATATGCTGAAACCGCATTTCCGTAAAATGAAGGTATCGCTAGCATCCGCGATTTTTTTATATTCTCCCAGTTATCATCCGCTAATAATACTCTAAACCCCGCGTCGCTCAAGGCAACGGCAAGCATTCTGGCGACATCATTTCCACCAACGATTAAAATGCCTCTTGGCTCTGGTTCGGCAACTTCTAATTTTCTTGCCAATGGCCCCGCAGTTATGCTCTGTATAACAACGGTGCCGATAATAATGGCAAACACCAAAGGAACAAGTTGTTCAGCCCCTTCAACTTCAGCCTCTTCAAGCCGCAATGCGAATAAGGATGCAATTGCGGCAGCGACTATTCCCCTGGGGAAAACCCACCCGATAAGAGTTCTTTCTCTCCAGTTAAGTGAAGAACCGATTGAGCACGTGTACGCTCTAAGTGGACCCGCAACAAACTGCAGTACTAACAGTACGATGACGCCGCCCATCCCCAGGGCGCTTAATTGTGTCAAATCGAGCCGTGCTGCGAGCAATATGAATAAGCCTGAAACGAGTAACAAGCTCAAGCTTTCTTTAAAATTGAGTATATCTTCGATTTCCAGCCCACGCATATTTGCGAGCCAGATTCCCATAATGGTAACGGCAAGCAACCCTGATTCCGATTGAATTGATTCTGCTATACCGAAAGTAAGTAATGCTGCGGCCAAGGCAGCAAAATCACGTAAATAATCTGGGAATAAATATTTTCGTAAAGCCATTCCGAGTAATTGTCCGCACGAAATCCCCAGGCCGACACCTGTTAATATCATGACGAAAATAACGATAGCAACGTGGCCGATAGATTGACTTGATTCAATAGCGATAATTATATCAAAGACCAGAACGGCTAAAATCGCCCCCATTGGGTCTATGAGGATACCTTCCCACCGGAGAACATTGGACACTGATTGATGCGGCCTGATGGCTCTAAGCAATGGAATGACAACGGTTGGCCCACTGACTACAACAATCGCACCGAAAAGAATTGCAAGGCTCCACTGCATATCTAACACCCAATGTGCACTGACTGCAGCAGTCACCCAGGTAATTACAGTCCCCAGCGTAACAAGATTCCTAACGACGGGGCCATAGCCACGTACCTGGCTAAATTTAAGTGTTAAACTACCCTCAAACAGTATTACCGCAACAGCTAGAGACACGACTGGAAAAAATAATTCACCAAGTAATTGCTGAGGCTTTAGCCAACCCAGGATTGGACCTAGAACAATACCGACTACCAGTAAAAATAAAATTGATGGCAGTTTGCTTTTCCACGCCAGCCACTGGCAAGCTAGACCTAACGCTAATATACCACTTAGAATTAAAATTGTTTCACTGTGCATAATAATACTTATTTTTTATTGAATTCAAAAAACTAACAATATTAATACCTATACCCGAAGCATTTGAGATTTAGAGATGGTATCCAATGCATATTCTTTTCTACTCAGGTGAAGTGAGAAATGAGCAGCATTATTGTAGGAGTTTCAACCCGGCGGGACGAAAATAGGCTTTCAATAAACCCTAAATATCAAGTTATTCGGATATAATTGATATATCACTTTTCCTTGTTTTGACATAACAGCATGCTTCTCATTTGTCCGGTGACTTATGCCGGTTTATGATTAACGCGTCTATAACCAGTAAAAATCCACCAATTGCAGCAATAACAAATAAAATAATTGCGAGAGCAGGATAATCGAATATGGTCCATGATGTTTTTATAGACATCAATAAAGCCGCCCCGATAATTAATGCAGCCAACACAAGCCCGGCTGATATTCTATTTGCAATTTTTTCTAAACTTTCCATTAGCGCATTGGCGTTAACAGAGTTAATGTCTATTTTGAACCGGTTCTCTGCAAGACTGCCGACAATTTTATTTACTTTTTTCGGTAGCTCATCAACAAGTATTTGAGTGTCAAGCACTGTGGACATTATGTTATTGGGTTTCAAACTTCCACTTAAGCGACGTTCCAATATTCTACCACAGTGCCGCCTAATGACTGAGTCAGGGTTAAATTCTGGTGCCAGCACTCTCGCAATCTGATCTAAGTATAATAAGGTTTTTCCAAGTAATATAATTTCAGCAGCTGGCCTAACATTATTATCCGCTGCAGCGCGAACCAATTCCAAAACAGTGCGTCCAACTTCGCGTCGTTCAACTGGGGCATGTTGATATTGGCCAATAATTTCAACTGTCTTTCGAGTGACTCCTTCTATGTCAGCGTCATCCAAAGGGGTACTTATGCCTACGCAAATCTCAGCAACTGCTTCGCCGCGATTCTCTGACATGGCGAGTAATAGCCGCAGCAATCTTGCTCGCATGTCAGGATCAATATAAGCAACCATACCCAGATCTAAAAGTGCGATATTTTGATCTTTAGTCAATAATACGTTGCCAGGATGGGGGTCAGCGTGTACGAATCCATGCACCAGTATTTGATCCAAATACGCTTTACACAAAGATGAGGTCAGGCCATTAACATCTAGGTCTAGTCTTTGAAAACCTGATAATTTAGAAACTGACTGTCCATCAACATAAGTCATTGTTAATACACGGTCAGTGCAAAAATCATAAATCGGAGTGGGCGTGACTAGGTCATCATAATTGGCTAGCAATTTAGCGAACGTTTTCAGGTTTTGTGTTTCTTGCTCGTAGTCGAGTTCCTGCAGTAGGGCATATTGAAACTGATCCAGCATTGCTATTAAACCCAATCGTCTGCCGAAGTCCGTATTATTTTCAATAATTTTTGCTAAGGTACGTAAGTCTTCCAAGTCCGATATGATGGTTTTTTGTATATTAGGCCGTTGTATTTTCACGACGACTTGACGACCGTCACGTAGTTTTGCTGAATGTACTTGTCCTAATGAAGCAGCGGCGAGAGGGTTTTCATCAAATTCTGCAAACACTTTTCCAAGTCGAACATTTAGTTCACTTTCTACAATTTTTTCAACTTGCGCGAAAGAAAAGGGGGCAACCTTATCTTGTAATTTCGATAATGCATCTTGATATTGAGTTGGTAATAAATCTGGCCGCATGGAAAGTGCTTGACCCAATTTGATGAACGTTGGCCCAAGCGCTTCTAGATCTTCCGCCAAGGATTCTGGATCGCCGGCCAAATCACCATCTTCCAGTTCAGTTTGATGAATGCCTACTTCATTGAATTTCAAATCCTGTAGAAAAGTTTTTCCTCCATGTCTTATAAGGAACCGTAAAATTTCACGATAGCGAGAAAAGCGATCAGTAGATTTCTTAGTAACTTCTTTTAGCGTCTCTTTCATTTAGTATTCCTTATTTAACCGTGCTCTTCAGCAGAACTTGTGGACCAGTTTAAGCGCAGATGGTGCATTTATTGTGTAGTATAAAGTGCGTTAGTCTCAGCTTAACCTGACACTTCGTATTGACATAAAGAGAGCTATCCATTTCCATAAAGGTACTAAAGATTAACTCAAAACAAAAGGTAACCATATAAAATAAAAACCCCTTCAACCTGAGTGGATTCACCGGTAAACAGTACATTTTAACTCCACCAATCGCGCATAATCACACTTTCAACCCATTCAACGTTAACCCTAAAAATCTCAGTTGAAGCGGGCACGCAACACTTACTCTACAGCTACGTTCAACTAAGGTTTTTAGGTTAATGCCAATGCTTTAGTAAACGCTTACAGCGCCCAGAATTTAGAGGGAACCAAAGTGCTGAAAAAAAAAGGGGGGAGGGGAATCACCAAATTCTAATTGTCATGTAACTTTTTTTGAACGCACATCAACTCTTTGCTAAATATTTAGTTAAGTTGTTATAAAAAACAGCTACCCAGTTCTAAGCGCCGAAAACCCATTGCACGAGCCTAAGTAATGCGCTACCTCTATAGCTCCTTGAAGGTGACTGCAATAAGGGTAATGCTTACCCCTTATTGCATGAGTAAGATGCTCCCTCATTTCTTTGTCACGAGCGAATCAGCTTTTTGTCAGCAGTCAATATTACTGTCGGTTGCGTCACCCACTTCATCACACGTATCTTTGACAGTCTCGGACAATGAATCACTGACATCGCTGGCCTTATCTTTCATTGAGTCAACCGCACTATCTACACTTTCGCCAGCGCGTTCTGCAGGGCCATCAGAATCGCAACCGGACATACCAAAGACAGCCATTGCTAGCAACATCAATAATACAGATTTTTTCATGCTTTATACCTCATCGTAATTCCCCAGGAATTAGCATCTCGATTAAGCGCCTCGAGAAGCTCTAATAACAGCACCAGAGTAGCATATGCCTTGCATGAACACATTAAGCTATATTGTGTGGTTCATCACGAAACTAAGATTGTAATGGGCCGCCCTATGGTTATACCGATTGCGTACTTTGGCTATTGATAGCGTCAGTATTATGTAATGTTACTGCGACTGAACGACTCAGAGAATTCATGCTGCCTCTTGAATGGTTGTTAACTATGTCGGCATTTGAATCGGTAGTTATACTAGCTCGATTAATCATTAATGATCGCAAGTAGAAGGGCTTTTTCAGAGTCGATCATCGAACCGCTCTCAACTTCCTGTCTAATCTTTTCCATTTCTTTGGTCACAATCGGCACCGCATCTTGCAAACCAGGCATCTCAGTTAGGCGCTTGAGAATCTTGAGTAGGTGATTGGTCGTTATCCAATCACCACGAACGAACTGGCGAACAGGACAAAGCACACCGACGAGAAAATCCTCATGAGTAATCGGGCTGGCGACTACTCTAAGATTTTCGTGTTCGTCATACCGGTGAGAATCTGGAACCTGCCGCTGAAGCAGTTCCGCGAATGCACGCTCAAATTGATTGAGACAGAGTACGGCAGTATATTGGCCATTGATGCCAGGTGACATCGCCTTCCCCAAAACCTCAATTAATTGCTCGGCTGGAAACATAAGGTCTTGCTCTCGGGTTCGCTCCGTACCCCATGAGAACAAGTTATGAAGCGCGCGTTCCAAGTTATCATCAACTCGCTCAGGTGGCCAAACTCGCAACAGTGGTTGACCAGTAATCGCAAATTCACCGGGTCTCAGCAGTAGTTTAACCAACAGTTCTTTTTCCGTTGCCAATTGCAACAACCCTTCTGTATCCAGTACGCGCAGGTAGCCACCTACACAGTCAACGCAGATATCACAACCTATATCAGTAACATTTTCTGGATCACTGCTGGGTGTCGAGTCGGCTGGTAATGCCTGACCAATTTTTTGGGGATACAGACTTTGAATCCCGTGCACAAGCTCCACCCCGACGCCAGCGATGACATTTGCGATGCTAATTGATTGTGGCACGTGGTGAATGAAGTAGATTAACACAGCCACGCTCAAAATCGCCAAGACGACTGCAAGCAGAATCGCCAAATGCGGAACGAATATGGATATTGCCTGTTCCGATTCACCGTCGGTCCCAGCGTGTACTGCTCGAAGCACCATCAAACAATACAAAAATGTGGCGATGAATGTGCCGAGTGTGAATTGATTGCCTCGGTTCCGCATGAACCCTGACAACAAGCGGGGCCCAAACTGTGCACTTGCGTGAGACACTGCCAATAAAGTCATTGAAAAAGTTACGCCAGCAACGGTGATCATAGAACCGGCCACCATCGACAATAAAGCTCGTGCTCCCGCCGGTTGAGTCGCATACAACCCTGGATAATTGCTAATCCAAGCATTGCCCAACAGGACGTCCAGGTTCACAACAACAATTGATGCAACAACCGCACAGACAGCCATTAACGATGGAATAAACCAATAGCTGGTACATATCTGTATCCACCAGTTGATAATTGTACTCTTCATCGTGTATTAGTCATCCTCTAGTTGTCACGAAATAAAAATATTTAGGCGCAAACAATGTCATCGTTGCCAGCCAAAAAGGCATCATACATTAGCTTACGCCAACCCATATTCCTCACAATAGTTTAGTAGCTAACCACAAGTCTCTTAGCAAAATCACTACCGGTTTAAAGTCGGCACCTCAGTAACGCTGGCATCAACCTCACCCATGCGCTGCGACTCTAGCGCCTTATCAGACTGCTCTCTGTTTGACTTGTCGATTGTACTAACACCTTCTAATTGCAAGTGTGTCAGCAGGGAGAAATGATCCGAGCCCTTCAAACGCAAACGTTTTAATGATATCAGTGAAAAATGACTACTGTGAAACATGTGATCCAATGGCCAACGCAAAAATGGATAGGCCGCATGAAAGGTATTAAAAAAACCCCGACCAATACGGGGGTCTTTTAATCCACTAACATGCTGGAACAATCTGGACGTTTTAGACCAAGCCACATCATTTAAATCTCCCGCAACGATTGTGGGCACATCGTGCTCTGCTACTTTTTGACCAACTATAATCAGTTCAGCATCCCGCTTGCTGGAACTATAGCTTTCTGTTGGACTGGGCGGCATGGGATGCAATACGCGTAAATTGATGTCTTCACCTGACTCCAGTGTGATCACGCAGTGTGCAGACGGAATACCCTCCTTAACCAAGTATTCCAAATACTTTTCTTTGAACGGGAGCCTGGAGTAGACATGCATGCCATAAAAATTATCGAGAGGCGACTTAATTGCATAGGGGTATTGAACACTCAGCGTATCCAACGCTTTTTGCCATCTGGCGTCAGACTCTAAAGTTATAACGACATCAGGGTTAGTCGATTTAATCAGATCAATAAGGGATTGCGTATTTGTATTGGTCATTAAAACATTAGAAGACAAAATACAAATACTGCTTTCGGGAATTTTCCTGCTTGCACGAGGCACTTCTACCGGGAAAATAGGCAAGTAGGCGTAAACCCAAAACCCATGGTAAAACACGCAGCCTAAATTCACTAAAGCTAACACCGCAAGAAACGGCATACTATCCAGCAACCATAAAGAAAAAAATATATTTGCGATGGCCCAGCATAATAGCTGAAGACGGAGGAACTCTGCACCACGCACCCACCAAACACCGCTATTTGATATGGGCAGCACCGTAAAAAGAGCAACAACGGCACTACTTAAAACAAGAATAGTAAGTATGATCATGGGCTCCCAAATCGACTAATCTAACATTCCAGCAGCTCAAGTTATAGTAATTCGCCGATTCAAATCCGAAGTGGATCAAAGACATCATAAAGAGGCATTACTGATTTAACAACAGCTAACCATTATGAAACTCAACATTACATCCCTTCATTGCATGGCTAATCGACACCACGCGACGTGATTATCTGGATCACTCACCCTTCTGGAGACACTACCACTGACAGCAAAAACTCGACATATACCAAGGTTACTACGATGTTTATTTCATCTACGCAGGCATAGAGGGTATATCACCACAGCAAAATATTGGTAACGCCAAACCTGGCACTGTGCAGATCAACAACTACAGATGGAAATCACACTACCGTAGATTGTTTCAAACACCAATTAGGGATTCGCAATGGAGAGGCGCGTGACTCAATAGATTCAGTTTAAACCATCTCCACAATGCCTCTCTTTAGTTCAAGTGCATCGCTTTTGCACCAATAGATAGCCCCATTACAAAAGGCAACATGGCAGCGAAAATCTCATACTATCGCTTTCCCTGATTAATTATCACAGGCTCTATTATCTATCCCCATGTTTTTATTAAAATAGCTGCGCATTTACGCTATACGTTAACACCTCAAAATTTATTCATTCATCTCGTTAGTCTCTTTGGCACACGCATTGCTCAGCAAGTATTACTAACTTTTTATTTAGTAATACTACGGAGCGCGTAATGTCAAAAATAAAACGTATCTGGTCGTCCATGATTGCCGCAGCCTTAATGGCAATCTCCACGCAGTCAATAGCTGAACCATTAAAAATCGGTTATAGCGACTGGCCAGGGTGGGTTGCATGGGAAGTCGCCATTGAAAAACAGTGGTTCAAAGAAGCAGGGGTTGAAGTTGAGTTTGAATGGTTTGACTACGTCGCCTCCATGGATGCATTTGCTGCCGGCCAATTAGACGCGGTTACTATGACCAATGGTGATGCATTAGTCACAGGCTCGACGGGTGCAAAAAACGTCATGATACTTATTAATGACTACAGCAACGGGAATGACATGGTGGTTGCGAAGCCGGGAATCAATTCGGTGAAAGACCTGAAAGGTAAAAAGGTTGGCGTTGAAATTGGATTCGTTGGACACCTGTTATTGCTGAATGCGCTTGAAAAAAATGGCATGAAAGAATCCGACGTCGAGTTGGTAAATGTGCCAACCAACGAAACACCGCAAGTCCTGGCTTCTGGTGATGTTGATGCCATTGTTGCATGGCAACCCAATTCAGGCATGGCATTGAACTTGGTGCCTGGTTCAAAACGTATATACAGCAGCGCAGATGAACCCGGTTTGATATATGACGTGTTAGCGGTTTCCCCTCAAAGCCTGGCTGCTGACCGCGATAAGTGGAAGAAAGTGATTAAAGTTTGGTATCGCATTGTAGATTATTTTAAAGACCCTAAAACACAGAACAGTGCCATTGCCATTATGGCCTCGCGTGTTGGCCTGACACCTGATGAGTATAAAGAATTTATCGGCGGAACAAAGATTCTGACTAAAACTGAAGCTAAACAATTCTTTAAGAAGACCGATGGCTTCACCTCGCTATATGGTTCAAGCAAGATCTCCGATGACTTTAACATCGCTAATAAAGTCTATGGTAAAGCACAAAATATTGATGACTATATTGACGGTTCACTTTATTAATCACGGCAGACTACACCTATGGGGCGAGTCACCTCGCTCCATTCCAAGTATTGATAATAGACCAGGCAGATATCAAGGGAACTCATGCAAGACCAGTGGCTTACCGTTAATCAGGAACTCACACTACGACAGCGTCGCCTGCTAACGCTTGGTTCCTTTTTATTACCCCTGGCTATCTGGTGCATGTTGAGTTATGTCCCCTTTATCTGGCATCCCATGGTTGAGGTTGAAGATAAAGGCTCGGTCTCTTATTTTAAAGAATCTATGCTGGTCGAAAAAGAACTCTTCTACCAGGAGCTGGAAAAAGCACAAGGTGAAGAACGCGCGGTGCCAACTGGCACACCAGCCAACCCTATTTACCTACCCGCACCCCATGAAGTCATCGAGGCCCTTTATAGCGCATTTACTACTGAGCCTATACGACGCAATGAGCAGTGGTTACATGAATCGCTGGCCGATAGCATCTCGGTCATCTTACTGGGTTTTCTTCTTTCTTCACTTATTGGTGTTCCACTTGGCATATTGGCCGGCACTTTTAGTGCAGTTTCACGCCTGACTGAACCGTTTATTGAGTTTTTTCGCTATCTGCCAGCACCCGCTTTTGGCGCGTTGGCCGTTGCGATTCTTGGTATTCATGAGGCACCCAAAATAGCGATTATTTTTATCGGTACATTCTTTCAGCAGGTTTTGGTCGTCGCTAACACAACACGAAAACTCGACCCTGCGCTGTTAGAAGCGGCAATGACCTTAGGTGCAAAACGCATATCTATGCTCTTTCGCGTTGTTATTCCCGGTATCGCCAGTGACTTATATCGGGACATGCGCATTCTTCTTGGTTGGGCATGGACCTATTTAATCGTCGCCGAAATGATCGGTAGCAGCTCCGGCATCACCTGGTTTATTACACAGCAAGCGCGATATAAAAATTTTGACAATGTGTTCGCCGCCATTCTGATTATCGGCGTCATTGGCCTAACTACTGACATGATACTGGCCCAATTAGGCAAACGTCTCTTTCCATGGCAACGTGGCACAAAGGTTTAGGAGTGAAGCTTTGACACACCTCGAATTACCCAGTTACTTAGAACAGTCAGAACAGGTTCGCTCCCGGTTTGAGAAGTTAAAAGCCCGCCCGGTACTCCTCAAAGTCTCGGGGTTATGTAAAGAGTTCCCGTCTAATGATGGCCCAGTATCTGCGCTAAAGGATCTAAACTTCAAGACATATCGTCGTGAATTTGTCTGTGTCATCGGTCCTTCTGGTTGTGGAAAATCAACCCTCATTCGCACCCTTGCAGGCCTCGAAAAACAGACACAAGGCGAGGTACTCATTGACGGCCAGGCGGTTAATGGCCCAGGACCGGATCGCGGCATGGTGTTTCAAGGTTACACATTGTTTCCCTGGTTAACCGTGAAAAGAAATGTGATGTTTGGCCTGGAAATGACCGGCCGCAGCAAAGGAGAAGCAGATGCCGAAGCACGCCAGTGGATAGACCTTGTTGGCCTAACCAAGTTTGAAAACAGTTATCCTCATCAGCTGTCTGGGGGAATGAAACAACGTGTCGCAATCGCCCGCGCGCTGGCGACTCAACCTCGCATACTTTTGATGGATGAGCCCTTTGGTGCTTTGGACGCCCAAACCCGCGCCAAGATGCAGAATTACTTACTCGATATCTGGAAAAATATCGATATCACCATTCTATTCATTACCCATGATTTAGATGAGGCGATATATCTGGCCGATCGTATTCTTGTTCTTAAGGCCCATCCCGGAGAAGTGCAGGAATTAATAGAAGTACCCGTACCTCACCCCCGTCATGCCGGTCAATTATTAAGCCCCGAATTCCTTGCCACCAAGGCCCGACTGGAAGAACTGATCCACCCTCCCAGTGAGGACAATGTTAGATTAAATGGCGACCACTTGAATATGGTTAGGATGGTCTCCATTGATGATGCGGTCAGTGAGGTCTACTAATGTTTAATTTGAACTGGCATAAACTCACCTGGGAGGAAACTGGACAATGTGCCACAAGCGGTATTGATGATAACGAGGGTCGTACTAAACGAATATATTTTACTCGCGTTGTGCTGTGTTTAGTAGAGAGATCACATGAAAAGTAGTGAAGAAATCAGTCGCATTCAAAATGAGCTAAAGTCAAAAGGCGTCAAGTATTGTATCGGCGCTTATGTTGACATCCATGGAGTGCCTAAGGGAAAAGTTGTCCCCATTGATCATCTGGAACACATGGCTCACGGCTCAGAATTGTATACGGGTTACGCACTGGATGGTTTAGGACAAAAACCCAATGATGATGAAATAGCCTCCCTTCCTGATTTAGACCACATCATCCAGCTTCCCTGGCAACCGGAAATGGCGTGGATGCCAGCGGATAATACGTTCAAGGGGCAGCCCTACCCTTTGAATACCCGGGTTGCTTTAAAGCAAGTATTAAAACAGGCAGAAGAGATGGGCTTTGGTTTTAATCTGGGTATTGAAGCTGAAGTGTTTGTGTTGAAACAAAATGAAGACGGCTCGCTCAGTGTACCCAATCCTGATGATAAGCTCACAAAGCCTTGTTACGATGCCCGGGGTTTTCTCGATCAGTTTCACTGGCTGGACAAGATGGCCACGTCGATCAATGACCTGGGCTGGGATCTGTACTCCTTCGACCACGAAGATGCCAATGGACAGTACGAATTCGACTTTATGTATACCGACGCCCTGACGACTTGCGACCGCTTTACCTTCTTACGCCTTATGGCCAAAGAATATGCAAAACAAGAAGGGCTTATCGCGACTTTTATGCCTAAACCCTTTGCTGATAAAACAGGTAATGGTGCCCACTTTAATATGTCGTTATATGACCTGAGTAGCGGAGAAAATGTTTTTAAATGCGAGCCTAAAGACGACCCCCGTGGCCTGGGCCTTACTGAAATTGGCTATCATTTTATTGGCGGAATACTAAAACACGGCCAGGCGCTATGCGCCGCATTTGCCCCTACGGTAAACAGTTATAAACGTTTAGTAAGGCAGGGCGACATGCCCTACTTCACCTGGGCACCGGTATTTAATTCTTATGGCTCTAACAATAGAACAAACTCCATTCGTGTCCCAATGGGCGGCGGACGATGTGAATCCCGTAATGCCGATGGAGCAGTGAATCCCTATCTCGCCGCCACGCTGGCGTTAGCTGCTGGCCTCGAAGGGGTGCGCCATGCCATCGATCCAGGCACAGCGCAGGAAGACAATCTATATGAACTCTCGGAATCCCAACGCAAAGCACGCAACATCGAATTTTTACCACGAAATTTACTCGAAGCAGTCAATGCATTTGCCGCAGACGATTTTGTAATGCAAACCCTCGGACAAGAACTGCGCGATGAATTTATTACTTACAAAATGAGGGAATGGAATGAATATCATCAGACCGTTTCACCCTGGGAAGTTGAACGCTACAGTCATTTATTCTAAATAATCATAACGATATAAAAAAGGAATAGATGAAAAATGAACACACAAAGCCATGTGGGACGCATCAGTGTTTCACTCCCCCAGTCGCTAATCAAAGAACTGGATGAAATGGTCAATGAGCGTGGTTTTGAAAGCCGTTCTCACGCCATTGCAGAAATGATCAACCGACAGGTGGTTGAACACAAGAAAGAACAGGGAGACGGAATTATGGCTGGTACCTTGACCCTGCTTTACGACCATTCAACACCAAAGCTACAAAAAACACTTGCCGACTTACAACAGTCGCATATTTCGGAAGTTATAACTTCATTACATGTGCACTTAATGCATTCGCAGACCATGGAAGTGATTCTGGTTCAAGGCCCAGCAGCAGAGTTACAACTCATAGCAGACCGCATGACAACATTACGAGGTGTGATCTCAGGAAAATTACAACTGACCACCACTCTATTACCACAATTACATTTACCCAAACAGAGGAAACAACAACCACTGAAATGATCAAACATTTTTAATAAACAAGATTTAGTTTGAGGTTTTACTGCATCGTAAACTGTGCTAAGTTTAATGCCAGTAGAGATTCAAGGTTAGATGAAATAATCTTTCGTTGCGTCAAAGCACTAATGGGTAACTAGGGTTCCGAGGCATTATGTCTGACTGGACCGAGAGTTACCGACCTCTCTCCGGAGGGGTTACACGGCGGGATAAAAGCCCGGGAGACCTCAAGCTAAATTTTTGTTGAGTCCCCGCTCATTTTATTACGTGTAACCCATTAACCGGAAGAATACCATGACAACACAAGCAACCTTAGCTCCCAGCGTATATCAAACCAGCATCATTGGCGCCAGAAGCTGGTCATTCATCATTCACCGTGGCTATACCCTACGTATTACCGATATAGCAGGCGCTGCAAACTGTTCTTTACTTGCGTATAACAACGATGAAAAGCTAGAACGCTACAACATGGCCGATACGCTTAAGGCCCAACACACCGCCATGCTCACCAAAGGAAATGTCCTCTATTCCGACATGGGCCGAGTACTATTTTCCATCACCGAAGAGACGTGCGGCTGGCATGACACTATTAGCGGTGTCAACAACGCGAAATTAGTGAGAGAAAAGTATGGCTCTAAACCCTACCAGGACAACTTCAATTCCTTTCATCGAAATGGGCGTGAACTATTTTTGATTGAGTTAGGGAAATACGGCCTGGGGAAAAAAGACATTGTTCCTAACGTTAACTTATTCAGCAAAGTCTACGTCAATGCTGAAGGCGGAATGAACTTCGTAACACAGCATAGTCAAGCAGGCAGCTTTATCGATTTACGCGCTGAAATGAATACACTTGTTGTATTAAATACATGTCAACACCCCCTTGACCCTAACCCCAGTTGGGAGCCAAAACCTGTTGATATCGCTATCTTCCACTCAGGTGACGTTAGTAAGGATGACCGCTGTCGTAATCACTGCCCCGAGAATCAACGTGGCTTTATCAACACTGAAAACTACTATTGTCAGCATGTTGCTTAATGGAGGCACCCTATGTTGAAACTAAGTTCATTGAAAGCTGAACAAGCTCATACTCGACACACAATTGCTGCGGGAGAACCGTGGTTATACACCTTAAAAAAAGGCCAGACTCTGCGAATCTTAGATCTGGAAGGCAACCAGGCGGTGGACACCATTTTCTACAACGCACATGATCCATCTGAAAGATACAGCGCCACAGATACTATTCGTCATCAGAATAATATTTATCTAACCAGCGGATCGCAACTCCTGTCCACAGAAGGTAATGTGATGTTAACCATAACAGCCGACACCTGTGGTCGTCACGACACCCTGGGCGGAGCCTGTGCAGCCGAGTCCAATACCGTGCGTTACGCCCTGGAAAAAATAAACATGCATAATTGCCGTGACAACTATTTGATTGCCTTGGCAGAATCAGGGTTAGAGATGGGTAAGCGCGACATAACCAGCAATATCAATTTCTATATGAATGTCCCGGTAACTCCCGAAGGCGGTTTAACCTTTGAAGATGGTATCTCTGACGCCGGTAAATATGTAGAACTACAGGCAGAGATGGATGTTCTTGTGCTGGTTTCCAATTGTCCGCAGTTGAATAACCCATGCAATGCTTATAACCCGACCCCCGTCGAAATGTTGATCTGGGATGCTTAAAGGAATCTATTGTGTTTGATAAAGTACTGATCGCCAATCGTGGTGCTATTGCTTGTCGCATTATTCGCACGCTGAAGAAAATGGGAATAGCCAGTGTTGCTGTTTACACCAAAGCAGATGCTGGTTCCTTACATGTGACGCAAGCAGATGAAGCGATACTCATTGGCGATGGTCCAGCGAATACTTCTTATCTGGTCGCAGAAAAGATCATTGAGGCCGCACTCTCTACTGGTGCCAGGGCTATTCATCCTGGTTATGGTTTTCTGAGTGAAAATACCGGTTTTGCCGAAGCCTGTGAACAAGCAGGTATTGTCTTTATTGGCCCGACACCCGACCAGGTGATCAATTTTGGATTAAAACACACAGCACGCCAACTTGCTCAAGATAACGGAGTCCCCCTACTTCCTGGAACGGACTTGCTAAACGATGTGGAGCAAGCTTTAACAGAGGCGAAACACATAGGCTTTCCTGTTATGTTAAAAAGCACGGCAGGTGGCGGCGGCATTGGTATGCAGCTGTGTCGAAATGAACACGACCTGCAATCTGCCTATACTTCTGTGGCGCGCCTGGCCAGGAATAATTTTTCGAACGCGGGTATCTTTCTTGAAAAATTTGTAGAACAGGCGCGACACATCGAAGTTCAGATTTTTGGTGATGGTAAAGGCAATGTCATTGCTTTAGGTGAACGGGATTGCTCACTGCAACGTCGAAATCAAAAAGTGGTTGAAGAAACCCCCGCACCTAATCTAACGAATGAGATTCGAAACCAACTATTCCTGTGTTCTGAAAAACTGGGTAAAGCGGTTAACTATCTCAATGCTGGTACGGTTGAGTTTATTTATGACGCTCAGACTAATGCGTTTTATTTTTTAGAAGTAAATACTCGTTTACAGGTTGAGCATGGTGTGACGGAAGAAGTCACTGGCATTGATTTGGTCGAATGGATGATCAAACAAGCAGCCAATCAATTAGCACCATTGGAAAACCTTATGCCTGGTTTTAAGGGGCATGCGGTACAGGTCAGGGTTTATGCAGAAGACCCAGCAAAGCAGTTTCAACCCTCTACCGGTTTAATCACAGATTGTCATTTCGATTCATCTGTAAGGATTGATACCTGGGTTGAAACAGGCGTTGAAGTCTCCCCTTTTTATGATCCTATGTTGGCCAAAGTCATAGCTCATGGTAAAGATAGATCCAGTGCGATAGCAAAACTCTCTCTAGCCTTAGGGCAGACTCAGCTTGCAGGTTTAGAGTCCAATACCGCCTATCTACGCCAGATATTAGCTGATCCTAAATTCCTTAATGGTGAGGCGACGACAAGCTATCTTAACCAGTTTGCCTATCAGGCAAGCACGATTGATGTACTGCAATCAGGCACCCAAACAACGATACAGGATTACCCTGGTCGACAAGGTTACTGGTCTATTGGTATTCCACCTTCTGGACCGATGGATGATTACGCTTTTCGTTTAGGCAATCGAATATTAGGTAATGATGAAGATACCGCAAGTCTAGAGTTAACCATTACAGGGCCTACATTAAAGTTTAATTGTGAAGTTGTCATTGCCCTTGTTGGCGCGCCTATGCAGGCAGCCATTGATAACATACCCATTAAATTCTGGCAGCCTATCCATGTGAATGCGGGCAGCACTTTAATACTTGGGGCTATTGAAGGCGCTGGTACCCGCAGCTACTTATGTATTAAAGGTGGCATTGATGTGCCTAAATACATGGGAAGCCGCTCTACGTTCACGCTCGGCCAATTTGGTGGACATGGAGGAAGAACCTTACAAGTCGGTGATGTCTTACACGTTGATGGCAATAACGACATAAGTACCTGTCAGGCTTTTCCCAACAATTTAATACCCACTTATACAAGCTCATGGGAAATCAAAGTCACCTATGGTCCGCATGGTGCTCCTGATTTTTTCACTCATGAGGATATTAAATCATTTTTCGAATCCGAGTGGGAAGTGCACTATAACTCATCACGTACAGGTATTCGTTTAATTGGCCCTCCCCCTCAATGGGCCCGCTCTGATGGTGGTGAGGCAGGCCTGCACCCTTCCAATATTCATGACAATGCTTACGCCATTGGAACCGTCGATTTTACAGGTGACATGCCCGTTATACTGGGTCCAGACGGCCCAAGTTTAGGTGGCTTTGTCTGCCCGGCAACCATTATCACAGCCGAGCGATGGAAGATGGGCCAATTACGCCCAGGCAACAAAATTCGCTTTATTCCTGTGAATCAACAAACTGCAAACACCCTGGAGCAACAGCAGCAAGCCAGTATAGAAAATCTACAGACGCAAGTCAGCGATACCTTCTCTATTGATATGGGCAATCCCATTAAAAAGATTATTGATAAAGACCAGCACCCCGTCGGGGTTTGTTATCGACCATCCGGTGATAAATACCTGTTAATTGAATATGGTCCTCTAATGCTAGATATAAAGCTTCGCTTTAGAGTCCATGCATTAATGCTGAAGTTAGCAGAACTAAAGATACAAGGAATAAAAGACCTAACTCCCGGCATACGCTCACTGCAAGTTCATTATGAGAGCTTACAACTCCCCCTTGATGAGTTACTTGAGATTCTGGTCTCATTAGAAGACGAGTTGGGCGATGTAGAAGATCTTGAAGTGCCTGCTCGCATTGTCCACTTACCATTAGCATGGAATGACAGCCAAACCCAGCTAGCGATAGAGAAATATATACAATCGGTTCGCAAAGATGCCCCCTGGTGCCCGGATAATATTGAATTCATACGTCGCATAAACGGACTAGACTCAATAGAAGAGGTCAAACGCATCGTCTTTGATGCCAGCTATTTAGTCATGGGCTTAGGTGATGTTTATTTAGGCGCGCCGGTGGCAACACCTCTCGACCCAAGACATCGACTGGTAACAACTAAATACAACCCGGCTCGCACATGGACACCGGAAAATGCCGTTGGAATTGGTGGCGCATACATGTGCGTGTACGGCATGGAAGGTCCGGGCGGCTACCAGTTTGTTGGTCGCACTGTACAAATGTGGAATCGATGGAAACAGACAGAGGATTTTAAACAGCCCTGGCTATTGCGATTTTTTGATCAAATACGTTTTTATCCTGTATCGGAAGAAGAATTACTTCAAATGAGAGAAGACTTCCCACGAGGAAAATTAAAACTCAAAATAGAAGAGACATCCTTTAAACTTAAAGACTATGCCGCGTTTCTTGACGCTAATGTAGATAAAATCAATGCATTTAAGACTAAACAGCAAGCCGCCTTTGATAAGGAACGCGAACATTGGCGCACCCTGGGTGTAGATAACTTTAGTATGGAAACAGATTTGCAAGATAGCAGTGAAGACGCGCTGATATTAGGCGAACACCATCAAGTTGTTAATAGTCATGTGCATGGTAGTGTTTGGCAAATTGATATCAAAGAAGGTGACAAAGTTGAGGCTGGACAATCGTTAATGATTCTTGAGTCAATGAAAATGGAAATCACCGTGCATGCAGAAAAACCGGGGACTGTCAGTCATGTTCTGTGTAATCCCGGCTCTCAGGTTAAACCAGGCCAACGGTTATTAGTTATTGATACTCAGGATAATTAAGGATCTATTATGAGCAGTAGACTTGACCTTTCAATTTATTCACTTCATCAGGCTTATGGGCAAGGACATCTCAGCCCTGAATCTGTGATTGAATACATCCAGAAGTTATCACAAGAATACAAAGACAACCCAATTTGGATTCACTTATTAACGAAAGAGGAAATTCAGCCTTACTTAGATGCAATTAAAGGCAAAAATATAGAAGACTTACCGCTCTACGGGATTCCCTTTGCAATAAAAGATAATATCGACTTAGCAGGTATCCCAACAACCGCTGGTTGTGAAGAATATACCTACACACCGTCAGAAAGTGCTTTTGTTGTGGAACAGTTAATCAGCGCCGGCGCTATTCCCATCGGTAAAACGAACCTTGACCAGTTTGCAACAGGACTTGTCGGTACACGCTCCCCTTATGGTGCTGTTAAAAATGCATTCAATGCAGATTATGTTTCTGGCGGTTCCAGTTCTGGTTCTGCCGTTGCCACAGCGTTAGGTTTAGTAAGTTTTGCTTTAGGCACTGACACTGCAGGCTCTGGGCGTGTGCCTGCTGCGCTGAATAACTTAATTGGACTTAAACCAAGCCGTGGATTATGGAGCAATCGTGGTGTTGTGCCTGCCTGTCGTACACTTGATTGTGTCACTGTATTTACCCTAAACCCTGACGATGCCGAAACCGTCCACACCATTGCGGCAACTTATGATCAAGAGGATGCCTATTCTCGTAAAGCCAGCTCGACGTTCCATGCCAAACCGTCTTTCACCTTTGGCGTGCCAAAAAAAGAAAATTTACAGTTCTTTGGTAATCACGACATTAAAGAAAGTTATACCCAGGCCATTAACGAGTTACAAGCAATAGGTGGCAAGGTAAAAGAAATCGATTTACAGCTTTTTCTTGATGCTGCAAAACTGCTTTATGAAGGGCCATGGGTCGCTGAACGATATGCCGCAATAGAAAGTTTTATCAATACATCCGTTGATACACTGTACCCCACCACCCGAGCTATTATCGAACCTGCCATCAAAGCCAGCGCGGTCGATGCATTTAAATATCAATATAAGCTGCAAGAACATAAACGACAGTGTGACGATATTTTATCAACGGTCGATTTTATTGTGACACCCACAATTGGATCAGTTTATACCATCGATGAAGTCAATAATGAGCCAATAAAATTGAACTCTAATCTGGGTTATTACACTAATTTTATGAATTTACTGGATTACTCAGCCATTGCCATACCTGCAAAATTTCAATCCAATGGCATACCCTGTGGCATCACCTTATTTTCACCTGCTTTCGCTGATATAGCATTATTGAATTATGCAAAACGCTATTGTGAACAACTAAAACTTCCCATGGGAAATACTCCGTTTGATTGGCAAGCCAAAGAGGATGGCGTCAAACCTCAACAAAACGCAGTTCCTGTCATTGTATGTGGTGCTCATATGAGCGGTTTACCACTAAATCACCAACTCACTGAGCGGGATGGTGAGTTGCTAAGCAAAACAACAACCGCAAAAAAATATCGTCTCTATGCTCTACCTGATGGAAAACGCCCCGGCATGATCAGAGATGACAGGAATGGCGAGTGTATCGAGGTTGAGGTTTGGTCACTGCCGACTAAAAAATACGGGAGTTTTGTGGCCAATATCGCTTCGCCATTAGGTATAGGTAGTATAGAGCTCAAGGATGGTTCCAGTGTACAAGGTTTTATATGTGAGTCATACGCTATTCTAGGAGCAAAAGAGATTACCCAATACGGTAGCTGGAAAATATTTCTGGACAACAAATTTTGATAACATCCATATGATGTCATATTAATCATAATGGTCCAGGACAAGTTGAGTTTACCTGAGGAATACTCCTGTGCACATCACCACCAACTGATATTGTTACCGCCTACTGTCTCTACATGCTTCACACCAGGCGCGCAATATCCCGCGAGCTAATACCGCACGTTTCAGATACCTGTCAAACGCTAGTGCCAAATATGCTAGCAATAATCCATCTATCTACAATACCAGAACTTCTGGAAGTAACCCTCCATGCCCTTCTGCTCACACTTTCTATAATTAAACTGACAAATACTTACTCACCTGGGCGGTATCTACATTTTCACGCAAATCCTCATGAATAAACTTGCCTTTCTCAATAACAATCAAACGATCCGACACCGCCATAGTAAAGCTCAACACCTGCTCCGAGACGATAATCGTAATATCACGCATCTGACGAATCTCGTTTAGGATATTGGCAATGTCCTTGATGATAGAAGGCTGAATCCCTTCTGTTGGCTCATCCAGCAACAAAACTTTAGGATTCGTCACCAGCGCTCGCGCAATTGCCAGTTGTTGCTGCTGACCACCAGAAAGATTACCGCCCTTGCGATGGCGCATTTCATGTAGCACAGGGAATAATGAAAAAATCTCATCGGGGATCGTTTTCATTTTTGACACTTCCATCCCGGTCTCAATATTTTCCTGCACAGTTAACGCTGGAAAAATCATTCGTCCTTGCGGCACATAGGCAATACCACTTTCGACACGCTGGTGGGGTTCTTTTTTTGTCACATCCTCACCATCAACAGTGATCGAACCCTCGCCCACTGCCAAAATTCCAATCAAAGACTTAAACAATGTGGTTTTCCCCATACCATTACGGCCCATAATCGCGAGCGTTTCATTTTTTTTGGCGACAAAATCAAGTCCATGAATCACTTCACTCTGGCCATAACTTATATGTAGATCTTTAACTTCAAGCATAATCAATTTTCCTAAACACGTTAATGCTGATTTTAATGGCCAAGATAAACCTCGATCACCTTAGGATCGTTCTGAACACTTTCCATGCTCCCTTCTGCCAGGATCTGACCTTGATGTAAGACCGTGACCTTATGGGCGATACGAGCAACAAAATCCATGTCATGTTCAATCACTAATACTGAACGCCCTTTACAAATGCGATTCAATAGCTCAGCGGTTTGTTCACGTTCCTTCACACTCATGCCAGCGACAGGCTCATCAAGCATCAATAACTCAGGATCTTGAATCAGCAACATGCCAATCTCCAGCCATTGCTTTTGACCATGGCTCAATAATCCCGCTTCCATGTCGAGCAGATCGCTCAGGAAAATATCACCCGCCACCTCATTAACACGCGTGTCAACCTCTGCCGTACGTTTAAATGCGATGGAACCAAACACGCCTCGACCCGCAGGGTATGAGATTTCCAGGTTTTCAAACACTGAGAGATTCTCATAGATAGAGGGGGTTTGAAATTTCCGCCCCACACCTGCCCGTACTATCTTGTGCTCAGATAGTTTTGTCAGCTCATGGCCCTTAAACTTGATACTGCCTGAGGTTGCTCTGGTCTTGCCGCAGATTAAATCCAGAACGGTGGTTTTTCCTGCGCCGTTGGGGCCGATCACCACACGCACCTCATCTTTGTCGAGATAGAAGGTCAGGCCATTAACAGCTTTAAAACCGTCAAACGATACAGTTAAGTCTTCAACCGCCAACACAAAGTCAGTATTGCTACTCATCAGACTACTCCTATATCAAATTAGCTTGTCGACTTTTCGCTATGCGCATCATCGACACTCAGTGAAGCCTTATCAGGCTCCGCCACCACATTGCTTTTGGTCGAAGGCTCAACCTTATCTTGCGGAGTGCCCGTTTTTTTACGATTCAACAGCGAAAATAATTTGCCTTTGTATTTATCATAAACACCAGCCAGACCATTGGGAAAGAACATCACCACTGCAATAAACAAAGCGCCCATCAAATACAACCATACCTCAGGCATACTTTCTGAGAAAAAAGTCTTACCGAAGCTCACAAACAAGGCGCCATAGACAGCGCCAATGACCGACATGCGTCCACCCACAGCGGCAAAGATCACCATCTCAATCGAAGGCACAATACCGACAAAAGAGGGCGACATAAAACCTACTTGCAGCGTAAACATGGCGCCACCAATTGCGGAAATCATGGCTGCGACACAAAAAATAAAGATCTTAAAATTCGACACGTCATACCCTGAAAAACGCACTCGGTCTTCTTTATCCTTCATCGCTAACAGCAAACGCCCAAACTTTCCCGTCATCAAATATCGAACCAGTACCACACAAGCTAGCAGTAGAAATGCATTAACAAAATAAAGAATGTATTTGGCTGAATCATCACGAATATCCCAACCATTGAGTGTGCGCAGATCAGTAATACCATTAATACCGCCGGTATAGCCTTGCTGACCTACGATCAACACTGTCAGTATCAATGCGATCGCCTGCGTGATGATCGCAAAATAAACACCACCAACACGACGTTTGAACATCGCCACACCAATGATAAAAGCAAACAATGCAGGAATAACGAGAATTGCCAGCAACGTAAAACCAAAGCTGCTAAAGGGCTCCCAAAACCATGGCAACTCTGTGATCTGGTTCCAGTCCATAAAATCTGGAATACCTGGTGTTGATTGAATCGCCGTATTTTCAGGGCTGGAGGCTTCTAGCTTGAGAAACATTGCCATGCAGTACCCGCCCAAACCAAAAAACACACCCTGCCCCAGACTAAGGATGCCGACATAGCCCCACAGCAATACCAAACCAACCGCGACAAAGGCATAGGTCAGATATTTTCCAACGAGGTTGAGACGAAATAGATCAAGAAACAAAGGGAAGACCACCAGGATCAAAGCGGAGATGATTAAAAACCCTATTGCACCACTCTTCCCGCCCAGCAATCTTTGTGTGATGAAGCTTTTCATGCACTACTCCTAATCGTTTACTTACGAATCTTGCTGGAAAACAGCCCCTCAGGGCGCAACATCAAGATCAATACAATGGTCAATAAGGTCAACACCTTCGCCATAGAGCTGCTTATGAAAAACTCCATGATTGACTGAGCCTGAGCGATCGAAAATGCCGAAGCAATGGTACCGAACAGACTGGCAGCACCACCGAATACGACCACCATGAATGTATCAACAATATAAAGTGAGCCTGTTGTCGGCCCGGTCGATGCGATCGTGGTAAAGGCTGCACCCGCAATTCCCGCGATACCACAACCTAATGCAAAGGTCAGGCGGTCTACCTTTTTAGTATTGATCCCAACCGCACCACTCATCACACGATTTTGCGTGGTAGCACGCACACGCAGGCCCCAACGTGATCGATACATCAGGAAATACACCCCAACAGTGACAAACAGTGTTAGGCCCAGCACAAATAATCCATTAAGTGGAATGTCGATCATCTCCGTTGGTTGGTATGAACCCATCAGCCAGTCCGGCAATGTAGGACTTACTTCGCGCGCACCAAAGATACTGCGAAACAATTGCTGCATAATGAGACTTAAGCCCCAGGTTGCTAGCAAAGTATCGAGCGGGCGCTTATATAAATGACGTATCAGGCCCCACTCAGTAAGATAACCTAAAGCACTTGCAATAAAGAATGACGCAACAATTGCCACTAAAAAGTACACATCCATTGCGCCAGGAAAATATTCTTCCGTTAAGGTCGATAAAACATACGTTGTATAGGCACCCACCGCCATGAACTCGCCATGAGCCATGTTGATGACACCCATTTGTCCAAAAATAATCGCCAGGCCGAGCGCCATTAACAGGAGAACGCTGAACAGGCTTAAGCCGGCGAACCCTTGCATCACAAAAATCGCCTGTAATTCCGCAAACGAATATTCCATACCGTATCTCCGCCGGGTTAATGTAGAATTTTTTACAGATATCTAATCAGCTAAGACTGAGAGAATGTTGCTGCAGACAGTTATCTGTCTGCAGCAACATTCAAAATAACTCAACGACTATTGATAACCCTTAGGGAAAGGATTTGGTTCAATTAGATCAGACTCAAATACCAACGTTGCCTGACCATCTCTGCCCCATTGGGCAACACGAGTCTTACTCCACAGATGGTGATTAGGATGCAGCTTGACATAACCTTCTGGTGCAGTTGTCAGCTCAATACCTTCTTCAGAAGCAGCAACAACCTTATCGACATCGAAACTACCCGCTTTTTCAACAGCGGCTTTCCACAACCAGGGGCCCAGGTATGCAGCTTGAGTTACGTCACCAATCACACTGTCATCACCCCACATTGCCTTAAACTCTTTAACAAATTTTTCGTTATTAGGATTTTTTAAGCTCTGGAAGTACTTCATTACGGAGTAAAAACCTTCAAGGTTTTCACCACCTATACCCAGCACCTCATCTTCAGTCACGGAAATAGTCAACAGAGTTTGTTTCTTACTTGTGATACCTGCTGCTTTCAGCTGCTTAAACCAGGCAACATTACTACCGCCAACGACCGCAGCATAAATGACATCAGGTTTTTTCAGGCGAATTTTATTAATAACAGATCCGAACTGGGTATCACCCAGTGGCTTGTACTCTTCACCTACAACCTTACCGCCCAGCACATTTTCAATATGCTTACGTGCGATCTTCATAGAAGTACGAGGCCAGATATAATCTGAACCAATCAGATAAAATGTTTTGGCATCCTTCTCTTCCTTAACCCAATCCAGACCCGCGAGTATCTGCTGAGTAGCCTCCTGGCCGGTATAGATAACATTCTTCGATTGTTCTAGCCCCTCATAAAAAGTTGGGTAGTACAATAAACCATTTTCTTTTTCAAACACAGGCAATGCAGCTTTACGTGATGCTGATGTCCAACACCCAAATACAGCTGCCACCTTATCTTTTATTAAAAGTTTGCGAGATTTTTCTGCAAATGTTGGCCAATCACTCGCGCCGTCTTCTTGAATAATTTCAATCTTCCGACCTAACACTCCACCCATTTCATTAATTTGCGAAATCGCCAATTTTTCAGCTTCTTGTGCCCCTGTTTCACTGATGGCCATCGTCCCTGTCAAAGAGTGCAATATACCTACTTTCACTGTATCTGGCGTTACTGCTAGCCCCGTGGTATTTACACCTGATGCTAGCGCTGTTGTTGATAATCCTACCCCGACTGTTAGCAATATATTCTTTAGAGAATTTGTTATTACCGAAGCTAACTTCGTTTTCTTGTGTGACATACCTGGACTCCTATGCGTGATCTAAACCTGCCGGCTCTTTGAGCAACGTAATATCAAAAAGCCAATGACAATTATCTTTCGTTGCTAAACTTCGTTAACGCAATCGCTATGCCAAGATATAATTCACACATGTTTCAATGTCACAAACCACCCCAAACAGAGAATACATTTATTGCTAAAGCAAGGAGTTATGATTTTATAATATTCTTCAACGTAAGCTCCGTTTGCTTAGCAGAGTGATAGTTTAAGTTACACTCATCCCACATCACTTTTACAACAATGTCATACATTGTCATTAACAATGTAAAGCAAAGCCATTTCTTCTTTGTTACTTATGATGCTGCCGTGAGTTTTAGATTAAACCTTTATATCAAGCACATATGCTGTATTGAAAAACAATGGCACATATTATGCTGACTAGCATTGTCAGCCACTGATTCTGCATACACGACTTTGACTAACATTACGAGGAGAGCGTTTATATGACCGACACCATCATCAAGGTTGATTTTTCAAAATCACCAAAAGAACATGACAATATCCATAATCGTTGGCACCCTGACATTCCGATGGTGGCAACTGTTAAGCCTGGCGATGACTTTATAGTTGAATGCATGGACTGGACCGGCGGCCAAATTCACGACAATGATTCTGCTGATGACGTACGCGATGTGGATCTATCCAAAGTCCATTACCTAAGCGGTCCGATTGCAGTAGAAGGCGCAGAACCCGGCGATCTATTGGTCGTTGATATTCTCGACATTGGTGCCTTTGATGACCAGCAATGGGGCTTTAATGGTATGTTCGCCCGCGAAAATGGCGGTGGATTTTTAACCAATCAATTTCCTGAAGCACGTAAATCCATCTGGGAATTCAAGGGGATTTATGCACAATCACGTCATATCCCCCGCGTTAAATTTGCTGGCTTGATGCACCCGGGGCTGATCGGCTGCCTGCCATCCAAAGAATTGTTGGATGAGTGGAACAAGCGCGAAGGCGAACTGATCGCCACCGATCCTGAGGCATCGCCTCCCCTGGCCTGTCCACCTTATGCCGATACCGCGCACATGGGGCGCATGAAACCTGAAGAAGCAAGCGTAGCCGCGCAAGAAGGCGCACGTACCGTACCACCACGCGAACATGGCGGGAATTGTGATATTAAAGATTTAACACGCGGCTCCAAGGTGTTCTTTCCCGTCTATGTTAAAGGTGCAGGCCTGTCGATGGGTGACCTCCATTTTTCACAAGGCGATGGCGAAATTACTTTTTGCGGCGCCATCGAGATGGCCGGCTGGATTCATATCAAGGTCAATATAATCAAAGATGGCATGAAAAAATACGCCGTTAAAAATCCTATCTTCCAGCCTAGCCCTTTACAACCCGAATATAAAAAGCATCTAATCTTTGAAGGCATTTCGGTGGATGAAGTTGGCAAACAACATTACCTCGATGTGAATGTTGCCTATCGCCAGGCATGCTTGAACGCCATTGAGTATCTGAAGAAATTTGGCTACACCGGCGCACAAGCCTACGCCATTCTCGGCACGGCGCCGGTGCAAGGCCACATCAGTGGCATCGTCGATGTACCTAATGCCTGCGCCACGCTGTTCTTACCAACCGAAATATTCGACTTCGACATCAATCCCAATGCCGAGGGTCCGAAGATCGAGGTCAGTGGTGACGACATTCCAATTTCTTACTGGGACAAGTGATGACTGACGCCCTCCGCTCTGGCGGAGGGCAACCTTGCAACCAACAGGAGAGCAAAATGCCTGTCTATGATTATCAATGCCCACACTGCGGCCCTTTTGAGGCTGTGCGAAAAATGGCGGAATACAAAGAGCCGAATGCTTGTCCGTCGTGCAGCAGCCCGGCACCACGCATAGCGAGTTCGCCTCAACTTAACACTATGTCAGGCAGTCAGCGCAAAGCCCATGCGACTAATGAACAAAGTGCCCACATGCCACGTGTCAGCCGTGGTTGCTGCGCTGGTAATACATGTTCAAATCACAGTAAGACAAGCAGCAACAATAAAGCCAATAGCGCACCAAAAGCGCCCGAAAAACCCCGACTAAAAATGCAAACCGGCGTCAGGCGCCCATGGCAGATTAGCCACTAACAAGCTACCCAGTTGATAGTTGGTTCTTTTTTATTAATGGTATGAGATTTGCTGTATTAGTAATGATTAATCATTGCCTAGAGGCACTCTCATGCTCACACACCCCATCACGGAACTCGATACAGCGCTTGAAATGAAAGAGGAGCTACTCGTCATTCATGAGATTTCCAGGGCATTGGAAAAACCTCTTGACCCACCCGGTACGATTATTTGTATCCTACGGCTGCTCTCTGAATTGCGGGGTCTTAATTTTGGTCGCGTTACCGTTCCCAATGACGAACGAAACACCCTGGAAGTAAAATTCTCTTATGGCCTCCCCCTTGATAATTTAAAACAAGGTCAATTTTCTGTAGGATTTAATGAAGGTGTCACTGGTTATGTGATGCGCACCGGCTCTATAGGTTTAGTGCAAGACATTGATCAAGAGCCACTCTTCATCAAGCGCATCTCAGTCAAAAGCTCAGAGCTACCAGAGAAGATTGCCTTTATTGCTATCCCCATCATGGAGTCTGGCGTCCCCATCGGCGTGCTCTCAGTACAACGTGATGCCACATTATCGCGTCCATTTAATAATGACATTAGTTTGTTAAAAATTACTGCGGCTGCTATTGGACAGGTTATGCGCATCCACAAGTTCGTACTGGAACAGACCCAGCACCTCGTGAAAGAAAACCTGGCACTACGCAACGACATTATCGTCGGCGAGATGCTCACCAATAGTCTCAGCCATGGCATCATCGGTCGCAGTAATAGCCTGATCGATGCCGTACGTCAAGCCAATCAAGTTGCACGCAGTGATGCCCCTGTCATGCTATTAGGCGAATCAGGCACCGGAAAAGAAAAGTTTGCCCGAATGATTCACCAGGAAAGTGACCGCCGTGAACAGCCTTTTATTTGTATCAATTGTGCAGCAATCCCTGACGACCTACTAGAGTCTGAACTATTTGGTTATGAAAAAGGTAGCTTTACAGGTGCGCAACAAAAAAAGAAGGGCAAAATTATTCTTGCTGATAGCGGCACCTTATTCCTGGATGAAATAGGTGATATGCCCTTGTCCTTGCAGTCGAAATTATTACGCGTATTACAGGAAAAAATTGTTGACCCCCTCGGCAGTGTTCAGGGCTTGCCAGTAAATTTCAGACTCATTACCGCCACTCATAAGAATCTAATGGAAGCGGTTAACAAAGGCCACTTTCGTCTCGATTTATTTTATCGGATGAATGTCGTACCGATCTACTTACCACCTGTCAGGGAGCGTATCGGCGACATGCGCTTATTAGCGCTGCACTTTTTAAATGAGTTAAACCATCAATACAGTTGCAATGTCGCGCTTTCCAATGAAGCACTCGATATGATGGAAAACTACAATTGGCCGGGTAATATTCGGCAAATCCAAAACGTGCTAGAGCGCGCGGTATTAATGGCAGATAGCGAAGTTATCAACATAGAACAGATCAAAACCATTTTAAAAGATGAAAGTTCAATCAACCCCGACATCAATCAGGAACAAAGCCAGAGCCAAACACCGCAGCCTCAACAGCACACGCCCACTCAGAGCAGCAGTCGTAACTATGAATGGGTAACATCCGATAATACTGAGGAAGTATTGCAGGCGCTACGGGGCACTGGCGGCAATAAAACCGCCGCTGCGCGCCAACTTAATATGAGTCTGCGTCAATTGAATTACCGCATTAAAAAACTCGGCTTAGAAGAAATTGTTGATCACCTACGCGGCGAGCACTAAACTCCTGATCAATTCAGGATAATAGCCAGACTGATTTTTCAAACGATAATCACTCGATACATGTTGCAAATAAAACTGTGGCAGACTGCTTCAAATAGCCCAAGGAACACCCGATTAATTGTCTCCGCTCTTATTTTTCATAACTGACTGCGTTGCAGTCCTGAGGTTAGATAATTCAAGGTACTGACAGCCTGATCCATCATCGCCTAGCTTTAACGTCTTTTTAGATAGCGGTAAAAAGCTACTCACCAAGTAAATGTGGAATCAGGCCGTGATTCAATTTTAATCGAATGTCTACTGGCTATGACATGTGTCTCAAAACTCAACAAAGCCAGTACAAAGTAACTAAACAATCTTACATTCAAACTTCAGCATGCTTTTACAGCACCTCATTCTTTATTCGCTAAATGCACCGTCATTTGATTAAACGGAATATTCCAACCATGATGGTTACACGCATTGACAGTGGTGAGTTGTATAAAACGTCCAATGGCATAGTAATGCTCTGCAGCCTTGCCTTCAAAGGTTGAAATAATTACGACATTAAGTGACGAAGCAGCGGCTTCTTTGAATTCAATACTAAAATCACGAATGAATGGGAAATAAGGTTCATTAACCATAGCCTTCTCAATAAAAGTTTTAAGTTTGCTGAGAATCTCAGAGGTGATCATTGCCTGATCAGCGTAATCAAAACCAAATACCACAAAAACGCCAAAACCATGGGATAAGTTCTTGGGGTTTTGCGCTAAAAAATCAGTAGTGGCATAAGTTTTTGTACTGCCGCCCCTAACCTTCATAGTGACCATTTCCGGTGTTTGCATTAGCACGGGACCAAAATAACCATCATCTAGCATCATGAAATCACCGTGGCGACAGGGAAACCAGGGCTCGTCCTTTGCAAAGCGACGAGATTGTAATTCCAGGATAATCTGGGTAGGCAGCTTAAGAATACCGCCGGCGAGTGCAGGATTGGTTAGGGTGCTATAAAAGTTTAATGCGGTAACTTGATAGGGAATACCGTTAAAAACAACCCGTTCATTTTCGCGCACAGAACCCAGGTTCAGCAAGAGTTTAGCTTCGGCGACAAAACGCGGCAAAGATTGGCGCAATGTCCAGGCAAAGCCAATAAGAAACAGCAAACTCAAACCAAGCAGAATCCAGTCACCTTGCACATAAAAAACGATAACCACCGCAAAAATGGCCAACATTACGGCGAGTACTCTAAAAAGGATAATGATCGCTTTTTCAAAAAGACGGGTTTCTTCATTCCGTTTTTCATCGATAAAATAGACGAGTACTCGAGAAATTAGCCTGAATATGAAATACACAAGGAAAAAAGCAATGATTCCATAAACAATATTAAGCCCTCTGCCTGTTAACAAATCTTTTAATTGCTCAGACACGCTTACCGTGGACTCTTCTGGTGGGTTAAGTTTTTCTTCTAACTGAAAGCTCACCAGGCTCAGTTGGTTATCGATATCATCACGACGCTTTTGCCAGTTTTGCTCTAATTTTTCCAGATGATTGTCCAGAGAGTTACTGTCTGCTGCCAACTGTAGTGCTTTTATTTTTTCCAGTGCGTTATCAGCAATCGGCAATCGTGATTCTAAGAACGTTTTTTCACTACGCAATCGCTCAATTGTTCTTGGCCGCTCGGTAAGGCGTTTCATCTCGTCTAAGATGGGTCGAAAAACCTCTTTAATTTCTTCCTGCCAATCAAATCGCTTTGTAACTTTTTGCTCAAAAGCGTCCACATCTACACCGCCAATGGCAACAGATTCAAAGTTTTTTTGCAGTGTTTGAATGCGCGATGAAAGCTTATCGCGTTGCTCAATCAAAGCCTTGGTATCCAGTTCATCTTTCGTTTTTGTTAAAGCCACTTTCACTTCTGACAACTCTTGCCGCGCACCTTCAATAGACGCACGTAACTCCGCAAGCTGCTCCAATACATCATTTTTCTTAACGACTTGAGCTGTTGCCTCAGGGCCGATAACAGTTTCTGCCGAGGAGTCAGCATGGATGGGACTGGTAAAGCTTAAGATTGTAAATAGGACGCAAAAGGTCACGATAACGTTATGGCGAGTCAAAACTGAATTCCATCTTTATATTTAAGTGGGAGAAAATGCTGATTGGTGCTGTCAGTTAATCAGACAGTACCCATCGGCGCATGACAAGCTTGCGATTTTATCATCTTCACAATAAAAACGCAGTCTTGTCGCATACCACAGCACTATCAGAAGCGCTGTTCATGGGAAATTCATTTGATCACTACTTTGCTTAAACTGCTTAGACCATGCAGTCATGACAGCAACATTGTTGATTTAACAACAGTTAATCATTATGCAGCTCAACATTACCCACCTTCATTGAGCCGCTCATTGGCACCCTACGGCGTGAATACATGGATCACATATTCTTCCAGGGCCGCCACGAATCACGACAATACTCAACATATTCAAAGATGACGACAATGATTATCGTATCTACGCAGGCTTAGAGGGCAAAACAACCACAACAAAAGATTAGTAACAACAAGCCAGGCACCGTGAAAATCAACCACTACAGCTGCAAATCACGTCTCCGTGGACTGTTGTCAAACACCGATTAATGATTGAATCAGAAATTTGTCATGGGCAGGAATATACACAAATAAAAAAGGCCGCACATAGCCTTCGTTCTAAGGAAAACTATCAAATGTGAGTTTTAATCACGCGATTGTGTCGCTACTTCGCTAAAAATTATTTGCCGTCCATGGCGATCAGCGTTTGCGTGACCACTCAACTAACTGACATGAAATTAAGCATATAGCCATCGTGGTGGTTTGCGTTTTGTCCACGTCGCGAAGTGTAACTTCTCGCCCTTATAGTAGTTTCGATATGCTGCTACTGGATTATCAATATTCCTGTATTCATCCGGCATGGCCTGAGCAAATGACGTCAATCCGTGGCCGGTATAGGTCATGCCGGTAAGCGTTTTGATGACTCCGATCGATTTATGATCGACATTTTTATCATAGCGATAGCGGTATTCCTTGTTAAGCGCAAACGCCAGTGACTTTAGCCAGAGAAAGTTATCATAGGATTCGGCAGCCCAGAGAACACAGGGATGCTTTGCGTGTGTTAGTTTGTAGGGTGTTTGATAGCCGTTTAAACATAAGGCCGAGCATAATATCTGGGCGCTTTCAAGAATCATCTTTACCACATGCTGGTTACAATGGTAACGCGCGCATTTATCAAAATTATTATCGAGGACAAAAATATTCATCTTAAGGGCATCGCATGATTTAGATAATGCTGGGTCGAAAGATAGGCATTAGGGTTGTTATTCAGGTGGTGCCCGATGAGCGTCAGGGGCACTTCACAGGAAACTTTACCGTCACGGTAATGTTGCATGGCTCGGAGAAGCTCCACCTTGTCCCTCGGGTTAATTTGGCGCTTCAGGAATCCTATAATACGCATCAAGACGTTGATGTGTTGATGTGGGGTGGGAGTATTCTTCAACGCCGCCATAAATTTTTCTATATAATCATCTGATACTGCTTTTAAATCTGCTTGATTGCAGCCTGCTACCATCTTGCCCAGGTCACGGTAATGCTTCTGGTCATGCGCCAGTAACGTGAACTTATGTATGCGGTGAAATTCCTGAAATAACTGGATCGTCAGACCTTTATCAATCCTGCTTTGCCAGTCATGGTAAATAAATATTCTCTTTATAAAGCTACCCCTTAATTGCGGGTTATTCATCCGCCCTTCTTCCTCAATGGGCAAATTCGGATAATGACGTGTTACCGTCTCGGTGAATACACCCTCTCCAGTGTGGCAGGGTATGCCTTTATCATTGTAGACCTTGACGCGGTAGGCGCCACAACTCGGAGAGCCTTTTTTAAATATATAGCCACTAAAGGTACCAACCAGCGGGGCGATACGACGGGCGTAGCCTTTAAGGTCATCTGTTACATCCAGAAGTGGGTCGCGTGCACCTTGCGCTCGCACGCCTTTTTCGGTCTTTATCAATCTAATCGGTTGGCGCGGCACGCCCATACCAATAGCCACTTCAGGGCAAAGTGGCACGAGTTCTAGTATTTTGTTGAGATCTTCCGTTATAAAAGCATTCTTTTTATGGCCAGCATCGTAGCGGACCTTTTGCCCTAACAGGCAACTGCTCACACCGACACTCGGCACGCTGTCAGACTTGAATATGGCATGCTCGTTAGTGCCAACAATAGCAGATTTCATTGTAGAGTCTCCTCGCCGGGCATTACTGGGTTTTTGTTGAGGTCGAAATTCGGAGCTACGTTCAGATGTTTGTAAAGTTCATCTGCACCACCAACAAATTTATCGTTTAAAAATATTTGTGGCAACAGATGCCACTGGGTCATTTTGCATAGACCTCTGAATGCTGATCTACTGCTAACGCTACCCATTCCCATTTCGACTACTTTGAAGGGGATATTGCGGCTAAGCAGCTGCTTAACAAGCATGCGCGTATCTGTCAGGCTGGATACGAATATCACGATGCTCGAGGAGCGAGTAATTTCATCCAGCAGTATGCCATCCATGTCTTCATACCTGCCTGTATTATATTCGTCGTTCATTTAGGGTGATCCATTATTAACGAGGTTACAAAACCGCTTCAATTTTCTTGATTATTAACGAATCCTGCGGGTCCATTGCGCTGGGAAAGCTATCGACTATGCGCCCTGAACGGTCAATCAGGTATTTGTGGAAATTCCACTGAGGGTACGACCCACTGTATTCGGCCAGTTTTGTAAAAAACGGGTTGGCAGACTCCCCTTTAAAGGAAGTCTTGGCAAACATAGGGAACTTTACTCCGTAGGTAAGTCGGCAAAATTCCTGGATCTTATCCTCATTGCCGGGCTCCTGATTGGCGAAATCATTAGATGGAAAGCCTAATACGACAAAGTCCCTGTCGCCATACACTTTATAAAGATTTTCCAGCCCTTCATATTGATAGGTATATCCACATTTGCTCGCGGTATTAACTACCATGATGACCTTGCCCTGATAGGTACTACACAGATCAATGACTTCTTCAGATGCCAGCTTTTTGAAGCTATAGGCTAGTGTATCAGCGCATACTGACTCGCTTTGACTCGCGTTTACTTCATTGGCAGAAACAGCCGTTTGTATAAAAAACAACCACGAAACAAGGGATAACCGTGCTATTTGACGTAATCTGGACATACTGGACTCCATTAGTTATTTACCTCAAGTTAAGTGGCGGTGAATGTTTTATTCACCGCCACTACAGACATGGCTGGCGGCAGTGTCTTGTTGTTAATGATTCAAGCATAGGCCTGGGCTTTATCATAGCCAGAATAGCTTGTATTATTTAACACTCTATGAGTCACATGATATACCGGATCAATCGCGATCATGGCTGTCATGACCAAATAAATAGAGATCATGGACAATGCCGCTATAGCAGCCGGCGATACAACGGCACCGCTAATGACAGCGGTTAACATGCCAAGGGCGATAACCGCACGAAAGCCTCTTTCGTTGTTGGAAACATTCTGTTCTCTGCTTGTGTATGTTGTGTTCATGGTCGTTCTCCTCTGACTGGTTAAATATTTGCTTACGTGAATCTTCAGCCCATCACAAAGTCATCGTGGACGGAACGCGATGTTTTACTGATGGGCTGTACAACGGCATAGACCGGATCGATCGCGATCATGGCTGTCATGACCAGATAAATAGAGATCATGGACAATGCCGCTATACCAGCCGGCGATGCAACGGCGCCGATAATGACGGCGGTTAACATGCCAATAGCGGCAACCGCACGAAAGCCTCTTTCATTGTTGGAGACATTCTGCTCTCTGACTGTGTATGTTGTTTTCATGGTTGCTCTCCTTTTCTGCGTTGTTGGCCTGAGGCCCGAATTTCATACCACGAAATGAATTGTATAGGTTTTGTATAAGAAGTCAATACTTTTGTATAGATTTAATAAAAACATAACCTACTGTTATTTATGTATATATTGACTATACGTATTATTATCGTATAATAATTGCAAATATTTAGGCGAGCCTTGTTCAGACTTTACTCGTTCAAGCATTAATTCAATCGATCTGGCCGATTAGATTCAAGGCTTGTATAAAGGCTGTATAAGGAAAGAGATTGCATGATAAATAACTACTCAAATGAAACGACAATGAAAACTAAACCGAAAAATCTGTTCCCGATTCGTACGGTCGCAAGCCTTACCGGCGTCAACGCCATTACCTTGCGCGCATGGGAAACGCGTTATGGACTAATTAAACCGGTCCGTACAGAAAAGGGTCATCGACTCTACACCCAGGAAAATATAGATACGATTAATGAGGTGGTGGACCTGCTGGCTAAGGGTATTCCTATTAGCCAGGCAAGCCGCGCCCTCCAAAAACGCGACGAAGCGGTAGATGACCACGTTAAAGATGCTTGGCACGATGCCCTTACTGATATGTTATCAGCAATCAGGGCCTTTGATGAAAATGCGCTGAACACCACCTACAACAATCTTCTTGCCTTGTATCCAATCGATATCGTGATTCAGAAGCTGATACTACCGCTTCTTATAGAGCTTGGGCGACGCTGGGAAACCGGTGAAGGCACAATCGCCGAGGAACATTATTTTGGAGTGTTTTTGAGAAACAAACTGGGAGCCCGCTTCCATCATGGAATGCCCAACACGCGTGGACGACGCATTCTTGGGGCCTGCCTCCCCGGTGAGAATCATGAGAACGGTTTGTTATTATTTGCGCTGTCAGCACAATCGCGTGGTTTACAGGTAACCCTGCTAGGGGCAAACATGCCCATCGAGGAGATTGAAATGGCAGCCGCAAGATCAAAATCTGATGCAATCATACTCTCCGGTTCAATCTATATAGATTTGAAAAAATTATTGCAGCCGATCGAGGATCTGGTTAAAGCAGTTAATATACCGGTATTCGTTGGCGGAAAAGTATCCTCTATTTACTTCGGTGATATTGTTCGTGTCGGCGCCATACCAACTGGCGATGACATAGCCCATGGCATTAAGCGCATATCCAGCACTCTGGACTCATCTGACAACCACCCCTTATAAGGCTTGCTTACAGAAGGTTATATATTAAAGATATCCCGACGCATCCAGACCTCATGAAAGCCATATTAGAACAGTGAGCATATTCTTCAAAATATTTTTCTAATAAGGTTTATATAGCGCCGCGTCAAACCAACAGAACCCCGAGCAACTGCATGCTCTCTGGGAAAAGCACATTCGACGTGATTGTCACTGTATCATCCTCATAGCCTGCTAATGCCCCATTTATGGTGGGTCAGGAAATCCTGGATGAAAGTGATACCATTACCGATATGCAAGAGCTGGCCAAGGACAGGTATCGCGAACGTTTACGCAAAAATAAACAGAGTCACGCGCCACATCATTCTCAAGCGAGGGTCTCGGAAAATATGGAAGGCATGGATAGAGAGGCTTTAAAAGATCTCTTATTTTCAATCATTGACCGGATCACACTTGATCCGGTCAGTCATGAATCCGAAGTCAGCTACAGGTTTGCAGCAGACTTGCGGAATACGAAGATGGCGTCCCCAAGGGGATTCGAACCCCTGTTACCGCCGTGAAAGGGCGGTGTCCTAGGCCGTCTAGACGATGGGGACTAGGTTTTACTACTTCACTTTTCGAGTTTAGTAACTGGTGGAGCTAGGCGGGATCGAACCGCCGACCTCTACACTGCCAGTGTAGCGCTCTCCCAGCTGAGCTATAGCCCCTCAAAAGCGAAGCCGCACTTTACAAAAAGATCACATCCCTGTCAACAAAAACTATGCTGCAGATGCTTTTTCTTCAATAATTTTTAATGCATGATCAAGACGTTGCAGCACTCGCTCACGCCCAATCAGGAATAACGTCTTATCAATCGAAGGTGAAACGGTACCACCCGTTACCGCTACACGCAGCGGCTGGGCTAGCTTTCCGAGCTTTAGCTCCTGTTCTTCGGCAGTCGCCTTCACCGCGCCATGGGTACTCTCTGGTGTCCACTCGGCAAGTGCGGCAAGGTTGGCGCGCAGTGCGCTCAATCCCACCTGAATCGCTGGCTTCAGCTGTTTGGCAACCGCCTTCTCATCATAGGTTTCGATTTCTTTATAAAAATAGACGCTCGCTTCTGCCATCTCAACCAGTGTTTTGCAACGCTCCTGCTGAACCTTCACCAGCTCAATCAGATTCGGGCCAGTGGTCGGGTCGATATCGACATTACCCAGATGCCAGCTCAGGTGATGGGCGATATGCTCCGGCGGGCTCTCTTTGATGTAGTGCTGGTTCAACCACAATAACTTACTCGTGTTAAACGCGGATGCAGAGCTGTTGATATCTTCAACGTCAAACAGATTAATCATCTCATCGACACTAAATATCTCCTGATCACCATGTGACCAACCTAGACGCACCAGATAGTTCAGCAGCGCCTCCGGCAGATAACCTTCTTCACGATACTGCATCACACTCACTGCGCCGTGACGCTTGGAGAGACGCTTACCATCGTCACCCAGAATCATCGGCACATGCGCATAGGTAGGAGCTTTACCACCTAGTGCGTCGAGTATGTTGAGCTGACGCGGGGTGTTATTAAGATGGTCATCGCCACGGATCACGTGCGACATCTCCATATCGAGGTCATCCACCACCACTGTTAAATTATAGGTTGGGCTGCCATCAGAGCGCGCGATGATCAAATCATCCAGCTCGCTGTTATTGAACACCACACGGCCACGCACGAGGTCTTTAACCGTCACCGAGCCTTCGCTGGGGTTGCGAAAACGCACCACCGGGCTGCCACTATTAGCAGGCGGCACAGTGAGATCACGACAGCAGCCGTCATAACGCGGCTTCTGCTTGTTTGCCATCTGATCCTCACGCAACGCTTCCAGGCGTTCTTTAGAACAGTAGCAATAGTAAGCCTTGTCTTCGTCAAGCAGCTTATGAATCACCTCTTGATAACGCTCCATCCGCTCGGTCTGACGGAACGGGCCTTCATCGTATTCCAGCCCCAGCCAGGTCATCCCCTCAAGGATGGCATTGACAGATTCAGCCGTGGAACGCTCAAGATCGGTATCTTCGATACGCAAAATAAAGCGACCGCCATGCTTGCGTGCATATAACCAGGAATAAAGTGCGGTGCGCGCCCCGCCAACATGCAGATAGCCAGTCGGACTGGGGGCAAAACGTGTACGTGTAGTCATAATCTCCAGTGAAACATTCAAACCAGGGGGGCATTTTAACAGCATCGTGGAAAAAGTCAGGGAAATCAATTGAGCGGGCCTTGGTCGCTTGCGCTCATATTCAGAAACCCCTTACGAGACAAATAGTTGGCTATGGTAGCAGCCAGCACCAGCTCTCTTTAGATGAATAGTCGCAAGCAAAATTGCAAACCTACGAGCTGTTTTTTATTTCAATCAAGCCAATATAACCACCAGATTGACCCGATATCCTCCAGAACAATAAAAAAGCCCCTGCTCACCATTAAGGCTCGTAAGCGCATTAACTGGATTAATTAATTCAGGTCGCCCAATCAATACTAACGGTACATCGGCTCAAGAATCGATTCGGCAACAACAGGTACCGCTTTGTGGCGAGAGAGTTCAAGGTTAAACATCTCCCATAATTCACGCCCCTTCCAGCTGCCACCATTTGCCGCATCAAGGCGACTATAAAGCTCGCGATTAAGGCTCATAATCTCAACCGACAATGAATCATCGACCCGCAGTGCAATCTCAGCAAGCGAGCCCGGACGATTTTCAGGCCAACGCAGCGCCGCCCACCCAAGCAACGCCTCTTTAGCTGCAGCCGCATCGTTTTGAGCACAGGCAGCCTGCAGTGCCTTTTTCACTGCGCTAAAATCAGGTGCCGCCGCTTCATTCAGCACACCATCACTTCGCTCATCTTTCCGACGCGTGACAATCCATGCAATCGCGGTCAAGAACCACCCGGCCGCTAACAGGCCACTGACAATCCGCCAGCTACTATCATTTGATCCGGATGAAAGCCCCGATGCCGTCTCACTCACAGTCAAATCAACATCACCCATCATAGGCGCAGATGAAACAGATGTGTTTGCAGCATCAGCCGCCACGACGTTTAGTTTTCGTGCCGGCAAACTCACCACCTCACGTTTGCCTGCTCGACTATTCCACCAGGGGATACTGATCGCAGGCAACTGATACTCCCCGGCCCGCGTTGGAATCAGCGCTATCTTCTCCTGACGTACGCCAAGCAAGGTATCCTGTTTTTTATCGTTCATTTGCCGCGCCTGATCGGGATAAGCCTTGACTCCATCCGGCATCATTGGCGTAATCGTCGGCAACTGAGCGGCCGTCAAACCATCAGCGATCAGTGTTAAGGTCCAGGTCAGTGGCTCGCCCGCTGTCACCGCCTTGCTGAGATCAACGCCTTCAGGCCACTCTTCAACCAACTTCATTTCTCGTGCAGGCAACCATTGCCGCGCATCCTCCGTAGGCGGCACCGCCTTAATGTTGAGCGAAAGCCCTTCGGAGTTGACACGACGAATCTGCCCGCCTGGCTCAAACACATCAAACATACCACGTGAACGGTTAACCACCTGACCTTCAAAGGTAAGCGGTGAAATAGTGAGCGTACCGCTTTGCTGTGGAAAAATCGCATAACTGCGCTCAAGCACCACATAACGACGGCCACCGCGCGTGGTCTCAAACTCGCGATCATCACCCAGCTTTTCGATCACCGCATCCGCATCACTAATCTCCGGTTCAGAAAGCGTGGCATTCGCAATGTTCACTGCACGAAACAGACGCGCCTTATAAATCACCTGCGACTGCACATAGGCCTCTCCTTCACCCGACGCAGACTCAGCACTCACTTCAATAAATAGCGCCGAATTATTTGCAGCCTCGGCTGAGGCCGCCTGCTCCGTCACACCAATCACCAGCGGCTGGCTTTTATCTTTACCAAATGGAATCGATGGCACCACTAAACGTCCACTGCGCTTCGGCATCAATACCAGCGTCCACTGACGTGCCTGCGATACACTGCCATTGACGATCTGCATCGTCGTCCCCTGACTCTGACTTCGGATATCAAAAGACTGTTCAAGCGCGGTAAAATCGGGATCATCATCCACCCGTCCATCCGCTTCAAAGACCAGACGGAACGACTCATTCATCGCAACGGGATTACGATCACTCTTAACGCTAATCGTGCCCCCCCATGATGGCAACGCTAACAACATCAGCGCACCACATAACCACCAGCGCACCACGCGACTTTTACCTGCTACCATGACTCACCCTCACTACGCGACTGACCACCACTGCGGTTTCTTTCCTGCTGCGATTGATATTGAAACTTACGTCGCAACAGTCCACCCGGATCATCCGGAATACGACGCAACCATTGATCATTTGCCTGTTGAATCTCAGTCTGCGCTTCACTCAATTCGGCAGCACTTGCCTCTGCCGATTGCGCATCGCCTTCAGCTTCCTCACCCTGTCGCACTTGCTGCAGGTCATCAGCAGCCTCTTCATCAGACTCGGACATCTGCTGCCCCGGCTCACTTTGCGATGCATCTTCTGAGGACTGTTCATCAGCGCCAGTTTGCGATGACTGCTGTGGCACATCTCCCATCTCATCCGCTGAAGATTGCCCACTCTGCTGATGATCCGACGACTCACCCTCAGGTGGATTTGATTGCGGCTCACCCTGCTGCGACTCGCCTTGTTGAGAATCACTCTGTTGTGACTGCTCACCACCTTCATCGGATTCACCCGATTGCGAATCATCCGATTGCGAATCATCCGATTGCGAATCATCCGATGATGACTCACCAGACTCCTGCTTCAACTGCTCCTCTACCAAGGCTCGATTATGTTTTGCATCCTCATGTTTCGGTTGCAATGCTAACGCCTGATCATAGGCATCAAGTGCTGCCTGCCACTGCTTTAACTGAGCATATGCGTTACCTGTATTATAGTAGGCATCCGCACTTTCAATGCCCGCCAGCGCATCAATACTTTGCTGATAATTGCCACTGCGATAATTGGCCGCGGCCTGCCACTCTCGATTTTCAAACAAAGTCGCCGCCTGCGCCAGATCATCCGACTCGAAGGCGCGTGAGGCGCGTTGATCCGGCGTTGACCAAAGACCACTCCACCACGCTTGTTCACTACCACTCGCCACATCTTCTTCTGCCTCAGCCGTACTCGGTGACAGGCTCATCAACGGCAATGCCATCAAACAGACAATAAACAGATGGCCTCGTCGAAATGCCATCAACACCATTGGTAATAGTAGTAACAGTAACCACGGCCCCTCTTCTCGCCATTGATCCGCCTTAAAACCTTGCGACTCTTCTAATTCAGACTCACTTGTCAGGCGAGCACTGTCAAGCAAGGCTGTAATATCAAGGTCATCCACTCTCATCGCCTGATATTGCCCGCCGCCTTGCAGCGCAAGTTCTCTCAGGCCAGCTTCATCCAATCGCGGTATCACAATTGCGCCGCTGCCATCCTTTAAAAAGCCGCCATCAGGTAACGCGATCGGTGCGCCTGCCGTGTCTCCCACCGCCAGTATCGACAAACGATAGCCGGACTGCGTTAACTCGCTAATAGAAATTTGAAGCGCATCTGGCGGCACGTTCTCAAGGCCATCCGAAATCAACAATAGCTCACCACGCAATGCACCCGCCTGTGTTAACAACTGCTGTGCCATATCAATCGCCAGATCGGGGCGACTACCCTGCTGCGGCATCAAGCCTGTCTTCAGCGAACTAACCTGGGCAATAATCGTCTCAGCATCTTCAGTCAGTGGCGAAACCACAAATGCATCTGCCGCATAGACAATCAACGCAGACTGCCCCTCTTTGCGCTGCTTAAGAATATCAATCAACTTAAGTCGCGCGCGCGTCAGGCGTGTCGGCTTCACGTCCGTGGCATCCATAGACCGCGATAGATCAAGCATCAGCACCAGCGCCGATTGATCGCGAAACACTGGCTGCTCCAGCTGTTTCCATGCGGGTCCGGCCAACGCAGCAATCGACAGCAGCCCACTCAAGCCAACAACCAGCAATAGACCTCGTCGTTGCCTGGTACCACTTTCGCTGATTAACAGGTGCGGCAGCAGCTGCGCATCACAGACATTCTGCCAACGACGACTTTGTAATCGACGACGACGTAAGAGCCATAACACAAATAATAATAGCGGCAATAACAGCAACCACCAGGGGCGTAGAAAATGAAACCCCAGCATTATCTCATTAAGATTCATGCCGCTCCCTGCTTACGACTATGACGGAACAACAGTAAGGTCGCGATCAACATTGCAGCGCCCAATGGCCAGGGGTAAAGCGAGTGCCGAGGTCGAAAAAATTGCTTATCCTGCTCCACCGGTTCTAGTTCATCCAGCAATTGATAAATCTCTTCCAGTTGAGTCAGGTCACGCGCACGAAAGTAACGACCACCAGTGGTGGTCGCAATCGCGGTTAATGCCTCTTCATCTAAATCAGCTGAAGGGTTAACCTTGCGTGAACCAAATAACGAACGCACCATCATCTCATCTGCACCAATACCGATGGTGTAGATCTTCAGTCCTTCACTCGCCGCCAGCTCCGCCGCCTTGAGTGGTTCAATTTCACCCGCCGTATTCGCCCCATCGGTCAATAAAATCAGCACCCGACTGGTACTGTTCTCTTCACGTAACCGCTTAACGGCAAGGCCGATCGCATCGCCAATGGCCGTTGCCTGCCCCGCAAGGCCAATCACCGCTTCATCAAGCAAGGTCTTTACCGTGGTGCGATCAAAGGTCAGCGGCGTTTGCAAATAAGCCTGTTGTCCAAACAACACCAGCCCAACACGGTCACCCACTCGACGCTCGATAAACTCACCCGCCACCAGTTGCGTCGCAATCAGACGATTCACCATCCGCCCCCGCCACTCAAAATCCTCTACTTCCATAGAACCGGAGAGATCCACCGCCAACATCAGGTCTCGTCCGCTCACGGGCAGTTCCACTGCATCACCTTGCCATTGCGGACGGGCGCAGGCGATCACCAACAACGCCCAGGCCAGCAATGCGATCCATAACAGCCAACGGCCACCACTTAGCACGCGCGATGCCGCGACGCGCGATGAACCAAAGTCACTCAGAAAAGGCACACGTAATACGGCATCATTGGCATTCGCCACCGGGTGAACAAACCAACGCACTAACAGCGGCAGTGGTATCAACCACAACAACCACGGCCATTCAAATTGAAGCGGCAGGTCGATCATCATCGCACCGTCCTCAACCCAGGTAAGCGAGCCAGCCACTCACCACACAAGGCATGCAGCGCCAACACATCACCATCAATCTGCTGTTGATAGGGGCCTGCCAGTAGCAAGCGACCCGCACCATCGCTAAAGGGTTTTGTTTGTGGCGATGAGTGGGCGTTATCTAGATAACGCAACCACGCCTCACCACTAAGGCCAGCGACCGTTTCACGCGGATAGTAACTGAGCGAGACCCGACGCATCAGTACCGATAAACCCTGCACTAGCTGGCTATCATTTTGTTCGCGCTGATAACGCTCCATTAACTGTTGCCACTCAGCAAGCGCTACAATCCGCACCCGCATTGCGGCCTTGCGACGCAGCCACCACCACACTAAAACCACACAGACAATCGTAAAGCCTAAAAGTATCCACCACCCAGGGGCCAGCGGCCACCATGAAATCGCATCCGGCAGATGAATATCACGCAGAGGTAACTCAGTAGTGCTCAAGGCTTCATTCATCGCATCATTCCGCGTAGCCCAAGCCCTTCACGCAAGCGTTGCGCTAATGGCTGAGTGGTTGAGCAAGGAATAAAACAGATACCATGACGACGGCACAGCGCCTGCAAACCATCTCGTCGCTCAATGAAACGCTGGTGGTAGGCATCGCGTGCAGCCGCTGTCGTGGTGTCGAGCGTCACCGTCTCATTACCATTGCCGACGCGATAAAGACCCGCAGGTGGCAACATTGATTCTAGTTCGTCATAAATAAAAAACATCACCACATCATTGTGGCGCGCCAGTTGCGATAGATGCAGTCCACTGCGCTCATCCACATCACGAAAGTCACTCAACAATACGACCAGACTACCGGGACGCGTGACACGCCGCAGACGTAACAGCGATTGCACCGCCGCGTCACTCGCATCACTATTACTATTACTATTCTGCGAACGATCCTGCGCCTGCACCCAGGCCAGCTGCTCCTGTTTAACCAGACGCTGGATCAAATGTAACACCGCATGTTTACTGCCCTGAGGGCGCAACTCTTCATGCTGCTGCTCTGAAAATATCAGGCCACCAATGCGATCACCCTGGGTTACCGCAGCCCAGCCCAATAGTGCGGCAGCCCGCGCGGCAACCACCGATTTAAAGGCGCCGCGTGTTGCAAAAAACATTGAGCTTCGACTATCGACCCATAGTAATACCGCGCGTTCGCGCTCTTCACGAAACAGTTTAGTATGCGGTTTGCCGGTGCGCGCCATCACACGCCAGTCGAGCGTACGTACATCATCACCCGCCTGATAAGGCCGCACTTCATCGAACTCCATCCCTCGCCCACGAAATGAAGAGAGATACTGACCACTCTGCGCAGCCCGCACCTTCAATGCACTCAGCGACAGACTAGCCGCCTGGCGATGCAATCCGATCAGTGATTTTTTATCGAGCCGAACAGGATCAAAGGGCGCATCTTCAGCGGAAGAGGCTGAGGATGCCGCCGCCTCGCCAGCCACATCGCTCTGCGATGCGGTACGACCAAACAGGTGTGACAATCGTTTTAACACAAGCCAGTAATCCCCTGATCCTAAGGAACGGCAATACGTGCAAGCAAGGCCTCAATAAAACGGTCTGGCGTAATACCATCAGCTTCGGCTTCGTAACTCAATAATATTCGATGGCGCAATACATCATAGGCAACGGCCTGCACATCTTCGGGGCCTACAAAATCACGCCCTGCCAGCCATGCATGAGCTCGCGCACAACGATCCAGCGCAATCGTCGCGCGCGGGCTACCGCCAAATTGTAGCCAACGCCCAAGCTGCTCATCATATGCAGCCGGGTTACGTGTCGCGAGAACAATCTGCATCAAATACTCTTCAACATTGTCTGCCATAAAAACTTCCAGCACTTCGCGGCGTGCCTCAAAAAGTGCTTTCTGTGTCATCAATGGTGCTGCGGTGTCAGAGTGAGTCACGCCATCGCGCGCTTCCCCTCTCGCCAAATGAAGAATCTTACGCTCGGCAGCTGCATCGGGATAACCAATCGTGACATGCATCAAAAAGCGATCCAGCTGCGCCTCTGGCAGTGGGTAGGTCCCCTCCTGCTCGATCGGATTCTGGGTCGCCATCACTAAAAACAGTTCCGGCAGTTTATAGGTCTCAGAGCCAACGGTAATCTGCCGTTCTGCCATTGCCTCCAGTAAAGCAGACTGTACCTTAGCGGGTGCACGATTGATTTCATCCGCCAGCACCAGGTTATGAAATAGTGGCCCTTGCTGAAAAGTAAACGAGCCATCCTGAGGTCTAAACACTTCAGTACCGGTTAAATCGGCAGGCAGTAGATCTGGGGTAAACTGCACCCGGTGAAAATCCCCTTCAATTCCCTCGCCGAGCACTTTAATCGCTCGTGTTTTAGCCAGTCCCGGCGCCCCTTCAACCAACAGATGGCCATCCGCCAACAGCGCAATCAAAAGACGGTTAACCAGCAACTCCTGGCCAATAATATTCTGGCTAATCGATTGATAAAGTTTCTGAATACTCTCTTGATGAGACATAACTACCCTTGTTTATGTTGAGTTGCTTTTACAATGAACAGCGAATTTTAAAAATTATTTCTGGCTTTGCCAAGCCTGCATATAAACAAACAACATCGAGGTGACAAACAAACCTGCATCTAATCACTTAATACCGACATTGCGGCATTAATCATTTGCAGTCGTGCGGTATCGCCACCGCGATCGGGATGATGTTCCATTGCCAGACGGCGATAATGTAGCTTGATTTCAGCCTCATCAATCGGGTCTTTCAAACCCAGCACATCTAAGGCCTGACGCCGTCGCTCCGAACCATTCAGCCGCGACCAGAATTTATCGAGCATCTGTTCCAGTCCCTGGGCTGTCGTCTGTTCTAAGTGGGTGCTATCGAGGTAATAATCACGCAGTGCATCGACTTCTCCCAGCTGACGCCCATCATCCTGCAGTGCATCATAGCCACGCAATATTACCAATAAAGGGCTAATCTCAAGCTGCCCGCGCTGCTCCTGCCATAACTTATCACGCAGACGATACAATGCATTGAACAGTCGGAAATGGGCACAAAAAAGAGAGAATGTATTGCGTAATCTGGAAATATCGAAGCCTTCATCACCACCGCTATAGAGCGCGGCAAAGAGTTCGTATTCGCTTAACCCAGCCGGATTGTCGCGTAAGAGGCACAAAACCTGTTCACCAAGCGCATCACTAAACAAGTCATCTTTTGATCCGGGCATGTCGTCCATGTCATACCCGCTCATCAGAAGTTACAAAAACTGAAGTAACAACCTGTCTGCTATATTATTCAACAGATAGCAGTTCAACATCGAAGGTCAATACTGAATTGGGGCCAATGTCAGCACCAGCACCACGCGTTCCATAAGCTAAATCAGAAGGGATAAATAGCTGCCACTTAGCACCTTCTTTCATCAGTTGTAGCGCCTCTGTCCAGCCTTTAATAACACCATTTACTGGAAAAGTAGCTGGCGCACCGCGTTTGTGTGAGCTATCAAACTCATCGCCATTAAGCAGCGTACCGCGATAATGAACAGACACGGTGCTTTCAACTGTTGGCTGCTTACCCGTTCCCGCTGTAATCACCTTATATTGCAATCCGCTTGGCAGGACCGTCACACCATCTTTATCTTTATTCGCCTCAAGAAATGCCTCACCTTCTGCTTTATTTGCCTGAGCTGCCAGCTCTTTCTTTGCCATTTCTCTTTGCTGATAATCAGAAAACAGTGTTTGCATCTCTTCCATCGTCAGTTTTAGCTCGCTACCCGCCATTACGTCATCGATAGCCATCGCTATTGAGGCGGTATCAATGTCCATGTCATTACGTTTCAGATCCTGCCCTATCTGAATGCCAACGGCATAACTAAGCTTCTGCTTTTCAGTACCCAGACCATCTTCTGCATGCGCAATAGAAATAGATGAAGCCATTAAAAGTGATGTAAAAAGAACTCTGGATTTCATGATTTTCCTCATAAATTATTTATTTTCCCGACATCAAAGCACCTAATTCACAGATAAAAAAAAGGGATAGGACTTACCTACCCCGCATTTAACGTGCACTCCGTGCTGAGTTTCCACTTCCGTTACTCTGTTAGACCTTCCATGAGAAACTCGATAAATGTAGTTATACTCTCCCAGCCAACAGTCGTCAAATAGTAACAAAACCACCATTCCCAGCCTCAGTTTCGATTAAAAATAGCTAAAGAACTCATCAATATCAGCATGCGCCCTGCCACATTATTTTGTAGCATTGTCAGCGTTGCATTTGTACACTGCATCAATCAGGTTCAGCACAAGATTTAACAAGATAATCAAGGAGGTAATCATGAACAAAATGGCACTCGCCAGGATAGTCTGCAAAACATCACTACTCACCCTCGGCATAGCAAGCCATGCCTTCGCGAGCAACTCTCCTTCCGCCAGCGAGATCGTCAATCAGTGCTATTACAAATACGCTGGTAACGATCAGCGCTCAAACATGCAGATCACCCTTAAGGCGGCAGGTGGCAAAGAACAGGTAAGTGAATACACCCGCCTCTGGAAACACTATGGCGGTGAAGATGGCGTTGTCGATAAGGTGTTACTTTTCACCGATACACCACTTAAAGACAAAGGCCTTGCTTTCATGCGCTGGGGCTACACCGGTGCCAGCAACAAAGCGACCGAGCAGTGGATCTACCTGCCGGAGTTAAGAAAAGTTCGCCGTATTACCCCTCGTGACCCTGAAACCAAAGAGTGGATCATCAAAGATGAAGACTTAAGGCTTAGAGAACCACATGAAGACACTCACACCTTTATCGATGAAAAGTCATCGAACGGAAAATCATATTACCGCGTAAACTTCACACCCAACAATGACCCCGTCTATAGCAAGCGAGTTTTCTGGTTTAACAACGACGGCGATGAGTGTTCACTTCACAAGGTCGATTTCTACGACAAACAGGGTGAAAAATCCAAGCAGCAGCTGATTGAATGGCGCCGAGAAGGAAAGGCGTGGATCTGGGATCGCGTGGTGATCGAAGATACCAACAGCGATGCCTTCATTCATTACGATATGAAACAGGTCGAAATCAACGTTGGCCTGGATGATACGCTATTCACGCAGCGCTCAATGAAAAAAGGGTATACCAGATAACTATAGCGCAAGCTAACGATCTATTGATACAGCCCCTCAAAACCCGAGGGGCTGAAACCATTCATTCGCTTTTTCCCTACCAATATAATCGGCACGCCAGTGCCTTTTAAGCGTTTATAGTCAGCCCTTCCCTTTTCGCTCGTTTCAGTATCGTACTCCTGAAAAGGAATCTTGTTTTCTTTGAAATAGCGGCGCGCTTTTTTGCAATAGCCACACCACACGGTGCTATACATCACGACTTTCTCTTGCCGGACACGTGTCGTAACCGAAGCCTCGAAAGGAACAACCTCCACACTGGTATAGCTGTTAATCTTTACCTCTATCTTTTCTACTTCGCGTTCGTCTGGCGGACGATCACCAAAATGAACCTTGCCATTTTCATCGGTCCATTTAAAGATTTCAGCCGCAGCAGGCGTTGTGCCAAATAGCCACAGCACAGCTATCAATAGACAACTCGCTTTAATTGATATGATGGTGTTCAGGTTAGACCAACGGGTATGGGTGTATTCCATCGCAGCCCTTCTGGCGTGAACGACAGGCTGATTTCAACGATTGACGCAACGATTTTCCCGCATTAGTAAAAGCGTCACTTAATCCTTCATAGAGCACCTGATTATATTTTCGCCCGACAGGTGACTCTGTAAACTCAACATATTGATCTAACTCTGCATCACTGAGTCCCTGATAAGTAAAGAGGTACATCATCGTGACGACCTGATCCAGCTCGCCCCACATCGGCGCCATTGCTTGCTCCATGTTGTAGCGCGTCTGTCCATAGCTAGCACGCTGCATGGCATCACTTTCCGCCGCCATCGCCATGCCAAAAAAGACCTGAATATTGACCATCAAATCTTTGGTGCGCTCTTTGGATAACACCGCCTCATCAATACGATGAATCCGCTCAAGCCGCCCCGGGCGAGCCTGCTCTGTTTTGTACACCTCAAACATTTTCATCATCGTATCGGGTTGCGATGCACTGATCTCCATCGCCACCACCCGCTTTCCCAGCGGAGACGCCAGCCATGACAACACCTGCTGAATTTCACCCAGCGACATCTCTTCAATCATATAATCTTGAACACTCTGATTCAGCGTGCGCGTATCCATCGCGTCAACCAGCTTATCCTGAATCACCACATCTATCGGCGCGCCCTGACGTGCCGAATCACGAATCCCCGCTTTTACTTGCTGAGGAATCAACTCAATCTGCATATCCATACCAGACTGATGCATCAGTGCCGAAACCAGCGCTGCCTTATTCGACTCAGCACTGATGCCCACAGCACTAAAGCCAGACAGTGCTAATGTCAGAATTAACTTGCTCAACTTGCGCATCGTGAATCCTCCGTGCCCCAAAATACGCCCTGAATGCTCGATTCGTAATGCGAAAAAGTAGCGTACACACTATATATTTCGGACAATTTAAAGCTTTCTTCAGTAAGAGAGAAAATAATATTGTGCTGTCACACTCCAAAACACCTCAACAAACAGGGAGCATTCCCTAATATAAATACAAGTTTCCTAATAAAGCTCTAATTTTTCTGGCTGAATAGATATAAATAACAAAAATACGCGCACCAAAACAAAAGCAGCTCTAAGTGTCATAAAACTTAACACCTCAACCTAACCCTTTCGAAAAGCCAAAAACTCAATAACCCATTGTTTTAAATAATGATTAAACAATAAAATTCAACTATTTTTAATGCATCTTTTTCTTCTAGCAAAGAACTATCATTTAAAAATTTACATATCAGATTCCAAGTAAACATCCAATAGTCCTATCTGTCTGTTTTTCCAGTAAAAAAATAAACGGCACAATATATGCATAAAGACATATGTGGTGGCAATAATAATAAAGACCACTTACTTACAGCGTGTTTCAAGCTGATTTAACGACATGGAGAGCGAATTAAATGAAATCTTTAAAAAAGGTATGCGGGATAACCTTATTATTCATTCTGTCAACGCTAGGAAGTGCTCACGCAGCATCCTCAGTCTCTTGGCTAAGCCCCGCAGATGGCTCATCATTTGCTACAGGAATCAATGTAAGTCCAACAGGAATTGCAAGTGGCATTGGCAGCACCGGAGGCTCAGGCTTGGATCTTGTCCTTGTACTGGATTCATCCGGAAGCATGGCAATTGGTGGCGGGGAGGGGAAAACTCGCGGCCAGTGGCAGGCAGAAGCCGCCATTGCCCTGATTAATTCGCTTCCCACCGCAACGACATCCGTCGGCATCGTCGAATTTGATTCAAACGCCAACCTGATCACTGGCCTAACAGCATTAACACCTGCATCAAACATTACTGCGCTGGAAGCGGCGATTAATAACGTTGATGAATCAGGCGGTACCAATATTGGTAGTGGCATCCGAGCTGCCACCACAGAGCTTGCCGGAGCTAACCATACGGTAGGCCGCACTCAAATGATGTTAGTGCTTTCAGATGGCAGCACATCAGGAAACCCAAGCACTGATGCAGCACAAGCACTGGTTGCGGGTGTTGATGCGGTGCACAGCATAGGCTTACCTGGACATAATGTAGCAACCATGCAGGGGATAGCGGACAACGGCAATGGTGTTTATACTGACGTAAGCGACTTGAGCACCATTACCTCTCTTTTCGACGGAACCAGCGGAAGTCTTGTAGGTCTTGATCGAGTAGATGTAATTATGCCTGACGGCACCCAGCTCAGTGATGTTGCTACAGATGCGCTGGGTAATTTCCAGATTGGCCCATTTGCATTAGCATCTGGTCCGAACCCATTCACCGCAACAGCGTATGGCTCGGATGGATCAAGCGCTACCGATCTTTTGACGCTCTATGGCGCTGATACCCCGAGCACAGTACCCGAACCTGCGAGCCTAGCACTATTTGGACTTGGCTTACTCGGCATAGCAGGGGCAGGGATTGGGAAGAAACGTAGAAAATAATAATTACGTAACAAAAACCTTGATGTAAAAAATAGGCGCCATATGGCGCCATTTTTTATTATAGTATTATCAATACACTACATAAAAATCACCTGGCAATAACGAAGGACTGAGGATATGAAAAAACAATTATTAGCAGCCTGCATTATCGTTGTGAGCAGCTCAATCCCTCTAGGTAGTGCGCTGTCTGTTCCCATCGATAACTATGATAGTTTTGCAAGGGACAACCTCGGCAACGCTAACCAGCTCAACTCAATATCTGATTTAATTGAAAATAACGGCATTCACAGCATACCGACAGCATCATCCGCCACCAACACAACAACTCAGCTAGAAAAACAATTCCGCCAGTATGGACACCTCTCAGACACTTTAAAGCATGCACCTGACATCATTAAAAACTCACCTAATAATTATTTAATTCGTTATCTCTACTCTATCGCCCTGGTGGTAGACGGAGACACAGCCAAAGCAAGCTCGATTATCCAGAACACACCTTCAGACTCAAAAAACAAAATTTATGAGTTGCTGGCAAAAGCCTTAATTGCCAAAAAACAAAAAAAACCAAAAACAGCCATCAAGTACATTGCCCAGGCTCAAAAAACCGACCCAACACACCCTTATCCATATAACTTAATGGGCAGGATTCACCAGCAAAACAATCAGCTGGATGACGCATTAAAAAACTTTAAAAAAGCCACATCCCAATCAACCAACTTCTATATCGCTCATGCCAACACTGGTGTTATACAATATATGAAGGGGGATCTAAGCGAATCCGCAGCCTCATTCCAACAAGCTATCAATGCAGCCCCTAATTACTGCCCCGCATTAATTGGTCACTCAATTATCGCTGAAGAATTAAATAACATAGACATTGCAATCCAGGACTTACAAAAGTGCAAAGGTGATCTAAAACTATCACTCATAGCTAATAAAAACCTAGTGGCTCTTTACCTCAAGACTGACCAGCTGAATAAGGCTAAAGAGCTAGCTCTGGGTATTCGAGCCACCGATCCAGATTTCGCAAACCTGAACCTCGGGCTAATCTACTTACGCCAAGGCCAGATACAAAGAGCCACAAGCACCTTAAAACGGATCAATAAAGAATCCCCGGAAAAATCCTACCTACAAGCATGGGGGTTATTTTTGTCTGGAGACACTGACAATGCAATCGCGTTAACAAATAAGATAACTAATGCAGACCCAAATTTTATTGGCGCAAAAATTGTCAACGGACTATTTAAATCGTATGAATCAGGGGTATTGCCAAAAGACTATCTTTCTCAACTAGACAAGAACACAACAAGCGCACTATTTTCTTCGCTATTACGTGGCAATGAATTTGCGTCCAGAGGAGAGTATTTAGCTGCATTAAATAATTGGCAAAAAAGCGACGGATTTTTCAGGGGTTTTTCTTCCGCAGGAATAAAGATGAAACAACTTGAAAAGGGAGTCTCTGCAAAAGAAATAAAGCATACCAATATCGGAATACTTCTTTATATTCAGAAATTCAAAACATCTGCCATGCTTGAATTTGAAAAGGCTATTGAAATAAATCCCAATTCTATACTGGCTAATTACTTTACTGGTCTACTTTATAGCGATTTAGGCGACCACTCCAAGGCAGCAGTATATCTCTCAGAATCCTTACAAACATCCCCAGATTTCTTCTCCGCAAACTATGCACTCGCGGAAACCTATCTGTTCACTGGCAAGCAAAGCAAGGCAATTGAACACTATGACGCAGCCCGGCTGGCGAAAAATGATGTCGGCGTATTAGTGAGACTCGGATTACTTTATGAAGCCAGAAAGTCATTTAAAGAGGCAGCAACAATTTACAAAGAACTCACCAATAACTTCCCTGATATTTATATTGGATTTAACCAACTCGCATGGCTTTACGCGAAGCAAGGAATAAACAACAATGAAGCTCTAACGCTTGCAAAAAAAGCGCAGGCCCTCCTGCCTAACAACATCAGTATTCTTGATACTCTAGGCTGGGTTTATGCCAATAAAAAAGACTATAAGAATGCTCTAACGCACCTTGAAAAGGCTAACAAGCTCAGTAGCGGTACCAACCCAGATGTTCTATACCATCTGGCTTATGTTCAAAATGCATCTGGGAAGAAAAATGCTGCCGAGAAAAACCTAAAAAAGGCATTAAAGCTTTCAAAAAACTTCGAAAGTCTGGAACAAGCCAAGCAACTAGCATCCAACATGGGGAATGACTAATAGAGATACAGCCTCCAGCAACTCAAGGGGCCTTTATTTAACAAAGAACACCCGATTAAAGGCAAGATAAAAATCAGCGCCTTCATTAGAAGTTTTCGGACAATTAAAGGGAATTCTATAGTAAAAACGATACGTTTTTGATGTTAAATACAGCGCTATCAGCGCCGGAAAATTAGCGCCGGGCTAACAGAATGTTAGTTATCAGGTTTTAGCCTAAAACCAGCCCACATAGTGAATCTTCTTTTTACGATGAGTAATTGAAAAAAGCCAATATTTCTCGTAAATCAGAGATTCCCTAGACTGTCAGATATTTCTGCACCAGCTCATCGCTCAATTCTGCGATCTCACCACGCGCCACATTTCGACCACGATCAAGGATCTCAAACTGCTTGCCGACACGGCGTGAAAAAGGTAGCTTCTGCTCCACAATCAATACCGTGATATTGTCTTCTTCATTCAGGCGCATAATCACGTCACCAATTTCCGCCACGATATTGGGCTGGATTCCCTCGGTCGGTTCATCCAGTAACAGAATGGTTGGATTGAGCATCAATGCGCGACCAATCGCTAGCTGCTGTTGCTGACCACCAGAGAGATCACCGCCGCGTCGATGTAACATCTCCTTTAAAACCGGAAACATCTCGTACACTTTCTCTTTGGCATTGATTGATTTATCCGCGCGCGCACTCAAACCAATTTTTAGATTCTCTTCAACCGTCAGCTGCGCAAAAATCTCACGCCCCTGTGGCACATAACCGATGCCCATACGGGCTCGTTGCTCCATCGGCTGGTTTGCCAGTTCTTTGCCATCAAACATAATCGAGCCAGACTGAATCGGCAGGCCACCCATGATTGCCTTCAACAGCGTTGTTTTACCCACGCCGTTACGCCCCATCAGGCAGACACAACTCCCTTGTGCAACCTCTAAACCGACGTCCCATAAGGTGTGGCTTTCACCGTAAAACTGATTAAGCCCTTTAATGCTAAGCACCGCTATTCTCCCAGATAAACGCTGATGACACGCGGATCGTTCTGCACCTTATCCATCGTCCCTTCCGCCAGCACATGCCCTTCATGCAACACCGTTACCGTTTGTGCAATAGAGCGGATAAACTCCATGTCATGCTCAACCACCACAACCGAATGTTTACCCGCCAGGCCAGTCAACAGCTCAGCAGTGCGTTCTGTTTCCTGATGCGTCATGCCCGCGATCGGTTCATCAACCAGCAACACCCGCGGGCTTTGAATCACCAGCATGCCAATCTCTAGCCACTGCTTTTGTCCGTGAGAGAGTTGTGCTGCGCGCAGCTGTCGTTCAGCCATTAAACCAATCATCTCAAGCACTTCATCGATTCGATCTCGCTGCTCGCCATTCAATTTAAAAAATAGACTGGGCCAGACACGCTTATCGGTTTGCAACGCCAGCTCCAGGTTTTGAAACACCGAATGTTCAGGAAAGATCGTTGGTTTCTGAAACTTGCGCCCAATCCCTGCCGCCGCGATTTCATATTCCGACATAGCGGTTAGATCCATCGTCTGTCCAAAATAAACCGAGCCACTATCGGGCCGTGTTTTACCGGTAATGATATCCATCATTGTCGTTTTACCAGCACCATTCGGGCCGATAATACAGCGCAGCTCGCCATCGTTAATGTAGAGGTTTAAATCATTGATCGCCTTAAAACCATCAAACGCAACATTGACCCCTTCCAGGTAGAGAATAGGGCCGTGACTAACATCGATCTCACCCTCTTTGACCACATGCGTACCCGACATCACCGGTGGCTGCTTCTCCACCATAAAATCAAACACGCGATCACGGCGCATCACCTGACGTAGATCATCCAGCGCCTTCATGACGAGACCTCCGCCGCCGCTTGCTTAAGCTGTCGTGCCTTTCTTTTTTCAGCGAAATCCTTGATCAACCCCATGATGCCGTTCGGCATAAAGATGGTGACAAAGATAAATAGCGCGCCGAGGAAAAACAGCCACACTTCTGGTGCAGCAGCGGTAAAAAAGGTCTTGGCAAAGTTCACCACCACCGCGCCGATCACCGCACCGATCAAGGTGCCACGCCCACCCACCGCAACCCACACCACCAACTCAATCGAGTTAAGCGGTGAAAACTCACCGGGGTTGATAATCCCAACCTGCGGTGTATAGAGCGCACCCGCGATGCCAGCCAGCATCGCAGAGAAAACCCAGATCCAGAGTTTAAACGACTCCACTTTGTAACCGACAAAACGGGTTCGATCTTCGGCATCACGAATCGCCACCACCACACGCCCCATCTTTGATGAGACCACATACTTGGAGACCAGATAACCCAACGCGAGAAAGATCACCGTAAAAACAAACAGACCGGCTCGGGTGGTATCAGACTGAAGTGAAAAACCAAGGATCTCTTTAAAATCGGTCAGGCCATTGTTACCGCCAAAGCCCATCTCATTACGGAAAAAGGCGAGCAGCAAAGCAAAGGTCAATGCCTGGGTAATAATCGACAGATAGACACCGGTTACCCTTGAGCGAAAGGCCAACCAGCCAAACACATAGGCCAGCGCACCCGGCACCAGCAGTGCCATCAACATCGCAAACCAGAACATATCAAAGCCCTGCCAGTACCACGGCAGCGTGTCCCAGTTTAGGAATACCATAAAATCAGGCAGATCAGGATTGCCGTAGACCCCACGATCACCGATCTGGCGCATCAGGTACATCCCCATCGCATAACCGCCAAGCGCAAAAAATGCCGCATGGCCTAAACTCAGAATGCCGCAATAACCCCATACCAGATCCAGCGCAATCGCCAGCAGTGCGTAACTCAGGTACTTACCTAATAGCGTCACCGTATAAGATGAGACATGAAAGATTGAATCCGGCGGCACCATCAAATTACAGAATGGCACCACAATTCCCAAGATAAACAGGGTCGACAGGAACCATTTGGCCGCATTGTCATTAGCCAGCAGGTTCATCACAAAACTTCTATTTTCCATGCTAGTGCTCCGCCGCTCGACCGCGTTGAGGGAAGAGCCCACGCGGCTTCTTCTGAATAAAGAGGATGATAAATATCAGCACGATAATCTTGGCCAACACCGCACCCGCCCACGGCTCGAGCACTTTATTAATTACCCCGAGCGACATTGCCGCCACCAGCGTTCCCCATAAGTTCCCGACACCGCCGAACACCACCACCATAAACGAATCGATAATGTAGGCCTGCCCCATGTTAGGCCCGACATTGGTGAGCTGGCTTAATGCGACACCTGCGATACCTGCAATACCAGAGCCGAGGCCAAAGGTCATCGCATCAACCCAGCCCGAACGAATACCCATCGCACGCGCCATGGTGCGGTTCTGTGAAACAGCGCGCACATGCAAACCCAACGAGGTTTTTTTAAGAATTAACAGCAGCGCTGCAAATACCAACAGACTAAAAATAATGATGTAAAAACGACTATAGGTAAGCGCCAATGCGCTATTAACCTCAAATGCACCGCTCATCCATTCGGGCGTTTCAACGGAACGATTCAGCGGTGAAAAAACAGTCCGCACTAGTTGCTGCAGAATCAGACTAATACCAAATGTTGCCAGTAATGTTTCTAAGGGGCGTCCATAAAGAAAACGGATCACGCCGCGTTCAATCGCGATACCTATCAATCCAGCCATCAGGAACGCCGAGGGGATCGCCACCAATAGCGAGTATTCGATATGATTCGGCATCAGCAGCTGCACTACATAAGTGGTATAGGCACCAATCATAATCAGTTCACCATGCGCCATATTGATCACCCCCATCACCCCAAAGGTGATCGCCAGGCCAATCGCCGCCAACAGTAAAACAGAGCCGAGGCTCAAGCCAAAATAGATCGTCTCAGCCCAGTTATTGTATTCCAGTTTCGCATCGATGCGCGCAACTGCCTTAATCGCCGCCGTCAACACATCTCGTTCCTGCAACCGGTAATTACCCGCTTCATCTTTCAGGACTAAAGGTAACAACGCTGCACGAGCCGTGGGTTCGAGGCTATCACCCAGGGTATCGACTGCTGTTAATCGAACCTGTTTATCGGCAGATTCAAGATTAAATAACGCGATACCCACTTCAATCGCACTACGCACCTTATCTTCAGCTTCGACTGCCAGACGTTCCGTTAGCAATCGCACCGCTGCCGCATCCATATTTTTAAACATAGAACGCACCGCGTCACGACGCAGATTAGGGTCTTGATTATTGAGACTTAACTTCGCAATCGCCATGCGCAATTGACCGCGCAATTTATTATTGACCTTTATTTTTTTAATCTCGCGCTTGCCCACTACACCAAGCGATTCACCATTCAATACATCAACAACCGAAAAACCATTTTCATGATTGACGGCAAATACAAACCGAACAGGCTCACTCTTCCCATAGTAGAGCTTTCCTTCAATCATATATTGAAAAATCTTCAGCACGCGCTCATCACCAACCGCTTCTAACTGGTCGATTACTGCTGATTTTTTTGAAAAGCTTTTCTGCTTTAAACCGTCCAGCAGAGTAGAAAAGTGAGCATCACTCGCGATTACTGTCGCGGGCATCACTGCCAGCATTGAAAAGATAGCCGCCAGCATTAGCGTCATAAAATTTTTCATCGGGAAACCTGTTTTAAACCTGAATACCAAAAAATCGTTCTAAAAAAAATGGGATGGATAATCGTATCCATCCCATTTCGCGTTGCAGTCAAAACTCCGTTAGCTAAACGTTAATAATTTAGGGGAGAATTAAAAGTTCTGACCAGAACAAGTCTTACTCTTAGTGTTGTAGTTACCACATTTCAACGAAACCCAGTCCGCCTTAATGTCTTTACTACCAGGTAAAAAATCAGACCATGCATCACCAGCGACCAGGCCATCTGTTTCCCAGACAACTTCGAACTGGCCATCGTCCTGAATCTCACCGATCAACACAGGCTTGGTAATATGGTGATTAGCCAGCATCTTAGAAGTACCGCCCGTCAGGTTAGGCACTTCAACACCGATGATCGCATCAGATACTTTATCAGTTTCAGTCGACCCTGCTTTTTCAACAGCCTTCACCCACATGTTAAAGCCGATGTAATGCGCTTCCATTGGGTCATTAGAGACACGCTTGGTATCTTTGGTGTATTTCTGCCAGGTATCAATAAAAGCTGTGTTCTCATCAGACTCAACACTCATAAAGTAATTCCAGGCAGCCAGATGGCCCACCAGCGGTGCGGTATCAATCCCTGACAATTCCTCTTCACCAACCGAGAACGCAACGACTGGAATATCTTCAGAAGAGACACCCTGATTCCCTAGCTCTTTGTAGAAAGGAACATTGGCATCACCATTGATAGTCGAAACAACGGCGGTCTTTTTACCTTCAGCACCAAACTTCTTAACATCCGAAACAATCGACTGCCAGTCTGAGTGACCAAAAGGGGTGTAGTTAATCATAATATCTTTATCGGCAACGCCCTTCGCCTTTAGATAAGCTTCCAGAATTTTATTGGTGGTACGTGGGTAAACATAATCAGTACCCGCCAACACCCAACGCTTAACACCCATCTCATTCATCAAGTAGTCAACCGCTGGAATCGCTTGCTGATTGGGCGCAGCACCGGTGTAAAAAACATTTTTTGAAGACTCTTCGCCTTCATACTGAACAGGGTAAAACATCAAACCATTCAATTCTTCAATCACAGGCAGCACAGATTTACGCGAAACCGATGTCCAGCATCCGAAGATCACATCAACCTTGTTTTTTGAAATCAATTCACGGGTTTTCTCGGCAAACAGAGGCCAGTTAGAGGCTGGGTCAACCACTACTGCCTCAAGCTGCTTACCTAAAATTCCGCCTTTTTTATTCTGCTCATCGATCAGCATCAGCATGGTATCTTTCAGCGTGGTTTCACTGATCGCCATCGTGCCAGAAAGTGAATGAAGCACACCCACTTTGATTGTGTCGGCCGCCATAGCCGCCGTTGACGCCAGCCCCAGTACTGCAGCAGCAGCCAGGCCAGAAATACTTTTAAATAACATAGTTCCATTCCTCAGGTTAACGCATCAAACATCGATCTAAAGAAGTGGGTCGCCCCAGAACCAGAGCGACCCAATAACAAGCTTTAGACTAGATTCCGAAACCGTAAGAAATACTCAATACCATGGTGTCATCTTTTGAATCACCCACACGGTCATCGCCCGCAATGATATAGGTGACACCCATATCCGCACCGGTATCACCAATAGGATGAGACAGTGTCAGGTTCAGATGACGGAATGCAGAAGACTCAGTGGTCACTGCAGTGCTTTTGTCATTACCCGCATCATCATCGTTATAGGTGTAATAACCCAATGACGCATCAAGCGTGAAATCAGCAGGCAGGTCTGTGCCGTAGTTGAAGGTCCAGTAGGTATCACCTGCATTACCCCACCAGCCATCATTGATAAGATACTGTGCTTGCGCACTAAACGGGCCATAACCCGCACCTAATACCAGCTCAGTTAGATCAGAGTCATCAATATTCATGTAGTAATACTGTAGTAGACCAACATTGTAGTCGATACCACCAGCAGACCCCGCAAAACCACCATAGATATCATTTTCAAAACCCTGAGCGGTGTATGGGTCGCTACCAGCTACATTGTAGGTGTAATCCAGGCTTGATCCCCACCACCCCAGGTAAAAGCCACTATCATGGGCATAATCGATACCGCCCTGAACCGCCGCGCCCTTATTCTCCTGCACGATACCACGCAGTACATACTGAGATACCACACCGATGTTACCGGAAAGTTCTGCCTGTGCTGGCGCGGCCACCATCACTGCCGGTACTGATAATACTGAAGCCACCGCTAATGCAGAAAGTTTTTTTGAAAATTTCATTTACTCGATCTCCCAAGGATTTTTAATAACAAACAACATAACTCACATTTAAACACCACCCTCTAAAGTGGGGCCTTGTGTTTAATGCAACTGCCTGTTGTTTTGCACACCCCGTGCCAATAAATACATTTTAAATATTTTCAATCACTTATCATTTCTTACACAATAGATAACTAATCAAACCAGGCTTTACGCATTAAAACAATGCAGCAATAGCTATGAATGAACTAATTTGGGGCGATCACTTTAAACCTGAAAATACTGTTCCAGAATAAGTCGAAAGGCGAAGGCTGAAATATCTTATGCCTCATCTAAAATCCCCTGATGCAGAATAAATTCGATAATCTGACCAAGGCCATCGCCCGTCTTTAAATTGGAAAATACAAACGGTTTTTCTGCGCGCATCTTTTTGGCATCACGCGCCATCACTTCAAGCGAGGCCCCAACATAAGGTGCAAGATCTGTTTTGTTGATTACCAACAAATCAGATTTGGTAATCCCCGGCCCACCCTTGCGCGGTATCTTGTCGCCCGCGCTGACGTCGATTACATAGATGGTCAGGTCTGACAGCTCTGGACTAAACGTCGCGCTGAGGTTATCACCACCACTTTCCACAAACACAATCTGCAAACCCGGGAAACGATGATTCAACTCATCGACCGCTGCCAGGTTCATCGAGGCGTCTTCTCGGATCGCCGTATGCGGGCAACCACCGGTCTCGACGCCGATGATACGCTCCGCCTCCAGCGCGCCATTCGCCTGCAAAAACTGCGCATCCTCCCTGGTATAGATATCATTGGTAACAACCGCGAGATTGTATTTTTCTCGCAACGCACGACACAGGGCGAGCGTTAACGCCGTTTTTCCAGAGCCGACAGGCCCACCGATCCCTATTCGCAGTGCTTGATCACTGGCCATTGCTTACCCCTTCCGTTAAATCAGGATCTAAATAATCTCGAATATTGTGTTTCATGACGGGCACTCGCAATCGCCACGCCGGGGCACAACACGCCGAGGGCGTCATCTTCAACCGCCATCGCCTGCTCAACCCAATGAGGAATTTTCAGAATCAATGCCGACAGCAGACGCTGCCCGGCGGTCTGCCCTAACGGCACAATCTTGAGCGCGGCCGCGACCTGATTTTCACACCACGCCCATAGATAGCCTGCCAGCGCCTGCTGAAGTTCAACCTGCCAATGGCTTGCTGCCAGCGAAAACATCGCAGGAAAATTAACTTCCTGTTTAAAACGCCACGGCGCTGCACGGCTCACCTCAAGATCACCCAGCAGACGTGCAAGCGATTTGCCCAGGTGATTGTCTTCCGCCAGAATCTCACTCGATTCACGTGACGCCGCCAAAAAGCGACTCCAGTCGATCACCTGCGCCTCGTCATCACCCTGCCAGGCGCGGTACATACGCTGCATCAGCGGCAAATCGAGGGTCACGATTGAGTGCCCGGCCACTCCTTCAATCCACGCCTGTGCCGAGGCTTCATCACTCACCCAGCCCTCTGTGACCACATATTCCAATCCCTGCGAATAGGCGTAAGCGCCCACCGGCAGGGCGGGGCTAATCAATTGCCACAGACGAAGCGTTGCGATATCCATCATCTTATTCAATGACCATGACCGCCACCATATGCACCGTGTTCAGGCTCAAACGCAGCGACCTCATGTTCAATCGTCAGGCCGAGCTGTAACACCATCTCATCCAGCACATGATCCCGCAGGTAACGCAGCCCCGAGCTTGAAACCGCTAGCGGCACATGCCGGTTACCCAGATGATAGGCTGCGCGTTGTAGCAGTAGCGGATCATCACTCAGCACCAGCGAGGTCTCCTCTAGCTCGGCCTCAACTGCAATCACCTGGCTATCCTCGCTTAACAGGTAATCACCGCCGCGCAGTACCGTACCGCGCGGCAGCGCTACCCCAGCCTCAATACCGGACACCAACCGCACACGTAAACGACTTTTTTGTCGCTTTTCATAGGGTAAAACTAAAACATCATCAAATGATGCCTTGCTCTCAGAGAAAGCCTTAATTCGCATCATGCCATTCACCTGCCCACTAAACTTAAAAGAGAAAATAACGTTGCGCCAGCGGCAACACCGTAGCGGGTTCACAGGTGAGTAGGGCACCATCAGCGCGCACTTCATAGGTCTGAGCATCGACCTCCACGGTTGGCTGCCAATGGTTATGGATCATGTCCGCTTTCGTCACCGTACGACAATCCTTCACGGCGCGCACCAACTTATTCAAACCGAGTTTCTCTTTTATCCCATCTTCCAGTGCTGCCTTTGATACAAAGGTGATTGAGGTGTGACTGCGTGCCTTACCAAAGGCGCCAAACATTTTGCGGTAATGCACCGGCTGCGGTGTTGGAATAGAGGCATTGGGGTCCCCCATCGGCGCGGCTGCAATCATGCCGCCTTTAATAATCATCGCCGGTTTTGCGCCAAAGAAGGCGGGCTTCCACAATACCAGATCCGCCAGTTTGCCAACTTCGACCGAACCCACTTCATCCGAAATACCGTGAGCCAGCGCAGGGTTAATGGTGTATTTAGCGACATAACGACGCGCACGAAAATTATCATGACGTTCATTATCTTCAGCCAACGCGCCGCGCTGCGCCTTCATTTTATGGGCGGTTTGCCAGGTACGAATCACCACCTCACCCACCCGGCCCATCGCCTGTGAATCAGAGGCGATCATCGAAAAGGCACCGAGGTCATGCAGAATATCTTCCGCTGCAATCGTCTCACGACGAATGCGCGATTCAGCAAAGGCGACATCTTCAGCAATGTTGGGATCAAGATGATGACACACCATTAACATATCCAGATGCTCATCCACCGTGTTAACGGTATAGGGGCGCGTTGGATTGGTAGACGATGGCAACACATATGACTCACCACAGGCCTTGATGATATCCGGCGCATGACCACCGCCCGCCCCTTCCGTGTGGTAGGTGTGAATGGTGCGCCCTTTAAACGCCGCCAGCGTATCTTCCACAAAACCCGATTCATTCAAGGTGTCGGTGTGGATCGCCACCTGCACATCAAAGGCTTCGGCGACCGTCAGGCAGTTATCGATCGATGCCGGCGTGGTGCCCCAGTCTTCATGTAGCTTGAGCCCCATCGTGCCTGCAATCAGCTGCTCTTCCAGCGGCAACGGCAGACTGGCATTGCCCTTGCCGAGCAGACCGATGTTCATCGGGAACTCATCCGCCGCCTCTAACATGCGGTGAATATTCCAGGTGCCGGGGGTACAGGTGGTCGCGTTAGTACCGGTCGCAGGGCCGGTGCCGCCACCAATCATCGTCGTCACACCCGACATCAACGCCTCTTCGATCTGCTGTGGGCAGATAAAATGGATATGCGCATCGATGCCACCAGCGGTGATGATATGCCCTTCACCGGCAATCGCCTCGGTACCCGGTCCGACAATGATATCCACATTCGGCTGTACATCTGGGTTGCCCGCCTTGCCGATACCCGCAATACGGCCGTCCTTAATTCCAATGTCTGCCTTCACGATGCCCCAGTGGTCCAGAATCAACGCATTGGTGATCACCACGTCGACCACCTCCGCCATCGGGCGCTGACTCTGCCCCATGCCGTCGCGGATCACCTTACCGCCGCCGAACTTAACCTCGTCACCATAGGTGGTGAAATCCTTTTCCACTTCGATGATCAGCCCGGTATCACCGAGGCGAACGCGGTCACCCACGGTGGGGCCAAACATCTCGGCATAGGCCTGGCGTGTCATCTTGCTCATCGTTCGACCTCCAACGCACCCATTACAGCTGCATTAAAACCATACACCTTGCGCTCACCCGCATACGCCACCAGCTCAATCCGGCGCGACTGTCCCGGCTCAAAGCGCACCGCCGTGCCGGCCGCAATATCGAGGCGAAAACCACGCGCCGCTTCACGATCAAATTCGAGCGCACGGTTAGTTTCATAAAAATGATAATGCGATCCCACTTGAATAGGGCGATCACCACTATTGGCCACATCAAGGGTGATCATTTCTCGACCTGCATTCAGGTCAATCTCACCCGCTTCAATAAACATTTCACCGGGTATCATAATGTCAGACATACTGCGGCGCTCCTCTAAACAATCGGGTTATGGACAGTGACCAACTTGGTGCCATCCGGGAAGGTCGCTTCGACCTGCACCTCGTCCACCATCTCGGCGATGCCCTCCATCACATCTTCACGCCGCAGCAGTGTCGCGCCGTAGCTCATCAACTCGGCCACCGTCTTGCCATCACGCGCCCCCTCCATAATCTCTGCGGAAATATAGGCAATCGCCTCAGGGTAGTTCAGTTTCACCCCGCGCGCCTTGCGCCGCTCCGCTAGCAATGCAGCGGTAAATAGCATCAACTTATCTTTCTCTCTCGGTGACAACTCCATCACGCACTCCTATTCAGCATAGTGGAAAATGTACATGTAACTGTTCAGATTGCCCCTGAAATTTGACAGTTCAAGGCAAAAATTGTGAGTTTACACGTGTAAATAATCATTTTTTAACACAGAAATGGCGGATTTCAGGGGTGAGCTGAATAGTTACTCTCATCAAGTATTCCAAATTCTCGGTACACTGGCCTCACAGCCAATCACCAGCGGCCTAATTTTTTGCCAGACGCGACTAAAGGTCAGGCGCGCTGTTTCCCCCTGATGCGCCAACAGGCGGCACACCAGCAAATCACCCATCAAGGTACAGCTCAGTAAGCCGTCATTGCCATTGGCATCCACACCCAGTTCAACCTCACGCGCTGCGTTTAGCGCAGCAGTATCTGCATTCGTCGCCACTAACGTTGCACTAACCGTATAGCCCTGCATTCCCCAACACTCCTGCATAAAGGGTTGATTGGCATCAAAACGTGCCCGTTCAATCAGCAGCGGTTCGCCATCACGCCATAACTCAAACGTCTGACGACAGAGCCCAGCTTCATATAACTCATCACTCGCAGGTCGCCCCAGACACAACATCTCCCAGCCGATAAAACGCGCCCCCGCTTCCAGCTCAACACGAGTATTCATCTGCACATGGCTATTGGAAAATAGAATCGTATCCTGCGGCAGCCACTCCAGCGTCGCGCCCTTCTGCACGGTAAGGTTTTGCTGTTGTAGTGCAACCAGCCCATTGGAGCGATAAAACTTTCCCGATGCCGGCGTCGTCAGCAATGCGTGCGCATCGCGCTCAACCTCCGCACTAATATGCAACTGATCGCCACCCACCACGCCACCCGGCGGATGCAACAGATAGACATGGCAGACGCCATTCTCAGGATAAAAAGGTGATTGAATCCGCAGCGGGCCAAAGTGTTTGCGATGCACAATCGCCGTGCGCCCAGCACGCCGGGCAAAGCGCAACGCTAATGACGCTTGCCAGGAAGATGATTGCAGATTCGCGCTCAACTGATTACTCCAAAGTGATCAAAGGTTAAGGGGCATTTGCAATACATATGCCACGCCATAGGGCACGCCCGTTACACACTAAGAAACCTCTGATTAATGACCTTACTCTGTCATTGCGAGCAAAGCGCGGCAATCTCGACCCTATATGAATCATCGAGTTAAGAGATTACTTCCTCACTTCGCTCCTCGTAATGACAATTAACCAGAGGTTCCCTAAGCGATTATTTTAACTGATATTTAATAATGCGTGGGGAATAGGCGGGATATTTCGCGCACCAAAGCAGGGCGGCCGTCCACGTCAACTGCATCAAAAAATGAGAGATTGAATCATCCGGGTAAGTAAGCCCAAGAGCCCCCTCCTCACTGAAAGCACAGCCCCGAATATTTCAGACGATACAGCGGGCATTCAGTGCGACTTGATCGCGCCAAAGCCCCAGACTCACACGGATGCCGATTGAATATTTTTTAATTTTCGTCGATAGTCTCTGTAACGCTCAGCGCCCATTTAATATGCTTCTCAAGCTGGCACATGATGCCAACGGCCATGAGACAAAGAGATCGATTTATGAATTCAAACGATGACTACATCCCCCACATTGCCCGCACCCAGGACACCTTCAATGTCCTGATGGTCGGCGGTGGACGTGGCGGCGTTTCACTCCTGGGGCTCTTCGACCATTACTCATGGATTAATCTCAAAGGCATCGTCGATCTGAATGACAAGGCGGCATGCATGGACTATGCGCGCACCAAGCACATCCCCACCTACCAATCTGTCGTCGATGCGCTGGCCGAGTTCGATGGCAATCTGATTATCGATGTAACCGGCGATGCACAAATGGAAATAGATCTGCCTGCAATGTGCAAGCACAAAGCAGTAAAGGTCATCACCGGCTGGTCGGCAAGGCTCTTATATGGGCTACTGATCGAAAAGCTCAAAGATGAAGAACTCATCCGCGATAAGGCCTCACAGCTGCATTTGCTCACCACGATGTTGCAAATCTCGCAATACTTCAACCAGCTTGCCGGTCAGGATGTGCTACTAAATGAAGGAATGGAAGGCTCTGCGGAGTTGATCGTTTCGACTACAGCGATGGCCCTGGTGAATGAAAATGAAGAGATGCGGGTGATAGGTGGTTCTGATGCCGAAAAGATCACAAAGGTGCTACCCCATGCTGATGTCAACACCATCGCCAGAGTACTGGAGAATCATCAAAGAGATGCGCTGCTCATTGAGCTGACAGAGCCGCTCTGCTTATCAGTAAATGGTGAAGCGTTTCATCTTGCCGTGCCATTTTACATTAACCAGGAATTACGTTACCTGCTGCTATTTGGCATAAAAGTACCGCTTAAACAGGAGATACGCACCTCATTAAGCGTGCTGTTATCCCATCTCCAACTCGCGCTTGAAGCAGAAAGTAAAAACAAACTACTGGAAGAACTTGCCTACCGCGATGTATTAACAAGCGCCTATAACCGTCGTTATTTCGATGAGCGCATCAACCAGGAGTGCGAGCGCCTGTGGCGCATGGAAAGTCGTAATATCGCTGTCATGTTTCTCGACATGGATTATTTCAAAGAAGTAAACGATACCCTGGGGCATATGATAGGCGACAAGCTGTTACAGGGTGTCGCCAGGATCATCGACAAAAACCTGCGCTCCTATGACATACTCGCCCGTTACGGCGGAGATGAGTTTGTTGCGCTGTTAATCAATATCGATGATGTGAACATGGTTTCCAATCGAATCCTCACTGCCATTAACGATTATATCAATGCCGACGACCTGCTTGATGGTGCCAAACAGAGGCCAGGCGTCTCAATCGGCATTGCGACTGCCGAGAAAGGCGATCAAATCGATGTCGATAGTTTAATGGTTCAGGCCGACAAAGCCCTCTATGAAGCAAAACAGAGCGGCCGCGGCCGCATTCATATCGTGAAATGGACTGACTCAGAAATTACTGATTAAACCTCATAATGATGTGATACTCGGTGCACTGATTGCGTTGCCGTTGGGGGTTATACTTATCTGATTACTGAATGGCATACAAAGCAATTCGTAAAAGGACTCCATAATCGATAAAGGGCGGATAAACCTGGAAGGTGCAATCTACCAAGCGCAACCAGCATGGCCACCAGCACCTTCATAAACTGATATTGGTACAGGTTTTATGATGAAGCCTTCAGTCGCCACCGATTATATGGGAGATAAGCCCATGACAACAATCACCGCCACCTCTACAACATAAAAACCATATCATCGCGAGGAAAAACGACGACGCAATCTCTCACCTCAACATTGAGATAGCCGCCCTAAAGGATTTGGATTTGGACTTCCACTCCATCACGCTACGCTCGCCATGACAAACCTGAAATGATCAGGCAACACTGATATGCCATACGGCATCATTATCGGAAAGAAGGAACACTACAGCTTTATAGGCAGAAGAGCCCCGCTCTCCCGCCTGCTATATTAATATCAAGCCCGGACAGGTACGGCCGCGCTACTTCTCCAACTGCGAAACATCCCGCACTGCACCCTTAGAGGCACTGGTGGTCATCGCGGCATAAGCGCGAAGTGCCGCGCTGACATGACGTTCACGGCTAACCGGTTTCCACGCCGCAGCGCCTTTAGCATCCATCGCCACGCGACGTGCTGCCAGTTCATCATCAGAGATAGCGACATTGATAGTTCTTTTCGGGATATCGATCTCGATGGTGTCACCCTCCTCCACCAATCCAATCGCGCCACCTTCGGCGGCCTCGGGTGAGGCGTGACCAATCGACAGACCTGAGGTGCCGCCGGAGAAACGACCGTCGGTGAACAGTGCACACGCCTTGCCCAGTCCTTTCGATTTCAGATAACTGGTCGGATAGAGCATCTCCTGCATGCCCGGCCCGCCGCGTGGTCCTTCGTAAACGATGATAACGACATCGCCTGCGACAATCTGATCCGCAAGGATCGCGGCGACTGCATCGTCCTGGCTTTCAAAGAGTCGCGCACGGCCATTGAAGGTGAGGTTGTCGTCATCGACACCGGCGGTTTTAACCACGCAGCCTTCTAGTGCGATGTTGCCATAGAGCACTGCAAGGCCACCTTCACTGCTATAGGCGTGCTCCATGTTACGGATACAGCCTTTTTTGCGATCAAGGTCAAGGTAGTCCCAACGTTTATCCTGACTGAAGGCCTGTTGCGTGGGGACATTACCCGGCGCGGCCTTAAAGAAATTATGCAGCTGCGGTGCGTCAGAATTAATGACATCCCATTTGGCCAACGCGTCGCCGAGTGTCGGCGCATGCACCATCTTCGCATCACGGTGCAGCAGACCGCCGCGATCAAGCTCTGCAAGGGTCGCCATCACGCCCCCGGCACGATGAAAATCTTCCATATGATAGAGCTGCGTGCTTGGCGCCAGCTTGCACAGTTGTGGCACCTTGCGTGACAGGCGATCGATATCGGCCACGGTAAAATCAACCCCCGCCTCGCTGGCAGCGGCCAGCAGATGCAAGATGGTGTTGGTCGAGCCACCCATCGCAATGTCGAGGCACATCGCATTTTCAAACGCCTCAAAGCTGGCGATGCTGCGCGGTAATACCGACTCATCATCCTGCTCGTAATAACGTTTTGCAAGATCCACTACCAGCCTACCGGCACTCAGAAAGAGCGCTTCGCGATCCGCATGCGTCGCCAGCATTGAACCGTTACCCGGCAACGAGAGACCCAGTGCCTCGGTAAGGCAGTTCATCGAATTAGCAGTGAACATGCCAGAACAGGAGCCACAGGTCGGACAGGCCGAACGCTCCATGGTTCCAACATCTTCATCAGACTCGTTTGGATCTGCTGCAGAGACCATCGCATCGACCAGATCAAGGTGCACCACCTTGCCTTTGATGACCGCCTTGCCCGATTCCATCGGGCCGCCAGAGACAAACACCACTGGGATGTTGAGGCGCAGTGCGGCATTCAACATCCCCGGCGTGATCTTGTCACAATTAGAGATGCAGACCAGTGCATCGGCACAATGGGCATTGACCATGTACTCAACCGAATCTGAGATCAACTCACGTGAAGGCAATGAATAGAGCATGCCGCTGTGCCCCATCGCAATGCCATCATCAACCGCAATGGTATTAAATTCCTTCGCCACGCCGCCTGCCTTCTCGATCTCACGCGCGACCAGCTGGCCCATGTCTTTTAGATGGACATGACCGGGCACAAACTGGGTAAACGAGTTGGCAACCGCAATGATGGGCTTACCAAAATCACCATCTTTCATGCCGGTGGCGCGCCACAGCGCACGGGCACCGGCCATATTGCGACCATGGGTGGAGGTTTTAGAACGATAATCTGGCATGAGAGGCCTCTGGATACTGTCTGAATTTAAAGGCGCTAAGATAGCAGATTTGGCGCCCTGGTGCGACGGAAGGGACGACTGCTGGCTCACTGAGGCGTTAGCGCCATAAATAGCGTAAAATCCCTTTTTTGACGTTTCGAGCTAAAAGTTAACTAACAATGAAACCCTCCAGGATAGAAAAGAAGCTGCTGCACTACATCGGCAAGACGATTGCCGATTACAACATGATCCAGCGTGGTGACCGTGTGATGCTATGCCTCTCCGGCGGCAAGGATTCCTTTACGCTGTTGACGCTGCTGAACAAACTGCGCATCCGCTCGCATAATAAGTTTGAACTGTTTTCATATACGCTCGACCAGTCGCAACCGGGCTGGGACGATAGCGGCTTACGCGCGTGGCTGGCAGAAAGAAATATCCCCCATATTGTCGAGACAAGGGATACCTATTCGGTCGTGATCGACAAGGTCGAGCCAGGCAAGACCTACTGCTCGATGTGTTCGCGTCTACGTCGAGGCAATATCTATCGCTATGCAGATGACAACGGCTTTAACAAGATCGCCCTCGGCCACCACCGTGACGATCTGATCGAAAGTACCCTGATGTCGATGCTCTACAGTGGCGAGATCCGTTCGATGCCGCCCAAGCTGCTAACCGACAGCAAACGTCACATCGTGATCCGCCCGATGGCGCTGTGTCAGGAGCAGGACATCCAGGCCTATGCCGAAGAGCAGCAGTACCCAATCATTCCGTGCAACCTGTGTGGCTCGCAGAAGAACATGACGCGCGCCAAAGTAAAACAGTTGATCAGCGATCTCGCGGCCGATAATCCAAAGGTGCCGAGCAACCTGCTTAATGCACTGGGGAATGTGCAGCTTTCGCAAATGCTGGATAGTCGTCATCAGGATTTTGTTAACCTTGAGTCGCAGATGATTCGAGACGATAGCGACGTGAAACATGACGAGAATGCTGCGCCACAGCAGCAAGTTGGGTAAACTCAACAGGCCTTTAATAGAGGCATCACATTTTAATGGCGGAGCAGCCCGTGCCAAACAAGACGCAAGATAAAAAAGAGATGCAGCAGTTCGTTGATGGCTTTCGCCAATCGGCACCGTACATTAACGCCTTTCGTGGCCGCACCTTTGTGATCGCCTTTGGCGGTGAAGTGGTGGCCGACGAACAGTTTGCATCACTGACACACGATATCGCACTACTTAACAGCCTCGGCATCCGACTGATATTGGTTCATGGCGCACGCCCGCAGATCGAACAGCGCCTCAATGCGCGCGGCATCTCGTTCGAATATGTTAATGGTCGGCGCATCACCGATGATGCCGCACTCGCCTGCGTTAAAGAGGCCAGTGGCACCGTACGCCTTGAGATTGAAGCGCTACTCTCAATGGGGCTGGCCAACTCACCGATGGCGGGCGCGCGCATTCGGGTCGCATCGGGTAACTTTGTCACCGCGCGGCCACTCGGTATCCGTGACGGCATCGACCACCTTCACACCGGCGAAGTGCGCCGCATTGATCACGAGGCGATCAATCAGCAACTCAACGAAGGGTCCATTGTGCTGCTCTCGCCCACTGGCTATTCACCCACCGGTGAGATCTTTAACCTCACCGCACTGGAAGTGGCCACCGCCACCTGTGCTGCGGTAAAGGCGGACAAGCTGATCTGCCTCGTCGATGCCAAAGGGCTGCTTGATTCAAGAAAACGACTACTGAGGCAGCTGACGCTCAACGATGCGGAGAAGCTGTTAAACGGCAAACGCAAACTGCCCGATGAGATCATCGAACCATTCAGTGCTGCGGTACAGGCCTGCCGTTACGGTGCGCGGCGCGCCCACCTGATCAACCGCCACACCGATGGTGCACTGCTGCAGGAACTGTTTACACGCGACGGTGTTGGCACCTTGATTACCAAAGATGACTACGAGGGGATGCGCGCGGCTACCATCGATGACGTCGGTGGCATTCTTGCGCTGATTGAACCACAAGAGTCAGCGGGGCTATTAGTCAGGCGTTCGCGCGAAAACATCGAGATGGAGATTGCTAGCTTTATTGTGGTCGAACGCGACGGCATGATTATCGCCTGTGCGGCACTACACCCGTTTTGTGACGAAGCGGTAGGCGAACTTGCCTGCCTGGTGGTTCATCCCGACTACCAAGGGATGGGCTACGGTGACAGTCTGCTCAACGCGATCGAGCGCAGCGCTGTCGAACTATCGCTATCGCTGCTATTTACCTTAACCACGCGAGCAACGCACTGGTTTAGAGAACGTGGATTTGTGACTAGCGATGTAAAATCACTACCGGTTAAGCGGCGTGAGCTTTATAACTTTCAACGTAATTCAAAGGTGTTGCTAAAACAGCTTAGCCGCTAGTTATATTTTTTAGCTGAATGATGAAAATAATAATATTTATATCAATCCTTCCTTTGTTATCAAGTTGTAGTATTTTTGGCGCAATGCTTGGCAGCGCAGTTGATGACTCAGTTCTTGGCGATGATGAAAATAAAAGCAAGTATGAAAGTGAGTATATGGTGGAAGGCTTGCAGGAAGATGTTGCATTTATAAAAGCAATGTTAAGTAGTGATGAAAAAGAAGTGGTTGATGACAGGGCGTGCAAACCACCAGAAACAATTCAAGTGTGTACGCTAAGCAAGGGCTGTTGGTGTGAAAAGATATAACTAAAACGTTGATGGCAAGCAGCAAAAGAAGAAAGTTAGCCTTCGTCTATTTCTTCTTCCTCTGCAATATACTCAGCCAATTGAAAAAAGAAGCGTGCGCCCACGCCCACTTCCGACTCATAATCAATCCTTCCATCATGGCACTCGATAATCGCGCGCGTAATGCTCAAACCCAGCCCGGTACCGCCCACACGGCGCGTATCGGATGAATCTGCCTGCGAAAACTTCTCAAAGATACGCGCACGAAACGCTTCCGGAATACCCGGCCCATGGTCACTCACGCTAATTTCAATTTTGCCCTTCATACGACGCACCGCAATTTCGATATAATCAGATTTCGGTGAATATTTTGCCGCATTAGAGATCAAGTTTGCCATCACCTGCATCAACCTTGCCGCATCACCCAGCACCATCGCACCCGGTTCTTCATGGGTCACTTTAAACAATACTTCTTGTTCATCCGCATATCCCTGATTAGCACTCAGCACATCGCTAATAAATGCCATCACATTAATCGGTTCAATATGGAAATCCATCTTGCCCGATTCAATTTTTTCAATATCCAGCAGATCATTAATCAACAACATCAAACGCTCACTATTATTGATCGCAATATCAATCATAGAATGGGCTTCAGCAGGAATCTCACCCAGCGCACCACCACTCACCAGACCCAGCGAGCCTTTAATCGAGGTTAACGGCGTACGCAATTCATGGCTCACCGTTGAAACAAACTCTTTTTTCATCCGATCAACCTGCTGACGCTCACTAATATCGCGTAACATGCCGATAAACAGGTGTTCATTATCCTGCTCAACCTCAACCACCCAGAGCTCTAGCGGCACTTGACTGCCATCAGCGCGCAGCCCTTCTACCTCGCGACCAATCCCAATGATCTTGCGCTCACCCGTGGTGCGATAATTATTTAAATAGCCATCATGTTCAGATTGATATGGCTCCGGCATCAGGCATTTCACATTACGCCCAATCACCTCCGCCGCCCGATAACCAAATATATTCTCCGCCGCAGGATTAAGTGCCATCACGATGCCGTGCTCATCCATACTGACAATGCCGTCCACCACATTATCCAGTATCACTCGCAAACGTTTTTCACTCTCAAATAGATTTCCGCGCTCTTCTGCGATGGTTTGCGCCATCAAATCAAAAGCGCGTCCCACGTCAGCAATTTCATCGCGACCAACCACACCGCTACGTCGAGTGAGGTCACCATCGGCAAATGCCTGGGCACTTTCCACCAGTCGAGCCACACGCCGGGCCACGGTAATATGAAAGATCAACCAGACAACTACTGACATTAAACAGATGAACACCACTAACACCATCGCGCCGTGTTTTAATGTAGCGATGGTCGCTTGTTTAACATTAGAGAGATCATAACGAAAAAAAAGCACACCAACACTAGAGGGACGTATTTCACCCGGTTCAGCACTCAATACAACTGGATATACCGCTGAAATATAATCCTTGCCCGACTCGGTACGCGTGCTGCCAGTCATGCGCTGCCTGGACTGTTCCAATTGCACCAGCTCTTCGCTACTCAAGAAGTCTGTCGCATCAGCCGTAATCATCGAATATCGCGTAGCCGCCATCACCTGCTGCCTGTCATCAATCAACAGGGCCAGCAGAATCACGCTATCTGAACCAAGGTTTGAGATTTCGGTGCGCGCATCTTCAATCGCACCGCGACGCAACTGTCCATTGATCGTACCCTGAATGCGTGATGCCATCTGAACGACGGCGCGCTCACCTTCTCGCTCAATCGCCTGCTCAACATGTGGGATGTTGTAAAACAGCGTCACCAGACTGATCATCAACGAAAACAGCAACAGTACTGATGGTATCAGCCAACGCTGAGGCAGTAACAATAATGGATTCATGTCACGCGCTTATTACAGCAACCCAGCATCAACAAGCCGCTCAACATCAACATTTTTTTGTAATAACTTGTTTTGTAACATGCTATTTTTCAATCGTTCCATCACGGCGCTAACTGGCGGTGACTGACCACTCAGAGCTTCAATGTTTTCCGCACGACTGACCATCTTCAAACCATCCATCGACGCCAGGTAATCTTCAGGTTTCAATTGCTGACGACGGGCAATCACCTCTGCCGCACGTTGTGGGTTTTGTCGTTGATATTCAAGCGTCTGAAACCAGCGCTGCACCAGACTCGCCACCACTTCTCGATTCTCAGTCAAATATTTCCCATCGACCACCAGCACATCAAAAATTTCACCCGGGATATCTTCACTGCTAAATAACAACTGCGCATCCACATCCAGCAGGCGGGTACGCACCGGATCAAATGTCACCACCGCATCAATCTTGCCCGCCTTAAAAGCCGCTTCATGCTCATTGACCTCCAGCGGGACCAACGTGACATCACTCACCTGCATACCATTCATCGCAAGCGCGCGACTTAACACGTACGCCCCCAGCGCGGTATTTTCAACACCAACCTTCCTTCCTTTAAGGTCAGCGACACGTTGAACATCACCCCGCCCGAGGATCACATCGCCACCCTGCGACACATCCAGCAATAGCACCACACGCGGATCAAGACCGCTTTCAGCAAGAATCAGCACCTCATCCATCGTCAATGCCGCCGCCTGAATCGCGCCATTACGGTAAGCACGCAATACCTCTGAAGCAGAAGGGTATTCAACCATCGAAATCGGTAAGCCCTCGTAATATCCCAGCTCGCGAGCAAGATAGAGCGGCTCATAACCCGGCCATACATTGGAGCCAATACGCATCGGCTGAGATTCTGTAGACTCGTCAAATGGATCACTACAACCAGCCAATAGTGACAGCATTAGCAGCATCGCAGTAAAATGACACGATAATGGCAAGCCCATCCTTATTTTACACATAGCCACACACTCCCTTGCATTACTAAGCCCCCGTCGATACTAAATAGGGCATTCCTTCATCCTATCGGTACCACGCTCCAAATCTACAATCTAATATGTTGATTGCTTAAAGAATACCCACAAATCTCACGCGTCATGCCTGGTAACAATATGACGTATAATGCCGCTAACCATTCGTAGCCACCGCGCTTTTTAGCGCACCCATGCGGTACCAAATTCATTATGCAAAAAGCAACACACCTATTCTCTCACCGACCCTACTGGGCCAAACGTTTTGGCAGCGCAGCACAATTGCCGATGTCGCGCGCGGAAATGGATGACCTCGGCTGGGACAGCTGTGACATCGTTCTGATAACGGGTGACGCCTACATCGATCACCCCAGTTTCGGCATGGCGCTGATTGGGCGCTTACTGGAGGATCAGGGCTTTCGCGTCGGTATTATTTCCCAGCCCGACTGGCATGATGTGGAGCCCTTTCAGGCACTCGGCAAGCCCAACATCTGCTTCGGCATTACTGCAGGCAATATGGATTCAATGGTCAATCGCTATACCTCTGACCGGCGCACCCGCAGTACCGATGCCTACACCCCGGATGGCAAACCTGACAAACGCCCCGACCGCGCGGTGATCGTCTACGCACAACGCGCTCGCGAGGCATTCAAGGGGGTGCCGATCATTATTGGTGGGATCGAGGCCAGCCTGCGTCGCATCGCCCATTATGATTATTGGTCCGACAAAGTCCGACGTTCAATCTTGCCCGATTCCAAGGCCGATATGCTGCTGTTTGGCAATGCCGAACGCGCCTTTGTTGAAGTGATGCATCGTCTCGCGGCGGGTGAACCGATCGATCAAATTCGCGATGTGCGCGGTAGCTCGTTTATGACGCAGCAGATTCCCGATGACTGGACCGTTAAAGACTCCAGTCATGTTGACCAACCAGGACGCATCGACCCGCATATCGATCCTTACGCCCAAGAGCCCGCCTGCGATAAAAAAGAGTCCAACGCGCCAGCGAGCAATGAAAAAGTGGTGCAGTTTACCCCACGCGTGCAAAGAGGTGACCGCAGTAAAACCGTGATACGCCTGCCCGATTATGACCAGGTTGTCAGCGACAAAGTGCTCTATGCACACGCCTCACGTGTCTTTCATCTTGAAACCAATCCCGGCAACGCGCGAGCGCTAATCCAACAACATGGCAAACGTTACGTGTGGCTGAATCCGCCACCGATTCCGCTGGAGAGCGATGAGTTTGACCGCGTCTACGAGCTGCCCTATACACGCAAGCCGCACACCGCCTATCTTGATGCCAAAATGCCCGCGTGGGAGATGATCCGTCATTCGATCAACATCATGCGCGGCTGCTTTGGCGGCTGCACCTTCTGTTCAATCACTGAACACGAAGGGCGCATTATTCAGAGCCGCTCGGAGGATTCCATCATCCGCGAGATCGAAACCATCCGTGATACCGTACCCGGCTTTACCGGCAACATCTCGGACCTTGGCGGCCCCACGGCCAACATGTATCGCCTCAAATGCAAAAGTGAAGTGATTGAGTCTGCCTGCCGCCGTCTGTCGTGCGTCTACCCCGATATTTGCAGCAATCTGAATACCGATCACAAACCACTGATCAAGCTCTACCGCCGCGCGCGCAACCTGCCCGGCATCAAAAAGATCTTTGTTGCATCCGGCCTGCGCTACGACCTCGCCATCCGCTCGCCAGAATATGTCAAAGAGCTAGTAACACACCACGTTGGCGGCTATCTAAAAATCGCCCCGGAGCACACCGAAGAGGGGCCGCTTAGCAAGATGATGAAGCCGGGTATCGGCAGTTATGATCGCTTCAAACAGATGTTTGATCGCTACTCAAAACAGGCTGGCAAAGAGCAGTATCTGATTCCCTATTTCATTTCGGCGCACCCCGGTACCGGTGATGAAGATATGCTACACCTCGCACTATGGCTAAAGAAAAACAACTTCAAGCTGGACCAGGTACAGGCCTTTATCCCGACCCCACTGGCGATCGCCTCGGCAATGTATCACACCGAAAAAAACCCACTGCGCAAGGTAGACCGGAAATCAGAGCAGGTGCTCACCCCTAAGGGCGATAAAAAACGCCGCCTGCACAAGGCTTTTCTGCGCTATCACGATGCGGAGAACTGGCCAATGCTGCGGGAAGCGCTCAAGAAGATGGGACATGCCAACCTCATTGGCAACAGCAAACAGCACCTGGTGCCAACCTGGCAACCTGAGGGAACTGGTATTACACAGGGGGCTGGTAATACACGGCGCACAAAAAACTTAAAGACAACACCAGAAAAAGGGACGAGAGTCGGTAAAAAGCCGTTTAGAAAGCCTGTTCGTAACCAAAGTGGTGCAACAAAGCCGTCTCAGCCACGCAGCCGTCGACGTTAATCAAATGAGAAGGATTACTTGAGACCTTTGCTCGAGCAGTGATTTTGTTCTCTGGCAAGGCAAAAGCGCGCGGAATGAGGGAGTTTATAACTATAAATGACCGATTGAGTACGCTTTTAACGCAGCCAGAGGGCAAAAGAACAACCGTGCAAAGGTCTCTACTTGGTGGTTGTTTTGCGAGCCTGGGGAAGCGCTTCATCCACCGTTTTGAGGCGCAGCAGGATCACCACCGGGATAATCAACATCACCGCGACAAAGATTTTGAGGTAAAACCCCTCAATCAGGTAGACCGAAAAGACCCCGACCGTGCCAATCATCAACAGCGCCATTTTTCGTGCGCGACGTGGAATCGCGCGGTTCTCCTGCCAGTGATAGATCATCGGGCCAAAGAGCTTGTTTTCGAGTAACCAGTTATGCAACGCAGGGCAGGATTTAGCAAAACAACCGGCAGCCAGCAGGATAAAGACCGTGGTCGGCAATCCTGGCACCACGACACCAATACCGCCAAGGGCGACAAAAAATAGTCCCGCAATAATCAAAAAATAGCGCTGCATATTATCCCATCTCGCTTCTCGCGCCTCGATGGCACTTCCCCCCTATCGGCCCGCCGACAGGACAACTAAAGCATAAATAATATATAGAATGAATTTTTAAAAAAGCAGCATAATTTCGTGATTAAGCCGGCTGAAACAGCCCGGATATCGCCTCTGGCACAAAGGGACGGCCACGCTCGTTGATTGAGGTACCGGTAATCTTCGCCTTCATCACCAGCTTATCGTCGGCGCTACGGTAAATATCCTGCAAAAAATCAAAACGCACCTTTGAAGACTGACAGGTGTTCAGCCCAATCCAGAACTCATCACCACTGGTCAACGGCGTTTTGTAGTCCAGCTCAGCCCGCACCACCACTAAATTGATATTGTTTTTCGCCAGCGCCGCAAAATCGACCCCAGAAGCCAGCAGATATTCGTGCCGCGCGTGCTCAAGGTAGTTCTGGTAGACCCCGTTATTGACGATCCCCTGAATATCGCACTCATAGTCGCGTACCTTAAAATCGAGCCGAAACGCATATTCCATCTGAATTCCTTATATAGTTTGAGCCAAACAACATTGACGATAAAAAACAACAGGTTACAGACCGCATCTATATTAGTCAAAATGGAATGCGTAACATCACCACACAATATCCACTAATATTGAGGAAAACCCTCTGTTTTTACAAAGTTTTCAGGTAAAATGCGCCCTTTTCGAATGCTGGTCGTCAAGAGCAATCGGCGATTAACAACCACAGGCATCTGACACGTCATCATCCGCGCAACATCGGCTGATCGCTGTTTTGCCCAAAGTGGCGATACAGTTTGGCGCGATGGCAGGCCCCGAGACAGCAGGTGTGCAGATCACTGACCATCTGGAACGTTTTTATTTATTAACTAAAATCTAGAGTACAAACATGACAGACCTATCTCTCTACAGAAACATCGGAATCTTCGCGCACGTCGATGCCGGTAAAACCACCACCACTGAGCGTATCCTGAAACTGACCGGTAAGATTCATAAACTGGGTGAAGTACATGACGGTGCCGCGACCACCGATTTCATGGAGCAGGAGCAGGAGCGTGGGATTACCATTCAGTCTGCAGCGACCACCTGTTTCTGGAACGACCATCGTTTCAACATCATCGATACCCCAGGACACGTTGACTTCACCATCGAAGTATATCGTTCACTGAAAGTACTCGACGGTGGTGTAGGTGTTTTCTGTGGCTCTGGTGGTGTAGAACCTCAGTCTGAAACCAACTGGCGTTATGCTAATGAATCAGAAGTCGCACGTATCATCTACGTCAACAAGCTTGACCGTATGGGTGCCGACTTCTACCGCGTAGTAGATCAGGTCAAAAAAGTACTGGGTGCCAATGCACTGATCATGACCCTGCCAATCGGTGTTGAAGATGACTTCGTCGGCATCATCGATCTAATGGAAATGAAAGCATGGATCTGGGATGAGTCTGGTGACCCGCTGAATTATGAGATCGTTGATATCCCTGCTGAGTACAAAGACAAAGCGGAAGAATATCGTGAAATGATGATTGAAACTGCTCTGGATCAGGACGATGACCTGATGGAGAAATATCTCGAAGGTGAGATTCCATCAATTGATGACCTTAAGCGCTGTATTCGTAAGGGCACCATCGCCCTCGACTTCTTCCCAACCTTCTGTGGCTCTGCGTTTAAGAACAAAGGTGTTCAGCCAATGTTGAATGGCGTGGTTGATTACCTGCCGTGCCCAACCGAAGTTAAACCTCAGCCTGAAGTAGATATGGAAGGCACCGCGACAGGTGAATTCGCGCTTGTTGATGTCAAGAAACCTTTCCGCGCACTGGCATTCAAAATCATGGATGACCGCTTTGGTGCACTGACCTTTATCCGCATTTACTCCGGTACATTAAACAAAGGCGACACCATCCTAAATACCTTTACCGGCAAGACCGAGCGCATCGGCCGCCTAGTAGAGATGCATGCAGATGACCGTATCGAGCTAAACAGTGCGCAAGCGGGTGACATTATTGCCATCGTCGGCATGAAGAATGTTCAAACAGGTCACACCCTGTGTGATCCTAAAAACCCAGCGACACTGGAGCCAATGGTCTTCCCAGATCCAGTCATTTCAATCGCAGTTGCACCTAAGGATAAAGGTGGCTCTGAGAAGATGGGTATCGCGATCGGCAAGATGGTTCAGGAAGATCCTTCATTCCGCGTTGAGACCGACGAAGATTCTGGCGAAACCATCCTGAAAGGAATGGGCGAGCTACATCTTGATATTAAAGTCGACATCCTTAAGCGTACCCACGGCATTGAACTGGAAGTGGGTAAACCACAGGTTGCTTACCGCGAAACCATTACGCAGGTTACCGAAGACTCTTACACCCATAAGAAACAGTCGGGTGGTTCAGGTCAGTTCGGGAAAATCGACTACATCATCGAGCCAGGCGAGCCAGGCAGCGGTTTTGAATTTGAATCAAAAGTCACCGGTGGTAACGTACCTCGTGAATACTGGCCAGCGGTTGAGAAAGGCTTCAGCATGAGCATGGTGAAAGGTGTACTCGCTGGATACCCACTGCTCGACATCAAGGTAACCTTGATGGATGGTGGCTACCACGCAGTCGATTCATCGGCAATGGCGTTTGAGATTGCTGCGAAAGGGGCTTACCGTCAAACCATCCCTAAAGCGGGGCCTCAGATAATTGAGCCAATCATGAAAGTTGATGTATTCACGCCAGACGACCATGTTGGTGACGTGATCGGCGATCTTAACCGTCGTCGCGGCATGATCAAGTCTCAGGAAGCGGGCGTGACTGGTGTGCGCATCAAGGCTGATGTCCCCCTTTCAGAGATGTTTGGTTACATCGGTGACCTGCGCACCATGACCTCGGGTCGTGGCCAGTTCTCAATGGAGTTCTCACACTACCTGCCATGTCCTAAAAATGTTGCGGACGAGGTTATCAAGGAAGCTCAGGAACGTAACGCGAAGAAATAATCGACGCGTCATAAAGCCTGTGACTTCAGCCGAAGTCACAGGCATAAAAAAGGGCGAGATCATTAATGATCTCGCCCTTTTTTTATTTCACAATAACGGTGACTTAAACTACTTCACCACCTTCAAATGCGAACGATCCGGCTTCTTCTCTGGCGGTGGCGTCGGAAAATCATCGTCATCCTCCTCCAGTACCATCCCCTGACCATTTTCACGTGCATAGATCGCCAGCACCGCATTGGTGGGCACGCTAACAGTCATCGACTGACCATCAAAGCGCGCATCAAACTGAACCCACTCATTGCCCAGCTCAAGGCTGCGCACTGCACTGCTATTGATATTGAGAATGATACGCCCGTTCTCAATGTATTTTTCCGGCACCACGATATCAGGCACCAGCGCATTCACCAGAATATGCGGCGTCAAATCGTTATCAACAATCCATTCATGAATGGCGCGGATCAAATAAGGTTTGCTTGGGGTCATGTCCATGGATAAAAACTTCAGCGATATTTAATACAAAATAGAGTCAGCAATACCTCAGTTCGCCGTTCCAGATCAAATCAGGAACGGCGAACAAGGTACGCGTCTTTTTTCTACAACCTAAGCTCTTTCTCAGCCTCAGTCAGGCTTGCCTGAAAGGCTTCACGCTCAAACAGGCGGTCAGCATATTCCTGCACTGGCTTCGCCTGTGCGGGTAGCTTAATACCATAATGAGCTAGACGCCATAAAAGCGGGGCCAGGCTGCAATCAATCAAAGAAAAGTCATCACTCATAAAGTATGCCTTCTTCACAAAGATCGGCGCGATCAAGGTCAGCCCGTCCTGAATCGTCTTGCGAGCTGCAGCAGCCTTCGCGTTACTACTGCCGGTCAGATCGCCTAGCAGGCTGTACCAGTCGAGTTCAATGCGGTGCAACATCATGCGACTGCGCGCACGTGAGACCGGATCAACCGGCATCAATGGCGGATGCGGGTAACGCTCATCTAAATACTCGACGATGATTTGCGAGTTATAAAGCACCAGATCACGATCCACCAGCGTCGGTACCGAGCTGTATGGATTGAGGTCGATTAGATCTTCCGGCAGGTTGTTTTTATCAACGCTGATGATATCAGCCGTAATACTTTTTTCTTCAAGAACAATGCGAACACGATGACTTAAAGGACAATCGGCCTCTGAATACAAGGTCATTACAGGTCTTCTGGTGGCAACTGTGGCCATTTAGTAAACTCTCCTAAGTCAATAGCAAGCGGAAAAACCGATTAAGACCGCAGATAATAGCATACTCACAATGCACACGTCACAAATGCCTTTTTTTCTTCTTTATTAACAAAGACTTATAACTCTCTTTCCTTTTTAATCACCTCGTACGCTGTGCGAATTTCATGCGTTTTATCCGCCGCAATTTTCATCATCTCTTCCGGCAGTCCTTTCGCGACCAGCTTATCCGGGTGATGCTGACTGGTCAGTTTCCGATAGGCCTTTTTCACTTCAGCATCCGTTGCGTTCTTCGACACATCAAGGATTTTATAGGCGTCATCCAGCAACATACCGCCACTACGCCCACTTCTGCCACCACTGCGCAGCATCGCTTCGATCTGGTCAAACTCTGCGCGTGAGAAACCCAGTCGATCACAGATATGTAACAGGATTTTCTTTTCGGCCTGATCCAGGCTGCCATCGGCATAACTTGCCTGCAACTGAATCTCAATGAAGACCCGCATCAGATCATGACGACTGTGGCATTCTCGCTTGAGCTGTTCGAGCACGTCATCCAGCGGGAAACTATCCGCCTTACCTTCATTAAAGAGCCTGATCGCCATCGTCTTCAACGTCGGATTGAGCCTCATCTGCTCCATCAACGTGCGCGCCATCTGAATCTCATTTTCAGAGACTCGCCCATCGGCCTTTGCCAGATGCCCCATCACCGAGAAGGTTGCGGTGAAAAACGCCGTTTGCACCCGCTGACGCCCACGAAAACGCGTTACCTTACTATCCAGGCCATGCCCCAGCGCTGCGCCTAACAGCGCCCCTAGCGGGCCTCCCAACATAAAGCCAAAGCCACCGCCAAACAGTTTTCCCCACCAACTCATTAAATGCTCTCTATCTCAAATTAGAATTTATAATTGTTGAAGCGCTCAAAGCGCTGTCATTACGAGGAGCATAGCGACGAAGCAATCTCCCAGCCCGGTGTTACTCAAAGGGTGGAGATTGCCGCGCTTCACCCCAAGGGCACTTCCTTTGGGCGCGCTCGCAATGACAATTGCTTTGTGCCTCGATAAAACTTATCGAACCACAAGACTGCCACGATACATCTGCATCTGGCAACTAAAGCGATACTCACCTGGCGTGAGCGGCCCCACCTGCAACACCTGTTTCTCCCCGAGTGGCAGATCAAGCGCGATATCCAGCTCATCAAATAGCACCTTCTCAGCACAGGGGCTCGGATCACGACGCTCAAAACTAAGCCTCACAGCCCTGCCCTGCGGCACCTCAATATGCGCCGGGGTGTAAACGCCATTTTCGACAATCACTTCGATCACTGCACTAGCATTCCCCTGCTTCACCTCCGCACGCGACAACCAGAACCACCAGACGATAAACCCCATTAACGCCAACGCCAGCAGATTTACGATCAGATCCATCACTGCTGCGCCCCCTCAGGCTTAAACAGGCGCAGACGATTGGCGTTAGAGACCACCGTCAGTGATGACATCGCCATCGCGCCACCGGCGACAATTGGGTTAAGCAGAATACCGAATAGCGGGAACAAAATCCCCGCCGCAATCGGAATCCCAAGCGAGTTATAAATAAACGCGCCAAATAGATTCTGTTTGATGTTACGTACCGTCGCCTTTGAGATCGCAATCGCATCGGCCACGCCGTGCAGCGAACCGCGCATCAAGGTCACGTCGGCACTTTCAATCGCCACATCGGTGCCACTACCGATCGCAAAACCGACATCCGCCCGCGCCAACGCAGGCGCATCATTAATCCCATCCCCCACCATGCCCACTACTTCACCGTCCACTTGAAGCGCCGCCACCTTGGCCGATTTATCTGCCGGTAGCACCTCGGCGATCACCTCATCGATCCCAACCTGTTTAGCCACTGCCGCTGCCGTTGCGGCATTATCCCCGGTCAGCATCACCACCTTCACGCCAATCTGATGCAGCCGCGCAATGGCCGCTTTTGAATCTGCCTTGATCGGATCGGCCACCGCCACAATCCCGGCTGCCGCGCCATCAACGGCCAAAAACATCGGCGTTTCTCCATTAGCCGACAACCGTGCTGCCGCAGCTGGCAAATCAGCCAGATCGATTTGATTGTCATCCATTAACTTGCGATTACCAAACAACACCCGCGCACCACCAACCTGCGCCTGCACACCGTGGCCAGCAATCGCCGCAAAGCCTTCTGCGCTCGATAAAGCCAAACCACGCCCTTTCGCCGCCGCGACAATCGCCTCCGCCAGCGGGTGCTCTGAGCCAGTCTCAATCGAGGCTGCGATCGTTAGTAGTTTTTCATCATCCCAACCTGCCAAGGGAATAAGATTAGTCACCGCCGGCCGCCCTTCCGTCACTGTACCGGTCTTATCCAACACCACGGTCGTCAATTGCCCGGCGCGTTGCAGCGCCTCGCCGTTGCGAATCAGCACCCCATACTCAGCCGCCTTGCCCACACCGACCATGATCGAAATGGGTGTCGCCAATCCCAGCGCACAGGGGCAGGCGATAATCAGCACTGTCATTGTCGTCAGCAACACATAAGCACTTTTTGGTTCCGGCCCAAAATTAAACCAGACCATAAAAGTGATCACGGCGATCAATAATACAATCGGCACAAAAACCTCGGCGATCTTATCCACCATCCGGCCAATCGCTGGTTTAGAGTTTTGCGCCTGGCGTACCATCTCAATAATTCGCGCCAGCGCAGTGTCCGCACCGATACGCGTCGCACTAAACAAAAAGCTACCAGACTTATTTAAAGTACCGCCGACCACCTCATCACCGATATTTTTTTCAACCGGCATCGGCTCACCGCTGATCATCGACTCATCGACATTGGAATACCCTTCGATAATCACCCCATCAACCGCAATCTTTTCACCCGGACGTACCCGCAAGGTCTCATTCAGGCCGACCTGCTCAATCGGCACATCAAGCTCTTTGCCATCGCGCACCACCCGCGCCGTCTTCACCTGCAGGCCGATCAGTCGTTTAATCGCCTCCGAGGTCTTGCCGCGCGCCCGCATCTCCAGCGCCGCACCCAGATTGATCAAGGCGACGATAATCAGCGCCGCTTCAAAATAGAGGTGGCGCGCCTCCGCTGGCACCATGTTCGGCCAGATCAAAATCAACGTCGAAAACAGCCACGCAGTGCCGGTGCCGAGTGCAATCAACGTATCCATGTTGGCGTTATGCCCCTTAAAGGCCTTCCACGCGCCAGTGAAAAAACGACCGCCGGAATAGACCAGTACAAACAGACTGACGGCAGCGACTGCCGCCCAGAAAATGCGACCATCCCCTTCGAGCGATGGCATCACGCCGAACAGCATCATGCCGAATAACGACGCACCCACCACACCCGCGACCGCGGCCTTCTTTTGCAACGCACGATAGTAGGCAGACTCCGCCGCCTCTTTCTCCTGCGCCTCATCCTCGGTACCTTTCAACTCTGCCGCCTCGTAACCGGCTGCAACCACTGCATCGATCAACACCTGGGCGCTGACATCACCTGCGACTTCGGCGCTGTGTTCGGCAAAGTTAACCGCCGCACTACTCACACCCGGCACCGCCAGTAAAGCACGCTCAACCGACGCCACGCAGCCAGCGCAGCTCATGCTGCCGATAGATAGTTGTATGTTTTTGTCTGTCATTGGATTATGTCTGATTATAGCGCTTCAAGCCCTGTGTAGTCGTCACAGCAGCAACCAGCTTACACATACGTAGCCTAAAGAGAAATAGCCCCGTCACCATGAGGGTGAGCAGCGGATAGTTGGGTGAGCCACTGATTAGTCAGGGTCAATGCCGGAGGGATGCAAAGAGACTCTGTTTTTACCGCTGTTCTTGGCGATGTAGCAGGCCTGGTCGGCCGCCTTGAAGACTTGTTCTATACTTTCGCTGTGAAGATCAAGCAGAGAAAGCCCGATGCTGGCCTGAACGCCAGTTTCAACACCATCGATTTTAATGGTTGCGTCGCAGATGGTTTTTCGGATGGTTTCCGCGATTCGCTGCGCCGTTGACATAGAGCACTCGTTAAGCAGCACAGCAAACTCATCACCGCCTAAGCGTGCAACCACATCTCCCCGGCGGATCCCGTTTTCGAGTCCCTTCGCGACTTCTATTAAGATATCATCACCAGCCTGGTGGCCGTAAGTGTCATTGATGAGCTTGAAGCCATCAAGATCAATCAGACATAACACATGAACCTTGCCGCGTTGCCGGATGGACTCCCACAACAACTGTGCCTCGTATTCGAAACCACGACGATTAAAGAGGCCAGTCAATGGATCATGGCTTGCCTGCCAAGAGAGATTGGCGAGACTACTGACGTACTGAAAGTGGCGCAGTAAAAAACCAATAATGATCGCGACACAGATCACGAACACAGCCCCAATGGATAGCAGCGTTCTCTGGATCTGCTCCGCAGCAATGATTTCAACCTTGCCCAACGGAATGACAACAGAGAGACCGCCGAGTAGCTGATGCTGTTTCCACTGTTTTCCCAATGCTATATTGTCAGCAGTGCGAAGTGCCTTAATCTCAGGGCGTAATTCATAACCATTATGGCAACTAACGCAGGAAGCCGAGGAGGCTGGGTCAGGCTGGAGGTATCGGAGTACGCGTTTCTGTTCGATTGTTTCTATACGCCACACTGGCTTCCACGCGATCGGGCCATCGGGATTGGCCAGATCTTGCGCTTCAAGTTGCGGCCAGGCCCATTGCAAAAAATCATCGGACAGTCCTTGTGAAGGTTCAAGGTTCCATTTACTGACAGGCCAATACTCATAAAGATGAGCACTATCCTGCGTGGTGGCCTTGCCGAGCATCTTTAAAAACTGCGCTGGAAGCGGCACATACCCTTTTTGCTGTTTATAATCAGGATGAGGACCAAAGCCATCTTGCCGAAGTTTACCCGCCACTTCTTTACCATAAACCGATCGCGCGCTAGTCGCCTGACGGGCGACAATCTCCGCCATGGTGACCGCCTGGTGTTTAACGAGCGTGGTAATTGTGTCATTAATTAGCCAATGGGCAGATACACCGGCCATGCCTAACACGAGGCCGAAATAGAGGAAGAGTCTAATTTTACGGTAGTCTCTGTCTTGCATACCCACTGTTTCGGCCTATATAGCGTAAAACTAAATCAGCTAAACTGGGATAGAGAGGAATGGCATTTATCCTAAGCTGCTTTCCGTCATTCCGATAATTCATACGCCTGGTGCAGTGAATAAAACCCAGACTGCCTCTCACTTTATTTATGTACGTCATGTCAGACATCAATAAATAAGCCAGAGGTAATACGTGTCGCTAGCTTACATACCTTGCCCCTAATGGGCCACTCGTGCGGATTGGTATTCGATATCATATGAATGCAAAAATGGCTGCGCATGGTAATGATGAGTGTAAAAGACTTCTATCTATCAGGTGCTTGCGTTTAGTTATTGCGGTTCAACAAGGACTGGCTAATGAGCGCCCCGTTTACTGGTCATCAGCGCTGAGGTACAACTCAGATGAAATAAGCAACTTTAGTCAGGACACCACATCGTAATCACGCCACACTGTTTTCCAAATTGAGGGGGTAGGTTTGTGAACGGCAAAGCAGGAAAATCATATGCGGATAAGATCAATCAGGTGTGCAACTATATCAGCGAACATCTGGATGATGACCTCTCCGTTGAACGACTCAGTCTGGTTGCTCATTTTTCAAAACTCCATTTTCACCGACAATTTACAGTCTATACCGGCCTGAGTGTTGCGCGATACATTCTGATGACGCGACTAAAGCGTGCATCACATCAACTAGTTTTCAACAAGGATGACCGCATCATCGACATCGCACTGGATGCCAAGTTTGAAAACCCAGAATCATGTTTTCGCGCATTCAAGAAACCATTTGGGAAGGCACCATCAAGAGTGGCTACCAGAGAGTAACGAAGAACTAAGAGCCTCCCTCTTTCTTTCACTACATCAATCTATTCTCGGCAGTAGCAGAAAAACACCCAAGTCATGGTGCGGAGTATAAACAGCGCCATAGGCACTTAACAGCAAGGATCCTGACGACGATAGTGGGTTATTGCAAAGCAAACAAAGCAGCATAAAAATGAGCTAATAAAAAGTTGCCAGGTGTTTTTTATATTATTGGACTGAGGCCTTACTTTAAATTATTTATAGGCACCGCACACAAGCTCAAACAGGTATATTCAGCACATCGATACATTTGATTTGTTTTAACGTTATTTGTGTTTTTTCATTCACAAGTCATCAATGCTGAGTTACTATTTAGTTGGTAGGTAATCTTTCGTTAAAAGATAATTATAGTTTGATACGAGAGATGAATTGGTAAATAACAGATAGCTAGTCGAAGGGTTTGACGCATGCGTTTGTTGATCGAATCAGATTACTTCTCTTTCTTCTCGGGTGACCAGTCTTCCCGTATTTTGCATCGTTATGCTCAACAACTGCTGATTGATTGTGTCGATATTCCAGCGGAGCTCCCCCTGCCTGCCAGGCAGCGTATCGATGATAAGCCTCTGATGGTTAATGGTGCCAGCGTTCGTTTGAATGATGGTGAGTTTGAATGCCAGGATCACCCACATACTTTACTTAAATTCATTGGCCCCATTGATACCCTGTGGTTACAACAACTTAAAGCAAACGGTATAAAAAGTCGTTTTTTGTGTCCACCTTATGGCATCTGTGTCGAACTGCCTGACAGGTTTCGCTCAAGCAAAATAGAGAATTTTTTCCCCTTTATTTGCGCAGCAACGCCTTATCTTGAATCTCACTGTAGTCGTGGGCTTGATCATGATCGGGAACAAATGCAGCAAGCTGGTTTGCCCGACGATGCCTGTGACTTAATATTTTTTAGTCGCGAAGATCGTGCGCGTGTTACAGCTGACCTGGAAGCACAAGAGGTGGTGGTGCTGGATAGTTCGAATTACAAGTTGCGCTTACGTTACACCGATTCTTTAGAACGCTTGCGTAAAATTCCAGGCGTTAAACTCGCCGACTACAGTCGACCTACACAGCTTTGTGCAAATGAAGATCTCAATACGGCAGTAGCCAGACCCGCGATGTCGATAGGTGGCAGCGAACTCAGAGGAAAGGGCCAGGTGATTGCTGTTGCTGACACCGGGCTTGATAGCGGATTGAATGATGAATCTTTACATCCGGACTTTCAGGGCAGGGTGAAAGCCATTATCAGCTTGCCATTAAATAATAGCTGGAAGAATGTAGCGGCAAATAATGATAGTGATGACGGCCCAGCGGATCGAAATAGCGGCCATGGCACCCATGTGGCGGGCTTAGCATTGGGTAGTGGTATACGCAGTTCTGGTTTACATCAGGGTGTTGCACCAGAGGCTCAGCTTGTATTCCAGTCGATTGAACAATATGTTGAAGTTAAAAGTGAATATAGCAATCAATTTAAAAGTGGTTATTACCTAAGTGGTCGCCCGCTAGATGTTGCTGAGCTTTTTGAGCAAGCTCGCGAATTTGGTGCTCGTATTCATGTGAATGCGTGGGGGGACGAGGCTCATGGTCGCTACACTGATGATTGTTATGAGGCCGACCGTTTTCTTCAACAAAACCCTGATGCGCTTGTTTTATTTGCAGCAGGCAATAGTGGTGCAGATATCGATGGTAATCGAGTGATTGATATGCAAAGCTTGTTTTCACCGGCTAGCGCAAAAAATGTTCTGGCAGTGGGTGCAACTGAAGGCGGCATGGAGGACATTGGATTGCGCGTCAAATGGGCCGCCTTCGATGCCAATAACAGTCGCTTTCGGTCTAGCGTTGATAGAGCTGATGCCATCTCAGGCGAATCACAACGCATCGCTTTGTTTAGCTCCGCAGGCCCCAGTAAGGATGGTCGTATCAAACCTGATGTTTGCGCACCAGGGACGAATCTTGTGGCACCCCGCTCGCGTGTCACGTCCAGTAAAGGCTGGGGGCTGGCTTCGCCGCTACCTCATTATATGTATAACGGTGGCACTTCGATGGCAGTGGGTGTCGCGGGCGGCGCAGCGGCAGTGCTACGTGAAGCCTGGGAGCATCATAACGGACAACCGCCAAGTGGTCAGGCATTGAAGTCTTTGTTGATTTTGTCTACATCGCCGGTCATTAGCCGACGCGATGAATCACCCGAACCGCTTCATGTTGGTGGCTTTGGTCGCGTTCAAATTGCCCATGCATTACCGCAGAGCCAAGACTGCAAAATAACACTCATTGACGAACGTGATCACGGCATGATGACCGGTGAAACTCGAGATTACCCAGTCAGGATAAATCAGAATGGGGGCTTTCGCGCGGTGTTGAGTTGGTATGACCCGCCAGGTGAAACATTAATTAACAATCTCAACCTGTGTTTGATTGAGCCATCAGGTGATCGCACATGGGGAAACCATCATCCTGGAGATCGAGGTCAACCGGATGAGATTAATAATGTTGAAGCCATTGCCATTGAAGATCTTTCAGCAGGAAATTATATGCTACGGGTTTCTGCGATAAATGTACCTTTGGGACCGCAGAGTTTTGCATTAACCATTAGTCAGCCGCTGAGCCCCGGCCTGGATTTACCATTGCGTTATTTAAGAGGCATTGGTTCAAGGCTAAATCAATATTTTTCGGATGTCGGATTGAAAAGTATTGGAGAATTGTTTGCTCAGCCAGATAAGATAGATGAAATAGCAGACATTAGTGAGAGCGTACGTCAGCAATTGAAAGCGAGACTTTCAGTGCTTTCTCAGGTACAGGATGCCATTAATAAAATGACATTTGATGACGGTAACGCTAGCATCAACAAACTACTCAATGGAAAACGACCTACCGCATTTCCAGATGCAGTTTGGCAATTACTTAAGGAAACATGTACACCATTGATTTTAGTTTTTAACAAACGAGCGCTATCGAAAATTACATTACAGGTACTACGTAGTTAAATAGGTAACGCTTTTATTCAGAAGGCCAACGAAAGGAGATTGTAGTCATGGCGAAGAAAAAAGGATCAGATGGAAGTAAATCTGCCCCAGCAAGTGAAGGACCACGCACCTTACCTCAGGGAAGCGTGGGTCTCAATATGACACCTGCAGGAGGTGGTACGGATTTTCCTGCATTTATGGCAGGCACCTTGTTAGCAGGTGGGGCAGACACAAGTGATGATTTAGGCGGGCTTGCTCCGACGTTTGGGAATGTACTCAATTCAATTGGTGTTGGCGTAGCGACCTCTCAGGAAGCACTAGATAAGGGCTTGGTTGAGATTGCAAAAAGCCTGAGTGATACGAATATCGATCTTGTTACTCAGGTTATACAGGAACTGGATGACGATGGTTTACCTGTTGTACCGACAGATGATTCAAACCTGCGTAAGCAAAATGTATCGTTAATTAATTTCGTCAATCCTCAGGCCCATGAGTGGAAACATGTCGCACTATCAATGGACATGAGCGTTGGTGAGATAGATAACGAAACGGGGATGACATACAACGCGACACAAACAAATTCAAGCGCATCGACGACGGGTTTGTTGTGGGGTTTTGTCGGCTGGTTCCAGCACTCTCACACTAAGCGGGAAACGTCAGTAGAACGCTCTACTGATCAAGAGGCTGGCTGGGCACAAGGCCAGGTGCGCATGGATGCTATGCTAGCGCCTCGGCGTACCGGAAAGTTCCCAGTACCGGCAGAAGTTTCGATAGGACCACAGATCGCAATTGGAATGGGTGGCGTAATCGAGTCTGAAAATGCAGGTGTGATTACACGAAGCCAGGATCTTACGATTACCGTTCGTAAAGCAGATGGAAGTGTTAATCCTGATGTGCCATTAGTCATCTCTTCCAGTAGTTTTGCTATCGAGTTATTAGACAATAGCGCCGCATCCTTTAACTTTACTAATACCGACGGCATCGTGATGGCTCGAGTCAAGCGTCGAATTCCTAACGCCATATTTGGCCGTGCTTTACGCGGCACTGTAACGGTTGAGTTGGGACAAATTAGCAAAGACATTGAGATCAATATATAAAGGAGTCAAGTCATGGACAATACAGAACTCGCAACTTCAAGCAGCTCGTTAGATATACTTCCCTTTGATCCGGCAGTCGGTGATGAACTCAATCGCGCCGGTGTTGCTTTCGGCGATCTGGTTGAAACAACGGGCCAGGCAATAGCTAATACGCAATTACGGCTCGATTTAAATAGTGCAGCGACTGCACAAGCACTTGCAACGACTCAAGTTGATGTTATCGCTGCTCGTGAGACAACCTATCACGACAATGGCACAATCAACACACAAGTTGACCACACAATGAAATTGCCGTTGATCAATTTTATTGACCCGGTGTTTTATGAGTGGAGTCATGTTCGTTTGCAGGGGCAGTACTATGCCATGGAAGTAGCAACGGCTGCCAAGGCACACAGCAAGCGTTACACGAAACAAACGCGAACGGGCCAGGCCGGTTTGCTGGTTCTTTTTGGTGGCGGCCGAACCTCAAGTCGATCTTCAACGACTGTGATTGATCGTGAATCGACAAGCGCGCGCGACACCTCTGTCGGTAGAATGCGGATGAATGCATTGCTACGCCCCCGTACTGATGTATCAGTACCGAAACCCACCCAGGTGATTCAAGGTCCTAATATTTCCATTCTGCAAAGTGAGTTCACGCCGGACAATACTGGCGGTTTTCTTTCGGCGCGGCATATGGAGATTGTGATTCAGTTTAGCTCTCGAGAAGGAAACCCAATCCCATCAAAAGAGTTTTCTGTTGAAACTAATGGCCTCACCTGGGAATACACCGGTGCGCATGTCACTGACGCTGACGGTAATGTGAGTCTTTCATTAACACGCAGTTTTGTTGATGCAGAAGCTGACACAACACCGACTGATTTCATTGTTTCTGCACGCAAGGGAATGGTGAGTAATAGTGTTACAGTACAAATGTAGTTAAAACCGACAGGAGGTCGTCGCTGACGGCCTCTCTGTTCTGGAGTAGTTAAATGGCTAATCGATCATTGAATTCAACTCGCAACGAACCGGTAGAACTGGGCAACCTGCTTTCAAATAGTATTGCTGACGTGGTTCGCGCTCAGGAAAAACTGGATTTATACACCACGCAAAGGCAACAGGCATATCAAGATGCTGAACCGGGACAATTTGCTTTACCGCCGGTCTGGTATCTTTTTCGTAACGTGAGCCTTGAGATGGAACTTTCTGCCAGTGTTGCCACTGTCGCATTAAGCGACAACGCAGATGAAGAAGGGCAACCTCACCTGGTCTGTCGAACACTGGATCCAACCATGGTTTCACTGTATGGGTATCAAGCGTCGTCTGGCATGCGAGTGCGCGTGGAAATGGAGCCACAAGGTTTCGTACCGATTAAAGCGCCGAATAAAGAATTGGCGAAAGAATCGGCTACCGAATAAAAATTATTTTTAAACGATTAAACCGCTTTAAAACATAACGCGGCAAACATATGATATTCTCATTTTAATTCCAGGGCGGGATGAAAGTTTTATTGACGTGGTCTTTCGCACCCGTACTACCCATATACAAACTAGAAATTAAAAAGTGAACAGAGCTGATTTAGGGAGCCAAAATGGCAGAAGCAGAATTTGAAATGGCAACTTTTGGCCGCCGTAGAAATGACATGGTTGGTTTGAATAAAGTTGGTTCAGAAGACATTATACTTGTTGATGGAAAATACGGACTTTTCACCCCCCTCACCGACGGAGAGGAGGCTGAGGTAGAGACCCAGCAGAATCTTAACAAAATAATAGAATTGCTTCGTCGAGAACTGGACGTTTTAACTCAAAAGAATATTGCATTAACTGAAAAACTCCGCTTAGCCACTGAAAAGCCAGCCCGATCACCTGATGACTTTGTCACTGCCATACAACATTCGGTTGACAGCCTGCAGGGTAAGTTGTCTGAAATGAAAAACCCAGTAAGTGATTTTGTGGTGAGTGAATTCAATCTTGATACACGTGTGTTTGTCGACGTCTCCCAATTTGGTACTATCGACTATCGCTTCGTTCAACCGGGTGACAATCTCGACCCTGCGCTGCTTTCAAATTTGAAACTTAAAGTTCAGCCCGTCCCCAAACAAACCCAGGCTGGCAGTCATGATCGCACCAACTTTACGCCATACGCCGATGTCGATGAAATTCAGGGTATCGGTGATGTCTATAAAGAAAAACTCAAAACCCATAATATTTACACCGTCTCTGATCTATTACATGCCGGCACACGGGTACGCTCCAGGGTCGAGCTTGCTTCTTTGTTAGGGGTTGAGCATCGCAGTCTGGGTGAATGGTTAGGTAATGCAGAGTTGATGACGGTGAAAAACATAGACGGCCATGCGGCTGAAGTACTCTTTGAAGTCGGTGTCAATAACCTTGAAACGCTAGCGGCCGAACAGCCTGAAGAACTTTTAGCCCGATATAACCAGAGAGTGGCCGAAAAAGATTATTCGAGCCTTCCGCCTGCCACCTCAGAAAAGGTTGAAAGCTGGATAAATGTGGCAAAACTTTATGCTGGAAAAGCAAAAGAAAAACAGGCAGCAACGAGTGACGTTCAATCAAATCCAGAAATTAGCACCGAAGGTACAATCGAACCTGACTCCTGAATCGACAAATTAAGAAGACTCAAATCATACTGGCGGCTGGTGAAACTCAATCACATTCCGATCCTGATCTCGAATAAACAACATCACCCCACCCTCGGGCAATGTGATCGGGCCGCCAGTAATTTCAATACCCAGCTTATTTAAGCTCGCTTCGACCGAAGCGATATCAGTAACATACAGTGCGACATGGGTATAGCCGGGGTACTTTTCAGGCACATCCATCAAGATATTTTGCGTCAACTCCGGCGCAGCATTCAGGATAAAGTTAATATTCACACCAGAGGGGTGTTCCATAATCGCCACCGGCTCCGGGCCAAGCGGCCCCTCAATAAAAACAAAGCCGAGCTGTTCGTAAAACTTCCTCGCTGCCTCTAGGCTAGCAACACGAATACCGACGTGGTGAATTCCTGATATCTCTTTCATTTCTATTGGCTCTTTTTGTGACTGCTGGGTGATTGGCTTATTTTAGCGTGGAATCAGGGTATTAGTTCGATTGATTTTTGATCGTAAGTGACAAACCGAAAAATTAAAGATTAACTGTGATCATTCCCTGTTGGTTAGGTATGTCACTCATGGTAAAAGAGGAGAAATGAATAAAACATCGCAATATGCTGTGTCACAACACGACGTACTGCCGTCTATTTACTGTTAGGCTTTAATGGAAGAATACATGAGTGTTCAAGAAATTGAGAAAATAATTTATATATTAGATAGCTTTGGAGTTGGGGTGGCTCTCACAGCGACAGTAGGGTTTCTGATTGTTAAGTTTTTCTACCCAGCTTATCTTAAACAGAAGGGAAAAAACCTAGCTACAAAAGAAGATGTTGAAGAAATAACCGGAAAAATTGAGTCAATTAAAGCGTTATATACAAAAGACATTGAGAGATATAAGTCAGATATCCATCTATCCCAAGATAAAAAGAAGAAATATTCAGATCGAAAAATTGAGTTGTTTCTTGAGTTCTATGATCACGTTACCGAATTTAGGTATGAGTCATTGGTAGTCGAATTTGGTAATTTTCCTAGCGATGAAGGAAAGGCTCTTTTTGAATATAATGAAAAGTTCAATAATTCAGTGGTTGAGATTATGAAGTGCTACCAGAGGTTAGTTGTATACACGCCTCCTGGTGAACAAATACTTTATCATGCCGAACAATTAACGTATTCAGTCTTGGGGGCGCGAGAAGTATTAGGTAAAAGGTTCTTTCCCCTCAAGATAGCCCTTATAAAAGAAAGAGAGGCTATGGTGTCTGGTGTTCGTGAAGACATTGAAGAGACTGTAAAACTATCTGACAAAGCAAGTAGCGAATTCTGGGGAGACATGAATCCTAATATAGATTGCTTCACAGACTATTATCAGAAATTTATTAGTGATTTAAACGAATTCGTAAAACCAGATGAAAAGGCCTAACAATGGCGGTCAAGCTTCGAGTATGGATATAGATCCGTTTGAGTCAAAAAGAGTGAATAACTTTAGGGATTACCTCATTAAGGGAATTCCTAAGTTCCCAAATAATAGCGAAACTATATCTGAGCTAGAAAAATTGAGCATATCTGGCTTGCTGCTATATTTTTTTACTTGGGCATATAGGTTTGTACCACCTAGAAAACGATTAGTGTCCGTTGAATACGAGGTAATTAAAGATAAAAGATGGAAAACATATTCAAAAGAAATAGGACTGCTGCTTGGGAAAGTCGAAGAGGGAGAAGATTTAAGCGCTCATTTGTCCCTTAAAGCTCATAAAAAAGGTTTTACTCCGAGAGCCACTCAGCTCGGAGCGGAGGTGGATAAATGGGAAGATAAAGACTTTCTGTTAACAACGATGGGATACCATCATTTTCATTTGTCTAATGAGTTAATGGAGAATGGGGCTACCGTCCGCACTGATGATGTTCTATTTTCTAGAGTGACAAGAGATACTTTTGAAGTCGTAGGAATATTTAACCATTCGGTATTTGAAAGGAATACAAAAGAGTCTCCTGAATTAAATGCGGAGAGGAAGAAACTGTTTAGAAAATTTGATGAGCACACCTTTCGAGGTCATCCCCCAGGCACAGTAGTATCAGGCCCAATGATTACGACATCGGGGCATGCTTTACATGTATCTGAAATGGCATCAAATTATGCCTATGTGTTAATAGAAGCAGAAAAAGAATTATTAAGTAATGATGGGGTTGGAAAATTATATGCTAAGCATGGAATTATGGAGCCAAATAAACCAAGATTGTCCTGGGTGATACACGGCCTAGATCTGGGGTTATTTTGCAATAAAAGCAAATCGCTTTTTGTTTATAGGTATGGCCCAATATAGCGCCTAGGACCGATTAGCGAAGCGTAATCCGCCGCATGAAACATATAAGATTTAATGCACTAACAAGAAATCTACCCACTGATCTAACTACCATCGATAGTGAGTTAAGGCTACTTACTTAAAACCTCAAGCCTATTGAATCGCCCCGGTATTGTCGGAGGCTAATTTTCTTGAGAGGATTAGCTAATGAACAGACGACCCGGATATTCAAAAGAAGTACGTGAACGCGCAGTCCGATTGGTTCTGACCGGTGAGCATGAGC